>ERZ507021.3-NODE-3-length-389987-cov-9.22163_pt1 | contig 389987 bp, 379 predicted proteins | sample MGYA00512877_ERZ507021 | MGnify/ENA metagenome assembly ERZ507021 | reverse complement strand
ACTTTTTGCCGGTATTCAAAATGGCCATATCTTTGATGCCCAGATCAATGCCCAGGCCTAACTCGGTCTCCGTGTGTGCGACTGGCTGGGTTGGTGCCGGCTCATCAGTAGCCACTACCACCCAATAGTCATTCGCCCAGCGGCTGACCCAGCAGCCAGTGATGTGATACCCGATTTTTTGAAGCCGGTCATCAGTGGGCAAATAACCAAATTCAGAAAGCCGCAGCCAACCAATCAGTGGTAATCTGATACGGTCGCGCTGAACGCGGATCGCACCGCTGAAATAAGCCACTTGGCGGGCATGATAGCCCTTGAAGCGCGGCTCTTCCGCTAAGCCCTTGAAATAGTTCTGGAAAGCTCGTTCGGCATCGCGAAAGGCCTGCTTTCGAGTTTTCTGCGGGGCTTGATCCCACCAGGCGGGATAGGAACCGCTGACCCGGATAACGTGGTTGAACACTTTCTCAAACTCTGCCGCAGAGATATAAAACTGGTTCCGTGTTTCTTTAGGCAGTTCTTTGAAAGCGTCGTAGTCTGGATAAAGCCGCTTGCGCGTTTCCAGCAAGCCAAACTGCACGCTGCGATAAAGATTGTACAGTTTACGTTTAACAGCCATGCATAGGACCAAAAAATCATTCTGGGCATCATTGGCCACGTGGAGTTTAGTCTTATAACTGCGGGTCATGGGCTCTGTCCTCCTAATCAGCTGTTCTGTGTCGTCAATAGCAGTGGGAAACGTATGTTCCTGATAAATCCATTTTATCAGAGCAACCACCAATCGACAACGCTTCAATCATCCGCGGAAACGCAGAGATTTCCCCCGTAAGACAGTGTTCGCTGTTGTGGGCTAACAGAAAAGTATCAAATACTGAAGACTATTGATTGACCACCCTACTCACAGCGACGTCGTTTGACATCGAATAGACTAGAACGATACCCTATTTGGCAACTGTTAATAACCTCCCGACCCTGGGTCAAAACTAATTTCAAGCATCGGCGGCAACGTTTCGACCAACGCCGGCGGGATGAGTACTGTGCGCTACGGCGCCACGAAGGACAATATTCTTGGACTCAAAGTTGTTTTGGCCGACGGGCGGGAAATCAAAGTCGGCGGGCGAACCTTAAAGCAGGCTTTTGGCTATGATCTCACGCAACTCTTTATCGGTTCTGAGGGTACGCTGGGGATTGTCGTGGAAATTACGGTGAAACTGTTGCCCATTCCGCTGGGAACGCCGGTGATGGGTATGGCGTTCTTCCCGACGATGACCCAACTAGCCGAAGCTGTCGCGGCGATTCGGATTTCCGGCATCGGCCCCACGATGTTGGAAGCCCTAGACGGCAACACGGTCGCGGCGCTGGATACGTATCGGCACACCCATTACGCCGACAACAACGAATCCATGCTGATTTTCCGCATCGACAGCAGTACGGCTGAAACCGAAGCACTGCTGGAGAAGATGCTGACGACGCACCAGGGCACGCACATCAGTGTAACGACGGATCCGCAGGCTCAGGCTGATCTGCAGCAAATGCGGCGGGATATGCTGCCGGCCGTTTTTGCCGGGCAGAACCACATCATGGAAGATATGGCCCTGCCGTTGTCGCAACTGGCGCCGATGATGGATTACATTGCTGAATTAGGTGCCCAGCTCGGGCTGAAGATCTATACCGCCGGCCACGCTGGTGACGGCAACGTACACCCCACACTGGTTTGGCCAGCGGATGAAAAAGACGTGCCGCCAAAAATCGTCGAAGCACTGCAAGCCATGTTCCACAAGACGCTTGCGCTAGGCGGGACGATTTCCGGCGAACACGCCGTCGGGATGATCAAGAATCAATGGAATAATGCTGAATTGGGACCAGATGTGGACTATTTACAACATCAGATCAAGGCACTGTTCGACCCGATGAATATTTTGAATCCAAAACGCAAGATCAATTGAACTGCAGACCCCCAAGCACCGGCTGTTTCACGTGAAACGGCTGGTGCTTTTTTGTCCGTGACATTTGTCATGTGCAAGTCATGACAGTCCGTACTACTGGCCCCGCCGGTTTTCTTATATTCTAAGTACATCAAGAAGAGCAAAACAAACGGAGGTTATCGATCATGAAAAAGTACATTAACAACGAAGCGGCTGACAAGCAGCCAGTGAATCCGTGGCACAACTCGAATTTCCGGATGCTGCACGCAGCTGTCTGGGGTATTTTCATCCCAGTTCTGTTTATCCTCAAGTACACCCTGCACTTATTCTAAGGAGCTGTCTGTCATGCCAAACCCTATTATTAGCCTGAACCACGTAGCCTTTGCCTACAATAAACAACCTGTCCTGCGGGACATTAACTTGACCATTCAACCCGGTGAGATCATCGGCCTGGTCGGCCCCAACGGCGCGGGTAAAACCACCCTGCTGAACCTGATCCAGGGCATCCTGCCCCACGCCGCCGGAATCACCGTGTTCGGCGGGCAGCCGGGCAACCCGACCGCCAAAGCGGCCACCGGCTCCATGCTGCAGGGCAACCTGAAGCTGCCCCGGGTGCATGTTGCCGAGCTGATCAGTTTGATTGGCGACCAATACACCCACCCGCTGCCCACCAGCGAGGTCCTGGCCCTGACGAACCTCACCGCCCAAGCTAACCAAAACGTCGCTACCCTCTCTGGCGGTCAGCTGCGTCGGGTGACCTTCGCCTGTGCCATTGTCCACCAGCCGCAGCTGCTCTTCCTGGATGAACCCACTGTGGGCATGGACGCCCAGGCCCGCCAGGAATTCTGGGACCTGATCAGCCGCATGCGGGCGCGGCACGTCACGATCATCATCACCAGCCATTATTTAGAAGAGATCCAGCACGTGGCCGACCGCATCGCCATCCTGCGTCAGGGCCGCTTCGCTTATGTCGGCCGCTGGGACCAGCTTCAAGCGGCCCACAACGGCGGCCAGATCAGCTTCACCACACCGCTGCCCCCGGCCACCTTTTCCCACCTGCCTGGTGTCACCCAGGTGGTCGCGACGGCCGATCACCTCACCTTGACCAGTCAAGACACCGATCTCACGGTGCAGGCCCTGGTGCCTTTCTTCACCGATCTGCACCACTTCACGGCCACCCGCCAATCCCTGGAAACCATCTACCTCGATTTAGTGAAAGAAGACGACAAAAATGAAGAAGTTTCTCAACCAACTGCAGTTTGATGCCAAGCGGCTGTTCCTGCGCAACCCGCAATACACGTTCTTTGCCATCGCCATGCCCATCGGTTTCTATATTCTCTTCACCAAAGTGATGAGTTTTGGTACCGCTAGTGAGATGACGGCCTTTGCCCGCAACTACATGGGCAGCATGATCGTCTACAGTGTCGTCATCGGCGCCTTATTCAGTTTGGCGGCACTGATGCAGCATGATCGGCAGGCGGGTCTGGTGCAGACTCTGCAGCTGACCCCCAGCGGAACAACCTATTACTACGCCTCGCTAATCACCCTGATGGGCCTGCTCAACGCCCTGTCGGCGCTAGCGATCATGCTCGTGGCGGTCTTCGTGAACCAGGTGGCCCTGTCCCTGACCACGGGGCTGGGCGTGCTGGTGATTGCAGTCCTGGGCAGCATCCCGCTGATGATCCTCGGTGTGCTGTACTCCCGCGTCCAATCCGTCGAACTGCTGAATGTCCTGAGCAACCTGACTTCATTCCCCCTGGCTATCATCAGTGGCCTCTGGTGGCCCCTGAACCTCCTGCCGACTTGGGCCCAGGCCATCGGCAAAGTGACCCCGACTTATCTCACGAATCACCTCCTGACCCGCTTTTTGGCCGGTCAAAGCCTGCCCGCTCATGATATGATGGGCATAGCCGGCTGGGCCGGGGGCATGATCATCCTGCTCTTTGTCCTGGCTACCTGGCAGAAAAAGGCAAAGGTCGTGATCCAGCATGGCAGCAAAGAAAGCCAGGCATCCGTACAATAGCCACATGGGCCGCGTGATCGGCTATGTATGGCTGCTCTATTTTCCCTATTCAATTCTTGATTATCTGCCCCCCAAGCAGCCCAGCGATTACCTTTGGCTGGCTGTGGCGGGGGTGTTCCTGGTCAATTATATTCTGGTCATGGAACGACCGAACACCTGGCGCGTCACGATTCCCCTGGAAGTCTTGGCCTGCTGTTTGTTTGCCATCTTTGCCCAGGGCTTCTATTTACTGATCTTCCCCGGCTGGCAGGTCGCGTCGATCTTGAGTAATTATCCCAAGCGCTGGTTCGCCGCTTTTCTCGCCGCTTACTATGGCTCTTTGATCATCGGCATTGCCATGCTGTATCACCAGTACACCACCATCAACTGGGCCAACGGCGCGATCTGGGCCTTCATTTTTCCCGCTATCTCGCCTATCTTTTCCTATTCCTTCTCCAAATCCATCACCCGCTCGATCCGGCTGGCCCAGTCCAATAGCCGCCTGGAAGCGGTGGTGCGCCGGGGGGAACGGGAACGAATTGCCCGAGACCTGCACGACAACCTCGGCCAGTCCTTCTCCATGATCACGGTGAAAGCCCAATTGGCCCAAAAACTGTTGGCCAAGCAGCCGGACAAAGTGGCCGGCGAACTCCAGGACATTGCCGCGACCAGCCGCCAGAACCTGCAACTGGTACGCAACATCGTCAACGACCTGCGTCAAGAGAGTCTGGCCGACGTGCTCCTTGCCCAGGAAAAGAACCTGCGGGAAACTCGCATTGCCCTGTACACCGAGGGGGAGCAAGCCGCCGATGCCTGGCCGACCAAATGTCAGGTTACCCTGGCCGCCGTCTTGCAGGAGGCGATCACCAATGTGATTCGCCACAGCCATGCCCGGCAAGTGACGGTGACGTTCACGGCCACGCCGGACCAATACCGGATGGCCGTGCAGGACAACGGGATTGGTAAAGATTATCACCGCACCAACTCCCATGGCGTCAGCGGCATGATCGAACGGGTGGAACAGGAACAGGGCAGCTTGACCATCGTCGCCAACCACATCGGCACCCTGGTCACGGCCACATTGCCAAGAAAGGAGGCGCACAGCGCATGATCAGTTTGTATTTAGCTGAAGACCAAAGCCTGCTGGCTTCTGCACTGGCTCAGCTGCTGGGACTAGAAGATGACCTCCATGTACTGGGCACCGCCGCCGACGGCCAGCAAGCCTGGCTGGACATTTCCCGGGAAATACCGGACATTGCCATTTTAGACATCGAAATGCCCAAAGCCACTGGGCTGGACGTGGCCGATTGGATCCACCAGGCGGGTATCAAAACGAAGGTCATTATCCTCACGACTTTCGCCCAGCAAGCCTACTTCGAACGGGCGGTCAAGGCCCAGGTCAACGGCTACTTGCTGAAAGATCTGCCCAGTGATGACCTGGTCGCAGACATCCGCAAGATCTACGCCGGGGCCACGATTTATTCCCCTGAATTGGTGCAGAACATGGTCACCGCCAGCAAGAATCCCTTGACTGAGCGGGAAATGGATGTTCTTCGCGCCGCGGCTGACGGTGCCAGCACTAAAGAAATCGCCGCGGTTCTCTTTTTGTCAGAAGGAACAGTCCGCAATTATCTTTCCGCTATTTTCAGCAAACTCGCCGTCCACAACCGGATGGAAGCGGTCCATTTGGCCCAACAAAATAAATGGCTCTAGACCAGCCTTGACGACCCTGCCTATAATGGGAGTTATACACTCTGATTGAAAGCAGGATTTTTTTGTGAAAAGACTACGAGGATTACGCGATTTACAAGGGTGGCAGCGGAACTTGGCTGTCCTTTGGCTGGGGACGTTCATTGCCGGCATGGGCTTCAGCGAGATCTCCCCATTTCTGTCCCTCTATGTGTCAGAAATGGGCGACTTCACCAAGAGCGAGCTGTCCATGTATTCCGGAGTAACGTTCGCTGCCACCTTCCTGGTCGTGGCCCTCGTGTCGCCGCTGTGGGGCCGGCTGGCCGACCGGCGCGGGCGCAAGCTGATGCTGCTGCGCTCCAGTCTCGGCATGGCGTTCATCATTGGCGCCACCGGCTTTGTCCACAATATTTGGGCCTTGATCGGCCTGCGGGCGCTGCAGGGCCTCGTGTCCGGGTATATTCCCAACGCCAGTGCCCTGATTGCAACCGAAACGCCGAAGGAACACAGCGGGGCGGCCATCGGTATTTTGACCACCGGGATGGTGTCTGGGAACTTGATTGGGCCCGTTTTGGGCGGCTTTCTTGCCCAGGTCTTCTCCATCCGACTGACCTTCGTCATCACCGGATTCCTGCTGCTCATCGTGTTCTTCTTAAGTCTGACTCTGGTCCACGAGCACTATCAGCCGAGTCCGGCATTATTGAACAAACAGAAGCGGCCATCCCTGTTGAGTCAGGTCAAAAACCCCAAAGCGATCATGACCCTGCTGATTTCGACCATGATCATTCAGGTCGGCAACATGTCGGTCTATCCGATCATCAGCCTGTACGTCAAAGAACTGATGCATAACGTCGGGCCCATCGCTCTGGTGGCGGGCCTGATCGCCGCGCTGCCTGGTATTTCCAACTTAATTGCCGCCCCCCGATTGGGCCGGCTGGGGGACCGGTACGGCAGTGGTAAGATTTTAATTTTCGGCTACATATTTGCCGTGCTCATGTATATTCCCCAGGGTATCGTCGGCAGTGTCTGGGCCTTAGCCTTCTTCCGGTTGATGATCGGTGTTTCCGATGGCGCCCTGTTTCCCACTGTCCAGACCTTGCTGTCCAAGGGCACACCCCAGGATTATACTGGGACAGTGTTCAGCTGGAACCAGTCTTTTCAGGCACTGGGCAGTGTCATTGGGTCACTGATGGGCGGCTTCGTCACCAGTTTGTTCGACTATAACGGGTGTTTTCTCTTCACTGCCGGCTGTCTCGCTTTGAACTTCATTCTGGTCATTCTTTTTATTCCCGAATTGCGCTTAAAGAACTTGCGCCGCGCCCAGTAATTAGCGTATTATCAAGCAATCATCTGGTATCGCGAAAGGAGCTTTATATTTATGGATCGTCCCTTGAAGACTGTCCCCAACCTCACTTCCCAACTGCGCCAAGACATTGTGGAATCACCGAAAGTCATTCGCAACGCGTCTGGCATTCGCTTGTTTGGCCAGCGCATCAAAAGTATCGTCTACACCACTGATGTGGCCGTGATTGCCAACTGTGACGCCGATGCCGTGTTAGCCGTCTATCCCTGGACACCGAACACCCGCATCCTCGATGCCATCAGCCGGGTATCTAACGTGCCCATTCTCGCCGGTATCGGCGGCGGCCTGACGAAGGGCCTGCGCTCTGCGACCGTCGGCCGATTTGCGGAAGAAAACGGCGCCCAGGCTGTCGTCATGAACGCTCCGGCCACCATGACGACCATTGCCAGCGTGGAGCGGATCGTGGACGTCCCAATCATTTACACCGTGGTCAACCGCAATACCGATCTGATTTCCCGGGTCCATGCCGGCGTTGATGCCTTCAATGTCGCCGGCGGCAAGGACACCGCCGACTTGGTCCGCTGGGTACGGGAGACGCTGAAAGACACGGATCCCAACTTCCCGATTATTGCCTCCGGCGGCCGCACCGATGAACAGATCAGTGCCACGATCGCCGCTGGTGCCAACGCCATTACCTTCACGGCGTACGGCATCTCGGAGCAGACCTTCCATGAAAAAATGGAGCACTATCGCGACGAACATCAAGAAAATGAGTAATGAAAAGCGCTTGGCCATTTCCCCGGCCAAGCGCTTTTCTACTGCCAAAAATTATTCAAACATTTTCTTTGATGCCCGCAACAAGGTCGGGATATCCTTGTCGTAGCGCGGGGTCTTCACTAAGTGGGACATTGGAATGCCCGCAAAGTGATAGGCCGCAATTTCGCCGGAACGGACAGCGCTTTGTTCCGTGAAGACCATCTGGAACGGCTGCTCCGCGAACTCGCCGGTAAAGGCCAGATTCGTGGAATGGGCCGGAATCACCAGCGGCCGGTCGCTCTTGGCCCGGTTATTAAACAACGCGGACGCATAGGGCATGTGTACTGGAATATTGTTGATGATGCTGGCCAGGATCTCGTCTTCCTTGTCCTTAATGTTCCCCGGACCCGGATCGACCTTGGCCAATTGGCCGATCAATTCCTGGGCCATTTCTTTACCGGTCATTTCGATATACGGCTTATCGATGAACTCGCCGTGCCGGCGGGGATACAGGAAGTAGCCCCAAATGACTGTTTCATTCGGCTTCTGCGTCGTGAAGTGGGGTTGATGGTGGACCACGATGGACATGTTCACGTCTTTTTGACCCAGATTGGTGATCGGCGTCGTGGACAAGAAGGAATTCAGGGCGTTCCCCGGCTGCTGAGTGGTGATCCGGGCGATTTCTTCCAGCAGCAGATGATTCTTTGTGGTCAAAGTGAAGCTGGTCCATTCACTGGCGTTGCGATCCGCAAAGAATTTGTCAGGATTGCCCACGTTGTAGAAACGTTCGGCAACTTTCTTCCACAGGGACGCGGCGGCACCGTAGTCCATGTTTTCACCCGCTGGGGTATCGTAATCCCCCATCGTCGTGGAATCGGTGATCGAACCATTGGTGAACAGCACAGCAGTATCGTCGGACACATCAACGTGTTCTTCATCTCCGGTCTCGGTATTCGTCATGTGGATGCCAGTGACTGTGATCTCATCCTGCATCGGCGTGTCTTGGAAATCAAAGTCTGTGACCCGGCGGTTCAGCACAATATGACAACCCTGGTCCTGCAAATACTTGACCAGCGGCAGCATAATGCTTTCGTACTGGTTGTACCGGGTCCGATTGACACCAACCAAGTGCTCGATCTGAGTAAACTCATAGATCATCATGTGCATATAGCGGCGCAGTTCTTGGGCGGAGCTTTGGACGCGGAAGGCAAAAGTAGTTTCCCACATGTACCAGAAATTCGTCTGGAACATATGCGGATCATCGGCGAAGTAGTCGGCGATCGATACATTGTCCAGCTTTTCTTCCTCAGAATCCGGCATCATCACCAGCTTCGTCAGGAGCATCCGGTCCTTGTTATCCAAACCCAGGTGGCCGCCGTTGATGATGCCTTTGCCGCCCTCCAGCAAGCGAGCCTTATCGAAAGTCCGGTGTTTGGCGTCAAAATCGCGGGTATCTTCTGCCGCCGTCATGCCCTCTTCGGTGACACTGGGAATGCGGTCCAGCAAGTCCATCAAATCAACATACGTCCGGTAGTTGAGCATCCGGCCGCCCCGGGCCACGTAACCCTTGGTATTCTCCAACGGATGGTTCTTGTTCCAATATTCATCCGCCTGGGTCGTGGCACTGGAGCCGTCGTTACTCCCGTGATCGTCCAGGGAATAGAACGTGATATTATTCCCAGACCAATGCGCCTCTTGAATTAAATAAACCGCTGCCGCCATGTTGGCCAAACCGGCACCGATCATGATTGCTTTTTGTTTGCGAGCCATTATGCTGCCTCCTTATTAATCTTGTTTCGGTTCAAACGGGGCATAAGCGGCCGCGTCATCCGTGAATAATTCTGATTTTTTCGCTAAATACGCCGTAGCCGCGATCAACGCCGATGCGACGAGCAATTTGCATACTGTACCTTTTTTCATGAGTAACGACTCCTTTCGCAGAGACCAATTCGTTTCAACAGTTATAGTCTATGCCGGCAGTTGCGCAAAAAAAATAGACAACCTTGGGCAGTTGCCCAAATTGTCTATTTCTTAACTATTGTGCCTGGCTATTCTTGATGGCGTTGGCCACGCTGCCGTCCAGCATGATCTCCGCCCGGCGAATCAAGTCCGCCGGTGCTTCCTGCAAATCATTGCGCAGCCATTGCACCACTTGCATCACCAGCGCCCAGCCGTAGAAATTCACGATACTCTGTTCCAGCACCGCCGGCGCCTGGGGGGCCACATCCTCTACCACCCCGCGGACCATGCTGCTGGCCGCAGAGTACAGGAAATTCTCCAATAGATCGCGGCCCACGGAACGGAAGGTCTGCAAACAGAACTGCTGATTCGCGGCAATATAATCCAGAATCATCCGATACGCCGTCTGCCAGCGATCTACTTTGAGGTACCCGGACAGCTGGGTGACCACTTCCTGCTCATAGATCCATTCCAATAGATCGTAAATGTCAGTGAAGTGGTAGTAAAACGTGTTCCGGGTAACTTTGGCCTGCTGGGTGAGCAGGCCAATCGTGATCCGGTCCACCGGCATGGTTTCCATGTCTTTTTTTAACGCTTCGGCTAAGCGCCATTGGGTATCATCCTTGGCGATGACGCACCATCTCATTTCTATTGAGTCTTTGGGTCTATCATACCAGGTTCTGCTGCTTAGATTATTCCCCGGGAAATAATTCACAATGACTGTCACAATTCTCTACAGTATCAAAATAAAGTATGCACCACGTCGGTCCATGTATCACATACTGGTCAGTTACTCTCTGCCAGTTCGCTGACCTGATGCAGCCGTCGATACTGGCTAGGGGTCACCCCATTGATCTGCTTAAACTTCCGCGTGAAATTGGCCACATCATAATACCCGTTGGCCGTAACAATTTCTTTGATTGGCGCATCCGTATACACCAACCCGATGCGAATCCGTTCCATCCGCAAATCAGTGACGAAAGTTGTGAATTTCTCGCCAGTCGTTTCCTTAACGAAGTGGCTGGCATACGACACAGATAAATGAAATTGTTCGGCCACATCAACCAGCGATAACAAGGGTGAACAGGCATTGGCCGCAATGAACGACCGGATTGCAGTCTCCATGTCCATGGACGAAAATGTGTCGTCTTCCTGAGGCGCGGTCATCTTCTGGATAATTTCTAATAACAGCCCGTGCAACTCATTGAACGATGCGGCAGATAGCAGTTTCTGCACATAGGCCTCGTCCACCTGCTGATGCTGACGATAATCCGCCTTCAAGATTTGACTGATTAAATTTGCCACCGGCAGATCCACTGCAGCCTCTGGCCGATAGCTTTGACTGGCATGGTTAAAAAGTGCCTCAAAGGCCTCCTGGGCCATCGCCGCATTGCCCTGGGCCAGTGAATTGGCAAGTTTCAACTCATTATCCACATCAAACAAGCCTTCGTCGTCAGCAGCGACCCGTTTCTGATAAAAGCTGACTTTTTCGTCCGCGCCGGGCAAATTGGTCATTTGCGCGGTGACCGCCTCGATATAGGCTTCGTGCAGCAGCTCTAATGCTGCCACCGGCTGACCGGCAAAAAGCGGAGCCAGACTCGCGGGACTAAGTTCATCCCGCACCACCCCCAGTATGTCCGCCGGGTTGATTGCCGTGCCGTAATTCACCAGTACGATCACTTCAGCGTGACTGGTCCGGTGAGCAAAATACACCGTATAGTCGTTGCCCACCACCGGCGTGGCCAGCATTTGATCATCCAAAGCAGCCAAATCGGTCATAATGCCGACCGCATAGTGAGAATGAGCAAACGCGAGCTGGGCAAGCCCCAATAAGCGATGGATCGTCATCGAATCATTCACTCGGCCGCTAATGATCATTTGCAAAACTTGATTGCGGACAAAGGGCAATCTAATTTTCTCTTTGGCGACGATTTCTTGATGATTGGCGACGTAAAGCTGAATCGCCCTTTGCAAGTTGTCGAGTTCCGATCGAGAGGCAATGATTGCCGTGTCGGTTTGCGGCACAACCGCCGCCAGTTCCCGAATTCCCCGATATTGCCGCCGGCTCAGATGCCAACTCAGTAAAGCCCCGGCGGCCAGCAGCGCGATAAATAACCAGGCATACCGCCGCAGCATCATCAAGATGGCCGGCCAGGAAGACCCCGGTGCCGTCAAGGAAACGACTTGGAACAAATTGCCGTTCCCAGTGGTCCGACTCATTTGAAATTGGGCTTTGCCGGCAAATTGCTGCCAGTCCTTGGTCCGATTTGTGAGCGGCAGGATTTGCCCATCGAGAGTCGCGCTGGAAACAATCCGGCCTTGACCGACCAGTAAGGCGATGGCTTGATCAGAAATGTCGGCTGCGTCTTGCAGCTTTTGATGAATCTGATCCACATTAAGCACATAGAAAGCCATCCCCCTCGGCGCCGCCCCCGGAGCCGGAATGATCGGCGTGGCAAACGTTAATTGACCAGTTTGCCCGCCATTAGTGGGGGTAAACAGCATCATCGGCGTCACCGTATGCAATAACGATCGAATCTGCCGGTTCATCTCCGGGCCTTCCGGCATCATGCCGTATTTGAAAAGCGTTGGCGTAAGGTCGTAGGTGCCATCAGTCGCGTAGAGCAAATCCGGAGTCAGGCGCGAATAGATGAATATTTTTTGAATGAGCGTGCTGCTTAAATCATACCGGGCCAACGCGTTGGTAATATCTTTGTACGTCAAATAATCTTGGTCTGCCGGGGCTAATGCTGCATCCAGCGCCATTTGGTTGGTAGTCACCAGCATGTGATCCACCATGGCATTCAGCTCACTGGTCACACTGGTCAAAGTCCGTTCCTGGCCAGTGGTAATGGCCACCCGCTGCTCATGCCACTCGCGAGTCAGCCAGCTGCCGGTAAGCACTAGCACGGGCACCAGGAATATTAGCAGAAACGACATCAGGTATGTGGTCAATAGGCGGCGGGGCCGGCCCCCGATCCGCCGCACTGATTTACTCAGCCGCATGCTGCATCACCGCTTCAACATGCTGGCAGGATTGATAGGAAAACCAAACTACCGGCGTCAGATATAACGGAACAAGCGCTACAAACGTGAGCATCGGAAAAATGACCAGCAGCCCGGTCGCCAGTATCGAGCTGATAATGATGGCCAATGTGTTAGAAATTTTGGCCACAGAAATAATGAGCGTTTGCCGGAAATATTGCCAAAACCGCAATGAATACCGGGCATAGATTGTAAACGCGTAAAGCCAATACAGCATCGCCATGGTCAACAACACGATTAATCCATATTGAATCATTGGCGAGTGCAGCCAGGCCTTGTTCACGGCTAAATCGACCAGCAACACGCCCACCGCGGCCGCACCAATATAGCCAATACCATTGAATTCCCAAAATGATTGCCGATAGAATTGCCGGAATTCCTGATATAGTGCCGCGAAAGTGTTGCGCTGATCACCAAACATACTGTCTGTGGCGTCAGCCGGTTCGACGATCCGGCGCAAAATAATCTTGGCGCTGGCCGCTAATGCCGGAAAAATACCCAGCACAATACCGCCCGCCAACGTGAAGAGGAGAAAAAGAAACTGCAGCTTGATCCCCAACAACAACGTCTGCCCTGCCTTTAGGGCGAGTTTAATGATCCCCCGTTGTTCCATGTGGTGCCACTTCCCTTCATGATAATAACTGGTGCCTCACCGGTTCAATGCTGAATTCCTCCGGGTCAGCACTGCCCCATCCCTCCTTATTACGCCGCACTAAGCGACACTTCTCCCTGACTCATTTTGTTGTAAGCCATGCAATGTTCCGCCTGCTTTCCCCACTGGCCGGTCCCGCTGGCGGTGCCCTTTACAGCAAACCGCACCCCAGCAGAATCACCAAAAGTACATAGTTTTCGGCGGACTGCATCGTCCCATTGATCTAAGAAATTATCAAGACCATATAAGTTAGCGCTTACAACACCAGTATAATGGGCTTGTCAAGCGAAAACAAATAAAACCGGTTGAACACACAAACGACATAGCGCCTTGAAACCACATATTGCCAGGACTTGACGCAGGCTTTATGGTGACGATAGTGAAAGGGGTTGCATAAATGACAACAGTTGCCGGAGAACTGGGGGGGAAGAGATTGCTGGCGAGACCCAGTTGCACCTCTGTTCTGCGGCTAACACTAGCAAAAATCAAAAGGAGCTGAACATCATGGCAGACTCTGTGCAAGTAGCGGCCAGCCCGCCGCAAAAGAAGAAAAAACGGCGGGCGCGGCTGTTTGATCCGAAACGGTTAAAGAAAAATTGGGAACTCTACGTGCTGATCATTCCCACGTTCCTGAGCTTCTTGGTGTTCTCATACATCCCGATGTACGGCGTGCTGATCGCCTTCAAGGATTATGTACCTGTATTAGGTATCTGGGATTCCCCGTGGGTCGGGTTCAAATACTTCCAACAATTCTTTAGTTCTTACTATTTCTGGGACCTGATTCGAAACACCATCGGCATTCAAGTGTACGGCCTCGTCGTCGGCTTTCCATTGCCGATTATTTTGGCCCTCGCCCTGAATGAAATGAAGGACGGCTTCTGGAAGAAATTCAGTCAAACCGTCACCTATGCGCCCAACTTCATCTCCGTCGTCGTCATGGGCGGGATGATCATCGCCTTCCTGGACCCCTCCACCGGGATCATCAACCACGTTATCCAGGCGCTCGGAATCAAACCCATCGCCTTCATGAGCGATCCCAAATGGTTCAAGACAGTGTATGTTCTTTCCGGCGTCTGGCAAGGGACCGGCTGGGGCTCCGTCATCTACTTGGCCGCCCTAGCCGGGGTCGATCCTGCGCTGCACGAGGCCGCCATTGTGGACGGCGCCAGTCGGATCCAACGCATTTGGCACATTAATTTACCCGCCATCGTACCGACCATGGTCATCTTGCTCATCATGAACGTCGGCAGTCTGTTCTCCATGGGTTACGAAAAGATCTTACTGCTGCAGAATCCGCTGAACCTCTCATCGTCTAATGTAATCGCTACCTTCGTCTACAAGCAGGGGCTGCTGGACGGGCAATACAGTTACGCCGCCGCCGTCGGTTTGTTTAATTCCGCGATCAACGCCATTCTGCTGATCATCGTGAATAAGATTGCCCAAAAAGTGTCCGACACCAGTCTATGGTAGAAGGGAGACTGACCAACCATGCAATTGCATACGAACCATCTCGTTAAAGATACCAAGGCCGATCGCATCTTCAAGGTCTTCCTTTACCTGTTCATTGCGCTGGCTGTTCTGCTCGTCATTTATCCCTTGATCTATATTATCTCCGCCTCCCTCAGCAGCCCGGAAAGTGTCAACAGCGGTGCCATGTGGCTGCTGCCGAAGGGTTTCAACTGGGAAGGATACAAAGTCATCTTCAACTATGGCGATATTTGGCGCGGCTACGGCATGACCATTTTCTACACCGTCACCGGGACCGCCGTCAGTCTCGCCCTCACAATTCCTTGTGCTTACGCCATTTCCCGGAAAGACTTCTCTGGCCGGGCCTGGTTCACAAACTTCATGCTGGTCACGATGTTTGTCGGCGGCGGGTTGATTCCCACCTACCTGTTGATTCGCACCTTAGGCTGGGTCAACACTGTCTGGGCGCTGATCATTCCTGGCGCCGCCAGTATCTACAACATTATCGTGACCCGGGCATTCTTCCAGGGCAATATTCCTTGGGAAATGCAGGAAGCAGCGATCATTGACGGCGCCAGCGATTTCCAACTTTTCTTCAAGATCGTCTTGCCTTTATCTGCGCCAATCATCGCCGTCATGGCCCTCTTCTACGGGGTTGGCCAATGGAACAGCTACTTTGGCGCCCTGGTTTATCTGCAGAACAAGAATCTCTATCCATTGCAGATGGTGCTGCGTCAAATTCTGGTGCTGCAGGACATGCAGACTGGCGCCGCCACTGGTGCCACCGTCACTGAAGCAACAGCAAAAGCGGCTTATTCCCAAGCCCAGCTGGTCGCTGTCATCAAATATGGCGTCATGATCGTGTCGTCCCTGCCCGTCATTATCATTTATCCGTTCTTACAGCGTTTCTTCGTCAAAGGGGTCCTGATTGGATCACTGAAAGGTTAGAAAGGGGAAACACCATGAAACTGAGTCGATTATTCTCTATTGTTGGCATCAGCGCCCTCACCGTATTGGCCCTGGCCGGGTGCGGCAGCGCTTCGAACAAGACCGCATCAAGCGGCGATGCTAAGGTCGCCACCAGCGGCTTTCCCATCGTGGAAGAGCCATTGACAATGTCCCTGATGGCGCCCAGTGTCGGAGCGGCCAATTGGAACGATATGGCCACCCTGAAAGATTACGCCAAGAAGACCAACATCAAGCTGAAATTCAATACACCGCCTTCGTCCGACTTCTCCACCAAACTGAACCTGGCCTTTGCTTCCCAAGACTTGCCGGATATTATCTACGCGGCGGGGAGTGCCCTCACGCCCGCCAACGAAGTATCTTACGGTAAGAATGGGCAACTGGTACCGTTAGAAAAACTGATTCCCAAGTATGCACCAAACTTCAATAAATTGATGAAAGAAAACCCGATGATTCGCCAGTCGATCACTACCCCCGACGGACACATCTACGCCCTGCCCTACATCGCTAAAGACACCACGGCCTCCTGGTACATCGGCCCGATGTGGTACAACGGCGAATGGCTGAAGACGCTGGGCGTCAAAACACTGCCGAAAACTACAGATGAATTGTACGCTCTCTTGAAACGGTTCAAGAATGAAGATCCTAACGGCAACGGCAAGGCCGATGATATTCCGTTGACTGACGTCAAAATGAATGTCGCTCGAATCTGGTTAATGCCCGCCTTCGGGCTGCTCACCCAGGATGTCCAAAATGATGGAGATAAAGTCTTCTATACCCCCATCGACAAGCGTTACAAAGCCTATCTGACTTACATGCACAAACTGTTCGCAGAAGGACTGCTGGATAAGGATACATTCTCCCAATCCGATGACCAGAAGAAGGCCAAGGGCCAAGCCGATCGGCTAGGACTATTTTCCGATTACTTCTCCTACTTCACCACCGGCCGCACTGTTGATGAGTCCATGAACGATCCAATGTTCCAACCGCTCACCAGTCCAGAATCCCCGAAGGCCATCGTACCGATGAACCCGCGGATCAACCGGGGCGACTTTGCAATCACGAAGAATAACCCATCCCCAGCTGCCTCACTGCGCTGGGTAGATTACTTCTATTCCAAGAAGGGCTCACTATATCTTAACCAAGGCCCTGAAGGGTATATGTGGAACTATGCCAAGAATAGCCAGGGTGATAAGGTCAAAGTCACCGCCAAGGGAATCACCGACGAAAATTCGGAAGATAAGCGAAGTAAGATTACCCCGGCATATGGTCTTACTGCACCGATGCTGACTGCTGACTGGGATGACGCCGCTGTGCGCAAGAACCCGGACGATAAGATCGTTGTTTCCGGCTTCACCAAATGGGTGCGGAACGAAACCAAGGAAAAGATCGACCCATACGGCCGCATCCCCTATCCGCTGGTTTACCTGACAAAGGATGAACAAGATTCCGTCGCTTCCTCTGCCAATGACTTGAAGACGTTTGTGGAAGAATCCGAAGCGAAGTTCATTACCGGTGTCACTCCCCTGTCCGACTGGGACAAGTATGTTAAGACCATCAAAGGGATGAACGTGGACCAATACGTCAAGGTGTACCAAGCTGCTTACGACCGTTGGAAGAAAGCTAACTAACCACTGTTTCAATCCAACACCTGAGACACGCCGCCTGGATGTATCTCAGCGTTGCTGAATGAGAAAGGAGCCGCACTATGAAATTCAGTCGATCACTCACCATCATCGGCGTCGCTACCTTGACTGCTTTAGCCCTGGCCGCCTGCGGTAATTCTTCCAGCAACTCCGCCACCAGCGGAACTGGGAACGTCACCGTGGCTGTCTCAGGTTTTCCAATCGTCAAAAAGCCGCTGACAATGTCCATCATGGCCCCTAGTATGGGCAAAACCAACTGGAGCAATATGGCGGCACTGAAAGAATACGCCAAAATGACCAATATTCAGTTGAAGTATAATACCCCGCCGACTTCTGACTTTTCGACCAAACTGAACTTGGCCTTTGCTTCCCAAGACTTACCGGATATCATCTATGCCGCAGGCAGTGCGCTAACCCCGGCGAACGAAGTATCCTACGGGAAAAATGGCCAATTAGTACCGCTGGAAAAGTTGATTCCGAAGTACGCTCCGAACTTCAACAAACTAATGGAAAAGAATCCAGCGATTCGCAAGTCAATCACTACGCCGGACGGTCACATTTATGCCTTGCCTTACGTGGCGGAAGATACCATTGCGTCTTGGTATATCGGACCACTCTGGTATAACGGTGAATGGCTGAAGAAGCTGGGCGTCAAGACCTTGCCCAAGACCACCGATGAATTCTATCAGCTCTTGAAGCGGTTTAAAACCGAGGATCCTAATGGCAACGGCAAAGCCGATGAGATTCCCCTGACGGACGTCAAAATGGACGTCGCCCGAATTTGGCTGATGCCGGCCTTCGGTTTGCTCAGCCAAGACGTCCAAAACGACGGCGACAAAGTCATCTACGCACCGATTGACAAGCGCTATAAAGCGTATCTGACTTTCATGCATAAGTTGTTTGCAGAAGGACTGCTGGACAAGGACACCTTCTCCCAATCCGATGACCAGAAGAATGCGAAGGGCCAGGCTGACCGGCTGGGTGTATTCGCGAACTACTTCTCCTATTTCACAACCGGCCGAACAACAGACCAGGCTATGAACGACCCCATGTGGCAGCCGCTCACTAGTCCAGAATCCCCGAAGCCAGTCATCGCCATGAGTCCCCGCATCAACCGCGCAGACTTTGCGATCACGAAGAACAATCCGTCGCCAGCAGCCGCTTTACGTTGGGTCGACTACTTCTATTCCAAAAAAGGTTCGCTGTTCATCAACCAAGGGCCAGAGGGGTACCTCTGGAACTACGCCACTAACAGTAAAGGCCAGAAGGTCAAAGTCATGGCCAAAGGAGTGACGTCAACGAACTCCGAGGATAAACGGGCTGAAATATCGCCCACGTATGGCTTAACCGCTCCAATGCTCACCGCCGACTGGGACGCCGACGCAATTCGGGCCAAAGCGGATGCCCCGGCTGTCAGCAACTTTACCAAATGGGTCCGGAACGAAACCAAGGAAAAAATCGACCCATACGGGCGCGTACCTTTCCCGCTGGTGTATCTGACCAAGGACGAACAGGACTCAGTCGCTGCTTCCGCTAATGATTTGAAGACATACGTGGAAGAATCCGAAGCCAAATTTATTACCGGCGTGACCCCCTTATCCGATTGGGACAAGTATGTGCAGACAATCAAGGGTATGAAAGTGGACCAATACGTCAAGGTGTACCAAGCTGCTTACGACCGTTGGAAGAAAGCTAACTAACTGCTAAGCAATAGAAACAGCGTCCAGATGTGGTTGCACTTCCACATCTGGACGCTGTTTTTCTGTACTGATCATTTCTTGCTAGATGGAAACGATGTGGGGGACACACGTCTGCTTTTCCGGCGTACCAGAACCAAGTCTCAAAGTATGGCGTCGTCATCCTTTGATCCTGCACGCTGATGCAATTGTCGATATTGCGTCGGTGTCACGCCATTGATCTTCTTGAACTTACGCGTGAAGTTAGCCACATCATAATAGCCATTGGCTGTCACGATATCTTTGATGGGCGCCTTCGTCTGCTCCAAGGCTGTCCGAATGCGGGCCATCCGCAATTCTTGGACAAAGGTCGTAAAGGTGATCCCGGTCGTTTCTTTAACAAATCGGCTCGTGTAAGGTACTGAAAGGTCGAACTTTTCAGCCACGTCAACCAACGAAAAAGTCGGCGAGCTGGCATTCTGTGAAATATACGCCCGCATTGCGGCCCCCAAATCAGCTGGGGCCGGCGTATCATCAATCGGCGGTGCGGTCAGTTTCTGAATAGTCTCGACCAGAATGGTATGCAGCTCGCTGAATGACATGACGTTCAGCAGCTTTTCCACCAGCTCTTCATTGACTTGGTGATACTTCCGGTAGTCCGCCTTCAGCACCTCACTGATCAAGTTGGCCATCGGAAAATCGATCGCCGTATCCGGGCGATAATTCTGAATGGCCAAATTGAACAATGCCTCGAACGCCTCCCGAGCCATCGCTGCATTCCCCTGAGCGAGTGCGTTGGACAACTTCAATTCATTGTCCATATCAAATGGACCACCCTCGCCAGCATCGTGACGAACGGTGTAGAAGCTGACCAAATTGGCGGTCGTTGGCTGATTCGTCATCTGAGCTGTCACGGCCTCGATATACGCATCATGCAAGCTAGCCAGTTCAGTCACCGGACGTCCTGCAAACATGGCCGAACGGCTGTTAACGGCGAGTTCATCCCGCACCTGGCGCAGAATGACCCGCGGGTCCACTGCCCGGTCGTAGTTGATCAGTACGATCACTTCTGCCCGGCTGGTCCGATGCACAAAATACACCATGTAAGAGTCCGCCACCACGGGGGCCGCCAACACTTGGTCATCCACCGCCGGTCCGTCCACCATGATTCCAATCAAATAGTTCGGGTGGAAAAAGGAAACCTGGGCAAGATGGAGCAAGCGATTCACCGTGATATCATCACTGACCCGGCCGCTGATCAGCATCTGCAAGACCTGATTGCGCACCAGCGGCAGCCGCACCCGCTCCTGGGCCACGGTAGCTTGATGATTCGCCACGTAGGCCTTAATGGCACTTTCCAATTGAACGATTTCCGATCCGGCTGGTGCGGGCGCCTGCCCCGTGGGTTGGGGCACCACTGCCGCCAGCTGCTTGATTCCAGCATACTGCCGCCGGCCCAAATACCAGATCAGAATACCGCCAGCGAGCAGCAGTCCCGTGAACAGCCACCAATAATTCAGCAGCCAGGACATTAACGGCGGCCACGGGGAGGGCGGGGTCGTGACGGACAGCACTTTGAATAGATTGCCGCTGCCCTCCGCCGTCGTTACGCGCAGCTTGTTCTGCTGGTTCACGAGCTTCCAATTTTGACCGCGACTCACTGGCGGCAGTTTCATGCCAGCTAATTTAGTGTTGGACACAATTTGCCCATTCGTGAAGTCAAGCATCAACGCCTGATTCGGAACGGCCGCAGCGTCCAAAAACTCCTGACGCAATCGCGCTGCACTCATCGTGTAGAAAGCCATTCCCTTGGGTGAGGACCCCGGCGTATTCGTAATCGGCACGGCTAAGGTCAGTTGGTCAGTCTTGCCATCTGCCGCTGGGGTAAAAATCATCCGCGGTACTGTGCTGTACAACAATTTGCGCACTTCTTTGTTTGACTCGGTACTGCCTGCCACCATGCCGTATTTATACAGTGTGGGAATCAAGTCATACGTTCCATCGGAGGAATACAGCATGCTGGGGGTCTTTTCTGAATAAAGAAAAGTTTTCTGAATCATGGGACTGCTCAAGTCGTAGCGGACCAAAGCGTTGTCCATCCGACCGTACGTGTACTGATCCTGGTCCGTGGGCGACAGCGCCGGATCCAACGCCATTTGATTCGTCGTCATCAGCAAGTGCTGGACCGTAGCGTTCATATTCCGCGTCACTGCGGCCAGGCTGCGTTCTTGGGTGGCAATGACCTCGTTGCGCTGATCATGCCATTCGCGGCCCAGCCAACTGATTGTCAAGACGGTGAGCGGCAAGATGAAGATCAGCAGGAAAGAAACGATATACGTCGTCAATAGCCGTTGCGGCCGCCGCCAGCGCAGCCATTGGCGCCAACGGCTAAGACGGTTGATAGGTCATCACCGCCTCCACATGCAAGCATGATCGGTACGAGAACCAAATCATCGGCGTTAAATACAATGGCACCAAGGCCACAAAGGTCAGGGCCGGAAAGACCACCAGGACGACTGTGGCTAGAATGGAGCCCATGATGATTGCCAGTGTGTTGCTGAATTTAGCGACTGAGATTACTAGGGCCTGGCGAAAATATTGCCAAAAATGCAAAGCGTACCGGGCATAAATGGTGAAGACATACAGCCAATAGGTGAAGACCATGATCAGCAGGACAATCAAACCGTACTGAACGATCGGCGAATGAATCACGTTTTGATTCACGATCAGATCGGCCACCAGCACGGCAATGGCCAAGGCTCCGATATAGCCAATGCCATTGATCTCCCAGAACGATTGCCGGTAGAACTGCCAGAATTCATGATACAACGCCGGAAACGTATTCCGCTGATCCCCAAACATGCTGTCCGTGGTATCGGCCTTGTGCGTCAACCGCCGCAAAATGATTTTTGTACAGGTCGCCAGCGCCGGGAATACCCCCAGTACCACCCCGCCCAGTAAAGTAAACAGAATAAACAACGCTTGCAGCTTAATACCCAATAGCAAGGCTTGGCCGGTCTTAAGCGATAGTTTGATAATTCCCCGTGGTTGCATCATTCAACACCCTTTCTTCAGTCTGCGTTATACGCCGCTGATTTTACTGACCGTGACAATGTCCGCGTACAGGCCGCGCATCACACTGTTCTTATTGACCTCGCCCAGCAGTAATTGGGGCTCGTCCAGTTCAGCAATTTTTTCGATTGCACCCTCTACCCAGTGCTGCAGCCGCCATTGGACGGTATCGATACGGCTCAGCAGACCACCATAACGGATGTCCATCACTTCCCAACCAAACGGACTAGCCAAGTCGAACCAGCAGGCTCGGTGCGCGTCCCGCAGACTCTGCAGAGCACTGCGCAGGCCAGTCAGAGCCGCAATGGCTTCAGTCATCCGCTGCTGATTGCCGTCATCATAGGCGCGGCGAATGTCGGCCATCATCGTCAGCTTCAACACTAAGACCTGGGCCAACTGTGTGTAGAAGGCGAAGACGTGCTGCTGATACGGATCGGTCATCGGTTTTTGCTCAATGCCGGCTAATGTCTTGGCCAACTGTCGATAATGCCCCAGCAAGTCAACAGACTCCGTATTGGCCGCAAACAATGGGCTGAGCAAGTCTTCATATAAGACAAACTTGCTGGGGTTGGTGGCTTCGGGGTTGCCCGGTGTTAATTCCGGCAACTGATCAAAATCGTTGAGAGCGAGATAATCCGCGGCATCCTTATCTTGATACCGGGTGAAAGCGGCGCTCAATTCGTCGGCGGATACCGTATCGTGATACACCTGCTCTGCAAAATTCTGAATTGCCAGCACTGCACTGGTAAAGGGTGTTTCCCCACCGTCGTCGCCCCACATCGTCGCATAGACAGTGTCGAGCTGAGCCTGTTTAGCCGCGGCCATGCCAGCATTCATGGTGTTCAAGGCCTTGCCATAGTTCGGGGCAATGCCATTCCAAGTCCAGCACCCGGTGGCTAAACTGACCGGCCGCCCTAATTCTTTGTGTTTAGCAATCAGCTGATCGTAAATCATCTGGTCTTCATGGTAATAATCCCAATACATGAGGTCGACATCCGGAATTTGTTCCTTCAACGACTGAGGGAACTGCACTTGCGGATCGTAATAGCCATAGCCGGCGGCCTCAAACCACATGTCGCTCCACATAATCGGGTGCAGATTTAGTTCTTGCGTGATCGCCGTCAACCGGCGGACGTGGCGCAGCATGATCTCGGTCCGATCAACCAGCCCATGACGGTCCAGATAGACGCCGCGGCCCAGTTCATGAGCCTCATCCATCCCGATATGCACTTTATTCGTGCGAAATGGTGCTGTCGCCGCTTGGATGATCGTTTTTAAGAATTCATAGGTCTTCGGCTCATCAACCAGCAAGATGCCATTGGTGTCCCGAATTTGATTCATGAACGGCCAGCGCATGGGATTAGCTAAATGGGCCAGCGTCTGAATACACGGAATTACTTCGATCCCCAGTGCCGCGCCAAAGTCATCAACGGCCTGGAGCTCTTCTTGGGACAGGCGGCCGCGCTGATAACCCCAATATGGATACTCAGGCACTGCATAGACATCTTCCATATAAAGGAGGGCGGAGTTCAAACCCAGTTGCGCACTGAGCGCCAGCATGTCCTCCACCCCGCTCTGGGTAAGGCTGGCATTACGGGACATATCCACCATTAAACCGGCTTCATTAAATGCCGCCGATTCATCGGTATGCAGCGTTTGCCCAGCCTGCAGAGCGTGGTGCAGCGCCGTTAAGCCGCGGAAGAAGCTGGCTTGGCTGGCATAACTGATAGCGCCGCTGGTGCCGTCGCACGCCACCACTAAATGATTCTCTGTATTAGCGGTCACAGTCACCGGGATGCCCGTTACCGCCGTACTGAAGTCCAACCGCTTCGCCATAATTTCCACGCCGGTAGTAAACTCAGCGGGCAGGTCAATCAAATGCAATAACATTACTGATGATTCCTCCTCATATCCTATTTGATGCCGGCTTGATCCGGATCTTCAACCATTTTTGACGGCGTTATAAACCACCATTTTTTTGATGTACCAAACACCCTGCTGCTGCACGAATTCGACGTTGGCTTCCAATACTTGCTGCCCAGTCTGACCCCGGGTTTGCTGCAGTTCATCAATTTTCGCGACGAGCTGCTGCTTTTCTTGCTTCTGCACGGTAAAGGACCGTAATTTGACCGTAGCCTGTCGTTTAGTCAAGCCTTGTTGGACAGCCGCTTTGGTCTTCGCCCGCTGTGCCGGTACGATCGTCTGCAGATAGGCATTGACATCACCCGCATTGACCGCCGCCAGGTTGCGCTTCAATACGCGTTCCGTCTTTTCAGCCGCCGCCGTGGCATGGTGCGGTTTAATATCCGCGCTGGCCGTCTGGCGATCCGTGGTAATAAATATGATGCCGCCAATCAATAGAAATACGGTCACAACTACGAGCACCATTGCACTAATTCGCCGCATGTCTTCCTCTCCTTCTATATAGTTGTCAGTTAGCGCTTACAGTCACAGTATAGAGGGGAAAGTCACTGATGACAACCAATGATAAGAAATACACAGTTGCAAGAACCACATATTGTAAGCGCTTGATACCTGGACTTATGATTGTGAAAGTGAAAGGGGGAGCAAGAATGGCTGAAGAAACGTCGCGGGGCGATATCGAGTCGACCAAAGAAAAAGAATGGACAGCAGCCGATTTTTCTCAGCTGCCGGAACACGCTCAGTTAGAAAAGAACTGGACATGGTTCCAAAATCAAAAAATCGGGGTGCTGCTGCATTGGGGTTTGTATGCCCAAGCCGGGATCGTCGAATCATGGGAACTTTCCGATGCAGATTGCTGGGCGCGTCAACCGAAAGCTTGGCGGCCGAATATGACCCAATTAAAGCAAGACTATTGGGGTTTGGCCCAGCAATTTGCACCGACGCACTATGATCCCGCCGCCTGGGCGGCCGTGTTTAAAAACGCAGGCATCCGCTACGCCATCTTTACCACCAAACATCATGATGGGTTCAACATGTATCACACCCAATATAGTGACTATCATGCGGATGCCGACTTGTTTGGCGCTTTTGCCCAGGCCATGACCCAGGCCGGCATCGGAGTCGGTGCCTACTATTCAAAAGCAGACTGGCACCATCCGGACTACTGGCGGCCGGACGGCACACCAAAGAATCGCGGAATCGATTTTGATCGCCACCAAGACCCTGAACGCTGGCAGCGTTACGTGACCTTCGTCCACCACCAGCTTACTGAACTGGCGGCCAATTATGGGTCGTTACGCATGTTATGGCTGGACGCAGGCTGGGTCGGTGATGCCCGTGAGCCGCTGGCCTTAGATCAAATCATTCCGGCATTGTGGCAAAAGCAGCCGCAAATGCTGGCCGTTGACCGCACGATGGGTGGCCGCTTCGAACAATATGTCACACCGGAGCGGCAAGTACCGGATATCCAAAATCGGCCTGTTCTGCCGTGGGAAAGCAATATTCCCTTAGCCAATAATTGGGGCTACACCCCTGGGGACACCTATAAATCCATTTGTGAGATCATTCGCACAATTTTACAGGTCGTGACCCTCGGCGGCAACATCGTTCTGGGCGTAGGCCCAAAACCGGACGGCACCCTGCCCGCTCCAGCCAGCCGCCTACTGCATCAGCTGGGCGGCTGGCTGGCACTGAACGGTCAAGGAATCTATAATACCCGGCCGGTGGCGGCGGCTGCAATTGCTGCGGCACGCCGGCAAGGGTACGCCATCACCCAAGATGATCGTGCCTACTATCTGTTCCCGCTAGCTTCAGTCCCGCCGCAAACGCTCGATCTGCATGCTCTCCACTTGCCAGATACACAGCCCATCGTCACGCGCTTAGGCTGGCAAGGCCAACCCTTCCCCGTGAAAGCGCAGCACGTGGTCCGCTTGCCCGGTTCGCTGCGGCAAAGTCTCCATCCTGGTCTGCGTATCGCAAAAGTTTAGAAAGGAGTTTATAGTCATGGCCGCATCAGTTGAAACTGTCACTAATCCGCCGCAACAAACACAACAAAAAAGAAAGCACCGTGGTCGCCTGCTGGATCTTAAACGGCTAAAGAAAAATTGGCAATTATACGTGCTGATTATTCCCACGTTCCTGTGTTTCTTGATCTTCTCCTATATTCCAATGTATGGGGTATTGATTGCCTTTAAAGACTACGTCCCGGTACTCGGCGTATGGAACTCGCCGTGGGTCGGATTTAAGTATTTCAATCAATTCTTCCAGTCCTATTATTTCTGGGACTTGCTGCGCAACACAATGGGGATCCAAATTTATGGTTTGATCGTCGGGTTCCCGTTACCTATCATCTTGGCGTTAGCCCTGAATGAAATGAAAGACGGCTTCTGGAAGAAATTCAGTCAAACCGTGACCTACGCCCCGAACTTCATTTCCGTCGTCGTCATGGGCGGGATGATCATTGCTTTCCTGGACCCGTCGACCGGTATTATCAACCACGCCATCCAAGCGTTTGGTTTGAAACCCATCGCATTCATGAATGACCCGCGCTGGTTCAAGACCGTCTACGTCCTGTCCGGGGTTTGGCAAGGAACCGGCTGGGGCTCCGTTATCTACTTGGCTGCGTTAGCCGGCGTCGATCCGGCCCTGCACGAAGCCGCCATCGTGGATGGGGCCAGCCGTCTCCAGCGGATCTGGCACATCAACCTGCCGGCGATCGTCCCAACCATGGTCATTTTGCTCATCATGAACGTCGGCAGTTTGTTCTCGATGGGGTATGAAAAGATCTTGCTGCTGCAAAATCCGCTCAATCTGTCATCGTCTAACGTGATTGCGACCTTCGTGTATAAACAAGGGCTGCTGGATGGCCAGTATAGTTACGCCGCGGCGGTGGGTCTTTTCAACTCTGCCATCAACGCCATTCTATTAATTGCTGTGAATAAGATTGCGCAAAAGGTTTCCGACACCAGTCTCTGGTAGAAAGGAGGAGTCGCAATAATGGAACTGCATTCTAACCACTTAATCAAAGATACTAAAGCCGATCGCGTCTTCAAGTTTTTCCTCTATTTGTTCATCGTTCTCGCCGTCCTCCTGGTCGTCTATCCCCTGGTCTATATCATCAGCGCCTCCGTCAGCGACCCCAACGCCGTGAACAGCGGTGCGATGTGGCTGCTGCCGAAGGGCTTCACCTGGGAAGGCTATAAGGTCATCATGAACTACCGTGATATCTGGCGCGGTTACGGTATGACCGTCTTCTATACAGTTACCGGGACCGCCGTCAGTTTGATCCTCACGATTCCCTGTGCCTACGCCATTTCCCGGAAAGACTTCTCCGGCCGGGCCTGGTTTACCAATTTCATGCTAGTGACCATGTTCGTCGGCGGCGGCCTGATTCCTTCATACTTGCTGATTCGGGCTTTGGGGTGGGTCAACACCGTCTGGGCAATCATCATCCCCGGTGCCGCCAGTATTTACAACATCATCGTGACCCGGGCCTTCTTCCAGAGCAATATTCCTTGGGAAATGCAAGAAGCGGCCATCGTGGACGGAGCCACTGACTTCCAATTGTTCTTCAAGATCGTGCTGCCCCTGTCCGCCCCAATCATCGCTGTCATGGCCCTGTTCTATGGGGTTGGCCAATGGAACAGCTACTTCAGTGCCCTGGTTTACCTCCAGGATAAGAATCTGTATCCCTTACAGATGGTGCTGCGTCAGATCTTAGTGCTGCAAGACATGCAGCAAGGGGCAGGAACCGGTCAGACGATCACCCAGTCCGCGGCCCGGGCGGCCTTCTCTGCTCAGCAATTAGTGGGTGTGATCAAGTACGGGATCATGATTGTATCGTCACTGCCCGTAATTCTGATTTATCCCTTCCTGCAACGCTTCTTCGTTAAAGGCGTACTCATTGGTTCCCTGAAAGGTTAGAGAGGAGAGACATCATGAAACTTCGTCATTTATTCTTCACCGCCGGTATCTGTGCCGCCACCGTGCTCACTTTGGCAGGATGCGGGTCATCATCTAGCGGTTCAGCCGCTGACAAGAGCGACATCAAGGTCGCGACCACCGGCTTTCCCATCGTCAAGAAACCCCTGACCATGTCCATCATGGCCCCCAGCATGGGCTTGGCTAACTGGAGCGACATGCCCACCCTGCAAGACTATGCCAAAAAGACCAACATCAAACTCAAGTACAATACCCCACCCAGTGCAGACTTTGGTACAAAGCTCAACTTAGCTTTTGCCTCCCAAGACCTGCCGGACATTATCTTTGCGGCCGGGAGCAGCAATTTAACCGCCGCCAATGAAGTCACTTACGGTAAAAACGGCCAACTTGTGGCCCTGGAGAAACTGATTCCAAAGTATGCGCCGAATTTAGACAAACTCATGAAAAAGAATCCGGCGATTCGTAAATCTATCACCACCCCGGATGGCCACATCTACGCCCTGCCCTACCTGGCGGAAGATACCATCGCATCCTGGTACATCGGACCGATGTGGTACAACGGTGAATGGCTGAAGAAGCTGGGCGTGAAGACTCTGCCGAAAACAACGGACGAATTCTACGACTTGCTCAAGCGCTTCAAGAACGAAGATCCTAACGGCAATGGCAAGGCGGACGAAATTCCGTTGACCGACGTGAAGATGAATAACGCGCGGGTCTGGCTGATGGCCGCTTTCGGCCTGCTGAGCCAAGACGTACAAAACAACAATGGCAAGGTCATCTACACCCCCATCAGCAGCAACTACAAAGCTTATCTCACCTTCATGCATAAATTATTTGCTGAAGGCTTGCTGGACAAAGACACCTTCTCCCAGTCCGACGATCAGAAGAAGGCCAAGGGCCAGGCCGACCGGTTGGGTGCCTTCTGCGACTACTTCTCCTATTTCACTACCGGCCGTTCCACTGCCCAAGCGGTGAACGATCCGATGTTCCAGCCGCTGACCAGCCCGCAATCTAAGAAAACGGTGGTACCGTTGAGCCCGAAGATCAATCGCGGCAACTTCGCCATCACCAAGAACAACCCGTCACCGGCCGCTGCCCTGCGCTGGGTCGACTATTTATACAGCGATAAAGGGGCCATCTACTTCAACCAAGGTCCTGAAGGCTATGTTTGGCAGAGCGCCAAGAACAGCAAAGGCCAAGATGTCCGTGTCTTCGCCAAAGGTGTCAATCCCGACAACGTAGAAGACAAACGGGGCAAGATTACACCAGCTTATGGCTTGACTGTGCCGATGCTGTCTGCTGACCGGGACCAATATGCCCTGCGCAAAGATCCCGATGCACCAGCAGTCGACAACTTTACTAAGTTCGTGCGGAAAGAAACAAAAGACAAGATCGACCCCAATGGCCGCATCCCTTATCCCCTGGTTTATCTGACCAAGGACGAACAAGATTCCGTGGCTTCTTCCGCGAATGATCTGAAGACCTTCGTTGAAGAATCAGAAGCCAAATTCATCACCGGCGTAAAGCCCCTGTCTGAATGGGACAGCTACGTCAAGACCATCAAGGGCATGAACGTTGACCAATACGTCAAGGTTTACCAAGCCGCCTACGATCGCTGGAAGAAAGCTGATTAATCAGCGCGTTAGCGTCAATACCGCCAACACCATTGGATCAGCACCTTGATTGGATCCACAATTTTATGACAGCAACGGGCCGAGCTCACCAGGGCTGGGCTCATTGTTGCATTCCGCGGAAAGTTGCCCATAGAAAGCAGGCAGACTCATGCAAGATATTGATTTCGGCCGCCTCACCCAAGTCACTGGTGAAATCGGCCAGCATATTATTCGCCACCAGTACCCCTTTACCACGGCCATCCTCGATGATGGACAGTACCGCACGTCCTATCACCCCGGCGATTATTTTGGTGCCAAGGACGCGACGTACACGTTGACCTTAACGTTTGCCCTTCCGCCCAGTGCCTTAGCCAGTGATTTGGCGCTGCAGATCGATACAAGTCCCTACGAAATGGATAATTCAAAGAATCCGCAGATCAAGTTGTTTATTAACAATCAGATGGTCCAAGCGCTTGACGTCAATCACCGGTTCGCCCGACTTGAAAAATCTTGGTTCTCTGAAGACCATCAATTGATAGTCAAACTGGATATTTATTCCGGCCGGGAGGAAAAGAAGTATCCCCTGCGGGCCGCCATTGTAGCCTTTGACCAGCCAACTTTTGCGTTTTACTTTGACCTGAAGACCTACCTGGATTGCTGGCAGGTGCTCAAGGAAGATCCGGTCGCGGACCGGGTCTATCGCGGCAGTTTAATGGCCGCGATTCAACACTTGGACTTGCGGACGCCGTACTCGCCGACCTACTATGCCGGGATCGAGCAGGCCCAGACCCTATTGCGGGCAAAGCTGATGCAGCAACCCTTTGATCCGGCCCAAGGGACCGTCTACGCCGTGGGCCACACGCATATTGATATGGCCTGGCTGTGGACCGTCGCCCAGGCGATTGAAAAAGGCGAGCGCAGCTTCACCTCCGTTCTCGCTTTGATGCGTCAGTACCCCGACTTCAAATTCCTGCACAGTACGCCACAGCTCTACTTGTTTATCAAGGAGCGCTATCCCAAGCTGTATGCCCAAATCAAAGCGGCCGTGGCGGCCGGCCAGTGGGAACCGGAGGGCGCCATGTGGGTGGAGGCCGACTGTAATTTGACCAGCGGCGAATCGCTGGTGCGGCAGATTCTCTACGGCAAACGTTTCTTCCAAACGGAATTCGGAGTGGACAATCAAATCCTGTGGCTGCCCGATGTCTTCGGCTATTCAGCTGCCCTGCCCCAGATCCTGCGCAAAAGCGGGGTGCACTATTTTATGACCACCAAACTAGCCTGGAACGATACCGATGAGATTCCCTTCGACAGTTTCCAGTGGCAGGGGATCGACGGGTCCAAAGTTCTGACCCATTTGATCAACACCGTCAGTGAAGGCTATGCTCCAACCCCTTGGTTTGCCACTTACAACGGCATGCTGAACGCCCGGGTGGTGAAGAAAAGCTGGGACCGCTACAAGCAGCGCCAGCAAAGCGATGAGATCCTGCTGGCCTATGGGTATGGCGACGGCGGCGGCGGGCCGACTTTTGGCATGATTGAAACGATGCAGCGCTTGGAAAACCATGTCTGGGGAATGCCGCTGGTGAAATCGGCGACCGCTCTGGACTTCTTCCAAGCTCTGGACCGAGACGCTGAGCGGAAGCCGCTGCCCACTTGGCTGGGGGAACTCTACTTCGAATTCCACCGGGGAACGTACACGTCCATCGCTAAAAACAAACAAAACAACCGCCGGGCAGAAAACACGCTGCAAACCGTCGAGAAGTTGTTCAGTACGTATGCCCCGGCCGACTATCCCGCGGACACGCTGCACCGCTTGTGGCAAACCACGCTGCTGGACCAGTTCCACGATGTGCTGCCCGGCAGTGCCATTGAGGCCGTTTATCAGCAGACCGACAAGAATTACGCCCAGCTGTTTACCGCATTGAGCGCAACCGAAGAGAAATTTGCAGCGACTCAGCTGACGCCGGCGGTCAATCGTCTTGTCCTGTATAATCCAGCGGGCCTCGCTGCTGACTTAGAAACCACGATCGCTCTACCCCCGGACAAGACCGTGCAAGCGGCCCATGGCCAGCCGGTCCGGGTGCAGCATCTCGCCGGTGAACAGGCCTTGATCCAGCTGCCGCAAGCAGCACCCTTGGCCCTGCAGGAATTGCAGATCGTTCCGGGCCAAGCTGCTAGCCAGCCACGCCAACCGGAACCGCTTGACGGCCATTATGCCACTGACGATCTGCAGATCACGTTTGATGCGGCCTTCAACATCGTCGGGCTGTACGACAAGCAAGCCCAGCGGGAAGTCTTACCCGCTGGCGGGCAATTCAACCGGTTGATGGTATACGCTGACTACCCTCGGGAATACGATGCCTGGAATATTGATGCGGACTATCGCCGCCAATCCTGGCCGGTAGATCACGTCGTCACCGCAGAAGTCACTGACCGCGGGCCCATTCGCGATACGCTGCATATTGTGCGTCAATTCAACCAATCCACGATCGAACAATGGCTGCACCTATACCATGGCACTACCCGCATCGCGTTTACCACGCGGCTGGATTGGCATGAACACCACGCACTGCTGCGTACGTTGTTTGACGTGGCCGTCAACGCGCAGCACGCCGACTTCGACATTCAATTCGGCAATGTCAGCCGCCCAGTGTCCCGCAACACCTCCTGGGAACAGGCCCAATTTGAAGTGGCGGGGCAGAAATGGGCGGATATGGCCGAAACCAGTTATGGCCTGAGCCTGCTCACCGATGCCAAATACGGCTATTCGGCAACCTACCAGCAGCTGGGCCTCACCCTGTTAAAAAGTGCCACGGAACCCAATCCCAATGCCGATCAAGGCATCCAGAAATTCACCTATGAAGCCTTGCTGCACCAAGGCTCTTGGCGCACTGCCGCCACCATGGCCGCCGCCCAGCGATTGAACATTGCACCGGTGATTTGGCCAAACTACGCCCTGCCGGATACAACGCCAGCTACCCAAAGCCGGCTGGCCTGTAATCAACAGAATGTACTACTGGATACGATCAAACAGGCCGAAGATGACGACGCCCTGATCGTGCGTCTCTACGAGTATCACAATGCCCAAACCACCGCGACCCTGACCTGCGCGCGACCGGTCAAGTCAGCCATGCTTTGCAATCTGCTGGAACACGACCAGCAACCGTTAACCGTTTCTGCCGATGGACGGCAGATCACCGTGCCGTTCAAACCCTATGAAATCCAGACGATCAAGCTGCGGTTTTAATCGTTGGTGAGAAAGGAGGCAGTTATGGCACCTTATCAAAATGACACACTGCCGATTCGGGTCCGGGTCCAAGACTTGCTTGCCCGCATGACCACCCAGGAAAAAATCGGCCAAGTCAATCAGCACCTTTACGGCTGGCAGAGCTATACCCGCCATGGATCAGAATTCACCCTGACCGACCAATTCAAGACCCATGTGGCCTGGGGTGGCGGATTGGGGGCGCTGTACGGCCTGTTCCGGGCCGATCCCTGGTCCGGCCGCACACCAGAGAATGGCGTCCCGGCAGCACAGAGCGCAACCGTGAGCAACATGGTCCAGCAATATGTCATCACTCATTCCCGCTTAGGCATCCCCGCCTTGATCGTGGAAGAAGCGCCCCACGGCCATCAAGCCCTGGGCGCCGTGAGTTATCCGACCAATTTAGGCAAAAGCAATAGCTTTGACCCCGCCCTGGTCGCCCAGTGCGCCCAATTACAAGCGGCTGAACTCGCCGCCAAGGGCGTCCACCTGGCGCTGGTCAGTACCCTCGATTTGCTGAAAGACCCCCGCTGGGGCCGCTCGGAAGAAACTTTTGGTGAAAGCCCCATGCTGGCAGCGGCCTATACCCAAGCCGTCATCCACGGCTTTCAAGGTGATTTGATCAGTAACGATTGTTTTCTCGATCATCCCGCCGATACCAATCGGCACATCGGCGTCGTCATCAAACACCTCATCGGGCAAGGCGATGCCCTGGGCGGCCACAACGCCGGCACCGTCCCGCTCGGGGAACGGGAAGTACGTGAAGTCTATGGACCGCTAGTGGCCAGCATCCGCCATGCGGTGGGCGTGATGGCGGCCTATAACGACATCGACGGGGTCCCATGCCACGCCAACCGGCAGTTATTGACCCGCTGGCTGCGTACGGCCAATCACTTCCAGGGACTGGTGATGGCCGACGGGACCGCATTGGACCGGCTGACTGATCTGACTGGCAGCGTGGCCGCTGCCGCTCAGCAAGCCCTTACCGCCGGGGTCGACTTGAGCTTGTGGGACGATGTATACACCCATATCGATCAAGCCCTGGCGGCGGACCCAACACTAATGACGGCGCTGGACACTGCGGTCGCCCGCGTCCTAGCAGTCAAGTTTCTGCTCGGACTCTTTGATCAGCCCTTGGTATCGCCAAGCGAAGCCGCCAAACTGCCGAAAATCATCACCGCCAGCCACCAAGCCAATGCCAAATTAGCCGTGGAAAGCATGACACTGGTGAAGAACAACGGTGTTTTGCCCTTAGCCCGTAATCAAAAAGTGGCCGTGATCAGCCCGCACACCGCCTCGATCTATGACTGGCTGGGGGACTATACCGCACCGCAAGCGCCAGATCAATTCACCTCTCTGACCGACGCGGTGCGCCCCTATGCCAGTCAAGTCTGCACCGCCCTGGGCAGCCAGTTGCGGGTTGGGGTACCGGATCAGGATTATCGCTGGTTGGATGAAGCGGAAGACTGCGCCAGCGAAAGCGACGCTGTTATCCTCACCCTCGGCGGCTCATCGGCGAGAGCGTTCGACATGCATTTTCTCACTAACGGTGCCCTTGCGGCACCCCAAGGCAACACCGATACGGGAGAAAACGTCGACTTAGCCGATCTCTCGCTGAGCGCTGACCAGCTGAGTCTCTTGCGGGTCATCAAGAATACCGGCAAACCGTTGATTGTCGTGATGGTGCAGGGCCGGCCCTACGATATCCGGCCGGTGCTGGCGATTGCGGATGCCGTGTTGCTGGCTTGGTATCCCGGACAGGCCGGGCCCCAGGCGGTCGCTGATATTCTGTTTGGCCAGACAACGCCCACCGGCCGGCTGGCAATCAGTTACCCGCGCAGCAGTGGGCAGCTGCCGGTCTACTACTACCAACGGCATGCCGCTAAAAATGCCGATTACCTGGACGAAAGCGGTGCACCGCTGTTGCCGTTCGGTGCGGGCTTGGATTATACGACCTGGATAGTACATTCCCTCAGCCTCACCCATGATCTTATTGAACAGCGCACGGCTATCACCGTCACCGCCGCCAATACAGGTCAATACGACAGCAGTCTGCCGTTACTGTTGTTCGGCCGCTTTCGCGGTACTACGGTGCTGCCGCGGGAGAAACAGCTGCTGGCGACGCGCCGGGTCACCATCCCCGCCGGCCAGAAGCAGACGGTCACCTTCACTGTGCCCGATACCGCATTAACGTATTACGACGCCCACATGCGCTCAGTCCTGCCCGACCAGGTCACGTTCAGCGTGGGTGACCAGACCCAGACCATTACCACTCGCTATTTTCACGTAAAGGAGAATTGATCAATCATGACAACACCCAACACCCCCTTCCCCGCCAATTTTCTCTGGGGCAACTCCGTCTCCGCCATGCAAACCGAAGGCGCCTGGGACGCCGACGGCAAAGGCCGCTCGGTCTACGATATTCGGCCCGCCACTGATCACAGCAGCGACTGGCAAGTGGCAATCGATGACTATCACCGGTACCCTGAAGATATCGCCCTGATGAAAGACTTGGGCATGACCTGCTACCGGTTTTCCATCTCCTGGAGCCGTGTTCAGCCGAACGGTACCGGGGCTTTCAACGAAGCCGGTATCGCCTTCTATGAACGGCTGATCGATGACTTGCTTGCTGCCGGCATCACGCCTATGATCTGTCTTTATCATTTCGATATGCCCTTGGCTTTGGCGGAAAAGTACAATGGCTTCATCAGCCGGGAAGTCGTCGACGCCTTCGTCGTTTACGCCCGGGAAATGCTGCGCCGCTTTGCCGATCGGGTGCCCTACTGGCTGACTTTCAACGAACAGAATCTGTATGGCCTGACCGACAGCTTCATTATTTCCGGTTACCTGCACGGCGACAAGACGCTTCATGATCTTTACCAGATCCAGCACAACGTCGCTCTGGCCCATGCGCTGGTGACCCAAATTGTCCACGCTGATTTCCCCCAAGCCAAAATTGGGGCGATGATCGCCCACCAGCAAATCTACCCGGCCACCCCCCATCCCCAGGATGTCTGGATCACCCAGCAATATCACACGTTCGTGAACGACAACGTCATTCGACTGGACACCCAAGGGACCTATATCCCCCAGGTTGCCCACTACATGCGCACCCATGGCATGGGCGATATTCTCAAAGAGAGTGAGCTGGCGGAATTAGCCGGTGCCCGCAGCGATTTTGCGGCCATGAGTTATTACTGGAGCAGCACCTTTGACCACACCAAACTGCCAGCCAACACCGCACCCAACTGGTACAACCAGTATGCCGTGAAGAAAAATCCGTACCTGGATGCCAACACCTGGGGCTGGCAGATCGATCCCACCGGGTTCCGCAGCGCTCTCAACGCCCTGTACCAGCAAACCGGCCTGCCCATCTTCCCCATCGAAAACGGCATCGCCGCGAAGGAAAGCTGGAACGGCACCGACGCCATTGACGACGGCTACCGCATTCTCTACCATCGCGCCCATCTCCATGCCCTGCAGGTCGCGATCACGGAAGACGGGGTGCCGGTGATCGGCTATCTCGGCTGGGGCTGGATCGACATTCCCAGTTCCCAAGGGGATATGGAAAAGCGTTACGGCGTCGTCTACGTCAACCGCGGCAATCACGACCTGCGCGATATGGCCCGGGTGCCCAAACGCAGTTACGCCTGGCTGAAGCAGGTGATTCAAAGCAACGGCCGCCAGCTTTAACCGGAATGCTGGTATACTGAAAGTTAATTTCGGTTAGGAGGACTGGTTGGTTTGAATTATACGATTTCTCAAGACACGGCATTCCCCACTGTCACCCTGCATCTGAGTAAGGGCGAACAAGTACAGATCGAACGGGGCAGCATGATTGCCCACAACGGTCAGGTGCAATTGGAAGGCCATATGAACAGCAATGGGAAGAAAGGTCTGGGCGGTATGCTCAGTGCCTTGGGCCGCAGTGTCACCAGCGGTGAAAGCTTCTTCATTACCACAGCGACCGGCACTACCGACAACGGCGAGTTGCTGATTGCCCCGGCGAACCCCGGCGCTATTCGGGAACTGAAGACCGACGGCAGCCAGCAATGGCGCCTGAATACCAGCGCGTATCTGGCCAGCGACGCCGGTACCGGTTACCAAATGGTGCGGCAAAAGCTGGGCACCGCTGTCTTCGGCGGTACCGGCGGCTTGTTCGTCATGGAAACCCAAGGTGCCGGCACGTTCCTCGTCTCCGGCTACGCGGACATCATTGAAGTCAATCTCGATAATAATGAGTACGTTGTCGATAACAGCAACGTCGTTGCCTGGAGCCAAAGTCTGAACTACAACATCGAAGTCGCCAGCGGCACCTTCGGCTTCAAGACCGGCGAAGGCCTGGTCAACCACTTCCAAGGCACCGGCAAGATTCTGGTCCAGACCCGCAGCATTGAAGGTCTGGCCAACCTGCTCATGCCCTATCTACCCGATAACAGCAGCAATAACTAATTCGTATCCCCATAGCGCCGCCCTGAATTTCAGAGCGGCGCTCTTTTTCTCCGTCAAATTTAGGCCAGACTAACAAAAGACTTGTATCCCCCTTAATTGTCCTGTAGAATGCAGTTAGGGAGTGTTAGTCTGCCCTAAAAATGGAGGAGGTTTCTATGCTCGAAATCAAAAACCTCACCGTTGCGTATAACGACATACCAGTGTTTGCTGATGTTGCCGTTTCATTTAACAGGGGCAAAATCACTGGCATTATTGGACCCAATGGTGCGGGTAAATCAACCCTGATCAAGGCCATCCTTGGCCTGGTCAAAAGTCAAAGCGGCACCGCCGACTATAATGGCGAACCGCTCAAACATTTTCAGAAACAGATTGCTTACGTGGAACAGCGTAAAGATTTAGATTTGACCTTCCCCGTGGACGTCTTCACCCTCGTGCAAACCGGCACGTATGGCCATCTCGGCCTATTCCGAAATCCCGGGAAGAGGGAAAAACAGGCCAGCCAGGCGGCGCTGGTGCAAGTCGGGTTAGAGGACTTCGCCACCCGCCAAATCGGCAACTTGTCCGGCGGTCAATTGCAGCGGGTGTTCGTCGCCCGGGCAATTGTCCAGCAGGCCGATATCATTATTTTGGACGAACCTTTTGTTGGTATTGATCTGCAAAGCGAAACAGCGATCATGAAAATCTTGAAGCAGTGGCGGGACGCGGGTAAAACCATTATCGTCGTCCACCACGACCTGAATAAGGTATCCCGCTATTTCGATGATTTGGTCGTGATGAATCACGGCATTATCGATTACGGCCCCGTGCAGCAGGTATATAATGCCCGCAACATTGAACGGGCCTTCAGTGCTGATCTTTCCTCCGTATTATTTACAGAAAAGGAAGTGGCGCGATAATGTCTTCAATTATTGATTTCTTCACGGCGCTCAGCCGCTATGATTTCTTACAAAGCGCACTGATCACGGCCATTATGGTCGGGATGATGTCCGGCATTATCGGCAGTTTCATCATCCTGCGCGGCATGTCCTTAATGGGTGATGCCATTTCCCACGCGGTGCTGCCCGGGGTAGCCGTGGCCTACATGCTGGGTATCAACATCCTGCTGGGGGCCTCAGTATTCGGCATCCTGGCCGCTCTGCTGATTGGTTTTGTGGCTTCCCACAGTAAAATCAAAACCGACACCTCCATCGGGGTGGTATTCAGTGCTTTCTACGCGCTGGGCTTCATCCTGATCTCCATGGCTGAAAGTTCGACGAACCTGCACCACATCTTGTTTGGTAACATCCTCGCCGTCAGCGACTCCGATATTATGACCACCGCGGTGGTGCTCGGCATCGTCCTGCTGTTCGTCGTTTCTTTCTACAAGGAACTGCTGATCACGTCGTTTGATGCGACCTATGCCCAGACTTACGGTCTGAACGTCCAGGCGCTGCACTACGGCCTGATGCTCGTGCTGACCCTGGTGACGGTCTCCGCCTTGCAAACCGTGGGAATCATTCTGGTCGTCGCCATGCTCATCACGCCCGCGGCCACGGCGTACCTATGGACAGATAAATTGTCCACCATGCTCGTACTCTCCGCCGCGGTGGGTGTCGTATCGTCCATTGCGGGGCTGTACTTCAGCTACACGCTGAATTGGGCTTCGGGTCCGGCCATCGTGCTCGTTGCCGCAGTGCTGTTCAGCATCTCGTTTGTCTTCTCGCCAAAGCAGGGCTTCATCAAGTTTCCCGCCCAAGCGCGCAATAAGCCGAACGCCCGCGGCCAGCAATTGCTGAAAGTGCACACAACAGCTAAAGCAAAGGAGTTGCAATAATGAAAAGAATTATTGCGACATTCATTGCCGTAGTCATGATGATCGGCGGCGTCTTCCTCTTTTTGAACAATCGCGGCGCAAGCCAAGCGGACGCGCAAAGTCCCTCCGGCAAGCTGCGGATCGTGACCACGAACTCCATTCTGGAAGACATGGTGCACAATATCGGTCAAGACCACATTGAGCTCTACAGCATTGTCCAGCGCGGTACCGATCCCCATGAGTATGAACCCCGCCCCACCGATGTCTCCCAAGCAACCGAAGCCGACATTATTTTCCATAATGGCTTGAATTTAGAAACCGGGGGCAGCGGCTGGTTCTCGAAGTTAGTCAGTACCGCCCATAAGGAATTTGATCAGGAGGTCTTTGCGGCCAGCGCTGGCGTCACTGCCCAACATTTGACGACCAACGTTAATGAAGAAGACCCCCACGCCTGGCTGGATCTGGCCAATGGCATCAAGTACGTCCAGACCATGACCAAGGTAATGAAGGAAAAAGATCCGAAAAACGCCACCTACTATCAGTTGAACGCTGATAAATATATTGCCCAGTTGCAAAAGCTGCACAACACAGCCCAATCACAGTTCCTGGATATTCCAGAAAAACAGCGGCTGCTCGTTACCTCCGAGGGGGCCTTCAAATATTTTGCCAAGGCCTACCACGTTACCCCGGCCTATATCTGGGAAATCAACACCGAAGCCCAGGGGACTCCGGAACAAATGAAATCGGTGCTCGCCAAGATCGACAATTCTGACGTGCAAAGTCTGTTCGTGGAAACTTCCGTCTCCCCCAAATCCATGAATAAAGTCGCCAAGGAAACCGGTCTGAAAATCTATTCCAAAATTTTCACCGACTCCCTAGCGAAAGAAGGCACTACCGGGGACACGTATTACAGCATGATGAAATGGAACTTGGATAAGATCCATGCGGGCTTGACCCAATCCAACTGATTTATCTGGGAACAAAAGCTTAGCCTCTCGGCGTATCTAGTGCCAAGTGCGTAGCAAGCGGAGGCAAAATGGGCTCAGCTGTGTAACCACACGGCGGCTTGCCGCCGATGTGGTTAGGCGACTTGAAGACCGCGGTTTTTGCGGTCTTCAAGCGCCGTCACAGCGTTCCAGCCCAATTTTGCCGCAGCTTGCGGAACACTTGGCACGGCAGCCGAAGCAAAGCCTTTATCCCAGTCCAAAAAATCCTTGTTAGCTGACCATACTGGTCACGCCAACAAGGATTCTTTGCTGTGCACTTTACTTTTTTACCGGTTAATTGACCGCGCCATGCGCTGAATCGCATGCCGTTCGCCGCGAATTGCCCGGCTTAAGGCATAAATGTTCTCGAACGGCGATTGAATGCCCCAAGCGGCATCGCCCATATGCTGAATATCGACGCCGTTGATCTTATTCCGGACAGCGACTTCTTCGATATAGTGGGCGCCAGACCCTTCTTGGCTGGTCCCGATCGTGCTCATTACCAGCGCATCCTGGGCATGGGCCAGTTTCACCACGGCCCGCACTTCTTCGTCAGTCAGGCCCGGGACAGTCCCAACGGCCGGCACCAGGATCACATCCGCGCCAGCGTCCAGAAAGTCTTTAACCGCGTCCAGACTGACGACAGGCTCATTGACCCCTGCGCCATGCATCTTACCGGCAATGATCAGGCCAGAGAAGACTTCCTTGGCCACTTTCACATTGGCCGCGATCTGGGCATTGGTCACGCCCGTACCGGGATTGCCGGTCAAGCAAACGAAATTGAAGCCTAGTTTTTCGACTTCCGTCAGCGTTTTACGACTGGACATCCGGCCTTCGGGAATCTCCAACCGGGTCTCGGACATGTCGGCGTTGACGTCCACGGGTTCCAGATTGACCCCGATGGGTCGGCCGACCAGGTGCTGCAGGCGCTTGATGCTTTGGCCGTCGTGGTGAACCTTGGCCCCTTCGTTGGGATACAGGCCGAAGATACCAGGATTCAGCACATCCAAGCCGTTCAGCAGGATCAGATCGGCGCCAAAGGCCGCAGCTACTTCAGAGGTGGTGATACCATCACCGACTTCATGACCGACGACATTCTCGCTGAGCACGACCCGGCCTTCGCTGGCCTTGATGCTTTGCTTCAGCTCGGCGGCTTTCATTCCTAAGATTTCACTGGTATCGGCACTAATTAATCGGGTAACCATTAATTTCTCGCTCCTTTAATTGTTGGCGGCCGCCTTTTTGGCGTCGTCGCCCTTTTCTTCAACGATCTGCTGCTTGTTCAAGTTCAGCAGGAACGGCAGGTAAATCAAGACATCAATGACGATATTAACCGCCTGCAGCACACTGCCCATGACGGAACTGGTAACCAGGAAGCCGGAGATGATCGGCGGCATCGTCCAAGTGGCCAAAGAACCAGTCGTCAGCGGTACCCAGCCGGCTTTCATCGCACCCCAAGTCGTTAAGGCATTCGCCATCGGGGCCAAGATAAAGGGAATGATCAATGTGGTATTCAAAACCACTGGCAGACCGAACATGGTCGGCTCATTGATATTGAAAATGCCTGGCGTGATCGTCAGCGGCGCCAGCACTTCCATCTGGCGGCTGGACCGCTTCATGAAGACTAAGATCCCAATGGCGAGTACCAAGCCTAAGGTGGCACCGCCGCCGCCCATGTAAACGAAGTTATCCATGAACGGTTGGGTAATAATGTGCGCCCCGTGGGCCATATCCAAGTGGTGCGCTTCAGTCAGCTTGCTGTTGGCCCCTGCATTGATCAGCCAAATCGGGGAGAAGATGGTATTGATGACGTTGCCGCCATGGATCCCCACGAACCAGAAGATACTGTTTAAGGCGATGGCCACCAGCGTCCCGCCGATCGTATCACCCAACAGGCTCAGCGGCTTGGAGAAGATGTGCAGGAACACATCATGGATGCTGCCCCAGCCGGCGAAGGCAAAGATCGCGTAAATCACACCCCAGAAGGTGACGATCACAGCGCCTGGAATCAGGGCACTGAAACTATCAGAAATTGCTGGCGGCACGGCATCAGGCATCTTGATCCGAATGCCTTTATTAATAAACCACTGGAAGACCCAACCACTGACCAGGCCAATGATGATGGCGATGAACAGGCCCTTGCTGCCTAAATAGTCATAGGGCATTCCTTCTGCCGGGGCTTTGCCGCCGGTGAAGATGCTGGGTGTTACAACGAAGAACGACGCCACGGCGATGATCCCGGCGGACTTGCCGTCGGTGTGGTACTGCTTGGCGTAACTATCGGCAATCCCGAAGGCCCCAATGACCCCTAACAGACCAAAAGACCCATTGGTGATTTTGGCAAAGACCTGAGCGATGGAGACGCTGTTGATCTTCGTGTTAGCCAACCAGTCCGTGAACTGATGAACTGGGAAACTATTCAGAATCATGAAGAAGGAACCAACAATGATCAGCGGCATCGCGACGGCAATCCCGTCCCGAATGGCGACTAACCATTTATACCCGCCCAATTTAATGGCGATGGGCATCAGATGCTTCTCGATAAAGCCGTTCAGGCCACGGCTTGAGCTATCCTTATCATCCATAAAACAACCAGCTTTCTTTCCATTTTGGTATCTCGCCCCAAATAAAGAAGCGCAAATAATATCAGCAGGTACACGAGATACCTTTATTCAATAAATCTTACACGTGCCTGTACAATAAGTATAGCTCACTTCCACAACAATGTAAGCGTTTGATAGTTTAATATAATTGGTTCTATGACAACAAAGGTACCGCTTCCTAACAGGGCAGCTTTTGCTAGAAAATATTTTTATTGGTCTAGTCCAATAATCGGTTCACCATTCAAATCTTTCCTTGCATTTCACCCTCATTATCCGGTAACGTTATCTTTCACACTTTCATTGGACCCCGGTATGTTCTATTTTCAGCAACCAAAATAGGCGCAATTGAAAAATGGCTTAGGCCGGCCTAAAATAATACTTCCCTAATCCAAATTTCGATGTATAATGTAAACGAAACTGAAAATAGAGAGGTGTGATTGTTCTTGAATGAAAACAATCCGAACCATCGGCATAAGCTGATCGAGTATGCCAACGGTCCTTCGTTGGAAGAAATCAACGGAACCGTCAAAGTCCCGAAGGGCAAAGGCTTCTGGCGTACCTTGTTCGCCTATTCCGGCCCTGGCGCGCTAGTGGCCGTTGGCTATATGGACCCCGGGAACTGGTCCACGTCAATCACTGGTGGTCAGAATTTCCAATATCTATTGATGTCGGTCATTCTGATGTCGAGTTTAATTGCGATGCTGCTCCAATACATGGCCGCTAAACTCGGCATAGTCACCCGGATGGACTTGGCCCAGGCAATTCGGGCCCGCACGAGTAAAACCTTGGGCATTATTCTTTGGATCATGACCGAATTAGCCATCATGGCCACCGATATCGCGGAAGTCATCGGGGCGGCGATTGCCCTGTATCTGTTGTTCCATATCCCGCTGGTCATCGCCGTATTCATCACCGTATTCGATGTCTTGCTTTTATTGCTTTTGACCAGAATCGGCTTCCGGAAAATCGAAGCCATCGTTGTCTGTTTGATTCTTGTCATCCTATTTATCTTTGTTTACCAAGTGGCATTATCCGATCCGAACTGGGGCGCCGTGATCCAAGGGCTTGTCCCGAACGCTAAGACCTTTGCCACCTCCCCGCAGATTGGCGGCGAAACCCCCTTGTCCGGTGCCTTAGGGATCATCGGGGCGACAGTTATGCCGCATAACTTATACTTACACAGTGCCATTTCTCAGACCCGGAAAATTGATCACAACGATCCGGATGATGTGGCCGCCGCTGTTCGTTTCACCGCTTGGGATTCCAACATCCAATTAACCGCCGCGTTCTTCGTTAACGCCTTGCTGTTGATCATGGGGGTTGCCGTCTTCAAGACTGGGGCCGTCAAGGATCCGTCCTTCTTCGGTTTGTTCCATGCCCTGTCTGATACCTCCAAGCTGAGCAATCCGCTGCTGATCAGCGTTGCCAAGTCTGGGGTACTCTCCATCCTATTCGCCGTTGCCCTGTTGGCCTCCGGCCAGAACTCCACGATCACCGGGACCTTAACTGGGCAGGTCATCATGGAAGGCTTCATCCACATGCGGATGCCGTTATGGGCTCGTCGGCTGGTCACCCGGTTGATCTCCGTTGTCCCGGTATTGATCACCGTCGGCATGACGACTGGCGAAACCGAAATACAACAGCACGTCGCGCTGAATAACCTAATGAACAATTCGCAGGTATTTCTAGCCTTCGCTCTGCCCTTCTCCATGCTGCCGCTGTTAATGATGACCGGCAGTCGGGTCGAAATGGGCAAGCGTTTCAAGAACAGCGTCATCCTGCAAATCCTCGGCTGGATCTCAGTTATTGGTCTGACCTTCTTGAACATGTACGGCTTGCCTGATTCCATCACTGATTTCTTCGGTGACAATCCGGCAGCGGCTCAAGTGCAAACAGCACATCTGATTGCCTACATATTGATTGCAATTGTACTGGCCTTGCTGGTCTGGACAATTATCGATCTGTATCGGGGCAATCAACGGTATGCCGCCGCCTTAGCAGAAAAGGCCGCAGAAGCTAAAGCCAAGGAAGACGCATCAGCGAAGGGAGTGTCCACTAATGGATCAGCAAACTAAAATCATCAAGCACATCTTGGTCGGCGTGGACGATTCACCGGATGCCCTCACTGCCTTTCAATATGCCCTGCACCGTGCTAAGCAGGAAGACACGGAGCTGACCATTGTATCGATTCTGGAAAGCCACGAAATGAATGTGTTCCAGGCCCTGGATAAAGATTATGTCCACGGCCAACGGGCAGAACTGGAAGAGCATATCAAGAAGTACCAGCAGCTGGCCAAAGAAGCGGGGATCAAAACCGTTAACGCGGTCATTGCCGAGGGTGATCCCGGCGACACCATCGTTAACCAGGTGATTCCCGCCGTGAAGCCGGACCTGCTGATCGTGGGTGCCCGCTCCAAGCAAGGCATTGCCAAACACTTTGGCAGTCAGGCCGCCTACATGGCGAAATACGCACCGATCTCGGTACTGGTCGTGCGCTAAAGAAGCAGTACCACCCTCCTTTAAGATTATTTATCTTGTGAAAACGCCGCTGGCCCAAGGGTCAGCGGCGTTTTTGCTGTCCTCAAATGACTATTATATCTATAATCAAAATAGATTGTTTACAATCTTTTATCAGAAACCCCGTCATGTCTTTACACACCCTTGCTATCCTGAAGTTACTGACAGTATGTCAGAAAATAGGAAAGTTGGTGCAATCAGTGAAATTCGGGAAGAAGTTGGCCTTCGCCGCCAGTGCGGCGGGGATCGCGTTAACCTTGGCCGCCTGCAGCAATCCGGTCACCGGCGCAAATGGAACCACGAACGGCAGTGACAAAACCATTTCTGTTGTTTTTTTGCCCAGCGATTCAGCAAAAGAAGCCGACGCTGCGCGCCAGGCGTTGACCAAGGAGATCCGCCAGGCCACCGGCAAGAAGGTCGTTGTGCAAACCACTACAGATTACAACGTCGCGATCCAATCCATTGCCTCTGGCAAGAGCCAAATTGCCCTGCTCGGCCCTGTCGGTTATATCCAAGCCCACCAGCAAAACAAGAACGTCGTCCCCATGGTCACCTATTCCGGCAAATCCGGCACATCAAAGGATGCCTTTTATCATAGCTATCTGATGGTGCCCAAGGACAAAGCGGCGGGGTATCAAGCCAGCGGCACCTATTCCTTAAAAAACATTAAAGGGCAACGGATCTCTTATGTGTCTAACACCTCCACCTCTGGCTTTGCGATTCCCGCCGGCGCGATCCAAAAAGAGTTCAAGCTCAAGAGCACCGATGCCCTCGCCCAAAGCGGCCAATTCTTCCAAAAAGTCCTTTACGGCGGTTCCCATCAAGGTTCCGCGGTCAATCTGTTCAAAGGAGACGCCGACGTGGCGGCCTTTGACGACATGGACCTGCTGAGTTACGGCAAGTTCACCAACGATTCTGCCGCCGGCGCCACCTTCACGGTCAACGCCGATGCACCGGCCCCCTTTGACGCTGTGCGGGGCAAGAAATCCGTGGCCATCGCAACGTATCAAGTGCAAAACGAACCGCTGGCCGTGAACAAGAGCGGCGTGTCGGCCAGTGATATTAAAAAGATCACCACGGCCTTGACCAGCAGTCGGGTGGCCAACGATCCGCTGTTCTTTGCCCCGGCAGAGGCCAAGACCCACAGTCTGCTGCCCAAGGACGGCGACACCAAGTTCATCAAGATCAGCGACGATTGGTACAAACCGACCCACGACATTCTCGGCGAATAGAGGAGGCGACAACATGCTGCAAGTACGGCACCTATCGAAAATCTACACAGGCAAACAGCCCTCTTTAGACCATGTTTCCTTCACCGCCCAGCCCGGTGCCGTGACGGCCATCATCGGTCCTTCTGGAGCCGGCAAGACCACCCTGCTGCGCAGTCTGAACCAGCTGATCACCGATGATGCCGGTGAAATTCTGCTGGAGAATATTGATCTGCGCCAGCTCAAGCGCCGGGACCTGATGAAACAGCGGACCAAGATCGGTATGATTTTTCAAAACTATAATTTGATCGAACCGCTCACCGCCCTGGAGAACGTGCTCCACGGCAGTCTGGCCCGCAAATCCACCCTGGCTGGGGTGTTTTCCCTTTATTCCCGCCAAGAAAAGGAGGAAGCGATGACCCTGCTGGCCGATGTGGGCTTGCAAGAATTCGCCTACCATTATGCCAGCGACCTGAGCGGCGGCCAAAAACAGCGGGTGGGTATCGCCCGGGCGTTGATGCAGCATCCGACCATGATGCTGTGCGACGAGCCGATTGCCTCGCTGGATCCCCGCTCAACGATCATCGTCATGGATATCCTGCGCCGCCTCGCCGACGCCCAGGGCATGATGATCCTGATCAACCTGCACCAAGTGGACATTGCCAAGGACTACGCCGACCACATTATCGGCTTGAATAGCGGCCGCGTCGTCTTTGACGGCCCCGTGGCTGAGGCGACTGAGGCCGCGATGGCGGCGATTTATGCCGCTCCGGCCCAGGCTGTTGCCGCAGCGGGGTGAGCCGATGACGATGACCAGTTTTTTCCGTAAAAAGCGGCTGCATCTGACGCTGCTCATCGGCCTGCTCCTAGCGGCTTACGCCGCGGCCGCGCTGATCCTCAATTTCAATTCCCTGTCATTTTTGTATCTGCACTTAGGGATCGACTGGCTGGCGGTCAATTTCATCCCCAACAGCCAATCGCTGCAGTATTGGGGCAATATCCTGCAAGCCCTGGTCCGCACGCTGCTCGTCGCGGTGGCGTCCACCAGTGTCGCCGGGGTCTTCGCTCTGGGCCTCGCGCTGCTCGGGGCGCAACCCACCGGCCCGAATGCCGCCCTGCGCTGGCTGATCCGCGGCTTCGCCTCCGTACTGCGCAATATTCCCATCGTCGGCTGGGCCCTGTTGCTGCTGTTTTCGTTCAAACAAAATGACTTCACCGGCTTCCTTGCCCTGTTCTTCCTCAGCCTCGGCTTTCTCACCCGAGCGTTCATGGAAACCATCGAAGCCATCGATATGGAGAAAATCCAGGCGCTGCAGGTCACCGGGGCCAAATACTGGCAGGTCGTCGCCCAGGCGGTACTGCCGGAGATCCTGACGCCGGTATTGTCGTGGCTGCTGTATATGATTGAAAACAACATCCGCGACGCGACGCTGGTCGGTCTGCTCACGGGGACGGGCATCGGCTTCGTCTTTGATCTGTACTACAAGAGCCTGCGGTACGGTCCCGCCGGACTGGTCGTCTTAGCCATCATTATGCTGGTGATTGCCGTGGAAACAGTGTCCAGTCTGATTGAAAGGAGGATTGCCGCATGATTTCCGATTCCGAGAAACCCGTCACTCTGGCCGCGACCCCGCCGCCACGGCCGGTGAGTCTGCACCGCTGGCGCGACAAACGCCGGCGCTGGGTCTATGGCACCCTGTTGGGTCTGACCGCGATCACCGCTTACGCCCTGCCGGCCATCATGCCCCAGGGCTTGAACCTGGCCCGGGCCAGCAGTGACTTGGTGCGCAACATCCAGATTATGTTTTTCCAGCCCGCCGCCAATAACGCCAGTGCCGCCAGTCTCTTATTTGCCTTAGTGCAAAGTATTGCCTTGGCCTTCTTGACGACTTTGATCGGCGCCATCTTTGCCTTTCTGCTCGCCTTAATGGCCACCCGCAACTTGGCGCCTCGCTGGCTGATCCGCACCGTGCAAAGCGCGATGGCCTTGATCCGGGCGATCCCCACGATCCTCTGGGTCCTGATCTACAGTACCGTGCTCGGTTTGGGCGCTAACGCCGCCGTGATCGGGCTGACCTTCCACAGTGTCGCTTATCTGGTCAAAGTTTACGCCGACAGTATTGACGAATTACCCGCCGATACTCTGGGTGCGCTGCGGGCCATGGGCGTCCGCTTCTGGCCCTTAGTGACCCAAGCCATCCTGCCCACGATTCGGCCCAGTCTGCTCAGCTGGACGTTTATCCGTTTTGAGATCAACTTCGCCAACGCCGTCGCGGTGGGCGCCGCCGCCGGAGCTGGCGGGATCGGCTACCAGCTCTTCATGGCCAGCGGCTTCTACTTCGATTTTCATGAGGTCGGCCTGATCGTGTATCTGATCCTCGCCTTCACGATTCCCTTGGAAATCGTGTCCTACCGCCTCCGCGCCGCCTATCTCAACCGCACTGCCCATTAATCATTATTTAGAAAAGGGGAATTGCACCATGATTCAAGCCATTGTATTGGATTGGGCCGGGACGACTGTCGATTACGGCAGCCTGGCCCCGATCATTGCCTTTCAAAAGGCCTTCAGTCACTTCGGTATCACCATCACCACGGACGAGATTCGGCAGGATCTGGGGCTGGATAAACGCACTCATGTAGAGAAAATGTTCGCCGACCCGGCGATTCAAGCCCAGTGGCAGGCCAACAATCCCGGTGAGTCATTAGCTGCCGGGATCGACCAGGTCTACGCCCGCTTCCAAGTCAAAATTGATGACGTGCTGGTGGAATATGCCGCGCTGAAGCCGGGGGTCAAAGACCTCGCTAACTTCATGCAGGCCCAGCACATTAAGCTGGCCACCACCACCGGTTACACCCAAGCGATGCTGGACCGCATTCTGCCAGTGGCCGCCGCCCAGGGGTACGCGCCTAAGGTCAACTTGACCGCGGAACAGACCAACGGCATCGGCCGGCCCGCTCCGGACATGCTGCTGGCGGCCTTGGCTCAGCTCCAAGTGACTGACCCGCGCGCTGTGCTCAAAGTCGGCGACACGATCACCGATATCCTCGAAGGCAAAGCCGCCCACGCCATCAGCGTCGGCGTAGTGATTGGCGGCAATCTCATCGGCTTGCCGGAAATCGCCTTTGATGCCCTGCCAACGGGTGAAAAAGACCGCCGCGTCAGTCACGCCCGCCAGGCCCTGTACGCGGCCGGGGCCGACTACGTCATTGATACTCTGGCCGATTTGCCGACACTGATCACCGCCCTCAACACCCTGACCCCCTATCAGGCCCAACCGGCGCCGCTGCTGCTCACGCCCGGCCCGCTGACGACCAGCCCGGCCGTAAAGCGGACCATGCTCATCGATCACGGTACGTGGGATGACGAGTACAAAGCGCTAACCGAAACCGTCCGCCAGGAACTGCTGAGCGTCGCTCAGGCCCCCGCTGCAGACTACACCACCATCCTAATGCAGGGCAGCGGTACGTTCGCCGTGGAAGCCGCGCTCGGCACCGCCGTACCCCAAGACGGGGTGCTGCTGATCGCGATGAACGGCGCTTACGGCCGGAGAATGGGCCAAATTGCTGACTACTACAATATCGTCCACGTGGACCTGGAATTTGCCGAAGATGAACCGGTCACGCGCGAAAAAGTCCTGACTGTTCTGGATGACCATCCCGAAGTGACCCACTTCGCCACTGTCCACTGCGAAACCACCACCGGTATCCTCAATCCCATCGACGCCATTATTCCGGCGGTCCATGCCCGGGGTGTTGTGACCATTGTGGACGCCATGTCCAGCTTCGGCGGCGTACCCATCGACACCGCCGCCCTCGGCTTGGATTATCTGATCAGCAGCAGCAACAAGTGCATCCAAGGCGTGCCCGGCTTCGGCTTCATTATTGCCAACCGTACCGCTCTGGCTAGGACCGAAGGCAATGCCCGCTCGCTGTCCTTGGATCTTTATGATCAAAACCAAAGCTTCGACCAGCAGCGCGGCAAATGGCGCTTCACCTCGCCCACCCACGTACTCTATGCTTTCCATCAAGCCCTGCAAGAACTCGCCGCAGAAGGCGGCGTACCGGCCCGGTTTGCCCGCTACACCCGCAGCGAACAGCAGCTGCGCCAAGGCATGCTCGCCCTCGGCTACGCCCCCGTTATCGCGGAAGCCGACCAATCCCCGATCATCACATCGTTCAAATACCCCAGCGCCGCCTTCGACTTCCACGCGTTCTACGCGTACTTAAAAGACCGCGGCTTCATCATCTACCCCGGAAAAGTCTCGACCATCGACAGCTTCCGCATCGGGAATATTGGCGAAGTCTACACCGGCGACATCCAGCAACTGTTGCGCTGGATCAAAACATACAGCACGGTGCGGGTGCAGTCTGGCAGAAAAATAGACTGAGCCAATCGCTCAGTCTAGTGTCCTTAGTGCCAAATGCGGAGCACTTGGCACGGCAATCAAAGACAGTTTCTTACTTCGTCGTCTTCACCTTCGGAAACGGCCGGTACCGCCGCAGCAGCCAGCCCATCAGGCCTGAATACAGGAACGTAAACGCCAAGCCCCACACCAGCGCCGCCCAGCCGAACACCACCGTGCTCCCCAGCAGCACCACCACATTGATCACCCGCAGCATGAGCGTCACATTCAGCTGCGGGTTTTTGTGTGCCGCAATCAGTGCAAACACGTCCAACCCAGCCGTCGACGCATTACTCGCAATACAGCAATAATATCCCGCGCCAATGAACAAGCTTGCCAACAGAACATCCAGCCAGGGCCAGTGGGCCAAATTCAGCGGCAACCAGGTCCACAGAGCAAAGAAGCCCATGTAGGCAAAACTGCTGACAATAGACCGAATGAAGTTCGTGCGGCCTAAGAAAATCAACGCAAAGACGAGACAGCCGACCGTGATCATGTTCGTCCAAGTCACGACACTCAAGGGTGTCAGCCGCGCCAGCACCATACTCAGGGAAGTCACTCCGCCGCTGATAATATTGCTGGGCACCATGAATTTGGCATAGCCAAAGGCAATCAGCAAGTTGCCCAGCAAGATCAGCAGCAGCGGCGCCCCCTCCCGTTTGATCGTCGCCCCGCTCATCGGGCCATCACCGTAACCGTCACGGGGAAGTGGTCCGAGGCATACTGGCCTGTGGGCGCCAGCGTGGTGTCCACGGCATACGACTGCACCTGGACCCGGTCATTGACGAAGAAATAGTCCAGCCGGGTCGCTGTTTGTCCCGGTAAAAATGTGGGCGGTTCACTGTCCTGCCACGTCCCCGGAGTTGGTTCCGGCCGCTGAGCAGCGGTCAAGGCCGCATCCTGCAAAGTCGCCGTCATCGTCCGGTAAGCCTCATCCGTGGGGGTCATATTGAAATCCCCGGTCACGATAAACGGATAATCGGCCCGTTCCTGGGCGAACGTGGCCAGGATCTGCTGAACACCAAAGTTTCGGGCTGCCACGGACACATGGTCCAGGTGGACCGTCACCAGATAAAAAATCGTATCATCCGTTTTATCCCGCAGCTTAGCCCACTGGAACATGCGATACGTCCAAGCCCCAGGATAAATGGACGGTTTGTCCGGCGTTTTGGATACCCAGGCATGACCCTCCGCCAACGCGTCGAACTTGGTTTTTTTAATAAAAATTGCCGCCGCTTCGCCCTGATCCACTGTGTTCTCCCGCGGCACACCAAAACCGCGGTACGCCGTCAGCGTCCGCAGATCTGCTAACTGGTGGGGTTCCGCCTCTTCCACGGTAAAAATGTCCGGGTCCAGCCGCTGCAAATTGGCCAATACATACGGCTTGCGTGCCGCCCACTGCCAGGGGTGATCGTCGTCTGTATCCAACCGAATATTATACGTTGTAATTGAAACCATGACCTCTGCACCCTCTCTCTATCTCTCTCAACCATTGTACCTGAAGAAGATATCTTCCGGGAGGGGCCGATACACTAATTTCCAATAAAGAAAATGGGTTTCTTGAATATCGGACCCTAGACACGGTACAATAGGGTAACAAAAGTTTCCATATAAGAAAGCGAGCCAATCGATATGCCTGAAACCACTGAAAAACTCTACGGCACCGTCCTGATCAAAGCAAAAGAAATCATGGACTTCACGCTGGCCGCAGACGAAGCACCCACCCTAATGACCATCAGCCGCGGCACCGGACTGACCAAACCGACGGCCTTGAAGATCCTCACTACCCTCTGCGCCCTGGGTTTCATGCACCGGGATGACGAAAGCCGCCGCTACTACCTGGGCACCCAGTTCATCCCCTACGCCACCAAAGCAATGAGCAGCTTCAATATCCGCGATGTCGCCTTCCCCGCTCTGGAAGCCTTGCGCCAAACCACCGGCGAAACGATCAATCTGGGCGTCTTGGAAAGCAACCAGGTGATGCTGATCGAGAAGTTAGAAAGCCCCAACTCCATTAAATTGAAATCCACCATCGGCGGCCGCATGCACTTGTATTCCTCCGCCATGGGCAAAGCGATCCTGGCCACCTTCACCCCCGACCAGCTGGCCGCCTACCTGCACCGCACCACTTTGCAGCCGGTGACCCCGCACACGCTCATCACCCCCACCGCCTTGAAACACAACATTCAAGAAATCAAAGACCGCGGCGTGGCTATCGATAACGAAGAAAACGAACTGGAAGTCTTCTGCGTCGGCGCCACGATCTACCGCCACCACCGCCTATTCGGCGCCTTCAGCGTCTCTGCCCCCAAATACCGCGTCCCCGAAGCCGCCCGAGCCGAACTGATCGACCAAGTGCGGGCGACTCAGGAAGCAATTATTGCTGAAATATAAAGAAATGACCCCGCAGACGGCTGAGGTTGCATCTGCGGGGTCATTGTCATTTTCCGAGGAGGAAAAGGATACTATTTAGTGAAGACTGATTTCAGAATCGCGGCATTATTCTTATTCGTGTCGCGAATTCCTTTATTGACTTCGTTCTGTGCTTCTTGCAGCGACTGCTTAATATCCTTGCCGCCGTAAATCTGCTGCATCGCCGTGCCTAAATATTGATCCATCTGCGAGTTGACCAGAAACGGCCCCGCTGTCGCGGCGTTGACTTTGCCGGCTTGCAGCTGTTCGATCGGTACGTTGATGTCTGGATTTTTCTTGATCGCGGCCTGCAACGCGGCCGTCTTGACCGACGCCTTATTGACGGCAATGTAGCCCGTACCGATCTGCCAAGCTGCCTGCTGTTTGGCTTCCATGGCGTACTTGATAAATTCCCAAGCGCCTTGCTGTTCAGCCTTCGACTTGTCCTTGCTGATCCATAGACTGGCCCCGCCAGCGGCAACGCCGTTAGCCGGTACGCCGTCCGCATGAGCCGTGAAGGTCTCGCCCCATTTGAACTTAGCGCCCTTGGCAATGGTCCCCGCTGCGGCGGAACTCTGCATGAAGATACCGATCTTGCCCGCCAGGAACCCGGCCATTTGGTTCGCCGAAGCCGACGAGCCGGTACCGTAGTTCTGGAAACTGCCGTCCTTGATCATGTTTTGGACCCAAGCAAAAGTTCGCTGCATGGCGGGCGTATTCAGCTCGGCTGACGTCGCAGCCGCCGTGCGGCCATTATCTTTGTTCACGACCACAGCGTTTTGGTTCGCGGCTAATTGTTCCGGCAGCCACGGATAAATCTGCAGCGTCGCGCCTTTCACGGCGCCCTTGGATTTCTCCGTCAGTGCTTTAGCCGCCGCCCGGATCTCACTGTAGCTGGGGGACTTGGATAACGGCTTGACGCCATATTTCTTGAACAGATCTTTGTTGTAATACATCACACTGGATGAGGCGTTGAACGGCATGGATTGCAACTTGCCCTTCAGCTTGAAGCCGGAGAGAATACCGGGATAAAACTGGTTCAGGTCATAATGATCCGCGTCGGCGAATTGCTGAATCGGTACGTAATCTCCAACCGCCGTCATGGTCGGGATATCCGACTGCTGCATGATCGTCGGTGTGACGTTCGTATGCAGGGTATTGATGTACTTGGACTCCGCCAAGCCGTAACTGCCCTCATACTGCGAGACGACTTTATACTTCGTCTGACTCTGATTGAAATTATCCACGATCTTATCCAGCAACTGCCCGTTCGGCCCGTTCATGGAGTGCCAGAAACTAATAACGATCCGGCCGGAACTGGCCTGGGCGGCATTGCGGGCCGTGGTCGTGAAGGCAATACCGCTCACCACAGCGAGGACGGCCAGCGTGGCAGCAATCAGCTGCCCCCAGCGGTGCCAAAACGTTTTGCTCATGCTTTCAACCCTCCCGTATTCAAGCCCTTCCGGAAGTAACGCTGGCCAATGATCAAGACGATCAGCGTCGGCAGCAGGATCAGGATGGCAGTAGCCATGATGACGCCCCAGTTACTGAACGTATCCTGGGCCTGCAGCTGCTTCAAGCCAACTTGTGTGGTCCGGTACTGATCGGTGAAGGTTGTGATCAGCGGCCAAAGATAATCATTCCAATGGGTCAGGAACATGTACAGCACAAAGGTCACGATCGTCGAGCGAGAGTATGGCAGTATGATTCTGAACAGAAATTGCAAGTGGTTCAAGCCGATCAATTGGCTGTATTCATGCAATTCGTTGGGGACTTGAAGAAAGGCCTGGCGCAGCATGAACACCCCGAGCGCGGAGGCAAAGAACGGAATGGTCAAGCCGGCATAGGAATCCAGCCAGCCCAAGGTCCGGACGGTCTGGAAGTTCGGAATGATCTGGGCTTCAAAGGGCAGCATCATCGTGATCAGGAACAGTGCAAAGATCTGCTTCTTGAAGCGGAAGTCCAGAAAGGCAAACGCGTATGCCGCCAAAGTGCACAGCACCAGCTGGCCAGCCGTGATCAAGATGGCGATGATGAAGGAGTTCGCCATGTAGCGCAGGACCGGCGTCGTCTGAATGGCCGCGACGTAGTTAGCCAGCGAGATGTTGGTTGAGGTCAAGTGCCCGGCCGCAATATCGACGGTGGGCAGCAAACTGGCCCAGATCCCGATCAGGATCGGTGCACTCATCAGCAGCGCCACCAGAATCAACCAGAAATAATGATTGGCATGTTTGAGTTGGGTCATTTGTAATACACCTTCCGTTCTGTGAAGCGGAATTGAAACCAGGTGGCGAAGGCAATGATCGCGGTCAGCACCAGTGCTTCGCTGGCAGCGATGCCGAAGTTGCGGTTGCCAAAGGCGTCCGTATAGACTTTGTAGGCGATGAAGTTGGTCGCATTGTCCGGACCGCCGCCGGTGATCAGGTCAATTTCGGTAAAGGTCTTGAACTTGCCGATGATTTCGACCACCAGCAGGAAGAACAGCGTGGGCGAAACCATCGGGATGGTGATCTTCCAGGTTTTCTGCCAGCTGGACCAGCCGGCTAGATCCGCCACGGCGTAGTAATCGTCAGGGACGGATTGCAGCGCGCCCAGCAGATTCAGGAACGAGAAGCCGGTCCCCATCCAGATGCTGACGACGACCAGAATGATCATCGCCCCGGTGGGATCGGCCACCAGATTGTTCTGCTTCACACCGATATCCTTCAACAGGATGCCCAGCACCCCCACCGAGGGGTTGAACAGGAAGAGGAACAGTACCGACGCGACGGCGCCAGAGATGCCCATGGTGGACGCAAAGGCGGTCCGGAAGAAACCGCTGCCCCGCATCTTTTCAGTCACCATGCTGGCCAGGAACAGTGCCAGGGCGATGGTCCCCAAGCCGGCGGTAATGACGAAGATAAAGGTATTCACGAGACTCTTCAGGAATAACGGATCGCTGAAGATCTCGGCATAATTGCTAAACCCAACGAATTGGGCAAGTTCGCCCCGAACATTGGTGGAAAACAGACTTTCGATCGCAGTCATGATCATCGGGTAGAAGGTAAAAACGGCCAGAATGACCAGTGACGGCAACAGGAACCAGAGCGCCGCGTTGGTCTTTTTCAGAAAACGGCCCTTGGTGCCTGATGTGGTTGTACTAGGAGCGGCGACTGGGGTGTTATGCAATTCCATCAAGCACACCTGCCTTTTCGGGGATCCCCTTATTATTCACGGCGAGACTGCTCTTCTCATCAAAGAAATGCAAATCGGCGGCATCGGTGGGCAAAGTCGCGTAAACGATCTGATTCTCCGGTACTGGATATTGTTCCGGTACGCTGGCAATAAATTCGTGGCCGTTGTTGACCAACGTCACTGAGGACTCCCGGCCGAGATTGGCGACCGCCATGACCCGCACGGGGAAGCTGTTTTCTGCTGGCTGGTCATGCAGCTGAATCTTTTCCGGCCGAATGCCCAGCTGGTAGGCGCCGGCCTGTAAATCGAAGGGCAGCGGCAGTCGAACGGAATGCTGATTGGCATCGGTCAATTGCAAGGTGGCCAAATGCTCCAAGGCATCGATGGTGGCGTCAAACATGTTCATCTTCGGACTGCCGATAAAACTGGCGACAAATTCATTGGCCGGGTGATTGTATAGATCCAAGGGTGTGCCGACTTGCTGAACATGGTGGTCATTGAGAACCATGATCCGTTCTCCCATCGTCATTGCCTCCACCTGATCGTGGGTCACATAAAGCAAGGTCATGCCAAGTTCTTTATGTAACTGGACCAGTTCCTGACGCATTTCGGTACGCAGCTGAGCGTCCAAGTTGGACAAGGGTTCATCCATCAAGACCAGCGAGGCCTTGGTGGCAATGACCCGGGCCAGCGCCACCCGCTGCTGCTGGCCGCCGGATAATTCCTTAGGTTTGCGGTCCCGCAGTTCAGTCAATTGAACCATCGCCAGTGCGTCATTGACCCGCTTGGCTTCCTCCGTGGTATCCAGCTGCAAGTTATGCAAGCCGAAACGGATGTTTTCGGCCACACTCATGAACGGCAGCAGTGCATAGTTTTGGAACACCATCGCCAAGTGGCGATCCTTCGGCGGCAGGTCGGTTGCTTTCTGGTTGTCGAAGTACACATCGCCGGACGTGGCCGGAATCAACCCGGCAATGATCCGCAACAGGGTGCTTTTTCCGGAGCCGGATGGACCGACCAGAACGAAGAATTCGCCCTCTTCAATCTGGGCGTTGATTTCGTCTAAGACAGAGGTGGCGCCGTATTGCTTTGTCAGATGATCAAGCTTGATGTACATAGAATCCCTCCTCATATTAGGAGCACCGGTGTCGGCTTCTCCACTCAGAGAAGGGCTGACGCCTACAAACGACTACACTTCCTAGTTTAAGGGTGGCGTGTAACAAGTCATTGGTGATTTCTGTCATCCTTGCGCCGCATCCGGGTAAAGATTGTGTCACGTGTCAAAACAGGGTAAAAAATAGACCGAAACAGTGAAATTCTGTTTTGGTCTAGGGGTGCTTGTTATTTGCCGATCTCTTGGAAGTACTCTTTGATAAACTGCTTCATGAACGCTGTCCGCTCGGTTGCCATTTGTCGGCCAATCGGGGTGTTCATCGTGTCGGCCAGCTTAAACAGCTTTTCGTAAAAATGATTGACGATCGTGCTGGGCTGGCGGTAATTGGCGGCGGTCAGTTCTTGACGGGGCGGAATATGCGGGTCGTAGTCGGGATTGCCATGAGTGGCGCCGTAGCGGATAGCGCGGAAGATGCCGACAGCGCCCAGGGCGTCCAGGCGGTCGGCGTCTTGGACGATTTGGCCGGCTAGAGGCAAGTGTTGATGGGTCTCGATGTTTTTACTAAAGGACATGTGGTCAATGATGAAGGTGATTTGATCAATGCGCTCCTGGGTTAACCCCACTGCGGTGCGCAGCGTTTGGACCAGCGCGGCTTTGGCCGCCGCGGTATTGGCGACCAGCTTTTCATCATAGTAATCATGCAGATAGGCCGTGCTTAACACCAAGTCCTGGTCAGCATCGGGATAAGCCGTTAACAGCTGGCGGGCATTGGCCGCCACCCGTTGAATATGGGCAAAATCGTGGCCGGACTGATCGCCGGCCGCTTGCTGGCGGGCTAGGTCAATAATTGCTGGTAAGTGATCCATCGAAACGCTCCTTTAATTAAGCCGCCGGGGTGGCCGGTGCCGCAGGCGTACTTTCAATATCTTCGGTCTTGGTGTTATTCGCGGCCGTTGGCTTGGTCGGTGCCGGCTCTTTATCGTCTGGCGCAGGCTTAGTCTGGTCATCATCCTTAGGCGGATCGGCCTTGGCCCGGATATCCGCCTCAATGGCGGCAGCCGTATCGGGATGATCATTCAAGAACTGCGCGGCATTCACTGGCCCTTGGCCTAAGCGCGTATCCTGATAAGAATACCAGCTGCCGCTCTTTTTGACGACCGCGAAGGCATCGCTGCTGCCCAGAGCGATCATATCCGCATTCTTTTCAATGCCGTGACCGAAGTACATGGTGGTCTCGGCCACCTTAAACGGTGGGGCGACCTTATTCTTTACCACTTTGAGCTTGCTGACGAAGCCGACGTTTTCTTTGCCGTCTTTGACAAACTCGCCCCGGCGCACTTCCAGCCGAATCGTGGCGTAGAACTTCAGCGCCCGACCGCCAGGCGTGACGTCTGGGCTGCCGAATTGCACGCCGATCTTTTCCCGCAGCTGATTGATGAAGACGACCAGAGTATTAGTCTTGTGCACTTCCCCAGCGAGGGAGCGCAGAGCCTGGGACATTAAGCGGGCTTGCAGACCGACGTGGTTGTCCCCGATCTGACCTTCAATTTCTGCCGCCGGTACCAGCGCGGCGACCGAATCCACGACCACCATGTCCACGGCGCCGGAGGTGACCAGTTTCTGGGTAATCTCCAGCCCCTCCTCGCCGCTGGCGGGTTGGGACAGCAGCAGGCTGTCGATGTCCACGCCCAGCGCCTTGGCGTAGACCGGGTCCATGGCATTTTCTGCATCAATGTAGGCGACGGTGCCGCCCTCTCTTTGGCATTCCGCCACCGTCTGCAAAGCGATGGTCGTTTTCCCGGTACTCTCAGGACCGTAGACCTCAACGATCCGGCCCCGGGGGAACCCGCCGACGCCCAAGGCCATATCCAAGGATAGAATGCCGCTGGAAATGGTTTGGATGTCCATGTTGGGCTTCTCCCCCATTTTCATGATCGCGCCTTTGCCGTATTCTTTCTCAATATCCGCCAACGCTTTTTGCAATGCCTTGACCCGTTCCGGTTTCTCCTTGAGCTGCACGAGATCCTGTGTTTTCGCAATTGTCTTGGCCATGCGATCGCCCGCTTTCTTCACTCTCCATTATACAAACAAACGTTCTTGATTACCACCGCAAGCAATTAAAAAACTGGCCCCGCAGGACCAGTCAATAAGTAGTAGAAATCAGAACGCCCGGGTCAGCAGGATGACGCCGAAGATCAGCAGGTATGCCGCCACCAAGTAGGCCAGAGTAAAGATGGAATAGAACGGGTTGATCAGCATCATAATGCCGACGATGATACCCAGGATCCCCATCACAATGTTAAACGTACGGTGCAGGGAGAAATCCGCCGCCGCAATGGAAGCAATCGAGTCCACCAGGAACCACGCGGCGAACAAATAAGCCATAAACAACGTGCTTAGCATACCGTTAGCAAAGAGCAGAATGGCGAACAGAATATCCAGAATCCCGGTGAGCAGCACATAGGTCGGCCGTTTCGCTCCGGCCTTGCCCATGTCGTACCACACGGCGATATCCATGACACCCTTGAACAAAACCCCCAGGGCAAACGCCCACACGATCCCGCGGAATGCGCCGCCGGGCCGGCTGAACGCCCATAAGCCCAACACGATGAAGATGGCCCCCAAAATGGCCAATGGCCAACGGAACCGTTGGCGGGGAGAATCAAATCTATCCATAATAATACAAACCCCCTTTTCCTTTCTATTTTCATTTTACCATGTTGACCGCCAAGCAGACCGTTTAGTGGGCGAAGCTGGAAATCGGCAGGGTGGGCGAAACCAGGGTACAATTAGAGGATACACAATGGAGGGATCAGGATGTTCAAATCGACGATCTGGCGAATGCTGCGCTTCTTTGCCCGCCAACTGGCTGACGCCAAACATTACTTAGCCCTGGTGATGGTCATGCTCGTGGCTACCGCCGGGATTCAATACGCGATTCCGCGGATCACCCAAACAGTGATCGATAAAATCATTCCCCAACAGGCGGTGTCTCTGCTGCTGCTCAGCGTTGGCGGGCTATTGGGCCTGACCGCCGTCAACGGCCTGCTATCCGCCGGCAGCAGCTACTTGCTGGCCCGGGTGTCGCAAAACGCGGTCTCCCGGCTGCGCAACACCCTGTTCACCCATGCCCTGGGGCAGGACTTCGCCTTCTTTGAAACCAGCAAGACAGGGGACTTGATGGTGGTGCTCACCAGCGACGTCAACGCCCTGCAAGGATTGCTGTCACCCAACGCCTTGGGCCTGGTGGGCAGCGTGCTGACCGCGCTGATCGTCCTCGTCATCATGTTTACCCAGAACGCCCTGCTGACCGGATTGATCGTGCTCACTTTTCCAATTCTATTTATGGTTAATCTCTTCTTCACCCGCTTAATTCGCGGCGCTTGGCGGCGGGTGCGGCAATCCTCCGGGGTAATGAACAACCAAATTCAAGAAAGCCTGGCCAATATCCTGCTGATCAAGAGCATGGCGACGGAAGACCAAACCGCCGATACCTTTGCCCAAGTTAATGAGGATAATCGGAAAAATCAGCTGGCCGCCACAAAGTATTTCGCCGAGTTCTCTCCGCTGATCGACTTTGTCGACTATCTGGGTACCGCCCTGATCATCGGCGTCGGGGCTTACCAAGTGATGGGCAAGAACTTCACCGTCGGCGGTATCGTCGCCTACCTATCCTACTTAGCGATTCTGCAAGCCCCAGTGCGGTCCTTAACCAACTTGATCGATCGGTTCCAGCAAGCCGTCGTTTCTTACGAACGGATCGAAAATCTGATTGCTCAGCAGCCCCAAGTCATTGATCCGCCTCACCCGCAAACGCTGGCGCCATTCCATGATGCCGTGGCGTTTCAACATGTTGATTTCCACTACAGCAACAACGTCTCGATTCTCAAGGATGTATCTTTCACCCTGCCCAAGGGCGAAACCGTCGCCCTGGTTGGCTCTTCAGGCGCCGGTAAAACCACCATCACCAAGTTGCTGGACCGGTTCTACGATGTCACCGCCGGCGCGATTACTTTTGACGGCACCGACATTCGCCAAGTCCGCCGCCATGATCTGCGCCGCCAGATTGGTGTTGTTACCCAGGATGTGTTATTACTGGACACGTCGATCCGGGATAACATTGCCTACGGGCTGGGCTCGGTCACCGATGAAGCCATCTGGTCCGCTGCTGATGCGGCCAACATCACCGACTTTATCAAGTCCTTGCCGGACGGCCTGGATACACGGGTCGGCGAACGGGGCGTGCGCTTATCCGGCGGGCAGAAGCAGCGGATCGCCATTGCCCGGATATTTCTCCAGGATGCCCCCATTGTGATTCTTGACGAAGCGACCGCAGCCTTGGATAACGAGACGGAACGCTACATCCAAGACTCCTTTGATCGGCTGATGACCAACCGGACCAGTCTGGTGATTGCTCACCGATTATCCACCATCCAACACGCCAGCGAAATCTTGGTTCTGGAGCATGGCGAAATCATCGAACGCGGCACTCACAAGGAATTATTAGCTAAGAACGGCCGCTACGCCCAGCTCTACGCCTTACAGTTCAAGTAATCTCAGAGTCGGCGGAAAACTTCCAACCAATTTTAGCAGACAGTTGACACAAGTGCTAATTCCTGCTAACATAATAAGTGCAGTGAGGGAAAAGGACATCGGTTCTGATCCCCATTGGTACTTTACGAAAGGAAGTTTTCTGTTATGGCGAATGATATGATGACGCGTCGGAATAACAATGATTTGATGAGTGACGATCCGTTCTTGGATAGTTTGTCCCATCGTTTCTTCGGCCCGATGTCTAATTGGATGGATTGGTTTAATCCGGCAATGAACACCACAGCTGTTAATGGATTGCGGACTGATGTGAAGGAAACTAAGGATAATTACATCACCCGCGTTGATATTCCGGGTGTCGACAAGAACGACATTAAACTGAATTATCACGATGACGTATTGAGCATCAATGTGGTCAAGAAGGACGTGGCAGACCATGCCGATAAAGATGGCAACGTCTTAATGTCCGAACGCAGCTACGGTGCAATGAGCCGCAGCTATCAACTGCCTAACGTTGATGTGAATGGCATTAAAGCCGAATACACTAATGGTGTGCTGACAGTTACCCTGCCAAAGATGTCCGTGGACAACGAACACAATCACAACATCGACATTCAGTAACTTTGATCCACGCCCAGCGGCCTGAGCGGTGACTGGACGCAAACGATCAAGTGTGACCGATAAACCGAATACCAAAAGAAATCCCAAGCTAGCAGTGAAGAAACTGACTGGTTTGGGATTTTTTTGCAAGGACTCATACGCTTATTCAGAACCGCAAACATCAATGCTGTTTGCGGCAACGTAAAGAAGTGCACGCTTGAGACATACAAGTTATTTAGTATTTAATCAGCAAGGGTTAATTAGGTTGTTAGAAACATAGTATTGACGCTGTTTCTAGTGATGCAGGAAAGCTCACACTTGAAACATACAAGTTATTTAGTATAAAATACAAGAGAAGAGAAAAGGGCCCCATTGGGATGAGGCCCGATACAAGCCGCTTTAAAGGCGGTGGCAAAAGCTAAGTTGACTAACGAGTCGTCTCGAACTTCGCCAAAAGTTCAATCGGGACGGCTTTTTTTGTTACTTGTCGTCGTGGTGCATGATGGTTGCGACGAGTAACCCGAACGCAATCATCAGCGACAACGTTTGGAAACCGCTCACTGGCTGTGAAACCTTTCTGCGGATTCTTCCATGTTCCCATAGCCTCATCTCACAAGGAAAAGACAGCCACCGTCCTTAAAGCTTCCTGTTGAAATAGTATATCAGAAAAATCCTAGTGAGCCTATAAAAGGGCGCTCAGGGTCGTTGACTTACGACCCTGGGCGCCCTCAATTGATTTGCCTACCCGCGAATAATCCGATCCCGAAACTTCTCCTGAACCTTATTCGCCAAATTCTGCATCAGCATTCGTCCCTGACTGCGGAAGGCCGCTTGAAAGCCGCCTGCCGGCGCGGGGATCGTCGTCAGCACCTTGCCGGTGGCATCCTCCGTAATGGTCAGCTGATCATCCGCAAAATGGGTGGTGACGTAAGACCCTTCCAAACCTTCCATCAGGATCTCCTGGACGTAATCCGTAATTGCCTGCTGGATCACCGCGTCCACCGTCGTTTCAATATTGCGGGACTGCAACTCTTTGGCCCGTTGTTCCGCTTGGGCCAAATCTTCTGGAATCGATACACTTGCCATTATCGTCCGCTTCTTTCTGAACCTAGAAAATTCCCCCGTGGACCGCGGCGACATCAGCTACCGTAATGAACGCCTCCGGGTCAATGGCCAGGATCTGCTTCGTCAAGGACTGATAATCCGCCTGTTCCACAACAATCATCAACATTTCCCGCCGTGCTTCAGAGAAACCGCCGGTCACGGGTAAAACCGTTAACCCGTGGGGTAATTGTTCGTTCACGACCTGCTTAATCTGAGGCAGGGCCGTATTGCTCATCACGAACACGGTCTTTTTCCGGTCCAGCCCAGTTTCAATATAATTCATGATAATGCTGGTCAATACGATGGAGAAAACAGCGAGGATAAAGGCTTCAATCCCACTGACAAAAATGTTGCCCAGGGACACGATCAAGTCGACGACCAGCAGCCCCACCGAGGTTTTTACCCCGAAGTATTTCCGAAAGATCAGCGGGGGCACCGTCGTGCCGCCGCTGGAGGCATCAATCCGGTACAGCAGCGCGACGCCGACGGCAAAAATCGCACTGCCGACGATGATTGCCAGCAACCGGTCATTGACGATTTTAACCTGAGGAATAATACCCAGCATCAAGGGCAACGCAAAACTGCCCAGGATGATCCGGCCAGTCGTCGCCTTGTCCAGGAAAATAAAGGCTGCCACCAGCATCAGCAGATTCACCGCCAAAGTGGTCAGCGCTACTGGCCAGCCAAAGGCCACTTCACCGAGGACTGCGATCCCCGTCGCCCCGCCGGCGGCCACGTTATGCGGCGCATAAAACAAATTGATACTGACTGCAATGATTGCCAGGGCCAGGGCAAACACAACATAACGGCCCACAATATGATTGGTGATTTTACGCATAGATTCCCTCTTTCTTGGTACAGATTAGGTTGGTGCTTATATTTAAATTTTAGCATCAATTTCATGGGCAAGGCTAGTCGGATGCTCGGATAATATGCTATGCTTAAGGTTCTCTAAACGGACAGCTCAGGGATTTCTAGAAGATCGGCCGGCAAGCTCTGCGTGACGCGCGCCAGCCCCTTCCCGACTCAGGTAGTCGGTCAGTGATTCCTGGCTGGACCACACAATGGAAAGTGGGATATAAATGAAAATCGTAGTCTTAGCCGGCGGCCGCAGCACAGAACGGAACGTCTCTTTGTCGTCGGGGGCGAAAGTCGCCAACGCTTTGCGGTCCAAGGGCCATGAAGTTGCCTTGGTTGATCTGTTTCTCGGCTTGGATCTGGAACATGCGGGCGCCGTGGAGTCCCTTTTCACGAAAGAACAAAGCCAACCCAAATACGAAATCTCCGATGAAATCTTGACCGATGAAGCGATCAACGCCCTGCGCACCGACGGCACCCGCGGCCTGTTCGGCAAAAACGTGATGGCGGTCCTGGAACACGCCGACATCATCTACATGGGTCTCCATGGGGAAGATGGGGAGAACGGCAAGGTCCAGGCGGTCCTGGATCTGTCTGACATCAAGTACACCGGTTCCGGCACCTTGGCCTCCGGCGTCGCCATGAATAAAAAGGTCTCCAAGGAGATCATGAAGTATAACGGCATCCCCACGGCGGACTTTATTGCCGTGCGGGAGGATCAGCGCCATTCGTTCACGATTCCCTTCGGCTACCCGATCGTGATCAAACCCAGCAACGGCGGCAGCAGTGTGGGCACCCACATCGTCCATACCGCCGACGAACTGGACGCCGCACTGGATGATGCCTTCCGCTTCGACGACGAAGTAGTCATTGAAGAATTCATCAAGGCCCGGGAATTCTCGCTGGGAATCGTCAACGGTCAGGCCATGCCGGCGATTGAGATCCAAGTCAAAGACGGCTGGTACGACTTCAAGCACAAATTCCAGCCGGGGCATACTGACTTCATCACCCCGCCAGATATTCCCGATGATGTGCATCGCGAAATGCAGCAACTGGCCTTGAAGACTTTCTCCGTCTTAGGCATGGCCAATTACGGCCGTATCGACTTCTTCTGGAACGCCGACGGACTCTATGTCATCGAAGCCAACTCCCTGCCCGGCATGACGCCGCTGTCCCTGCTGCCGCAAGAAGCGGAAGCGGCCGGCATCCATTACGCTGACTTGTGCAACAGCATCGTCATGGGCAAGTGGAATCTGTACCAGCACAGCAAGCGCTAATCGTTTCATATATTCATTTAGATCGCATCTGATTGGGCGCCCAATCAGATGCTTTTTTACATCATCAATTACGCAGAAAAGTCATGATTTGGTCCTGCTTTCGCCCCTGCTTATTACTTTTTTCTTCCGATTTGTTCGATATAGTAAAGACAATCAAGAGAACGAAAGGAAGACATCCAAATGAGTAAAAAGAATGATCAGACGACCGTTAAGAATCATTACCAATCCAAAATCGTCCTGTTAGCCTTATCCACTGCCCTGCTCGGCGGCGGGGTTGGTGGCGGTGTCGTTTATGCAGTCAACCAAAATCAGCAAACCGCCACCACAGCCGCCGATACGACGACCACCAGCACTGCCGCCACCACGAATCTGTCCACCACGACAGCAGCCAGCGGCACCGCCAGTGCGGCCTATAAGAAAGTTGCTAACGCCGTGGTTTCTGTCATCGCGACCCAAACCAGCACTGACAGCGACCAATACGCCGGTTACGGGTATGGCGGGTACGGTCAGGGGCAATCCCAGTCCACCACTTCTGAAAGCGAAGGCAGCGGCGTCATCTTTAAGAAGAGCGGCGACAAAGCCTATATTGTCACCAACAACCATGTCGTTGACGGCGCCAACAAACTGCAAGTCCTGCTGAACGATGGCACCAAAGTCACCGCGACGCTGGTCGGCACCAGCGCCAGCAAAGATATCGCCGTCTTGGCCATCGACAGCAGCAAAGTGACCACCACAGCCAGCTTCGCCAATTCCAGCACCATCAGCGCCGGTGAATCTGTCTTGGCCATCGGCTCCCCGCTGGGGTCCGAATACGCCAATACCGTCACTGAAGGGATCGTCTCCGCCACCAGCCGCACCGTGACTGTTGCTGAAGATGATGATAGTCAAAGCACCACAACGATGAAGGCCATCCAGACCGATGCGGCCATCAACTCCGGCAACTCCGGCGGCCCGTTGATCAACCTCAACGGTCAAATCATCGGGATCACCTCCATGAAGCTGTCCGGTGAAACTTCCAGCGGAACCACCGTGGACGGCATGGGCTTCGCCATTCCCAGCAACGTCGTCGTCGCCACGATCAACAGCATTATGAATAGCGGCAGTCAAGCGTCATAACCTGACCCTTACCCGCGGTAATCACAACGCCGGCCATCTTTCCCAGTTCAGGGAGAAATGACCGGCGTTTTTGTCCGATTATTTGCGGTCCAAAACGATTTGGTGCGCGCTGACCAAAGTAATGAGATACTCCGGCGCAGCGGCTAAAATCGCCCGAACCTGATCAATATCTTGAGTGAAATGAGTACCGATCGGTAAGTGATTTTCAGTCAAGGTCAAACCGATCGGGAACCGTTTGGTCTTCTGCAACTGTTTCTCAATATCCTCTACCTGTTTACTCTGCATATAGGGCATGGACGCACTGGCCGCGGACGGGCCGCTCACGAACATGCCGGTCAGTGCCCCGCTTGCCATGCTGCGCAGCGAATTTTGATTGAAATGCGTGGATAAACCAAATACCAAATCAAGCAATGCCGGTTCAGTGATCGTAATCGGTGTTTCCTTCGCCGCCATGGCGGCAACAAGCTCTGTAATCGTCATTTTCTCCCCTCCTCAGGGAATCGGGCCGAGTGGTCTTTACCAACACCAAAAGTATATACCGATCATGTGCCGAACGACACAATAAACACTCAGTGGTCCATGCGCTGCAGGTAGGCATCCGTAGCAACCACCGTAGAGAAAGGATCCGCCGCAATCGTTACCCACTCATTCCGGCCGGCACCGCGGGGATGGCCCAATACCGAACTTTGGACGTGCTGCCGGGTAGTCCTCACGTGCAGCGTATAGTAGCCATTCTCCGTGGCCGTCGCCGAGCCGACGGCCCCGCCAAACAGCGTATCGCCCTTCTTGAGATACGTCCCGTTGGTCGGCTGCCCAGGCGTCACTAACCGGCTGGTCCGCTGATAGCGGATCGTTGTTTGACCAGGCCGAAACGCATCAAACAGCGGGGCGCTGGTCGCGGCAATATACCGGTAACTACCCATCAGCTGCTGCGCAACCGCCGCTTGCTGCCGAGCATCAATCGGCAGCTCTGGTGTCCGTGATCCATCTTGGATAATATGCACCGCCTGCCGGCGCAGCACTCGGTCCAGCTCCGGACTGCGTGTTTGCTGCACCGTATACGTAAACCGTACGGTCACGGCCGGCTCCCAAATGGCAAAGGCCAAGACCAGCACCCCGACAACCAGCCCAATGATGACCAACACTCGCTTTTTCACGCCCATCCCCTCCCACTTTTTCTACTTTGAGTATGGCTGAAAGCGTTGCCTTAAGCAAAGAAAATGCCCACGTTCCCTTGTGCCCTTCTTCCCCAACTGCGTATAATTGAAAGTGCATACACGGGTGTTGCAGCACGCACCCCATCTTGAGGAAGGAGATTCATTTCATGACTTTTCGTCAACTCGGATTATCTATCTATCCCGATCACAGCAATTTCGCAGAGGATGCCAAGTATTTAGACCTGGGTCACAAATACGGCTTCACTCGGATTTTCATGTCCATGCTGGAGGCCACCGACCCGGAAGCCACCAAGGCCAAGTTCAAGAAAATTATCGACTACGGTAACAAGCTGGGGTACAAAACTGTCCTGGACGTGGCCCCGCACATTTTCGACCAGCTGGGCATCAGCTACTCTGATCTGAAGGTCTTCGCCGATTTAGGTGCCGCCGGTGTACGTTTGGATACAGGTTTCGATGGCGCGACAGAGGCGATGCTGTCATACAATCCCTATGGTTTGATTATTGAGTTGAACATGAGCAACGACGTGGCCTATTTGGATAACATTCTGAGTTATCAAGCCAATGAGCCGTTTATTTACGGCTGTCACAATTTCTACCCGCAAACCGGGACGGGGCTGACCTATGATTTCTTCGTCCGGGCCAGCGAACGCTTTAAGAAGCACGGCATCCACACTGCTGCCTTTGTTTCCAGCAAACACGGCGATCAAGGTCCGTGGAACGTCAACGACGGCCTGCCCACGCTGGAACAGCACCGGCACCTGCCCATCGCTGTCCAAGCGAAGCAGCTTTTCGCCACCGGCTTGATCGACGATGTCTTGATTGGCAATGCCTATGCCAGTGAAGACGAATTGAAGGCGCTCAGCGAACTGAATCGCTACCAGCTGCAATTCGACATTGATTTCGTCCCGGCCGTTAATGCGGTGGAAAAGGATGTGGTCTTGAAGCCCCAGCACTTCCGCCGCGGGGACGTCAATGCCCTGGTCGTTCGGTCCACCATGCCGCGGGTCACTTATCAGAATGAACCCAACCCGCCCCATGACAATACTATCGAATTCCAGCGGGGCGACGTACTGGTCGGCAACGATGATTTCGGCCACTACAAGAATGAATTGCAGATTGCGCTGGAACCCCATCGCGATCCGCGCAAGAACAAGGTCGGCCGGATCAACGAAAACGAGATCAGCCTGCTGGACTACGTCCACCCCTGGACCAAGTTCCGCTTTGAAACTCATCATGAATGATTAACCAACCAAAAAAGGCGATGCGCCGTTTTCTCTTGTCCAGAAAACGCGGCATCGTCTTTTTTAACGGTCAGAAATTGACTGTGACATATTTCGCATCGATCCATTGGTTACCTCCTACTTCATACCAGGTTCGGCCAACGCTGTCCTTGGCGACGGCGTTCACCAGCCAGCGGGTACCGTTGGGCAGCATCCGTTTGGTGAACCGTGCACTGGGACCATAGCCATTGAAGAGGCCGACCCCGCCGCGGTAATCAACCGTTGCCACCCGTTTCGGTGCCGCTGTTTTGATCAGGGCGGGCGTCAAGGTCGCTGGATTGGACGGTTGATACACGGTGGGATACTGCGCGCTCAACCCATTCTGGTGAGCGTAGTTAAAGTAAGCCGCCGCTGCATTATATTGACTGGCTGAAACGTTGCCGCCAAAATCCAAGGCATTGTAGACAATGTAATTGCCATCCGTGTCTTTCTTCAAGGCAAAGGCAATGCCCACATCGGTAAAGTACGGGTTCAACAGATTCTTCCGGTGACCATAATCGGCGACCCCATAATCGTCGTAATATTGGGCTACCGTCTCCACGGCCAGGGTCTGGTCGTCCGTGATCGCGGGCTTGCGCAGATTGCCGAACAAGCGGGTCACGCCCACCGGCGTCGAAGCCAGGTTCTCGCCAGTAAGGGCGAAGCCCAGTTTGTTCAATACCGTCGGCTGCAGCGGATCATGCTGCAGATGCGGCAGTTGCGCATTCTTCGCCACGATACCGTTGGACCAAGCCAGCGTGATCGTATTGTTCAGCTTCAGCGCCGGTAAATGGTTCTGCGCCCGCAGCCGATTGATCTCGGTGAGAATCAAGTTCTTGACCACCGTGATATTCGGGGTATAGGCGGTCGGCTCAGCTGCTTCCACCAAGTGCGGGGCCATGGGCAGCGAGACCCACATATTCCCGCCGCCGGCTAATGCTGTGATGGCGCCCACCACGGTGAATGCTGTTAATGCCGAATGTTTTTTTGTTGTGATCATCATTGATCCACTCCTTGCTATCCTCCACATCATGATTATCTTAGAAATACAGAGTTTAGAACCATCAATATCTGATGGGTTGCTAACAGATCCCGCCAAGTTTCCCACAATTGCCTCAGTTAACCGCGCCGGCCGGCGGATTACTTCACTTGTGCCCACTTTTGGCAATGGATCACTGTTAATTGCCCCTGCATCCCAGAATGTGTCTTCGTTTTTGCAGTACCTGATGGGTTGATTTCACAAACTATTGATAGAAATGCCTTTTTGTCGGCATTTATTCTCATTGTTGATTGTGAATAAAAATACTGGTCGGATAAGCGCCAGAATACCGCCGGGCAGCCCAACATCGTACAATAGGAACAGAAAGAAGGGATCGGCCCATGACCAAAAAAACGCATCGCCGCTGGCCGCGAGTGGTCGGTTGGACCGCTGGTGTCCTCAGCGCCATGGCAATCGGCGGCACCGTGTGGTGGCAAAGCCAGCTCAACGCCATTCGCCACCTGACCGTCCGGCAAACAGACATCGCCACGGTATTCATTCCCGGTTATAACAGCAACTCTTGGACATTTTCGCCCATGATTCAGCGCTTCGCCCGCTACGGCATCGCCACTGATGCCATGACCATCAACGTCAGCGCGAATGGCCACCTGGCCATTGCCCGCCGGGCGGCCCTGAACCAGCGCAATCCGCTGATCAATATCATTTTTGCGGATGCCCGCAATCCAGAGAAACAGACGACCCAATTGCACCGCATCATGACCAAACTCTACACCGATTACGGGGTGCACCAAATCAACTTAGTTGGCCACTCCATGGGCGGTTTTCTAGCCACCCGTTACATTACCCAGCCGCCCACCGCCCAGCAGCCGGCGGTGGTCCGCTTTGTGAACATTGCCTCCGGCGGCGCCCGGGCTGACAGCGATCTGGCCGATTTTCCCAAGAACATTGCCGTGCTGGCCATCGGCGGCAATATTTGGGGCACTCGCAGTGACTGGCAGGTACCGCTGGCTTCCGTCCAGCATTTTGCCAAGACCGTTCCCCAGACCAAGCTGATCACGATCACCGGGTCCCCGCTCACCGCCTACCACAGTGCCCTGCACCAGAATCCCCAGGTGGATCGGGATATCGCCCAATTTCTGTTCCACTGATACAGATTTCGATTTAAATAACTACAGTTGTCAGTCAAAACTCTTGTAATCGGTTCCACGATATGATAGATTGTAACCATTAAGATTGTAAGCAATCAATTCCCATCCTGGGGTGGGCTCAGTCAAACCATTAAAGGAGTTAATCTATTATGCAAAACACAGTTCCGAACCCTGTACCAGAAAAGAACCAAACCGGCGCCGGCGTGGGGACCGTCCCGGCGTCTGTGGCCATGCTCAAAGTGATCGAAGCCTGGGGTGTCGACCACATGTACGGTTATCCAGGCGGCTCGTTCAACTCGACCATGAACGCCCTGGATATCGAAAAGGAACGGATGCGCTACATCCAGATCCGCCATGAGCAGGTCGGCGCGCTGGCCGCTGCGGCGGACGCCAAACTCACTGGTAAGATTGGGGTTACCTTCGGCTCCGCCGGCCCAGGGGCCACGAACCTGCTGACGGGACTGTATGATGCACGAGAAGACCATGCGCCGGTTTTGGCTCTGATTGGTCAAGTCCCCCACACCAACATGAACTACAACTACTTCCAGGAATTCGACGAGAATCCAATGTTCGCCGACGTAGCCGCCTATGCCCGCTTAGTCATGACACCGGAAAGCCTGCCCTACATCGTGGACAAGGCAATTCGGGAAGCCTACAAACACCAAGGCGTGGCCGTTGTGGTCATTCCCAACGACTTCGGCTACGTGCAAATTCCGGACGAGCTCTACAGTTCAGTGTCGCCCACTGACCATAAGGATCGCCCGCTGCCCCAACCCACCGATTTAGAAGTGGATGCCGTATTAGAAATGGTCAAAGCCGCCAAACGGCCGGTCTTCCACGTGGGCCGCGGTATTCGGGACAATGGTGCCAAGCTGGTTGAATTGTCGAAGAAATTACAGATTCCCATCACCGTGACTGGACTGGCCAAGGGCTTGATTCCGGACGATTACGAAGGCAATCTGGGCATGTTAAACCGGGCCGCCTCCAAGGCCGCCGACGAGATCTTCGCCGTGTCTGACCTGGTCATCGCCATTGGCGCCGACTTCCCCTTTGCCAACGCCATCTATCGCACCCACCCGTTCAAATTTGTCCAAGTTGACGTGGATGAAGCCCAATTCGGCCGCCACCACTACTTGGATCAGGGCGTTTGGTCGGATGCCGGGGCCTTTGTCGACAAGATGCTGGTCCGCAGCACCGACGCCGAACCCTCATCCTTCTTCCAAGCCGCGGTCGCGGATATGCAAAACTGGCAGGCCTACTTGGATCATATGCTGGATCGAGAAACCAGTCCGCTGGAATTCGAGCAGATCTACCGGGAGATCAACAAAATTGCTGACGACGATGCCATCTACTCCATTGATGTCGGCGACAACATCATCAACAGCTTCCGCTATCTGAAACTCACCCCGAAGAATAAGTGGGTTATTTCCGCCCTCTTTGCCTCCATGGGCTCCGGTGTCCCTGGGGCCTTGGCTGCGCAATTGAGCTTCCCCGACCGCCAAGTCTTCCACATTGCCGGCGACGGTGCCTTCTCCATGGTCATGCAGGATTTGATCACCGAAAAGAAATACGACCTGCCGATCATCAACATCATTACTTCCAACGCCAGCCTGAACTTCATCAAGTCCGAACAGGACGACATTCCGATGAACCACAGCGGTATCTTCATCGAAGACCAAGACTTCGCGATGATTGCTCGGGGCATGGGCGTAGAAGCCGTGACCGTACGTGCATCCAGCGATCTGCCTGCCGCCTTCGCCAAGGCCCTGGAAGTCACCCAGGCCGGCCGGCCGTTCCTAATCGACGCCAAGATCACCGACAAGCGCGGCATTCCAGTAGAAGAACTGGAATTGAAGCAGCAAGACGGTACCTGGGTCGAGACGGTTAACCCGTCCTACAATGCCAACCGCGCCCTGACCCATATCAGCAGCGTCCAAGAATTCTTCGCCGAGTACGACGGCGGTGAATTGAAGAGTTTGCCAGAGATTTTTGCGGAACATAATGTACCGACTGACAAGTAATTTGTTTCAGTAAGAAATAAGCCCGGCACAACAACAGATAATCGTTGTTGCGCCGGGCTTTTATGTATCAACAGAGTCCTCAGCGAGCATCTCGCCGGTCCGCCACCTTAACTTCGTCATCCAATTTGCGTCCCTCTTCAGCAAACCCCGCCGCCATGCTGGGGTCTTTCTCAATCATCGCTTGAATGAGGCGGTCAATTTCAGTCATTGCCATTTCCTCCAACCCGGATTTCTAAAACAAAAGCAGGGTTGAATTTTGCTTCAGCCCTGCTGATAAGTATTCGGCACCCCCGCAGATTACTTAATCCACGGCCGATCAACTTCGTCGTTTTTGACCATCTGGGTGTACTTGCCAAAACCATACTGCTTCACATTGTCCAAATCCCGCTTGTCGATCAAATGCTTAGGATCATTGACGTTGAAAGCCCAGCCATGGGCCAGCAGCAATGGCATCAGTGTGTCTGGATCAGTGTACATATCATAATCATCCAAGTATTCCGCCCGTTGGACGTTCTTAGACAGGTGATCATAGGTCCAAACCTCACCAGTCGCCAGCTTCACTGCCTCTTCGGCACTCGCCGCTTGCACGATGGCCTGACATTGATCCTGGTTAGGGCTGCTGATCAAATACGCTTTGGTATTGGGGCCTTTTTCGTTAACAAACAGAATATTCTTTGCTTTTTGCATGATCTAGAAATCCCCCTTAATCATTTGTGCTGTACTCCACTAACAGTCTAGCATGTCCAGTGGATAGGGGTTACTATTTCGCCTCACGCACCATGGGGCTTGCCGCGGGAAACATGGTCGGCGTGGGCCAGCATTTCGTTGATGATGTCCAAAATATGGGGATCATCCAACCGGTAAAAATTAGCCCGGCCTACCCGGTGGGCGCTGACCAGCTGGTGCTGGCGCAATTGGGCTAATTGGTGGGAAACCACGGACTGTTCCAGATGGAGCAGCGCGCCCAGCTGGGTGACGTTCATTTCCTGCTGCTCCAATACGTACAGCATCTGTAACCGGGTGGGATGACTGAGCAGGCTGAAGATGCGTTCAGCTTCTTTCAGCTGGCGCTGACTGATTAGCTCCGGCGTATCAATGGATCCTGTATCCGACATGCAAAAACTCCTTTCATATGTTGTATTCGACATATGTTCATGGTATCATGCTTTGCGAAGGGAGCAAAACATTATGCTGAATACTATTATAACGGGTGTCACGGCCTACATTTCTACCTCACTGGATTATTTGCTGATTTTGATGGTCGTCTTCGGGGGGACACCTAAGCACCAGCGGGGTCTGGTGTATATTGGCGACATTATCGGTACCAGTGTTCTGGTCGCCGTCAGCATCATTCTGGCCTACGCCCTCGGCTTCGTTCCCCAGCCCTGGCTGCTCGGTCTGCTGGGCTTGATCCCAATTTACATGGGCGTGCATTTGCTGTTTGGCGAAGAGGATGACGCAGATGCCAAAGTCAACAATACCATGGCGAAACACATGAATGTCATCTGGAAAGTCGCCTTGATCACCATTGCCACCTGCGGCGCCGACAATATCGGCATTTATGTGCCGCTGCTCACCCAGCTCGAACACAGTGCCGTCCCCTTGCTGCTCATCACGTTCTTCGTCATGCTGACGTTGTTTTGCACTGCCAGTTTACTCTTGAGTCGGATTCCCCAAGTGGCTCACCTACTGGACAAATACGGCCGCTATATCACCGCAGCGGTCTATTGCCTCATCGGGTTCGGAGTCCTCTGGGAGAGCGGCACCGTGCAGCATCTTTTACATCTTTAAGCTCCGTTTTGTCAAAAACTGGTATAGACCTCGTCACAGCTCCGTCAAAGTAGTAAAGAAATCCTGAAAGCGGAGACATTTTCCTTGCGAAACTGGGGTGCGTATTGCTACAGTTAACTATGGAAGGAATTGATGTCAATGCCAAAACAGACTCAAGATTTGTCGTCGCGCTCCGGCGGCTTAGCCGAATACAAGCAAGCCGTGAAGAAATTGCATAGCCCGCAACAGTTCGCCAAGGAAATGGCCGCGTTGGGGTTTACCCAATTTCAGAAAGGACCAAACCGGTGACGATTCGTCAGCCAAATCAACTTAAACCGACCTAGGGCCGCCGACCAAGCAATTGGTCAGCGGCCCTAGGTTTTTAGTTTGGTTTCTTTGACAGCGCTCTCTATCCGCGGTATCTTTTAGCCAATGGGTATGCTATTGGTCTAGGAAAAGGAGCTGATTATCATGTCTGCACCTCCGTCGGAACACCCTGCCGTACCAGAGACACCGATCAATTATCGCCAACTGGGCCTTTTCTGTTTACTGTATTTCATCAGTTTTCTTGCCACTGTCGGCTATACTTGGCTCTCCTGGCCACTCTATATCGATGCTGGGATCACCATTATTATTAATGTGGGATTGCTTGTCTTGGTCCTGCGTACCTACGGCGCTTTCCTGAAACAGGCTTGGCCCGCCTTCCGCTACCACATTGGCCGCCACCTCGCATTGACCTTTGCCTGGATGATTGGGCTGAAAATCATCAATGCAATCGTAACAGCCATTGTCACCGCGGTCTCAAATACTACTGCGATTCCAGTTGTCCCACCCACGCCGGAACTTTTGAAAACCGCGTTCTGGCTGATCTTATCCTCGGCCCCAGGCTTACTGATTGCACCCTTTATTGAAGAAATTTTCTTCCGCCATCTGCTCTATTACCAATGGCGCGGCCGTAAAATTGCGCCGGTCATGTTCTGGCTCTCGGCGACCGTCTTTGGCCTGTGGCACTGGAGCAACGTCGCCGGTCAATGGCCGCAATTGATTCCCTACGCCGTCATTGGTATCTTCCTCGCCTTGATTTATCGGCACAAACACAATATCTGGTACAACATCATGACCCACTTTTTCTATAATCTGGTTGCTGTTGTTCTGCTGCTGATTCTATCCTTGATCCTGTTTCTTCGTTAAGAAAGGCGGTCCCGCTCATGGATAATCGCAATCCCATCAACGAACCAGCACCATATGTTGACTGGCGCAAATCTGGTTTAGCGCTGCTTATTCTCGTTGCTGAAATAGCCATCGAACTGCTGGCCCAAGCGTTCAAAATCAATCTCCTCGCCCAGTCGATCATTCTTTCCGCGGCTGGTCTCCTGACCATGGTCGGCATGATGTACCTCTACTGGGACATTTTGCGGCCAGCCTGGACGGCGTTTCGTACCCACCTGTGGCGGCGGTTGATTCTGCTGCTACTGCTTTCCATCGGTATCAAAATAGTCGTTGCCATTATCATGCTCATTTTAGCGTTGGCCTCACCGCTGAAGTCGTCGCCGACCACCACGACCAATATTGCCCCCATTGCGATGAATACCAAAGCGCTCTTCTTCGCGCTGACCCCATTCTTGCTGGCCGCGCCGTTTTATGAGGAAATATTCTATCGGCACGTCCTGTATTATCAATGGCGGGCCCGCCGCGGCTGGGGTGTGATCATGCTGTTCATTTCTTCTGTTCTCTTCGGCCTAGCCCACTGGAGCAACGTCGGCGGCCATGCGCTGTTAACTGTCCCATTCATGCTTTTGGGGTTGTCTTTTGCCTTGATTTATCGGCGGCAACAAAACATTTGGTACAATATCATTACCCACTTCATGTACAACGCCTCCACCGTATTGTTGTTGGCCGTGGGTCTATTGCTGGTTTAGGAAAGAAGGCTCCCCCATTGGACTATCTGATCATCGAAGATGAACCCACCTTGCGGCAAACCCTGGCCACCTACTTTGCCCGCAATGCCGCCGTCACGGCGGTGGGCAGTTTGGCGGCGGCGACCCAAGCCGTCCAACAGCAGAATTACACTCTGATCATCCTCGACCTCACCCTGCCCGATGGCGACGGTCTGGCCTGGCTGCAAGAATGGCAGCCTTTGCTCAGCAGCAAGATTCTGGTCCTCACTGCTAACGACAGCGAACGCACCACGTTGCAGGGGTTGGCCTTGGCCGATGATTATGTGGTTAAACCGGTGAGCCTGCGGATATTGCAGGCCCGCATTGCTAAACTCCTGCCGCCGGCCACGGTGACTTATCACGGGGTCACTCTGGACAGCACGGCCCGGACAGTGACGTACGCCGGCCAACCAGTCAGTTTAAGCGCCAATGAATACCGGCTGCTGGCCTACCTCTTCGCCCATCCCAACGCGATTCTCACCCGGGAGCAGCTCCTCGCCGCGGTCTGGGATATTCAAGACGCCTTCGTCGAGGACAACACCCTGACGGTGGCGATTAAACGGCTGCGGCAAAAACTGGAAGCCGTACCCAGTCAGCCGCAATTGATCAAGACGGTGCGGGGAATGGGGTATTTTCTCAATGGCGAAGATTAATTGGTGGCGCGCCCCGGAGACCCGCAGTGCCTGTTTATTGGGCGTGGGCCTATTGGTGATATTCGGCGTGAGCGAGGCCGTGCTGTGGTGGTTAGCCGACACGAGCCCCGTTCCTTTTGTGGTGCTCTTTATTGTAGCCGCGATCCTGACCGGCCTCTGGATCATCCGTTGGAGCCGGCGGACCATGGCCGGTTTGCAGCAGGCCAGCGACCAGTTAGCCGCCGCCAGGCACGGACAGGCCAACTATGCCATTGCGCTGAACGACGAGGGCCTTTTTTCACAACTGAACAATCAGGTCTACCACTACCTGCGCCAAACTGAAGCACTGCGCAGCGACCTGCAGCGGGATCGGGACCAGCTGAGTCAGGCAATTACCGATATTGCCCACCAGCTGCGCACCCCCATCGCCACCATCGGCAACCTCAGCGAGTTATTGGCGGCAGATAACGTCCCGCTGACCAAGGCCGAGCTGATCCGGCAAAACGACCGGCTGGCCCAATTAGTCGCCCAGCTGATCCTGCTGGCCCGCATCGACACCCACACCCTCAGCCAGCAAAAGCAGCCGATCCTGGTGGACACCCTGTTGAAAAGCAGTCTCAACCCGCTGCTGCCGCTGATCAGTGATAAAAATCTCAAAATCGAATGGCAAGTCCCGGCCACGCTCCAAGTCCAAGTCAACCCGGACCTGTTTCGCGAGGCGGTGATTAACGTCTTGAAAAACGCCAGCGAACACGCCCCAGCAGGCTCCACTCTGACCATCGCCGCGGCGGAAACGCCCATGGCGGTCACTATCAGCCTCACCAATCAAGGCCCCGCCATCGCGTCCACGGACCTGCCCCGCCTCTTCGACCGCTTCTATCGCGGCGTCCACAGCGATCCCAACAATATCGGCATCGGCCTGGCCATCGCCGCCGGCATCGCCCAGGCCAGCGACGGCCACCTGCAGGCGGCAAACACAACCGCAGGCGTGACTTTCACTTTCTCGCTATACAAGTAAGTGCAGGCTGTCACTTAGCCGTCACTTTCAGCGCGTATGCTGGAAGAAGATAGAAGGGAGAGTGGCCCGCATGGCAATTTTGACCGCGCAGGAGTTAACCAAACAATACTCAGGAGAGGAACAACCGGCCCTGAACCGCGCCAACCTGGCGATCGAGGCCGGGGAATTCGTGGCGATCGTGGGACCGTCCGGCTCCGGCAAATCCACCCTGCTGCACTTGCTGGGCGGGGTGGACAAACCCACCAGCGGCACCGTCCACCTATACGACACCAACGTCTTTGAATTGAACGAAACGCAGCTCGCTATTTTTCGCCGCCGCCAAGTCGGCCTAATCTACCAATTTTACAACCTCTTACCCGTCCTCACCGTACAGGAAAACATTACGCTGCCAGCAGATCTGGACGGGCGTAAAGTACCCGCTGATGAATTGGCCGAACTGTTAGAAATTCTTGGCCTCACCGATAAGGTCCAGTCCCTGCCCAGCGAACTCTCAGGCGGCCAGCAGCAGCGCGTCGCCATTGGCCGGGCGCTGGTCAACCATCCCGCCATCGTCCTGGCCGATGAACCCACCGGCAATCTGGACAAGCGCAATTCCCAGGAGATCATGGACCTGCTCCGAGCCGCCAATACCAAGCGCGGCCAGACGCTGGTCGTCATCACCCACGATCCCGAGATCGCCGCGCAAGCCGACCGGGTGATGACCATCACCGACGGCCGGCTCACGGGAGGTGGCGATGATGGGCATCATTAACCGGATCACCAAACGGACTTTACAGGGAGAAATGGGCCGGACGCTGCTGACGATTTTTTCCATGGGGATTGCGGCAACGCTGGTGATTGCGACGCTGGTGGGGTTTACCAGCAGTCAGAATAGTTTGTATCAAAAACAGTTGAAAGACACCGGCGGTATGCAATTTGTGATTCGTAACGTGCCCCGGGAGAATGCCGCAAAACTCCGGCGCAATACCGCATTTCAAAAATCGTTGGCCTTCGCCGAATTAGGCACGATGAAGCTGCCTAAAAGCATTGACACCTATGGTAATCCGGCTCCCTTGGTGGCCATGGACAAAGCGGCACTGCGCCAGCTGGTTCAATCGCAACTTGCGGTTGGCCGGTTGCCAAGAAAGAGTACAGAGTTAGTCATTCCCACTGATATCGCCCTGAATCAATCCGCGATCGGCAAAACTATCACAGTGAAAACTCAATCTGGGCCTAAACGCTTTACGATCGTTGGGGCGATCAACAGTTACCATACGTTTAATAGTGCCTATTTATGGATCACTTTCACCAACTCGGTCACATCAGCCAAAACGGTCAGCGTGGCCGGTGCATTGACTGACGTTAACCGCATTCGGTCACGCCTGACGGCACTCGCCCAGCAAGCTGGGGTCAAGCGCCCCAAGGAGAGTGTCCTCTTCAACGAAAGAGCATTGAGCCTGCTGGGCGCCGGTACTAATCTCACCGATAAGGCGACCATTGTCGGCCTGCTCACCATAATTCTGACAATCATTGGGCTCGCCGCTGGCATGATGATCTATACCAGCATCAATCTCAGTGTCCGTTCCCGTATTCAGCGGTACGGCTTATTGCGTTCCATTGGCGCAACACCGAAACAAATTCGCCAACTCGTTTATCGAGAGGGACTAATTTTGGTACTACCCGCACTGCTTCTTGGCTACCTCGCCGGCATTGCCGGCCTAGCGGGGGTTATGGCCTTCCTGAATCAGCGCTTTGAAGCGAGCGGTGCAGGAATCCATCTGTACTTGACGATGAGTCCTTGGCCTCTGGTTGGCAGTGCGCTATTCATGATTTTAATCACGTTTTTAGCCAGTGCTCGGCCAGCCGCCAGAGCCTCACGGGTCGCCCCTTTAGCCGCTGTCCGGGACAACATGAGTACCGCCCGCTTACGTCAACGTCATTTGCGCCCCGGTCTTTGGCAGCGGCTGATGCCAACGCCGTTGAGCCGGCTGGCCGCCAAGAATTACCGCCGTAATGGCGGCACCCGCTGGACTATGATCGTTACTTTAAGTATCTCAATTTTGATTTTTGTCGGCTTCACTAGTTTTGCCCGCTCCGTTTTACGCGACACCAGTAATGATTATGGCGGGAGCACTGATATTATTGTCCAGGCCAATAACACTGCGATGGCCGGTCCGTTAAAACAAATCCAGGCCTTGCCAAACGTCAAAAGCGCGATTGCGGTTAAGCATGATAGTCTGGAATTGAAGAAACGAGAATCTGGATTCGACAGTCAGTCCGTTGACGTCTTGGTTGTCCCCAAAACCGTCTTTGCCCAATACTTCAACAACCGCATCACGCTGCTTAACGCTTCTCAACGGCGAATGAACAAGGACGGCCAGCGCAAGTTATACTGGCTTTTCCCGGCTAATTTTACTGGGACACTAACATTCGCCCACAATACCGCAAAGCCCATTACTATCGCGCAAACTGTCGCAGCGGATACCCCGATCCTGCGTTCCTTGGCTAATTACAGTGGGGGTATCGTCATTTCAGAGGCGTACTATGCGGACCTTTTTAAAGGGAAAAGGAAAAACCCAATCCTCCAAACTGGATTCTATATTCTGTTAAAAGATCGTAAAAAGCATGTGCAGACAATGGCTCAGCTGAAACAAATTATTCCCACCAGCAACTCCTCTGACCAAGTCGCAAACAATGAGCAAAACACCAGTATCCTGACCGCGCTGCAGGTTATGGTTTATGGTTTCCTCACTTTGCTCAGCTTAGTCAGCCTGTCAAATATCATTAACCACATCTTCGCCAATCTGCTTCAACGGCGGCGCGAACTGGCGATGCTCCAAGCCATCGGCACTACCCCCGCCCAGGTCACGCGGATGTTAGGGATTGAAAATAGCCGGCTATTCCTCACCAGTTTCATCTGGGGCAGCGTGCTGGGGACTGTGCTCAGTCTGATGCTCCGCCAACAGCTTGGCGGTGCTTACGAGACGGCTTTCACCCTGCCCTGGCTGGAAATCGCCATCGTCACCCTCGTCCTGATCACTGTCTGGCTGATCTTCGAATGGGTCAGCTACCGCATGATCCGCAAACAGAATATCGACCACTGGCTGCGGCTCACCTGACCAGTGCAACAGAACCGGTGCTGGAGAAACTGCCCAACACCGGTTCTTCGTTTGGTAAAATAATATGTGATTAATATTGCTTGCCGTCACTTGTCCGTCACTTACGGCCCGTATGCTGAAAGATGGAAGGGGAGTGGCAGGCAATGACAACGACAATCATCAAAACCAGCCAGCGGATAGGAGGCGGCGTCGATGGGCATCATTAACCGCATCACCAAGCGGACCTTACAGGGCGAAATGAGCCGAACCCTGCTGACAATTTTCTCCATGGCCATCGCCGCGACGCTGGTCGTGGCCACACTGGTGGGGTTTACCAGCGGTCAAGACAGTCTGTACCACGCTGAACTGAAAAAGACCGGCGGCATGCAATTTGTGATTCGCGATGTCCCCCGGCAAAAGGCGGCCAAATTACGGCAGAATGCGGCAGTGGAAAAGTCCCTCGTCTTTGCCAACTTGGGCCGGTTCACCTTACCCAAAGCTCAGGGGGTCACGGACCCAACGACCAAAACGCCAGAACTTGTGGCCATGGATCAAACGGCGCTCACGCAATTGGCCAAACCGTTGCTGGTGAGCGGCCGGGTGCCGCGCAATCATACGGAACTAATTGTTCCCACAGATCTCGCGACAAAAAAATCGCTGCTCGGCCGGTCACTCACGCTCCAGACTGCCCATGGCGAGCAGCGCTTCACCGTCGTCGGTACGATGTACGGCTACCAACAGTTTGCCCGGGCGTACCGGTGGATCACCGCGAACAGCACCCGCAGTGCGGCCACGCCAACGGTCCACGTCGCTGGCAGCCTGACCTATATCAAACGGCTGCGCAGCCAAGTATCGGCGTTGGCCGACCAGGCTGGCGTCAAGCCGCGTCAAACCAATATTATTTATAACGAAAATGCGCTGACGATCATCGGCGCTGGCGCCAATCTGATCAATAAAGCCGCCCTAACCGGCTTCTTAGCGCTCGTTCTGACCGTCATGGGGTTGGCCGCCGGCATCATGATTTATACCAGTATCAACTTGGGTGTGCGGGCCCGAATCCGCCGCTATGGCCTGCTGCGCTCGTTGGGCGCTACGCCCCAGCAGATCCGGCAGTTGGTCTATCGAGAGGGTATCGCCCTGATTCTGCCGGCCTTAGTCATTGGGTATCTAGCGGCCTTGACCGGTCTCGCCGGGGTCATGGCCTTTCTCAACCGCCGGTTCGCGACGGCCGGCATGACCGATATGCACCTCGTCCTCAGCCTGCACCCTTGGCCGCTGCTCGGCAGTGCCCTCTTCATGCTGCTGATCACATTCCTCGCCAGTGCCCGGCCCGCCGCCAGAGCCGCCCGGGTCGCACCCTTAGCCGCCGTCCGGGACAATCTGACCGCGCCGCATCTGCGTGCCCGGCAGTTACGGCCCAGTGTGTGGCAGCGGCTGATGCCCACCCCCTGGGGGCAATTGGCCGTGAAGAATTACCGGCGCAACAGCGGCACCCGCTGGACGATGATCACCGCGTTAACGGTCTCCATTGTCATCTTTATCGGCTTCACCAGTTTTATTCGGACCGCGCTGCAGAGCACCACGATCACTTATGGGACCGGCGTTGATGTGTCAACCACACTGGTCAATCGTACCGATACGGCGCCCTTGCAGCAGCTGGCGGCACTGAAAAATGTTAAAGAAGCCGCGGCGGTGCAGGTCAGTACCATCCAATTAGCCAAACGGCCGCAGGGGTTCAGCGATGTCTACCTCGATCTGCTGGTGGTGCCGCCAGCGGTCTTTGCCCGCTACTTCGATAATCAAAGGACGCTGTTGAACCGGGCCGTTACCACAGTGTCCGCCAGCGGTCAGCATCAAGAAAGCTGGGTCTTTCCCCAAACGGACCCGCCTAGTTCGCTGATCATTGACCGGCACACCACGCTGCCCGTTGCCCAAATGATCAAGGCCAATACGCCCATGCTGCACGCCATCGCCAGTGATCGCGGCGGCCTGGTCATTTCCCAGGCCCAGTATGCGCGGCTCCGCAAAGGCCGCAGCAAAACGATGACCCCCGTGAGCGAAACAGTCTTCATGCTGCGCTTGCGTGATCTGAAGAAACACCGCAGTACCGCCGCCCAGGTGCAGGAGATCCTCTCCGCGCCCTACATTTACGATCGGATCGCTGAAAACCAAACCAACGACAGCTTTATCCTGGCGGCGCAAGTGATCGTCTACAGCTTCCTCGCTTTATTAAGTTTGGTCAGTCTGGCCAACATCATCGATCATATCTTTGCCAATCTCTTGCAGCGCCGGGGTGAACTCGCCATGCTGCAATCCATCGGCACGACCCCGGCCCAAGTCACCCGCATGCTGGGGCTGGAACACGGCCGGCTGCTCCTGATCAGTCTCTTCTGGGGCAGTGTGCTGGGCGCTGCGCTGAGTTACGCGCTGCAACGCCAAATCGGTTCGATTTATGAATTGACTTTCGTCCCGCCCTGGTCCGAAATTGCCGCGGTCGCCCTCGTCCTGCTCACCGTCTGGCTCGTTTTCGCAGGCGTCAGCTACCGGCTGGTGCGCAAACAAAACATTGACCACTGGCTGCGCTTGACGTGACCAGGCAAAAAGAACCGGTGCCGAGGAGAAATCCCCAGCACCGGTTCTTCGTTTAACCACTCTTAAACGCGGCTCATATACCGCTTCAAGAACTCCTGCGTCCGCTGTTCCTGCGGATGTTCGAAGATCTGCTCTGGCGTGCCGCTTTCGGCCAGCACCCCATCATTCATGAAGCAGACAATATCCGACACATCGCGGGCAAACTGCATCTCGTGGGTGACGATGACCATCGTCAGTCCCGTGTGGGCCAGCTTGGACATGGTGTTCAAGACCTCGTCCACCATCTCGGGGTCCAGCGCTGACGTCGGTTCATCGAACAGCAGCACTTCTGGATCCATCGCTTCCGCCCGGGCAATGGCAACCCGCTGCTGCTGGCCGCCGGAGAGCTGATCCGGCTTGGCGTTAACGTAAGGTGCCATACCGACACTTTCCAATAACGCCATGGCGTGCGACCTAGCCTCAGCCGGATTCCGCTTCAACACAGTGGTCTGACCGACCATCACGTTTTGCAGCACATCCAGGTTATTGAACAGATTGAAACTCTGGAACACCATCCCGACTTTCGCCCGATACAGCGTGACGTCGAAATCATCGGCTAAGATGCTCTGGTCATGGAAGCGAATATCGCCGCCGGTGGGCTGCTCCAACAGATTGATGTTCCGCAGCAGGGTGGATTTCCCACTGCCGGACGCTCCGATGATCGACAGGACTTCGCCCTTATGCACATCCAAATTGATGTCCTTCAATACTTCGTGGTCCCCAAAGGACTTATGCAGGTTCTGCACTTGCAAGATCATTTCGTCTTTCATACTTAGGCGTCCTTTCTGCTCGTAGCGGCACCGATCTTCGGCGTCTCGACTTGCATCTGATTATTCATCACGTTATAGTTCTTCGGCCCATCCATGTGCTTCTCGATCAACCGGAACAGCCGGGAAATCGTGAAGGTCATGATCAGGTAAATGCCCGAAATGACCAGGTAGGTGTGGAAGAATTGGAAGTTCTGTCCGGCGATGGTTTCCCCGGAGAAGAACAGTTCAGAAACCGAAATGACACTCAGTACCGATGTATCCTTAATGTTCACGATGAATTCATTCGTCACGGCCGGCAGCGAATTCCGCACGGCTTGGGGCAAAATGACCTTGCGCATCATTTGGAAATGGGTCATGCCCAGCGCGTTGGCGGCTTCAAACTGGCCATCATCCACGGAGGTAATACCGCCCCGAATAATTTCAGAAATATACGCCCCGGTATTGATGGACACAATGATCAGGGCCGCAGCGGTACGGTCGATACTCAAGTGCAGCGCCTGGGCAGAGCCGTAATAAAGGACAGCCGCTTGCACGATCATTGGCGTGCCCCGGAAGACTTCGATGTACACGGCCAGCAGCCAATCGAAGAAACGCAGGATGCCCCGCTTACCCATGGAGCGCGGCCGGGGAATGGTCCGAATGATACCGACCAGCAGGCCGATGATGAAGCCGACCAAGGTCCCAACGACCGCCAGCAAAATGGTCATTCCGGTGCCCCGCAGGAGCATGCCGCCATATTGTTTCATCAAGCTGACGAACCAATTGCCGGTGTTGCCGGTGGACGGCTGATTGGCCACAGCTTCGTTCATGATCTGAGTCCGCTGTTTTTGGGAAATTCCGGCCAGCACTTCATTGATCTTAGCTTTGTACTCGTAACCCTTGCGCACCCCGATGGCCAAGTCGCTTTCATCAGGATTCGTCTTGAACCCTTGACCCTTGGCAAAGTGGATCATCTTCAAGTTGGGGTTCGCGGCTTCCGCGGAACTGCCTTCCGGCACTTCGGACGCATAGCCGTCGATCGTGCCGGATTCAATGGCCGCCCGCATCGCTGGGAAGTTATTCATCGCCGGTTCCTTGATAACCCCTTTGATTTGAGAAATGGCGTCGTAATCCGACGTGCTCAATTGGCCAGTGATCTTGGCCCCTTTGAAGTCCTTTAATGATGTCGCATTGGCGTACTTGCCGTCTTTCCGGACGACCATTGTCATGTTGGAAACATAATACGTATTGGTGAAGTCGATCGTCTTGCGCCGTTCCGGCGTCGGGGACATCCCGGCGATAATGGCATCGATCTTGCCGGACGTTAAGGCCGGCGGCAGGCCGTCCCAGTCAGTTTTCACGACCACCGGTGTTTTGCCCAGCGCCTTGGCGATCCGCTTGGCGATCTGGACATCATACCCGTTGGCGTATTCGTTAGAGCCTTGGATCTTCACGGCCCCATTACTGCTGTCGCTCTGGGTCCAGTTGAACGGGGCATAGCCCGCTTCCATCCCGACCTTGAACTCGCCGTTGTCCTTGCTGGCGGCCTGCACGGACGTATTGCCCGCAGCCGCCAAGCCGATTCCTAACAACCCCAGGACCGCTAGAGCGGCCCACCACTTCTTCAGTAAATGCGACATGCTAATTCTCTCCCTTCAATGTTTAAACACCACCGAGGGGAAATAGAGAACCAAAAAGGCCTTTGTCAAATTCGATAGAATTCAACAAAGGCCTAAGACTAATTCTTCATCGTTCAAGAACCAGAATAGCGCTCCTTGACCGGCGATGTTTTACTCGCTGATCAAGACAGTTCCGCAGGTATTCCCCAACGGCCCCAACAGGCAGTGCCACGGCGCACTGCCCATTTCGGCGAACTCTCCTCCGGTCCCTTCAGCGCATCCGCATGCTCCAGGGCCCTCATAGATTTCGCAACCTCTATTTCTTCGTGGTAGTTATTTAGCTGTCTGCCGATGATGTTAACGGAGTTTCATCCGGGTGTCAACCCTCAGTTTTCAGAAATTGCCGAAAACAGCACACAAAATCGGCTTGAATATGCCAAAAAAGCCGCTGCCCAGGCAGTGGTAAAAAGTGCAACCTAGTCCGCCGGCCGCTGTCCCCGCATTTGGCCGTAGTGCGCAAGGGCCAGCGCGGCAATCGTCCCGCCAGCCACGCCCAGCGCTGAGAGAGCGGTGGAAAATGTTTTAGACAATAGCACTGTCGCGCCGCCAACGATCAATATCAAAGTAAATCCATACTTGAGAAGAAACACTTGCAGCTTGCGCATCGTCATCGCCCCAATCTAAATGAGTGAATCTGCCAGCGTCGTTGTGCCGAGCTTGTTTTCTCATTGGTAATGAAAACGCTACCAATAGTTTTATTATATTAGGTGAATCACTGACCGTCAACTCTTTTGGCTTACGCTAGACCAATGAGTGCTATTCAGGAATACGGCCTGTCGCCACCATCTCTTGCACATCCGCCACGATTCGGCCTTTCACGCTGTCCATATCAGGCGTGACCACCGTGCCATGCTGCCCCGCAGTCAGTTCTGCTGCGGTAGGCCGGGCATGCATGACAAAGTTCTGGGTCCCGGCGGTCCGATAAAACAGCCATTCCGGTGAAATCGTTAAGTAGACGGCTCGGTTCAACGCATTGCTGTGCACTTTGGTCAGGGTGGCAACGATCTCGTCCCCTGGGGCGGCCGGGTCAAACCCATCCGCACGGACGAGCGTACTTTCCTGCAATTCAGCAGCGGTGAGTTTCTGTTGGCGCTGGGCATCCAGCTCGGTATTCTTGATCTTGCCGCCAGCAGTCAGAACACTGATTTCCTGACCCCTGAGGGCACTGTCGCCCTGGTACACAGCGGTCACAAACAGGGTATAAACCGTATGGGCCGTGTGATCAAAAGCCGCAAAGACGGTTTGCACAATAGTGCCGCGCAACACGGTGTTGACCCGCTGGGCTTCGTCTTTCAGCTTGGTCGGCAGCGATGCCAGATACGCGGCCCCGGTCCCGCTGTAAAATGGTTTCAATCCCTTGATCGACGCCAGCATGGCCGGCCGATTCTTCTGGGCCGTGTGCTGAGCGGCCGCCAATTTTCGGTCAAAGCGCGACCAATGCTGCCCGCTCTTGGTCGTTGGCACGGTCGCCGCCTTCGCCGTGCGGCTCTCCAACCCGCACCCGACTAAAACTGCACTCGACAGCAGCAAAAGCGCCCCGCCGATAACTTGTTTTCTGATCTCCACTCTATCATTGCCCCCCATGTCGTGTAATCGTTCACATTTCGGCGTCCTCATTTTCCCACTAAACGGCGGTTGATTCAAGTCCGATAAAATAACTCGCTGGTGCGTGGATTTCAAACTCGACTTGCACCAATTTGGGGGACTCGCTATAATGGGGCCAATGTGCCATAATCTCATTTTCTTAGAAAGTAGGAATTGACCCATGGTTGTTGCCCAGCACCGGCCCACGCGGCTCCTCATTTCTCAGCAAGCCATTGCCCATAATCTGGCCGTTGTGCGGCAAGTGTCCGGTTGCCGCACCATTTTTATGGCCGTGAAGGATAACGCCTATGGCTTCGGCTTGCTGCCGGTCAGCCGGGCCGTCCTCGCCGGCGGCGCTCAGGGATTGGCGGTCGCGGTACTGGACGAAGCCCTCGTGCTGCGCGCCGCCGGGATCAAAGCGCCGATTCTCATCATGTCCTTGCTGGATGCCCAATACGCCCAAGCGTGTGCTGACCAGCAGGTCATTGTGACCGTAGCCAGTTTGGCCTGGCTCCAAAAGGCGCAGCACAATCTAACCGGTACCGCGCCGTTACTGGTTTCCCTGGGCCTCGATACAGGGATGGGCCGCATCGGCTACCGGAACCGGGCAGAAATTGAAGAGAGTATCCGCTTTCTGCAGCAACACCCAACCCAATTTACCTACCAGGGGCTCATGACCCATTTTGCCGATTCGGACACCGTTGAAACAGATTATTTCCACCGCCAGGTGCGCCGCTGGCACGCCCTCACCGATGGTCTGCCCCAGCCGCCCATGGTCCACGTGGCCAACTCCGGCGCGGCGATGTATCACGCCGCGGAAGTTCCCACCGATATCATTCGGATCGGGACCGTGGTCTACGGGATGGAACCCTCAGAGGGCACGATGCGGCCCGACAATTATTTGAACCAGATCGAACGGTTGGAATCAGAATTGATCATGGTCAAGCACGTGCCCGCCGGTGAGGGCCTGTCGTACGGTCATACTTATGTCACCCCCACCGCGGAATGGGTCGGCACCATTCCCATTGGCTACGGCGACGGGCTAAGCCGCAAATTGAAAGGCTTCCCGGTACTGATTCAGGGTAAAAAATGCCCGATTATCGGTAATCTGACCATGGATGCGCTCATGGTCCGCCTGCCCGGACCGCTGCCGGTCCATACACCAGTTACCCTGCTTGGTCAAGATGGCGATCAGCGCCTAACATTAACCGATATGGCCCAGCACACCGGTATTGCACCGTGGGAATTATCGATTCGGTTTGCAGAACGGCTGCCCAGAAAATTAGTGGATTAAAACGGGCACCCGCGCCCTCTGACAAAAAAATCCTCAAACGCCAACTGATGGCCTTTGAGGATTTTTAAAAACCAATTATTTTATTGTTTCGGCGGGGTGTGCCGCGTTGTCCGGCCATGGGGCCGGACCGCCACGATCTTACCCGGGACGCCGCCTTGATCCAGCAGTTCATGGGCCTGCTGCACACCGGCAGCACTGAATGGTACATTGTCGGCAACGCGAATCGTCAGGCCATAGGTATCCGCCATGTGGTTGAAATACATGAGAATATCATGGTCGCTGGTCTCCTGCTTGCCGCCGGCCGCTCGGAGGGTCACCCCGGCCGCGGCTGGGATCGTGCTGGTTTCGCCCACGGTGGTCACGATACCGGTCGGTTTTACCAGCCAAGCGGCCAACTCGCCGTTGGCCCCCATAGTGGCCGCGTCAACAACCAAGTCGAAGCGCTGGGCCCAAGCGTTATCCCGCTTGGCGACCCCGTCGTAATAATACACATCGTCCGGCGTCAGCCAATGAATAAAATCTTTGTGCCGTTCACCAGCGATGGCCAGCACGCGGGCGCCAGCATATTTCGCCAGCTGCACCGCGAGACTGCCCACACTGCCGCTGGCCCCAATGACGGCGACGTTTTGGCCCTTTTGCAACTGGCCCAAAGAATGAACCAGCGCATAGGCCACCGTGCCCACATTGGGCAGGGCGGCTGCATCCAGGAAGGACAGCGCGGCACTCTTCGGCGCCACTTTGGCCAAAGAAGCCGTCACTACTTCTGAGTACCCGCGCAGGGGCCGATGATTCATTACGATATCACCGATGGCATAGTCTGTTACCCCTTCGCCGAGGGCGCTGATCTTCCCCACGACATCCTGACCGGGAATGATCGGGAACGGCAGCGGCCGGGCCGTGGCTTGATCGCCGCGGCGCAGGCTGGCGTCATAGGGATTAAAGCCGAAACCGATCACGTCGATGGCGACTTGGCCCGCTTTGGGCGTCGGGGTTGGTTTTTCAATGGTTTGGAAGACCGCGGGTCCGCCAAACTTGTCAAAGCCGAATGCTTGCATCGAATCACTGCTTTCCTTCAGTATCGTCAGGCTGCTCGAACCGGTCCAGCCAGAGGCGGGCCCCTTCAATTTCTTGCAGCGTGATCTGGTGGCCGGCATCACTGGCATGGGTAAAGACTTGCGCGCCCTGGTCAATGAAACCCTGGACCAAAGCGTTGAACGTGGGCACCGGAACGATGCGGTCGTCCCGGCCGTGGGACAGCCAGACCGGAATCCCGGCTAGCGGGGTATTATCCCGTTTAGGCACAGGATCACTGACGGCCATCGGATGCAGCAGGATCGCCGCGTGGAACACCGGCCCGCCCCGCAGCATCAAGTCCGCTGCAATGTTCGCCCCATTGGAATATCCGATCACGATCGGCGGCGCCGCCGGCAGATCGAGGTGTTTCAACAACGCGACCATACTCGTCAGCAGCCATTTTTCACCCGCGACCAGATCCTGAGCATCAAAACCGCCCGTGGGGGTGTGTTTGAAGTACCGGGTCTGGCCGTTTTCTTGGATTCGGCCGCGCAGCCCAATCAACGGACTGTCCGGAAAAAGGCCAGCGCCAATGTCCAACAGATCAGTCTCTTCTCCGCCAGTCCCATGCAGCAGCAGGACCGGGCTATAGTTCGCCCGCCCCGGCCGGTAGGTATAAAAGATATCGTCTCCTAATTGGGCCATGGGCTATATCTCCGTGTTCAGCGGGTGCAGATTGGCTTCAATCTCTGCCCGATGGGGTTCCAAAAATGGCGGCAGCTCCAAGTGAATGCCGGCTTCTTCGTAGGTTTCATCCTGCAAGAAGCCCGGGCCGTCGGTGGCAATTTCAAACAAAATCTGCGGTGCGGCCCGGAAGTATTCAGACTTGAAGTAATAGCGATCAATATAGCCCGATTGGGGCAAATCGAAGGACTTCAACCGATAGATCCAATAATCCAACCGGCCGCGATCCGGCACCCGCCAAGCGGCATGGTGCACGTTGCCGTAGCCCTCAACCGCCAGAGGCAGGTCTTCCCGATGTTCCAGGACGATCTGACCGCCATGCCCGCCGTCGTTGACTTCATACAGGGTAAACTGACCTTCTTCGGCCACTTTCTTGAAGCCCATCACGGTCCGCAGCAACAGGTCAAAGTGCTCCTGATTATAGACGGTGACCCGCACCGGGCCCAACCCCTGAATGGCGTATTCCGGCGGCACCGGGCTCTTTTGCCACGGCGTACCGCCAGGCACCCCGTGGTTGTCTTCGTCAGAAATCAATTGATACTGCTGATCATCAAAATCATGGAACGGCAATACCTTTGCCCCGAATTGGGTACTGATCGCTTCATGGGCCACGTTGTGCTCCGTGAACCGTTTTTCCCAATACGCCAGGGACGCGTCATTCGGAACCCGGAAAGAAACCCGGGAAATCGAATTGGTGCCTTTGATGCCCTTAGGAATCCCCGGGAAATCAAAGAATGTCATATCCGTACCGGGTGCCCCTTTATCGTCTGTGAAATACAGATGGTACGTTTCCACATCATCCTGGTTCACTGTCTTCTTGATTAAATGCATCCCGAGAATCTTGGCGAAGAAATCAAAAATCTTTTGACCGTCACTGGTAATGGCGGTGACGTGGTGCACGCCGAGCAGCGTATTTTCTGGTGCCAATGCGGTTTCACTCATCTTAACGGGCTCCTCCCCTATTGACCGGTAGTGACTGAGAAATTAATCCTGAACGAGATCGTTGGCCAATTCTTTACCTGCATCCGGACCAGCATCCAAGGTGACGATCCGGTCGACATTGATGATGACCGCGGCCAGCGGTTGCGGCAATTTAGTCCCTTCAACGAATTTCTTGGCGGCTTCCATGTACGGGCCGTCAGTGTATGTCTTGGCCTTGCCCTCAACCCGGAAACCCTTCAGACCGGGGGTTGGGTGGAACGCCACGGCGGCTTTGCCGGTGGCTTGGATATTGTGCCAGGCTTGGCGGCCGGTTTCTTCGTTATAAATCAGGTGCTCATCATCATAGACCCGCATGGTTCCCTTAGGACCGACTTGGGGATTGCCGTTTTCATCGGCAGTGGCCAAGAAAGCCAAGCCCTTATCCATTAAGTCCTTCATCTCTGGTGTCAGTTTTGCCATTAAATAACACACCCTTCAAAAATATTTGATGCGGATCGGCGCACCTTTGGTAAATTGCCAGTTATTATAAAACAGTTGCTTGCAATCCACAATACTAGCGTAGCACGTTTCTTACTTTTATTCAGTGGGCACGCTCACAAAAAATCTAAAAATAACAAAATCCAGCCCGATATGACCGCCAGGCTGGATTTTTTGGAATTTATTCATTATGCTGCAGCGCCTTTTGCAGTACCCCCACCAAATGGGTCGCGGCGGTTTGGTGGCCGGCCAGATTCGGGTGAGTGCCATCGGTTGTATCAATGTCCCAATCCTTGGTTTCAATAATTTGCAACCGATCCCCCCGCCTGGCCACATGCCGAATCGGTTCAGCGAAGGCTTGGTTAAACGGGATCATCAGAAAAATTGGTACATCATCGTAGACGCCGCGCAGTTGGGCGGCTAACCGGACATACGCCGTCACAAACTGCTCCACAGGATAGCTGCGATCATTGGTCCCCAGATTGATGATCACCGCATCCTGATCGGTATCCACCGCCCAGGGCGTGCGGTTATCCAGATGGCCGAAGAAATCCTTCGCCCGGGGTACCCCGCCGGTCCCTGGTTTCAAGACACCGGCGGCGCTGTAGGCAATGCGGGTCTCTTCCGCATCCATGCGGGCTGCCGTGAGGGCCGCATACGCGGCCTCCGCCCGGTAGTCTTTGCTGGGCTGCTTGCCCGTCACCCAGCAGCCGGCAGTGATCGAGTCGCCGATGAACGTCAGGCGCGGGCCAGCCGGGACAATGGGTGAAAACCAGCCGCCGTTGGGCAGGGTGACCCCGGTAAAGGCAAAGCCTGCATCCTGGTCAGCCGCCCAGACCGGATCGTTATCCGTATTCCCCGACATTACCACCGTGATCTGGTGGGTCGTCGGCGTGGTGGCCAGCATCACCGGCGCGTGGGCCAAATCAAAATGCACAAACCGGCCGTTGTCGATTTGAATTGCAATTTGACTGGGAACCGGCCGCGGTGTTTCCACAAAATGCAGAATCGTACTGCTGGCTCCGTCGATCTGGAAATGAACGGCGGCTCCGAGATTCGTCGTGTACATCGCGTCCTGTTCAGCAACGCGCCGGGGAACCCAGCGGCCGCTAAAATGAATCCCTGGAAATAATCCGTTCGCACTCCCTGCTGCCCATTCCATCAACTCAACCTCCCTGTTTACCAGTGCTCGTGGTCCCACGACCGGCCATCGATTTCGCCGCCGGTCGTCGTGATCCGCCGCTGCTGAGCTTCCGCAAAATCCGCCAATTCCAGCAGTACCGCCCGATCAACGTAATCTGCCGTCTGCTGAGCCTGCTGGCGAATCGCGGCCGCTAGTGCATCCTGTTGTTCTCCGTCCATCATAACGCATCATCCTCTTCCCGCCGCATTTCAGCCAACGTATCATGTAAATCCGCCAACTGTTCCTGCTGGGCGGTCAAGGCCGCCGCCCAAGCCGCGTAATCGCTGTGGGCACTGGCATGCTGCGTCAGCCACGCCGCAAACCACTGGGCCCGGTCCGCGAAGTGCGCGCCAGCGGGCAGGCTCAGGTACTGGGCATAGGTGACCAGCAGATGCTGGCGCTCCCGCTCCGTCATGTACCCAAATTGGGCCACTGGGAAAATCGGCAGCAGCTGCATCTGAGCGGCCAGCCCCAAGGCGGCGATGGGCCGCAATAATTCACTGAGGGAGAAATGTTCCCGGCCGCCCAGCCGGTAATCCTGCTGCGCCTGACTGAAGGTCACAACGATGCCCAGCTCCTTACCGGCCAAGGGGGGCGCTTCCCCCGGCCGGCCAGACACAAAGGGGGTCGTCCAAACAGTGTCGAGCCACTGTTTGAAGACCCCAGGCATACTATACCAGTATAAAGGAAATTGAAAAATCAAACGGTCATAACGGCGCATTTCACCCTGCAGCCGTAAAATTTCGGCCGAATTTGGAACCCCTTGCACACTGATATCCCATTCATCCGCATCCGTCAGCGCCCCGGCCGCCGCCTGCAAAAAAGCCTGGGTACCCGAATGCGCCAAATCTGGGTGACCAATCAAAACCAGTGTCCGCATCAGCGATACTGATTAAGGAATTCGGTCGTGCGGTCGAAGGCGAGGCGGGCGTTCTTCGAGCGCAGCGTGAATTGATATTCATGATAGACAGCTTGGTCCGGCCCAAAGAATAACGTAGACACCGGTACGTCGTTGGCCTTCAAGACCGAGGCCAGTTTCTGGGCATGGCCTTCAAAGGAGCCGGTATTGCCGTCTGTTAAGAACGTCGGCGGATAATCCGCTGTGACCTGATCGGTGGTTGACGACTGGCGCGCCATATCGGAGTTGACCCAGTCCCGGCTGCCCATGTAGGCCCAGCCGAGCTGATTGACCATGAACTGCAAGGCCTTATTTTGAATCGTGGCCAGCGTCTTCATGTCGTACGGACCGCAATAAAGCACCGCCGCAATGATCTGCTTCGGCTGCAGTTGCGGGGTCAGATTCATATCTTTGGCTAACGCCGGATTGGTCTGGACGGCGATATACTGCGAGGCCATCTGGGCCCCCGCGGAATCGCCGCCAATAATGATCTTGTTCATGTCCAACTGCGGATAGTCCGCTTGATGGGTCTGGAAGTAGTGGATCGCTTCGCCCAGTTGGATGATCTGGTCGGGATATTGGGCATTAGGCGCGACCTCGTAATTAACGGCGACCACGTTGTAGCCTTGGGTCGCAGTCATCTTATAGGCCCAATCCCGCACGCCTTCTTTACTGCCGGAGACAAACGCCCCGCCGTGCAGCCAAAAGATCACGGGTTGCTTGCCCTGGTTCTTCTTTGGTGTATAAAGATCCAGAGTGTTGTTCGTGTACTTAGACGGATAAATAATGTTGCTGTGCCGGTCCACCTGCCGTTCATACTGGTCCCAGCCCTTAGGCGACGGGCCCACCTTAGCCAATTGCGGCATCTGGGCGATGATGGAGGCGAACAGCTTCGGCGACGTGTTAAATGAAATCACGATCCCGGTGATAAACGCAAGCAGAACAAAACCGATCCATTTGCCAACACCCTGCAAAATACGCAGTACCTTTTTCATGGGTGGACTCCCTTCACAGATATAGCTTCATGTTAATTGTACAAGCTAACCAGGACCCAACGCAATGAATTGGCTTACATGTTACGAAACTGTTAGATATTACAGCTTTTGCCGGTTCAGCACCGCCACCGCCCCAATGACCAGCAAAACCGCGGCGGCCACTGCAACGGCCATCCCAGGGGCGATCTTCACGAGCGTTTTCGTCCCCTGCGTAATGGCCATATTATCGCCGATCAACGTAACTGGGTTATAGTTCTGCGCGGCTTTAAAGAGATTCACTAGGTACAGCACGCCCATCACTAAGATGGTGAACAGCAACCCGCTGTAACTGTTCCGAGCCAGAGTCGAGCCGAATAGAATCACCGCCAGAAAGAACATACCAAACACCAGCAACGGTAAAAAGCCCAAGAAAATGTAGGGCGTCTTACGGTCTGGAAAATAATAAGCGGTATACCCCCAGGTGACCAGGAAGCTGGCGGTTAAGATCACGACCCACTGCAGCAGCAGACTGATGTATTTGCTGCAGACCACGACCCAGCGGGGCAGGCCCTTCGTGACCAGATTGACCAGCGTCCCCTTGCCCAGCTCTTGGCTCATGGTGCCGCTGAACATGATCGCCACTACAAAGATCCCCATCTGCCCGATATTTTTATAGAACTGGGTCCAGGAATCCACCGAGGTGGGTTTGGGCAGCTGGATACCCAGGCTTTTACCGAAACTCATTTTCATGATGTCCGGAGTCAGTTTGGCAATCAGCGGACTCATCAAGGCGAAAATCAAGAACACCACCGCCAGAATCAAGAAACGATAGGTGCGCCAGGTTTCCAGCAGTTCTTTTCTAAGCATCGTGGGCAGCGTGCGCATCACCAATCACCTCCAAGAAAATTTGTTCCAGCGTCGGGTTCTCCTGCTGCAGACTAACCGGCGCAATATTGGCCGCCACCAGGGCCCGTAAGATCTGGCTGACCGTGGCGGCATAATCGCCATGATACGTCACGGTCACTATTGTGCCTTGGGCCTGGACAGCCAGCGGTGCCAACGCCTGGCGACAGCGCTGGGCGGTCGCCCCATCTGCCAGCGTCAACACGATTTGGGAACGGCCGAACTGCTTGTGCAGATTGACCAGGGTGTCGCAGGCCTGCAGCCGACCGTCGTGGAGAATGCCTACCCGGTCGCTGATCCGCTCCACGTCACTGAGGATATGGGTGGAAAAAAGCACCGTGACCTGGCCCCGCAACGACGCCAGCAATTCCAAGAACTCGTTGCGCCCTGCTGGATCCAGCGCACTGGTCGGCTCGTCGCAGATCAGCAGCCGGGGTTCATTCAATAACGCCTGGGCAATGCCCAGCCGCTGTTTCATTCCCCGGGAGAACCCGCGGATGCGGTGTTTGTCCGGCTTTAAGCCCACCAAGTCAAGCATCTTAGCGATCCGCTGGCGGCGCTGATCGATCCCGGTAATGCGGGCACACAAATCAAGATACTCAGCGGGTGTCATATAATCGTAAAACGCCGGGACATCCGGCAAGTAGCCCGTGATCCGGTTGGTCTTGGTCGCGCCGAAGGTCACCGGCTCGCCGCCAACGGTGATCGTGCCCTTATCGGGCTTTTCTAACCCCAGAATCATGCGCATCGTCGTGGTCTTGCCCGCGCCATTTTCGCCGACAAAGCCAAAAATTGATCCTGTCGGAATACTGAAGTCCACGTCTTGCAGCACGTGCTTGCTGCCAAAGGATTTCTGCACGTGCTGGACAGTCAAAATGTCACCCACGGGAATCATCTCCCCGGCCAAAGGCAAAATACACGATCGGCCCGATGATTTGGATAAAGACCACGATGATGATCCACAAGACTTTGTTGCCGAACCGGTAGTGGGGATGGCGCAGCACATGGATCAAGGCGGTGATCATCAACGCCAGTTCCAAAATAATAATGGGGATAAAAATGGGTAAATTATCTGCAAATAGTTGCCAATTATTGTTCATGATTTCTTCTCCTTCAATTGCTGCTGCAAGGCTTGTAACCGGGGATCATCCTGATACGGGGCGAGCAGCGGATTAGCCAGCACAAAATCCCGCAAGCTGGCCTGTACCTGGATCGGATCTCGGGGCAGCTGCGTGCCCAGATCCAGATGGTCCAGCCAATCATCGATCTGGTCAAAATAGTCATCGCCGTGCAGTTTCACGGGAAACACCGTGCGGGTCAACAGCGCGACAAATGCCGTCAGCGCCTGGAACAGCGCGTCCGTCTGCTTTTGTTGGACAAAGCCGGCGGCGGCAGAGAGTTGAAAATTCATCATCGCCACCGGATTCAACTGGTCGAAGTGGAACACGGCAGCGACACCGGTGCCGCGCCGATAGGTTTCCGCAAACTTAGGCGGGTCCCCTATCAATAGCTGCAAGTAATTGGCGAACTGGCTCATCATGATGCTGAGGTCTTGGGCCAGGGCACTTTGATAGACGGCCTGGGCTTCTGGAATTTGCTGCAATTGCTGGAACGCCGTGGCGATCAGACTCTCGGCCGGCAGGTAAGCCGGCGTGCGTGTGCCCAGTAACGCCAGTGCTTCTTTGGGTTTGTTCTGCATAATCAAGGTGTACCCCTCTAAGCTGCGGGCCTGGGTCACCAGAGCGACATCCTGGGCGTTTTCCCGCACCCGCACGAAGAGCTTTTGCGCCTCAGGCACATACAAGGCCAGCTTCTCTTCATTCGTTTTGCCGGGCAGCAGATCGTAATGGTTCAGCAGCAGCAAACCCATTTGTTCAATAAATGGGTAACAGGCATAATACCGCCGAACAAAACTGCGAATCTTGCGCAGCACCTCGGCCCCGGAATCAGTTTCAAAAGCCGCTTTCAATGACCCGTAAATGGTCCGAATTTCTTTTGCTGATAACTGCGGCTCGTAATCCAGCAGATCATCGATCCGTAAATCAAAGTAAGCCGCTAGGGCCGGCAGCAGGGTAATGTCCGGATAGGTCTGGCCGGTTTCCCACTTGGAAACCGCCGCCTTGGACACGCCGATAAAATCGGCCAGCTGCTGCTGGGTGATCCCCCGCTCTTTGCGCTGGACCACTAAGACCGGCCCAATATTCACTCGCATCACGTTTGCCTTCTTTCTACACTGCTTATTCTAAGGGCCTGGGCAGGGAAAGTATATGGAGTGGTTGTCAACTAATTCGCCTAAAAATCAACCAGTGGGATACAAGTATACAAATAGCGCCCATGGGACACAGAGCGTATCCCATGGGCGCTATGGCGTATCGGCTAACTGTCAGCGGCCGGATTAATTATGTCGCAGCTGTTCGTTCGGGTAGATCACGACTTTGAGCGAGTCGCCCTTATCCGTCCGGGTCTTTTCCAACGCATCCTTCGTTTCACTTAACGGATAGAAATCCGTCAGCAGATTTTCGGCTAACGCCATATTCTTTTCCAAGATCTCCAAACCCAGCGCATACGTATTGGCATAGCGAAATACACCGAAGACTTGCGTCTCGTGGTCCGTCATAAATGGAATATCCAGCGGAACGGCATCGGTGGTCGGCACACCAATGTATGCCAGTTTGCCGCCGCGCTTCAACGTGCGCAGTGCCGCCCGTTCCGCCTTGGGATTGCCTGATGCTTCAATGACGAAATCCACGCCTTCGCCATTGGTCAGCGTCGGAATCACGTCCCGCGGATCTTCCTCTAAGGCATTAATGACCCGATCAGCACCCATCTTTTTGGCCGTCGACAATCGCAGCGCTTGCGTATCACTGACGATGATCTGTTTCGCACCAAAGGTCCGGGCCGCCAAAATCGCCAGCAGCCCCACTGGACCGCCGCCTGAAATGAAGACCGACGAACCTGGCTTAATCTCCAGTAATTGCGCCGTATGGATGCTCACGGAGAACGGTTCATTCAAGGTCGCAATTTCGTAGCTCATATTATCGGGAATGGGGAATAAGAAATCTTGCGGATAGACGATCAATTCAGACAGATCCCCGTTAACCGGCGGCGTCGCCATGAATTTCATATTCGGGCAAAGATTATAACGCCCAGTGCGGCAATAAGTGCAGTGGCCGCAAGGCACTCCGGGTTCAATGGCCACCCGATCGCCCCGCTTCAAATTCTTGACGTCACTGCCGGTGGCAACGACGATTCCGGAACTTTCATGGCCCAAAATCAAGGGCTTCTTGACCACGAAGTCCCCGATATGGCCGGTGTCGTAATAGTGGACGTCCGAACCGCAAATCCCAACCGCTACGATTTTCACCAATACGTCCGTGGGCTTCATTGCTGGCAGCGGGGTTTGTTCCAAAGAAATATCGAACACCTTGTTCAGTACGGCGCTCCGCGTCGTCTCCGGCAAATTGTCCGGTTGAATATCGGGTAATGCAACTGTGGGTAATTGATTGATCATGATAGTAACCTCCGTTAATGTGGTATCCAATGATTAGCAGCAAGAAACGCAACAGCAGTTGCGTAAACGTTTGCTCAAATGCTTACCCAAATAATGGCACAGGGTGGGATGCTTGTCAACACCTTTTGTAAAACGCCTTCAAAAATTGAATGTCGTACTATTCAAGTCTCCTGTCTCTTTCTCAAACTTAGGGCCAGCGACTGTTCTTGTTCTGCATTCCGAGTTGACAAATTATCTGAGTCCGTTAGAATAATGGTGTTGATGAGTAAGCGTTTACTCAAAAAGAGCCAGAAAGGAAGCCTTGTCCCATGCAACTAGGCAGCATTGAAGCCGGCGGCACGAAGTTTGTCTGTGCCATCGGTGATGAAAACTATCGCATCCACAACCAAACCGTAATTCCTACTACAACGCCCGCAGAAACATTAGCCAAAGTGGCCGCCTATTTTTCCCAATTTCCTGAAATGAAGGCCCTATCCATTGCGTCGTTTGGCCCCATCGAAATCCGCCGGAATTCTGAGCACTACGGGTATATCACCGACACGCCCAAACCAGGCTGGCGGGACACCGATTTTGTCGGCACCATGAAACAGCACTTCGCCGGACCGATTTATTGGACCACCGACGTGAATGGGTCTGCCTATGGCGAATACGTCTTGAGCGCATTATTCAACGAAAATATTGAATCGCTGGTATATTACACCATCGGTACCGGCGTAGGAGCTGGCGTCATTGTTGATGGCCGCTTCCTTGGCACCTTGGGACATCCGGAAATGGGTCATGTTTATGTTAAACGGCATCCCGCCGACCGTGATTTCAAGGGGATTTGTCCCTTCCACGGAGACTGTTTGGAAGGCCTTGTCTCCGGCCCGACTTTTGAAGCCCGCACGGGTAAAAAGGGCCAAGACGTCCCGCTCACTGATCCTGTATTCGATATCGTCGCCTACTATATCGCCCAAGCCGCTATTCAAACGACCCTCACTGTCCGCCCCAACAAAATCATTTTTGGCGGCGGCGTGATGAGCGAGTCCTTATTGCGCAAGGTCCGCCGAGAATTTAAACGGTTATTGAACAATTACGTCGCGGTTGGTGATCTGGACCACTATTTGACCATGCCCCAGGCCAAAAACAACGGTTCAGCCACGATCGGCAATTTTGCCTTGGCGCTGCGCGAATACAATCGGTAATTGTGAAAGGAGTACAGATGATGATTCAAGATACGATCACTGGCATTTCCCATATCGGGATCCCGGCCAAAGATTTGGATGATACCATCGCTTTTTACCAGGGACTGGGCTTTAAACTGTTAGGTATTTTTCAAAATGGCGCGAACCGCTGCGCTTTTGTCCAACTGCACGACTTGATGATCGAAACCTGGGAGGGCGGCCAGCCGCCGCTGCGCGCTGGTGCGATCAATCATGTTTCGCTGAATACCACCGATGTCGATCAAGCTTTTGCGGCCGCTAAGGCGCAGCACTTGCCTTTGCTGGACGAGACGATCCAGTCGATCCCGTCTTTCTGGGACCACGGCATCCGGTTCTTCAATATCCTCGGACCGAATCATGAAACGATCGAGGTTTGTCAAAAATTATAATGTAAGCGGTATATTAACCGACAAATAAAGGAGATACATCCAATGGGTATTCTGATTGCCTTAGTCCCCGCAGTAATGTGGGGTCTCATGGGCACGATCAGTATGAAGCTTGGCGGCACCGCTGGTCAGCAAACCCTCGGGACTGCCTTGGGCGCGCTGGTCTTGGGCATCGGAGTGAACTGGCTTTACGTCATCCCCCACAGGATCGTGCTGACGCCTGCGATTTGGCTGACGGGGCTGTTGTCCGGGATCTTTTGGGCGATTGGCATTTCAGGCCAGTATCTCGCGTTCAAAGACTTGGGCGTGTCCGTCGGGCTGCCTTTATCCACCGCCGGGCAAATTGTGACCAACGCTCTGATGGCCGCCGCGGTATTGGGTGAATGGACCACCGGCAAGATGTGGCTGGTCGGCACCCTGGCTGTCAGTGCCATTGTCCTCGGGGCGATCCTCACGTCGGCCCGGAAACGGTATACGCTGCCCCACGCGGCCCAAAAGAAAATATCCCCCACGTTCCGTCATGGTCTGCTGGTCTTGGCCCTGTCCACCGTCGGGTTTATGTTCTATTTTGTCTTTCCCAATTTAATGGTTAAAATCGGCGCGGTCAGTGCCCAGACCTTCCACGCCAACGGCGGCATAACTTACATGACAGCGGTCGTCTTGCCCCAAGCCTGCGGTCAGATCCTCGGTGCCCTGTTCCTCATGACCGTCGTCTTCCGCGAAACCCGGCTGATTATTGGCCGCCGCTCGCTGACCAACATACTCACCGGCCTGTGCTGGGCCGTCGGCAATCTGTGTATGCTCCTGTCCGCTGCTAATCCCAACGTGGGCCAAACTACGGCCACGGCATTATCGCAAATGTGCGTCCTGGTTGGTACGTACAGCGGCATCTTCATTCTGCATGAAGCCAAGTCTCGCAGCCAGATGCATAAAATTGCTATTGGTACCCTGCTCATGGTCACGGGCGGTTTCCTGATCGCGACGATTTGAAACCATCGAAAACAGCGCACCACCGCGAATCTGCGCAAAATTCGCGGTGGTGCGCTGTTTTGCTATTTAGTCGGCGTGGTTTGCCGCTCCTCGATTTTGAACGGAATCTCAATGCGTTTCACTTGATTGACCTGTTCCCCGGCATGCACGGCTTCGTTCACAGCTGTGCGGCCAATCAGTGCAAAGTCCTGGGTCACACTGCTCAGCTGCGGGCGGGCCCTGGTACAGGTACTGCTGCCGTCCACGCCGATCACAGCCAGCTGGCCAGTATACTGGCCATCCCGATCATACAACCCGTTGATGATCCCCAAGGCCACATCATCACTGGCCGCGAACACCGCATCAACGGCTGGGGGTTGCGTCAAAAAAGACACTGCCTGCAGTCCAGACGCGTAACTGTAGCGGCCGTCACCGACAAATAACGTCGGTGCGGCGGACTGCTGCTGCAGAGCCGCGGTATAACCGGCATAGCGATAGCGGCCAATAATATCCTGCTGCGGATCAGCCCCGGCAAAGGCAACACGCCGATAGCCGCGCTGAAACAGGAGATTAGTCGCTTGATATCCGATTTGAAAGTCGTCCGACGAGATGGAAGAAATATTCAAATCACTGGCACTGGCAACTTCTTGGGGATAAATATTGGCTCGGCGCAGCGTATCAATAATCGCTTGATCAGGTCGAACGGACAAAAACATGACCGCAAATACGCGGCGCTCAATCATATTTTGCACCGTCTTGGCAATAACGGCTTGATCATCCCGAGCAGCGTACATGATCATCACATCCATCGCCAGCCGGTTGGCCTCTGCCATGATGCCCTGAATGACTTGATCGTTGGCGTTTGTTTCTGCCGGGTAATTAATGACGCCAATCGTATGGTTGCGCTGACTCGCCAAATCCGCAGCCGATCGATTTTTGAAGTAACCCAAATCGGCCGCTGCATCATGCACCCGCTTCGCCGAAGCGGCGCTATACCGGCCGCGCTGATTGAGGATGCGGGAGACGGAGGCGGTGGATAAGCCGGTGGCGGCGGCGATATCTTTGATCGTCACTTTCACAATTAATCAACTGCTTTCTACAACGTAATAAGTACTGTCGCTAGTATTATACGCATTCCTGCGGCAGCCGGCACCTGCTGGTTACAGCTTCGTCGCGGCCACCAAGGCCTCATGCTGCTTGATGTGGTCAAGATACGGCTTGTTTTGTGCCAGCAGCAGCAAGAACAGCGCCTCCACTGCGCTCATCGCCGCCACTCGGGAAAAGAAATACTCCGATTGCAGAATCTGCTGCCGAACAGCTGTGATCAGATGCAGATCGGCTTGCAGCCCGATCGGCGAATCCGCTCGGTTGGTGATCGCAATGACCGGCACGCCCTGATCCTTAGCCACCGCCATTTGCTTCAATAAATTCCGAGTCTCGCCAGAGTTGGAAATCACCAGCATCACTGCCTGCTTCGGTAAATTCATCGTCTGCCCGATCGCCGTTTCCCAAGACTGGTCGGCCACCGCCAGAATGCCCAATTGATTGAATTTATACACCGCGTCGGCGGCCACCGGGAACGTCCCGCCCGCCGCGATGACCTGGACCATGCTGGCGGTTTGCAGCGCCTGCAAAATCCGGCGCACCGTCGTTGCCGGTGTCCGGCTCAAGGTCCCGGTGATCTCCGCCACCTTATTCTGGGCGATGCCTTGCAGCGACTTTTCCAAGTCATTGGGATCCACTCGGCGATAGTAGCTGTCCTTATCCTCCGCCACCTTAGCCAATTCAATTTTCAATTCATGGAAACCGGCCAGTCCAAGAGTCCGGCAAAACCGGGATACTGAGGCATCACTCACCGCCGCGGCCTGGGCCAGTTCTGAAATCGTCATGTTCACCGTCTTGCCCGGGTCGGCCAGGATGACCGCTGCAATTTTGCGTTCCGTCGCCGAGAGCCCCGGCTGCCTGCTGTAAAGTACATCAATAATATTTTCAGCCATTCGCCACCACCGCCTTAAATTATTTTCTAGACTGCCAAAATCGTGAAAATCCTTCTCTCCCAATCTAACCCGGGAAACCATGAAAATCAAATTCGCAGATGACCGCTTGACTAAATTAATTTTCAAAGTTATGGTTTATATGAAAATCAGTTTCTCACATAGCTAAAGAAAGCAGATGATTTTTATGACTCCGAGTATTCAACAGGCATTACGCCTCATCCACCCCGGCATGATCGTCAGTCTGGGCGGCGGACGGCATATGCAAGCCCTCGCCGACGCCCTGGCGCAAACACCGATCCCCGGCATCCAGCTCACTAGTCCCTCGGAATTGACCCTGGCCTATTGTCAGCAGCGCAACCTGCCGCTGGCCGCTGTGCCGACCCGCATCGATATGGCCTTCGACGGCTGCGACAGCGCCGACACCAATCTGAATCTGCTAAAAAGCAACGGCGGCATCCACACACTTGAAAAAAACAATGCTGAAATGGCCGCTGCCTACATCATTCTAGCCCCGGCCGAACGGGTCACCGCGCAGCTGGCCGCGACTGTGCCGCTATGCCTGGAAGTGGTCCCGCCCTGTGTCTCCCAGGTGCTGCGCACCGCGGCCCAGTTAGGCTTGCGTGCTAAACAGCGGCTGGCCGACAATTACGCCGGCTATGTGCGCACCAGCCTGGGCAACGCACTCATCGATTGTTTTGCGCCGGACTGGGACCAGATTGCCGACCTGAGTACCGCGCTAAGCCAAACAAACGGCGTCGTCAGCACCTCATATTTCTCCGGCTTAGCGTCTCTGATTCTGGCTGAAGCCGCTGATGGTTCAGTCACACAAATAAAGAAAGGTGACAAATAATGACACAGTACAATTGGGGCATGATTGGGACCGGCTGGATCGCCCACGAAATGGCCGATGCCTTAAACACCGTGAACGGAACGATTTATGGGGTGACCGATGTCAATCCGGATATGTTGAAGAAATTTGCGGCCGAAAAGCACATTCAGCACACCTATGCGACCGCTGAAGCGATGATTGCCGATCCCAACATCGACGTCATCTACATCGCCACGCCGCACACGTATCACTACCCGTATATTAAGGAAAGCCTGAATGCCGGTAAGCATGTCTTTGCGGAAAAGGCGATCACGGTGAACGCCAAGCAGTTTGACGAAGTTCAGCAGTTAGCGCGGGCGAAGCACCTGATTCTCACCGAAGGCTTAACCTTGATGCACATGCCGCTGTATCAACAGGTGCACGCGCTCATCGCTGCCGGTCAATTGGGCGATATCCATTTAGTCCAAGTGAACTTTGGCAGCTTGAAGGACTACGATCCCAAAAACCGCTTCTTCAATAAAGCCTTAGCCGGCGGCGCACTGCTGGATATCGGCGGCTACGCGACGGCCTTTGCCCGCTCCTTCCTCGCTTCTCAGCCCAACGTCACGCTGACCACGGTCAAGTTCTTTGAAACCGGCGTGGACGAACAATCCGGGATCATTCTGAAAAACCCGGAGCAGCAGATGGCCGTGATGGCCCTGTCGCTGCGGGCCAAGCAGCCCAAGCGGGGCGTGATCGCCGGTACCAAGGGGTATATTGAAATCGACAACTATCCCCGCGCCACCGAGGCCAAGGTGACGTATACCGCCGATGCCCACCAGACCACCAGCGCCGTCCTGCAGGCCGGGAACGCTGATGACGCGCTGGTCTACGAGGTGCAGGATATGCAGCGTTACATTGACGCCGGCCACGATGACGGTCAGTTGCAGTTATCCCATGATGTCAGCCATATTATGGATGACGTACGCAACGCCTGGGGCATGAAGTTTCCCTTCGATTGATGAGCTAACAAAAATCCACGGACCGGCTGTCCGTGGATTTTTTGTCCTATTTAGAAATACGCTTTAACGAATAGATACGCCGCCAAGCCAAAGGCACCAAAAGCGATCAGGGTACGCAGCAGCTTGACCGGGGCATGACGCACCACGACCGGGCCGCAATACCCGCCAACGAGGAAGCCCAAGCCCAGCGGGATGACCAGCAGCCAATCCACCTTGCCCCGGGCGGCGTAAATCACCGTCGCCACAGCATTCGCCATAAAAGCCATGACATTTTTAAAAGCATTTAACACCGCGAACCGTTGGGGCAAAGTAAGGGTCAGAATCGCCAGCAAAATAACTCCGCCAGCGGCACCGAAATAACCAGTATAGGCACCCACAAGAAAAATTCCCAATGCCTTAGCCGCCACCCCCCATTTGTTTTGGTCCCGCAATGCCGCAATTGGCTTGCGCGCCGCCTGGCGGCCGGACACCAGCAGCAATATCCCCGAGATCAAGATGAAGAACGGCACCACGTGCTCGAAGGTACTGGCCGGTTCCACCAAAAGCAGCACCGACCCGAGAATACCGCCGCTCAACGCCAGAGCCACCAGCCCCGCGACGGTCTTGCCCTCGCCCCGCAATTCTTTGGTGGACGAGGCAGTGGCCCCGATCCCAGAAAGAACCAAGCCCGCGGTATTGGTCACGTTGGCCACCACCGGCGGAATACCGATCAGCAACAGCGAGGGATAAGACACCAGTGAAGCCAAACCGGCGATAGACGCCAGCAAACCGCCCAGCACGCCAGCGATGATCAGAAATACGAAAACACCAATTGTCATAGGGTATCTCTTTTCTCAATCAGATACCGCCAGTATTGGCCTGGAAGTGAAGACAAGTCAAGTGTCACTTAGTCAGCAATTGGCGCACCGGCACTGTGAAAGTGCCAACTTGTTGACGATTCGGCCGCCGGCCCGGAATTTCCAGCCTAAACTTAACGACAGCGTCCGCTGGTGCATCCTTTAATGAGTGCTGATCGCCTAGGCTGCCGTAGGATTTTGCAAAAATGGACTGAAACTGGCTGGTGACTTGTCCTGCATTCGTCTTGGTGCGTAAAAACTGCCCGCCGCTGCCGAGTTCCAACAGGCCCAGATTTTTCTGGCCGTCATACACCGTCGCTTCAGAAATCCAGGCGGCTTCACTGTAGTTCTCCAACCAGCGCGCACTTAGGCCGGCTTGGCTAAAGGCCAGCGTATAGTTCACCACCAGGGCTTCCGGCGCTTGCTGAATGGTGGTCAAGCGGCCAGTGATCTTCCCACCGTGGATTGCTTTCACCGTGCTCTGCTGATTAATCACGGTCTCTTGCAACGGCCGTTGGGTCACCGGCAACTGTTTGAAGGCCAGCGCCTGCTGGGTACCGTTGACTTTCCCCAGCTGCAGATTGATCGCCTGCACTGGCGTGGTCCCCTGGGTGTAAAAAGCAATCACTTGCCGGTAGTGGCCCAACGCGACTTTGCCAAAATTGCTTTCTGTATCAATAATATGTTGCCCGCTGACCTGATCTACCTGCTCGGTTTGCCGGCGCAACTGGTCCGGCTGCATGCCCGGCCCGGTGTAATCAATTAAAACGGCCACGACCCCCGCCGTACTGAGCGTACCAATGGGCTGAACCTGGACGTTGCCGACCTTCTGCGCTGGTACGCTCACTTTGTCGTACAGACCCTGATTGTAGAGATTTCCCAGCAACATGTTCATCGTCGGGTCAAAATTATGCGTTTTGGCCCCATCTTGGTCCAGCAACTGGGTAAAGGCCGGCACGATCCCCCCGGCTTGAATGGTCGCGGGGGTGATGGCAGCCCCCAGCAGCAGCACCGCGGCAGCCAAGCCGATTGTGAGCCGGCGCCGGTGTTGTTTGCGGCGGGGCGCTGCCGCCTGAATCCCTTGGGTAATGGCCGCATCCACCAGGTTGGTCGGTACTGAGATTTGCTCAGTTATTTTTTGAAAATCCGTCGTCGTACTCATGAATGACCTCTCCTTTCTCCCGCAATCCCTGCAGGGCACGGTTCAACCGGCTCTTGACGGTACCCACTGGCAAATGGAGCACCCGGCCAATCTCCTGCAGTGTTAAATCATTGAAAAAGCGCAGGATCACCACGTCCCGCAGTTTCGCCGGCAGGGCGGCCAAATCCTGGACCAGATCCAGATGCAGCACGGCCGCATTGTCCGGACTCGCCGCTGCAGCGGGCGCTTCGTCCCCAACCGGTTTTCTGCTCCGCATCAGCCGATAGGCGCTGTTGATCAGGATCCGGATCAGCCAGGTGTCAAAGTATTCCGGATGCCGCAGCCGCTTGATACTCAACATAGCCTGCAGCGCCGTCTCCTGCACCACATCCAGCGCGTCCGCTTGATTGCGGGTGTAGAGAAACGCTGTGCGGTACAGTTTATCCTGCCGGGCTCGCAGCAGCCGGCCCAACGCCGCCCCATCACCCGTCCGGGCCTGACTAATCAACTCGCTTTCTGCCATAACCAACCTTCTTTCTTTGCGTTACATCAATTAGTAACCGCGGGGCAGCAAAAGGTTCCATTGACTGCAAAAAAGCAGCGGCTGGGCACATTGCTGTGCCTAATCGCTGCCTTGTATCACTTATCCGCACTCAACAACAATTCATCATCGGTCAGCTCTTCCTGGCTGGCCTTATTGAACAAGTCCAGCAGTTGGGGCACGGTCAGATGTTTCTTCTCTTCCCCCGCAATGTCCACCACGATCTTGCCGTGGTCCAGCATCAACAAGCGGTTGCCGTATTTGATGGCATCCTGCATGTTGTGGGTGATCATCAGGGCGGTCAGGTCTTCTTCGTTCACCAGCTGCTCGGTGAGGTGCAGCACAGTGGCGCTGGTCTTGGGATCCAAGGCCGCGGTGTGCTCATCCAGCAGCAGCATCTCCGGCTTTTGCAGAGTCGCCATAAGTAAGGTGATGGCCTGCCGCTGACCGCCGGAAAGCAGTCCGATTTCGGTATCCAGCCGATCTTCCAGACCCAGATTCAGCCGCTTCAAAGCCGCCTGGAACCGCGGGCGGGCTGAGCGCGGGGTGCCGAAGCGGAACAGGGAGTGGTGTTCGCCGCGCTTGGCCGCCAGGGCCATATTCTCGGCCACAGACAGCCGTTGCGCGGTGCCCATCTTCGGGTCCTGGAAGACCCGGGCGATCCAGCGGGCCCGCTTGGTGACGGAATCGTAGGTAATATCCTTGCCGTCCAGCACGATTTGACCGGTGTCAATGGGCAGCGTGCCGGCGATGGAATTGAGCAGCGTGGACTTGCCCGCCCCGTTGCCGCCGATGATCGTCACGAACTCGCCTTCGGTGATCGTTAAGTTGATGCCTTGCAGAGCGTGAGTCTCGTTGATCGTGCCTTGCTCGAAGTATTGATGCAGGTCGCGGATGGTTAATACCGGTGTGTTTTTCATTTTGCCTTGTCCTCCTTAGCGGCTTGGGCATTCAACGACTTAATATGGATGCGGTTCGCCCGGCGCCGATTGTATTGCTTGGTCAATTGCCGCATTAGCGGGACTGCCAGCAACACAGTCAACAGTGCTGCGTAGAACAGCCGCAAATCGTTGGGATCAACTCCGCGCCACAGAACAAACGCAATAATTAACCGATAGATTACCGCACCCGCAATAATCGTCAAAATCCGTTTGCCCAGCGTCAGATTCCGCACCAGCACTTCGCCGATGATGATCGCCGCCAGGGCAATCACAATGGTCCCCACCCCCATGGAGATATCCGCATACCCGTTGGACTGGGCCATCAGGGCCCCCGCCAGGGCGATCAGTCCGTTGGAGATCATGTAGATCACGATCTGCATGTTGGCCACGTGCACGCCGTTAGCGGCACTCATGTCCGGGTTGTCTCCCACGGCCCGGGCGGCCAGACCCATTTCGGTATTGAAGAAAAGCACCAGCAGCACCATGATCACCGCCACCAGCAAGGCGCCCACAATGATCACCTGCATCGTGCTGCTGAATTGAGCAAAGGCGCTGAATACTGTTGTTTGGTTCAGCAGCGCGATGTTGGCCTTGCCCATGATCCGCAGGTTGATGGAATAGAGGCCGGTTAGGGTCAAAATCCCAGTGAGCAGCGCCGGAATCCGCAAGCGGGTGTAGAGCAAGCCGGAAACCAGGCCGGCCGCCATCCCGCCGAGCATCCCGACCAGGGTAGCCAGCCATGGGTTAGCGTGGTTGGCGATCAGGCTGGCCGCAAATGCCGCGCCCAAGGGAAAAGCCCCCTCGGCCGTCATATCGGCAATGTCCAGGATGCGGAAGGTGAGATAGACCCCGATGGCCATAATTGACCAGATCAGGCCCTGGGAGATGCTTGATAACAATATATCCATGATGTCGGTTTTCCTCCAATATTTAAGGCTGATTACTTAACGATTTTCGCCGGATCGACGTTGAACAGTTTAGCGAACTTAGAATTGACTACCAAGCTGATATCCTTGGGCGTTTCCACCGGCAGGTCAGCGACTTTCTGGCCCTTGATGATCTTGACCGCCATCTGGGCCGTGCGGGCGCCGAGCTTAGTGAAGTCAATACCGTTGGTGGCCACGCCGCCCAATTTCACCATCGGGCCGGTGGCCGGAATGACCGGGACTTTCTTCTCCTCGGAAACCTTGCCCACCGTGGCCATCGCGGCCGTTAACACATTATCCGCTGGAATATAGATGGCGTCTACCTGACTCGCCAGGGCCGTGGCGGTTTGCTGGACATCCGCCGTAGTGGCGACTGTTTTGGCGACGAACTGCAACCCCTGCTGCTTGATCGCGGCCTTGGCTAATTTAATCGCGTAAACCGAGTTGGGCTCGGCGGCGTTATACAGCAGACCAACCTTCCTGGCTTTGGGAAACAACTGGCGCAGCAATTTGATTTGGCCGGCGACTGGGACCATGTCGCTGGTCCCGGTGAAATTGCTGCTGGGCTTCGTCAAACTCGTGGTCAGGCCAGCTGATACCGGATCGGTGATCGCTGTGAACAGCTTCGGCGTGTCCTTGTCCGCTTGGAGCAGGGCTTGGGCGGCTGGCGTAGCAATGGCTAAATTCAAAGTGTTTTTATCCTTAGCCAATTTTTCGCTCATGCTCTTCAAGTTGGCCTGATCGTTCTGGGCGTTGACGTAATCAATCGTCAGATTCTTGCCTTGAACGTAGCCCTCCTTTTTCAATTCCGCAATGAAACCTTTGCGGGCCTGATCCAGGGCGCTTTGGTCCATTAACTGTAAAATGCCGATCTTCACTGTTGGTTCTTTGGCGCTGGCATTGCTTTTCTGATTACCGCAGGCACTGACCAACAGGGCCAGGGCCAAAGTCAAGACGACCCACAACTTGCGCTGCTTTCCCATAATTGTTCCCCCCATTCCGGCTATTTATTGACGATCTTGGCTGGATCCACGTTGAACAGCTTGGCAAATTGGTCATTGACTACCAGACTCACGTCCTTGGGGGTTTCCACCGGCAGGTCGGTGACTTTCTTTCCCTTGATGATCTTCACCGCCATTTGGGCGGTTTGGGCGCCCAGTTTGGTGTAGTCGATCCCATTAGTGGCCACGCCGCCCAGTTTGACCATCGGGCCGGTGGCCGGGATGACGGGGACTTTCTTTTCTTCAGACACTTTGCCCACCGTGGCCATGGCGGCGGTCAGCACGTTGTCGGCCGGGATGTAGATGGCATCCACTTGGCTGGCCAAAGCGGTCGTGGTCTGTTGGACATCGGCCGTCGTAGCCACGGTCTTGGCAACGGACTGCAAGCCGAGTTTCTTGATGGCGGCCTTCGCTAATTTAATGGCGTAAACCGAATTGGGTTCGGCGGCGTTGTACAGCAAGCCGACCTTCTTCGCCTTGGGGAACAATTGGTGGAGCAATTTGATCTGCCCTGCCACGGGCACCATGTCGCTGGTGCCGGACACGTTGCCGCTGGGCTTTTGCATACTGGTGGTCAGTCCGGCGGACACCGGATCCGTGATGGCGGTGAACAGTTGCGGGGTATCCTTATCCGCTTGCAGCAGAGCTTGGGCGGCCGGGGTGGCGATGGCCACGTTCACGGTATTTTTGTCCTTAGCCAGCTTCTCGCTCATACTCTTCAGATTGGCTTGATCGTTTTGGGCGTTGACGTAATCGATCGTCAGATTCTTGCCCTGGGTGTAGCCTTCCTTTTTCAGTTCAGCGATGAACCCTTTCCGCGCTTGATCCAGGGCGCTCTGGTCCATCAGCTGCAGAATACCCACTTTCACCTTGGCATCCTTGCCGCTGGCACTGCTTTGTTTCGTACCGCACGCACTGACCAGCAAGGCCAGTGCGACCGTAAAGACGAGCCATAATCCAGTATGCTTTTTCATGATAAAAAATCCTCCCGGCGGCCGTTTCACGTGAAACAGCCGCATCTTCTATTTATTATTTTGCGTCGTTAACGACTTGGGCGGGGTCGATCTTGAAGACCTTCGCCAATTTCTTATTCACGACCAGCGTGATATCTTTGGGTAATTGTACTGGGATCGCGCTGGCCTTTTTGCCCTTGATGATTTTGATCGCCATCTGGGCGGTTTGGGCACCAAGCTTTTCATAATCGATTCCGTTGGTGGCAATCCCGCCGGCGGGAACCATGGTGCTGGCGGCGGGGACGACCGGAACCTTCTTTTCGGCAGAAATCTTGCCCACCGTAGCCATGGCCGCGGCGACGACGTTATCCGCCGGTACATAGATGGCATCGGCTTTGCCGGCCAGCGAGGTCATCGCCTGGGACACGTCATTGGTGCTGGCCACGGTCAGCGACGTACTCTTCAGCCCCAACTTGGCAATGGCCGCTTTGGCCATCTTCACCTGCACCAAGGAATTAGGTTCCGCGGCGTTATATAGCAGGCCGATGGTCTTGGCCTTGGGGAACAATTCATGGAGCAGTTTGATCTGCCCGGATACCGGCACCAGATCACTGGTGCCGGTGACATTGCCGCCGGGATGCTCCAAGCTGGTCACCAGCTTGGCCTCCACGGGATCGGTGATGGCGGTGAACAGTTGCGGCGTATCTTTGTCGGCTTGCAGCAGCGCTTGGGCGGCTGGGGTCGCAATGGCCAGATTCACCGTGTTCTTATCCTTGGCCAATTCTTCACTCATACTCTTCAGGTTGGCTTGATCGTTCTGGGCGTTGACGTAATGGATCGAAATGTTTTTCCCATCCTTGTAGCCGGCCTTGGCGAGTTCCGCGATAAATCCTTTGCGGGCATCATCCAAAGCGGTTTGGTTCATCAATTGCAGGATGCCAATCTTAATTTTCTTACTGTCCTGACTGCTGCCTTGCGCCGGCGACCCGCAGGCCCCCAGAACCAGCAACAGGACCATGCTCACTACCGTTAAAAGCCAATATCGTTTTTTCATGATGATTTCCTCCATAGTCTGTCTTTCTGCTTCCCGGCCAGACATCCGCAGGCATAAAAAATGCCGTTCCCATCGATTGAATACAGACAATCGACGGAAACGGCTCAAAAAATGATTCTTTTTTCGCACCGGCCACATCGATTATCTCGATCTATGTGGCGAATGCACGAAAATTCGTACGGCCATCATAGATACAAACGCTAGGTTTGCATCCATAATGGCTACAAACCAGCTATCTAAAATAGCCGTAATAAAATCGGTTATTGAGTTGTGTAATGGCTGCGTCTCGCATGCGTAACACACTCCTAAATGAGCAAATGCTCATGTATTTGTTATGTCCATTACCTTACACTGCGGCCAAATAGGTTGTCAACCCCTGGCCGTGAACTTTTTCACGCCAACGTCAGCGAATCCCCGTCAGGACCGGTATAATGGAGGTTAGAAAACTTTTTTGGGAGGATTCAACATGATTGAGCAGCACCCGTTACCCCATGGTCAGGAATGGATCGCCGTGATGACCCCCACCACCGCGGATTATCAGGACTTAGAAAAGAAATACGGCCTGCCGCCGCGTTTTGTGCCGTACCTTAACGACATGCGGGAACGCGCCCGGTTGGAATACGATCAGGCCAGCGGCTACTGGCTGCTGGTGTTTCGCTTCGTGAATAAAGAAGCCGCTCCCGGCGGTTTTTTGACCCTGCCCATCACCTTCGTCTTCAACGCCAGCCGGCTGATCAGTGTGATTCCCGACACTGATGGCACCACCGTCGTCAGCCAGCTGCAGGAAGTGATCCAGAGTGCCGCCGAAGCGGACACCTCGATCTTTATGCTGCTGTTCGACCTGCTCTTCGCCCTGAGTACCGATTACTTCGACGTCCTCGACAACATCAACGACGAGCGGAGCAAGTTGGAAAACTGGCACAAACGGCCGACCAACGAACAAGTCGCTGCCCTCACCCGGTTAGCCCAGCAGACGGTCTATTTGACGACCGCAGAAAACAACAATTTGATTGCCATCCGCCGGTTCATGATGGCGACAAATTCCGTGGCCGATCCGTTGGCCCTGAACGCGGAAGAAAAGGAACGGCTCGACGACGTGCTGATCGAAATTCAGCAGGGCCAGCAGATGGCCCAGATCGCCGCGGACATCATCGACCGGGTCACCGACGGCTTCAGCAATGTCCTAAACAACAATCTGAACGGCACCATGCGCTTCCTCACGGTGTGGAGTATTGTCCTGATGATTCCGCCGGTGATTACCGGGTTCTATGGGATGAACGTTGCCCTGCCCTTCGCCAACCGGCATGATGCCTGGCTTTGGACGATTATTTGGTCACTGGTGGCGATCATTGTATTGGGGATTTGGTATATTTTGTACGATAAACGGCGCCGGTAGACAGAAAGAAAGAGACTGGGGATAAAACTCCGTCCTAGTATGCCGTGCCAAAGCTTCGCAAGCTGCGGCACTAGATACGCTAGGAAATCAGAGTTTTGTCCCCAGTCTCTTCCTGCTTACTCCCACGTCCTCGTCTCTTCCTGGTATTGTGCCACCGCCCACTGGCTGTGGACATAAGCAGCCCGCTGGGCGCTGATGTGTTTGCTGTCGGACTTAGCCTGATCCAGCAAGTCCTGGGCCATTTTGATCTGCTGGCGCAGGACATTGGCGCCGGGGGCCGCGAGATCGGCGGCTTGATGAGTCAGAGCGGCAAGCTGAGCCTGCAAGTTGGTTACTTGGGCTTTGAATGTGCGCTGGGCCTTTTCCAGCCGGCGCAAGTCGGCTTTCAACGGTGCTGTGGCGGCGTCAATGCGGACAAACTCGGTGTAGGGCATGTCGCCTTTGAGCTGGTTGCATTCCGCACAGGCCAGGGTCAGATTAGCGATGGTGTTGTCGGCGCTGATACTGACGGGATTCATGTGATCCACACTATTGCCGTAACGGCCGCAGTATTGGCAAACATGGTGATAGGTCTCCCGAATGTACTGGCGGGTGGTGAGGTCCAGCGTGTTTTGATCAAACAGCTGCTGCACCGGATAACCCCAGGCGGCCAGCACGGTGGGCAGATCGCCGCTGGGCCAGGCGGTCGGCGGCGTTTGCAGCATCGTCCAAAGCTGGTCCGCAAAGGCGGCCGCGGGCAGCGCCTGCCGTACAGCAGGCGGGGCGGCCGCGTAACTGTCCGCCAGGCCCTCAGCTTGCCGCCGAGCCGCCTTGGTGAAGGCCAGCGGGGTCCCCGTTGTCTGGTCGCCGCCGCCGTAGGTCAGACCCGTGCCTTGGGCAAACAGCTGGCTGGCGGGATTGGCAAAATCCGGGCCATTAATTTGATGGGTGCGGCACAATGCACAAATGCTGTCGGCCAAACCATCGTGAATAAAGGCCGCCGCGGACCAGCGCAGGGTACAAGAGGCACAGGTCCATTTCATAAGGCTTTCGCCTCGATCTCACTGCTGCTGGGATAGTGCAGCCGACTGCGGCCATCGCCCTCGGTCTCGACCCAGAGCTGATCCGGAATCTGCTGGCGCAGTTCGCGAACGTGGGAAATAATGCCGATCAGCCGCTGCTGGCCTTCAATGGATTGCAGTGCATCGATTGCTCCGGCCAGGGCATCCTCATCCAGCGAACCGAATCCTTCATCGACAAATAGCGCGTTGATCTGAATCCCGCCGCTTTCGTTTTGCACCACTTCGCCCAGAGCCAACGCCAGACTCAGGGCGGTTAAGAAACTCTCGCCGCCGGACAGGGTGTGCACACTGCGCGTGGCGCCGACATTATCGTCGTAGACGTCCAGCTCTAAACCCGTATTTGTGGCGTACGCCCCGTTCTCGCGGTGCAGCTGCAGTTCGTAGCGGCCATTGGTCAGACGGGCCAGCCGGCTGTTGGCCACCCGCAGGACTTCCTGCAGATAAGCTCGCAGTACATACCGTTCCAGACTGAGCTTGATGGCCCCCTTGCCGTTGACGGTTTCGCTGAGCTGGGCCCATTCCCGCGCAATGGCCGCTTGATCGGCCTGGTCTTTGACCAGCTTGGTCATTTGTTTTTGGGCGGCCTGGGTTTGGGCCAGCGCCGTCTGGGCTTCATACACCGCGTGATTAGCGGCATCGGTCTGGGTCTGGGCGGCCGCTGCTGCGGTTTGCAGCGCGGCGACATCGGGTCGCGGCCGCTCGGCAATGGCGGCCGTCACTTGGGCCAATTGAGCCGCGACGGTCGTCACGCTGGTCTGGTACGCCGTGTATTTTTGCCGCAGCGCGGCCAGTTGCGGCAATTCAGCAAACAAGGCCGGCAACTCGGCGGCGGTCACCGCTGGTGTATGGGCCGCCAAAGCCGCCGTTAACTGCTCCTGATAAGCCGCAACCCGCTGGGCCCAATCAGTCTGGTCCTGCTGGCCAGTGGTGATTCGAGTGGTCAAGGTCGTGACCTGGGTGTGCTGGGTTTCTTTCGTTTGCTGGGCGGCCTTGAGGGCCTGGTCATGGGCCGCCGCTTGGGTCTGCAGCGTCGTAATGGCCTGTTGCAAAGCCGCCGCCGTCGGATAATCCGCGGGCAATTGGCTCTGGGCATCCGTCAACGCGGTCTGGGCCTGGGCCATCACTTTATCGGCGGTGTTCGCCGCCGTCTGGGCCGTCGTCAACTCGGTTTGGGCCGCGACGAGTGCCCGCTGGCGCTGGTCAACCTGCTGGCTGGCCGCCGTCGCGGCGCGGAGCGCCTGCCGGGTCTTCTGTTGCGCCGCAGTCAGATCCGTCCGCGCCGCCGCCAAGCGCTGCTGTTCGGCGGTCAAAGTGTCCGCCCATGCAACGGGCGTTTCTGCCGCCGGCTGATAAATCCGCCAGACCGCCGCCAATTGGTCAGCAAGTTCGGCCGTCTGGGCGGTCAATTGCCGTTGCTGACTGGTCAGCTCGGCTGCTTGGGCGCTGGCCCGCTGCCATTCCTTCTCCGCCTGGTCCAGCGCTGCATCACTGACCAGCGTGGTCACCGTGCTCGCTGCCGGATGGGGGTGTTCCGTACTGCCGCATACCGGGCATGGTGTCCCCGGTATCAGGTCTTGGCTCAGCCGCGCAATTTGTCCTGCGGACCAGTCGCTCTTGGTTTGCCGGTAAGCCGCTTCTGCCTGTTCGGATCGCTGCGCCGCGGCTTGCACTTGGTCGGCCAAAGCGGCTGCTTGACCAGCGGCCTGCTGCCAAGTCTGCCAGTGCTGGCGCACCGTCTGCAGATGTTCCTCGGCCAAGGCCAAATCGTGTTTTTGACCATCCAGCTGATTCTGCTGGGTCAATAACGCCGGCTGCTGCGCGGCGGTGGTCTGGGCCTGCTGCAATGCCATTTGCTGTTCCTGCAAGGCTTTGTTCTGCGCCGTGACCGCGGCCTGGGCGGCGGCAAACACCTTCTCTGCTTTAGCGGCGGCTTTGCGTGCGTTTGCCACTTTTTCAAATTGGGGCAGCAAATCAGTGAGCTTCGCCGCCTGCTGTTTAGCCTGATCAATGGCCGGCTGCTGCGCTGTCAGCGCGGCGAGCTGCTCATCGGCCTGTTGTAACGCAGCCTGGGCCTGGACCAGCTGCGCCTGGGCCTTTTTTTCTGCCGCCGCCGCCTGCCGCTGGTGGTCCCGACCATCAGTGATCTGCTGGGCTGCCGGACGGACGGTTTGACTGAATTCCAGCTGGGCAATATGGCCCGCCAAATCCGTCATGGCCGGCTGCTGACTGGTCAGCTGGGCTTGCTGCCCCTGCAAGGCTGCAGCATTCTGATACTGTGTCGTCAAATCTTGGCCGGCGTGTAATGCCGCTTGGGCCGCGGCCAGCGTCTTTTGCGCAGCCTGTTGCGCGGTCTTGGCTGTTTGCTCGGCGCTTTGCTGAGTATCCGCGAGATCAGCTAAGAATTGCGTCCATTGAGTCTGATAATTCAATGGGCTGGTCAAGTATGGTGTTACGTCATCTACCATGGTGTCTGGCCAAGGCAATTGGCCCAACACGCCGCTGAGCTGCTCGTCCACGTGACTGGCAGCACTTTGCGCGCTCTGGGCATGCTGGCGAATGATCTCCCCCCAGCGCTGATACTTGCCGGTCCCGAACAGCTGACGCAGAACACTTTCCTTTTCATTACTATCCGCATTGAGAAATTTGCGGAACTCGCCCTGGGGCAATAATACAATTTGAGTGAATTGCTCCGCAGTTAAACCCAGTAAATCCTGAAGGTGGGTATCCACGTCCCGGGTCTTAGTGAATTCATTCTTTTGTTCATCACCATGGTAGATAGCCAGCTTAGCAGTGGCGTTATAGGTCTTATACCCTTCGCCCCGCTTCTTCTTTAGCGTCTGTTTCGGTTCCCGGCTGACCACATAACGCAAATCATTCTGAGTAAACGTGAACACCACCCGAGACGGTTCCGTTTCATCCGCAAAATTACTGCGCAGAGCGGCCCCTTCCCGTTCACCGCTGTCCACGACGGTATCGCCGTATAAGGCAAAGCGCATCGCGTCAAACAAGGTCGATTTCCCACTGCCGGTTTTGCCGCTGATCAAAAACAGGGGCACCTCCGCGAAGCGCTGGAAATCCAACGTTTCATCCACATACGGACCAAAATTATGCACGTGCAAGGTTAACGGAATCATTTCTCTGCCCCCATTTCTGCCCACGTTTCAGCCAGCCATTGTTTCTGCCGCTCAGTCGGCGCGCTCTCCTGCATTTCCGTATAGAAGTCCGCCGCCAACGTCAGCGGATCCAAGTGCCGGCGCACTGTCAGGGCCGGTGTATCCGCCGTCCGGTCCCGGCCATGGGCCCGTTGGATTTCCAAAATATGCGGGTACTGGCTGCGCAGGATCTGCATCACATTGGGGATCACTTCCGTATCCGTCAGCGTAATTGCTAAATAGTCCTGCTGCTGAGCCGGTGGCAGAAAATCCGGCTTGGTCAAGTCCGCAAAGCTGGCCGTGATCGCCTGCAGATCGTGGGGCGGCGTCAGCGGCCGCCAATCAATGGTCCCCGCCGTAGTATCAACGATCCACACACCCTTTGTATCTTTCGCCTCCGAAGCCGAAAACTTCAACGGCGACCCGCTGTAGCGCACCTTGTCTTCATGCAGCGCCTGATGGCTGTGCAAATGGCCCAACGCCACATAATCGAAGGGCGCCAGCAGATCCACCGGCACAGCGTCCAAACCGCCTACCCGGCTGGTGGTCTCTGAATCCGTCTGGCTGGAACCGGCCGCGAAGAAATGGGCGACCAAAACATGCTTCTTATCAGGAACAAATTTGGCTTGCATGGCCTGGACAATGGCCGTCATTGCCAACGGCACCGTCGTTAACTGCTCATCCCCGAAATATTGCCGGGCCGCAAAGGGCTGCCAAAACGGCAGCAGGAAAAATTGGGTGTCTCCCAATACGATTGGTTCGTCAATGGCTTGGGCCAGCGTCGTATGCAAATAATATTGAGTTGCTTTGAACCATGGGCTGCCCGTCCCCAGACGCACCGGACTATCATGGTTGCCGCTGATCACCAGCAGCGGCAACCCGTCCGTTAAGTTCAGCGTCTGGATCATCTCGTTTACCGCGTGCACCGATTCCTCATTCGCCAAAGCCCGGTCGTATACATCGCCGGCAATCACCACCGCATCCACCTGCTCCTCTTGGGCGATCTGCCGAATCTCGGTGAACACCGCCTGCTGGTCCGCCAAGAGGTCAAAACTATTCAATCGCTTGCCAATATGCCAATCCGCCGTATGCATGAAGCGCATTGCCCTCACCATCCTTTTCACATGCCTTCAGTATACCAAGAAAATCCTCGTTCGAACATCAGTTCAATACTCTCATTTTCTATCATGCTATTTACATTTGATGGCCTTTGATGTACCGTAATGGTTAATTTCATTGCGGTCTGCAAAGACCGTCCCGTGTTTTATCATGAGGAGGATTTTTATGAAACACCGATATTTTGCAATTATTGGCACCGTCGGCCTGGCTGCCGCGCTGCTGCTCACTGCCTGTCAAGGCAAGTCAGGGGCCAACGCCAAGAGCAGTGCGGACACCACCTGGTCCCGGATGGAAAAAGACGTAATCACTACCATGGATCCGTCCCTGATCACCGATTCCGTCTCCGGCCAAGCTGCCGCCGACACCTACGAAGGTTTGTACCGTTACTATGGCGCTGAGTTGGAGCCCGGTGTCGCCAAGAGTGTCGTCAAACCGACCCAAAACGGCACGGTCTACACCTTCAAATTACGCAATTCCAAGTGGAGCAATGGCGACCCTGTGACCGCCAAGGACTTCGTCTTCGCTTGGCGGCGAACCGTTGATCCGGCCACTAAGTCCCAGTATGCCTATCTCTACACCGGCATCAAGAATGCCGACCAGATCATGGCGGGCAAAAAGAAGGCAGACACCCTGGGCGTCAAAGCCCTGGACGACCACACTTTCCAAGTTACTTTGGAACACGCCATCCCGTACTTCGGTACGATGATGGTTTCTAACGCCTTTTTTCCAGAAAATCAGAAAGTCGTGGACCAAGCCGGCAAGAAATTCGGTACCCAATCCAAGTACCTGGTCTTCAACGGCCCCTACAAGCTGACCAAATGGAATGGCACCGGCAACAGCTGGACGGAAGTCAAGAACCCGGATTACTGGAACGCCAAAGATATCCACGTCAACAAGATCAACGTGCAAGTCGTCAAGGATGCTTCCACGGCAATGAATCTGTTCCAAGCCGGCAAATTGGATGACGCCCAGCTTGATGGCGATCAAGCCGCCCAGGCAAAGTCCCAGAAAGATTACAAAGGGATGAAGCAATCGCGGACTACCTATCTGGAATTCAACCAGAAGAAGATCCCGGCCTTCCGCAACACCAAGCTGCGCCAAGCCGTTTCTCTAGCCATTGACCGGCAGGAATTCGTCAAGAAAGTCTTGGATGACGGCTCCATCAGCACCGATACCGTCACCTCTTCCGGATTAGCCAAAGATCCCACCACTGGAAAAGACTTTACCAAGAGCCTGACCGCTAGCACGGCCCAGTACACAGCTTTTAATTTAGCCAAGGCGAAGAAGTTATGGCAGGAAGGCCTGCAAGAGACTGGTCAAAAGAGCCTGGACATCACCCTGTTGAGCGATGACACCTCTGCGGCCAAACGCAGTGCCGAGTACTTCCAGAACGCCCTGGGCGAACTGCCTGGCTTGAAGATCTCGGTCCAACCTGTACCATTCAAGACCCGGATTGCCCGCAGTATGGCCGGCAACTTCGACATGGTCATCTCCGGCTGGGGCGCGGATTTCCCGGATCCGATCTCCTTCCTGGACCTGTTCACCACTGACAACACCTATAACTTTGGCCATTACAGCAACAAACAGTATGACGCACTGATTGCGGCATCGAAAACCACGGACGCCACCAACGAAACCAAACGGTGGGCCGACCTGCGTCAAGCCCAAGAACTGCTGACCAAGGAAGAAGGCATTGTCCCCGTTTACCAAATGGTGCAATCCCACCTGGTCAATCCGAAGATGCAAGGGATGACGTACAGCCCAAACAACCTGTACAATTTCATCGGGGCAAAAATCAAGTAGGCCACCGCTTGTAATGAGCAGATACTAAGCAGATTTAATTTACCAAATATACCAGCCGGTCCGCGACAGCATTGTCGTAGGCCGGCTTTTTAGGCCATGAAAGGATTGCCGCCGGCCCTGACACGCCTCTCAACCAATGAGAATGTACTAGGGAATATGCCACTTAATTGAGAATTGCTATTTACAATGCCCATAAAGTAAGTTAAAGTAACGGTAATTATTTGAGGAGGTTTTCCCTGTGAAAAAGTCAATAGGTTTTAAGTTGGGGGCGGCAGCGACGGTTGTGCTCACGCTGCTCACGGCTTGCAGCACCAGCAGCAAGTCAAGCAGCGGAGCCAGCGCCAAAACCACCTGGTCCCGGATGGAGAGCGACATCATCTCCACCATGGATCCGTCCATGATTACCGATGCCATTTCTGGTCAAGCAGCCACCGATACAATGGATGGTCTGTATCGTTACGACGGCAGTGATCTGCAACCAGCAGTCGCCAAGTCAGTGGCGAAGCCAACCAATAACGGCACGGTGTATACCTACAACCTGCGCAACAGCAAATGGAGCAACGGCGATGACGTGACCGCCAGCGACTTTGTCTTTGCCTGGCGGCGCACCGTTGACCCGGCGACCAAGTCCCAATACGCCTACTTGTATTCCGGCGTGAAGAACGCAGATAAGATCATGGCTGGCAAGGCTAAGGCCTCAACTTTGGGCGTTAAAGCTTTGAGCAAGGACAAATTGCAGGTTACCTTGGAACACCCGATTCCCTACTTCAACACAATGCTCGTCAATCCCGCTTTCTTCCCGCAAAGTGAGAAAGCCGTCGGCGAATATGGCAAGAAGTTCGGTACCCAATCCAAATACTTAGTTTTCAACGGCCCTTATAAGCTGACCGGTTGGAACGGAACAAACAACTCCTGGAAAGAAGTTAAGAACCCGACTTACTGGAACGCCAAGAACGTGCACATCGATCAAATCAACGTGACTGCCATCAAAGATCCATCCACAGCGATGAACCTGTATCAATCCGGCAAGCTGGATGATGCGTCGCTGACTGGCGACCAAGCGGCAGTTGCAAAGAGCAAACCCGATTATCAAGGAGTTAAACAGGCATCAACATTCTATCTGGAACTGAACGAGAAGAAGATCCCGGCTTTCAAGAATACTAAGATCCGGCAAGCCATTGGGATGTCCATCAACCGTGAGGAATACATTAAGAAGGTCCTGCAAGACGGTTCCATTGATGCCCCGAACGTGACCCCTCAGGGGCTGGCCCAGGATCCCAGCACCAAGGAAGACTTCTCCAAAGAAGCTGCGAAGGGGTATAGCCAATATACCCAGTACAATCCTAAAGAAGCTAAGACATTATGGACAGCCGGATTGAAAGAGGCTAATCTGAAGACCTTGAGCGTTGAACTGCTGACCGACGATACCGATAACGCCAAGAAATCCGGCGAGTATCTCCAGAACACTTTGGAAAAGAACCTGCCTGGTTTGAAAGTCACCATCGCCACAGTACCGTTCAAGACCCGCTTGAGCCGCAGCCAAAATGGCCAATTCGATATGGTCATGGGTGGTTGGAGTGCCGACTTCCCCGATCCCATCACCTTCCTGGATCTGTTCACCACGGATGGCAGCTACAACGACGGCAAATGGTCTAACGCCCAATACGACAAGCTGATCGAACAAAGCAAGACCACCTATGCTACTGATGCTGAAAAGCGTTGGCAGGCCCTGATCCAGGCCCAACAGATCTTGACCAAGGAACAAGGGATCATCCCGATCTATCAACGGGTCCAAGCCCACTTGGTCAACCCGAAGGTCCAGAACTTGAAGACCGCTCCGGGTGGTTCATATAACTTCGTTGGTGTCACGCTGAAGAAGTAATCGCGAACAACCATACGGTGAAACGGTGTGACTGCGGCGTAAGTCGCGGCCGCGCCGTTTTTCTCAATTTAGTAAGGAGAAGCTAAATGGTCAAATACGTGCTTAAACGGATCGGCTATCTGCTGCTGACGCTGTTCATTGTCGCCAGTATCACATTCTTCCTCATGAAGCTGCTGCCTGGGACCCCCTTCAATAACCCGAAGATCCCCGCGGCTCAGATTGCCATCCTGCGCAAACAATACGGACTGGACCTGCCAGTCTGGCAACAATACCTCAATTATATGGTGGGCATTGCCCACGGTGATTTCGGCGAGTCCTATCAGTTCGCTGGGCAAACCGTATCTTACCTGATCTCGACCCGCATCGGACCCTCGCTGCAACTAGGGGTTCAGGCTATGATCATTGGGACCCTGCTGGGTATCCTGCTGGGCGCGATCGCCGCGATCCGCAAGAATACCTGGGTGGATGCCACCGCCACGATTTTCGCCATCATCGGCCGCTCCATCCCCAACTTCGTCTTTGCGGCCCTGTTGCAGTTCTGGTTGGCTTACAAATGGCGGCTCTTCCCCATCGCTTTGTGGGACGGCTTTTCATCCAGCATCCTGCCCACCCTGGCCTTAGCCATGGCGCCGCTGGCCAACACGGCCCGGTTCATGCGGACCGAAATGGTGGACGTGCTGAGTTCCGACTACATTGAATTGGCCAAGTCCAAAGGCGAATCTCAATGGCAAGTTGTCGCCAAACATGCAATGCGCAATTCCATGATTCCCATCGTCACCATCATTGGTCCCATGGCCGTGGACTTGATGCTCGGGTCTCTGGTCGTCGAGAACGTCTTCGCCATCCCTGGCATCGGCCAACAGTTCGTCCAGTCGATCACCACGAACGACTATCCGGTCATCATGGGCTTAACCATGCTTTATTCCGTGATGCTCACCGTCGTCATTTTGATTGTCGATATCCTTTACGGCTTCATTGATCCGCGAATTCGCTTGTCAGGGGAGGGTAACTAATGGCTGATACAAAAGAAAACCTGCAATTGGGGCCCGACGCATTCAAACACGTCGCCACTAACACCCAGGCCCAAGAAAAAATTGCCGCCCCGTCACTGACGTTTTCCCAAGACGCGATTCGCCGGCTGAAACAAAATAAGTTTGCCCTGATCTCCTTCTGGATTCTGGTGATCATCGGGATCGTTGCCCTGTTGTCGATCTGGTTCTCCCCCGCCGATCCCAACCGGCAGCACCTGGCTTATACCCACTTGCCGCCGAAATGGGGCAACCTGAACATTCCCTTTATCAACGGCTACCGTAACGGCATTGATATGTACGCCAAAAATGGCGTGCCCAAGGGCACCTATTTCTTCTTAGGTACCGACTACCTCGGCCGGGACATGCTGTCCCGGGTTCTGGTCGGCACCCGGGTTTCCCTGTTCATCGCCCTGCTGGCCACATTCTTTGACCTGACCATCGGAGTCTTCTACGGAATCATTTCTGGTTGGAAAGGCGGCACCACCGACACGATCATGCAGCGGATCATCGAAATCATTTCGTCCGTGCCGAACTTGATCGTCGTCATCTTGATGCTGCTGGTCTTCAAGCCCGGCTTGACCTCCATTATTCTCGCCATCGCCATGACCGGTTGGGTGACCATGGCCCGGCTGGTCCGGGCTGAGACTTTGCAATTGAAGGATCAGGAATTCGTGCTGGCCGCCCGGACATTGGGTGAATCCAGTACGAAGATTGCCTTCAAGCACCTGATTCCCAACCTGAGTTCCACCATCATCATCCAGACCATGTTCACCATCCCGTCCGCCATCTTCTTCGAAGCCTTCCTGAGTTACATTGGGATCGGGCTGCCGGCGCCGACGGCTAGTCTGGGGACGTTGTTGTCCGATGGTCAGAAGGTCTTGCAGATCTATCCCAGCGAGCTGGTTTTCCCTGCCGTCGTCATCGTTGTCTTGATGCTGGCCTTCAACCTGCTGGCCGACGGTCTGCGCGACGCCTTCGACCCGCGCAGTGATAATCGATAAGGAGTGACGAGCAATGGCAACTAACAAACCAGCTGAAGAACCGATTCTGTCCGTTAAAGACCTCAAGATCGACTTCCGCACCTTCGCCGGTCCCGTCCACGCGATTCGCGATGTCAGTTTCGACTTGAAGAAGGGCGAAACCCTGGCCATCGTTGGCGAATCGGGCTCCGGTAAATCCGTTACAGTGCGCTCGATCATGGGGCTATTAGCCAATAATGCGCATATCGCCAGCGGCCAGATCATGTTCCACGATGCAGACATTTTGAAGAAAACCAAGCGCCAACTCAATGCCATGCGAGGCAATGATATCGCCATGATTTTCCAGGATCCGATGACCAGTCTGGATCCGACCATGCCCATCGGTAAACAGGTCGCTGAACCCCTGCGCCTGCACACGAAGATTTCTGAGAAAAAAGCCCTGGCGGAAGCCGTCCGGGTCTTGAAGCTGGTGGGGATCCAAGATGCCCAAGAGCGGCTGAAGGACTACCCCCACCAATTCTCCGGCGGCCAGCGCCAACGGATCGTTATCGCCATCGCGATCATCAACCATCCCCAAATTCTGCTGGCCGATGAACCGACGACCGCCCTAGACGTGACGATTCAGGCCCAGATCATCCATTTACTGAAGGAAATTCAAGAAAAAATTGACACCTCGATCATCTTCATCACCCATGACCTGGGGGTTGTGGCCGGGATCGCTGATCGCGTCGCCGTCATGTACGCCGGCAAGATCATCGAATACGGCACCGTGGATGAGATTTTCTACAACGCCCAGCATCCGTATACTTGGGGCCTGCTGGAGGCGATGCCGACGCTGGAGACCAACTCCGACCGGCTCTACGCCATTCCCGGCACGCCGCCGGATCTGCTGGACCCGCCCAAGGGCGACGCCTTTGCCCCGCGCAATCCCTTCGCTATGCAGATCGACCTAGAGCAGCAGCCGCCTTTCTTCCAAGTGTCCCCGACCCATGCGGCCGCGACTTGGCTGCTGTATCCCGGCGCGCCAAAGGTTGAATTACCGCCGGAGATCAAACGCCGGCGCCAGATCTGGGAAACGCAATTTGCTGGTAAGGAGGCAGAATGATGGCTGACGACAAAACATCGAAAAAAGACGACCGGGAAATCCTGGTCAAAGTAGAACACCTTGTCCAAACCTTCAATAAAGGGAAAAAGGACGAAGTGAAGGCCATTCAAGACATCTCCTTCAATATTTACAAAGGTGAAACGCTCGGTCTGGTGGGTGAATCCGGTTCTGGTAAAACCACCACCGGCCGCTCCATTATCCGCTTGTACCAGCCTACCGGGGGCGATGTGCTCTTCGAAGGTCAAAACATCGCCCGGCTGCGCAACGGCTCCAAGGCCATGCTGGACTTCCGGCGCAAGGTCCAGATGATCTTCCAGGACCCCTACGCGTCGCTGAATCCCCGGATGAAGGTCAAGGATATCATCGCCGAAGGCATCGATATTCACCACTTGGCGAAAAGCGACGCCGACCGGGACAATCGCGTCAACGCCTTATTGGACGAAGTCGGCCTGAACAAAGACCACGCCACCCGTTACCCCCACGAATTCTCCGGCGGCCAGCGGCAGCGGATCGGGATTGCCCGCGCCCTGGCCGTAGAGCCGGAATTCATCATCGCTGACGAACCCATTTCGGCCCTGGACGTGTCGATCCAAGCCCAGGTCGTGAACCTCTTGAAGGATATTCAGGACAAGCAAAACCTGACCTATCTCTTCATCGCCCATGATCTGTCCATGGTCAAGTACATTTCTGACCGAATCGCCGTCATGCATTACGGCCGCCTGGTGGAATTGGCCAGCGCCGATGAAGTTTATAACCACCCCTTGCACCCGTATACCCAGAGCCTGCTGTCCGCCATCCCGATCCCCGACCCGGAGATCGAACGCAAGCGGACCCCGATTCCCTACGATGCCAGCAAGGTGGAGGATGAACGGCCCCGGCGAATGGTTGAGGTCTACCCTGACCACTTCGTCTTCGCCGCGACGGATGAGGTTGCCGGGTATAAAGCCGCGGCAGTGAAGAGTCATTTGGTTGACCATCCGCCGCTGGTAGGGACGACTGTGGATTAAGTGCCGCTAACATAATACAGAACCGCCGGCCAATCAATGCTTATCTAAACACATTGATTGGCCGGCGGTTTTATATTGGCTTAAAAGCGCGATATACTTAAATATGTCATCAGCGAAAGGAGCAAGAAAAATTAAACTCATTAAACGCATTTTTATTGTCTGGGGGATTGCCCTGGGCTGGACCATCATTGGTCAGTGGGCACCAGTGGTTTTCGGTATACTGCATATTGAGACAGCAGACGCTTCGAACTATCCAATGCAACTACTATTGATGTACGGTGAAGGTGTCGGTATTATGCTGATGTACCTGCGCTATCGGCATGACCCGGCCTTGCTTGGCCTCACTAAGAAAAATGTCGGCCGAGACATTGCCCGGGGCGTTCTGGCTGGCCTAGTATTCTTCGCTCTGATTTGGTCAGTGATCAGTTTGTTTGGCGGCTACCATGTCACCGTGGCTTTTCGGTGGCACTATTTGCCATGGCTGATCCTTTTCCTATTTGGTTATGGCGTCCAGTCAATGTTTGAAGAAACGGTGTCCCGCGGTTATACCATGGGTTACTGGCTAGAACGCGGGCACTACGTCCTTGCCTTCTCGACTAATGTCATCCTCTTTGCTCTTTTGCACGGTGGCAATCCCGGCTTCGATTGGTACGCCATTGCCGGTCTCCTCCTATTCGGTATCGCAATGTCTGCCCTCCGCTTAATCAGTCACAATATTTGGCTGTGCAGTGCCTTCCACGGCACTTGGAATTTTGCCGAAGGATGTATTTTCGGCACCTCTGTCTCAGGGTTAACCAGCAGCGGCATGGTACTGACTTCCACCCCAACCACTACCCAACAGTTCTTGACCGGCGGTTCATTCGGGCTGGAACGAAGCGGCGTCAGCATTATTGCGCATCTGCTCTTGGTGCTGCTGCTTTTTGTCCTGTTACGTTCACACTTTGGAAAGTTTTCAGTCGGCCAGAAAAGCTTTCTTCACTCATAAATATTCTTATTAGTAGTTGTCATGGCCACTCATTCAACTATAATAAACCATGAAGTTGCCCAATGGCTGCTGCTGGGTTCAAACACTCCGTCATCAAGTCAAGGAGGCCGCTGCCATTGAAACAAGCATTGACCAATGGCTGGATACAATTCTGCTTCTACTCATTTGCAGTGCCATCGTGATTTTAAATCAACTCGGCTATCCATCTCTCTTAACTATGCTGGCCCAAGGTATGTTAGCTGCTGCTGCAGTCATCATTGCCGCTAAGATGGTCATTGCTGTCGTACGTCAACGGGCGCAAGCTAAGCGTTAACGTACCGATAAGTCTGCCTACGTATAATCCCTTCAAGAGAGACCAGCATTTCTGAGCTGATTTCTCCTAAAGGGATTTTTATGTCATCCGCTCTAGATGTGAATGCCAAGTTTATCAAGCCATTGGACATCACTCTTATGCAGCTTGGGATCGTAAAGCTCTAGTCCGTCCTCGATTAGCTTGATATGTTCAAAAGCATCCTTGGAGTGATTACCCAAGAAAATGAATGCTTGTTGTAACAGATAAACGCGCAATGAAATATATGGATCCGAGGACTGCGGCAACTCTTTTTGGGCGCGTGTCAGCAAACTGATAGCACTGGATACTTCATTTCTCGTCAACCAGGAAAAGCATAAATTGAATAGGATACTAGCCACGGCATTGTCGTAAGCGCGGATATGGACACTACGGAAAGATTGGAACATGTCATCAACTAGTTCAACAGCAACCTTAGTGGGCAAGAATTGCGCAGTCACTGAAAACAAGGTGTATTCGAACATATACCACTTATCGCCACGGGTAAAGTAACCTTTTAGACGTATAGAATCTTCCGCTGAAAAGGTGAAATTCCCGGACCCTTTAATGTACCCTTCGATTCCTTTCAGTCCTAACAGGAGCATATCTTTGGGACCATCCCTACGAGACCCTGGGAACTCGCTGATTATTTCCTCTCGCAACCAACTTAGGGCAACCAAATCATCATCATTCTCCGCAGCTTGCAGTGCAACGACATAACGATGGAGAAAACTATTATGTGGATCCGAAAGCAAAAAAAATTCATTCGCGCTCATGTAAATTTTTGAAAGCAAGGAATGAAAGCTTGTAAAGCTAATGCTAGAGCGTCCATGTTCGAGGTATGTGACTGCTGGCTGGGTTAACGATCCTTTGATATCGTTAATTGATAAATTTCGACGCATTCTAACCGAGGCAATTAAGTCCCCAGCGGTTTCTAAAAGTTGGTCTTTAAATGGGGCTTTCTTCGTCACTTCTATGCACTCCTCCACCAATTGAAACCCGGCTTAAATCTGGAACAATTACCAGTTTCTTCAACCACAACCATTCTAGCATAACGGTATGTAGGCCGCCGCTATAGGGAAGCACATTGACCATTGGGCACAGATCAAGGGTTAAAGATTGATGTTCATACCGGATCGCTAATGTACTCGCCATTATCTTTTTTTCATCTCGACGAGTACAACCACCGACAGAAATCAAAATAATCCGGTCTACAAAAAATCCCTCAAGAGAAATCAGTACCCGTGTCACAACTGGGTTTGTTTCTCTCGAAGGATTTCTTCTTTACATCATGTGAAACATGCACAGACTATCTCAATTGGCAATCGAGGTTGATCGGCCACCTCGTCAATGTGACGATTCAGTGCCCAATTGGCTGGGCCGGTGAGCTCGAAAGAGGACAATGGCCGCGATGGACAAATAGATGACCAAGGCCACGATTGTCGGAGTGATTGATGGATGGGCCTTGGCCGTCGTGGCCGGAACGGGATAGCCATTAATCGAAGTCACCATGAAATTGATGAAGAAATGAACTGCCATCGGATAGAGGATATTCTGCATTCTGATATACACAGCCGAGAAAAGTACGCCCATGCCAAACGTCTGCGCGATTTGCAGCATGGTGCTGAAGACCGTTTGCGTCTGCAGGTTAATCAGGTGACTGGCGGCAAAGAGCAGACTGCTGAGCAACAATGGTACCCAGAGCCGCGGCTTCTTGCGCTCTGGACCATTCACGGTGTTATATATAACGCCGAAGACGCCCGCACGATACATCAATTCCTCCGGCACCGCCCCGCACAAACCAATAATAACCGCGGCAAAGAAGTGCTGCGGCAGCAAGACCGTCAAACCCAAGCAGGCCAACCCCCAGATGACCCAAAAGATCCAGCCACCCTTCGTAGTCGGTCGTTTAAAGCCGACGGGTTGGCGCAGCACAAACTTGACTAAAAAGATAATCGTGACCAGCGTCAGTAATTTAAAAAACGCAATACTCGCTAAGTCAGATAATCTAAAGAACGATACAAACCGGCCGAATATTTCTTGATCAATAAAGAACTCGGCGGCCAGGAAAATAATCAGACGGATAATCGTTGATTCAGCTCTATTTCGCATGGTGTTTCTCCCCTTCGGCTGCTGTGAAATACCTCTGCAGCATGATTCAAATACGGCGCTGTTAAGGATAGTAATGGTGCCCGTTGTCACGCACTATGCGCGCTGACTTTTCTTCTACAGTTCAATACCTGTCTTATTTTGCACTGCTTTTCTGTTGCCTGCGAAAACCGATAAATATTGTTATCACTGCCCCGCTAATGAAAGATGACCGGGAAAAAACTAAGTCCGATTGCTTCTGCCTTCTGCCGGTAATAATCCGCATCCACATGCGCTTCCGGGATGTCCGCCTTGATCAGCCGATAAATACTCATCAAAACCTGCGGTACGCCACGGTGTGCCAAATAATATTGGGAAATGCCATTTGCCAGATTGGCAACAGCATGGATATATGCGTCATTACTATCACTTGCATTGAGGATCTTGGCATTTTCTTCAATCATGGCCGTCAGACTCGGATCTTTTTTCACATCAAGATCCATATACGCCTGATCCAACGCCTGAAAGAGCTTCTTTTCTTTAGTATTCATAGAACTTATCCTCCTTAATCACACTTAATCAGTCTGCCTAATTTCAAGCAATGCCCAGCATGTTGACCGCCAGCGACAACAAGCTTGATATGCCATGCACTTTCAACTGACTAAGGCAAACTAATATTATCTCGCCGCCCATAACCTAGGTATAACCGCGACAACTCTGTAAAAAAAGGGACGATTTTAGGCGACAGCCGCGTCTTGAACGAAATTTGTGATAGTTGGCTCTTGAGTTGAGCCGCCACGGCCTCATCGTATTTCCCGGAACTCAATTCATTATGTGCCATTAAGAGTACCTGGCGTTCTGCCGCCGACAACCCCTGATCAGCAATCAGCTGGTCCATTGCGGCCCATAGTTGACTCTTTTTGCTCACCGCGAATCACTCCAATCTAATTTCTCCTGAATCAATAGTGCCTACCCTACGCTTCCTCCGTATTCACTGCGAAGGGTGATAATTATTATTATGATTCCTCATTGAGCACGATGCCTTCTGCATACAGATTGTGTGCACAAAAAGACAGATTAATCGGTCCCTAAATAGAAGTCGCCAATTAATCTGTCTGAATTACCACTCAAATCATATCGAAACCGTGCACCATCATTCAAGGAAAAAAGTTCAACACGAAATCGACAATGCCTAGGGCCAAATTATGGAAAAAGTTGGCCGCCTTCTCCTTGCCTGATAGTCCTCGCCGCGAATCTTTACGTAATTCAATCAGCGCCGATGCCAAGTTAAAAAGCAAAACGACACCCAAAATAATCAAAAACGGTGTTAAATACTGGAAAAACAATTCTTTGTTGTTGGTCTCGTACATGTGTTTTCGCCCCCGGTGGTTATCTGTAGTGCGGTCTTCAATCAATCACGGCGGTAGTCAAAACAGGCTATCGATCCAGTCCGCGTCGTTTGGTATCGCTAATATTTCCATTTTATAATATGATGACTATTACCAACAGAACCAATCACTATTCTTATCGGCACAAAAAAGCGCAGTGTCGTGGGCCGCTCTGACAGAACAGCCCACAATACTGCGTTTCAACATACATACGAAGTTTTAACCTTTAAACGTCTCATCAATCAATTGATACTCATCCGCACTCAACCGCAAATCCAACGCCTTAGCATTCTCCACGACCTGCTCCGGCTTGCGCGCGCCCGGAATCACGACGCTGATATTCGGGTTAGCCATGTACCACGCCAAGAAGACATCGGCGACAGAGACATTGTGCCGGTCGGCAATCGGCCGGATCTTCTCCACTGCGGCGACATTCTGGTAGAAGCGGTCGCCGCTGAAGTTCGCGGAATCATGGTCGTATTGCCAGTCACCTTCGCCAAAGGCTTTGGCGTCTTTATACTTGCCGGTTAACAAGCCCAGCGCCAGCGGTTCATACGGGACAAAGGAAATATCGTTGGCTTTCAAGTAAGCAAAATCATCCTGTTCCGCGTCGCGGTGGATCAGGCTGTACTTGCCTTCGACAATATCCACGTAGTTGTCCTGGTTAGCCTCCTTGATCTGGTCCAGGGAAAAATTAGACACCCCGATGGCCCGGATCTTGCCGGCTTCCTTAGCTTTTTCCAACGCTCCAACGGCTTCGTACTTCGGGGTATCTTTGTCTGGAAAATGGATGTAGAAAACATCAATGTAATCAGTCCGTAACCGCAGCAGCGCATCATCCACTGCCTTCGTCAAAAACTGGGGCTGATTATTCGGTTTCAACTCTTGGTGCGGATCCTGGGCGGCCTTCGTCGCCAGCACGATCTGGTGGCGGTCATAGTCCTTGATCACGTTGCCGATGATCTCTTCGGACCGGCCCAGCCCGTACATAAAGGCCGTATCCAGCATTTGAATGCCGTTATCCAGCGCCGCCCGGACGACTTCCGCCCCCTGTTCATCGATCAAATTCGGGAACAAGTTGTGGCCGCCGACCTTATTGGTGCCTAAGCCTAGCGGTGTGGACACAACGTCACTCTTGCCAATCTTCACTGTTTTTGCCATATGTAATCACCTCACCGTTCATTATCCTCGCCTTGTCAAACGCAAAAAAAAGAGGCCGCAGCCCCTTTTCTCAAATCAATCGATTACTTGCTCAGCTTGCTGGCGGCCGCTTCGTCCACAATGATCGTGACATTGTTGTGGTTTTGCAGAGCGCTGGCCGGTACATGATTGGTGACGGGGCCCTCAACCATCTTCTGGATAGCATCGGCCTTGTTTTCACCGTACGCCATTAACAGAATGTGCTTGGCTGTCATGATGGAGCCGATCCCCATGGAATAGGCGAAGCGCGGTACGTCCTCTTCGTTTTCGAAGAACCGGGCGTTGGCGTCGATCGTGGATTGCGTCAGCGGCACCTTGTGCGTCTTGCCGGTCAGCGGAGAGCCGGGTTCGTTGAAACCGATGTGGCCGTTACGACCGATCCCCAGAATCTGCAAGTCAATGGGGTTGGCGGCAATGATGTCGTCATAGCGTTGTGTTTCTGCATCTGCATCCGTCGCCAAGCCGTCCGGCACATAACTAGTCGCAAACGGCTTCTTATTAAATAGGTGCTGTTGCATGAAGTAGTGATAAGATTGCGGATTATCCGGGGCCAAGCCAACGTATTCATCCAAGTTGATGGAAGTCTTATCCGAGAAATCCAAATCCGAAGCAGTCAATGCCTCGTATAGCGTGATCGGTGTGGAGCCCGTGGCTAAGCCAAAGACCTTGGCGTTGTCCGCCAATGCTTCCTTAAAGATGTTGAAGGCTTTTTGGCCGCCTTCTTGTGCGTCCTTCACCGTAATAATATTCATCAATAATGCCCCTTTTCAAAAAAATGTAGTCGTTTTAATCGCCCTTACTGGTCTAGTCCAATTTTAACACGTTCATCGACTGTGTCAATCAGTTGACCCGAAAACGGCTTCATTTTTTAAAAAAGATCTGCCAAAGCAGTCCGGCCAACCAAATCAGAATTGCAAAAGAAGTTTACCAATTTCTGTCTATCTCTTGTACAATGTAGGGGAGACTATCGTCGTGTGCACGGGGGGCTAATCATGAGATTATTCAAAAGCAAGGACAAGACAGAACAATCGGCGCTGACCACACTGCTCAGCGTTAATAAACAAGAACCGGACCAGCCGGATCCAGCACAGCCGGAATCCGCCGCGGCGCCGGCGAGTGCAGCGCCGGAACCCGTTACGGCCGCCGCAACGGCGGCAGCACCGGCACCCGCGCCAACGCCCGCCGCTGATCTGCCGGCTGCCATTGATCGGCTGAAGGGCCAGCTCAAGGGGCTGGCGACGCAGTACCAAGGGTTGCGCCAGGAACTCCAGACCAAGATGTTTGCCCAACGGGACGTGATCAAACAGACCCTGCGGGAGGTCAGCGCCCGGGAAAAGCGGATCACCGTCCAACTGGCGGATATTGCTCAGCAGCAAAAGGACTTGCAAGCCCAGGATGACGCGGCCCTGCACAGTCAGCTCACGGACCTGGCCCAGGCCAAAGCCGCGCTGCAAAAGCAGATCACAAATCTGGAACAGCAGGTGACGACGCTGCAAAAGAGCGTTGACGACAATGATCAAGCGATCAAGGACAACGCCGCGGCCCAGCAGAAGAACCGGGCCGACAATGCCAAATTAGCGGCCGAGATCAAGGGTGAAGCCGATCTGGTGGCCGTCGTTCAGATCATTGAGAAAAATAAGGATGAGGTATTTGCGCTGCACACTCAGGCGGAGACCCTCACCAAAGAAGCCGCCCAGCTGCAAGAAAAGGGTACCCGGTTGCAGGATGAGCTGGCCAACACCCAGGACGGTTTGACTGCGGCGAACCGCAAGTCCACCGAAAACGACCAGCAGACCCGCCAGATCGAGCAAAAGCTGGACCAAGCCAAGCGCGACCGGCACGCCCAATTGAATACCCTCCAGACCCAGGAAAAAGCGGCCAAGCAGCAGCATCAAACGATCGTGGCTCAGTTTGAGGCGCGTCAACGGGATCTCGCCGCGATTCAAGACGATATTCAGCATATTTTTAACACAGACCACTTGATCCGGCTCTTCCAGCTCCACGACAACCACCAATACGGCGTCCTGGCCTCTGATTTCGGTGCTGCCCAGGAACAGGACATGGTGGCAATTTTCCAATACCTGGAAGCGCACCTGAAGCATCCAGCCATTTTGATCAGCTACGGCTATGACCCCGACTTAGCCGACCACATTCAAACTTGGGCCGCCAAACACGACCTGCACACCCCGACTGTCTACAATCTCTTCACCGAATTACAAAAGAGTGCTCCGAATACGGCCCAGCAAATGACCATTCCGGACAATGACCACTGGCGCTCCGTCTGGTCTGACGGCCGCCGTACCCGGGATATTTACGATCATGACCAGCACTTGATGCACGTGACTTATCGGGACGCGGACCACATCAACCAGATCGACTATTACTCCGAAGAGCATCTGTCCAAACGCTCGGAATTCAACGAACACGGCCAGTTGTCCCGCACCACCACTTTTGCCAAGGATGGTACCATGCAGCAGGTGGACTACTACCGGATCGAAGGTACCCTGGTCCTTTCCTTCCATTATGTGGATGAAAAAGTCGACAATATTCAAATGTTCGATACCAACGGCCTGCTGTATACCGTCTTCAACAGTACCCACGATCTGGCTTACTGGTGGCTGGCGGCCTTCTGGAAGCAGCATCCGGAATTGTTCGTCATCGGTGATCCCAGCGATCCGATCTTTACTCGGCTGGCCGCTGATTACGCCGACCAGGAACTGCCCTACTTCAGCCAAATCACGACCAAGCCGGCGCCGGTGAAAAAGGCGCTGCAAGACACCCCGTGGACCCAATTATTGGTCGCCACCATGGCGGATCAGCAGGCCTTGGGTAAGATCACCAACCGGGACCTGTCGGTGGATTATATTGCCACTGGCGCGGCGGATACTTTGCCGGAGGCGCTGACCTTGGCCGCACCGGCCCAAACTAAGGCGGCCGCCCAAGCAACCGAATGAGTTTGCTGGTGATCGTTTCTACCATTTTCTGGAGTATCGCCATTGCCGGGATGCTCATGAACGTGGTGCTGCTCGCCCTGCGGGTGCCCCCGCGGCCCCAAGGTCCGGCAGCGGCCCGGCCCCAGGATATTTTCTTACTGATGCCCATGCACGATGAAGAGGCCATTGTTCAGGCCGCGGTGGAACGCTTCACCCGCCTGCAATGGCCCTTGGCATACGGTCGGCTGCACCTGGTGGTGGTGGAAGACGGCAGCGCGGACAGCACCAACGACTTGCTGACGCAGGCGGCCAAGCGCCATCCCAATATCCACGTCCTGTACCGCCGGCCGGATGTCGGCGGCCGGGGCAAGGGCCGCGCGCTGAACACCGCATTGGCCTACATCCGCCATCATGCACCCCACGATCCGGCCCGCACTGTGGTCGGCGTTTTGGACGCCGATGGCGAGATCAGCGCCGCCGACTTGCAGCAAGTGGCCGACTATTTTGCTGGCGATCCGGCCATCGCCATGGTCCAAACCGGCGTCGCGGTGCTGGGCACAGACCACTGGCTGGCCCGGGTCCAGGATTTTGAGTTTTCCGTGCTCAATGCCCTGACCCAGAATCTGCGCAGTCATTTGGGCGATGTGGCCGGCAGCGGCAACGGCCAGTTCTTCCGGTTGACCGCCTTGGCCCGGATCCAGTGGGGCACGACCCTGCTGGAGGATTTTGAGATTTCGACCCGCCTGCTCCTCGCCGGTTACCCCACGGCCTATTTAATGACCGCCCGAGTGCGCCAAGAACCCACACTCACCCTGCGCACTTACTTCCGCCAGCGGGTCCGCTGGGCCACCGGCGGCCTGCAAGTGGCTAAGCTGTTCAGCCGCGAGGTCTGGCACAGCCAGCAGCTGCGGCTCATCAGCAAGTTAGAAATGCACTGGTTCATGGCCCTGCCCCTCACCGGGCTGCTGCTTCTGGCTGGCAGTCTGTTCACCGCCGGCTGGCAGCTGCTGGCCTGGTGGCAGACCGGCCGGCCGAACTGGGCCATCGTGGTGATTTTAGCGCTGATGCTGCTGGAATATCTTTTCTACATCGGCCTCTATGCCCGGATGACCCAGGGCGGCTGGCGGGCCGCCTGGGGTTTATTTTGGTCCTTGCCCGTCGCCGCGGCCTTGGTCCTGCCCATCACCATTCAGGCCCTCGGCCATTACCTGCGCCGGGATGACCACTGGATGAAAACCACCCATGGCGTCTTATAACCCGTAAGCTGAGCACTGAACGCGTTATTTTGGTAGAATGTAGGCATTCCCATTCCCGGTAGAAAGAAGACGATTGAATGACTGTATTCGATATGCTGAAAATGATTCAAATTGATCACCAGCCCCTGACCTCCCCCGTGGTCGTGATGACCGATCCCACGGGCAAACCCAACGCGGTCCTGACCGACCTGCTCCACGATGTCTTGAACAAAATGGAGCTGTTTGTCGATTTGGGCGACGCCCCCGATGCCGACGCGGTGATCGAGGATCTCCACAACTTCACCCCGTTGCGGGAGGACGTACTGGACGAATACCGCAAGATCCTCACCCAACCGGTGAGCGGCTTGAATATTGCCCGGCGCAAGCAGTTAGTCGAGATCATCTATGACGAATTTGTCTGATTCGCGGGCAAAGAAAGGACGGTGTGCAGACCATGCATGACCATCATTTTGCCAGACGCTGGCTGGGCCGGCTGCTCCTCCTGACCGCCGCCCTGCTGCTGGTCGGCTTGGCCGCCCAAACAGCGGCCCCGGCCCGCGCGGCTGATGAGATCTACGTTGAAGATAACGCCGGTGTGTTGAGCACCAAAACCAAGGATTACATTAACGATATTTCAAATAACCAATTGAGCAAGCTCAAGGGCAAGCCGCAATATGCCGTCATCACGGAGAAACACATTCCCAGCGGCAGCGATATAGAGGAGCAAGGGGCTGAATTATTCCAGAAATGGGGCATCGGCCACAAGGGCTGGGACAACGGTCTGCTCTTCCTGATCGCCGTCGACGATCACAAGTACCACTTGGAAGTCGGCTACGGCCTGGAACCGGTGATCACCGACAGTATCAAAGAAGACATCATCACTAACGATGTCACCCGGGATCTGAAGAATCAGGACTACGACGCGGCGATCACCAAGATCAGCGAACGGCTGACCCGCAAGCTGCAATCCGCGACCTTGGACACACCGCTCCAAATCACCGAACGGCGCCAGCAGGATGCCGCTAAGAAACGCTTCTGGTCCACCGTTTGGCTGATTCTGGGCGCTCTGGCGGTCCTGTTGATCCTTTTGGGTATTCTGTGGTACATGGTCAAGGCCTGGCGTCGGCGCCGGCATTTCTTGGCCCTGACCAAGGACCGGTACAATAACGTCTTGGCTCCTTACTTCCATGGCGTAGATACCTGGCACGCGGTGAAGAGTGCGGGCTTGGACCCCCGGGCCGACGATGATGAAATGCTGGAATACGCGGATCAAAACGTTGTCTTGAATTATCTGAACATTGCCCGGCCCGGCCGCACCCCAGCGACCGGCCAACCGCTGGATTATGACGACATCATCAGCGATATGGATCTGGCTCCGCTGATTCCCCACTTCACCATGGCCAATTTGTTGACGGCGATGCAGGAACATCTCGCCCAGCGAGAACAGCAGCGGGCCAGCAACCAGCATATGATTGCCCAGGCAGTGAGCCAATACATGGGCGCCCACCCTGAGCTGCAAGTCTCGATCGCCGCGGTGGTTACCGCCGTCAGCGACGCAGTCGATTTGGATAAACCCAGCGACGTGGTCGCCCGGCGCCTTACCGCTGTCATCAAAGACCAAGCGGTGCGGCTGAACGTGCGCCAGCGGTTCCAGCAATTGGCCGAAGACCATCCTGAGAAGGTCCCGGATCGCGCCATTTTCCTGGATCATCTGAACGATTTATCCGGCAGTAATCTGGATCGGCTGAACCGGGCTAACGATATGGAGTTTTACGCCATTTTAGCCCTGTTAATGGCAGGAAATGATCACCACCATGACGATTCTGGTCCCTTTGGCGGTTTCTGGGGCGGCGGTTCCTCCGGCGGAGGCGGCGGCTCTAGTGACGGCGGCAGTTTCGGGGGCGGCTTCGGCGGCGGTTCCTCTGGGGGCGGCGGATTCTCCGGCGGCTGGTAGTCTTTCCCACATTGTCGCCAAAATTTGTAATTTGTGAGTGGGATTTTGAAGTTTAAAAACACGAATTACTTGTTACTATATAGTTGTTCCGAGGAGCAATTTATCCCAAATCCTCCCAAACCCCTAGCCTCGTGGTAGCCCCACTACTGCGAGGCCCTTTTTTCAAAAAATGTCTCGCGGCCGCCGTAGAAACCACACACACTCTCCACAAAGCAGCGGCGGCCGCCCTACCTAGCGCTGCGCCGGCCCAGGCCGGACCAATCTGGAATCAACAAAAGAAGCACTGCCTCCCCCATGGAAGCAGTGCTTCTTTGCGTGTCGAAAGGTGCGGCACCGCGATCAAGCCCCCAGCCTGGACGTGGGCCAAATCCTTGTGATTATCTTCCCATTGCCAAGCATAACACCCTGTTCTTGAATTTCACAAGAGCCAAAGCCCTTCATTTTCACGTTTCCATCACAAGGGTTATTGAAATTGACATCGGGTGAGCAAAGGCGTATTTAGGGCGTCGGCCGCCGGGTGGCATCAATAACGCCGCGCACTTCTTGGAATAGGGGGGCGGTCTGACTGCCGGTGCGGATAGCACTGATCATAAACAGTGTATCCATCAGGGTCATTTCTGCAATCAGAGCATGCAGCGCCTCGGGCCGGTACTTGGATTCTTCCGCCACTGCCACCAGCACCACCTGGGCCATCTTGGCCAGCTGACTGTGGGGCGCGCCGGTGATCACGATCAAGGGTACCTGATGATCCTGGGCAATTTGGGCCAGCGCAATCGCGTCCCGGTCTTCCCCGGAATGGGAGATCACCACTGCAGCATCCGTTGGCTGCAAGTGGGTCATGCTCATCAGCTGCATATGATAATCCGTGGCGTAAAACACCGCCATCGCCGTGCGCAGAAACTTATGGTAGCCATCCAAGGCGACGATATTGCTGGCCCCCAAACCGTACAAGCCGATGTGCGCGGCGTGAATCAGCAGATCGACCGCCGCCGTCAGCGCCCCCGCATCCAGATTGGCACTGGTCGCTTGCAGGGCATCTACGTTAGCCGCAAAAATCTTGCGGGCCATGGCCGGCACATCGTCCGTCGGCGCGAATTCCTGGAACAGCGGCTGTTCCGCGCCCGCCGGCGCTTGGGCCAAAGCTAAACGCAGGGCTTGAAAGTTATCGTAACCCAGCGCCTTGGCAAACCGGGAAATCGTCGCCGTGGACACGCCGGTTTGCGCCGCCAATTGCGAAATCGATAACTGGCTGGCCGCGCTCTGATGGGCCAGCAAATAATCCGCCAGCCGTTTCTCTTGACCGCTCAACCGCGGCTTATAGGTCTTCAACTGCAAGGCAAAATGCTGCATCATCGCTCCCACCTCTCAGCGCGATTATAGCATAACGAGACGTCTTTTAAAATAATTTACAAGCCTGGCACTTGATTTATGGAAATATTTTGCATATACTAGCCCCAGCAGTTAAGAAAACGCTTCGAGGAGGAATTTTAATCATGGATATTGGCATGATCGGCTTAGGAAAAATGGGAATGAATCTGGTCCAGAATATGCGGGATCACGACATTGACGTCGTCGCCTACGATTTGAACGCAGCGGCCCGCACCACCGTCACGGAATACGGCGCCAGAGCGGCAGCTTCACTGAAAGACTTGGTGGCTGCTCTGGCCCCGCCGCGCACGATCTGGGTCATGGTCCCCGCCGGTACCCCCACGGAACAAACGATCAGCACTCTGGCGGAATTGCTCAACCCGGACGACATCGTCATTGATGGGGGCAATTCGTACTATCAAGATTCCCGGCGCCGGGCGGCGGCATTGACCGCCCAGGGCATTCATTTCTTCGATGCCGGCACCTCCGGCGGCATGGCCGGTGCCCGGCAAAACGGCAACTTCATGATCGGCGGCGAAGCGGACGTCTTCCCCCGCATCGCGCCGCTGTTTCAAGCCATCGCGGAAACCGACGGCTACCTCTACACCGGCCCGGCCGGCAGCGGCCATTTTCTCAAAATGGTCCACAACGGTATTGAATACGGCATGATGCAAGCCATCGGCGAAGGCTTCGAGGTCCTGGCGAAGAGCGGCTACGATTATGACAACGCCGCTGTCGCCAAGATGTGGAACCACGGCTCCGTGATCCGCAGCTGGCTGATGGAATTAGCGCAAAACGCCTTCAGCACCGATCCGGAACTCAGCGCCATCAAGGGTGTGATGCATTCTTCCGGCGAAGGGGCCTGGACGGTGGAAGAAGCCATCCGCCTGCACGTCCCGACCCCCGCGATCAGCGCCGCCCTCATGGCCCGCTACCGCTCGGAAGAACCCGACGCCATGACCGGCAAGGTCGTCGCCGCATTGCGCAACCAATTTGGCGGCCACGCGGTGGACCCGCAGTAGGATAGGAAGGAGCCTTCATTTATGGCAACATATCTCATCGGTGTCGATCTCGGCACCACCAGCACCAAAGTCGTTCTTTTCAATACCCAAGGCCAGGTCGTGACCAGCGTCAATAATCCCTATCCGCTGTATCAGGACACCCCGGACATGGCCGAGGAAGACCCGGAAGAAATCTTCGACGCCACGATCGCCGGCCTCACCGCCGTCATCCGCCGCGGCCACGTGCAGCCCGGAGAACTGGCCGGCGTGTCTTTCTCCGCCGCCATGCACAGTTTGATCTTGATGGACGCCAACGACAAACCGCTGACCCGGGTGATCACCTGGGCCGATAATCGGGCCGCCAAGTACGCGACGGAATTGAAAGAAAACGGGCTGGGCATGCAGCTGTTCAAAAAAACCGGTGTGCCCACCCACCCCATGTCCCCAATGGTGAAATTGCTGTGGCTGAATGCCGAACACCCGGATCTGATCCAGCAGACGACCCATTTCATCGGCATCAAGGACTATATCCTGCACCGCTTATATGGCCGCTATGTCCAGGATTACTCCCTGGCTAACGCCACTGGCCTATTCAATATCCACACGATGGATTGGGACGACCAGGCCCTGGCCGTGACCCATGTATCCCGGGACCAATTGCCGGAACTGGTGGATACCACTTATCAGCTCACCGGCATGAAGGCCGCCTATGCCGATGTCATCGGCATCGACCCGGCTACCCCATTCATTCTGGGCGCCAGCGACGGGACACTGAGCAACCTGGGGGTCAACGCGATTGATCCCGGGGTCTTAGCCGTTACTATCGGCACCTCCGGCGCAGTCCGGGTCGTCACCGACAAGCCTGTGGTCGATCCCCAGGGTCGACTGTTCACTTATTACCTCGCCCCCGGCCGCTGGGTCGTTGGCGGGCCGGTGAACAACGGCGGGATCGTCTTCCGCTGGGTGCGGGATCAGCTTTTTGCCCCGGAAAAACTCACCGCTGAACAGATGGATATTGATTCCTATGAACTGCTGACGACCATTGCGTCGAAGATCCCTGCCGGCGCCGACGGGCTGCTGTTCCACCCTTACCTGGGCGGCGAACGGGCACCGATCTGGGATGCCAACGCCCGCGGCAGCTTCTTTGGCCTCACCCGCCAGCACACCCGCGCCCATATGGTCCGCGCCGCGCTGGAAGGGATCGTCTATAACCTGTACATGGTGATGCTGATGATCGAGGGGATCACCGGCAAGCCCAAGGCCATCCAAGCCACTGGCGGCTTCGCCCGCAGTGCGTTGTGGCGGCAAATGCTGGCCGATATCTTTGAACAAGACGTCAATATTCCAGAAAGTTTCGAAAGCTCCGCCCTGGGCGCGGCGGTCATCGCCATGAAGAGTCTGGGGATGATCGATGACCTCAGTGCCGTGAAGGACATGGTGGGCGTGACCCATACCCACCAGCCCAATCCGGCTGTCTTCCCAGTCTACCGGCAGCTGCTGCCGATCTGGATCCGGCTGACCCGAGAATTGAGCACAGAATACGCGGCTATTGCCGACTTCCAACGGGCCCATCCCGACCCGAATGCCCACATCGCGGCAGAGGATTAACACCTTTCTAATATCACCATAAGGAGTGAAGCCACATGGAATTATTGGTCTTAGTATTGGGTATTGCCTTACTGCTCCTATTAATTATCAAGTTTAAAATGAACACCTACGTGGCCCTGATCATCACCGCCGTGGCCGTCGCCCTGGGGTTGGGCATGCCACCGGCGAAGATCGCCACCAGTATCCAAAACGGGATTGGCGGTCAACTGGGGGAGTTGGCCCTGGTCTTCGGCTTCGGCGCGATGCTCGGCCGACTGGTCGCCGATGCGGGCGGGGCGTACCGGATCGCCCATACGCTGATCAACGCCTTCGGTAAAAAGCGGATCCAAATCGCCGTTGTGCTGGCTTCCTTCATCATCGGCATTGCTCTCTTCTTCGAAGTCGGCATCGTCCTCTTGATCCCGATCATCTTCGCCATCGCGGCCGAAGCCGGCGTGCCGATTCTCGCGTTGGGGATCCCCATGGCCGCGGCCCTGTCCGTGACCCACGGCTTCCTGCCGCCCCACCCGGCCCCGACCGCCATTGCCACGGCGTTGAACGCCCCGGCCGGGATGGTCCTGGCCTACGGCATTATCGTGGCGATCCCCGCCGTTTATATTGCCGGGCCGCTGTTCTCCCGCTTTGCGAAGAAAATCGTCCCGGACGCCTTCGAACGCCGGGGCAACCTGTCTGCCCTGGGACCGCAGAAAGAATTTAACTTGGCGGACACACCGAGTTTCGGCCTATCCACGCTGACTTCCCTCTTCCCCGTCATTTTGATGGCCGTGGCGACGATCTATCAAATGGTCGTCCACGGCGGGGTGGCCCCGAAGAACCCGGGGACGCTGGATAATATCATCGCCTTCATCGGATCGCCGAGTATCGCCATGCTGATTTCTCTGCTCTTTGCGATGTGGGCTATGGGCTGGCACCGCAAGATCGCCTCCAAGCAGATCATGAGCACCTTGGAAGAAGCCGTTAAATCCATCGCTATGCTGCTGCTGGTCATCGGCGGCGGCGGGGCCTTCAAACAAGTCCTGATCGACGGCGGCGTCGGCGATTCCGTGAAGAACCTCTTCATGGGAACCAATATCTCGCCCCTGATCCTCGGCTGGCTGATTGCCGTCGTCCTGCGGATCGCCCTGGGCTCCGCGACCGTCGCGGCTATGACCGCCTCGGGCCTGGTCCTGCCCTTGATGCAAAGTGCCGGCGTGAACCCAGCCTTGATGGTCCTAGCCATCGGCGCCGGTTCCCTGGCTGCCAGCCACGTGAATGATGCCGGGTTCTGGATGTTCCGGGAATACTTTGATTTGACCATTAAACAGACCTTGCTGACGTGGACGTTGTTGGAAACGATTATTTCGGTGGTTGGCTTGGGCGGTGTATTGCTGCTTAATTTAGTAGTTTAGTTCTGCTAAAACAGATTAAAGCCCAAATTCACTGAATGTGTGGATTTGGGCTTTTTCTATCCTGGAGCATGTTGCTCATTAGGACTTAGTTGGTGAGAAAGGCTTGTATTCTCCCGATGCACCCGAGATAATGGTAACCGGTCGCAAAAGGAGGAGGAAGTTATCAAAAATACTTTACCAGAACGCTGGACCGGCTTGATCATCGGGCTATTACTGAATGCCATGGGCCAGGGATTGTGTATTGTCGGCGCTATGGGCAGTGGGATTTGGACCGCCGCGGCGGTCAACCTGAGTGCCTGGCAGGGCTGGAACATCGGTATCGTGCTTTTTGTCAGCGGCGTGTTCAGTGCCGCCACGAATCAGGTCCTGATTCGGCGTATTGATGTCCCGCGCTTCGTTGCTGAAGTCATCTACGCCATGTTCTACGGCTATTTCGTCAACATTTTCACTTGGCTGTTCACCGTTTGGGGGATCGGCAGTTGGCCGCTTCTCGCCCGGACACTTGTCTCCTGTTTTGGTGTCGTGATCTTTTGCATTGCCATTTCGTTGTATCAACGGGCCAACATTATCATGCACCCCAATGATGACACCAGCAATATTCTCCGTTTCCGCTACTTGCACGGCAACGCCACTGCGTCACAGTTAGTGGATTTCATCCCGCCCATTATCGTCACAGCCATCGCTTGGGCGTTCTCCGGCAAGCTGTTGGGAATTAATGTGGCGACTGCCTTTTCGATGCTCTTTAACGGCGTGATCATTGCTTGGTCAGACGAGCATGTTTGGCCGCATTTGCGGCATAATTTTAAAATGACACCGCAAAAAGGATAGATAATAGAAGGTAAAAAAATAGACCGCCACCAGTGTTTTCCACACACCAGCGGCGGTCTTGGTTTCTATTCGGTCGGTACTGTACTCAGTCTCGCTATTTAGTGTAACGGGCTTGGATCCACTGGTGGCCGCCTAAGTCGTACCACAGTTCACCGTTATTCAAGGTGCCCACGACCCGCCAAGCAGTGCCGTGTTTAAGCATCTTGCCCGGCACGCGGGTGCCGTTGTTCGGCGATGTCCAAACGGCGATGCTATAGCCAGGCACGTAGTTGATCGTCGCTACCTTGCTGGTCGCAATTTCCGTGGTGCTGTTTGGTGCACCGTACACATGGGCATACGGCGCGGCAATCCATTGGTTGCCGCCCAAGTCATACCAATCAGTCCCGTTGACCTTGGTCGTCCGTACGGTCTTCCACTTCGTACCGGTCATCAGCAACTTACCGGGAATCGTATGACCCCCAACCGGTGCCGTCCAGACAGCCACGCCATAGCCTGGCACATAATTGATGTCGATGGTGGCACTCAATGGTGTCGCTTGATATTGTTGGTACCAGGGCTGTTCCTTAGTCGGATTCACCACGCCCGTGCTGGTACTGCTGGCCGCTAATGCCGGCGCTGCTGGCGCGACAAGAGCTAAGCCCAGAACCGCTCCTGCGATAGTCAGTGATTTTGCAATTTTTCCCATAATTGACCTCCTAATTCTTCACACGGTTATCCAGTTAAACTGGCTTACCCGCTTCATGCCGCTCCAACGATCCGCATCATTGAATTTGCCGGCACTGTAACGGGTCTGCGCCATAGAAGCCCATTACACTACTGGCAACTGTCTTGCCGAACGGTTCTGCTTTGCGGTAAACTGGTTGCTAATCGTCGTCTCACGCCCGCGCATCCCCATTGGAGGTTTTCATGTCATCCATTCCCGCTCCCGCATCCGCATCACTCGGCAGTACCTTTCGCACGCTGCGTCAATCGCGCGGCCTGTCCATGAACCAAGTCGCCCGCGATATCATTTCTACGTCAGGTTTAGGTAAATTCGAACGGGGCGAGGGGTCCATTGGCCTTGAAAAGTTTTTACCGATGCTGGATAGAATGAATATCACCATGGCTGAATTTATGTATCACGTCAATCACTATCAATGGACGCCTTTCATTCGCTTATTCGATCAATTGACAAAGGGCGTCACCCAATCTGACATAACTGAGCTCAAACGGCTGCAAGAGGAAGAACGTGCCGCAATTATTGAACCAAATAGTCCGTTGGATCAGCACTGGCTGAATAGTATTGCGGCAGAGTGTGCTGTCGGCTTAGTTGACGATGACCAGCCGCCACTGGCCGCAAACGTCACAGCAGTCATGGACTATTTACTGGGCATCACTAACTGGATGCAATATGATTTGTACCTGGCTGGCTTTGTTGCCTATTTCGCCGGCCCCGATGTGTTGGGATATGTAGCGGACACCATCTTCGCTAAAGTGATGAAATACAAAGACGTTATGGCCAATGATGAAAAAACCACCGAAATCGTGTTGAACGTTTTGGCCATCTTTCTCAGCATCAATCGCCTAGATGAAGCCAGTGATTTGATTCAGCGTATCGAACACACGCCGGGTACCCGTCACCTTACAGATCATACATTTCACTTTGAAAACTTGAAGGCCGTTTACCAATATTTGCTCGGCAACGTTGATGAGGCTAACGACTCCTTCCGGTGGATCATTGCGAGTATGCAGCGGCTGCATCTCACACCTGAGATCAGATTTATCGAACAGCAGCGCGAAAGACTTGTTGGGAAGCTTGCCAGTCTTTGATTATCCATCATTACTGATTGCCGTAATTGATTTTAACAGTATCCAGTCAGCGTGAAGCATTTGGCAACTATTGTTTATTCGCCCAGATCCACCGATTGAGCCAGTTTCCCGGTTTTTGCTTTGCTCCTTTCCTAGTCAGCAACAGTGACGACCAGCAACTATAGTTCAATTTAATTAACGGTTTGTTTACTTACATAGTTGTTGAAACCATCTCCACTCTTTATTTCAAGAAATTTTGCTAGTCATCACAAGGAGGACTTTTATGGCACTCGATTCACGGTATGGAATTGTTGTTCGCGAGATGCGGCAAGACCGAAATCTCACAATAAATTATGTTGCTTCCGGCATCATGTCCGTCTCTGGGCTTTCCCGGTTTGAACGCGGCGAAGTGATGACCACCCTGGAAAACTTAGTGAAACTGTTGAATCGCATGAACATCAACATGACTGAGTATCTGTACCGGGTCAATCGCCACCTATGGACACCGTCCATCGTTTTCTTCAGAGAACTCACCAACGCCTTGCGGGCTGGTAACAGTGCCAGAATTAAAGAATTGGCTCAGTCTGAGAAAGAAAAAATTGTAGCTGCTGATGATCCTAATGATCAGTATCGGTTAAACACCGTCGTTGCCGCGGCTGCTCTGGCTATTTTGGATGGTCCCGATCCGTCCTCTGATGACATCAAGCTAGTTACTGACTATCTATTTAATACGGAAGACTGGTTACAGTATGAGCTCCATCTCGTCGGCTTTATTCTCACCTATTTGGATGCGAAGCAATTGATGCGGATATCCCAATCCATATTCCGGCGCGCTTCAGAATACCTGAAGATGGTAGATAATGCTCAAAGCGCGGCGGAGGTCGAGCTCAACATCCTGGCTCTTTTGCTGCACAAGCGATTGCTTGACGAGGCAGAAATTCTCATCCGCCGTCTTGACGAGAGCCGGCTGACAACGCGTATCTCCTCGGAGCTGTTTAACTTTTCCAGTTTAGTGGCGGTGTACCACCAACTCCGGCAGAGCAATCCCAGCATCACGGATGCTAACAAAGAATTTGCGGCTGATGATGCTGTGATGCGATCACACAACCTCGTTGGCGACGCGGATGGGCTGAAACACCAGCGAGAAATAATCATAGCGGGCGACTAGCATTTTGACTCCCTTTCGAAACAACTTGAGTATCGTATCATGCCCAGATTCGGCATCGTTATTTTTTGATTATCTGTTACTGTGCCCTTTTCGTGTTGGTCGTATCCAAACCGCGCCAAATAACCAATGGACAAAATTTAAGGTTGTTTCTTTAGTGGCAGATATGCAAGCTGGCAGAACACGTTGCGGCTGCTGCGCAGCATAAATCGTTTCGGCTAATTCAAGGGAGCAGAAAAGCACACCATGAGTTTTCATCCCCAAAAACTCATGGTGTGCTTTTTCTTCATCCTGTTTTTGTCCTAACCCTCGGCTTCCGCCGCCGGCTCGGCCACCGTCAACGGCACCTGGATCGTTTCGGTCCCCGGTCCGGCCACATCCGGGAAGACCACGGTGAGCGTCAAGGTCACGGTCTTCGTCGCCGATACCTGGGTAGCGGTCAGCTGTGTTTCCGTGGCTTCGGGATAGTAGCCGATGATCTCGGCTAATTCGTCCTGGACGCCGGTCGTGTCTAGGATTTCGGTAACCCCTTCGTAACGGTCGGTGACCCGGGCGAAACGTTGGTCGGTGAAGTTGAGGCGCAGGTATTCCCCCAGAGCATCCGTCATTTTGTCTTTATCGGTACTAATTACAGTGGTTTTAATCGGCATGGTCCAGCATCCTTTCTGAGCAAGTCATGTTCTTAGCGTAATCGTTTGGCCCGGCCGGTGCAATCGTTTAGGCAAGCAAAAAGAACAATTTCTTCGCAATTATCCGGTATAATCTGGGCACTTGAATGGAGGTATTCGATATGTACCGTAAAACGATCGGTTTTCTCCTTGCCCTCGCCGTGGCGTTGGCCATGGTGATTGATACGTATATTCTCTTCTTTAAGAAACCAGCGGCTGTAGAATCCGCCGCGGCCAGCAGTAACCAGCGCAGTGCGGCGTCATCGTCATCATCAACGACCGCCACGGCCAAACACGCTTTGAAAGACGGCACGTACACCGGCAAATCAGTTGATACCCCGCATGGTGCCGTACAGTTGCAGATCGTCGTGCGCGCCGGCCGCATCAGTCAGGTCACCACCCTCGCTTATCCCAACGAAGAGCGGCGGTCCGAGCAGATCAATGCCCAAGCCTTGCCGATCCTGAAAGAAGAAGTCTTGAAGAGCCAAAGTGCCAGCATCCAACTGGTCTCCGGGGCTACGGAAACCAGTACCGGCTTCAAAGATTCCCTGCAAAACGCCATCAGCCAAGCCCAAGAAAGTCAGGCGAGCGCATGAGTATTCCATTTATTATTCACCGCACACTGCAAGAAATGACGATTCCCTTCACCATCAGTCTGGCCGTCACTGACCGGGCCGCCGGGGCGCCTTTGCTGACTCAAGCGGCCGAGCAAGTGAGTACGGCGCTGGCCCGAATCAATCGGTTATATTCGCCGTTCCGAGAAACCTCTCTGGTGCGCCGTTTTCAGGCCGGAGACCAGGCGCTGCTGCTCACCGAGCCGGAATTTCAAGAAATTTATGCGGCCACTTTAGCCGCGGCCCATTATACCCAAGGGGATTTCGATCCCTTCTTTAACGGCGCCTTTGATCCCACCGGCTACGTGAAAGGCTGGGCGGTGGAACAAATCACCACGGCGTTTCTGACCCCGTTGCTGGCCAATCCCCGGGTGATCGCCGTGAGCCTCAATGGCGGCGGCGACTTGCAGGCGGCCACCCGGCCGGACAGTGCCTTCACGTGGCACATCGGCATCGAAGACCCGGCCAATCCGCAGCGGATCATTGCCGCTTATGAGCTGGCCAATGGGGCGGTGGCCACATCGGCGGAAAATAAACGGGGCCATCATATTCGTCATACCGGCCCCGGGGATCTGGCCCAGGTCACCGTCTTGGCAGACCACTTAGCTGATGCGGATGTCTGGGCGACGGCCGGAATGGCTGGGGGTGAAGCCCGCTGGCAGACCCACCTCGCGGACAATCAGCTTACCGGTCTTTACATCACCGCCGACCGTGTCCTGCATCCCTTTACGAAAGGGGCGATCCGTGATGTTCAAACGGCATAATTATGCGTTGGGGCTGGCCTGGTTAGGCATCCTCTTTCTGGTGCCGCTGCCGTTTGTGCAAACTGTGGACGCTGGCCTGCCCGCCATCTACAATGATGAACGCCAAGCCGTGCTGTTCGGCGTCATCACCTATGTCTGGATGCTCACGGCGATTTATCTCAGCACCCGGCCCCGCTGGCTGGACCGCCTGATCGGCCTGCCGGAGATGTACCTGATCCATGGTCTATTAAGCATCGCCGCCCTTGGTTTGGCCTATCTGCACAAAACCAGCACGCAATCCCAGGGCTGGATCGAACGTACCGGGGACTGGGCCTTCAACCTTTTTCTGGCCGTCATGCTCTATTCTTTGCTCTTCCTCGCCGGCTGGCTCACCAGCCGTGTCCCGCCCTTGGCCCAGCTCAAGACGTGGTTAGAAAAAATCTTCAAACACGAATTCAATGTCTGGGTCCACCGGTTGAATCTGGTCGCGACACTCTTGATTTTTATCCACGTCTTGCTGATTTCGTATATCCGGGCTATCACGCCCTTCTTGGCACTCTTCCTGGCGGCATCCCTCGGGGTGGCTGCCAGTTATGCCTGGGCGAAGCTTGGGCCCCGCGCCGCCGGCCGGCTGCTGGCCAATCGGCCGCTGACCCCCGGCGTGCAGGAGCTGACCATCCGGCTGCCCCGAACCCAACAACCGGCGCTGCACGCCGGGGATTTTATCTTTCTCAGTTTTCCTACCCTCCCTGGTTTGCGGGAACCCCACCCGTTTTCCATCGTCAATGATCCAGCCAATGACCGGACCGTGATCCGCCTGGCAATTCGCGGGGACGGCGACTTCACCCGCCAATTAGCCTCAGTCGCGCCGCCCCAGCCAGTCGTCCTGCAAGGGGGTTACGGCCGGTACCAGGCTTTTCTCCGCGAACAGCAACCGGCCCACGTGGTCATGATTGCTGGCGGGACCGGGGTCGTGCCGCTGCTGTCGGTCACGGCCGCGCAGCCGCAGCAGCCGACGACTTTCTTCTATTCGGCCCGGACGGCAGCGGGACTGCTCTACCCGGAGTTATTCCAGGCCTGGCAAAAACGACCGGCATTCACCGTGTTCCGGCAAGTCGGTCGTTTCTCTGATGATCTGGTTGTGCAGCAGCTGCCAGCGAATACCGCGCAGACAGCGGTGCTGATCGGCGGGCCGGCAGCGCTGGCCCGGCACTGGATCAAAGTCTTGACCCAGCACGGTATTCCCCGGGGCCAAATCTATTACGAAGCCTTCACCTGGTGACGGTCAGGCCATGATGCTGAGCAGCACCCAGCCGATGGCCCCCATCACCACCAGCCCCAAGCCGTTCAGGGCAGCGAAGCCGGCGAAGAAGGTGCGGGTATTGCCGCTGCCCTCGGCGCAATACTGTTTGAATGTTAGCAAATTGGCCATGGACGCCACCAAACTCCCCAAGCCGCCAAGATTAGCCCCGTAAATCAAGGCCTGGGCGTGTCCCGTAAAGGGCGCCAATAATATCGTGGCCGGGACATTGCTGATGAACTGGCTGATGCCCAAGGCACTCAAATACACGGACAGGTGGTCGCCCTCTAAGGCACTCAAGGTGTGGGAGATCGCCCCGACTTGGGAGATGTCGCTCACCACGACAAAGAACAGCACAAAAGTCAGGACCAGCGCGTAGTCCACATTACCCATAATTCTCGGGGCCACGCCCAGGGCAACAACAATCGCCGCGATCGTCCCGACCCAGGGCGGGATCAGTTTAAAGACGCCGAGAAAAATCAGCGCAGCCACCCCCAGCGCCACCAGAAACGGCCGGGGCGCGATCTGGACGTTGGCAATGCTAATGGGCGGTATCGGTCGCGGTTTTACGAAGAAACTTAAGGCAAACAAAAAAAGAACACTGCACACCGCCAACGGCAGCGACCAGCTGAAGAAGGTGGCCGGCGAAACGACAAAGTGGGAGACTAGGAAAATATTGTGGGGATTGCCAAAGGGCGTCGCGGCACTGCCCAGATTAGCGGTCATGCCAATCAGGGTAACCGGCAGAATTTGCGGTAAGGCATGTTTGCGGGCGATGCGCAAATACAGGGGGACCAGCGTTAAGACCGTGATATCGTTGGTCAAGAACATGCCGCTGCCAAACGCCAGCAGCATGAACTGCCAAGTTAACCAGCGGGCATTGGGCGCGTGACTCGTCAGATGATACGCGGCCACGTCCAGCACATGCAGGTACTCAAAGATCTGGATCAGCGTGAGCATCCCCAGTACCGACCACAACGTCGCAAAGTGGATATCCGCTAACCGCGGGCGCGCCAAAAACAGACTCAGGCAGGCAATCACGGTGGTGATCTGCAATACCCGGTCGCTGGCAATTCTCTTTAATACAGCCATCAGTAACCTCTCTCAAGTTAGATGAAAAAAAACGAACGTTTCTATTTTGCACTATTTCTGGCTGCTTAACAAGACGCAACAAGCGCTTTCCGCCGCGAGTTAGCGGGCACTGCCGCTGCTGCTGGCCGCTGCCGGCACATTCAAGTTCAGGTCCGGCGCACTGCCGCCATAAGAACGAATTTCATTCATGATGGCAATGAGTTTCTGCCGCTGGGTCTCCTTATCGCTGGCGTTGTTGGCGTAGGCCTGACGAGTCGCCGCCAGCTGACTCTCGTACTGGGGCTGCAGTGCCGCCAGCTTAGCCTGGCGCTCCTGCTCCCGCTGACTCTCGATGGCTGCGCGCTGCTGGTTATACTTCGCCAATTTCGCGTTGCTCTCCTCTTCTTGGAGCAGGGCCTGCTGGAAATTCAAATCCTGGACCAGATGGTTCAGCTGATCGTCGAAGCTGCGCTTGGCCGATTGACGCCGAACCTTTTGATTCTTATACCGCATATCCTGGATCTGCTTCAGCCGAGTGTCGTATTTCTTCAATTCCGTTAGATCGCCCTGACTGTTGAACTGCGCGATCGCTTCACTGACCGCCTTCTCCCGCCGGTCTTCTTCCTTCTTCGACAAGTGATAAATGAGCCGGTAATCCAGATTGGCCAACCGCTTGGCATTGGCCTGCTTGCGGCTGCTGGCCAGGCTGGTCAACTCGCTGGTGATTCGGTCGCTGACCGTTTGGGTCTGTTTCTCCGGTAAGGCCGCCAGGTTGTTATTACCCACTTTCTTGATCGTGCTGGGCATCGGAAAGTCTATCTTGGCTTCCTTTAACGTGGTCACCAAATACTGGCCCTCCGCTTTGAACAGCGCCATCGGCAGCATCTGCATCGCATCGGTCAGCTGGCCGTTGTTGCCGCTGTTGTTGGAATCGTAGCCGGTCCAGTTGGCGATCGTGAAGCGCGGGGTCATCCCGACGAAGCTGATATCCCGATAATTATCGGTCGTCCCGGTTTTCCCGGCGGTATAGGGATAATTATTCAGCGCCGCCGCCTTGCCCAGACCATTCTTCAAGACACCCTGCATCGTGTTCAGCATCATGTAACTGGCATTGGCGGAGAAGACATTTTTCTTTTCGTGACCATTTTGAAAGACTGTCCGCCGATTGTAGCTGTCATACAGCGTCGTCAGGTTGCTGGGCGCAATGAACTGGCCGCTGCGGGCGAAGCTGCTGTAAGCCCCCGCCATTTCGGTGGTATTGGTGCGAAAACTGCCCAGGGCCATCGCCGCGCCGTTGGCCAAGTCCGCCGGCGTAATCGCAGAAAACTGCATTTGGCCCAATTTCTCGTAATAGGATTTCTGCGTGTCCTGAGCCGCCAGCTGGAAAGCCACGGTATTGACGGAATCTTCCAGGGCGTGGCGGATGGTCATGCTGCCATGGTAACCGGCGTAATAGTTCTGCAGCGGCTGGCCGTTGACGTTGGTCACCGGCCGGTCGACCACGGTGCTCATCGGCGTGTAGCCCCGGCTGAACGCCTCCGCATAGGCGACGATCGGCTTGGCAGTGGACCCGAACGGCCGGGCACTGAGCGCCCGGTTCACTTGATCATTCTGGGTGGAGCGGCCGCCGATGATTGCCAGCACATCGCCGGTTTGATTGTCCACCACCGTGCTGGCCACTTGCGGCTGCAGGCGGCCTTGGCCGTCCTTCGCTGTATAGGGGGCATAGGTCGCGTTCGTGATTTTCTCAATCTGCTGCTGAATGCCCATGTCAATGGACGTGTTGATCACGTAGCCGCCGTTCAGTAATTGGGCGTAGTCCTGCTGATAGAGCTGATTATATTGGGCGTTATAGTTCTGCTGGGTCTTCGTATCCTTGAACGCATATTGGAACGTGAAGCCGTTGGCCGACATCAGGGCTTCTGTCGCATTAGTCAAGGCGTAGGACACCGCGTAGTTGTCGGTGATGTTGGTGTTCTGATTGGCGTTGGTCACGTTCAGCCCCAGCGGCTTGGCGGATTCCCGATCGAAGACCTGGCTGTCGATCAGGCCCTGCTGCTCCCAGACATAGAGCACGGTGTTGCGCCGGTTGCGGGCGCCAGTGGGGTTATTCAATGGGTCGTAGAGGGTCGGATTATTGGGAATACCCACCAGCAGAGCGATCTGACTGGCCGTCAGTTTGTTTTGATCCGTGTTGAAATAGAATTTTGCCGCGCTGCCGATCCCGTACTGGCCATGGCCAAAGTAGGTATCGTTCAAATAAAACTCAAGAATATCGTGTTTACTGAACTTTTGCTCCAGCTCCTGGGCAATCACCATTTCCCGAATCTTACGCATCGGTGTTTGACTCTGGTCTTTCAAGATATCATTCTTCACCAGCTGCTGGGTCAGGGTCGACCCCCCCTGGACCTGGCGCCGGCGGAGCATGCTGAACGTCGAACGGATCACCGCGTAGGGATCGACCCCGTGGTGTTCGAAAAAGCGGCGGTCCTCCACGGCGACTAATCCCTTGACGATACCGGGATTGATTTGGTTGTAGCGCAAATAAAGCGGCTGGTTCGGTGATAGTGTCCGAATCACTTGCCCATTGCGGTCTTTGACCACGGTGGGCTGTTTCGGGGCAAAATCCGCCCGCTTCACCGTCGCCGCAATGGTGTAGCCGTCGGTAATCGCTTGTTTAGCCTGGCCGCCGTACTTGGCCCAGGCGACCCCCACCGCTGTGACCAGGACCACGACTAAGGTGAGGAGGACTCCGAAGAAAATCTTCCAGCCGCGGTGCTTCTTGGGCGGCCGGGGGTGGCGCGCGGCCTTTTCGGCGTTGCGCCGGGCCGTGCGGGATAATACGGGTGGTTCTTGGTCAGCTGCCACGCGCGGGGTGCCTCCTTTCTTTTTCTGCATTAATAAACGTACACCACGGTACTGTCGGTGATCTGATTGGCAATGGTCGTGTAGCCGCTGCTGGTACTGATCATATTACCCAGGGTACTGGCTCCGGCGGCGATAAAACCAATGGTGGTCTGGCCCTTGAGCAGAATACTGTTTTGCAAGTCGGTATTGTTGCGCAGCCAGAAGACGGTACTTGCGTCATTGAAGTCGCTGGTGTCGTTGCTGTTGGCACTATCGGCCACCGGACTGGTACTGGGCGCTGCACTGGCCTGAGCGTAATACTGGCCGAAGTCGCTGGCACTGGGGGCCGTCACCACGGCGCCCTGAGCCCCGCCGCTGATCATGGCGCTCACACTGTATTGACCGCCGCTCAGACTCAGATTGTCCAGGGTGATCGCGTCACCGGTGGTGCTGTAATGGCCACTGCTGCGGTGCAGGAACTGGGCCGTCTTCGCGGACTGATCCACCAGCAGCACACTGGTCGCGGTGATATCGGCATTGCTCAGAATCGAATCGTAATTCGTGCCACTGTTGCCGGCCAGGGTCTCACCGCCCTGACTGATCGTCACCTGGGCCGGCGTATAGCCCTGGGTCAGCGGGGCATTTTTCAACTCGTCCAGCGCCTTTTGCTCCGCCGCACTTTGCGCCGCGTTAGTCGCCGACGTGTTCTTATCAAAGGCCGCCGCCAGGCTCTGCACCGGCTGGCGCCAGCGGTCGGCAATCGTCCGATTGCGGATCAGGCTGTAGTAGGCCTTGGTCTGGGCCACCTGCTGCAGTGTCGGAACGACCTTGGTGGCAGTGTAGTCGCTGTAGATTTTTTGAATAAACGTATTAGCATCCGTGGTTTGCTGGAACCAGACCTGGACTGTGTCCAGCCGGTTCTTCTGGTCCTGATACACCGTGCTGTTTTTCTCCTGGAGCAGGGTCTGGTCGATTGTATTCAACTGGGCACTGGTCACGCCGTCCTGATAATGGTCTTTGTCCGCGTACAAATCCGTGACCAGCTTGGCCCGCTCCTGGCGCTTGGCCCAGTCCGTGGTGAAGTGCTGCCACACCTGCCGACTGTGATCGGTGAAGGCCCACTGCCAGCGATCGTGGCTGGTCTGCAAGTCCTGCCGCGCCGCTGGGGGTACCGTCGTCTTCAGCGCCCGCTGGGCCACGTTCGTGTATTGCGCTTCGACCTGGCCGTTGAAGTGGTGATTCAGGAACCACCAGCTGAACAGGAGCACCAGAAACAAAGCCATCACAATATTCGCAATGACCAAAATGACCCGCTTCGCATGCTGATACTGCGGTGAACGCCGCGTCCCCAAAGCCGCCCCATCGTCCTTTCTGATTGATGTCTTTCTCCATTGTACCCAATTGACGCGGGGAAGAAAAATCAACGTGGGCAATCATTCTTCTGCTTTTGCGCTCCCTCCCCCAATCGGGTATGCTGGAGAAAGATTATTGCGGGAAGGATCGAACGATGACAAAGGCAAAGAAATGGCGGCTATGGCGCTGGGGCAGCGCCTTAGCCATTATCCTGATTTTAGGCACAGTAGGCTTTGTACGCCGCACGCAGATTGCGGCCGGCCTGTCTAACTGGCTGACCCAGCAGACCATCCCTTTCAATTGGGTCGTCAGCCCAGACGCCGCCGCGGCCCAGGAAACGGTCAAGGGCGTCTCGCTGGACGGCAATGACGCCAAACAGCGGGCCAGTGCTCTGGCTGCTTTTTCCGAAGCCCAGCAGCGCTTTATCGTTGCCGATCAGAATTACACGACTTTCCTGGCGCCGGCAGAGGCTAAGCGATTGAAGAAATGGGTAACGGATAAGCCTTATCAATACATCAGCGACTTGACCCTGCTGGGTTATGGCCGCGATACCCAGGGCGATTTTCTTTATCTCAGCGCCAATCGGTACCAGGACACACCGACGATTTGGTCCTACCGCTACCGGATCTACTACCAGGGCGACCGCCTGCTGTCCTCCTATTATGCCGGCCGCTTCGAAGATACGGTGCAGCCGCAGTTCATCGCCCCAAAAGTCGGACTGGGCACCCCAGGCAACGCCACGGCGGTCAACTTTTTGACCCAGATCAAAAACGGTCTGAGCCGGGCAGATCTATATGAAAAAATCAATGACCGTTCCCTCTTCGTCGGCATCGCCCGCCAGTTAGGCCTGGACGACGCCAGTGCCGCCGGGTTGCAGGAATACCTGCGCCGCAGCAACGGCAAGTTCAACAACTCCGCGATTACAGGCTACACAATTACTGATGCCCCGCGGGTCACTCGCTTTTCGCTGGTGGTCAAAAAAGCCGGGACACGGTACCCGCTGACGCTGTCGTTTGATCGGAATAAGAGTAAATTCACCCAGCTGCGCATGGGTAACGTGAATCCAGGAAATCAGAAAAATGGGTAAATGAAAACGGGACTGCTGGTGGGCAATCCCGTTTTCGTTTGTAAAAATTATTCTTCGTTCCCTGGTTCAGACGCAATAATCTGCATATCGCCCTCAACAGTCCAGCCCTTGATCTGAGCCGGAATGATGAAGTGCATTCCCTTATGCAGTTCGTATGGGTCGCCGTCAACAGTGATCGTCCCGTCGCCAGCCAGCACGGACACCAGGGTGTATGGCGCTTGGACGTGATGCAGCTGCTGCTTATCCTTGATCCGCCATTGCCAGACACTAAAGAACGGTGAAATCGGCGGCTTGACGTAGGTCGTGAACGTAGACGCACCGCGCTGCTCAGTTTGGATATCCAGCTGCGGGTCATGGTGGGGCACCGTGGTCACATCAATGGACTGCTTAAGGTGCAGATCCCGCTTCTTCCCCGTCTTTTCATCCACCCGATCGTAGTCGTACAACCGGTAAGTCGTGTCGCTGGACTGCTGCGTCTCCAGCACCATGATGCCCTTGTTCAGGGCGTGGATCGTACCGCTGGGTACAAAGATGAAATCGCCGGTCTTCACCGGTACTTTGCGCAGCAGCTTGTCCCATTCCCCGGCGTGGATCATGTCCGCCAATTGCTGGCGGGTTTGAGCGTGGTGGCCATAAATCAAGTAAGAGCCGGGATCGGCCTGGATGACATACCAGCACTCCGTTTTGCCCAACTCGTGTTCATGTTCCTCGGCATACGCATCATCCGGGTGGACCTGTACCGACAAACTGGCTTCGGCGTCCAGAATCTTGGTCAGTAACGGGAAGACTTTCTCGCTGGGATTGCCGAAATATTCTGGATGCACTTGATACGCATCGTCCAAGGACAGCCCGGCCAGCGGGCCGTTGATCACCCGGCTGGGACCGTGGGGATGAGCCGAGATGGCCCAGCATTCCCCAATTTTACCCTTAGGGAGTTTGTAGCCGAACTCACTGGCCAGCTTGCGCCCGCCCCAGATCTTCGGTTGGAAATACGGATGGAGAAACAACGGTTCAATTGCCATTTTTGCGGCCTCCAAATAGTAGATTCACATTCATTATACCAAGGACCGGGCGATAGAAATCGGAGTTATCTGTTATATCAGTTGTTGGCACGCAATGCGTCAACTATCGTTTTTACCTTCTCCGCCAGCGGCCGCATACCGTCAATTACTTGGTCGACATGCTGACTGACGACGGTGTCGTGAACGACGAAAAGCGGCCGCGCCTGTGTCAAATAAGCCTTAGCCCAAGCGAGGATATCGGCTTTCGTCGTGTCGGCTGCCGCGTAGTCCCGCCGCAAGGCCCGGGCAAACGCCACATCCAGCGGCGTCTGAACGTAAAAAGCCAGATCAATCAGCGGTGCGATCTGCCGATTGACCCGGCCGAAGGGATAATCCACGATGACGATCGCGTGGTTCTGCTGGGCAGCCTGAATGGCGGCCGCTAAATCCGTCAAGTCGTACTGGTTGAAAGCTCGGATCGGATCCGCCACGGTGACGGCCGCCGCGGGCGCTTCCGGCCGCTGGTCAAAGCTGAAGCCGTCAAAACGAACCACGCCAGCGCCAGGCAGATGATCCCGGACCGCCTGCACGAGGGTGGATTTGCCACCGCCGCTGATCCCGCTGATCGATAAGACCGGCGTCACTTTGGTTGCGCCCATGTGTCGTATTTCTCTACTTTGGCATCCGGGAAGCGCTGTTCAATGGCCTCAATATAAGGCACAACGTTGCGCGACGCGATGATCAAATCGGGCTGGTCTTTGAAATCCAGCGTTTCGCTAAGTTTGAGCTCATGCCAGGTATAGTCCGGCAGTGCCTCTTGGATTGCGGCGTATGCCTTCTTGTAATAGTGGCTGTTCAACGCGGCGTTGACGATGGCCCCGCCTTGATAATCCAATCGATCCATTTCGGTCACAAAAATACCAATTGCCATGCAAATCGTCTCCGTTTGCGGTCTTGTTAACTACTGAGCTGGTTTCAGTATACCAGAACCGGCCATTAATCCGGTCAGTCCTGCTTAAAAAAACATCAATATGATTCCATACTCATCTGTCAAAACGCCAACTGCGGTATACTATTGAGAAAAGGAGGCAATGACGATGATCAAATGGATGCCTGCGGGGATCATGGGCTTGCTCTGGCTGGGCGGACTGCTCACGGTCCGGCCTTGGCGCACGGTCCGCAGTCGAGGCCAAGCGCTGGCGGTGCTCGCCCTGTGGGGTTATCTCGCCGTCCTGATTCCGCTGTGTTTTACACCCTTCCCCGCCCATCGCGGGGTCTGGGGCGGCATGGCGCCAATCATGGTCGGGACCGCACCGACCAACCCCATTCCCTTCCGCGGCGGGCTGACGCCGGATTTCTGGCTGAATATTTTGATGACCGTTCCCTTCGGCTTCCTGCTCCAAACCATTTACCACTGGCGCTGGCCGCGCATTCTGCTGGCGGGCTTGGCGCTGACCTGTTTGATCGAAGGCGGGCAGTTCATCGCCGGCCTGACGGTCCAGCTTAATCGCTGGAGCGATGTAAACGATATCATCACCAATGTGACCGGCACGGTACTGGGAAGTCTCATTCGTGGACTATGGGTACGTTTTCGGTTACAATGATGGCATACCGAGGTATGTATTTTATCACAAAAATCAGAGGAGGTTCCTCATCATGAAAGTCACCCGGGCAGAACTGGCCGGCCGGGCCTTGGACATGTTCCGCAAACACGGCTTCGATGCCGTTTCGGTCAACGATATTGCCGGTTCATTCAACGTCACCAAGGGGTCGTTCTATCACTATTTCAAGAGCAAGGATGATATCCTGCTGGATTACTACAACAACCTGCTGCTCAATTCGAATGTCTTGCTTGACCAGATCCTGGCCGGGCCGGCAACGATCACCAACAAGGTCAAGACCTTGACGGATATTGCCGTGAATGCCACGATCACCCTCGGGCCGGATCTGCTCAAGCGCCTGCTGGTGCTGTACCTGACCCAAGAGAGCGACTTAACGATCCTGCAAGAAGGCGGCTATCTGGTCAACTATCTGGCCGCCCTGCGCACACTCTTTGTTCAGGGTAAGGAACAGGGCCAGTGGGCCGGTGAGTTGTCCGGCGAAGACTTGTATTGGAACTACATCCACGATTTGCTGGGATTGCTCAGCGAATGGAGTGCCAAAAACGGCAGCTTCGATTTGAAGACCGCCGCGAGCAAGATGATCGCGTTGTTGCCAGCTAAGGCGTGAACAGCGGTTTGACCTGCTGATAGACGGTCTTAGCGATCAGCGCATGGCCGGCATCGCTGGGATGAAAGCCGTCGCCATAACCTAAGAATGATGCGGCGCCCTTGGTTGAGAGGGCGCCGTTTTGTTGTGCATCCGCCCAGATCGGCTCCAGATTAGCGACCCGCAATCCATAGTGCTTGGCCACCGTCTGTACCCGGGCATCATAAGTCGCCGAACGCGGCTGATTCCACGTCGTCAGCAGCACGATCTGCGCATCCGTATGGGCCTGCAAGTCCTTGATCAGCCGGGTCAAATTCTTCTGAAAACGGGCCGGCGTGGCTGAATGGGGCGGATCGTCATAGACCGACTCGTTGGTGCCGAACTCAATGGTCACCAAATCGGGCTTCGTCGCGTAGATGGCGGCCAGTTGGGGAAAGGCCACCGTGTTGATACTGCCGCCATTTTCACTGAAATTATGGACTTTGACGGGCACTTGCTGCTGGGCGGTGATCGTCCGCGCCAGTTCAGGCACGTACCCCTTATCCTTTGCCGTCGCAAAATAGCCCACGGCCAGACTGTCGCCCAAGGCTGTGTACACCAAAGGGCGGCGGGTCGAAAAGTCGGTCCAGGCCAGCGCTGGTTTATCAGTTGTGGCCGCCGGAGCGGCTTTTTTTGATGCCGACGCAGAAGCGGCCGAGGGAGCGGTCAGGCCCCACTCGTCCGCATGGGTGCGGACAGCAGAACACACTGCAAGGACCCCGGCGAGGACAAAAAGGACCGCCGCGACGCCTACGAACCAATGAGTATGGTGATGTTCCGGTCGTTTCATTGCTTTGCCGCCGCCTTAATTTGTTCTAAGTACGCATGACTCGCTCGCTGGGCGGTACTGTCCAGCTGATCTTTCAGCGTGATCTCATAGATATCTGTGGCCCGCGGATTCAATACCGGCCAGACCCGGGTCCAGTCGATCTTTCCCTGACCCAACGGCAAACTGTCGTGCCGCTGACCCATGGAATCCACCAGATGGTAATGAACGATCGCCGGGGCCAACTGACGCAGCGACGCGACCAGCCCATCATTATCGCCCTGGGCGGCAATGAACGTATGGCTGGTGTCGTACGCCAGGCGATAATGATGGGCCAGAATCTCGGCATTATAGACTGGATCGCTGTAGGTATAGGTGGGCGAAATGGAATTTTCAAACATAATATGATTGCCGCCCAGATCCCGCCAATGATCCAGCTGGGCCAGCACCGCCGCCCGGCCGGCCGCGATCGAGCCGAATTCAGCAATTATTTTCTCCGGCGGTTCGCTGTAAGACCCATGGACCAGCAGCTGCACGTCCATTTCTTGCGCGACTTGCAGCAAGGCAGTGGTACTTTGGGTCACAAAAGCGCGCAAGCCGGTATCAGGGCTGGCAATCTCCACGTGGGTCCCGTGCCAGCTCATCGGATGGTGAATCACAATACGCCGCGTATCGTGCTGGACCCATTCGATCATGGTCCGCAAATGGGCCAATCCCGCCGGGGTCACGTCCGCGGGCGTCGTGAAGAACTCAAAAACCGCCGGGCGGTAACGCAGCCGCTCAGCGATTTGGGCCGGATCAGTACTGGCTTTCAAGCCTAAATAGGGAAATTCTGTCTGTGTGTTCATACCCTTGATTGTAGCGATTTTTACCGGTCTTGTCAGCGGCCTTTACGGGCATCGCTGATCATTTCCGCCAATTCATCCCGATCGATCAGCCGGACGCCCACACCGGCCGCCAACTCCTTGGCACTGTTGGTGTAGTACGCGTTAGAAATGACTACCGGGTGCGTCAGGTGATAAAACGCGCAGCCGGTGAAAACTTGCTGCACCGCGCTGTTGTCCACGGAATGGTTATACCGCTTGCACTGAATGCCGAAGCTCTCGCCATCGGCCTCGGCGATGATGTCCACCCCTTGATCCCGGCTGGCCGGGGTCACTTTGACTTTTGTGAAACCCAGATGCACCAGCAGCTGGGCCGTGTATTCCTCGAAGGCAATGCCGTCCATCCGGTCGATCCGGGCCATGCCGGTCCGTAAATGGAGCAGGAAGCGAATGAGGACAATGAGCCACCCAACGACCAGCACGGCCACCCCGGTCCAGAAATACGGGGCATACTGCTGGGCGGTAAAAAGCGGCAGCGTGGGCTGAATCAGAAAGCGATACCCGGCCAGCCCGGCCGCCAGAATAATACTGAGAATGATGCCAAGACGCCGCATGGCGTTTCTCCTCCTTTGTGTCTTACGCTCCATTGTACGGGGCGTTCGCATCCCGACGCAATCGGCCGCGGGGCCGAACTTGCCCTTGTCAGGCTGGAAGAGAATGGGCACAATAATCAATGTAGAGAAAGGATGGAGAAATTTGGTACAGAAACAACCAGTATTGACCCGGGGCTTGATCTTCGTAATGGCTCTGACCTGCGGCGTTGTCGTCGCCAATAATTATTACTTGCAGCCGATTGAAACGGCCATTGCCCAAAGCTTCCGCGTCAGCAACGGCGCGGTCGGCGTAGCCGCGATGCTGACCCAATTCGGCTACGCTGTGGGCCTGCTGCTTTTGGTGCCCTTGGGGGATATCATCAATCGGCGCAAGCTGATCATCCGCATGTGTCTCTTGTCCGGGATCACCTTGCTGGGCGCTTATTTTGCCCCGACTTTGGCGCTATTCTCATTGGCGTCCTTTTTGATTGGGCTGGTCTCCATCGTGCCCCAGATCATCATCCCCTACGGTGCCGTGTTAGCCGGTCCGGACAAGCGCGGTCGGGTGATGGGCACATTACTGGGCGGTTTACTGGTCGGGATTCTGCTCTCCCGGACGATTTCTGGAATCGTGGCCAGCATTTGGCCGTGGCGGACAATTTATCTGATTGCCGTCGTGGTCATCTTGGCCTTAGCCGGCGTGTTGGCCCTGACCCTGCCAGATCCCGGCCGACCGCCCCATCATGCACTGAACTACTGGCAAACTCTGGCCACGATCCCCGGGTTGATCCGACAGCACCGGGTCTTGCAAGAGGCAGCCGTGAACGGCTTCTTCATGTTTGGCACATTTTCTATTTTCTGGTCCACTCTGATCTTTTATATTGCCAGCCCAGTCTATCGCTGGGGCACCCGGGAAGCGGGTTTACTGGCTATCTTTGGCCTCTTTGGCGCCCTGGCCGCGCCGCTCATCGGTCGGCTGGCGGACCGCTTTTCTGACCGGCACCTGGTCCTGATCGGTTTGCTGCTGGAAACCCTGGCCTTTCTGCTGCTGATGGCCGGCGGTCAATTCGTCGTCCTGCTGGTCTTGAGTATTATCCTGCTGGATGTCGGCAATCAGTTCGGTCAAGTCTCGAACCAGACCCGGGTGCAGAATCTCGGCGAACACATCAGCAACCGCACCAACACAGTCTTCATGTTCAGTTACTTTTTGGGCGGCTCCTTGGGCAGTCTGCTGGGCACTACCATGTGGCAGCAGGCCGGTTGGCTGGGCGTCACCGCGGCCGGACTGGTCTTTCAGCTGCTGGCCTACATTGCCCATTTACTGATTTTTCGGCCGAAAAAAGCGCTGTGACCGAAGTCCCAGCGCTGGTGTATTACAATTTTATTCTGCCGTCTTGGTGGGCCGCCAAGTCCGGCCATCCTGCAAAATTTGCCGGGATGATAAATGCCGGGCCATGTAAGCCAATACTGTCTGGGCGTGGGCAACATTGAATTCCCACTGGTCACCATCCACCGTGGTTACTTGGAACCCGCGGGTCAAGCGGCCGCCGAAGAAGGTCTCGATCCAGACATATTGGATCTGGGCCCAGGGCAGCCAGGTGAAGTTCTTGGCCTGGACTGCCCGGGTGATAAATTCAAGCCCGGCGTTGCCCAACGCCAACATACCAGCGCGATAAGTGCCGGTCATATTCGTCCGGGCCCGGGTCGTCAGTTCGATTTCTTGATTTAGCGGTTGATCCATAGGGACCGCTCCTTTCCCACCGAAGGTTTTGTTTGGCCCCCGGGTGTCGCAACAGTGTGCGCTCTTACTTAATGCCCTATTGTACTCAGTATCGTGCATTAATGCACTGCAGACGCTCGCACTATTGTCCTTATCTATTCGACCATACCACAGTGCCGTTAAGACGCCAAATAATATGACTAGTTCTTAGGGGATTGTTTCTTTTTACGCCGGAAGGCCCGGGTGATTACTTGCCAGAAGCTCAGGGACTTCACGATATGGTCGGGATCGACGTGTTCGCGAATCGCCCGCAAGACCCGTTTGGGGTCCTTCGAAGCAAAGGAATAGGTGCCGGCCTTTTTGGTTTCTACGGCATAACGGGGAATCCATTTGCCGCCGAAGACCACGGAGACGATTACGAAGTTCACTTCGTCCCAGGGAATTTGGATGTAGTGCTTGAGGTTCTTTTCGTTATAGAACTCAAACCCCTTGTCCCCGATCATAATCTTGCCATATTCGGGCAGACCGAGATAAGACGTGGCATCCGTCACCAGCTCGACTTTCGTGTTTAATGATTCGACCATATCTGTGCCCACTTTCTCCATTCACTGCTTACATTATTAATTGTATCACGTCTGGAAATACAAAAGGCCCGGGCCGAAAGCACCCGAGCCAATGAATATTAACCTGAAATAATTACATCCAACCAATTACGTGCATGACAACACCAACGACGAAGAGGCCGAGGATGATGACGATGGGTGACACTTTCTTCTTCAGCAACCACATGCAGAGGAAGGTCAGACCCAATGCGGCCAAGCCAGGAATCAGCATGTCCAAGTTGTCTTGCAACGTGGTGACCTTAGTCGCTGTCAACGCACGGCCTTCGCCTTGCAGCTGCAGGGCTTTTTGAATCCCCTTAGCGCCAGCCGGTAATGTGTTCCAGTCAATGTAGGCACCCTTCTGTTGCGGGACAGAGGAAACAACCGGGGTGAACTTAACAGCTACCCACCGGTTGACCAGCGATCCCAGGATAAACATCCCGAGGATAGTGGCCCCCTTTGTAACTTCTTGCAGTAAACCGCCGGATAAGTCATCAGTAATCTTGGACCCGACTTTATAGCCGAATTCTTGGGTGTACCAAGTGAAGGCCATCCGGATAATGTTCCAAGCAAAGAAGTAGATCAACGGGCCCATAATATTCCCGCTCATCGCCAAAGATGCGGCTAAGGCCCCAATGATTGGCTTAATAGTGAACCAGAATACTGGATCCCCGATACCAGCCAACGGGCCCATCATCCCGACTTTTACACCTTGAATGGCAACATCGTCAACCGGTGCCCCATTGGCCCGGTCTTCTTCCAGCGCCAAAGTCACCCCAATGATCGGGGAGGCCAGATACGGGTGGGTGTTGAAGAATTCCAAGTGCCGCTTCAACGCAGCGGCCCGGTCTTCCTTGGTCTTGTACAGCTTCTTCAAGGCCGGAATCATCGAATAAGCAAAACCGCCGTTCTGCATCCGTTCGTAGTTCCATGACCCTTGAATGAACGTGGACCGCCACCAAACATGGAGCCGATCGCCTTTTGTTAATGTAATACGCTGCTTATCATCTGCCATTGTTTAGCCCCCCTTTCTCAATAATCGTCTATGATCTTGCCGACTGGATCACCTGTATTATTATTGCTGGAGCCGCTGCCATTAGAGCTGCCGCCCATCTTGGACAACGCCAGGTAGATCAGCGCCAGGGAAATGCCGATGGCGCCCAAGCCGATCAAGGTGATTTCCTTCACCGTGGCTAAAACAAAGCCGATGGCGAAGAACGGCCAAACTTCTCGGGTCGCCATCATGTTGATGATCATGGCATACCCAACGGCCACGACCATGCCGCCGCCGATGCCTAAACCATCAGTCAGCCATTGCGGCATCAAGGCCAGTAAGTCCCGCACCCGGGTAGCACCAACAGCCAGAATCAACCCGGCTGGAATCGCGATCCGCAGCCCTTGCATGATGATCGCGACGACTTGCCAAATATCGATCATCCGGAAATTACCATCGTCAGCTGCCCGGTCCATCAAGTGGACAATACCAGTTGCCAAGGTCCGTACAACAGTTGTCAGCAGCAAGCCGGCAACTGCCAGAGGAATCGCAATGGCAATGGCGGACTTAACGCCTGCTTGTCCTTGGCCACCAAGAACCAGAATAATGGCGGATGCAACAGAAGCCAAGGCGGCATCAGGCGCCACAGCGGCGCCAATGTTTGCCCAACCCAACGCGATCATTTCCAATTGACCGCCTAACATCACACACGGGATCAAGTTCCCCGTGACTAAGCCGATCAGCGTGCAGGCAATAACGGGCTGATGAAAGTGGAATTCATCCAAGATACCTTCCATCCCCGCTAGGAACGACACACCGATGACTAATATGATTTGAATAATGTTTAAATTCATCAGTATTAGCCTCTCTTTCTCTACAACGTAAAATGAATTATTTCTGCTGGTCCAGCATGGATTGGGCTTTCTTCAGAATGTTATCCATATTGTCTGGACCATCTGAAGGTACCTTCCGGACGTCGAACTTGACGCCCAACTGCTTCAGCTTGCCGAACGTATCAATATCTTCTTGATTGAAGGCCAACACCTTGTTGGGTTGTACCTTGCCGACGGAGTGAGCCATGGAACCGATATTCAGTTCCGTTAAAGGCACGCCGCCTTCAATGGCCTTCAATGCGTCCTCTGGATTTTCGAACAGCAACAAGGCTTTTTGCCCGCCAAAGTGCTGATCATCTTTGGCCAGCTTGATCATTTGGGCAATCGGGACAACGTGGGCATGCACGCCAACCGGTGCGGCTTCCATGATCAATTTCTTCCGTAACTCATCGTGCGCAACAGCATCGGAAACAACGATGATGCGGTTTGCACCCGACGTCTTGGTCCAAGTCGTGGCGACCTGGCCGTGCAGCAGCCGGGAATCGATCCGGGCCAAAACATACTGCATACTGCCCGGGGCCCCAACTTTACCGTTGGTACTGGTCGGTGCTGCGTCAGCGGCTGCCGGTGCGGCCGCCCCGGTACTCTTGGGTTCCAAATCTTCCGGTTTGATCTTCACGCCATCACGGCCCGCTTCAACAATGTGGGCTGCAATTTCGTGCGCTGAATTCATTGTCAGGCGGGAACCGTATGCTTCAATCAGCATCGGCAGATTCAACCCGGTGACAATTGCCCACTTATCCTTGTGGGCCTCATACAAGCCGTTGGACTGATTAAACGGAGAGCCGCCCCACAAGTCAATCAGGAAGAGCACATCATCATCCGGATCGAACTTGCTAATGGCTGCTTCCAAGTGGGCCTTCAAATCTTCAGGCCCTTCGTCGGGCATAAAAGTCACTGCTTCGACTTTCTCCTGCTCACCGAAAATCATTTGCCCGGATTGTTTGATACCCGCGGCAAATTGACCGTGACTTGCAAGAATGATGCCAACCATGTACTTCGCCTCCTACTAAACTCCTGTGTGGTACTGTTTCTAGAACCAGTACCAAAGTGGCATAACAGAATGGGGAATGATGGCGGAAAAAGCACTCATGACGTGCCTTGGCCGTTCTTCAATCCCATCTGTTAATATCATAGCATCTTGCCTCGGCTACCTGTTAGCAAAAGCACTTGCAAAATAATAGCGGTACCGCAAGCGCTCTCAAACCGGTCTAGACAAGTACGCCGTTTTCTATTCTACCGGCTTCCACGGCACTTGTGAAGGCTTTTTTCACGAATTTCAACGATTACTGAAGTGTAAAATCACAATAAGGACGCTGACACACGCTAGAGCGCCCAGCGTCGCCAGCATTGCCTGCCAGGAGGTCCCCAGCAGCAAAAAGACGACGCCCAAGCCGGCACACCACCACAGCAGCCGGTAGCCGGCCGGTTTGACCCGATGAATCACGCCAACTTCGCGGCCTAAGATAATGACCACCACCAAGCCGAGCAAAAAAATTCCAATAATCGCTGCTGCCGTGCGCACGACCGCACCCCCTTATTCTGCTTTATTCCTATTATAGTACGCCGACACTTTCCTTTGCATCGTCGGCAGGGCCAACTCTTGCTGGGTCAGCGGCAGCCAGCGGGCATTGGCCGGGAGCGGCGGGACGTCTGCTAGGGTCAGTTGTACCACGGTGATCGTCCACCGTTGATGCGTGAATACGTGCACAACCCCGTTTTCGCCAACTGGTTGGACCCGCAGGACCAGTGCTGGATCCAGGATAATCCCATGCTCGTCGGCGAGTTGTTGGATCAATTCCGGAGCCGAGGCGCCCTGTTGATCCCCAGTCAGCAACGGCCAGGTCCAAAGATCAGCGAGCAAGCCCCGCGACGGCCGCTGCTGCCACACGACTTGGCCGTCCGGCGCCAACAGTGCCAGCGCAGTGTAGGCTTTGGCCACCGGCTTTTTCTTCGGCGCTTTGACCGGATACTGATCGGTCACACCCTGCTGGTAAGCCGCGTCGAAGGCGGCCACTGGCGAGTGCGCACTGTCCGGATCCTTAGCCCGCATATAACTGGAACCCAGGTCCATCACCGCTTGATTGAAATCCCCTGGCCGATCCGCTGGAATCAGGGGGGTAATGGCGTCGTTGAACACTTTTTTAGCCGCACTGCTGCGGATATCCGTGTCGATCAGCAGCAGCCGTGAAAAGACCCGGTAGGCATTACCATCGATTGCCGGCACCGGCTGGCTAAAGGCAATGGATGCCACGGCCCCAGCCACATAGTCGCCGATCCCGGGTAGTTGCTTGAGCCCCGCTGCATCTTGGGGCCATTGTCCCCCGCGTTCGTTGGTAATCACGCGGGCGGTTTTCAACAAATTCCGAGCCCGTGAATAATATCCCAACCCAGCCCACTCCTTGAGCACGGCATCCTCATCGGCCGCTGCCAGCTCAGCAATAGTCGGCCAGTGCGCCAGCCATTTTTCATAATAGGGAATGACCGTGCTCACCCCAGTCTGCTGCAGCATCACTTCCGAGAGCCAGACATGATACGGGTCGTGGTCCCGCCGCCAGGGCAAATCCCGCCCGTGAGCGTCGTACCATGTTAATAATGCCCTTTGAAACCGATCAATCGTAGCGTCATCCCAATGAATCATTCCGAGTTGCCCCTTTTGCTTTCTCTGCCTAACCATGTTACCATGAGAATAGAAAATACCCCGGTATTTTAATCTTCACGGGTTGCATTCCCTGTTTAGAATGATTATAATCTAGGAGTAGTTACAGAAAGGGGAGTTTCTGATGTCACATAAGACGAAATTGTTTACCACCATTGCCATTGGTGTCCTCGCCCTCGTTCTTCAATTTGTCTTCCACTTAAACATTGCCGCGCAAGTCATCGTGACCCTGATGGGTTCCGTGATCTCGCTGACCATGCTGATTGAAATGATTAAAACCCTGCGCGCCGGTAAATACGGTGTCGATATTCTAGCCATCACGGCGATTGTTGCCACCCTGGCCATCAGCGAGTATTGGGCCAGCTTGATGATCTTGGTCATGCTCACCGGCGGCGACGCGCTGGAGGATTATGCCCAGCATAAGGCCGGTTCCGAATTAAAGAGCCTGCTGGATAATACCCCGTCCACCGCGCACCGCTTCGACGGCGACAAGCTGACTGATATCACCATTGAAGACGTCCACATTGATGACCACCTGCTGGTCAAGCCCGGTGAAGTGGTCCCGGTCGATGGGATCATCTTGAACGGCGAATCCACTTTGGATGAGTCTTCCCTGACCGGTGAATCCCGGCCGATCGACCGGCGCGCCGGTGACGACGTGATGTCCGGGGCCGTCAACGGCGACTCTGCGCTGACCATCCAGGCCACCAAGGCTGCCGCCGATAGTCAGTATCAGAAGATCGTTGCCCTGGTCAAGGAATCCGAAGCCCGGCCCGCCCACTTTGTCCGGTTGGCTGATCGCTACGCCGTTCCCTTTACCTTAGTCGCTTACTTAATTGCCGGGCTGGCTTGGGCCATCAGCGGTGATCCCCACCGCTTCGCTGAAGTGCTGGTCGTTGCCTCGCCTTGTCCACTGATCTTGGCCGCCCCTGTAGCCCTGGTTTCCGGCATGAGCCGGGCCAGCCGGAACGGGATCATCGTGAAGACTGGGACCGTGATTGAGAAATTGGCCAATGCCAAAACGGTCGCCTTTGATAAAACCGGGACGATTACCCGGGGTGTCTTAGCCGTTGACCAAGTCACACCGGCAGCGGACATTTCCGCCGCGCACCTGCTGCGGGCCGCCGCCAGTGCTGAACAGCAATCCAACCACATTCTGGCCCGTTCCCTTGTGAAGAGTGCCCGGCGGGATAAGCTCCTGCCTACGGATCACATCGTAGAAACCACCGGCGCCGGCGTTACCGCCCAAGTCGGCGGCGAAACGATCCGTGTCGGCAAAGCCGACTTCGCCGAGGCACCAGCCAGTGCCCAAGTGGACGGCACCGCGGTTTATATCAGTATCAACGGCACTTATGCCGGGATGATCACCTTCAACGACCAGCTGCGGCCGGAAGCGGCGGCGACTATCGCTGATCTGCACACCCTGGGTGTCAACCACGTGATGATGCTGACCGGGGATAAGAAAGAAACCGCCCAGGCCATCGCCGATGAAGTCGGCATTGATGACCTGCAAGCAGAATGCCTGCCCCAGGATAAGATCGATATGCTGAATGGTTTGCCGGACGATCAGCGGCCTAGCGTCATGGTCGGCGACGGTGTTAACGACGCGCCGTCTCTGGCAGTGGCTGATGTCGGTATCGCCATGGGCGCCCACGGCTCCACAGCGGCCAGTGAATCAGCCGACATGGTCATTTTGAAAGACGACCTCGGCCGAGTTACCCGCGCTGTCCGGATCTCCCGGGACACGATGAAGGTCGCTAAACAATCTGTTTTGTTAGGAATCTTTATCTGTACCGCGTTGATGCTGGTCGCCAGTGTCGGCGTAATCCCCGCCCTCTTCGGTGCGATGCTGCAAGAAGTGATCGATACAGTGTCCATTCTCTGGGCACTGCGGGCACGTCACGGCAAGTCTCTGGCACCAAGCGATGCCAACCATCAGTCGCATCACCGGGCGTTGAGTAAAGCTGGTAATGCGCTGGGCGAATAGTTTTAACTAGACACGTCATCCTTGTCTAACACTCACGGGAGCGAGACAAAAGCCTAACCCCTTTCATCAATAAAGAAAATCCAGAACACATGCTGAATACAGCAAATGTTCTGGATTTTTTCATGAAGAATAGCAATGATGTCTCCGTCTCTATTACCATGACTTGATTAAGTGACACTCTATTTTGGAAACCACGACAGCGTGGAAAGACCAAAAGCCTCACTACGAGTAGGCTGATTAGCTTTAATCAACCGCATGTATAGTTTAAGACCTTCCGGCGATATTTTTCGTGATACAGCGAGTTTATTCAATTGTAAGCCTAAATTCATCAGCACTTGGTGCACATTATTACCAGCAGTCAGTGCCGCAATACTTTCATCAATCATGCTTTTCTCGTTAGGTTGGTTGAATTGCATCTGTTTGAGTAGGTCAATTAATTCTTTACGCTCCATACGCAACACCCTCCATTCAAACAATCGTCAAGGCTTAATATACCGATATCCGGCATCCTGCAAAGCAATCAGATCAGCCACGCCGGCCGGTACCACTACAACGCCCGCCGACAACTGCTCGGCTTTGACGCCATGACTATTCATCGCGTTATTGCATGCATGGAAACTGACACCCTGCGGTTGCAGTTGGGTAATGGTATCCCGCAAGCGGGTAACGAGATAGCCCATGATCGCGTCGCCATTGACCAGCACAACAATATCGTAGGCGGTTTGCTGGGATTGACCATACGCAATCAAATTCTGAATGTTGCCCAGCGTGTGGTCCCACTTTTCTAATTCATCAATATGGAAAACGACCTTATTCGTCATCGTCGTCGTCCTCCTTCGTCGGGACAGCCAGCGTCTGATCCTTCACTGCCGCCGTGAAGGCATCATAGTCGGCATGGACTTGCTTGGCATATGCCGTGGACCAGTCGATCAACGCATTGACCAATTTCTTCTTCTGGCCGCCATAACCGCGCACGATGGCCCCGGTAGGACTCTGAGCGTGGCCGCGGGCCAGCAGCAGGGCACAGATCCGGGCATAGGTATCGAAGTCGTCCTTATCCATCTTGCTGACGTCCAGGGATTCCTTCATGTCCCGGAACTGGCGGACGTAGAAGCTGCGGCCGGTGTCGTCATTGTGGTAGAAACCAAGGAAAGGATCGGACGCCCGCTGCAGAATCTGCTGGCAGGTGACGATCCGTTCGCCGTTATCCGGGCCATCCTGGCTGAACCGGGTGGTCACGTCGAAGCCTTGGAACCGCCGGGTGGGCAATGCTTCTTTGATTTGCAGCACCAAATGGCTGCCATCGATCGCCGTGAGCAGAACCAAATAGCAGCGGGTACCGAAACTGCCGACGCCCACACTGTGGCGGACAATATCGCTGACGTGGAATTGGGACAGCAGCACGGCCACATCCGGCTTGATCGTCTGCATATAGGTCCGCAGATGCGCATCGATTTCTTTGAAGCGTTTATCAGAAACGTGCACAGTCCGGGGTGCGTTTTCCTTGAAGACCAGGCGGCCGCGGTCGTCCATCGTCGTGAACTTGCGGACGACCTGCTCAGAATCCCGCTGTGGCGCATTATCCTTGATCTTGCGCCACAATTTAGGCAGCGAGGCCCCTTCCGCTTGGGCGGTCAAGAAACTTTCGACTTCAGTAGAAAAATAATATCGCTCCAGCGCACTGTGATCATCGAAACATTCAATGATAATTTGTTGGTAGGTTTGCACGGCGTGGCGCATAATATCAGCCAAATCATCATCATCCAGACTGATCTGTTCACCGGCTAGAATAATACTGACGAGCAGCCGCCGCACATCCCAATCCCAACTGCCGATCGTGGATTCATCGAAGTCGTTGACATCGAACAGCAGCTTGCGCTCAGGTGACGCGTAAAAGCCGAAGTTGCCAATATGTGCATCCCCAGCAATCACGACTGGGATATTCGTTGACGTCTGCTGAGCCAGATCATAGGCCATCAGTTCATCGGTGCCGCGGAAGAACGCAAAGGGCGACGCCGCCATGCGGGCGTGCCGCAAGGGTAAAAGCTCCTTGATCAAAGCGCGCTCCACATGCTGAATCCCCTGAACCACGTCGCGGTGGACGGGCTTGAACTCAGCCAGATCACTGAACGGGACCTTATCCCGGACGTTCTTCCCCATATCAGCCAATTCACTGATCGTATTCTTGATGCGAATCTGACTCAGGTCATAACGCAGGCGGGACGCCTTTTTCGGCGCCGCCAAAGGCTTTGGTACTGTTGCCATTCCTGAATCCCCCTTTGTGGACATGTTTACCCTCCATTGTGGCGATCGAGAAACGGCAAGTCAACCGTGGCGTATTATCGAATTGAATCAATACTAGTGTACAGGCAACCCATATGACATTAGCATTCAAGTAAAGCCGCACGGTTGGCTAGCCCCTGCACCCCGGAGGTGATGCCTATGGAAAAATTTGACTGCGGAGAAGCACATGAGCACGTACGAAGTGTTGTCGCTGTTAATTGCCTTTAGCATGTTAATTGTGGCAATCACGGCCTTCAAGTCAAAAAAATAACCGTCGGTCGACCCCCAACGGTTTGAAGTAACTCTTTGCTTTGAACTCGCGGCTGGCCGCCGATAAGACGGTTCCGCTCGGGGACGCCATCTCACTGGCGTCCTTTTCTATCTTTAAAGTAACATTTCTGGCCATTTCGGTCAATCAATTGCCATGGTGAAAATCCACTCCACTATAGTATGTTCATCACTTATTTCCCGGGTAATATTTCCGCCGGCAGGACTCTACCGGCTTCTTTCAACCACCCCTGATCCGTCGCCCACGACCGCTTCGGCGTCTTCGACACCCACTGGTTACCGGCGACAAAGAAACGATACGGCCGGTCATGCCAGCCGCCGCTGCGCACCCCAACCCGGGCGCTGCTGCCGATCTGGCGAGGCTGGCTCTGCCACTCGTCCCCCAGCAGGATCGTCAGCGGTGCATCGACCAGATTATGTAAATTCAACGCCTTATCCCGCACGCCAAACGCCCGGAACAGCTTGCCGGGCCCGTTGGTCAGCTCGCCCACGGGCCGGCCCTCCCGGTTCTTGGTCATCACGTCCAGGCCCCACACCGGTTGAATCCCCCGCAGCAAGACCCCTTGGGGCACCTCAGCGTCCTGCACGGCGATGTCGCACATGAACAAGCCGCGGCGTTCATAGATGTAGATGGTGCCCGGCGGGCCGTAGAGGGCTTCGTTTGCCGCAGAGCGGTGCCCTTGGTACGCATGGGCGGCATTGTCCGCCTGGCCCAAGTAGGCTTCCGTTTCCACGATCCAGCCGCCCACCAGTCCCGCCGGCGACCGATACAGCAGCGGCCGCCCCAGCAGGTCCTGGGCAATCTCTTGGGTCGGTCGGCCCGTGAAGAAATCTTGATACGCCAATTGTCTCTCTCCCTTTTTCCCGTAGATGATACACTTATCTTAGAGGTGACCTAGATGAGTGTCAAAATCAAACGTATTTATGGCGATCTGCTGCCGGATCCCAAGGACGGCTATCGAGTCCTAGTAGATCGGCTTTGGCCCCGCGGTGTTTCGAAAGTGAAGGCCGAACTGGACGAATGGGATAAACAAATTGGGCCTAGTAATGACCTGCGCAAATGGTTCGGCCACGACCCGGAGAAGTACCCAGAATTTAAGCAGCGTTACATCGCTGAGCTCGATGCCAACCCGGCCACGCCGGACTTTCTGCAGCTGATCAAAGAAAAAACGGCGGCGGGGCCCGTCGTCCTGCTCTTCGGCGCCAAGGACGAGACGCACAACCAAGCCGTGGTGCTGCAAGACTACTTAGCCCAGCATGGCATTCAATAGACAAATGCAGGCTTCCCGTTCATGCGCGGAAAGCCTGCATTTTTATTATGCGAATCGTAATCGATTAAACATTGCCGATTTCGTTGATCTCTTCCTCGGCTTGTTTGGTGATCTTGATTTCTTTCAGTCCCAGTTCCGCACTCAATGTATCCATCGCGGCGTCCCGGTTCTTGATGATATCCATATTGAAGATAATGTTCTTAATAACCCCATTTTGGTAATCGAAGCTCTCGAACTGAATGAAGGGGTCTTCTTCTTCGCTCCGTACTTCTTTATCAATGGCCTTGGCCAGCGCTTTCGCGTAAACAGCGTCTTTCATGTTGGCGGTGTCCTTCTCGGTAATATACCCGCGGGACATCAGGATCTTGCCCAACGCTTTAACGTCGTCTTTGATCTCAATTTTTGGAGCTTGTTCTTTTGCAGTGTCTTTTTTGTCGCTATCTGCCATAATTAATCGCCTCATGGTTTATTATAGCGCGTTTGCCACCCAATGATGAAAGAAAAACCCTCAGCGGACGGCTGAGGGTTGAAAATTTCATACTTATTCGACGGTCACGACGGCGGTAGTGACGCCGTATGAGGGAACGGAAGCGTTGGGCCAAGCCACATCCAGTTGGTTCGGATTGCTATAGGCGAACGTCCCGGTATCGTTGACCACCCGGTGGATCGTCGTACCATCGGCGAAGACGATCTTCAAGCGGGTGCCCTTCGGATAGATGGAGAGGGCGGCGGCGACGCCGCCATAACCCATGCTGGAACCCAGTACAGCCGGATCATAGAAGGAAATCTTCATAACCCGCATACCGGCACTGCTGCTGGCGCTATTACTGCTGGTATTGGTATTCGCGGTGCTCGTATTGACCGTGGCGGCACTGCTGTTGGCGCTGGCAGTTTGCTGCTGTTGTTTGGCGGCCAACGCTTCTTGCTGCGCTTTTTGAGCAGCCAAGGCTTGCGTTAATTGGGATTGCAACCCAGCCAAAGCTGATTTATTGTCGTTGAGTTCTTGTTGTAATTTGTTTTGCTGATCCTGAGCGGCCTTTTGTGCCGCCTTCAAATCATTTTGATCCTGAACGATCTGCTGTTTCTGCGATTGGAGCTGGTTTTCTTTCTGCTCCTGTTCGCTCTTCAGATCGGCCAGCTGCTTCTGGGCATCTTGGACAGCCGTTAAGGCATCTTTAGTGGCCCCAGAAATCTTGTTGACGGTGAAGGAGCGGCTGATCAGATCAGACAGGTTGTCGCTCTTCAGAATGAAATCAATGTAAATATTACCAGTAACGGTATCGGAATTCTGCTTCTGCAAAGCAACGAGCTGCTTCTTCAAGTTATCTTTGCGCTGCGTGATTTGGACTTGTGTGTCGGCAATCTTCCCGGACAATTCATTGATCCGCTGTTGAGCGGTATCAATGGCCTCCTCGGTACTATCCAGCTGGGACTGCTTGGCAACGACTTGCTTATTCAATTCGTTCAACTTGTTGGTTTGGTCATTGATCTGGTTGACCAACTGACTCGAAATATCTTTCTTGCTGCTGATCGCGGACTTCGCATCGGAGACCGAATCAGCGTGTACATTCACGGGATTGATGAGACCGGCGAACATGGTTATGACGGCGATCCCGGTTAATACGCGTGAGATTTTCTTCATGGTTGATGACCTCCTGAACTCTGTGATACACGATAACACGCTGATTGTTACAGTTTCGTAACGAGCTGTTTACAACTTGCAACGTGAAACATGTAAGGTCACAAAATTCGTAATAAAGGTGGCCCTATAACAATATTACCAAGGTCTGAAAACCATGAAACCGGCTAGATACAGGTATCAACCAAGGGTCAGCAAATAATGCAAACGGTCTATGAATGTCATAAATCGTGTTCTATAATATACTTAACTTGCCATTATTGAATTAATGCAAGCAATACAAACCAAGGCGGTGATTTTCGTGCAGTTTCACATCACGGAAGACAGTGCCCAGCCGATTTACATTCAACTGGCCCAACAGATCATCATTGGGGTGGCCATGGGCGACCTGCTCCCCGGCGCGCAGCTGCCGGCCACCCGGGTGCTGGGACTCAGCCTGAACATTGACCCGATGACCGTGTCGAAATGTTACCAGCTGTTAAAGCAGGATGGTTACGTGGAAGGCGACCGTCACCGGGGCACCCGGGTCAGTACCCAGCTCCCCATTACCACCGACGCCACGATCACGCCGGAGCTGACGGTGGCCTTAGCCAAGGGATTACTACAAGGCTTGACCATTCGGCAGTTGCAAGACCTGTGCCAAGAGATCATTTCTCGTTTCCACGCCTTACCTCAGGCATCATCAAAAATTACACAGTAGTTGCTATTATTCCCGTATTCGGATCTCCCATCCCCTTCCTTACCAGCATACGCGAAAAGCGCCTGATCGGACTATTCAGTCTGGTCAGGCGCTTTTCTTCTACTAATATTACTAATACCTAATTACGCTGGGAAATGCGTCAGCTTGGCGTGCTTCACGTCCGCAATGGTCTTGGTCCCGGCCAATTGCATGTCGATCTTCAGCTCATCGTTTAAATGTTCAAAGACGCTTTGTACCCCTTGGGCGCCACCCAAAGCCAGGCCATAAATAGCCGGCCGGCCAAAGGCAACCAGATCTGCCCCAGCGGCCAACGCCTTGAAGACGTGGGACCCGCGGCGGACCCCGGAATCAAAGATGATCGGCACTTGATGGTTCACTGCCGCCGCAATGCTGGGCAGTACGTCGAAGGAAGCCGGACCACCGTTCAATTGCCGGCCGCCATGGTTCGATACGTATACCCCAGCGGCGCCGGCGCCAATGGCTTTCAAGGCGTCCTCAGGGGACATGATACCCTTGGCGATCACCGGCAGATCGGTGTAAGCAGCGATGCGTTCAATATCCTTCGGGCCAATCTTTTGCGCCGCCGCGGCATAAATTTCCGCGATGCCCTTGCCGGAGCCGTCGCCTTCGGAGTATTCCGTCAAGTTCGCCATTGGGATCGGGAACTGGAAGTGATTGCGCAGATCGTCCTCCCGGTATCCATCGACAGGCGCATCCAAAGTCAGAATAATACCTTTAATGCCGGCCTTCTTTGCTTCGTCCAGCAGATGGTGGTTGAAGTCCCAGTCCTTGCTCATGTACAACTGGAAGAATTGGGGCGCGCCGTTGCCAGCCGCCGCCGTATCTGCGATGGACGTGGAAGAATACGTACTTTGGGCCATCAGCGCACCAGCCGCCGCGACCCCGCGAGCGGTATCTTTTTCACCCTGGGAATGGGCTAATCCTTGGGCCGCTGTGGGGGCCATCATCAGGGGTGTCTTGAAATGCAATCCAAAGGCATCAGTTTCTGTGGCAGGATTCTCCATATCAGTCAGCGCACGGGGCACGATCTGGGCATGATTGAAGGCGGTGGTATTCTCCCGTAAGGTCCACTCATCCTCGGACCCGCCGCGGATGTAACCAAAACCGCCCTTGGGAATAATTGCCTCGGCCTCTTTTTCCAGATCATTCAAGTTGATAAAATCCAGCTTCTGTTCGCGATCGCTTTGTTCGTAACCATTTGTGACTGTCATAAAGAAATCTACCTCCATTTTTCAGAGCGCGGCGGTTGGAATCAGTGACGGTTATCCCGCCGACTATCGCCAGACGCTTATGTAAGCTCCTTGCTCGTTTGCTACAAGGTCTATTATATCCACTTACAAAAAGTAAGCAAGGGCTCTGCCGTATTTTTCTGAAAAAAAACAGGGGAAGCGGTTGGGCTTCTCCTGTTGGCAAAATTATCGTGCTTCCCGCAAGCGCGGCACCACGGGCGGTTGAATCAAATGCACATTGAGCGGCAAGTGCTGCACACCAATCTTGTGCCACTGGGCAATTAACGCATCGGCGTCCACGGTTCGGTCCAGAATGACGATGCCGCAATCGCCGCCGCCAGCGCCTGACGTCTTCGCAGCGCCGCCGGCTTGAATTGCCAAATCACACAGACTGGACAGTTTCATCGTCTCAATGTGCACGTGGCTGAATTGGCTGAGCTGTTGCAGCAGGAACCGGTTGCGGCTGATCTGCTGTTTGATGACAGCAAGATTGCCATCGCGGAAACCTTGGACCAGTTTCTCCACGACTGCGCGGCTGCGCCGCAGGAATTGTTTGTACTGCGTCTGAGACCGGGACGTGGCCGCCTTGATCTGGTCCACCAGATGGGATGTGGAGGCCGGCGAGCCGGTCCAACCGATGAGCAGCCGCAGGCTCTGGGGCGGGGTGAGCAGTTCGATGTCCAATCCCGGCCAGGGCATCGTCAGCAATTCGCTGAGCGAAACCAGATTCCGCTGGGCCCGCAACCATTCCCGGTCAAAGGAGCGGTAGGCGATCCAGCCGCCAAAGACGCTGGCGGCGATGTCCCCCAGCGAACCGTTGCCTTGAATATCCAGATGGGCAATGGCCGACAGCTTATAGATCTGCTCCTGACTCAACGCCAAGTCATAAAATTGGAGCAGCGCTTTAACGGTCCCCACCGTGACAGCGGCTGAACTGCCCAGACCGAACTTGCGGCCATCGGCGGAGTCCAAGTCAGAATCCACGTAGAGGTTGAATAACCGCAGTGGTTTGCCCTGTTCGCTAGCGTACGCTTCGGTGAGATGAATGGCGGACAAAATATAGTGGAAGGGATTGTCCCGATTGTCGAAGACCATCTCGTCCCCCTGGCGCCGCCAAATGAGGGAATTTTCTTGATATTGTTTCGATTGAATCCGGCCCATGCCATGGGCGGGTTCCACCCGCACCGTCACGAATTGATTCAAGGCGACGATCACGGCCGGCTGCCCGGTTTCGACCACGGCGTATTCACCGGCAATATATAATTTTCCTGGTGCTTTGACTGTAATCACTGAAATAAGCTCCTGTATATGTGACATTCTTGTAAGTCCACGGAAAATATTACCAGTGATGGGCTATCCGGCGCAACTTATCCGAGGTATCTTTCCGAAATCATCAACATTATTGTCAAATCGCAAACCAGGTGTTCCCCCGCCCCGTCAAGAAAGTTACCAAAAATGTTGAGAAAGGGGTGGACAACTCAGAACATGAGAGTAAGATGTGTACATAATTACTAAAAAAGAGGGGATATCAATGATTACTGATCCCAAGACTATTAATTGGTCAGATCTGGGTTTTGAATACATCCAAACACCATACCGCTTCGAGGCACGTTACAAAGACGGGGCCTGGGAACCCGGCACACTCACCGAAGACCCTAATATTTCGATGAATGAGGGCTCACCAATCTTGCATTATGGCCAAGGCGCCTTCGAAGGGCTCAAAGCTTACCGCACTAAAGACGGCCGCATCCAGTTGTTCCGGCCGGATCAAAACGCTAAGCGGCTGCAACACTCTTCTGACCGCCTGCTCATGCCGGAGTATCCGGTGGATGATTTCGTCAACGCAGTGAAACAGGTCGTTGCCGCCAACGCGGACTATGTGCCGCCCTATGGGACTGGTGCCACCTTGTATATCCGACCGATGCTGATTGGGGTGGGTGAAAATATTGGCGTCCATCCCGCGCCGGAATATATCCTGCGCATCTTTGTCACGCCGGTCGGTCCCTACTTCAAAGGCGGCTTGACCCCCACAAGCTTCTTAGTGGTCAACTATGACCGGGCCGCCCATAACGGGACTGGCCAAAGCAAGGTCGGCGGGAACTACGCCGCCAGTCTGCTGGCCGGCCAAGAGGCCCATGAACACCACTACAGCGATGCTATTTACTTAGACCCCGTCCATCATCGCTATATTGAAGAAGTCGGTTCTGCCAATTTCCTGGCCTTCACCAAAGACGGCAAGACGTTGAAAACACCGAAGTCGCCCTCCATTCTGCCCAGTATCACCAAGTACTCCAGCCTGTATCTGGCCGAACACGTCCTGGGCATGCAGACCGAGGAAACCAAGATCAGTATTGATGAATTGGACGAATTCGGCGAAGCTGCTGCCTGCGGCACCGCCGCCGTCATTTCCCCCATCGCCGGCATTAAGTACGGCGACCACTATCATGTCTTTTATGATGAAAAGAAAGTCGGTCCGATCACCCATAAGCTGTATGATCTGCTCACTGGGATCCAGTTTGGCGATGTTGAGGCGCCTAAGGGCTGGATCCAGCAGGTTGAGGTATAATCTTTGACCAAGATCTGACCTTCCGTTAGAATGCAATTGCATTCTAACGGAAGGAGCTGGTGGCGAATGAAACACTGGCAGAAACTGCTGGTTTGGTTGGCAATTGTTGCCGCAGTCTTGGTATTTCGCGCGCTTATCCCCTCACCGCCCGGTATCTTGCCGATCACACTGCCATTATTTCTTTACCGACTGGTCGATCTCGTCGGCAGTATCGCCCTGATTGCTGTCGTATTCACGATTGCCGCCATGATTCGCGATAGGTGGCAAAAGAGCAAGACACATTAAATTTGCAACCAAATAACCGGTGCTTGGCCTGGAAAGTTTCCTTTCTGGTCAAGCACCGGTTATTTATTCTAGAAAAGATAATCGCGATCAATAAACACGTCAGTAACAAAATCCGTTGCCCGTTTCGCCTTGATCTGCACCCGGCCAGCCTGGCCCGGGCCCACCGGCTTCGGCTGCGTGGCCTTTGTCGTTGTGCGTGCAGCCGCATTTCCGTTGATCGTCATATGCACTGGCCCGTCCGGCAGCAGCATATAATCAATCACCCCAATAAACGTATCGGTCCCTGACTGATACGTCACATACAGAATCTCCTTCAATCCATGGAACAGCTCGCCCTCACTTGTCCGACAGTATAAATAGAAGCTGCCGGCATCCTGATTCCCCGGCTGCAACTCGCCTTGGATCACGGCAAACGTTGCCTTGTCCACCGGCGAGTATTTCCCAGGGAATAAGCGGCGCCTGGCTGTCTTTCTGCTGATTTTCTCCTGCTTGGCCAGAACAGCAACGAGTTCTTCCTGGGTCAAGGTGGGATACGCCGTCAGTGAGATCTGTTCCGGATTGCTGGGTGCACTCACCGTCGCGGCCGTGACCGACCCAGCTGACAAGAAAACAAACAAACCCGCAACGATCACGAGCAAACCAGTCTTGATTTTACCCATCAGGACCACGCCTTCCCGTCATTCATCCATTGCAACCAATTCTCAGAGCATCTCAAGCTATCACCAATATAGCACGTTAAGCAAACGCTTACAATTATTTAGACCAAAAAATATTGCGCCAGTTTCAAAATCCTGGTATCCTAGTCGTAGGTGCCAAACCTATTGGGACGCAGAGCTGCTGGCGGCGTAAGCCGTTTCGAAAACAGTTTCTGCGCCCCTTCTTTATTTTTCTGTCGGTAATTATTATAGAAAGGATCTACCCATGGCCATTCTCTTCCCCATCGTGCTTGTCCTGGCAGTGACGACGCTGCTGGCCCACTTTTCCCGCCGCTTGAATATGCCCGCAGTGGTCGGCCAGTTGTTGGCCGGCATCCTGCTTGGTCCGGCGGTGCTTGGCTGGCTGCACCCCACGGAAGTGATGCATATCTTTTCTGAACTCGGGGTCATCGTTTTGATGTTCCTCGCCGGGCTGGAAAGCGACCTGCACTTATTGCGCCGATTCCTCAAGCCCTCCCTGTACGTGGCCTGTATCGGCGTCGCGGCGCCGGTTCTCTTGATGGGCATCGCCAGCAAATTATTGGGGATGTCCGTGATTGAAAGCATCTTGGTCGGCATCGTCTTCTCCGCCACCTCCGTCAGTATTTCTGTGGACGTCTTGAAGGAAGAAAACGCCCTGAACCGGCCGGAAGGCGCAACGATCCTGGGCGCTGCCGTCGCCGACGATATCCTGGGCGTGCTGCTGCTGAGCTTCTTCATCAGCTTCGGCGGCGCCCACGCGGCCGGCGAACAGCCGAATATGTTCCTGACCATCGGTGAGCAGCTGCTCTTCTTCGGAGGCGTTGTCGTTCTGATCCGCTGGCTGGCGCCGCTGCTCATGCATCTCAGTGAAAAATTACTGGTCATTGCCGGCCCCACTTTAATGGCGATGATTATCTGTCTCGGGACCGCCGCCCTCGCTGATTTCGTCGGTCTGTCCGACGTCGTGGGGGCGTTCTTCGCCGGTGTCGCGGTGGCCCAAACACCGACAAAAAAAGAAGTGGACGCCAGCATCGAGCCCATGGGCTATGCTTTCTTCGTCCCCTTCTTCTTTGTGGGTATCGGCTTGCAGATGAAACTCGCCCTCAGTTGGGCAGACGTGCTCTTGATCATCGTCTTCACTTTGCTGGCCGTTGTGACTAAGCTGTATGGCGGCATGGCCGGTGCGATGCTGGGCGGTTTTACCCAGCATCAAGGACTGACGATCGGCGCTGGGATGGTTTCCCGGGGCGAAATGGCCCTGATCACTGCCCAAATCGGCAACGATGCCGGGCTTTTCCCGGCCGAGCAATATCCGGCCATCGTCATCGTTATTTTATTAACGACGCTGTTGTCGCCGTTTATCTTGAAGCACTATTTGCATCAGACGCCAGTGCCCGCTGCTTGATCGCCGCCATTTCAGCAAACACTTCATCCTCTTGCCGGCTCATTTCCCACGTCCGGGAATGAATCGTCGAGCCCGGCCGATTGATCTTGGTATACAGCACAACGGGGTTGTACCAGAAATTCTCCCCCGCCGCGGCGGCTTCAGTGGCGTACAGGTAATCTTCGGCAATTGTCAACCGGGTATCGTAAGTCACGTGATGGGCCTGCAGCATTGCCCGGGAGAAGCCCTTGTTCCAAATGTACCCGCCAACTTCTGTGCCGTGCCGGGTCACCTGATCCAGCATGTCCGGTTTCGCAATCTGCTGCCACCGATCCCGCCCGCTGCGTTCGCCGCCGCGGCGGAACCAGCCGCCGCCCCAGGTATAGCCAACAGCGACAATGTCGGCCTGGTACTCTTGAAAGCCGGCAATCAGGGTGGCCGCAAAGCGGGGATCCACTTGATCATCCGCATCGACAAACGTCACGAGCGGTGCTGTCCCGGCATCCACACCGGCATTGCGGGCCGCCGACGTACCTTCATGCCGGGGCAGTGTCAGCACATGGAACCGGTCATCCGCAGCGGCCGCTTGCTTAGCCAGCGCCAGCGACTCATCGGTACTGCCGTCATCCACCAGCCACACGGCGGAGTCTGTACTGGTTTGTTGGCGTAAACTGGTTAACGAATTCTTGAAGTACCCGCCTAAGTTGTAGAACGGGACGACGATATCTAATGTATGGGCCATCATGTCTGCCTCCTCTTTGAGTTGAGGGTCATCTTAGCCGCTGGCAGTAAGAAAGGCAAATGATATGCTTGGTACAAAATAACACCGGCTTCAGGGATGCACGCCCTAAGTCGGTGTTTTATGTCAACAACTTATTTCTGAACCTTCGGCGCCCAATGATTGATTGGGCCGAACTTATGCCCCACCGCGATCGGCTGGGCAATGGCCTCATACGTATATTGCTTGGCGATGCGGAACGCATCAGCGATGCTCGTCCCCTTGGCAATCTCCGCCGTGATGGCCGCCGACAGCGTGTCGCCGGTGCCGTTGATCCGGTCAGTCGCCACATACGGCGCGCTGAGCCAGAAGCCGGTACCGTCCTCTAGCAAGGCATAATCCCGCACTTCCTCTTGGTCGCCCGCATGGTGCGCGCCCTTGACCAGGACGTTTTTCGCGCCCAGATCCTGTAACTTTTGCGCCGCGGTAATCATATCCTCATCCGTCTTAATATCCATTTCAGCCAATTTCTGGGCTTCAAAGAAATTCGGGGTAATGACCGTCGCCAGAGGAATCAGTTCCTGGCGCAGCGTCTCGTAAGCACTCTCCTCCAGCAGCATGGCCCCGTGTTTGGTAATGATCACCGGGTCCAAGACCAGCGGCCCCACCGCACCATCCTGGACGTGGGCAGCCACCGTATGAATCAGCTCGGAGTCAGACAGCATGCCGGTCTTGGCGGCGCGAATATGGAAGTCGGCCGCCAGCGTCTTAAACTGCTGAGCGATGAACGCGGTGGGCATGTTGTGGGCCGCGTCGATCCCATAGGAGTTGCCGGCGACCGCCGCCGTCAGGACGCACATGCCGTGCACGCCTAAAGTGAAGAACGTCGTCAGATCGGCTTCCATGCCGGCGGAACCGTCGGAATCCGCGCCAGCAATCGTTAGCGCTTGGGGAAATTCATTTGCCATGTCAAAATCCTCATTTCCTGATATTTTTCTTGCTTGGAGCCCATTATACATTGGCTTGCGCCTGCAAGACAGTTGTAAGCATAAAAGTAGGAATTTTGCTCCCACCTTGTTACCATAATAACCGTGGGGAGTGCATGAAGGAGGAGCGCATATGGCAAACCGTAAACACAATCGGGTCGATGGCAAGGGCCGCATTGTTATCCCGGTGAAGATCCGGGAAGCAATGGGGATCGAAACCGGTACCGTAATCGAGTTCGATTACATGGCCCGGCGCCATCAGCTTGTGATCCGGTCGGTCGCCGAGCCTGAATCACATGCACAGTAACGGCAGCCAGGAACACCTTTAAGGAGGTCACCTAATGTCCAAAACAGACGACGAACTGAAGAACACGAAGGACCACCTGGTCGGCAAGACCAAAGAAGCATATGGCAAAGTCACCGGCGACAAGCAGGCTGAGACCGAGGGCAAAGCCCAAGATCTCAAGGCCGACGTCGGCGATAAGGTATCGGAGATCAAAGAAGCGGTCTCCGAGAAAGTTGGCGATCTCATCGACGCGGTTAAGGACAAAACCGAAAAGAAAGAAGATTAGCCGGCACCATCTCGCTAATCCCAAAATACCGTCGTGCTAAGTTTGCTATTAGCCGACGGTATTTTTATGCGCTCACAGCAGCAACCACACCACCCAGAAATTAATGGCGATGTGTACAACCCAAGCATAGCGCAGATCCCGGGTATATTCGTAAATACCAGCTTGGATGAAGCCCACTTCGCACCAGAACAGCAGGGCCAGGGACCAGGAGAACTCATGGAGCAGGCCAAAGATCACCGCACTGGAAAGTATCGTCAAGACGCGAAACGCCGGGTTATCCCGATTCCAGAAATAGTTCATGAAAATCCCGCGGTAGAGCAATTCCTCAATCAACGGCGCCGCCACGAGCTGACCCACCCAGGTGGTAATGGGAATGTTGTGTACCTGCCCCCGAATAACCGCAGCGTATCCATTCAACGGCGGCCGCGTCGCCAAATAGACTAATCCGGCCAACGCCAAAAAGCCCCCGCCAGAGACCGCCAACCGCCGCCAGCTGAGCGGCTGGCGGCCAAAGCCCTTGGGATTCCACTGCCGCAGCTGACTGACATACCGGTTCAAGAAGTAGGTGACGATGACCGCGGTGATGGCCAGTTCGGCCAAGGCCAGCCCCAAATCATGATCCCGCATCCAGGGGCTGGTAATACCCAGCTCCGGCAGCTGCGCCGGCGCCTGGTACCAGCCCATGATCAGGAAAAAGACGGAGAAGAAGAAAATTCGCTTCACCGACTCGCCAAACCGATAAATCAAACTATCCTCAGTCACCGCCCGTCACCTGCTTCCATTTCTACTTAATAAATTGCAGCGCCATAAAGATCATCGGGGCGTTATTCAAGAAATGCAGCCCGATGTTGACGGTGATATTCCCGGTGCGGCGATAGACATAGGCCAAAATAGCGCCAAGTGCGACATAGATCAGCGTGCCCGCAATGTTGTTATTCTGATGGACCAGACCAAACAGCACGCCGGAAATCAAAATCGGCCAGATTGGATTCCGCGTATAAAAAGCCGTCATGACATACCCGCGAAAGACCATTTCTTCCAAAATCGGCGCGGCGATGACCGTCATGAAGACGATCATGAAAATGATCTGGTTGCCGTCTTTCAGCATTCCCCGAATCACCGCGTCATTCTTCGTCAGCTGTTCGCCGGAAATACTGGTGTAAAACGGCAGCAGGATCAGTTTCGCCCCGAACATCGCCAAATAGCCGAGCACCACATACAAGGCGTCCCGTTTTTCCCACCGGCGGACCAGCGGCTGGTCGGTGTAGCGGTGAATGAGGAAGCGCATCAGCCAGACCGCCCCAATATACAAGGCAATCATCAGCGCGAACATCGCGATGTACAAGGGCATACTCGCTGGGGTGCCCCGCTTTTTCAGCACCAATACCACCGACATCGGCACCTGCGGGACGTAGATCAAAACGATAGCAATGACCAGGAAAAGGAGTCGTTCAGCAATATCCTTCGGTGATTTGATCCGCTTGCGCGGCGGTTCTTGGTGGGGCATGGGCAGCTTATTTTCAATAGGGACTTGATATGAGGCCATGATGCAGCAGCTCCTCTCCGTATGGTGTTTATTATACCGTACCCGGCGCAGACACCGGGCCGTCTTACTGAATCGTTAGTTGTACCTTAACGCAATCAGTAGCGGGGGACAAATTGAAAAGCTCACCGGCAGTGGTCGATGAGCTGAAAAAGTTTAGTTGTCCTCCCAGGCTTTGATGACTTGGCGGCGACGATAACGCCAAGTTGTCACCGCGTAAACACCAACAAATACCACCATAAAAACCACTGTCTCACGAATCGTTGGCCGGTATTGCGCTGACATTGCAAAACTTACTAATGACCAGCCAGCGTACCCACTGATACCAGCGATAATCGTATCCCGCACAGCTTGAAAATTAATGCGCCGATAAATTTTCTGCAAATCTTCTTCATTGGCCGCCTCTATTTGATAGAGACCATGTTTCCGAATTTGAACGTTAATGATAATGCCCCATACGAGCGCAATAATTACTAAGATCATTGACCCCGCCGTAACGTAGTGCGTCCAAAAACCGTCAATAATCAAACTGGCAAACATACCCAGATACAACAACCAATAGACCAGCACAGCGCTCCCGCTGAGAATCTTATTCAGCTCGGCCTTCTGGTACTCATCCCGGCCGCTCACCCCAAACGTCCATCGTATTAACCGCTCCATCATGACTCCTCGCCCTCCAATCCTTCCGGAAACCAAAACAAGGTATTCAGATCCGTCCCCAGCGCCTGGGCTAAGCGAATGCAGAGATCCAAGCTGGGATTATAGTTGTTGTTCTCAATCATATTCACGGTTTGCCGGGTCACGCCGACCCGCTGCGCCAGGGCTAGTTGGGACCAGCCTTGGGCCTGCCGGAATTGTCGAATGCGGTTCATCACTGGCCTCCTTATGTCACATATATTTGACACCCTGAGTATAGCAAGACCCCACGAATGTGTCAAATATATACGACATATTGCTGCTGGAGGCAACCAACGTTAACAAATTTTGCCGTCCTTGCTTGGTTGTTCCGCCCCAGCAACTCGGTATGATTAAGGTATGAAAAGTCAGAAGAAACGGAGGAAACAAACATGTCAGACAATTCACCCCTCGCCGGCAACTTACAAAATCTGCGTGCCCATTTCGGCTATACGTTGGAACAAACCGCCGAAGGAGCCGGCGTCACCCGCCAGGCCATTGCTAAATGGGAAAGTGGGCAATCAGTCCCGGATATCGCCCACGCCGATGCGCTGGCCCAGTTTTACAACATTTCGTTGGACGATCTCATCCATCACGATACCGAAAAAAGCGGGCTCGGCATCCCACCGAAGGGAAAACACCTCTTCGGTACCGTCCAAGTCGGCGAACGGGGGCAGATCGTGATTCCCAAAAGCGCCCGGGACCTCTTTCAGCTGACCAAAGGCACCAACCTCGTCGTATTAGGCGACGAAGAAGGCCCGCTGCCGGGGTTGGCCCTGGTCAAAAATGACGTTTTTCTCAATCAAGCGACGGCCTACGCCCATATGGGCAAGGGGGTGCCCCATGACCAATGATTCTTTGCTCACGGTCAGTCATCTGACCAAACGCTACCCGCAATTCACCCTGCAAGACGTCTCCTTCACCATCGCCCCCGGCACCATCATGGGCATGATCGGCGTCAACGGCGCCGGGAAGTCCACCACATTAAAGAGCATCGCCGGGCTAGTCCAGCCCAATGCGGGCACGATACAAGTCGCTGCCCCGGCTAACCCCGCCGTGATGCTGGGTGAGACGGTTTACTACCCCGAGAAAAAGCTGGCAACGATCACCAGGACGACCCGCCAGTTCTATTCCCAATGGGACGAGGAACAGTACCGCTATTACCTGCATTTCTTCGATCTGGATGACCAAAAAAAGGTCAAGGAACTCTCCACCGGTATGCTGATCAAATACCAGCTGGCCGTGACCATGAGTCACCACGCGCCGCTGCTCATTCTCGACGAACCCACCAGCGGCATTGATCCCGTCTCCCGGGACGCGATTCGCCAGGTCTTTCGCCACTACGTCGCCGACGGCCAGCACAGCATTCTCTTTTCCACCCACATCACCACCGACCTGGAAGCCATCGCGGATTCGATCACTTACATCCATGCGGGGGCCGTGCTCTACTCTGCCGCCAAACCCGATTTCATCGACCATTTTCGCCGCCAATTCGGCCTGAGCGCTAACGCCCCGCTGACCTTTGATGACATTATGCTCACGATAGAAAGGAAGACCATTGATGACTCGGCAATTCCTGCGTAAAGAATATCTGCTGGCGGCCCATCCCACCACTTGGTTCTTCGTCTGGTTGGGCGCTTTGGTGCTGGCCCCCGCGTATCCGTACAGCGTGGTCTTCTTCTTTGCCATGCTGGCCCCCAGTTTGGACTTGGTCTACGCCAAGCAGACCAACGACATTCTGTATACGGCCCTGCTACCAATCGGCAAGGCCGGCGTAGTGCGGGGCAAAGTGCTTTACACGTTTACTTTTCAAACGGTCATGCTGCTGTTGACGATTCCTTGGGCGCTGTTGCGGACGCTCTACATCCAAACCAATCCCGCGGGCATCACCGCCAATGTCGCCTATTTTGGCTTTGGCTTGTTGGCCCTCGCCGTTTTCGACTACCTGTTTCTCACGGGTTTCTTTAAAACTGGGATAAAAATCGGCTGGCCTTACTTCTGGGGTACGCTGGCTGCCTTGATCCTGCTGGGCGTGATGGAAACACTGCCGCATCTGCCGGGGCTGCGCTGGGTGGATTCGGTTCAACCCACGGCGCTGCTATTGCAATCACCCTTCCTGGTGGCGGGGCTCATGGCCTTTATCACCAGTTTCTTCGTGACCACGCGCGCCAGTATGCAGAATTTTCAACGGGTGGATTTATAGCCAGAGTTTGCTATGCTGGACTAAACAAAACCGGCCCGACCCGTTCAGGTCAGGCCGGCGAATGGAGGCCGTCATATTGAATTTAGCAAACCACCAAGCTTGGCTCATCGATTTCTACAAACGCCACGATTGGTATCACTTTTCACCCTTTGTCTACTTGAATTTTCTAACTGAAGAAACCGGCGAAGTCGCCCGTGCGATCCGCGCCTTGGAAATTGGCCGCCATCATCCGGGAGAAAAGCCGCAGACACCGGCCGAAAAGACCGCCAACCTGAAAGAGGAACTGGCTGATGTGTTAGACCAAGTCTTAGTCATTGGTGCCAAGTTTGGCATTGACCCGGAGGCATTACTGGCCCAAAGCGAAAGCAAACTCAGCCGCCGGTTTAATGAGGAACAGCCCCATTAAGGACGGCGATACTGGGCAATCAATGGCCCGTATTGCGTCACCAGCTGAGGGCGATACACCTTGGCGTCGGTTGATCGTTTCACTTGCTGCCAAAGAATGGCGGCGACTTTCAGCCGGTCATGGAACACCGCCGTCTGCGGATCGGCGAAGAAATCGCGGACAAAGTTGTTCCACTGATAGGTCTGCTCTTCGGGGTTATTCGCCAAGAACGCCCGTTGTGCTGCCGGTTTGTCCTTAGTTTCTTGATAGACCCGGATCAGATCGCCGATCGTTGCGGTCTGATCTTTTTTTGCGTCAACTTGCCGTTTATACACGGCCATGGGCTTGGTAAAGCGAAAGTGTTTCACGTGAAAATAGGCGGCAAAAAACTCACGGGCAGCTGCGTTGAACGCAAAACCTGACCCAATAATTGGTGTTTCCAGAGTCAACTGGGCTGCAGTCAATTTTTGACCACGGTTTGCCGACTCAGCCCGTTGACGCACCGGTCGGCCAGAAAAGAAAGCGTCCAGGCGCTGATTCAAGTCCGCCTTGGTGCCGCTGGTTGGCAATTGATACTGGCGGCATAACGCGATCAGATCCGTTTTGTAGTAATAGTGTGTTTTGAACGCTGCGAGATCCATTTCTCCACCCCCAGGATTCTATTCTACGCCACCGCTAGGGATACTTTGCACTACACATCTCGCCCAGCTACGGCCACGACCTGCCCCCGCAACTGGCTGTCACTGTCCGGTTTGCAGATCAAAACGGCCAAGCCAATGTACAACACCATGTGGAATATCGCCGCCAATAACGTCCCAGCGGGGTTCCCAGCACTGGTGATCACTGTCGCGTACCCTTGGGTGACTGTAATTGTGTAGTCGATAAAACCGTGGAGAACCATTGGGAACAGCAGACTGCCCTTACGTACATAAAGTGCACTCAGCAGGCAGCCCATGCCGAACGCTTCAATCATCTGCATCAGGGTAAAGTACAGCCCTTGATCAACGATATTGCCGAAGTGGTACAAACTGAACATGGCGCTGGACAAGAGAATGGCGGCCCAGACGCGGTGCGGCAGTGCCTGTATTTTTAAATTAGCCAATAGACTGGCGAAAATCACCCCGCGGAATAGGAACTCTTCCGGCCCCGCGGCAATCACTGCCACGATCGTCGCGTCAGCTAAATTGTTCAGCTTGCTCACCGTTGCCCCGACCATGATGGCGGCCATGATGGCCAGCATGATGATGCTGTTTTTACCAATGGCCGCCCGCCAATGGATGGGCTGCCGGGTAAGCCACTGATTGAATAGAATTCCGGCCGTCAATTCCAGCGTTTTGAAAATGACGTCCAAGACAATATCCGGCGCCTTGATCAGACCGATGAGCGGACTCGAGATGAACTCGTCAAAGACAAACATCAGCAACCAAAAAGTGATGATACTGGCGATACTATGCTGTTTAATTTTGCTAACGAGTAGCCGCATTGAAATAATTTCCCCCTTCTTGAATATATTTTTAAGCTACGCTTAACTTTTCTGAAAATCAAGGATTGGCACGTGATTTTTTCACAAAAAAAGACAGCCGTCGTTAAGACAGACTGTCCACTCGAAAAATTCACTTAACTGGCTTGCCGCATACTGCCATCCAAAATCTCATAAATATGGTCTGCATATTGCTTCAACCGCATATCATGGGTGACCACAATGATCGACTTATTGTGCTTCTTGGCCAAATCATGAAGCAATTGACCGACCACCGTTACCCGTTCACTATCCAGCGCGGCCGTCGGTTCATCGGCCAGTACGATCTCGGGATTCGGATACAGCGCCCGGGCAATCGCCACCCGCTGGGTCTGGCCGCCGGAGAGTTCGTTGGGATACTTGGTGATCAAATCTTGAATGCCCAGATCGGCCAGCAGCGTCATCAATTCGTCTTCCGTCATGTGCGTGGCGCCCTTGATCCGGTCGACGAAGCGGAACTGTTCCCGCACGGTGAGGAAGGGCACCAGATTATACGCCTGCAGGATGAAGCCAATCTTGTTCAATCGCAGCGCATCCCGCTGCTTCACCGGGATCGCCGTGAGCGGTGTATCCTCCACCCGCACGTCCCCGGCCGTCGGCGTCTGCAAGCCGCCGGCAATAGTGAGAAAGGTACTTTTACCGGAACCGGACGGCCCGATCACGAGGCTCATTTCTCCCCGTTGGGCGGTGAACTCAATATCCTTCAGGACCTGGATCTTGCTGGTATCATGGCCAAAGGTCTTGTCGATATGGTGCATTTCAATCGTATTTTTATTTTCCATTGTTTCAGCCTCCATTAGGCAATCACGCTGACGGGATCAACTTTGAGAATCAACTTCACGGGGATCAGCGCGCCAATCACGCCGGTCAACAGAATCCCGATTGTCACCCCGCCTAGGATCGGCCAGTTGAAGGCGATCGGTACGCCCGCCGGGAGCGCGGCTGCGGTCAACGCCGTCAAGCCGACGCCCAAGGCTAAGCCGCCAAAGACCAGCAGCAGCGCTTGGTTGATGGTATTGCTGACGAGCACTTTGGCGGGGACGCCCTGAGCCCGCAAGACCGCGTAATTGGGAATCTTTTGAATCGTCAGGATGTACAGGAACACGGCGATGACGACCAGGGAAATAATCATCAAAAAGGCGATCATGAACGTGAAGGTCATGTTCTGGGCACTGTAGCCGGGCAGTTTGTTAATGAACGCCGCCACCGAATAATTCTTCAGCTGGTCAACGCCGGGCTGGTACTTGGCGTTTTGCGAAATGATCCCACTAGCCACAAAGGTATCCGGCAGTTTCTTCAATGTCCGCCACGTGCTCAAGTCGCCATAAACCACCGGGGCGATGTCGATCTTGGCATTGTGGGTGAAGCCCACGATGGTATAGGTTTCCGCATTTGAGTTGAACTGGATCTTGTCACCGAGCTGGTAGTTGCTGGTCTTGAACCCATCATCCACGACGATTTGGTTGGCCTGAGTTGGTTTATGACCGCTGGTCAATACCAGCTTCTGACCAATGAACTGATTCCAGTCCAACCCGATGAATTGGGCGGATACTTTGGCATGCTTGGCTTCTTTGGCAACGATGGCACTTTGGCCGACATAGCTTTCTTTCTTCGTCAGCGTCATTTTATCCGTTTGGCTCTTCGTCAGCATGGACTGCTGCAGACTGGTGTTGGCGTCTTTATCCAGGATCACACTCTGCGCGCCCCAGGAATCAATGGCCTCGGTGTTTTGCTGAGCCAGCCCAAAGGCCAGCCCGCTGAGAATATAAACTAAGTAGCTGATCAGCAGGATCATCCCGATAATCAGACCGTAGCGGAGCTTTTCGTGCTTGATTTCTTTCCAGGCTAAGTACATTAACGATGACTTCCTTCCAATTGATGGAGCGTATGCGTGAATTTAGTGAGTAATTTGGTTTTTAATTCCGGATACAGCATGATCTGGCGAATCACCTCGTGGCTGAGGATCGTGGCCGCCCATTCATCAGCGGGCAGGGCCGCTAATTTCTCCGGCGTGTTCAGCGTCGTCGGGATCGGCAGCGCGCCTTCGTTTTCAGTAAAGTGCCGGCGAATCAAATCGCGATACGGGTTATCGGCCAGTGAAGCGAGGAACTGCTCCGTGTAGGCCAGATACCCGGCCGCGGTGTAACCCGAGGCTTGCTGAAAATCGATATGCTGGTGAATGTCCCGCATTGCCACCCCGTAAAGGTAGACATACGCGTCGGCCAGGTCCGCAAAGTATTTGTAAAAAGCGCCTCGGGCAATCCCAGCATCCTTGACGATCCGTGCTACCTGGGCGTCGGCAAAGGGATGTGCCGAGAATTCCCGCAGCAGCGCTTGGGTAACGAGCTGCTTTTTTTCCGGTTTCAAGTTGTTAAACGTGGCCGTGGGCATGCGCATTCTCCTCTCAAAAAGTGACGCCATGTCACTTAATGGAAACTAGAATACAGCAAAAGTGACACGGTGTCAACTAGCGTCCACAATATTTTATGTTGTTATTTTGGCCTTTTTTTCATTTCTATGCTATCGTTTTCGTAAAGGGGTTCCACTGCCTTCAGAACGGTTTGGGCAGACAATATTCGTGTTTTTTTATCAATCTTCACGGGGGGATTTTCATGCGCACGCGCTATCGTTTTCAGATACTGAGTTTATTAGTGCTGGCTTGGCTGCTGCTCTTGGGGACTAGCGGATCGGTTATTGCCGACACCACCCAGCCGGTCACGGTGACACCGAGCAATACCCAGACATTTTTCTCCACCAGAGGAACGGCCCACATTGATCGCAGCGCAGATGGCACGTGGGGTGATGTCACGCTGACCAACACAGACAGTCAATCCCAGGCGGGGGCCGCAACGCTGAACACCCGGCTGGATTTTTCGAAGAACTTTTGGATGCGGTATGACGTGAACTTCGGGGACTGGAACAGCAACGATAAAAAATCGGACGGGATGAGTTTTGTGCTGTATCCCGGCCAGCCGGGAGCGGTCGGACTGTTTGGCGGTAATGTGGGAATTTCCGGCCTGCCCTATGCGGAAGGCATTAAATTTGATGCGTATACCAACCGAAATCCCGGTACTGGTCATGCTGATATTTGGGATATGACCACGGATCGATGGGCTGGTTTGACCCAACCGGCTTATTTGCCGGGAGCAGACCCGTTGAATAAGACCCAGGCCTATGTCCAACGCAATCCGACCACAACGTATCCGACCTATCCGCAAGATACCGGGAATGGTCCGCTCATTCAATCGATTTACAACTATTTGGGTAAGAACTACAACGACTGGATTGGTGGTTTCAATAGCTGGGCACTGAAAAACGCTAAATTGGCCGGTTTCGTGTTTTCTGATCCCGATGCCGATCCAGGTACGGTAGCCGGGGCCACCCCGCCTTATGGCGCTTTTATCGAAACCAATTTGTCTGGCTTTACCCATATATACAGCACGTACAGTAACTCTCACTCGCTGCCGACCCTTGGCAGCGGCCGGATCGACGGGGCCCGCGCATTGAGTGCCGCACAATTCTATGATAACCAGTGGCATGCTATTCAAGTTCATTACTACGTTAATGCCAGCGGCGTGGGTACCCTGATCGTGGCGTTGCTGCCAAAATCCTGGTCGCAGTATACTTACGCCACCGACGCGGCTGGCCTGGCCGCCGCCGAAGCCGCCTCAGGGACCAATCAATGGACTCAGCAATTCACGATCAAGAACCTTCCCGCCGGCAAGTACTATTCGTTGAACATTTCTGCCTCCACGGGAGCCGCGCCCTGGAACCAGAAGGTCCGCAACTTCAACGGTTCGTATACGCCCCAGCCGAACACAGCAACGGTGCGCTACGTGGACGAAAACGGGACTGACCTCCAGGATCCTGATACATCCTATACCGATCCCAACCTGGTCAATCCGGCGCTCACCAAACCAAACTTGCCCAAACAGCTCACCAAGGCCGGCCAGACCTACAGCTTCGACTACGGCAGTTATTTGGCATACGACGGCACGGAAAACAAGGGTGCCACGCTGCTCACCCCGAATGTCAGCGGCGGAGCGGCGGGGACGCTCACTGATACCGGCGGTACGACGATGACGTATACCGGGCAGTATGGCCAATCCTATAAAGTCATTACCCTCTATTACAAAATGACCAACCCGCTGCCGTCACTTACCGGCCGGTACACATTGAACGGTACCGCTATTCCGGCCGGCCAGGCGGTGCATTTTGGCGATCTTTTGAATTATCAGGTCACCCTGACCAATCCGGCCGGCGGTGCCTCCCGGTGGGTCGGTACGAACCTGGCGGTGACGCTGCCGGATGGGCTGACCTTGGCCGGCAATGCCCCCACCGCGCAGGTCACTTTCAACACACAGCTGTCCACTGTGCCGTCGCCCCTCACCGTGGCCACTGACACAACGGTGAGCGGATCAACAGCGACCGTCACGATTCCCAGCAAGACGGCCGCCAGTAACGATATCGTGCGCAACAACGGCATCGACCTCCTGACCGACGCCGCCAACAGCAGCGCCATCACGATCACCCTGCCAGTCCTGGTCACCAAACAGACCGCCGGTACGCTGACCGCCGCCGTGCAGGCGACCGACCGATACGTCCATCAGACCAACGAGACTCCGGCTGTACCCACGAGCTACTACAGCAGTATTCAGAAATCGCTGGACACCCTGACCGTAGCCGCTGCGGTGATTCCGGCGCGCAGTGCCATGATCCCGATTCCGGTACGCACGAACGAAAGCTTCACCCCCGTGCCCAGCGCGTCTTATACCCAGCGCGCCGTGTATGGAGCAGGCGCGGCCACTTGGCTCGGCACCGGCGATGTGAGCTTGCCGGCATCAGGCAATCAAATCAATCTGACCGCCGCCGGTATTCAGAAATTACGGGCCGCGGATTATATTCCAGTCATCACCGTGTATACCAACACCACAGGTCAGCAGTGGACCGAAGTCTACTATGTTTATGAGCCGCTATCGACCTGGATGCCGGATGCCGGCTTGCGCCAAACTGTGGCCAGCGCTTTTAACAAGGGTTCTGTAACGATCAATACGCATTTCTTCGATACGCCGCAGACTTATCTGAACACCGCCGGGGTCACTGGAGTCATCACCACCGATGATGCCACCACCCAGTTGACAAAATCGCTGATGCCGAAGCTGACTGGGCTGACAAACCAGCTCAATACTGCCGGTACAGGGGTATTGGGTGCTGGGGCATGGAATATGACTAACGGCGTTATCGGGCTGGAATATGCCAGTAACCTGCAAGGGCTGGCCATCTATGGGCCCAGCCTGTTGCAAAATACAGGGACCCACACCACCACCGGGCAGACCTTCCGCACGCTGCTCAACCAGCTGCAAACGCCTATCCTGGGCCAATCAGCCCCGATCCAAAGCTTGCAGACAGTGGATCTGTCCGGCTATACCGCGACCGCGTTCACCGGCTCAGGTACGGCCGCCATGCCCAGCCTGCCCAAATTGCAAACTCTGAATCTGGTGGCCAACGGCTTGGCGGACGCGGATGTGACCACGGCGATCACGGGCACCACAGCCCATGACCTGGTGCCTTTCTTCCAGCAAAATAAGGCCGCGCTGCGTCAATTGACTCTGGCGTCTTACGCGGCCCCGACCAAGCCCAAGATGGACCAAGCGACTTTGCAAAATAACATCCAGGCGGTGACCACGGCGGGCACGGCCATCAACCAGCAGGATATGGTCATGCCGGGGACCACGACCTGGTCATTAGCCAGGGCGGACACCCCCGACCAGATTCAAGTTAACGTCCCGGACGTGCGGCGCACGCTGACCACCGTACCGCTGGGGACCGCCACCGCCAGTGCGGTGAGTGATTATCAAAACGTCGCGGTCGCGGTGTACGACCGCGACCCGACCAACACCACCGATACCAGTACCCCACTGACTAACGTACTCACGCTGAAGGCCGACCAAAGCGGCTACGTGCTGAATTATACCAACTATCTGAAGGCCAGCCAGTTGCGCAACAACCAGCTGTACCTGAAGCGCACGTATACGACTGGCGGGACCCAATATTCACTCTGGACGAAAATCGGCCTGAGCGGGATCGATTATTTGCAGGTCGATACCTTGAATTTCGGCAAGCGTCAATTACGGGCCGGCCAGTACCCCAATAACGGGCACGACGACAGCACTGGTCCAGATCCCGGCACTTATACGCCGTTCACCATCACCGTAGGCCGGACCAGCGCCAGCACGCAATCAACAGTGGGGATTTCTGCCAGTCCCTTCACCGGAACGGCGGACACGCTCCCCGTCAGCTCACTGGCGCTGCATTATGTCAGCCAAAACAGCGCGGCGCCCAATACCTGGACGATTCCGGCGGATGGTTCGGCTGGTCAAAGTGCGGTGTGGACGTTCGTCAACACGGCCGCGCTGCTCGATACCAAAACCTTTAATGTCGACCTGAACGTGCCTGCTGTCAGCGGAATTTCTGCTCAAAAGTACACCGCCACGATCACCTACACGCTGAGCAACGTCCTGCGCTAACGGGAGCGGTGCCGGCGGGAAAACCACCAGACCAGGATGTAATACACAATAAACAGCACGCCAAAGACCGCTAGGATCACATAGCGGCCATTTGGTGTGCGATTAAAATATCGATTGCCGGCTGGTATTCGCTGAATGATCCCAATAATGGCGTTCATCGGAACCAAAAATATTAACGAGTCCTTCCAGTTCTTCTTTTCCTTGCGCCAGAAAACAATACCCACGATCAGCAGGAAGGCGAAAATCAAAATGATTCCTCCGACGCCTGGAAAATAGAAGCGCCACGCGGTTTTCATTAAGAGACCAAAAAGGATACCTGGGAGCAAAAAGCCGATAAGCAGCCAATTAGCTGTTCGATCACTAAGCGGGCGGCCGTATCTGCTTTGCCCAAACAGGCGGCTGAGCAGCACGATGATGATCAAGCAGTAAGCCGCTATAAACAACGCGGCCCCCACATCCACCGGCTTCGCCGGATCTATCATCATCGGCAAGGCCATCAACAAAATACAGGCGCCGCCGGCATAGAGTACCAGATTCAGCAAGTCGCGCCACTTATTGGGTAGGGCCGCCAAAATGTCATCGGCTGTCTCTTGGGGATTCTTACCGAAATACGCTTCAGCGGTGCGGCCGTCCTGCTGGGCCGCCAGGATATCCGTCAGAATTGCCAGCAGTTCTTGTTCCACTGCCAGCTCATCTTTTCCCACCGCCTGGGAGCGGATGTACACCATCAGTGACTCATAATAGGTTTTGTTTGCGGGCGTTAATTGCGCCCGCAGCGCCGTGTTTTCTTGCGCGAGTTGGGCCGCTGTTTTGGCCATCGTGGCCGCCTCCCTTTAGTCTTTTGCCCGCCGTAGCATCCGCCAAATCAATCCGTAGAAAAGCAGCAGCGCGACGACCAGCCCCCCGGCTAACCCGATCCGACCCGGCGTCGTCTTCAACAAAAAGGTTTGCCAGGCTGGTACCCGCGTCACGATGCCAATCAACGCCATCATCACGACGATGGGGACAAAGGGCGCCCACATCATTTTATCGTCCTGCCGCCAGAAAACGACGGCCAGCGCAATCAGCAGAATACTGATCAGTGCAATGCCGATGAGTCCAGGCAGATAAATGCGCCAGGGTGTTTTCAAAAAGAACGTCAGCAGGAAACCGGGAGCAATCAGTACACAGGCGGCTAACCAGCGCACGACCCAACCCCACCGACCCCATTGGTGCTGCTTTTGGTAGGTGGTCCGGCCAACATACGTCACGATGCCTAAAGCAGCAAGAGTGAAATACACGCCCGTGAGCAGCAGGGTGCCGATATCCACCGGCGTACTGGGCAGGGTCAGAGACGGGATTGCCGTAATCAAAAAGTAGCCGGCCAAAACGGCGCCCACCATTTTCACCATATTGACCCAGTGATTGGGGATTTCTGCTAAAATATCATCCGCCGTTTCCTGGGGCTGTTTGCCGAAATAATCAACCGCGGCAACGCCATCCTGCTGGGCGGCGATAATATCCGTCAGAATAGTCAGTAATTCCTGCTCAATAACTGCGCTGTCTTTCAATACCGCGCGGGTGCGCATATAGAGCAGCAGAGCTTCGTAATACTTTTTGTTATCCGGGGTTAATTGTTCCCGGAGAGTGTTGTTTTCATCAGCGAGTCGACTCGTCTTCGTGGTCATGGTCGGTTCCCTCCTCTGCGGTCAATAACTGGGTCACATGGTCGGTCAATTGGTGCCATTGCTGAACAAAATCAGTTTGGGCGGTTGTCCCCGCGGCGGTCACTTGATAATATTTCCGGTCCGGGCCGTCGGGCGAGGGGCGCATTTGACTGGTGATCAGGCCCTTTTTCTCCAGCGCCATCAGCAGCGGATAGATCGTACCCTTGGGAATCTCAGCAAACCCGTAATTCTCCAGCTCCTGGCTCAGCGTGTAGCCGTAGTATTCGCCGCGGCTGAGAATAATTAGGACACACCCTTGCAGCACGCCTTTCAGCATCTGGCTGTGCAAATCCTGGGCCATTTTGCCCCTCCTTTCGGCTATTAGGTATTGCCAACTAGTTGGTATCCATAATATACTCCCCGGCGGGCTAGTATGCAATACATAATACTCAAAAAAATAAAATCCCGGTTGCTCGCCGGGATGATGTTCTACTTGCGCTTAGTAGGCATTATCGATACCAGACCGTTTACTGGCATGATAAATGTAGCGATACATCAAATGCCCAATCAGGACATAAACCGCCGACTGGACCACCAGCCAGAACAATTGGCTGATATCCAGTGTGCCGCGGTCGATTAGTTGGCGAGAAATGTTGATACCCAAGGTAATTGGCAAAAAGTCGGCGACTCCTTGCAGCCACGCCGGAAAGGCTGTTAATGGCACAATTGACCCAGTGAGGAAAAGCAATAAATACGAGATAATCGACTCGAATGATGCCGTTTTGGTGTATTTCAGCGTCAACCCCGCTAAAAATAGCGAAAATCCGAATATACCAATGCAGGTAAGCACGAAGATCGGCAGAATCAGCGGATGGAAGCCGATATCAAAGCGCAGGATGACAAATAGCAGCCCAATGACCACGACCACTTTCACCAAATTAATCACCAGCCAAACAATGGTCTTCACCACCAAGATGGCTTCCAGCCCCGCCGGCCTGAGCAGCAGTTGATCCAGCGTGCCCAATTGTTTCTCCATGGAAATCGATTCCGAAGCTTCCCCGATGAGGGAGCTGATCAGAAACCAGTAGGCGAAACCGATGTAGAAAGCCGGGTCTTGATGATTGTTGTTCAACAAAATAAACACCATAAAAATAATACCGGTAATCACCGCGCTGGTGATTTGATCGGGGTAATACGTCTTCAACTCCGCCCAATACCGGCGAAACTCGGCCCGAAAAAGATGGACGATCATGATTTCCCCTCGCTTTCCGCAAAAATCGACTGGAGAATATCATCCAGTGATGTTTCCGTCTGTCCCACCTGGGTAATTTGCGCATCTGCCTGGATCAGCAGCTTCAAGTATGCAATCTGACTCGCCGAATCGGTGAACTCAGCCCGCCAGCTTGCCGGATCGGCCGCCGCCACCCGCCCGTTCGCCGGCGGCGTAGGCGGTGCAGTCAGAGCAAACTCAATATAAAAGGGAAACGCCACATACCCCTGGCGAAAATCGGCATAAGTGCCCAAATAACGGATTTGATGCTGATCAATGAGCAGAATCCGGTCCACCAATTGGGCCAGCACATCCGCCTGGTGGGAGGTCAGGACGATTGTTTTTCCCAATTCTTGATTGATTGCTTTGATCTGGGTAATCAGCGTATGGCTGGCCATGAAGTCCAGCCCAAGGGTCGGTTCATCCAGGAAAATCAGTTCCGTATCAGCCAGCAAACAACACACGATCGCCAACTTCTGCTTCATTCCCCGGGAATAATGGCCGACCCGTTTGTTGGCGTCTGCCAGCAGATCGAACCGCGTCAGCAGGTTGGTTGCCGTTGGGGCAACGGCTTTAAAATTTTGCCCATTCAGCTCCGTGAAATACTGAATATTCTGCCAGCCAGTCAAATAGTCGTATAGATTGTCTACCGACTCCAAGACCGCTGAAGCATGACGATAAAGTGCCCGACTGCCGTAAGGTACATCGCCGTTGGCAAAATGATAAACCACCGTTCCGCTGCTTTTATCGATCAAGTTGAGCAGGATTTTGATCAACGTGGTTTTCCCGGCACCATTTTTTCCTAATACACCCAGTATTTCTCCCTGGTGAATGGCGAAGTTCAGATGATCCAGCACGGTGGCCGCACCATACTGTTTGGCAACGTCCGTTGCTGTTAAAATATCCACGACTATCCCCTCCCTGTCTTACTTACTTTAGCCAATCCGCCTGCAGAATGCACGACTTTTTAATACCGCGGTATTTTATGCAAAAAATAAAGCGCCCCAGCCAACGGCCAAGGCGCCCAATCACCATGAAATTACCGCGCAAATTGCGGTTCTTGTTCCCAAACATCTGCCAGCACGCGAGTCTGTTCCCGATCCGGCCCTACGGAGAAAGTCACCAGCGGCACACCGACTAATTCCTGAATCCGCAAAACATAGTTCCGCGCATTTTCCGGCAGTTCTGCCAAGGTCGTGCAATGGGAAATGTCTTCATCCCAACCCGGCAGTTCTTCGTAAACCGGCTCGCAGGCGGCCAGTTCTTTTAAGCTCGCCGGATAGTGCTGAATCACTTCACCGTGCAGCTTGTACCCAACGCCAATCTTAACGGTCTTCAATCCCGTCAGGACATCGACGGAGTTCAGGGCCAGATCAGTCAGGCCAGCGACCCGCTTGGCATGTTTCAGAACCACCGCATCGAACCAGCCGATCCGGCGGGGCCGGTGAGTCACGACACCGTACTCATGGCCGGCATCCCGAATCGTATCACCGATTTCATCTAGCAATTCCGTCGGGAACGGGCCATCACCAACCCGGGACGTGTAAGACTTGGCCACCCCGACGACCCGGTTGATATGGGTTACACCCACACCAGAACCAGAGCCTACGCCAGCAGCGGGGTTGGAAGAAGTCACGTACGGATAGGTCCCCTGGTCGATGTCCAGCATCGTGCCCTGGGCGCCTTCAAACAGCACATTGTGGCCGCTGTCCAGGATGTCGTTCAGGACCACGCTGGTATCCGTTACGAACGGAGCCAGTTCCTTGCCGAATTCAACAAATTTATCATAAATATCCGCAAACTTCAGGGGCGTACCATTGTAGATCTTGGTGATCAGCTCATTTTTGGCAGCCAGATTTTCGGTCAGTTTCTCCTTGAAGGTGTCCGGTTCCAGCAGGTCAGCCATACGAATCCCGACCCGAGCGGCCTTGTCCATATAAGCCGGGCCGATCCCGCGGTGAGTCGTACCGATCTTGTCAGCGCCCTTGGCGGTTTCCTGCAGCTTATCCAATTCAATATGGTAAGGCAGAATCACGTGGGCCCGGTTGGAAATCTTCAGGTGATCGGTGGTCACGCCGGCATCGTGCAGCCGGTGCAGCTCTTCGACCAAACTCTCAGGGTTCACCACAACGCCGTTCCCAATCACGGCCGTTTTATCCGGGTACAGGATACCCGATGGAATCTGCCGCAGCGCGTACGTGTGGCCGTCCGTCTTAATGGTATGTCCCGCGTTGTCGCCGCCTTGGTACCGCGCGATGGCCTGCGCCCCTTGACTGAGAAAATCCGTAATCTTACCTTTACCTTCGTCGCCCCATTGGGTCCCGACCACGACCGTTGCTGTCATGAATGTCCACCTCATATTTTATTTTGATCATTCTGCTTCAAAACTCACACCGGACCATAATATCAGTTTTAAATGTGTTTGGCAACGTAAACCCGAATCCCATGTCCCAAACATCCGGCAATCATTCGTAAAGAAAACTGGGACAAGGCCCTCATTTCCTAGTCTACCGAGTGCCAATGCGTAGCAAGCGGAGGCAAAATGGGCTCAGTGGTGGAAACCACACGGCGGCTTTGCCGCCGATGTGGTTAGGCGACTTGAAGACAGCGGTTTTCGCTGGCTTCAAGCGCCGTCACCACGTTCCAGCCCAATTTTGCCGGAGCTTGCGTAGCTTTGGCACGGCGTATCAGGAGAGAGCTTTGTCCCAGTTCCTTCTTACGATCATCACGCCGGTTGCGCGTACGAAATCGACGAGAACTTGTTATACGACTTAATAAACAGCAACTTCACCGTTCCCCGGGCACCGGACCGGTTCTTTTCGATGATCACTTCCACGACCCCGGCATCAGAGTCTTCGTCCTCACTGCTGCTGGGGGCGTTACCGCCACCGCCGCCGCCGTAATTATCATCATCATCGCCGTCCTCATCCCGGTAATAATCGTCCCGGTACAGGAAAGCGACGATATCGGCATCCTGTTCAATGGAGCCGGATTCCCGAATATCAGACAGCACCGGCCGTTTATCCTGCCGTTGTTCCACGCCCCGGGATAGCTGGGACAGGGCAATGACCGGCACGTGCAATTCCTTGGCCAGCATCTTCAGCTGCCGGGAAATTGCCGATACTTCCTGTTGGCGATTCTCTTGACCGCTGCCTTCGATCAGCTGCAGGTAATCGACGACGATCAAGCCGAGATTGCCCTGCTCCTTAGCCAGCCGCCGCGCCTTAGCTCGGATGTTGGCCATCTTGATCCCCGGCGTATCATCAATAAAGATCTGGGCTTTGGACAAGCTGCCCATGGCGACGATCAGGCTTTCCCACTCGTTATCGGTCAGTTGGCCGGTCCGCAAGTGGTTGGCCTCGATACTGCCTTCCGCACAGAGCATCCGGTTGACCAGCTGTTCTGCCCCCATTTCCAAACTGAAAATAGCGACGGAAGTGTCCGACTTGGTGGCCACGTTTTGGGCGACATTCAAGGCAAACGCGGTCTTTCCGACCCCGGGCCGGGCAGCGAGGATAATCAATTCATCCTCGTGCAGGCCCGCTGTGATCAGGTCCAGATCCCGGTAACCGGTGGACAGGCCGGTGATCTCGTCGTTGTTCTTCGACAGTTCAGTCACTTTGGTCAGTGCATCGTTTAAGACATCGCTGATCGGCTTGAAGCCATTTTGCTGGGTCGTGTCCGAGACCGCCATGATCTCTTTTTCGGCATTATCCAGCACATCCTCCACATCGCTGTCGGGGTTGTACCCGGTCTGAACGATATGGGTCGCCGTGTCGATCAGTTTGCGCAGGGTCGCTTTCTGCTTGACGATCTTCGCGTAGTACACCACGTTAGCCGCGGTGGGTACGATGTTAGCCAGGTCGACCAGATAAGTGATTCCGCCCACGTCCGCCAATTGCTGGCGGGTGGCGAGCTCGTTTTTCAGCGTCACGATATCGATAGCTTCATCGCGATCCGTCAGGGCCACCATTGCGGCAAAGATATATTGGTGGGCTTTTTTGTAAAAATCGTCCGCCGTCACATAGGCCATGGCCTCCACCAAGGCATCACGGGATAGAAAAACGGAGCCGAGAACGGATTGCTCGGCATCGTTATCCTGTGGTGGCGTCCGATCGATCAACTCGTTATTCACTCCGTATGATTCCTCGATTCAATTGATTATTTCCCAGGTAATTAATTCTGCTGGGTGACATGGACCCGGATCACCGCATCCACACCAGGAGCCAGTTTAACCGGGACATTCGTGTACCCTAAAGACCGAATCGGTTCGCGCAGATCGATCTTGCGCTTGTCGACCTTCAGCCCAAATTGCTTATCCAGGGCTTGGGCAATCTGCTTGCTGGGAATGGAGCCGAACAGTTTGGCGTCTTCACCGGCTTTGGATTGAATTTGGACGATCGTCTTATCGTCTTCGATCTTCGCCTTGAATTCCTTGGCTTCAGCCAATTCCGCCGCCCGCTGCTGCGCTTCCCGGCGCTGCTTGCCTTTCAATTCGCTCATGGCTTGGGGGGTTGCTTCCTTGGCCTTGCCTTGCCGCAGTAAGAAATTTTGGGCGTATCCGTCCGGAACGTCCTTAATATCGCCGCGCTTGCCTTTACCGCGTACGTCTTCTAAGAAAATGACTTTCATTGGTTTTCTTCCCTTCTCGTTGTGGTCTTACTCTTCGTCAGCCGCGACCAGCTGGGTCAAGATATCCTTCAACTGCTGGCGGGCTTGGGCGATGGTTGAATCCTTAATTTGCGTGGCCGCGTTGGATAAGTGACCGCCGCCGCCCATCTTCTCCATGATCACCTGGACATTGACCTTGCCCAGGGAACGGGCAGAAATGCCGATCACGCCGTCAATGCGCTTGACGATGACGAAGGAGGCCTCGATCCCGGCCAGCGACAGCAGCGTGTCCGCCGCCTGAGCCGCCACGACCGGATCATAGACTTCATCTTCCTCACCCGTACAGAGTGCCATATTCGGTTCCACCATTTCAATGGTCTCGATCAGGTGATTCTTCTGGATAAAGTTATTGACGTCTTCTTTGAGCAGTTCCTGTACTAGTGTACTATCTGCACCAACCGACCGTAAATAGGAGGCGGCATCGAATGTCCGCGTCCCGGTCCGCAGGGAGAAGCTGTGGGTATCGACGGTGATCCCGGCCAGCATGGCGGTTGCTTCCAGCTTGCTCAAGCCTGGCACGTTTTTCGGCTGGTACTCAAACATTTCGGTGATCAATTCACAGGTCGAACTGGCGTAAGGTTCAATATACACCAGCATCGGATTCTCTGGGAATTCCTCGCCCCGCCGGTGATGATCGATGACGATCAGCCGCTGGGACAGGCGCTGACACAGTTCCGGCGAGATTGAAATCGACGGTTTGGAATGATCCACCAGAATCAGCAGTGTCTTGTCCGTTACCTGATTCAGCGCCTCCGTCGGGGTCAAAATATGCTTGGCCACCTCGGGCTGTTCTTCCACCCGGTGCAGCAGGCGCTGCACATCGGAGTGGACGTCGTTGGCGTTGACGATCACGTCGCATTCCTTGCCATTCATTTCGGCGATCCGGCGAATCCCCAGAGAGGCGCCAATGGCATCCATATCCGGCCGGGCATGGCCCATGACGTAGATCTTATCCACTTGCTTGAAGATTTCTTGCAACGCCTGGGAAATCATCCGGGCCCGCACCCGCGTCCGTTTCTCCATCGGGTTGGTCCGGCCGCCAAAGAAGCGGGCCGGTGAATCCGGGGCCTTGACGACGACCTGATCGCCGCCCCGGCCCAAGGCCAAGTCCAGGTTGGATTGGGCATCGTTGGCTAAGGTGGCCAGGTTCGGGTTGCCATAGGCAAAGCCGATGGACAGGGTCAATGGATAGTTCTGCTTCGATGTATCCTGACGAATAACGTCCAGAATCTTGAACTTATCGTGCTCAGCCTCTTGCAGCCGGGCCATATAAGCCATCACAAAGAAGTGATCATCGTCCACCCGCTTCAGGAACATGTGGTAGTGATTCGCCCAGTCCGTCAGCTTGTTGGTCACGTAGTTGTTCATATTCGAAATGGCCTGATCATCCATCGATTGGGTGATCTCGTCATAGTTATCCAAGAACACCTGCCCAATGGCCACCTGCTGGGCGGCCAACTGGTCTTCGATCTTGGCGTACTTGGTGATGTCGAGTAAGTAAATAACCCCCAGGTCATCCTGGACGGTCATATCAAATTGGTTGTCCCCCCATTTGATCTGGTGGGGACTGTCGTCGCCGCTGTACTTGGCGACAAACTGACCTAAGTCCGGCAGTGCATTATCCAGCGTCTTGCCCAGAATGTCTTTCTTCCCAATATATTGCTGGAAGAAAGGGTTCGTCCACTGAATCTCCTTGTGGTCGTTATACAACAGGATGCCAATGGGCATCTGAATCAGCGCTTCCTGCTCCCCCCGCTTGATGCGGTAGGTCAGGTCGGAGACGTACTTCTGGGTGTCCTGGGTGATGACCTCGGCGGCGTAGTAGATACTGACGACCATGGCCAGAAAGAGAATGGTCAACGCCAGGCCGATCCAGAATGAGTTGAAGAAGCTCAAAATAATCGTCGCCAGCGCTAGGCCCACAATGATCGCAAAAATCGTGATCACTCGGGCATTCCGCATGAAAGCCGGAAGCTTGATGCGTTGGAACACGTTCTTCATTGATATTTTCCCTCTTTTTGAATCGCGTTAGGCGCCTGGAAACAGCGCGCACAAGTAAACGATCGCGTCATAGTTAAGACTATTTTAACACATGTAAGGGAAAGCCAAGTTTTCATCAAAAAAGCAGTCAATGTTCCACGTGAAACATTGACTGCCGCTTTATTTTTGTCCGCTCATCTCGGCCACTGCCTCGGCAATCGACCAACTCGCCGGAATCAGCACTTCTTCCGGCCAGCCCAGCACATCATGGGGCAGAAACCATTTAGCCAGCGCATCTGGGCCAAACGACCCGGCTTGGGATCGCGTTTGGTGGCGCTCAATGGTTTCTGCCAAGGTTAAATCGTAATAGTAGGCTTGAGCTCGGTCAAAATCCTGAGCCAGGCTGGTGAGCATGTCGCCGTACACCGCTTTGCTCAAAATGCCTTCCAGAATCACGATCTGTTCATGGGCCAGACCAAAGCGGGCGATGGTTTCCATTAAATCAATACTCAGGTTGCCTGGGTGATCGTGGGTCTGCAGCATATCCCGCCGGACCACATCCTGATCAATCAGCAAAGAACCCGGCAGCCGGTCGTGCAGCGCCCGGGCCACCGTCGTTTTACCGGAACCGGAATTGCCGCGGATAATAATCAGATCGCTCATCGGTCACCAAAAATCTGCTGCTTCAATTTCAAGGCCGTCGGCGTCGTGGCCAGTCCGCCCTCCGCAGTTTCCTTGAAGGCACTGGGCATTTGCATGCCGACCCGGCGCATCGCTTCGATCGTTTCATCCACCGGGATCACACTCTTCAACCCGGCCAGCGCCATGTCGGCGGAAATCATTGCCTGACTGGCCCCCAGCGCGTTGCGTTTCACACAGGGTACCTCCACCAGACCAGCGACCGGGTCGCAGATCAGCCCCAGCATGTTCTGCAGCGTCATCGCCACCGCGTTGGCCGCTTGCACCACGGTGCCGCCCTTGGCGCAGACCAGCGCGGCGGCGGCCATGGCACTGGCGGAACCGACCTCTTCCTGACAGCCGCCCTCGGCCCCAGCGATCCCCGCATTATTGGCGATCACCAGCCCGAAGGCCCCAGCCGTGAAGAGAAAATCGATCTGTTGATCCCGGGTCATGGCCAGCCGCTCCCGGACGGCCAGCAAAACCCCGGCTAAGACGCCGGCACTGCCCGCGGTGGGCGTGGCACAGATCAGGCCCATTTTGGCATTCACCTCATTGACCGCGATGGCATTGCGCACCGCCTCCAGAATGGGCTGGCCGCTCAGGAAATCGCCGGCGGTCAGGTACTGATCCATCTTTTTAGCTTCCATACCGGTCAACCCGGTCACCGATTTCACCCCGGCGATGCCCTCTTTGACCGAACGCACCATGACGTCCAGATTTTTACCCATCAAATGACGAATCTGGTCCGCGCTCCGCGTCGTATTTTCAACCTCCATGTGCACCATCATCGCAGCCACTGACGGATAATCAGCACTCTGTTCGACAAGTTCTTTAATCGTATAAAACATTTTTGGCAGACTCCTTATTCAAAATAGGTGGCATTGATCACGTGCGGCAGCTGCTTCAACTGGTCGAGAATCCCTGGCTGGTAGTCATCGACTTCCAGCACCATGATGGCTTTCTCCCCCTTGGCCGAACGGGTCACAGTCATGGTGCCGATGTTGATGTTGTTTTCAGAAAAAATGTGGGTCACGCGGGCGACCATCCCCGGGACATCCTCATGGATCGTGATGTACGTCGGGGTACCCATACTCAAGGTGATCTTGAAGCCGTTGATTTCCGTGATCTGAATGTTGCCGCCGCCAATGGATACGCCGGTGACCTCCAGTTTGCGGTCGCCTTTCTTCAGCACAATGCGGGCAGTGTTGGGGTGGTCCACCTTGTCGCTCTTCGGGACAAAGCCCACCGTGATGCCGCGGTCGTAGGCGATTTTTAAAGAATCCGGCAGGCGGGGATCATCCGGGGCCATGCCCAACAAGCCGCCGATGATCGCCACATCGGTGCCGTGGCCACGGTATGTTTTGGCAAACGATTCATACAGATAAACGGTGATTTTTTCCGGCGTATCGCCGAAAATATCGTGGACCACTTTCCCGATCCGGGCCGCGCCGGCGGTGTGGGAACTGCTGGGACCGACCATCACGGGGCCGATAATATCAAAGACACTGTGGAACCTGACGTCTGGCATTTTGCTCTCCGTTCTTGGCACAAGATATACGCTGATTTTAGCACCATTTTCAGAATAAAAATAACAAGAATCAGACTTTGATGCCAGTCCTTGTGCCGGCCTCATCTTTGGTCGTAAGATAAGCCTCAAAAAAATTGGTCTTTTGGTAGACACGTGGCTATAATGCCTTCTTGTATTGAAATCACTCACCCGAGGAGGCAGCCCGATGGACTGGGGACCAATCTCTGAATGGGCGGCGGCAGTGGCCGAACTGCTGGCCGTCAGCGTCGCATTATTTCTACCGTATTATACAGAGCATCGGAAAGAAAAAAGAAAGATCCGCAATCTGCGGGTGGCCATTAACCATCTCAGTCAGCAAGCGCTGGCCGGCGAAAAAGACGCCGTCGTCACTTTGGAAATATTTCTCAATGTGTCTTTCCTGACCACTAGCAGTGCCGAAGCGGAGCGGTTGATCGTCGCTGGCCGCTTGATTCTGGATTCAATCAAGGCGTTGCCGGATAAACAAGCAGAAAATTATTCGGCGGCAGTCCAGCAAATCAACAAGTTGGTCGCGGCTATCAATACCCCAAAACACCGGTCAAAGGCAAACCGGTAATGACTCACTGGGACGGTTTGCACGCCCCGATTAATCGGGTAAACTGGTGACAATTACTCAGAAAGCAGGTTGACTTATGGCAGATTACATCAAAGAAATCCGCGCCTTAGTGGGACACAAACCGATTCTGCTCAATGCCGCCGGGGGAGCGGTTTTTAACGACCAGGGGCAAATCCTGATTCAACAGCGTACCGATAACCGCACTTGGAGTCTGCCCGGCGGCTTCATGGAATACGGTGAAACCTTCCGGGAAACTGTGCTGCGGGAATATAAGGAAGACAGCGGTCTGGAAGTCAAAATCGACCATCTGATCGGTGTTTTCGACCAAGGCTTCACCGTTTATCCCAACGGCGACGAGTGCCAGGTCATTTCTGCCCTCTTCGCGGTCACCCCCATCGGCGGCAAACGAATTACTGAGGAGCAGTTCGAAACCGTCGGGACGGATTACTTCGATGAAGACAATCTGCCCCCGCTGCTCAATCAGCAAACCGCCGACATGATCCATGCCGCCTTCGCGGATTGGCGCAAGCACCACAAACAAGAGAAAGCTAGCGATTAATTTGGCCCAAAAGAAATTCTTCAACCACGAACCGCTTTTCACCGCCCGGAGCTTCGGCCTGGGCTGGAACATCAACATCCATAATCCCATTGGCTTGCTGATTTGCGTTGCCTTAGCGGCGGTGATCATCGGTATGGTGATTTTCAGTATTCTCCATAATGGGTTATAAGCAGTACTTTAAATAAATAAAATAAAAATAGTAACGCAGACGTGTCAATAGCGAATTTTCTCCGGCACCCCGCGAATAATATTTTTATAAATAAATATACGAAAATGGCGTGCTATGGTGGGTCCAGCAAATATTCCGAGGAGCTTACAATGGAAAAACGAACTGGATTTTTATACGTCGCCATTTTTGTACTGGCAGTTATTATCGGTGGGGCCCTGCTGCTTGGCCGCCACCGGTCCGAGGCGGGGAGAGAACAGATGGGCACACCAACGATTTACACCGCTCTGCCGAGTCAAACAAATGGCTACTACCGGCCCTTTGCCGGGGCGCTGAAAAGTTTCAGTGCCCAGCTGAACGCTTCGGCTGCACCGGTGGTCACCATCACCAAACAACACTTAGACCAGCCCACCAGCCGCTTCACCTACGACGACATTTGGCTCCGGGACGTGGCGCCGGTGATTACCACCCGTATGGTGAAATTCTGCTACGCGCCCAGCTACCTGGCCAAGGCCGACCGCACCTATTTGGACACCCGCTTTCGCGCTTGGCTGAAGCAGATGCACTTTCAATACCGCACCAGCGATCTGGTACTGGATGGCGGAAATTTAGTCTGGAATGGGCACGATACCGTTATTTTGACCGAACACGTCTTCAAGGATAATCCCGAGTGGTCCCGGCAGGAAATCGTCAGTGAGTTGAAATACCAGTTGAACGTCAGCCACGTGATCATTATTCCCGCTGAACCGGGCGATGTGCTCGGTCACGCCGACGGGATGGTCAAATTTATCAATGCCCGGACGCTGTACGTCAGCGACTTCTCCGGCGATGACGTCCTGGTACACACCGTTGAACGCCGCATCAAGGCCGAGCTGCCCGCCGCCAAATTCGTCATCCTGCCTTCGGCTTACACCGCCAAGGATCAATATGATCGTAAATTTGCCTCCGCCAAGGGGTTGTATATCAATATGCTGGAAACACCGGACACGATTTACGTACCGCATTACGATCTGCCGGCTGATCAGCAGGTACTCAAAATTATACGCGCCCATACAGCGAAGAAGGTCGTGCCCATTGACGTGGCCAAAATTTCCACCACCGGCGGTTCCGTGCACTGCCTAACATGGGACGTACCGGCGCGGCTGATGCCGGCCCATTAATCAGGTCCAGGCCCTTTCTTTCTGACCGCCACCGGGCAGCCAAAACTGGTACACTATCATTAACGATACCCCGCAACGCGAGAAAGAAAGACGTGACCATGGAACGAATTCTCTTAATTGACGACAATCCCGACATCGGCGCGATGCTGGACACTGTCCTGGGCGACACGTACACCATCACCAAAGCCTATTCGGGTACCGAGGGCCTGCTCCAAACCCAGCAGCAGGCGTTCGATTTGATCCTGCTGGACCGCATGCTGCCGGGGAAAAATGGTGAGGCCGTGCTGCACGATCTGCGGCAGACTTTGACGACCCCGATCATTATGCTGACGGCGTTGAGTGATAAAGACGACATCGCGCGGCTATTAATGGCTGGCGCAACGGATTATGTCACCAAACCGTTCAACATTAAGGAATTGAAAGCCCGGATCGTCGTCGCGCTGCGGCAAAACGCGGCGCCCGCAACGAGCGCCGCCCCAGCGGCGGTTTCGTTTGGCCCATTCACCTTGGCTGAGAAGGACTATACCCTCCATTGGCAGGACCAATCAGTCGACCTTAAAAAGAAGGAATTCGACATTTTGAAACTCCTTTTCCAGCATCCCGGCCAGGTTTTCAGCAAGGAAGCCCTGTACACCCAAGTGTGGCACGAACCTTATTACGGGGATGAAAATACCGTCAACGTCCATCTCACTAACCTGCGCAAAAAACTACGCCAACTCGACCCAGACCAGGAGCACATCGCCACGGTCTGGGGTATTGGCGTAAAGCTGGTCTAGCGATGACGACAATCGGCTGGATCCTCCTCATCGCCATGGCTGGCGCGTGCCTCGCTTATTTAGTGTACATTTTGCTGGCAATCCGCGATTTGCGGCACCAGGTCAACAGTATCGCGGCCAGCCGCACCAACAACGACGTCCGCACGGCCAGCCGCAATCCGCTCATCGTCAATCTCGCCAACGCCATCAATACGCTGTTGACTGATCAGCGCCAGGAGCGGGCCGACAACGCCGCTGTGGCGAAACAAATCGATCAGGCGATCAATAATATTTCCCACGATTTACGGACCCCATTGACCGTTGCCAGCGGCTACGTGCAGTACCTCAGCGAAGAAAAACTGCCGCCCGCTAAAGCTCAGCAGGTCCTCACCCAGGCCGAACAAAATCTGGAGACCGTCAATACCCGCTTGGAATCTCTGCTGGAATACAACCGGATCACAGAACACCGCTTGACCGTGCAGGCCGAGGATTTTGACCTGTCTGCTCTGGTCCAAAACGCGCTGCTCACGCTCTATGACGCCCTGCAAACAGCCGGTTTCGCTGTCACCCCGCAAATCACCAGCGGCGTCCTGGTCCATCTGGATCAAGAAAAGACCCGGCGCATTATCCAGAATCTGCTGGGCAATGCCCTGACCCACGGGATTAAAACTTTGCGCGTCACCTTATCCCAACACCCCGCGGCACCCACCATCACGCTCACTGTGACCAATGGCATCGCCCACCCCATTACGCACTTGGAGCGGCTGACTGACCGCTTCTATACCGAGGATCTGGCGGGTCAAACGGGCAACTCCGGCTTAGGGTTATATATTACCCAACACTTAGCGGAATTGATGCAGGGACAACTAGCATTAACCACTACAGCCACCGCCTTCACCGCCACAGTGACCCTGCCGCAACGGATCGCTTCAACGCCGAAAGCACCCTGAACCGGCAGCAGCCCAAAACTTGTATCGAAGGCCATGCCCAATGAAAGTAATTAACGTATACCCACTGCCAGATAAGCACTTGATTGGTATACCAGTTAGTGAGCGGACCCTTCTGCCCAAACAGTATCAGGCCGCAAATCCGGTCACTCTGAGCACAGAACAAGTATTTCTCTTGCCCGAATCTGAGTACAACCTCTTTACTCATCACATGGAACGCCGGTACACGGCAGGCTTCCAGATCAACACAATACTGCTTCAGAACCTAATACACTGGCCTGGTGATTGGCATTACGGTGATGCCGTGGTGTTTCTCACTGATCCGAGTGAGGAAATGACGGCGATGCTGAATAAGTTGTCCATTTCCTTTGAGCAAATCGTGGGCGACTCCGCTGCCTGGACGATCGCCGCTGACCAGTATCCCAAGTTATTCGATATTTATTCGATGATGCACGAATTTGATCGGCGGAAAGCCAAAATGGTAGCGATTCCAGATATGCCCAACACACCGACGCCAATCTCGCTCAGCTTCCCGAAACTCGTTGCGCTCGCAACCCAATACGATGGGCTGCCTAGATTAACTCTACTAATGGCCACGATTCTTCAAAACACAAACGGCACACCGTTTTCTGTCTCTCTTCCAGATCTCACGATAAATGGCGACAAAAACACCCTGAATGTCGTTTTTTTCCTGTAATGGCGTTCTGAATTGCGTATGTTAGAGAGGACTACCATGACAAATATGCCCAAGCCAATCAATGTGCAGTTCCCATTACGCAGGGAATGGCTGGCCCCGAATACCCCTGGCACCAAAATTCCGAGTCACGGGTCCAATAAATTTGGTACACGGTACGCTTACGACTTTGTTCAAGTCGACTGGCAAAAAAATGGCCGCCCGGCTTATCGCGGCGGCCTGTTGAAATATCTCATCCAAGGGATTCCCATTCGTGACTACTATTGTTGGGGCCAATCAGTTTATGCACCCGGCACCGGTGTGGTCATTCAAGTTGCTGACGGTTATCCAGAACGTGATCGAACAAATCTATTAGGCGACCTGCGCCGTGCCCGCCAAGCAGCTAAACAGTTTAACCCGCAAACGGATGATGTCCGCTCCGTGGCGGGTAACTTTGTTGTGCTCAAACTCGCCGAAAACATTTACGCCGCGCTGTGTCACCTGCAAACCGGTTCAATTCAAGTAACCGCCGGTCAGCCGGTCAACGCCGGTGATATTCTTGGCCGCGTCGGCCATTCCGGCAACTCCTTTGCGCCGCACCTGCACTTCCAGCTCATGGACAGCAGTGATATTGCTGTTGCCCAGGGCCTCCCCTGTGCTTTCTCTTACTATGAGGTACACCATGCTGGCGTGTGGCAGCCATTCGAAAACGGCATCCCCGCCAGCAAGGACAGGCTGAGATTGCCAGCAACCAATCCCCAATAATCATTTTCTGTGCGCTGTAATAATAGTGAAACTGTGGGCGTTCACCACAATTACGGCATCGTCTACGCTAACATACCAATTCTTACCAGTTCTCTCAATCACTGCCTGAGAGGAACTGATTTTGGCCGCACAGAGGCTCACAACATCATCCGTATCGACGGCTAAATTTCTCTTGATGCGCACAACACCCAATTCAGTCGTATGCAGTCTGTCTAAATTTTTCAGCAGTTCATTATCTATGGTCATTTTGTCCTCCCTCCTCGGCTGCGGCTTTCTTCAAGATTCAGACCCCTCGTCCCTATTATTTAGGCAGCCGCACTCAAAGCACAGTCACTAAAAGCCAGCCGATCAATCCTAAAATCGGGAAAAAGAAGACGCCAATAAAACTAGCGACATTAATAATCATTGAAATCTCTGTCCGTTTATCGTGGCCAAGAGTCTGCACCAACCGCGAATGAGGGCCATGAATTTTCAGCAATTCGTGATTCAAAAGGCCGAATGAAATGCTCGACATCATAAAGACAAACGCGTAGGCCAGTTCCGGCACTCGATCAAAGGGATGGTCGCCAGTCCAAATCGTGACCGCTGGGGCCAACGTTAACCAAAAGAGCCAGAAAACATCGGCCCAAACGACGCGGGTATTCACCTGGTCAGCCAGCTGAAAAATATGATGATGATTCACCCAAATGACGGCCACGAAAGCAAATGACAGGACATAGGCTAAAAAATCGAGTCTGATCGCCCACAAGGACTGCCAGGTAGGCGGATCAGGTATTTTGATGCTGATGACTAACAGCGTCAGTACGATGGCAATGACCCCATCGGTAAAAGCTTCAAGGCGGGACTTGGACATTACAAAATCTCCTTTAAAAGCTCTGCTGAACTCATGCCAATAATCACTCAGATATCGAGATATTCAATTGGCTTAGTCTGGCTGGCTTTGATTTGGTTGATGACATCAGTCCCTAACGCCGCTTGCAAGTCGTCCAAGCGGTCAACGATCTGGAATTTCTTCGCGCTCTTGGTGGTATCGGGAACAATCCCCGACGCCGCACTTTGCGGCGTATTCCAATAATTCAAATTTGGATCCAAGCGGGTATAATACACAAACTTGCCGCCCTTTGTCTGATAGACCCGCTTACTCTCGATCATCGTCTGGTCCGTACTCGGCACTTGCACCGTATAGAGCTTCCGACCCCAGAAAACTTTATACTGCTGAATCCCAAATTGGCCCACACTGAGCTTGATCTCGCTGAAATTCTGTTGTTGGGCCTGATGTTTTTTTACCAATAGCTGAAATCCTTGGAACAGGGCCTGGGATAGACTCATACCCAAGTGCGGCAGCGCGTCATCAATGAACTTGGTGTCATCCGTAGAGAAGTACACAGTTTTGTTTGCCATGGGAAATCACTCCGTTCCATCTTTATACGTGTAAGTATACATATATATATTCTGAAAAAACAATCCTTTAAGTAAATTTTTCAGGTCGCAAAAAAATCCTTCTGACAGGAATGCGCTGCAGAAGGATTTTGCTTACCTGATCATAGCTACAAACTCATTTTTTCAAACCGCAGCCCATTCACGATGCCGCCGCCAATCACCAGCGCGGTCGCGCCAATGACCGGCTTTGTCATGGCGCCCAGCGTATTGCTATGCACCGTCGTCAGTCGATTAATCGCCAGCATCCAATCGGTGTAAGCAAACAGGCTGATATGGCCGAACTGCACATGCAGAATGGCAATGGCCAGCAGCGCCAGAAATCCCACCGCCAGCGCCGCGGTCGTACTGCCGCTCCAATACAGGACCAGCGTGATCGTGGTCACTTCCGTGAATGCAATGACCACGTAGACCAGCAGCTGGGCCAGCCAATCGGCCCACTGCACCAGCCCCGCGCCGCCGAATATGACGCCGCCCAAGAAAGCGATGAGTTGGACCATGAGCAGTTGCAGCAGCGTGATCAGCCCCATGGTCGCCATTTTACTGAGAAAGTAGCGACGGCGGGAAATACCAATGGTCAAGGTGTCTTTCAACAGTCCTTGGGAGAAATCATGGCCGACTACCATCATCACCAGCGGCAGGAGCCAGATAAACAGGCTGGCGCTGTTATTGACCAACCGCACGGCCAACCAGCCGGTGAGGTTGCGCTTCAGGCCCCAATCAATTGTCTTGGCAGCCGTCACCCCGCCAATCAAAATTTCCCAGATCAGCAAGGCGCGGGAATGGCGCAATCGGTAAAAATCAGCACGCATCAGATTAATCACTGTGACAGCCCCCTAAGCGGCGTTAAAGACTCATTTTCTCAAAGCGCCAATCATTCAAGATACCGCCGCCGATCACCAGCACTGCCGCGCCAATCACCGGTTTCGCGATGGTGCCCAAGCTATTGATGTGCACTGTCCTAAGCTGGCTGATGGACACGATCCAATCGACGTAATGCAGAATCTCCAGATTGACAAACTGGATATGGAGAATGGCAATCACCAAAAGCGCCAAGAAGCCCACAGAGATAGCGGCCGTGGTGCTATTGCTCCAATACAGAATCACCGTGATCACCGTGATTTCAGTGGTGACCAGCAGGACATACACCAGGAACTGCGCCAGCCAGTCGCCCCACTGCACCGGGCCTAAGCCGCCAGCGATAACGCCGCCAGTGAACGCAATGAGCTGCAAGGCCAATAATTGCAGCGCAATCACAATCACCGTGGTCACCATTTTACTCAAGAAATACTGGCGGCGAGAAATACCCATGGTCAGCGTATCTTTCAATAACTGTTGGGAGAAATCATGCCCGACCGTCATCATGATCAACGGCAGCAGCCAAAGAAACAAACCGCCGCTGTTGTCAATCAGCTGGACCCCCAACCAGCCGGTGAGGTGCTTTTCTCGGCTCCAATTCACTGTGGTGAAGATTGTAAAGCCTAAAATCAGCACTTCCCAAAGCAGCAAACTGCGGGAATGCCGCAGACGGTAAAAATCGGCCCGCATCAAGTTAAGCATTCTGACGCACCTCCTGGTGGGTGTCGCTGAGCAGCATTTTGAAGTAATCCTCCAAGTTCTGGCCTTCCTGGCTGATCCCCGTGACCGGGACACCCGCACTGACCAGCGCTTGGTTCAGCGCGCTGATCGATCGCTTCTCGTCAAACACGTGCAGCTCTTTGGGGGCGACTACTTTGAAGTGGGCCACTTGGGCATTGGTCAGCGCCCGGGTCAAGGCCGGCATATCACTGGTCTCGATCCGAATATACTGGGCGGTTTCCGCCACGAACTCATCCTTCGTCAGCTCCCGCACCATCCGGCCCTGGTCGATGAAGCCAAACCGGGTGGCGAGATGGAATAGTTCATCCAGAATATGACTGGAAATCAGGATCGTCGTGTTTTGTTCCCGATTCAGCTTCAGTAATAATTGGCGAAAATCCGCGATTGCAATGGGGTCCAAGCCGTTGATCGGTTCGTCCAATAACAGCAGATCCGGTTTCTTCAGAATCGCTAAGGCCAAGCCCAGTTTTTGTTTCATCCCTAAGGAGAAATTCTTTACTTTCTTCTTGCCGGTACCGGTCAGGCCGACAAACTGAAGACTGTCTTCCGCGGCATGGGGTGTGACGATGCCCTGGGCTAAGCAGAAATAGCGCATGTTTTCTAATGCCGTCAATTCGCCAAAGGCCGACGGAGTTTCAATGATCGACCCCACTCGCCGCAACATTGCAATATGCGCTTGATCCACCGGTTCCCCGAAAAGAGTCACGGTACCAGCGGTCGGGGCGATCAATTGCAGTAAAGTCTTCAACAGGGTGGTCTTGCCGGCCCCATTGCGCCCGACCAGACCGTAAATATCCCCCTGGTGCACCGTTAAGTTCAGATTATCCAAGGCTAATTGTTGCGGGTACTGCTTGGTGACGTTTCTTGCTTCTAATACAACATCCATGTGGTTGCCTCCGTGATGACTTGATGGTTCTACTATATCGGCCAAAGATAAAGCGACTCTTAATTCGAGTATTAACTATCTCTTAATTCGGCTGCGGCATAAGGATCCGGTAATCCAGCCGCCGCTTTTTCTGCCTGCACGTATTGGCGCTCCTGGGTAATGATTGCCACTGCATCTGGGGCCTGATAGATGTCCAGCTTGTAGTCAATCTCCTTGAGATTGGCCGTCAGTCGACGCTGTTCAGCCAACACGGCTGCCCGCTGCTTGGCTAATAATTCCTGCCGCGCGGGAATCGTCGTCGGACCAGCCATGCAGTAAGCAACGTATTGCCGAATTTCTTTAATGGCCATGTTGGTATTTTTCAAGCAGCAAATCGTATGCAGCATATTCAGGTCAGAATCAGTAAACACGCGGTAGCCTGCTTGATTGCGGCCCACAAAGGGCAATAATCCCTGCTGGTCATAAAATCGCAGCGTATAAACCGATAGGCCGGTCAAGGCCGCTGCTTCTTTAATCGAATAAGTCATTCAATACACCTCCGGGGGATAAATCCTTGCCCTAGAGTATACTCGATGGTTTAAGGTAAACACAATTGTCAATTAAAGGAGACGATAGTTTATGACTCACTATCTCGTAACCGGCGGCACCGGCTTTCTCAGTGCGCACCTCATTGCCCAATTGCTCACCCAAGGCGCGTTTGTCCGGACCACGGTGCGTTCCCTGGAGAAGTCCGATCAAGTCCGACAAACTATGGTCGACAACCATATTCCGCACTTGGATCGGCTCAGCTTCGCCGTCGCTGATCTGAACACAGACGCCGGCTGGGCCGCTGCCATGGCCGATATTGAAGGGGTGTTCAGCGTCGCTTCCCCCGTGTTTATGGATCATCCCCAAGACGCAGCTGCGGCCATGCGCCCCGCGATTGACGGCGTCCAACGGGTGATCAAAGCGGCCCAAGCGGCGGGCGTCCGCCGCTTAGTCATGACCGCTAATTTCGGCGCAGTGGGGTTCAGCAACCTTGATCCGCAGCACGTGACCACCGAAGCCGACTGGACCGATCCAGACCAGCCTGGTTTGTCGCTTTACGAAAAATCCAAATTATTGGCCGAAAAGGCGGCCTGGCAACTGATTGATGCGCCGGACAACCATCTCGAATTCGCCACGATTAATCCAGTCGCCATTCTTGGCCCCGCATTAAGCGCCCACCTGTCTGGCAGCTTTTCCATTCTCACCAACCTAATGAATGGCTCGCTCAAGGTCGTACCGCCCATCGCGCTGAACATCGTTGACGTCCGGGACGTCGCAAAATTGCACATTTTGGCCATGCAAACTCCAGCCGCCAATCACCAGCGCTTTATTGCGGCCGCAGACGGCATGATCAGCATGCCGCAAATGGCCGCGGTCATTCGGCAGTATGTCCCAACAGTTGCAGATAAGCTGCCGCGACACACGCTGCCGGTTTGGGCGCTGCATTTGGCCGCTCATTTCAACCGCACGGCGAAAGAAGGAGATCTCTTACTGCGGGTCAATCATCATGTCAGCAATCAAAAGGCCCGGACTGTCTTGGGCTGGGAACCGCTCGGCAGCATTCAAGATACTCTGCAAACCACCTTAGCCAGCATGGCCCACTATGGGGTGTTGTGATCGGCGCGATGAATTGTCTGCGCCACCGTCGTCATAAAATCCTTCCCATACGCCGCCGCCAACTGCGGCGGCCAGTGGACAATGCGCGCATCCGCGGCCAGCATTGGCTTGAGCCACTGGATCGTGGGCAGGAGTTTCAACATATAATGACTGGAAAACTGGGAAAACAGCAGGTTGGCCCCGAAAAAGTCGATCAATTTGTCCTGAAAAGCCGGCGCAGACATGGGTACCAGCAAGTTATTGACGTTGTTGCGGTCGCCCAGAAACAGCGGCAGGCGGCGAAAGTCGTTCTGCAAATCAAAGGAGCGGCCCTTGTGGCTGGCAGCGATGGCCGGCGTCATCTGGACCAGCCAGACCAGCTTGTGATCGGCCAGGACCAGCAGCTGGCGCAAAACAGCTAATTCCAGCGGCGTGAACTGATACCGGGCAGCGGCCGCCGCCGGGCTGGCCAATGCTTGGCGGACGGCCGCCGAGAGGCCGGTTAAGTCCGGCAGCGCCGGCCACACCACTTCAACCTGCTGGACATGGGTCAGCCAGTGGGGGTGGGTCGCGATGCGCAGGGTGAGCCAGATAGGCGGCATTGCTGCGCTGGTCCAGCGCAGCAGCCAATACGAACTGGCACTGGAGCGGGCATAGTTGGCCGCCGCCAGCTGAACCCCCTGGGGCAGGCCGGCTTGGACTGCCGCTTTTAAGGCTCGATGAAATGCGGGCGTGCTGGTTTGGGCGGCCAATGCCGCCGCATCCTGGTCTGGTTCACTGCCCATGACGCACTGCCCACCGCCGCCATAGATGCGTTTGCACCGTCCGGCCGAATAGCCCCAAAACAATCACCAGCAGCAGCCATTGCGGCAAGATCAGTCCGACCACGATATAAACCCCGCTGATGATCAGCATCGTGGCCGCCCCGCGATACTCCTCCTGATCATGCGGCGTTAACTGCGCCCGGCCGCCGCCAGCGCGGATCACCAGCCGGAAGAGAATAAACTGCACGGCGTCAACGAGGAAGATCACCCCGGCAAACATCAGCGCCCCAGCCTGCTCCCGGGGATGATCGCTGAGAAAGCTGGTAGCAAACGGCGTCAAACAGATAAAGCCTAGGTAAATAAAGTTGTAGACCAGCAATTGAATGGTCGGTTCTTTGATGGCGTGGAACAGCTCTTGATGATAGATCCAGTATTGGGCGACCACCCCAAAGCTGATCATGTAAAGCAGTACTTTCCACCCCGTCGCGCTCATCGTGGCCCAAGTGATCCGCTCGGGCACATCGATATCCAGCACCATCAGCGTTAACACCACGGCAAAGACGCCATCGGAAATAGCGACTAGCCGACTATGCGAATTCTGAAACATCCCGCTGCCCCCTCTTTCTTCCCTATTATACCCGCCCAGCAGTTGCGGCCGCCCGCAGATGGTGCCAGAATAAACCCAACGATTATTTTTCCAGAAAAGGCGGTCCCACTCATGACCCTCACCCACTTCGTCTTCCTTCTCGCTGCCGGCATTATCGCTGGTTTGCTCAGCACGATTGCCGGCTTAGCGTCCCTGGCTTCTTACCCTGCACTGCTGATGATCGGCATCCCGCCAGTCATCGCCAACGTGACCAACACCGCTGCTCTGGTCTTCACCGGCATCGGCGCCACCTTCTCATCCCTACGGGAATTGAAGGGCCACTGGGTCGAACTCAGCCGCATCCTGATTCTGGTGACCATTGGCGGGGTCATCGGGAGTGCTGTCCTGCTGCTGGCCCCGGCTTCCAGTTTTGAGAAAGTCGTCCCATTCTTCATCGGGGCTTCCGGCGTATTGTTACTGGCGAGCGGCCGGGCTCCGAAGAACCCTGATTTAACTGCCGCTACCGGCCCCCGGGCGGCCACCAAGGGCCAGCAGGCGCTGGTCATCGTGGCTATGGTGTTTGTCGGCGCCTATTCCGGCTACTTCGGTGCCGCGGCCGGAGTTATCATGCTGGCTATTCTGGCGATGATCTCCACCGAACGCTTCACAGTGATCAACGCCGAACGCAATGTCGCCGGCTTTGCCTCTAATGCGATTGCGACAGTGATTTACGCCTTCACCACCCATATTGCCTGGCTGCTGGTCATTCCGCTGGGACTGGGCCTGTTGATCGGCGGCTACATGGGCCCGGCCATCGTCCGGCGGGTGCCGGTGAAACTGCTGCGGGTGGTCATCGCCCTGGCGGCGTTTGGCCTGGCGATCGACTTGTTTATCAAGGCGTATTTTTAATAAAAAATACGAAAAGACCGCCCTGCTTTCCGACAAGGCGGTCTAACGGTATCAAGATTCCTATGGGATCAAGATAAATTTATTTGGTATCAAGATTCCTTATGGCATCAAGATGATACTAATTTTACCCCAATGTACCGATTCGTGCCACACTTTGCCGAATTGAAAATCCCATCGCAAAAAGAAATTAGGTGTTTCCAGAAAAACGTGGTACACTATTCAAGTAATCAAGAAGCGGAACTTGTTTTGTCTTGTACGATGGATTTCCTTTTTCGATTACCTGGTGCAACGTTACTTTAGTTTTTTGAATAGGAGATTTATCTACATGCAAAACGGTACAGTTAAATGGTTCAACGCTGACAAGGGTTATGGCTTCATCACTGGTGACGACGGCAAGGATGTATTCGTACATTTCTCCGCTATCCAAGGCGACGGCTACAAGTCTTTGGACGAAGGCCAAGCAGTATCCTACGACGTTGAACAATCCGATCGTGGCCCGCAAGCTACGAACGTTGTTAAGCACTAATCTCTGATTAGGGCGAATCCCCTGGGCGCAAGCTCAGGGGATTTTTTTGTCTCTCGACTGTTAAATTCCGCCTAAGCCGGTACGCCCGCCGCCACTTTCCCTCCCCGCTCCCGTATAATTGAAGTAGTGGAAGCGCAGTCACAACGGGGAAGGCGGAGAAGAATCATGAAAAAACGTCTTAGTGTATTGGCGCTGACGCTGCTGGCAGCAGGGGTGCTGGGCGCGTGCGGCAACACCAATCAGGATGCCGCAGCCAGTGGTACCAGCAATCAGGTCAGCCAGAACAAGCGCAGCAGTGAGAAGAGTTCGTCTGCGTCGACCAGCAGTAAGCAGGTCAGCAGCGACACCAGTACGAGCAGCAGTTCAACCAGTCAAAGCAGTTCTTCAGCAGCGGCGGAATCCTCCGCCGTCAACAGTCAGCCAACCGACCGCATTCTTCGAATCAATACCACGGCATGGGATATTTACCAAATCACCAGTGCCGAGGCCAAAAGCGGCGCGCGGCTGCCTACTGTCTACATCCTATCTGACGGCCCGCGCTTCGAGAGCAAAGGCCCGACCGAATGGCTGTATGTGAACACCAGGGACGCCAGCGGGGCGCAGCTGGCTAAGCAATTAGTCAGCAAACCGCAGTTAGTTATTGCCGGCAAGACCCTCAAACCGCTCAAACAGTATGCTCTCCGGCCGGAACAGGTGCGGGAAGACCACGACATTATGGATGAATATTTGCAGTGGAATTCCCACTGGTTCATCGAAACACCGACCAACTTGTATGTTTATCAGCAGTAACATGCAAAAACGTCCTCAAGCACCGCCGAATCGGCTGGTGCTTGAGGACGTTTGGCGTTAACGGGAATTAAAATGGCAGGTCGTCATCGGCGATGTCGATGTTTTCGCCATTGCCCGCGGCGACGAAGACGTTGTCGTCTTTTCCAACAGTTGTTACTGGCTGGCCAGCACGTCGGGCGTCAGTTATGGCCTTTGATTCCAGGAGAGCAAAACTATCCACCGAGACTGCCGAGGCGTAAACTTTCTGACCATCTTTCTCATAGCTGCGTGTCCGGATTTGGCCCTCAATTCCCACCAGAGAACCCTTGCAGGTGAAGTTGACAAATGATTCCGCCGACTTGCCCCATACCGTACATTCGATAAAATCAGAATCCCGTTCACCGTTGGCGTTCTTAAAATTACGCGTCACTGCCAGATTGAACCATGCCCGCGCAGTTCCGCCCGGCGTATACTTTAACTCCACATCCCGCACCAAGCGGCCCACCAGCGTTACCCGATTAATCATGATACCCTCTCCTTCACGTGTCTGAATGTGTCGCCGTTTTCCGGCCACACCATTACATTACGCAAAAGAGGCAAAGAAAAACGCCCATCAACAAATTGATGGACGCTTCACTATCAGCTTTAGCCTTCCTCAGAAACGAACGGCAACAAGCCCATGATCCGTGACCGCTTGATAGCGATGGTGATCTTCCGTTGGTTCTTGGCACTGGTGCCAGAAACCCGACGCGGCAAAATCTTGCCCCGCTCGGAGATGAACCGCTTCAACAGTTCGGTATCTTTATAGTCGATATATTCAATATGGTTAGCGGCGATGAAGTCGACCTTACGGCGACGACGGCCACCACGACGTTGTCCTGCCATGGAAATCCTTCCTTTCTCGTGAATTATCTGTACGTTCAGCTAGTTAGAACGGTAAATCGTCATCAGAGATGTCGATGGGCTGACCGTTATCCGCAAATGGATCGGATAAGGAGTCATCCTTCTTCGGCGCCCCGCTATTCGCATTGGGGGCCGCAGAATTACCATTATTCTGATTGAAAGGAGGCTGGCTCTGATTATTCCCTTGACCGCCATTGTAGGAGGACTGGTTGTTTCCACCGTAAGGCTGACCCTGGTTCGGGTTGCCGCCTTGGTTGTCACTGCCAGTATCCCGCGGCCGGGCATCGGTGACCGACTTGGGTTCCAGCAAGGCGAAGTCATCGGCCACCACTTCGGTGACGAAGACCCGTTGGCCCTGCTGATTCTCATAGCTGTGAGTTTGAATCCGGCCATCAATGCCGACGAGCGATCCCTTGCGGGTGAATTGAGCGAAATTCTCCGCCGCCTTCCGCCACATCGTACAATTGATGAAATCGGAGTCCCGCTCGCCCTGGGAATTCTTGAAGTTCCGCGTTACTGCCACAGTGAACCGGCCAACAGCCGTGCCGCCTTGGGTGTAGCGCAGATCAACGTCCCGGGTCAAGCGACCCACTAATACCACACGATTGATCATATGCAAGCTCCTTCCTTTTGAGTTCTAACTAATTAATCCTCTCGGGTAACGATCATATGCCGTAAAATTGACGGCTCGATCTTGCTCAACCGATCGAATTCGTTGATGGCCTTATCGTCGTCCGCGTGGACGTTGACGATATGGTACGTACCTTCGCGATAGTGGTTGATTTCGTAAGCAAAACGACGCTTTGCCCAGTCTTTGGAATCATCTACTGTTGCCCCGTTGTCGGACAGAACCTTGTCGAACCGTTCGATCAAAGCGGCCTTGGCATCATCGTCGATATCCGGCTTGATGATGTACGTAATTTCGTAGTGTGTTGCCATGACTGTTGCACCTCCTTATGGACTTAATGGCACGCGTTTCCCACGTGCAAGGAGAGTATTAAAAACATTTCTGAAAATTCGTTAGAACACAAAAAAGTTCGATACTCACAAGTTGATAGCTTACCATAAATACCAGGCCGCCACAACCCGTGCTACTCAATGACCAACCGGAAAAATGTGTAATCCTCCGCCGGCCCGTGGGTGGCGATCTGCGTTAACTCGTTCTGCACGTATTGAGCGACATCGGTCATCCGCAGCGCCGTGGCTAAGCGAATGGCGCCCTGGCCCACCGTGGCCGCGGTCTCCCGCTGATCGGTCCGATACAGCCACCAAGCCCGGACGAAGCGATACATAATTTCGTGTTCAGCATTGGGATCAGCAACCAATGCTGCCTTGTATTGCTCCAAATACTCCGCCGCGACCGGGTAGGCCCGGCGATTCATTTCCAAAAACAATTGATTGGCAATCATATCAAACCGCAGGCGCGGCGCACCGCGAAACGTACTGTACTTCTTGCTCCGCTTCACCGCCACCTTGAACAATCGCCGCTCATCGGCCACCTGCATATCCAGCGAAAACAAAGTAAACACATAGAGTTCAAATTCACCCCAATCGCTGACATTGTACAGATAATTCTGGGCTTCCGCAGAATACTGCCCGGTATTATTCAGGCTGGTCAGCGGCCGCTGTTGTTCCAGGCGCGTGACCATCCGCCGCATGACTTGCTGGATACGCCAATGGAGCACATTGAGCAGGGTGGGGGCCGCCTGATACTGCGCCGCGGCCGCCCTTTCCCGGCGGGTCAAATCCGTCAGCGTCTGTTGAATGTCCGCTGGTGAATCCAGCGATAGGTAATTACCAAATAGGCGATCCAGCATGGCTGTACGACTGTAATAGCCGTCTGTGCTGGCCTTTTTCTCAGTCGGCGTCCCATTATGAATGTAGAAAAACTCCTCGGGAGTCGTAAAGATACGGTCCAGGAGATGCAAAAAGCGGCTGGTGCTCATATCGGCAAGACCCCGCTCAAATTTAGAGAGAAAGGACGCCGTGATTTGATCATCTGCGACCTCCATGAGTGTGAGTCCTTTATTTTTCCGAATTTTGCGAACTGTTTTACCCAACGCAGCCACGGGTTTGCGCCCCCTTTCTCAAAGAAAATTGTTCTTATATGACAATTCTCATCCGCTCTCATTTTAACCCAACTAAGATTGAGGTACAACATCGATAAAGGGAGTGGACAATCATGATTGTATGGCGTTACGGAAAGAAATGGCAGTTATTACTTTACTTGGTGATCAGTCTGGCAGCCAGCGCAGTTAATGTGGGGATGGCCTGGATCTTGTCCCGGTTCATTGCCGCAGCGACCGCCCGAAATTTGAACATGTTTCTGGCCAGTGCGGCCTTGGCCTTGGTCATCTTCATTGGTCTGGGCGTGGCGCAGTGGTTGTTAATGACCATGAGTGCAACGATCGTCCGTACCGTGAATATGCGGATCAAGACGGTCATGATCCGCTACATGGTGGATGACGAACCGCTGACCACCGATAGCGGCAAGGATATTTCGTTCATGACGAATGATCTGAAGCTATTGGAAACGAACGGCACCACCAACGAGCTGCTGATTTTGACCGACGCGTTGATCTTCGTCGGGGCCCTCGCTGGCGCCTTTGCCTTCGATTGGCTGACGGCGCTGGCCTTCTTCGTCGGCAATCTGCTGCCAGCTGGGATTTCTGCCCTGACCCAGGGCATGATCGGCCATGCCTCCGAGCAATGGTCAGCGGCGAATGCCTCGTGGACCGGGCAGTTGAAAGACTTTCTCACTGGCCTGGACACGGCCCGGGCCTATCAGGCGAACGGTGCAGTGAAGAAGCGCACCGGTATTCTGGCGGCAGCGCTGGAAGGCCGACTGTTCCACATGAACTTTCTGATCGGTACGGTGCAAGCCGTGGCGATGGTCTTTGCCCTGGTACTGGGCGTGCTGTTCCCCTTCGGCGTGGGGGTCTGGCACATCATCATCGGTGGATCGACGCTGGCCAGCTTCATTGGCGTCGTGCAACTGTCCAATGACATGCGCAATCCGCTGCTGGAGGCGCTGGACGCCTATAACAAGCGGGGCGCAACGAAGCCGGTACTGAAGCGGATCAACGAAGCCGATGCCGCCCTGGCGGCGACCACCGACGACGGCGAGAACTTAGCGCCCACCGCCACTGGTGACTTGGTCATGCATGATGCCACTGTGAAAATTGGCGACAAACCGATTCTGCAAAATGTGAACCTGACCATTACACCGGGGGAGAAAGTCCTGCTCATGGCGCCGTCCGGTTTCGGTAAATCGACGCTGTTGCGGGTACTGCAGGGCGAGATTCCGTTAGCCAGCGGTACTTACACGGTGGCGGGTATTCCGGCCGCCAAAGTGAATCGAGTCGCCCTGCGCAAACACTTTGGTCTGGTCAAACAGACGCCGTTTCTCTTCAATGACACGTTGCGCTACAACATCACGTTGGGGGCGGAGTTCCCCGATGCGGCTGTGATGACCGCCGTCACCAAGGCCGGCCTGGGTGATTTAGTGGCGGACAAAGGCCTGGACTACCAAGTCGTTGAAAACGGCCAAAACCTCTCCGGCGGCCAGATTCAGCGGATCGAAATTGCCCGGGCGCTGCTGCGCCAGCGGCCGGTGCTGTTGGCTGATGAAGCGACGTCGGCCTTGGATGATCAGCTGGCCGATCAAGTCCGCCGAGAATTTCTCAGCGGGCCAGAAACATTAATTGAAGTCGGCCATCAAGTGCCGGCGGCGGTGCAAGCCCAATACGACCGGGTCGTTCACTTGGACCAAATCAGTACGGCGCAATCCGCTTGACCGGCAGCGTGCGGTTATTCCATTACCTGCTGGAAGAAAGAAAAATCATGTTCCGGTCCATGAGTGGCGACGACTGCCAATTCAGATTGCACAAATTGGGCCATTTTAGTCATCCGCACCGTTGTGGCCAGCTTGACTGTACTATCGCCAATCGCCGCCGCTTCCACCTGATGATCGGTGCGATAAAGCCACCACGCCCGAATAAACCGATACCAGATTTCCTGCTCCGCATCAGGATCCGCGGTGAGCAGCGCCGCATATTGGGGCAGCTCTTCAGCAACGACCGCATATGCCTGCCGGTTCATTTCTAAAAACAACTGGTTAAAAACAAGATGAAAGCGCAACTTGGGGGCTGCGGGAAAACTGCTGTATTTCTGACTGCGTTTGAGCGCCACTTGATACAGCCGCCGCTCATCATCCGGCCGCATCGCTGCCGCGAAAATTACAAAAACGTAGAGTTCAAATTCGCCCCAATCATTCACATTGTACAGATAATGCATAGCCTCACGAGAATACTCGCCTGTGCTATGTTTTTTTATAAAAAACGGTTCATCATGTAAAACACTCGTGACTTCCTGTTTCATCACTTGCTGCGCCCGCCAGTACAAGGTATTGATCAATGTTGGCGCGCGCTGATACCGGGTAAAACCATTTTGTTCCCGAACTGTTAAATCGGCCAGAGTCTGCTGCCCCTCCGCTTTTGACGTGAGGTGCAAGCCTTGGCCAAACAACCGGTGAAACATGGTGTTGCGGTTATAGTAGCCGTCCTGGCCCCACGTCTTAGTTGCTGTTGGGCCTAAATGAACGTAGAAGAATTCCTCTGGTGTCGTGAAGATCCGATCCAGCACATGGAGAAAACGATCCGTACTGATGTCCGTTACGCCCCGCTCAAATTTGGAAAGAAACGAGGCCGTCACCTGCTCATCGGCCACCTCGGCCAGAGTCAATCCTTTGTTTTGGCGTATCTGCCGCACTGTGGCACCCAATTCAGCCATTTTATCCCCACCTTCTTAGCCTGTCCGGTCATATATGACATTTGCCGCTCGCGCCCATTCTATCCTTCCTACACTGGAGCCACAAGTTAAGAAAGGCATGATGACAATGATTGTTTGGCGTTATGGCAAAAAATGGCAGATTGGCCTCTATCTGCTGATCAGCATATTCTCGAGTATCAGCAATGTGGGAAACGCCTGGATTACGACCCGCTTTTTTACGGCCGCCACTACGCGGAATACCTCGTTATTTATGAGCAGCGTTGAGTTGGGGCTAGGCATATTCGTCTCCTGGGGGGTTGCTCAGTGGCTTCTTAAAACCATGCGGGCGGTTATCGTCCGCACCGTCAATCTGCGAGTCAAAACCTTACTGATTCAATACTTGGTAGACGACGCGCCACTCACGACAAATAGCGGCCAGAGCATTTCGTTAATGACGAATGACTTGAAGCTGTTAGAGACTAACGGCATCCTCAACGAACTATTTATTCTGCGGGATATGCTGACGTTTGTCGGTGCGCTAATCGGCGCCTTCTATCTGGACTGGTTTATTTCTCTCGCTTTCTTTATCGGTAATCTGCTCCCCATGGGGATTTCCTCTTTGATGCAAAAAACCATCAGTCGTGCGTCCCAACACTGGTCGCAGGCGAATGCCGCTTGGACAGGGCAACTGAAGGATTTCTTAGCCGGGTTGGATACTGCGCGGGCCTATCAAGCCAACGGAGCGGTAAAAAAACGTACCGGGACATTAGCTAAAACGCTGGAGAACCGACTTTTCCACATGAATTTTTTGATCGGTACGGTGTCCGCCAGCGGTCTCACCGCGCTCATGGTCCTGGGTGTCTTGCTGCCCTATGGCCTGGGCATGGGGCGTGTCATCCAAGGAACTTTGACCCTGGCAAGTTTCATGGGCATCGTGCAGTTATCGAATGACCTGCGCAATCCCTTGCTGGATGCACTTGATGCCTATAACCAGCGGAATGCCGCTAAACCGGTGTTGAATCGGATCCGCATGGCAGAAAAGTCCATGGCGACGGCCACGGATGCCGGCCAGGCACTGCCGCAGACTGCCGCTAACAGTTTACTGATTGAGCACGCCACCGTGAAGATTGCGAACAGGACCATTTTGCACGACATCACGCTGCACATCACCCCCGGAGAGAAAGTATTGCTCATGGCCCCCTCCGGTTTCGGTAAATCCACGCTGCTCCGGGTGTTACAAGGCGAGATCCCGTTAGCCAGCGGTACTTACTCCGTGGCTGGTATCCCGGCCAACACAGTGAATCGGGTCGCCTTGCGCCAACATTTTGGGCTCGTGAAACAAACGCCTTTTCTGTTCAATGATACGTTGCGCTACAACATCACTTTGGGGGCAGAGTTCTCCGACGCCGCCGTGATGACGGCAGTTCAGACCGCCGGGTTAAGTACTCTGGTCGCGGACAAGGGCTTGGACTACCAAGTCGTCGAAAACGGTCAAAACCTCTCCGGCGGCCAGATTCAGCGAATCGAAATTGCCCGGGCGCTGCTGCGCCAGCGACCGGTGCTGTTAGCCGATGAAGCCACGTCAGCTCTGGATGATCAATTAGCTGACAAAGTCCGCCGAGAATTTCTCAGCGGACCGGAAACACTGATTGAAGTTGGTCACCAGGTGCCGGCGGCAGTCCAGGCCCAGTATGACCGGGTTATTCACCTGGATCAGCTGAGTGCACAGTCGGCTTAGCAGTCAGGGCGTCTAAGAAAGTCTGGCCGTATTTCTCCAGCTTCATTTCGCCCACACCCTTGATGGCCAGCATCTCTTCTAAGGTCTGCGGTTTCTCGTTGCTCATCGCCTTCAGCGTTTGATCTGGGAAGATCATGTAAGGGGGCAGCTTGGTGTCTTCCGCCAGTTGCCGGCGGACTTGGCGTAACGCTTCAAAGGTGGCATCGTCAGCCGGCAAGCTCTTCCGGGCTTTGATGGCCGTCTTACGGAACACCTTCTCCTGCCCGCGCAGCACAGCAGCCCCAGTTTGGGTCAGCGCCAGTGTTGGATACTGGCCGCCCTTAGTGACCAGCCAACCCCCAGCCGTTAAGAAGTCGATGAAAGTACTGATCTCCTTTTGCCGCTGATGCTGCATGAGCCCATAAGTCGACAGCTCATCCAAGCGCCACTGGCGGATACGCTGGTTGTTAGCCCCCGCCAAGATCTGGGCGATCACGACTTTGCCGAACCGTTCGTGCACCCGGACCACACAGGACAGCACTTTCTGGGCATCCGTGGTCACGTCCACCGCTTCCCGAGTATCCAAACAATTGCTGCACCGGCCGCAAGGTTCAGTATCTTCTTGACCGAAATAACGCAGAATAAACTGTTGCAGGCACTGATCGGTATTCGCGTACTGAATCATCGTCTGCAATTTTTGATACTGCAGGTGCTTATGGGCCTCGTCGGCATCAGATTGTTCAATGAAGAAATGCTGCAGTTGCACGTCCGCCGGTTTGAACAGCAAAATAGCGTCACTCTCTAGCCCATCCCGTCCGGCCCGGCCAGCTTCCTGATAGTAGGATTCCAGGTCTTTGGGCATTTGCGCATGGATGACGAAACGCACGTTGCTCTTATCAATACCCATGCCAAACGCGTTGGTCGCGATCATAATCGGTTTGCGGTCGAATAAGAAGTCTTCTTGGCTGGCTGCCCGGTCCATATCAGCCATGCCAGCATGGTACCGGGCCACCGGCAACTTCTTCCGGGCCAGCAGCGTGTAGAGCCGATCAACTTCTTTCCGTGTACTCACATAAATAATCCCGGACTGATCCGGGTTTTTCTTTAAATAGTCCACCAGATACTTGTCTTCATCCTGATCCCGCACCACCTGAAAACTCAGATTATCCCGAGCAAAGCCGGTATTGATCAGTCCGGCAGCCGGAATCCCCAGCCGCTGGCGAATATCCTGGGCCACCCGCGGTGTGGCGGTGGCCGTCAGCGCGATTACCGCCGGATGGCTGGTAAGCCGTTCCGGCACCGCGGCCAGCGCCAAATAACTGGGCCGGAAATCGTGGCCCCACTGGGAAATACAGTGGGCCTCATCAATCGCCAGCAGGCTGATCTGAATGCCGTTCAACGCCGCCACGAACTCGTCGGACTCAAAGCGTTCCGGGGCCACGTAGAGCAGCTTCACTTCACCCATGGCCGCTTGGCGCAGGCGCTCGTCAATTTCTCGAAAATCGATGGCACTATTAATAAAGGTCGCCGGGATGCCGTTATCGTTCAGCGCGTCCACCTGGTCCTTCATCAAGGCAATCAAAGGCGACACCACCACCGTCAACCCCGACAGCAGCAGCGCTGGAATCTGGTAACACAGCGACTTGCCGCCGCCGGTGGGCATGATCACCAGCGTGTTAGCCCCCGCCAGCACCCGGTCAATGGCCTGTTCCTGACCCGTCCGGAAGTGATCGTACCCGAATTTCTCTTGCAGTAGTTGTTCTGCCTCTGTGTTTGCCAAAGTGATCCTCCTGTTCTTTTCCCCCATTGTACGTGCCCTGACTGGTTATGTATAGATTACGCAAAGTGCGTTGCTATTTGCGGCCGTTTCCGGTATCCTGAATGTAATTAATTCACGGAAGAAGGTTAGACATCATGCGCGGTTACGAAAAGACGAACAGTATTGAAACAGATATTGTGCGCTTTGGCGTTTCTTTTCGTCAATCCCTTGGTTTTATTCGGGTTGCTAACGGGACCAGTCTGTCCAAAAACAGCCGAATGACACGAAACCAATGACCGCCGAGACGCCTAACCATTAGAGAGTAGGGCCATGGTGCGTGATTGCCATGGCCTTTTGCGTTCTCCGGCAACTTAAAGGAGAAAAAACATGTTATTACTGCAAGCCAGCCAAATCACTAAACAATTTGATCACGAACCGATTTTCACCGATATTTCCCTCCAGCTCGCCGCCGGCGACCGGGTCGCCCTCGTCGGCGCCAACGGTACCGGCAAGTCTACCCTGATGAATATCCTGCTGGGCAGCGAGCAGCCCGATGCCGGCGTCGTCAGCCGGGCCAAAGACGCCACCATCGCCCACCTGAACCAGCAGCTGATCGATACCCCTGCCACCGTTACGGCCTTTCTTGGCGCCAGCCAACCGGCATTGACCAAACTGCAAGACGCGCTGCGCTATTGTGAAGACCAGATGAGCCAGCCGGAGGCCGACTTGGAGAAAGTCCTCGCCCGTTATGCCGACCTGCAACAGGACTTTGAGGAACAGGGCGGCTATGCCTTTGCGGACCGGATCAACACTGTCATGAAGGGCCTAGACATTTGGGCTTACCGGGACACGCCGGTCAACGCCCTGTCCGGCGGTGAACGGATGCGGGTCGCGCTGGCCCAATTGCTGCTGTCCGATGCGGATTTTTTGTTGCTGGACGAACCCACAAACCACTTGGATACCGCCGGCATCGAGTGGCTGGAGCAGTTTTTGCTCAAAGGCAAGACCGGTTATTTAGTCATTTCCCACGATCGCTTCTTCCTCGATCGGGTCACCACCCAAACCTGGGAAATCGAAGACGGCGAGCTGGTCACGTATCCGGGCAATTACTCGCGGTATGTGACGCTGAAGGCTGAACGCCTGGCCAGCATTCAAAAAGACCACGACCTGCAGGCCAAAGCAATTCGGAAACTGCAACTGCAGATTCGCCAGTATCGGCAATGGGGCAACGAGAGCCAAAACGAGAAGTTCTACCGGAAGGCCAAGGAGCTGGAAAAGCGCTTGGCGAAGATTCAAGTCATTCAAGTACCCCAGCCGCCGAAACACCGGCTGCAGGACGTCCGCACCGCCGGCCGGTCCGGTAACGACGTCATCACCGCCAAAGATTTGGGCGCCGCGTTTGGCGACCGGGTGCTTTTTGACCATGCCGCCTTCCAGATCCACCGCGGCGACCGGGTAGCGGTCACTGGCGCCAACGGGACGGGCAAAAGCACGCTGGTCAAACTCATTCTGGGCGAGCTATCACCCACCAGCGGTACGGTGAACTTGGGGGCCAGTGTGCAGGCCGGCTATCTGCCCCAGAATCCGCAATTCGACCGGCCTCAAGACCGGCTGCTGGCCCATGTGCAGGCCTTCATGCCCAACGAACAGGCGGCACGGCAAGCCATGGCCCGCTTCGGTTTCTTCGCCGAAGACGCCGCCCGCCGGCTCCAAGACCTCTCCGGCGGCGAACGAATTCGGCTGGTCCTGTTGCAACTGCTGCAACGGAAAATCAACTTGCTGATCCTGGACGAACCGACAAACCACCTGGACATTGCCGCCCGGGAGGAAATCGAGACGCTGTTGGCGGACTATGCGGGGACGCTGCTGATCGTTTCCCACGATCGGTATTTACTGCGGAAGCTGTGTGATCAGGAGCTGCATATTGCGGAGCAGCGGATCGTGCAGCGGGATTGGGATACGGCAAACTAGCAACCCGTTTGATTTGCGAAATAAAAACTTGCTTGGTATAATTTAGATAGAAAAAGGGCTGGTGCGACAACACCAGCCCCGTGCAAACCGCTTAAAGAGCGGTGGTCATGTTAAAGTCAGTTTCCTGTCCCTAACTTGCCAAAGCTATAGGGGGCAGGTTTTTTTAGTCCTTATCGTTGTGCTTCATATATTTGGACTAGTAAAAGCCCAAACGTCAGCATCAGCATTAGCGCTTCGTAATCCGTCACAGCCGCGAAAACCTTTCGTTAGTTTGCCCATCCCTGGACATCCCTGCTTTCTAAAATGTACTCAATTGTATACATGTCCGGTCTATGGTGGCACTTTAGATTTAGATCATTAAGAGTACATTGTGTTTAGTCAATTCCGTAATTGCCGGCACCCCCGTCTGATTGGGATCAGACGAGTATGGCGCATAACAGTGCCGACTAGAAATCATCTCTGAACGGTTTCCCATTCCGGCGTAAGCCCCGCCGCATATTGAATCAAATTTTGAACAGCGGTATCGTCTCGGTCAATGATGAGACCGCACTCGTAACAGCGGTACACGTCATGCTGGTGGTAAATGCTGTCGCCTTGGAGGGTCATCTTGCCGCCATAGCTTTCTTCTTTCTTGATATAGCCGCAGTTTGAACAGCGCTGCGTTGACGGGAAGAAACGATTGGCGATCACCAGATGACGATGATGCCAAGCCGCCTTGTACTCAATTGCCGTACGCAAGCGGCGAAAGAGGCCGCGCTGAAGGCCTTTGACCTTTTTATCATCCATCATCATCCGGTGGACATCCAGATCCTCTAAACAAGGAGCGGGATAATTCTTGATGATCATGTGGCTGAATTTGTGGATCAGGTCATCCTGCAAGGCGTGCACCTGCTCATAGGCGCGGTTCATCTTCGCTTTAATCCGCTGATAGGTTTTAGACCGATAATCGCCGGGGTTTCTCCGCCGCTTCCGGTTCAGGCACTTTTGGTAATACTTGATGCGTTGATGCAGTGCCGCCATGCGCGGTGTGAAGGTGTTGACGTCACCGCCGTTCCAGCGGATATGGCCCACGTTCACATCAATGCCGACGATGTCCCAGCAGTCATAGAAAGCCGGGCGCGGGGTATCTTCAACCAATACGTTGACACTGGCGTAGAACTTTTTTCCGCGCTTGGTTATCGTCACGGTTTTGATCTCGCCAGTAAAACGTAATTCTTCCGCCATCTTAATAGCGCTGAACCGATGGCTGGCCGCATGGGGCCGATCCAGGGTCAGGTACTTGCCGACAATGACTGCCCGATCCGTTGTAAAGCTTTGTTTAGGATCCCACTTATGATGGAACTTAGGCTTGTGAGCGTCCGGCATAGCGGGATTGAAGAAATTCTGCCAAGCCTGATGCAGCCGATGGACCGCAGTTTGGAGCACCCGGGCGGAAAACTGCTGCTGCCAGTCGGTTTTGTTCTTCACCAGCTCATCACGGACTTTATATTCGGTGGGGCGCAGTTTCTTGTCCGCCATGGCCAATGACGCGTCGTACATATCATTCCATGCAGCCAAACCTTTGTTCCAGCAAAAGCGGTTGTAGTCCATCAACTCGGAAATGACCGTAGCCATCTCGGCATTCGGATAGATCCGTATCTTGTGCGTTTTGATTGGCATTCGATTCACCTCCTCATAATTCAAGGATAACGAATCGAATGTATGTTTGTCTCCTTCCGTGCTCAGCTAATTTGAATCAAGATTCATCCAGAAAAGCTGTACTATGTGATAAAAAATGCTCAGGAACTTGATGGCCTTTGATTATGGATGCTTACACTTGACTACCTATTAGTCATTCGCAAACTCCTTCTGAGAAAAACCGCGACCACTGCCCTTTAAACTCCTGCCAAAACAGTATGCCATATTCCATTACATTCTCTGATATAAAAACGCCCTGTCCAAAAGTGGGAAATACACTTACAGACAGGGCGTTTATATTATTTATGGCTTCTCAAAACATGGCGTATACCAATTTTAAAAAGTTAATCCTGCGGATAAATCGCCGCCACCTGCTCCTGCGCCACCTTATGGGCCAAGAAGTCGTCATAATGCATATCCGCCCGATCCACGACGCCCAGCGGACCCACTTCAATAATGTGGTTGGCAATCGTCTGGATAAACTGGTGGTCATGGCTGGTGAAGATCACAGCCCCGGTAAAATCGATCAGCGCGTCGTTCAGCGCGGTGATACTTTCCAGATCCAAGTGGTTCGTCGGATCGTCCAGTAACAGCACATTGGCCTTGCTGAGCATGAGTTTGGCTAAGTAACTGCGGACTTTCTCACCACCAGACAGCACCGGCGTGGCCTTGAGCACCTCGTCGCCAGAGAACAGCATCCGGCCCAGGAAACCGCGGAGGAAGGTGTTGTCGTCTTCTTCCTTGCTCTTCACGAACTGGCGCAGCCAGGACAGAATATCCAGGGAGTCATCGCTGAATTCTGGGGTCAAGTCCTTCGGCATGTATGCCCGGTTCGTCGTGACGCCCCAGGTGATCGTACCAGTATCCGGCTGATCATCACCGGCCAGCAGGCGCATCAGCTGCGTCGCCGTCACGTCGTTGCGGCTGATGATCGCCGTCTTATCGCCGGGGCGCAGCGTGAAGCTGACGTTATCCAGCACCTTAACGCCATCCACCGTCTTCGATACGTGGTCCACCCGCACCAAATCATTGCCCAAGGGCCGCTCCGGTTCGAATTTAATGAACGGATACTTACGGCTGCTGGGTTTGATGTCGTCCAGCGTGATTTTATCCAGCTGCTTCTTCCGGGCTGTCGCCTGCTTGGATTTCGAGGCATTCGCGGAGAAACGCGCCACGAACTCTTGCAACTGTTTGATCTGTTCTTCCTTCTTCGCGTTCTGGTTCGAGCGCAGCTGCTGGGCCAGCTTGCTGGATTCCAACCAGAAATCGTAGTTGCCGACGAACATTTCGATTTTGCCGAAATCCACATCGCACATCATCGTGCAGACCTTATTCAAGAAATACCGGTCATGGCTGACGACCAGGACAGTCTTATCGTAGTCCGCCAGCCAGTTTTCCAGCCAATCGATGGTTTCGGGATCCAGCCCGTTAGTCGGTTCATCCAGCAGCAACACGTCCGGCGAACCAAACAGTGCCTGAGCCAGCAATACCTTGACCTTTTGCCCCTCCGGCAATTCGCGCATCAGCTTGTTATGTTCGCTGTCGCCGATGCCCAGCGCCTGCAACAGTTGGGCCGCGTCGGATTCAGCGTTCCAGCCGTCCATTTCCGCAAACTCAGCTTCCAAATTAGCCGCTTTGAGCCCATCTTCTTCAGAGAAATCCGCCTTGGCGTACAAGGCATCCTTCTCCTGCATCACCGCATACAGCCGTTCATAGCCTTGAATCACCGTGTTCAGCACGGTCTGGTCATCGAAGGCAAAGTGGTCCTGCCGCAGATTGCTCATCCGCTCGTGGGGATCCAGCTGCACCGTCCCCGTCGTCGGGGTCAGCTCGCCGGACAGAATCTTCAAGAACGTGGACTTACCGGCCCCATTGGCCCCAATAATGCCGTAGCAGTTGCCCGGCGTGAATTTTAAATTAACGTCTTCATAGAGTTTACGATCGGAGAAAGTCATGGAGACATTCGTTACAGTTAACAAGGCGTACCTCACTTTTCTTATCGTTGTAGTGGGAATCAATACAATAGATGGCAACCTCGCCCACTGCGCTGCGCAGTGGAACAAGGTTGCCACGGGTAGAAAGTTTCCTTCAGATTCTCTAAGGGTATCAGATGTTGCGAAAATAAACAATGGGGACACGTGCGGTTATTCACGATGGTCGAAATACTGGTGGCGGTCATAGTGGTTGCGGCCGCGGTCGCGATGGACCGCGGCAATGAGGCCAAAGTCGCGGGTGTCGGGCAAGTTCAGCTGCTTGCACCAGGTTAAAAACGTCGTGAGCTGCGGTTCGACTGCTGGATAGTCTGTATACAATCCAATCAGATACTGACAAAAGGCAGCCGTCAATTTGATGGTCGTGGCGGCTATTTGCGCACTCAGCGTCTGCAATTCGGCCGCCAGGGTGGCCGCAGCGGGCAACTGCCCCGCAATCAGCTGGGTTTGAATCTCGTTCAAATAGGCCCCGCCCAAATCGTTGGCCACCTGGTCATCAAATGCCAGATAGTCCCGCAGCGTTGCCACCGCTTGGCGGAAAAAGGCCTGGTGCTGCGGATTACTCAGCGGAATAAGCAGATTGGTTTCAATAATCAAGCGCGCTTGACTCAAAGTCCACTGCGGCGTCTGGGCCAGCAGTGCCTGGACTTCCGCGATGGGCGCGTTGCTCATGTGCAGGATATTTTGATTGGCGGCATAGACCCCCGTGTACGCCCGCAACGCCAACGCCCGCATTTCCGGCAGCCGGTGATAGCGATTCGCCGTATAGAAATCCCGCATGGCCTGGAGATCACCAGCTTGATAGTCTTGATCAATTTGTTTAGAAAGCTGTTGAATCGCCGAGGACCGCATTCCGCGATGCTGGAATAGAAACTCGTTGGGACTGATATCCAGGCGTCGCAAAATTTCAAACAATTTGTCAGCACCGATGTTGGTTTGGCCCTTTTCAAATTTGGCATAAAACGACCGGGACACGATGCCGCTGTAAACTGCCTTTTGCGGTAATCCTTGGCCTAGCCGGAGTCGGCGAACAGTCTGCCCGTATGCTGTCATTTCCCCGCGCCCTTCGTGATGTCTACTATATGAGCCATATTGTTTCATTTCCGCAGTTGACCGTCAAGTATGGTAGAGACAAGTTAAAAAGGAGTTGAGCAGAATGGATTACGAGAAGATTTTCGCTGAGATTGAAGATATCATGCACGTAGATTACGCTGGTGCATTAGACAAGCAGGACTGGCCGGTGAAGCGGCCAACCACAGCGGTGTTGCAGCATATCCCGGATGAGGAATCATTCGTGTACCTGGTGCAGCACTACTTGCAGCAATACCGGGACAAGCACGTTTTCTTCAGCAACGATCGCGTCCCCCAGGTTACCGTGGGCTTCACTACCCGCCGGTATGGGGCGGCCCTCTACGTATTGACCGCTGACCAGGAGAAACGGCTCAGCGTCGGCACGGCAATCACGGCGATTGATGGCCTGCCGATTCCAGCAGTGGCTGCTGCGCACCAATTGGAACTGGACCCGGTACCTGAACGGCAGCGGTTCAAGACCATTTTACTGACGGCCAAGACGATCACCCTGGCCGATGGTCAAGCATTGCCGCTGCACCACTTCCCGCAAACTGCAGCGCCTGCTGTCTTTGCCTATCGCCAATTGCAAGCCGACATGGGTTACGTCAAGATGACCAATTTTACTGATTACACAGCCATTCATGAGTTCTATCAGCATCACTTGACTCAAATTACTGCACTGCCCAAGCTGATTATTGATGTGCGCGTGAACAATGGCGGCGATGATCAGAATTTCTATCCATTATTGGCAGCGATGTTCACTGGCACCGTCCCGCATTCAGCGATTTTTCCAGATACCGGCATGCAGATCAACGCGACTCCGCGTAATTATCATAACTGGCAGCGGGCGGTCGCAACCATACTGCCCAACGTTGATCCAGCGCTGCAGCCGACTCTAAACGATTTCATCCAAATGCTGAAAGATCACCAGCACGACGGCTTGATTCCATTCGAACTGCCTGACACTGATACACCTGATGCACCCATCCAAGGTGATGTTCAGCCGCATCAAGTCGTGGTGCTGAGCGATTATGATTGCGGCAGTGCTGGGGATTCCTTCGTCATGGCCGCCAAGAAATCACCCCAAACCACGGTTATCGGCCGAGCAACTTACGGCGTATGGGATTATGCCAACGTAACTACTCAGGATTGGGACCATTTTCATCTAATGTATCCTGTTAGCCGCGCTGACTGGATCGACCGAGGCGAAGGGATTGACCACGTTGGTGTGCAGCCGGATATTCATTTGCCATGGACGCCAGCAATGATTAAGGAGGACAAGGATTTGGCGTTTGCTGAACGATTCTTAAACAAGCGACGCTAAATTAAAGCATTGGTATATGTATAGTAAAAAGACAAGACAAAATAAAATCAGTCCATCATTAGGTGTGCTTTCCCACTTTTCCGATGAACTGGTTTTTTATTTAAAGATAATAAGGGAATATGGTATACTACTTTAGCAGAAGTTTTAAGGGCGGCGGCTGCGTTTTTTCCCGAAGGAAGTGAATGCCATGGGAACATGGAATAAACTAACGAAAGGTTTTCCGTAGCTTGAGTACGTACGAAGTCCTCATGCTGATTTTCACGTTTGGCCTGTTGGTCTGCGCGATTATCAAGGCTGTGGACAAATAAAAAGACCCGCCCCTTAGCTTTGACCAGTTGAGGGCGAGTTCTACTGTCTAAAACTGTCACCGCTCTTAAAGCGGTTTGCATCGGTCGGTGTTAGCGCACCGGCCTTTTATGTCTCCATTATACCAAGAACACTTTTTTGCCGCAAATCAGGGAGTTACTAAATTGGGTGCCCTTCACGTTCCTATCGACGAATCAAGTTCTTTACCTGTCCCTGAATTTCATCACGAACAGCCCGAAAAACCTGCAGCTTGTCCGCCTCGGTGCCCTGCACCTTTGCCGGATCCGGCAAAGGCCAATGCTGCCTTTCAACGGCCGGCGGCGTCACCGGACAGCGGTCCCGGGCATCGCCGCACAGGGTCACGACCAGATCAGAATGTTGCAAATAATCCGGGTCGATGACTTTCTACTGATTATGGGAAATATCGATCCCTTTCTCAGCCATCACTTGGACCGCCAACGGGTTCATCCCGTGGGCTTCGATCCCGGCGCTGGCGACCCGCCAAGCGGGGCCTAACATTGCCTTGGCAAACCCCTCCGCCATTTGGCTGCGGCAGGAATTGCCGGTACAGAGAAAATAGACCTGCGGCATTATCATCACACCTCATTTTTTGCTGGTTTCAAGCGCGCTCATTATACCATTGGCGGCCGCCAATAGGGTGGTTGCTGCCCAAGGCGAGACAAAACTGCCAGAAAAACAACCAGAAACAGAATTGCCACCGCGACATTAATTAATGCACCGGCAGAAACGACGAGGCCAAATGCGAAGCACCCTTTTACCAGCGGCGGAGCAGCGACGGGCCGCATGGCTTTTCTTAAACCAAAGGCCAGGAAGAGGCTTGAAATCCCTAGCAGGACCAAACACATGGCGACGAAATATTGCCCCAGGGCATAATCCACCCCAAAGTATGGCTGTGTCAGTTTATACCAGCAGTAAAGGGAATAACCAAAAGCATAAACCACTGCCGCCACCAGCGCCAAGACGGTCACTCCGGCGTTAGACCTTTCCTTCATATTATTATCCCGCCCTTCAACGGCTGCGTATACCATTTCACATGATTACGATAACACGGCAATACGTTCAACAACAAGACGGAATTGCCCTGACGCGGTGCCCCGCTGAGCGGAAGAACCTTGACGGATGGTGCTAATGCGAGGAAAATGCGCTTTGCGGAGTTAAAAACACGGTCTGGCCGGTAGTCCAGACGCAGCCCTCGGGCTGTCAGTATCCTTCCTTCCTGGATGTCCATACTTCGTGAATCGAAATTAGGAGGGGTTAATTTGACAACAACCAGTCAGTTAACAGTGTTTTTCGATCAGGCATTTTATCGTGGTGTTTTTGAACGCACCATCAATGGCCATTATCAAGCCGCAAAAGTGACTTTCGGTACGCAGCCGCCGACGTACAACCAAATTCAATCCATGATTGCCGGCCGGTGGTCAACACTGACTTGGGCTAGTGGTGACCAGACAACTGCGTTAGCCAGCTCGGCGCAATCGGCGCAGCAGCGCAAGCGTCAAGCCCGCCAGGCGATACGCGGCCGGGGCAGCAGCCCGCAGGCCAAACAGGTTTTGAAGCTGGCGCATAAACAGAATTTGGTGCTTAAGAAGAAGCGCCGCAAGGAAACAAAACAGGCCCATGCGCTCAAGGTACGGTTAAAGAAACAAGAAAAACGCCTTGCAAAACATCACGGCCACTAAGGCATCGATAATGCAAAATCCCACCCAGCACTTAACGCTGGATGGGATTTTTTGTTTTCTCGTATCGTCACGCTAACTGGATCGTGGCAGCAATCAGCGTCTTCAACTGTTTGAAGCCTAAACGCTGATAAACCGTACCAGCAACCTGCGCATTCTGCTGACTTTGCACCAGAATCACTGAATTCACACCACTAATTTGCATGTCCTGCCAAACAGCCGCCATGAGTGCTTGGCCCCACCCCTGATGTTGCGCTGCCGGCGCCACCGCGACATAGAGCAGGTGGCCGACGTGGTCGATATCCACTTCGGCCAAGGCATAACCGACGGGCTGCGCATCTTGCCAGGCCACCCATAAGGGCCGCTCCGCTGAGACATCAGTCACTGCGTCACCGGTGAAGAACTGGCGATGCAGTTGCAGCACCTGTTGCTGCTGATCTGCCGGCAGTGGCGCCGTATAGTGCTGAATTTCTTTTTTAATCATTGTCGCTGGAATAGCCTGCATTTGCCAAATCGTGTGTCGACTCAATCGCGCGCCATACTGTGCTAAACTGGCGCGTACGCGGCTATTTTCCTGACCAAAAAAGAAATTCACATGCGCTGGCCGCTTCTTGATATGCATCATGACAGCATCCACGGCGGTAGTGATGGCAGACTGCGTGGGCACTGGCAAAAACGGCCCCCAGACTTCGACGGTCCAAATATTATCTTCGCTGTATTGATCTAGCACGGCGAGACCATTCGCTGGGAGCGCCACGGCCTCGACGCCGGACTCTTGCAGAGCCAGTGTGATCCCTGCCTCGGTATCAGGCACATAAGCACTATACTGCGCCGGGTCTTGATTCAACTGCCAAATAGTCCGAGCTGCCGCGGCCGTCATCGGTCTACTCCGCTTCCTGGCGCTCGCGCCGAGTCTTGTTGTACGCCATCAAGAAATAAAACGGGACCGCAATGGCCAGGGCGCCAAAGCCCCAAGCAAACTGGATCAGCGTCACTTGGGTCAAAAGCCAAATACTGACCACAATGGCCAAGACGGGAATCACCGGACCAAACGGCAGGTGGAAGTTGGACGGAACACCTTTCTTCGTCTTCATGAAGACCAGAACCGCCAAACAGGTGGGAATATACTGGGCAAACCGGGAAATAGCGCTGATTTGTGCTAAGTAGTTAAAGGTCCCGGACAGCGCCACGATCAAGCCGAGGGTGGAGGAGACGATGATCGATACCCACGGACCGTCTTTTTTGTTCACCTTGGCGAGTGCCGGGGGCATCATGCCGTTTTCCGCCAGCGCTACCCCGGACCGGGGCGTGATGTAGCTGGAGGCGACCAGCAATCCGCCGGTGGACAGCAGTGTGCCGGCCTCGACCAGCGCACTGCCGAAACTGCCGGCTATCCGACCAAAGGCAGCTTGAATCGGGGTGGTGGAATTCGCTAAGTCGGCGCCCAGAATACCGGTGCAGACGACTTGAATCAATAAGTAGAAGGCCAACACGATGAGCATCACGATCACCAGAGCGCGAGGCAGGTTATGTTCCGGATCGCGCATATCACCAGCGGCGACCACGACGCCCTCAAAACCGGTGAAGGCATAGAACATGGTGACAGCGGCGGGGCCAAAACTCCCGCTGGTGTAGTGCCCGCCCGGGAATAACGGCGTAAAATTGCCGCCTTTGATGAACCAAATACCGATGGCAATGAACAGCACCAGCGGAATCAGCTTGGACACCGTAATGACGTTGTTCACAACCTTCGATACCCGGACGCCGGCAATGTTCATGATCGCCAGCAGGATAATCAAAGTGGCGGCGATCACGTCTTTCCCAATCGTCGTGGCGGCATACGGGAAGATCGAACCCAGTGCAGTCGTAAAAGCGACGGCCATGGTGGCTTCCGCGATGATCCGGATCGCCCAGGTGACAAAGCCGACTTCGAAACCGACAAAGCCGCCAAAGGCATCCTTGGCGTACAAATACGGGCCGCCGTTGGCTTCAAAATACGTCGCCGACTTGGCAAAACACAACGCGATGGCGAAGACCAGCAGCGCGTCGAAAATCAGGACAAAAATACTGGCCGTCCCCATTAATTTGGCGGCGGCGTTGGGCAGCAGGAAAATACCTGAACCGATAATGCCATTAATGCCTAAAAGGATAATGCTTGAGAAACCGAGTTCGTTTTTCTGATCTGTGGCTGCTTTCATTTAAATCACGCTTTCTTGCCGGCCCGGGCGACCAGATCCTGGAATAAAGCCAGAGCCGCTGGATCCCGCTGCCACATGTTTTCCGGGTGCCATTGGACGGCCAGGATATCGTCGCCTTCTTGCAGCTCGATGGCTTCAATGACGCCGTCCGGCGCTGTGGCGGTCGCTTTAAACGGCGTGGCCACGGCTCGAACAGCCTGATGATGGCGGGAGTTCACTTTGCTCTTGGCACCGATAATGGCGTTGATCTGCGACCCGGGGGTAGTGGTCACATGGTGGGTCGGAAATTGGCCCGGTGCTTTCTGACTGTGCTGAATCTGGCAATCGGGATCCTGGGTACCCAAATCTTGATACAAGGTGCCGCCAAACGCGACATTGATGATCTGGATGCCCCGGCAGATACCGAGTTGGGCCTTATGCTTCAATGCGGCTGCCTTGATCAGGGCGATTTCGTATGCGTCCCGCTCGTAGTTGGTCCGGCCGATTTGGGGAATGGGCTCTTCACCGAATAACGTGGGGTCAATGTCCGGCCCGCCAGGAATGACCAGGCCGTCAAACGTATCGACCACGGCCTGGGCGGCCTCCGCCGCCTCGGCAGGATCCTCCGGGAATGGCAAGACGATGGGAATCCCCCCGGCCGCCAAAATACCCTCTACCAGCTGGCGCGGTGCAAACGGTGCGATGTTTTCGTTGATCACCGGCGACGGCTTGACTAAGGAATCTGCTGTAATCGCAATAATTGGTTTCACGATTTTCACTCCATTCGTTACTGTTTTTAATAATGCGCTCATTTTAGACCACCAAACGATGAGCGTCAAGCCTTTTATTCAGATCTATATTCGCTTATGTGAATGAGAAAAAATCTTGGCAACGGTCGGTGGATTCGGTATAGTCGAGTCAGACATACTATTGGAGGAAACTATCATGTGGATCGACTTTTTGCTTATCACCCTGCGCTTCTGTGCGCTGGGCGTGCTGGCGACGCTGGTCGGGTTAGGCTGGCTGGCCGCGGAGAAGCGCTGGCGCCGTGCCGGGCACGATGCGTGGGTCAGTCTTATCCTGCTGATCCTGGCTTACGCCACCCTGTACTTTCTGCTGCCGGAACCGAGCCTGGCTACAACGATCATGGCCAACTTAGGCAGCTTCGTCATTGCTTGTGTCGTGCAGTCGCTCTTCCTGGGCGCCATCAGCACCAAGGAATTTGCCACTCTGGTGACCGGGGATAAAAAGGCCCGGGCCGCTCGCCGGGTGGTCGGCGATTCTAAACCGAGCAAATTATTCAATCGCGGTATCGGTCTGGGCATCGGCCTGGCCGTTTTGGCTGTGCTGATTTTTTCCCTGATGAACGTCTTGGACGCCAAGCGGGTGGCCCTGAATGCCCCGGTAACGACGTATGCCTCCACGGCCAAGGCCCCGCTGCCGGAAGTAACCGATACGAAACGGCAGGCGCCGGTGGTCAATACACCGGCCACGGTCTTGACCCAGGTCAATAACTCCCTGAGCAATATCCCCAACGCCAACGTCTACTCCGTGGACCATGTCCGGGCCCAGGTCTATCGGAATAAGCTGGTCTATGTGGCGCCGCTGGACTTTGATGGCAGTTTCTGGCGCTATCTGCGGTATAAGCAGGTGGACGGCTACTTTATCACCGACGCCACGAATAAGTCCGCCGATCCGAAATTTGTGAAAAAGCCCATGCGCTACACCCCGGCAGCCTACTTTGGCCGGGATGCCCAGCGGCTGATGTACGCGGCCACTGCCAATTCCGGTTACGTGCTGATGAACAACGCGCCCCAGCTGGAAGTGGATGACAGCGGCAACCCTTACTACGTCAGCACCCTGGTCCAGCGCTATGGCGTCACGAATCGCCAGGACTACCGGCATAAGGGCGTGGTCACACTGAACGCCGTGACCGGCGCCCTGCATTTCTACAAAAACTTGAAGGATAAGCCGAAATGGCTGGACGTTGCGGTGGATCCCACCACCGCCAGCGGTCAGATCGGGGCCTGGGGCCGGGAACGCAACGGCTGGTGGAACGCCAACGGCTTCGGCGGTGCGCGCCAAGGTGTCATGGTGGCCGTGACCGGCGCCGGCACCGAGGGCGATGACGAAGACGTCACGCCGATGCTGTACAACGGTCAGATCTATTATCAGCAGTCCCTGACCAGCGCCAAGTCCGCCCAGACCTCCGTCATGGGCTACGCCTTCACCGACGCGGCCACCGGCAAGAGTTACTACTATAAGGAAAATGCCGATGCGATGACCCCGGACCGGGCCCAGCAGCTGGCGAAGGACATGATGAAACAGACTGGCTGGAAGCCGAAGATGCCGATGCTTTACCGGATCGCCGGCAAGCCCACGTGGGTCGTTTCCATGCTCGATACCAGCAACGCCTTCCGCAGTTACGTCTACCTGCTGGCCTCCGGTAACGGCACCCAGAATACCGTGGCCACCGGTACCGACGCCGACACGACGCTGACCAAGTACCTGGACCTGTTCGGCGACAGTTCGGCCGCCACCGCCAGCGGCGGTAAGAAAGAGAAGGTCCAGGGCACCGTCTTCCGCACCAGCATTGACGGCGATACCCTATACCTGATGCTGAATGATAAAAAAGTCGTCTACAGTGTGCCGCTTAAAAACGACCCCTTCGCCCGCTTTATTCAACCGGGCGACACCGTCAGCTTCACCGCCCGGGTCAGCGACACGACCGGGTTAGCAACGACCAAGGTAGCAGACGACAAGCTGCCGCAGTAAGAAAGCCGGCGAACACATGAATTTAGACTTTTCCGAGTTAGAGAAAATGAATACCGCCGCTGATTTCAACGGTGCCCTGGCGGTGACCGCGCCGGACCGCGTGCTGTATACGGTCAGCCGGGGCATCGCTGATTACGCGACGGGTATCCCCTTCACGTTACAGACCACCAGCGGCATCGGCTCGGTGAGCAAGCAGTTTCTCGCCACGGTCGTCCTGATGCTGGCCGCCGAAAAGCGGCTGCACTTGACGGACAAGCTGGCCGAGTACCTGCCGGAATACCGCTTTGCCGATCAGATCACGCTGCGCCAGCTGCTGAACATGGCCGCCGGCGTGCCGGATTATGTGGACGCCGTGGTGGACCAAGTCGTCGCGGGCCGGCCCATCGCCACCCCCGACGACGATCCCCAGGTGAACCGGGCGGTGGGCGAAAACATCCCGCTGACCCAGGCGTTGGCACTGATCAATCCGCTGCCGCTGACCTACACGCCGGGCAGTGAGAGCCGTTATTCCAATTCCAACTACTTGCTGCTGGGGACGGTGGTGGAACGGATACTTGGCGCGCCGCTGAGCGTGATTTTCGAGCAGCGGCTCTTCAGTCCCCTAGGCATGACGCGCACCAAGTTGGGGACGCAGCACGCTCAGGCCAACAGTTACCTGCGCACCGCCAACAACTGCTTGACCACCATCGGCCGCGGTCACCATACGGCCGGCGACGGTGGGATCGTCACGTCGATCACCGACCTCACTCGCTGGGCCCAAGCTATTTTGCAGCACCGCTTCCTCGGCCCTGCCGTGTGGCAGGAAGCGATGACGTTGTATAAGGATTTCTACGGCTTTGCTTGGCTGCGGCGCGCCGGTTGGTCCTGGCACGGCGGCCGAGTGCTGGGCTTTCAGGCGGACATTTACGTCGCGCCCGCGCAGCAGTTGGCGACCACGTGGGTGTATAACGTAACACCGGTGGATGATCCGCGGTTGGCGACGTGGTATCAGCAGCGGGACGCGTGGCACGCACGGTTACTGTAATCAACATATTATCTACGCCAGATCAGTGTATTTGGCGCAGATAAAAATGAGGCTGATCCCGTGATGGGGAACAGCCTCATTTCTGTTTTCCGGGTTAGGCAAACAAGCAGCTTACTTCGCTGGTGCAAACGTGCCATAGGTGACCGGAACGAATTGGCCGCCTAAATCAAAGTAATATTGACCGCCAATCTGCATCGTGCCGTACGCTAACCAACGGGAACCAGCCGGCAGGGAACCAGCGTACTTCAGTGTCCCATTACTCAGGGTGTATTTCGCAATGCTCCAACTCGGATGCGCAGCGTACCTCACCGTGAAGACGCCGCGGCCCAGTTTGCTGGGATCAGTTGTCGTACTGGTGCTGCCGGGCTTTGCCCCAGTCACATCCTCAACCTGCAAAATCTGATCGCTGCTGACAAAGTAACCAGTCACTCGGGTTGTGCCATTGGTGGTGACGGTGCCGTAGCGCCAGCCCGTACCATAGGCCAGATGACCATTCACTTTGCCGGTCTTCCAAGAATATGTATCCGCACCCGCTTTATTCGCCACATAAACCACGCCGTTTTGCTTCTGAACGGTAGACACACTATTGGGATCGGTCGTCACATCGGCTGCGGCGACGTATTGATTGCCGCCGACGTTGTAAGACAAATCACCGCTAGCCGTGGTTATCTTAGTAAAAGCCCGCCAGCCACTGCCAAAGGACAGTGTGCGACCGGTCTTCTTGGTTAACTGGGCATCCGAATAAACCGGGGCGCTGGCCTGTTTGACGTACACTGCCGTCGGATTCGGCAGGGCCTCACTCTGCGTCTTTGGGGCCGTCGTCAAGGCACTGGTCGCCGCCTGGCTGGTAGCAGCCAGCGGTGCCGCCGCTAAGGCAACCGAACTCAGCAAAGTGGCGGCAAGAAGAACATGTTTACTCAATTTCACTTGGTAAAACTCCCTTCCTGGTACGCCCTTATTTTAGACCTTCAACGGTCAGAATAAATCACCTTACAGAAATGTAAGATTGTACGCAATCAACGCCACTGAGCAGCTTATCTACGCCAAATTGGCCGAAATGGCGTAGATAAAAACTCGCTGGCGAGATATCAAACACTGAATACCCAAAAAATGCGTGCTTCCCAATCACGGGGCACGCATTTTCTAATTCCAATTATAGACGCACGATTTGGCGACTGATCTGCCCGGTATGATCCTGGCGAATCACGGTCAAATTACCGAACACCGGAATATCGTCCACGAAATACAACAGGTCGCCGACCGTGGTGTTTTCTTTCTGCCATACCACGTAGAGCTTGTCGCCCCGCGGGGTGGTCAGCCGCACGCCGTAACAATAACGCGGATCAACCACTTGGGCGGACGTATTGCCAGCCTGACGCGACGTCAGCAGCGAGACGTCCTGCCAGATACCCGTCGGCGCGATGACCAGATCGTTGAAGCCATGGTCTGTGAAATCCTGGGTCAGCGTCAGCCGCTGTAACTTGCTCAACTGGTTGTACTTGGGTGAATATAATTCGTCGCTGACGGTACCGCCCGCGGCGTGGCTGATGATGGTGGTCGGCCCGGCCTGCCAATGTCCAGCCCCCTGAGCCGTCACAGTCAACTCTGGCGCAAAGTTCAGCGGAATCGTCATCTGGTTTTCCCCCGCCGCCACCGCACTATCCAGGGCGATCCAGGTATGTTCTTCCGTCAGCCAGATAAACTGGCGCGTGATGGTCCCCGGCGTCCCGCCAGCAGGCGCAACGCGGTAAATACTGGTCACGACGCTCAAACCCGGCCCATGGAAAACCATGCCGGCCTGAGGTTCAGCTAAAGATTGGAACGACCAGCTGTCTGTCGGCGGATCGTAGTTTTCGCCATTAAGCAGGACCGTGTTGTGCGCGGCGGCATCCTTCAGCGCCCGCCGCTCCGGACTGTCCACGTAAGTGTAGCGGCCGGGATCAACCACGACGGACTGCCCGCCCAACACCAGATCGAAGTGGCCGAGGTTGGCGTGACCGTGGCCGCTGCCGATATTGCCGTTGATCACATGCCAGTAATCCGCGTCGCTTTCCCACGAGGAGCGGCCGAAGTAATTCCCGCTGGCTGGACTATCCACGACCTTGTGGATCGGGTAATAGTTGAAATCAGTGAGATGGAAATGACTCAGGTGGCCGATGCTGACTAAGAGATAGTCCAGCGTCGGCGCCATATGGGGCGTGAGCGGCGTGGTGCGATGCAGACACATGTTGGCCGTCTGGATCAGGCTGTCGATCTGGACCGCATCACTATCCCCAACCTGCAGCAACTGGTGATTCGGCAGTACATACTGGGCGGCAAAGTCGTCCATCGCCAGCAGCTTGCGGGTCACCAGCTCCGGTACTGGTCGGCGATAGCGGTCAAAGGCAATCTGCACCGCCAACAGATCCCGCCAAACCTCCAAGAAGTACAACGCCGATTGCTCCCAATGAACGCCGTCATCGGTGATCTGCAAATCGCACATGGTCTCTAATTCCTGCATCGCCCACTGCATATCCTCGGCGGTCAAAGACCCCGGGTGCAGCACGCCGTAGACCAGGGGGCCGGTAACGATCAGCACGCCCCAGTTGGATAGCAGATAGTGGTCGGTGAAATGCGCACGCAGATAGGCCATCTGCTGAGTCACGGCATCTTGAATCTTGGCTTGGTCGGCCGCCGTGAGCATTTCTGCCTGCATTAACGCCTCCACCACCGGCGCCCAATTCATCAGCCGGATGCCGGTATCAATTGTCCGCCACGTCTCCGGCAGCGTCAGATTGGCGTCGATCCAGGCGATGATCAGGGTCTTGGCGTCTGCCAGATACTTTGGATCATCCTGCGCCTGGCTGGCCAGCAAGAGATCCAGCAAATATTCCTGCCGTTTCAACATATACAGCCACTCCGGATCGCCGTTGGGCGTCTGCTGCCAGGTGATGGGATCCATGTGGTAAACCACATTGGTCGGCTCCATATCGTAGGGATGATCATAAATGAACTCCCGCTGCATCACGCGGTCGGCGTTCTCGATGGCGGCCGCCGGATCTAGGCGCCGCTGGGCGATCAAGTGCTGGACCTGCTGCGGCCAACTTTCTTCAATTGCCATGACTTGTTTGCTCCTTCCAAAAATGGTGGCGGCCGCTCTATAAGAAAGCGCCGCCACCATCAGTCTACCAGATTAGGAACGGATCGTTCTGCAATTTCAGCAATGCTTCAATGTAGAAGAAATCCGCGTAGATCATATTCACGTCCCGCTCCTCTGCACTGTGGTACATAGCCGTGGCGCCCTGGACGATGCCATCGGCAGCCGGATCGAAATCCGTGTGGTTGTCCGTGACGTGCTTCAGCAGGCGCACGCCGCCGTCCCGATACAGCGCTTGGTCCCCGGCATCACTGACTTGACCCAACAGCAGCAGACCATTGGCCGCGATCACGGCAGCACTGGTATCAGTGTACACCGGCGTGGCCGGCGCGCGGAAATCAACGACCACTTCGTCCCCCACCGCCGCGGTATTGGCCAAGAAGTAGTTAGCCACCCGTTTGCTGGCGGCCAAATAACGCGGATCACCAGTGTGCAGGTAACTCAAGGCGAAGCCATAAATAGCCCAAGCCTGTCCCCGGGTCCAGGAAGACTCTGGAGCATACCCCTGCCCTTGGGGATGATCCGCCACTGCGCCGGTATCTGGATCGAAGGCCACGATGTGGTACACCGAACCGTCTGGGCGCAGGTGGTTGGCCAACACCGTGTCCGCGTGGGCCACCGCCATTTGGGTGAAGCGAGGATCGCCCGTCACTTGGCTGGCCCAGTACAGGATGTTGATGTTCATCAGGCTGTCGATGATCACCCATCCGGGACGATTTTCGTTCCACGATACCAGGTAGCGGCCAGTGGGATTGTAACGGCCCGCCAGAATATTGGCCGCAATCAGTCCCCGGACTTTACCCGCCTCGTTTTCCGTTAAGCGATAGTCCGCCACACCGGCATGAAGCCACTCGAAGCCGACGTCGTGGTGCAGGCCGACAAACCCGTGGAGCGGTTCGTCTAGCCGATCCGCTTGAACGCGGGCCGCTGCTTTGAACTGTGGATCTTTGGTGTGGGCGTATAATTCCCACAACAGACCGGCGTAAAAGCCGTTGGTCCACCAGTAGGTATCTTCGCCTTTGTCGGTGTAACGGCCGTTTTCCGGGATATAGGGAATTTTAGAGCCGATCCGGGGGACCATTTGCTGATACTTAGTCAGACTTTTCTCCCACGCAGTGGCGGCCCAACCAGGAGTCGTGTCGATATACTGTTTCTTTTCTTCTCGCACAGTAATCCTCCTATCCTAGTGACCGAAAGGCCTGATGATTATTCATCACGACCAGTTCCGCAAAAATGATGGGGGCCACCATGAACCCAATCGCCGGCTTAGCGGCCAGCAACAGGCAGAATACGCCGAACATCGCGACGTTCAATACCCCAATAAACCAGCGCCGGCCCGTCAGCACGGCGGCTGCCCGGAGCAAGACCCCCAAGCGCACCGTTGGATTGTGGTAGGCAAAGGTCAGGTAATTAAACGCCGTGATCGCCGCGGCCAGACCAACGATGATCATCAAGGGCAGCAGCCATTTGCCGGCTGGCCAGCGGACAAGGACCACTCCATCCACAATGGCCACGTACATGATGGCTAAGAATGCTGCCCAGATACCGCCAATTTTCTTCACTGCCTGCCAGTAGGTGCCAAACAGACGCCACCACCGGGGTAATTCATGCTGGTAAAGAAAGTCGTCAGCGCACTGCGCCAGCACCCACAGGGCAGGACCCAGAGGCAAGAGCGCGAGCAGATACGGCAGGGCATTTTGCAGCGTGAGCGGCATGATCTTCAGGGTGATGACCAGTCCGACGTTGACCAGCAGGAAGAACAGGTTGGGAATGAAGAAGGCATATAGCCAGTTAAACACCCGGACAAAGGCATTGCCCGCAAACTGAGTGCGCACGTGCATGGTGGTCACCTATCCTTTCAAGCCGGACGTCGCGATCCCCTCAACGAAGTATTTCTGTTGCGTTAAGAACACCACTGCTACCGGTAAAATCGACAGCACCGACGCAGCCATGATCAGCGCATACTGGGCATCGTACAGGGAAACGAACATCTTCAACCCCAACTGAATCGTCTTGTTCTGGGTGGAACTCAAGTAGATGAACGGTCCCATATAATCGTTCCACGTATTGACGAAGGTCAAAATCGTCAAAGAAGCGATCGCCGGGCGGGTCAACGGCAGAATGATCCGAGCGTAAATCCCGTATTCATTCAGCCCATCAATCCGCGCCGATTCACTCAATTCTTCTGGAATACCCTCGTAATATTGACGCATCAGGAAGACCCCGAAGGCGCTGAACGATTGCAGGAGAATCAGCGACAGTAAGTTATCCGTCAAGTGCAGTTGGCGCATCATGATGAATTGGGGAATCATGTACGCCTGCCACGGTACGGCAATGGTCCCGATATAGAACAGAAACAGGGCATCCCGTCCCCGGAAACGCATCCGGGAGAAGCCATACGCGGCGAAACTGCTGGTCACCAACTGGATGAAGGTGATCACCACCGATAGGATCACGGTGTTCTTAAAGAACGTGGCCATCGGCACCTGAGTCCAAATCGTCTTGTAGTTTGCCCATTGCGGGTTCGTCGGCAGCCACCGGATCGGTACCTCGAATACTTGGTTATCGAACTTCAGGGAGGAGGAAACCATCCAAACAAACGGAATCATCATGAGAATTGCAATCAGTCCCAGCAGGACATACACGATGATATTGCGGACGAGGTTGGTCCGCTGTTTATAGCCCTTGGTTTCCAGAATGTCTTGTTTTTGTTGTAATTTTGCAGGTTCTGCAGCCATTTTGTTTCCTCCTCTCTTAATTCTTCTTCTGGAACTGGAATTGGATGATGGTGATACCTAAAACAATGGCAAACAACACCAAGGCAATCGCCGACGCATAGCCAAACCGGAAGTTAACAAAGGCTTCGTTGTAAATATCAAAGACCAATACGTTTGTGGACCGGCCTGGGCCACCATTTGTCATCACCTGAATCAGGTCGAACACCTTAAAACTATTGATCGTCGCGATGATTGAAATGAAGAACGTTGTCGGCCGCAAGCCAGGCAGCGTCACATTCCAAAACTGCAGCCACTTATTGGCCCCATCAATTTCTGCGGCTTCATACAATTCAGGCGGAATTGCCTGCAAACCGGCCAAGTAAAGAATCATGTAGTACCCAACATTGCGCCAGATGCTGACAATGATGATAGCCGGCAGCGCCCATTGGGACGTGGACGTCCAACCGGGAGGATTGGTAATACCGATGAAATGCAAGAACTGATTGATCGGCCCTAGCGTCGGGTGAAACAGCATGTTCCACACCACGGCGATGGCGACCAGTGACGTGATATAGGGAAAGAAGATGGTCGTCCGGAAGAACGCCATGCCGCGAATTTTCTGATTCAGCAGAATGGCAAAGAATAACGACAGAACCATCGTGATCGGAACTGTCCCAATCGTGTAGTAAATGGTGTTCATGAAAGAAATCTTGAAGGTTTCATCCCCGAACATCCGGGTAAAGTTAGTGAAGCCGGCCCAGGTGGGGGCGTTGAAGGAATCCCAATTCATAAAGGCCAAGACGAAGGAGAAGACTACCGGAATCATCGTGAAGATGAAGAAGCCGATAAAGTTTGGTCCGATGAACGTCCAAGCGGTGAACAGGTTCTTACGCCTCCGCTGGCGGGCAGACACGCTTTTAATAGGTTTCGTTGCTTGCATAATCGTTGCTGGAAAGAATCCAGCCCCTCCTTTCACAAAACGCGGTGCGTGCCGGGCACCCACCGCGTTTTAATGCGTCATACCGAGCTGGATTATTGCAGGGCTTTAACCCGCGATTCCATTTCCTTAATGCCCTGGCTGACAGTCTTATCGCCAATCATGATCAAGTCATGTTCTTCTTGGAGAATCTTATCAATTTGAGTAGAATTCTTTGCTTGAGGCATTTCGATGCCGATCTTCTTCGGTTCGAAGGCTACTTTAGATGTAGCATCAGTGGGCATGCCTTTCGTTGCAAAGTAGATCTTATTAATCGCATCTGTCCGATAAGCCGGTACGATCCCAATCTTAGCGACAACAGCGGCACCCTTTTCACCAGTGGCCCACTTGACGAAGTCCCTGGCGGCCGCAGCGTTCTTCGAATTCTTATTGATGGCAAAGGCAGTCGGTGAACCAAAAGTAGTAGAATCGCCGCTCTTCAGCTGCGGTACCGGTGCGATGGCCCACTTCACATTCGTTGTGCCCTTATCGGCCGCCTGAATATTGCCGGACATGGCCCAGGTACCCATGATCATCATCGCCGTCTTACCAGTCTGGAATTGCGCAGTGTACGTCGTTTGCGTTGACTTCGCAGTCCCGTAATTCATTTGATAACCAGCCTTTTGCATCGCCAATGCCCGGTCATAGTACGGCTTCATGAATTCATAGTTGGGTTTGAGCAGGTTGTGTCCAGTTTGAGCCCCAGCAATAGCTTGAATGGTCGACCGCCACGTGTGCTGGTAAGTGCCGTAAACCTTGTCGGAACCAGAACCGCTGGTTAACTTCTTGGCCAGCTCTTCGTACTGATCCCACGTCATGTTGTCCGGAATCGTCACGCCGGCCTTCTTCACTAATTCAGTATTGTAGTAAAGAACCCAGAAGTCATTCCGGTACGGGATGGCATAGTACTTGTCATCGGTCGTCTTTAACGTCGCGATAGTCCCTTGATAATCCTTTGTGTTCAGTTTCTTAACGTCACTGGTGATGTCCAGCAACTGATTGCGATACGCATAACCGGAGTATGAAAGTAAGTTCTTCATCGTGAGAATGTCCGTCGTGTCGCCGCCGGCCAACATGGTAGTCAACTTGTTGTCGTACTGGTCAGCCGCAATGTCGACGTTCTTGATCGTGACATTGGGATGTTCCTTTTCATAAGCCCGGAACAATGCGGCAAACTCAGGAGTGGTATCGTAGTTCCAGGTGCTGACGGTCAGCGTTACCTTCTCGTTCTTCTTGCTGCCGGACGAGGCACTCCCAGAATTCGATGAACCGCTGCCGCAACCGCCCAGAATCAACAGTGCTGCTGCTGCGAGCGAGATAATAATGCCTGATTTCTTAAGCCATGATTGCATGATAATTTCCTCCTCGTGAATATCTGCGTCTAGAGCGTTGAGCGTAACCGGAGCGTAACTTTTCCCGAATCCCCGAAGTGATACTGAAGCCGCAACCGAAAAATCTGGTACGGTTGACCGGCATGATCATGTGATGTGAGTTCTTCGACGGTGCAATCACCTCCTAAAGTGTCAATTAATTGCCACTGTGCCCCGAGTTGCAGGACATTGGGCTGGCCGGGCACCGCAACGGGTTTACGGGGCAGAATCAATACTTCAGTCAATGTATTGCTCGGACCCTTGAAATCGGCGGTATCGATCAGCGTAATTTGCGTATCGTCAGCCGTCACGGTCCGAGTCAACCGAGTCAGTTGAGCCTCGACCGGATAGGCCGCCGCAAAGTCGATCACACTGCGGCCAGCGGCGGGCACAGTCAATGTCCCAGCCGTGCTTGGTCCGGCAATTTGTTCCTGACCATTAACCAGGGGCACGCTGTGGCCCAAACTGCGGGGTTCAAGAATGTGGTACCGGGCGGGTTCAACGAAATAATCCCGCGTGTACTCACCGGAACCCAACTCGGTGACCACCGCTTCAGTGGGCGTGATCAGCTCCCAACTGCCCACATCATTGTGGTTATGCGACACGTTGTTGCTCCCCGCTTTAATTGCAACGGCCCAACCGGATCGCCGGGTGAGGTGCCACGCCACATCCGGCAAGACGGTCTCTGCTGGCAGCGGCTGGACGGGCAAGCTTTCGTCCGTCCAGGCCAAATTATGCAGCAGTACGGCGAAGCGGCCGTTTTTGTCCACCCCGGTATAATGAAGCGGCGTGACCAAGGGCGCTTGCAACCGCTGGACGCAATAACTCATCAGCCCGCTGGGAATATTTACGGAGCGCAGCGGGGTGTCGCCGAACTTGACATATTGCCCGGGAAATAACGTGATGTTGTATGGGAAGCGGGCAATGGCCGCTACTCGCGGATCGGTGAGATACCGCTGATCCCCAGTTTGCCGGGCCAGTTGGTCGGCAAAGTACAGATAGTAACCAAAGCCATAGGCCCAGTAGTCCACGCCTTCCTCAGTCGCGCCATCCGGCCCAAAGCCGACGAGAAAATTCTGCAACCCGATATCGACCTTGGCCAAGATACGCTGCAGCTGACTGTCTTCGGGGGCATAGAAGCTCAAGGCCGCCATGCCCACGGAGCCAGCGCAAACCGCTGCCCAATTGTTGTGCAGATAGAGCCAGTGCCAATCATTCATCATGAACGGAGTAAAGATTCGCCGATGCAGTTCGTACTGGACAAAATCGACCAGTTCCGGGGGCAGCTGATCCTGGGCTGCGGCGAGCAAGTAAGCAACTGTCTGCCCGGTTTCGGTAGAAAATAAGTCTAGGAACGGCGCCAACGCGCCAGCGTCCTTAATGCCCTGATTATTACTTTTAAACAGATGAGCCGGCAGAGCCCAGGTCGGTTCCTGACAAATCTGCCAGAGGGCAGTTGCTAAATCGGTTAAGTTCTCAGTGCCCGGATCCAATAACCACGCCGCTCCTGTGATAGCCAACCGTTTCCGGCGGTCAAAGTAATTCTTTTCGTAGGCCGCTCGATCACCGGTTCGATTAAACGCGATAAAATCCGATAAATTCAAGGTCGGCCACGGGGTGGCGTGCTGCTGGGCCGCCTGCTGGCGGATCGTCTCCGCCAAAGCATTATGCATCCCGGTCACGGCCAATGTGTGTTCAATCATTTCCGAACTATCCTTTCTCAATCCAATCCGCCCGGGTCAAACCCATGAAGGTCCCATATACGGTGACCATTTCCCCCAGCTGCAGATGGACGTCACAGGCGATGAGCACTTGGTAGCGGGTCCCCTTCTGAAGGACAACGATGCGGTCTTCACGACCGATATTCTGCCGGTCAGCAGCGTCAGTCTGAACGATCTTTCCAGTCAGCGTAATTCCGGTATTGTAAGGAATCTTCCCTTTTTTGAATTGCTGATTAGAAAACTGTTTAGCTCCTTTTTTTGCTGCCAGAGCCTGTACTTGTTGTTGCTGTTCGGCGGTTTGGGGCGGGGTGAGCAGCCACCAGCCAACCCCCAGAACAAGGATCAGCACTAAGACCCAGCGGCCACCAAAATTTTTCATCCCCGTGCACCTCCTCCAGCACCGTACCGAATTGATCCGCGCACAATCAGTTGCGGGGCAATGAGCGCCGTGGCCGGCGGGATGGTCGGTGCGTCTGCCAAGGTTTGGAACTGTTGAACAATTTGACGGGCCCACTGCCGAATGTCAAAGCCGATCGTGGTTAACCCCGGCACAGCGGTGCGGCCCAATAAACTGTTATCAAACCCGGTAATTGAAATGTCTTGACCAACGATTAAATGCTGATCAAAAGCACCTTTATATATCCCCAGTGCCATGTCATCATTAAAGCAAAGAAATGCGTCGTATTCCTTCAACAGTGTCGAACTGAGCTGTTCGGCGACAGAGAATTCAAACTGACCATCGTACGTGATGGCTGCAGCATCCGCCCCTGGATGATCCCGTTGGTACAAACGCTGGGCCGTCGCTAACCGTTCCCGGTTATTCAGCGACGAACTCCGCCCGGTAAGAATACACAACCGGCGGTGCACAGACTGATTAATTTCGTTATAGGCCAGCGTGATTGCCGCCGCATTGTCCATCGCCACCGAGGAAGTCTGACTTGAATGAGGATGGGTCAAATAAATCGTAGGCGTGCCTATCATATCAATCTGCTTCCGCGCTTCAGGTGATACATTAAAATCAAATACGATGAGCCCGCGGAACAAGTCGGAGCCAATCAGTTCCGGGACGATCCGATTGACCGCCAACAGTGAGTATCCGGTGGCTTGAAATTCATCCTGCACCGCATCCAATAGTTCGTTATTGAAAATCCCGGTGAATGAATCGACTAACCCGCAAATAATCGGCGTAGTCCGTTTCGCTAAAATCTGAGCGGACAGATGCGGTACATAATGCATTTCTTCCGCGAGGCGTTGAATTCTTTGCCGGGTCTGACTGCTCACTCCTGCATGCCCATTCAACGCATATGACACTGTTGCTGCGGAAACCCCAGCTTTTAGGGCAATATCATTGAGCGTTGTTTGATGCATTTCCATTCTCCATTGCTCATATTTTTACTTAAGCGCTTAAGCATCTGTAGCGTACTATTGTAAGCGTTTTACGTCAAGCCCTAAAGTGATGTTATTTAAACACTGATCATCCTGCCTATTATTTATATGTATCAACAATTGTAAGCATGTGAAATATTAGACGTACAAATTAGTGTCGCTATTTATCTTGTTCCGAATAATTTTACACACGATTTTCAATCAGAATCTGTCTGATGGCATGAAAAAGGCGCTGCTCTTTTCAAGGACAGCGCCAAATCGGTTATTGCCGATAAACAAGATTCTCAGGCCGCACCGCTTGATACAACTGATACGCCCCATCCAGATTGCGCACATGCATAAACCCATTCTGCCGTAGGATCCGTTCTGCAATATACGCCCGCTGACCGCTGCGGCAGCTCACAATGTAGGCCTGACTCGGATCGAGCTCGCCAAGCCGAGCCCGCAGATCATTCAAGGGAATGTTCAGGGCCTTGGGAAAATGACCTTCGGCGACTTCATCGGGATCACGCACATCCAGCAGTATCGCTCCCTGAGCCAACACATCCGCCAGCTGATACCACTGAATGTGCTCACTTAGTCCAGCCATAAGGTTTTCTGCCGCATAACCAAGCATGTTCACTGGATCTTTGGCCGAACCGAATGGCGGCGCGTAGGTTAATTCCAATTCCGGCAGATCGCTGACGGTGAGGCGGCCCTTGATAGCGGTGGCCAGAACGTCGATCCGTTTATCCGCACCGTCAGGACCGACCGCTTGGGCACCGTATAGCTCACCGGTTTTCGGATTGAACACTAACTTGAGGTTCAAGTCGGTAGCGTTGGGAAAATACCCCGCATGGTTTTTCCCGAGGACGTGCACCACTTGCGTGGGCAGCTGGGCCTGTTGAGCGGCACGTTCGCTGAGGCCGGTCATTGCCGCGGTCGTATTGAAGACCCGGACGATGGCAGTACCGATGCTGCCGCGATTTCTTTGGGGCAGTCCGGCAATCACGTCGGCCACTTGCCGGCCTTCCCGATTCGCGGGCGACGCCAACGAGATCAGCGCTGGCTGGCCAGTGATTTGCTGGGTGACGAGAATCGCGTCGCCGACGGCATAGATATTGGGTTGGCTGGTTTGATACTGGTCATCCACGATGATCCCGCCCTTGAAGCCCGTTTTAATGCCGGCTTGCTGGGCCACCTCAGTATTCGGTCGAACGCCGACGGAAAGAATTGTCAGATCAGTGGTCAGCGTTCGGCCATCAGCCAGTTGGGCCTGCTGGCCACCGGCCGTAAACGCCGTGACGGCCTGCCCGGTAATCACTTGGACACCATGATCCGTCAGCTCCCGCTGCACGAAGGCGGCCATTTCTTCATCCAACGGCGGTAAAAGATGGGGCGCCTGCTCAGCGATCGTCACTGTCAAGCCGCGGTTGCACAGATTCTCGGCCACTTCTAACCCAATGAAGCCGCCGCCGACCACGAGGGCGCGGCGCGGCTGATTGGTGCGCAGGTCAGTCATGATGTCGTCCAAATCGGGGATATTGTGCAGCACAAAGGCGTTCTTGGCTTCTTTCAAGCCTGGAATTGGCGGCACGACGGGACTGGCGCCGGGGGCTAAAATCAGTTTATCGTAGCTCTCCGAGAAAGGCTGGCCAGCGGTGATGCCGGTCACGATTTGGCGTTGCGGATCAATGGCGGTAACCGTATGATTCGACCGCACGATGAGGTTGAACCGATCCCGCAATGCTTGGGGTGATTCAACGATGAGATCATCCCGATCGGTTATTTCCCCGGAAATATAATAAGGCAGCCCGCAGTTGGCAAAGGATACATAGGGACCCTTCTCCAACACCACGATTTCTGCGGTTTCGTTCAACCGGCGCAGGCGAGTAGCTGCGGACATACCGCCAGCGACGCCGCCAATAATGACTACTTTCATCTCAACAAGCCTCCATTCTGATTACTTGTACAATACCATGCCGCGGCGAGAAGCTGTAACATTAGCTGCGCCAAGTTTCTTTTAATGCCCCGATTGACTGGCGGTCAACCCTGATTGGGGCGTCTATTTTCTTATAACTTGCGATTGTAGTACACCGTTGTGCCGATCCAGACGTAGAAATACAGGTTCGTCAAGGCCGTAGCGAGAGCGAAAATTGTTAAGATGACGGCCGTTCGGATAAAAATGTAGCTGATCCCGCCCAGCACGCTCACGGTAATCAGCACGCCCAACATGATGCGCATCGTTTGCGCGCGGCTGCGTTCGTTAATCACCCGATTGCGCTCATCCTGGGCTTCAATGGCATCCTGCTTTTTTGAATCCGGCGAAAACCCCAGCCGAATATTGACGATAGCAAAGAGCAGGCTCAGCACGATGATCACTAGCGAATTCAATGGCCGACCGTTTGGCCGAGTCCAGTCCAGAATCATCAATGTAGTCAGCAGAGTGGTCATCACAGCAAAAAAATACCGGACCAAAATCGTTTGGGATTATAGATTTTCATTGTCTGCGTCCTCCAATCGCATGTTGTCCGCCAGCTGGCAAAGGTCCTCCACGGTGGTGTGGAAGACTTGGGCCAACCGATAGGCGAGCATTAAAGAGGGATTGTACTTTTCTTTTTCAATTGAAATGATCGTCCGGTCCGTCACGTGGACCAGATCGGCGAGTTGTGCCTGGGTCAAGTTGTTGCGCAACCGGTATTCCTTAATGCGAGTGCGCATTTTGTCACCCTCCTCGATATGAAGCTCGCTTCACCTGAAGCTGGCTTCATGATATAAGTTGCGCCAGACACTGTCAATTATTTTGTATCGCACATTGACGCAGAATATCAAATTTTGACACTTTCCTCAGAAAAATTGCCAGATTCCTTGTCGTCAATGGTACTTAGCGATTTTATTTACCTCTGAACACGCCATAACCTGAGTTACGTGAGAAATTTTATTTTTTTGCCAATTGGCCGACTTAAAACCCGGATAGACGTTGCCGCAACAGCGTCTATCTGGGTTTTTATCTTTCCCAAAAGGTACGTAATATCCTTACTCCGCAGCATATACGACTATAAAGAAAAAAGACCTGACAGGTGCTGGGCCACTAGCCGGCAACCACATTCTGCCTGCGTCCTGCCAAAAACGCGGTGAGATTGCTGACGGTGATATCCAACAGCCGCTGCCGCGTTTCTTGCGGCGCCCACGCAATATGCGGTGTGAGGAAGCAATTCTTAGCAGCGAGCAGCGGATTATCAGCCCGGATTGGTTCCTGGCTGACGACATCCAACCCCGCCGCACCGATTTTGCCGCGATTCAGTGCAGCGGCGACATCCGCGTCGTTAATCAGCTTGCCTCTGGCCGTATTCAATAAGATAACGCCATCCTTCATCTGCTGAATGGCCGCGGCATTGATCAGACCAATCGTTTCCGGCTTTTGCAAGACATGCAGGCTGATCACATCTGCTCGATGCAGGAGTTCGGAAAAACTGACCTGCTGAATCCAATTCGGCAGGTGATCTTTCGGTCGATGATTATAGAAAATAACCGGCATACCAAACGCATGGGCCAGCGCTGCCACCCGCTGGGCGATATGGCCGTATCCCACCAAGCCCATCACTTTACCGCGCAGCTCAATCAGCGGTTTGGCCCAAAATGTAAAGTCCGGCCCCTGGGCCCAGCGGCCAGCATGGACCAGATCATTGTGCAGACCAACTTGGCTGGTGATTTCTAACAATAATGCAATCGTGAATTGAGCCACCGCTTCTGTTCCGTATGTGGGAATGTTAGTGACGGTGATGCCCGCCGCCTGGGCCGCCGCCACGGCTACCATATCGTAGCCGGTCCCCATGATGCCGATGTATTTAAGTTGCGCTGAGTGTTGGATAACATCCGTTGATAGCGGCGTTTTGTGGGTTAAAACTACCGGTGCATCACCAATTCGCCGCAGGATTTCTGCATCATCAGTTACTGATGTCCGATCATAGCGGGTACAGTGCCCCAACTTTTTAAGCGCTGTCCAGTCCAAGTCTTGATTCAGTGCTAAGCCGTCAAGCAGCACGATTTTCACTGTCATCCCTCCGTATCCATACCGTAGATCACTAATTTTTCAATGACTTGATGCTAGCCCTAAAATGCGGGACACGTCAATTTTTGTCGCCGCTGAAGCGCTGTAGTTTGTGAAGCTATTTTTTACTAGTTAGCCGTTCTTAGAACCGCGTCACACTGCCATCTTAAAAATCAATTTTCTGCCTAAATGAACTAACATTCATTTTTATGGTTGATTTACCCTTTTCTGTGAGTTATCATTCATTTATACCAAACAAGCAGGGGTGTTAAAGATGACCAAAAAGGACAATAGGCAAAAATTGATTAACGCTACCGATGAACTGCTGAAAGATCAGAGTGTGTTTTCAATCACGACAAAAGACATTACAAAGGCAGCCGGCATTTCGGTGGGGGTGTTCTACAACTATTTTGACCGCAAAGAGGACGTTTTCGAAGAAGTAGTGCGGCACTTCTTCAATTATTCTATGGACCAGTTAAAGACCTTGCAGAGAGAAATTACCGGTAACAATCTCCGTTCAGAACTGAAGTTTAAAGAGTTTCTGATTAATGGGATCGACAAAAATTGGGAGAACCATTTTTTGAATAGTGACATCACCCTGCTTTCTCGGAAAGATGAGAAATTCAGACAAATGATGGATAGCTACAACACGCAAATGGTCGCTGTGATTTCAGAAATCCTGCAGGTTATTCAGCCTGACATCCAAGAAAAGCCAGTGACGACCGCAATGATTATGATGAATTTTATTCAGAACTCGCATCCGTCATTTTCCCAATTTGAATCAGCGGACGAAAAAGAAAAATACATTGACGAACTGGTGACGATTATCTACGCCGTATGCTTTGGAAAACTATGACGCAACAACAAACGAATCGTTAAAACTGATTCGCTTAAACTCAGTAACTCGCACTAGTGCTCAATTTAAGGAGGAAAACTGATGGACATTCTAAATGTAGTGAACTTATCAAAGACCTATAAGACCGGCAAAAAAGCATTGGCAAATTTGAATTTCCATGTGGAAAAAGGCGAAATCCTTGGTTTCTTAGGACCCAATGGTGCAGGTAAGAGCACTACCATCAACATCATCTCGACGCTGCTGAAAGCAGACGCTGGTTCTATTGTTTATTTTGACGATCCGGACTTGAGCGGCAAGGAAATCAAAAAACGACTGGGTATTGTGCCGCAAGACATTGCCCTCTATGAGGATATTTCAGCGTATGCCAATGTTAAGTTCTTTGCGGCGCTGTATGGCGTGAAGAGGCAGGTAATGAATGAAAAGGTAGAGGGTGCGTTGGCCAAAGTCGGCCTCTTGGCCAGAAAAGATGACAAGCCAGCCACCTTTTCCGGTGGAATGAAGCGACGCTTAAACATCGCCTGTGCAATCGCCCACGACCCGCAATTGATTATTTTCGATGAACCCACAGTGGGGATTGATCCCCAGTCGCGCAACCACATCTTGGAATCAATTAAAATACTGCGCAACAATGGGGCGACCGTAATCTATGTCACGCATTATATGGAAGAGGTACAACAGATTTGCGACCGGGTGATCATCATGGATGGTGGGGCGATACTGCTTAACGACAAGCTTACCAATATTCTGAATCAGTTCAGCGGTACCAACTATCGTCTGGACTTGTCCGGAAAACCGACTGACAAAGATATTCTGGCCCTCGAAAAACTGACGGGTATCAACACGGTAACAGTAATTGAACAAAATAGTTTGCTGCTGCGCATGGATAATGCTGCTTCGTTGGATCAAGCGCTGGATTTTTTGAATGACCACGGCCTAGTTTTAACTGATATCAGCAAACAGGAACAACGCTTAGAAGATGTGTTCCTGGCTTTGACCGGTAAAAGCTTACGCGACTAGGGGGGTGAAATGATGTTAACGATTATGCGTCAAGATATGTTGAATCTGCTGAAAAATAGACCAATAATGACCTATCTGGTGGTTTATCCGCCGTTACTGATCCTCATAACCGGTTTTTCATTTAACGGAATCTTCAGTGACTATGTCCTAACTGCTTACGATTACTATGGCATCACGATGATGATTTATCTGTCCATGGCAACAGTCATCATCTTGCCAGAGCTGCTGTTTGGCAGCCAAGTGAAGTATGCCAATTACCGGATCGTCTATGCCCCAATCGCGCGGGCAAAGGTTTATTTGTCTAAACTGCTGGTTTCAATTGGCTTTTCTTACGCCATTTTGGCAAGCTACATGTTGATATTCAACGCCAGTGGTTTAGTTGATTATGGTGGAAAAAGCATCGGCAGTCTACTGTTCTTAACTCTCGTATTGGTCATCTTCTCGATTACGTTGGGCGGTGCTTTCTGTGTGCTGCTGAAAAACGAAGACCTTTCCACCAAACTGCTGAACCTTTTAATTAATGTACTGGCTGTCGCTTCCGGGCTCTTTTTCCCAATGTATATTTTTGGCAAAAGCATTGCCAAGATCGCCAATATGTCCCCGATCGCCAAAGTGTCAGATAACTTCTTCGGGATCATTTATGCAAACAATTTCCATGAACTCGCTGGCACCATCGGGATACTGTTAATATGTTCGGCGATTTTTCTGGCAATTATCCACGTGCTGTACCACCCAGAAAAGTTTAAGGGATAGGGGATGAAACCATTGATTCTAAAGAATAATTATGGCCGGTTCATGCAAGAACGCGCCTACCTGCTGCTCACAGCGATTGTGTTGATTGTCATGACCATTGCGACAGCTTACATCGTGACGATGAAAACACCTCAAGCAGAAATTGGCGTAACCCCCAGTGCCGCAACACTTTTACGTATCAAGCCAACCAAAAATCAAAACGTTGCATTCAAGGCGGTGACACCCGGCAAGACATACAATCAGGATTTGATTTTAGGTAAGTACGATGCCTATGTCACAAAGAAAAATGGCCACTACAAGGTTACGACTGTACGCAGTTCAAGCCTAAAAAAGCAGTTAAGCACCTATTTGAATACGGGTGTCTATCAAAATACAGCCAAGTCCAAAGAGTCCATATTTAAAATTTTCTTGAGCGTGCTGGCAATGAGTACGATGATATTATCCCTGATTTTGTACAAGTTTTACTTTGACGACCGTAACGGCATGGATAAGCGCATTTATCTCAGTGGGATTTCCACTCTATCCTATATCTGCCAGCATTTTTCTTTCAATGTCTTGGTGCTGAGCGGTTTGACTCTGCCAATTACGGTCATTTTCTTACCACTGTTTGGCATCACGCTTTCCCTGGGATTGCTGGCGGCCATTGTCCTAGTCGATATTTTCTCGGCTGCCTTTGGTCTCATGATTTCAACTCTCACAGAGAAAAACCAGGGTGCCTTGATTATCGGCACTATCTTGACCGTCTTGACGTTGATGATATCGGGCGCACTATTCACTGTTAAAGCGAACACGTTCCAGGATAGGCTTCAATATATGTTTATCCAGCATTACACCGCGGACCTGGGGAAGTATTTGGATGGCAGTGGTCATCAACTTGGCCTGCCGTTGGCAGCAATTACCGCATATACTGCGATTTTTCTGGTCATCGCCTGGATTTTCCAAAAAAAGAGAAGTACAGACTAACCAATACCCGCCGCACATTAAAGTTGTTTAGCCGTTTTATCGCTTGTGTTTTCACCAGTTTCGGCACTAAAAAATCCTCGACAAGGGCTGCTGTTAAGCTGCTTATCGAGGATTTTTCATTTCCGTCAAAAGTGTATAACGTCTTAACTGAAAAACTAATTAGTGCGGTTCGCTTTACCGCGAAAATGCTTTGCCCCTTGAATCCAATCAGCCTGGATATATGGGAAAACAACCTCGCGAGTGGTGCCAACGATTTGTTCATCACTCATCGTTGTTTTCTCTGGATAACGACGCCGATAATCAGCCGCCATGATCGTCGGTGCTTCTGGATCAAACATTAAGTCCCAATCATATCCCATCAGTTTGTCCTCGTTACCATAGAGTAAATTAAACCGGCTCACGCACATATTCCAAGCAGTACTGTTAAATGCCAGGCTCAAGTCCTCTGGTAAATCAAGTGTCAGCAGATAGTTCGATGATCGTTTAATGGGCACCATCCGATAGTACCCATCCGAAAAAAACTTAAATTGGTCGTAAGCCCAGAACAGTCCTTCATCCGGCCCAAAGCTGTATTTCTTTTGTTCGCGATACTTATCATAAATATATTGGTAAGGCTGTTTGAACATTTCAAAATACCGCTGTTGGAATAATGCCTTGTGGTAACGAGAATACACAATGGGTTGAGTCCGCAATTGGTGCACGACTGACGCCGTTTGAATCGTGTAAACGCGCATAGCTATCCTTCACTCCAATCTGGCGAATAGCTACAGGATACCATAGTAAATGTTGGAAAACACCAGCCGAGCGAATGGCTATGCATCACCTTACCAGACTATCCATTCAATAAAAACGTGCTAATCAATTTCTATCTCGTGGCGAAGCGGCGAACCAAACGATGCAAAATTCAGCAGTCCCTTGGGTTGCATTACTTGAGCAGCCTCCGCCAATGAATACCATGCCATTTTTGCTTGGGCCGAGACATCTAAATCACGATAATTCAAATGATCTAAATCACTGAATAGCATTTCATCAACTTGTTGTCTGAATACCATTGTTAATTGGTGATAACTGATCGCTCCGCGCGACCAAAATGATTCCAATATGCCAGCAAACTCTGGACTGATCAGTTTCACCCCCAGTTCCTCACGCATCTCGCGTAAAATAGCCTGTTCGGCCGTTTCGCTGAATTGGACAGCGCCGCCCGGGACATAAACTTCAAGGTCACCATTCCCTTGGTCCCGTTCCAACAAAATTGATTTGTCATGGATGAGTAAAAGTGCTGAACGAAAGGAAAACTGTTCTTTATTTGAGATAGAAAAACGGATATCATTTTTTTCTTGCATTTGGACACCTCCGGATGATCACTTAGGATACCACCCATAACAATGATGTTTTATGGGTTAAAGACACCATAGTATCACTGATTCGTAGCGGTTTTCTTCCCTACAAAAGTACTTTGGCATTTGAAACCAATCAACTTTTTCAAAAAGAATGCACAAGAGCCTAACCTTTATTGAAATATACCAAGAATTTGAATGCTGGAAGCTAAAAAACACGATACATTTTTCGGTGCCAGAAAAAAATAAATTGCTGCGCCAATCACATCCAATTTAGAAATATGGTGATGCCTTTCTCTGCTTTGTCAAAACATCTCCAACGTCGCATGCTTGCGCGCATACCGTTCGCAAAACCGAATCGCCACCGTGGCGAGCGCAAAATACACCACGGTCAGTCCTAATTCCCATAAAACGTTGCCCAGCACCCCCGTCATTTTGCCGGCAGTCATCTGACTGGCCGCTTGAATGCTGTGCGTCAGCGGCAATACCTGGCTCATACCGCGCCAGAAAAGCGGCAGTTGCGTCACTGGAAAATTAGCACCCGTGAGAATGAACAGCCCTGTCGCTACAAAGTTCAGCACAAAATGCATGCTATCTGTTACCAAGCTGAACGTCGCCAGAAACAGACCAAATGCTGTGGCACTCGCCATCCCGGCCAGAATACAGCCGATCAGCGGCACCCACGCAATTTGACTGAGATCGATATGAAAAATCCAGCCGCCGATGACGAAACCGACGAGGACCGTCACAAATTCCAGCAAAATAGGAAAGGATCCTTTCGCCAACAGAAATTGCAAGTCACTCGTGGGCGCGGTCACCACCGTCCGCAGCCGACCCTGAGCGCGTTCGGCGTTGATCGACTGGCCCATCGTAAAAATACAGACGTTAATACACAGCAGAAAGGCATTGCCCACCACCCAGTGGGTCAGCGACGCCGGGTTGAAACTGTAGGCGGCCAGCAGCACGTAGAAGGTCATCGAGATAATCGGGTAGCCCAGATCAAGGAGGATAAATTCCTCAGGATTGAAAATGGCGTTCAGGCTCTTGAAGTTCAACCAGGCCTGAGTCCAGAAATACCGTAGTGTCCGCATCATTCGCTCACCTCCAAGGTGGCATTCCGCCGGACCCGCAACTGAATGGCATGCCAAAACACGACGGTCAAACCAACGTAAAGCAGAATCAGGCTGCCGTTCCAAGCTAAGACGGTGCGCAATGCGCTCCAGTCAATCGTCGGCTGCAAGGCCAGATGCAATAGCCGCGTCGACCAGGTGGGTACCAGCGCTTGACTGAGCGGCTGGGTCCAACGGGGCAGCACACTCAGCGGAAAGACAAAACCGCACAGCAGCGTGACCGGGATGTCCAAGACGTTCATGTACAACCCCGTTTTACGCGACAGCAGCATCAAATAACTGATTGGAATGGAAATCGCCACAAACCCAATGATCGTCACCAGCAAAGCACCGCCAAACACGATGGGATGGGGAATCACAAGCGTCAGCCGAAACAACAGCCCCGCCGTCAGCCAGGACACCACCAGTGTCAGACTTGCCAACAGCGTATTGCCAATCGTCTTCGCTACAATCAGCACATTGTAATTGCTGGGACTGGTAAAGAGAAACGGCAGCACCCCCATGTAGCGATCCCGGGCAATATCTCCGATGGACGAAAAGCAGATGCTGCTCCACAAGCCCATGAGGCCGGAACCGAGAATAATGTAGCTGGCCGCGTCGCTTTGCCCGGAATGGCGGAACATTTCATAAATCAGCACCGTATTCAGCATCGGGCTGGCCAGCAGCGTGAACCGAAACATCGGCCGCGCCCACGAATTTTTCATCTGGATTTTGATGGTCCCCCACAAGACGTTAAGCATGGCTGGTACTCCCTTCAATCAGCGTAATATACGCGTCTTCCAGCGACGCGATATGCGCCTTAGGGGCCATTTTCCGACCCTGGGCAATCACGTCGGCCACCGTCCCGCTGGCCACTTTCTGCCCATGATCGATCACAATGAGATGATCGCATAACAATTCGGCTTCGTGCAGATAATGGGTCGTCAGGACGATTGTGGTGCCGTTCTTTTTCGCCTGCAAGATGATCTGGTGCAGTTTTTGGACAGAAATGGCATCCAAGCCAATCGTCGGCTCGTCCATAAACAGCACTTTCGGAGTGTTGACCAGGCCGCGGGCGATTTGCAGCTTCTGAGTCATCCCCTTGGAGAAAGTCTCCACCAGATGATCGGCTTCGGCACTTAACCCGACTTGGGCCAACAGGGCATCGGCCCGTTGCGCCAGAGCAGCCGGGGGTAACTTGTAGAGACTGCCAAAGTAAATCAGATTATCCCGGGCAGAAAGGCGGCGATACAAGCCCAGCTCGCCTCCGAAAATAAAGTTGATCTGCCGGCGAATGGCCTTAAAATCCTGGGCCACGTCCAACCCGGCGACTGTCGCCCGGCCGGCGGTGGGCAGCAATAATGTCGTTAAAGTCTTGATCGTAGTCGTTTTGCCCGCACCGTTTTGGCCCAACAAGCCGAAAATTTCGCCGGTCTGTACTTGAAAGCTCAAATCGCGCACCGCGTGTACAACGGTTGGCCGGCGGTGCCAACCATGGGGCTGCTGCCTAAAATCCCGTTGCAGATGGTCTACTGTGATCATCACCATGATCATCCCTCCAATTGTTAGTCATATATCTAACTGTTTGTGAGTAGAATTATACAGCAAACAAATCATAAAGCAAGACACTTGCCTAAATTGCTGGTATGATTCAGTTAGAAGAATGGCTAAGAAGGAGGCACTACCATGGCGGACGCGCAGTTTGTCTATTCCCATGATTTAGAATTAGCAATGCTGGCCCAGATGGCACTCAGCAGCCGATTTACTTTGCCCGCTCAGGTTGTGGCAAAAATTGCAGATATCAAGCTTACCGGTCCGACCCAAGAAATCATTGCGGCCTTGGATCAGTTTCAGCTCGTACCGCTTCTAGAAGTGATTGGTGCCGGTGATGTCGCTCACTTTCGGTTGGTAAAATTCGCCGAAACAGCGGCGAAAATGCCGCCCCATGTTTTGATCAATCTCTTTTTTGGCGGTCAACTTGCGCGGCCGGCGAAGACCTGGCCGGTATTGGCTGAACAGCTGGCTACTCTTGGTTATGCTGTCCCTGCATTGGTGGGTCAGTATTTATTCGACCACCAGCGAGCATTATTAGCTGACTTGCAAACATTTTTGAATACCGTTGCCAGCCGTTTCACCCCTGCTGATTTCAAAGACGCTGATGCGGCTGCCGCGGAATTGCAGACGCAACTAGCACCCCGCTTGCAGCAGGAGGCCCCCTTGACTCTGGCCGAAGACTTGATGGGTAAGCAGTTCCGCAACCGCGGACCGTATCAGCGATATTTCTTCGTTCCCACATTCTGGGGCCCGACGATCCGGCTTTTCGGTCAGCAACAAACTTTGTTTATTCATGTGCCGATCACTCAGCTGACCACCGCCCAAATCGTCGCCATGTGGAAGGCCCTGGCGGATGATACGCGATATGCGATTATTCGCTTGATGGACGCAAACGGTCCATTGCGGGCCGTGGATTTGATTGACCATATCGGCTTCTCGGCCCCCACGATTTCACATCACTTGGATATCCTGCGCCACGCTGGCCTGATTCACATCGAACCAGTGGGTCGGGCAAAGTATTACTCGCTGAACCGCAATCGGTTCCGGCAATTGGAGCTTGTTTTACAACGATTGAGTGAATCTAAACAGTAAGTGTTTTATTTCCCGGGAAATCTTTGCTGAGTCCAGCGCAATTGGCCGCAATTGCGGCGGACTGGCTAGGTTATTGCGCAAATAGGCTTGATAATAGAGGCAAAGAAGGGAGATGGCTGCCATGTCATTGGGTGAAGCCATTGTCGCTTATCGGCAGGATCATCATTTAACGCAAGAAGATTTAGCCAGCCAGCTATTCGTCACCCGCCAAGCGGTTTCAGCCTGGGAACAGGGAAAAACCTGGCCAGATCCAGAGATATTGGCCAAACTGAACACACTCATGGCCTCTGATTTTGTTAAGCCGGCACCGCCAGAAGCCGATGTACCGCCCAGCGATGCGGTGACCATTCTGTTGATTATGGTCGCCATCTTGGTGCCCGTCATCGGCCTGGCTGGTCCGCTGGTGGTGCTGTTCAACCGCCGTTTCCCGCGCTGGAGCAAGATTACGGCTGGGGTGGTTATCGGCGTTGAGGTTTTGATCTTGGTGGTGATGATTCTGATTGTGTTGTTGAGTGCTTTCACTGTCACTTCGACGCACACGACTAGCTGATAGGTCGAATTTGCGGAACTAAGACAAAAAATGACAATGGCCCGCTGTGCAACAAAACGCACAGCAGGCCATTGGTCAAATTAGTCATTTTTTATTGCGTCGATGGTATACATAAAACAAATTCCCGATTGTAACAAACAACACGTAGTAGAAGTTACCGTAGTTAATGCGCAGGCGGAAAATCAAACCGATGGAGATACCGATAATACTGAGGACCGTATAGGTGAGAACAACACTGACATAAGGGTGTGCACCCGAAAATTTGACCATCCATTGTTTCATTGTAGCCAGCACCTCACTTTCACTAGGATTGATGGTCGAGAGAAGCTTGGGTCATTATCGATTGGTCCGGCCATCTGGCTTATTTTATATTTCTAGCGAGCGCTGCTTTGGACAGAGCCTCCACCTTGTCAGGATCCATGCTTTCTACTATTTTGGGTTTAATAATTAGTCGGCGTCTTGTTAAGTCCGTCAGCGTGGGATGCTGAATTTTTTCGTTGTTTTTCGTGGTGACTGAAATTATTCCAGTCGTGGCACCTGTTTTGTCCTTCTTGAGTACGACTCGTTTAAGGTCGACGGCATACACATAATATCGGCTTATGGGAACTGTCTCAGCTTCTTCGCGGGCCTGTTCTCGTTGTGCAATAACAAAAGTAATACCACTGACCACAACCAGAACCGTTAACACGGCAATAACCAGTATCTTTGCTTGCCGTGTCAGCCACAACACTTTTTCTCTCTTCCTGTTCATCTGCAACACCTTTTGGCGATCCAAACTCAGGGTTTTCCGGTTAACCAGCTGATCGATTGATACGCCGTAAAGCTCGCTTAGAAGAACGAGATTTTCAAAATCCGGATAACCCCGGCCATTTTCCCACTTGGAAACGGTCTGCCGAGTTAAATTCAACTGCTCCGCAACAAATCGTTGTGAGTAGCCCTTGGCCAGTCGGATCTTCTTTAGTGTTATACCAAATTCGATCATCTCGCTGCCCCCCTTCTCCGCCTTCCTTTCGTGTTAAATTTAGCATTGCGAAAGGAACCATATAAGGAACGCTCTGTTTCCCGGAGACACGGCGCGTTGCCCTTTGAATTACGCAGAATTAATTTCAATTCCCACACACAGATAATAGCACGAATCTTATAAAAAATAGCGTTTTCAGCACCGGACCAAAAGCTGCTCAGTACCCTCAGCGTACCGGCGACAAGGCCCTACGTATCAGGTAACATAAACCAGTCCTGAATTCACACAAATTCTCCGTTTCGGTATAGTTGAGTCGCCCATTCTTGTACTAAAGGCAGCAATAGTTCACAAAATTGATTTGGGTTGCTCGACCAGTGTTTGGTTATTTTAAGTTTCCCAGTCCAATAATAATTTGACACACTTCCAGAAAGAACTACCATTGACGTGGTTGACGATTCAATTGTCAGCAATGTTTCACAAAGGAGTTGGGAGCAATGGCTACAAAAGCAGCAGAACAATTGGTTAATGTGTTGATTGATTGGGGCGTGAAACACGTTTATGGCTTGCCAGGAGATTCCATTGACACCACGATCGCGGCGTTGCGCGAGCAAAAGGACAAAATCAAGTTTATTCAGATCCGCCACGAAGAAGTGGGCGCGCTGGCCGCGGCTGCGGAGGCCAAGCTGACTGGTAAACTGGGTGTTTGTCTGTCCATTGGCGGGCCGGGGGCCATTCACATGCTGAACGGTCTCTACGACGCCAAGATGGATCATGTACCGGTACTGGCTTTGCTGGGGCAGGTCACGACCGAGACGTTGAACGAAGGATACTTCCAAGAAGTCAACACACCGAAACTCTTTGATGATGTAGCGGTCTTTAACAAAGCCATTGAATCTCCAGGTACTTTGGGAGAACTGGTCGATCAGGCTATTCGCACAGCCTACGAACGCAAAGGCGTCGCGGTATTGACGATTCCCGACGATTTGCCGGATGAAAAGATCAAGTCTGATTACCACTCCGTTGCCGATACATTCCAACTCAATCCGCCAGCGGTGGCTGAAGATCAATTGAAGCAGGCGGCTGCTCTGATCCAGCAGGCCGAGAAGCCGATTGCTCTGGTGGGTCTGGGCGCCAAAAACGCCGGGACACCTGTCCGGACTTTCTTGGAGAAAAACCATATTCCTTTCATTGCGACAATGCCGGCGAAAGGGATCATTGGCGATGACCATCCAAATTACTTAGGCAACGTGGGCAAACTCGGGACGAAACCCGCCTACGAAGCCATGCATAGTGCAGATCTGCTGCTGATGCTGGGGACCAATTATCCCTATAAACCGTATCTGCCGGAACCGGGTCAGGCCAAGTGTATTCAAGTTGATTTGAACCCTGAAATTCTGGGCAAGCGGTACCCAGTTGATGTCGCTATGGAAGCCGATGTGGGTCAGGTCATCACCGCGCTCAATCAGCAAAGTCCGCTGCGCACCGACGATCGCTTCCTGAAGGCCTGTCAAAAGAGCATGACCAACTGGAATAATTGGATGGCCAGCAAACGGCAATTAGATCAATCACCGATCGCTCCCGAAGCCATGACGGCAGCGATTGATGAGACTGCGCCGGATAATTTGATTTATTCCATTGATGTCGGCACCTCAACGTCTTGGGGCGCCCGCTTCCTGCACGTTAAGCCCACTCAGAAATACGTGATCTCAGCTTGGCTGGGTACTATGGGCTGCGGCCTGCCGGGTGCTATCGCCGGGGCGATTGCGTATCCTGACCGGCGCACCCTGACGCTGAGCGGTGACGGGGCCTTTGCCATGGTCATGCAGGACTTTGTGACGGCCGTGAAGTACAAGCTGCCGATTATCTGTGTGGTGGTCAACAACCAGAAACTGGCCTTTATCGAATACGAACAGCAATCAGCTGGTCAGTTAAACTACGAAATCAACTTGGCGGATATTGATTTTGCCAAGTTCGCTGAGGCGTGCGGCGGGGTCGGCTTAACCGCCAAGACCAACGCCGAATTTAAGGACGACTTGAAGAAAGCCTACGCTACTACCGATCGGCCAACTTTGATCAATGCTTATGTGCAAGATGATGCACCGCTGCCTGGCAAGATCGTCACCGATGAGGCCAAGGGCTACATGAAATACGGTACGGAGTTCTTGGAGAACTACTGGAAGATTCCGGAATTACCGCCGTTGAAGGATATTATGCGGCAGTTCTTCTAATTAACCAGCGTAATTAAATACCCGTTCGAGTCAGCTTCTGCAGCTGATTCGGCGGGTATTTTTGGCCTGCCATTCTTTTATTTCCCGGGAAATCATTGTCTGTGTCCGCGCAAATCCAGGCAATTGCGAGCGGTTCGCTCGTGTTTCACGCAATTAGGCTGGATAATAGGGGGCAAAGAAAGGCAGGTGTGGATCATGTCCCTTGGACAAGCCATTATCACTTATCGTCAAAAACACCATCTAACCCAAGCTGACTTAGCCGGTCAATTATTCGTGACCCGCCAGGCCGTTTCTACTTGGGAAACTAACAAAGCGTGGCCGGATACCGAGATTTTAACTCAGTTGAATACTTTGATGGCCACTGACTTTGTCAAACCATCACCGCCGGAAACACCCGCTGCACCGAGTGATGCAGTAACCGTACTCTTGCTTGTAATTGCTATCATAGTGCCCATTTTCGGCTTAATTGGACCGCTAGTTATTCTGTTTAACCGCCGCTTTCCTCATTGGAGCAAAACTGCCGCTGGCGTGGTTATTGCGGTGGAAGTCCTGGCTATTGTTGCTTTCTGGTTATTTGCCGATGCAATCACTGTTTCCAAGCATATCATTGGCTGATTTGGTTCCTATATCAGAATAGCCGCTGAGACGATTGTAATTGCTCATCTCAACGGCTATTTGGCATGCTTTACATGACTTTTCGACTCACTTGCAACGCCAGCCAGCTGCCTACCGCCGTGATGGCAAACACACTGACCAGGGCACCCAGTTCCACCAGAACAAAGACTCCTTGCCCCCGCCAGATAATCAAGCCCAAAGCGCCAATCATCCCGCCGCCACCGTTCATCACAAACGAATCCACAGGATCTTCAGCCAGCTTGGTCCGCCAGCCGGTGAGCCATCGGTTCAAGAGAAAGCCCGCCGCCAGGGTGATCAAAAACATCACCGCCGGCGGCACATAGCCGATGCCTGCCGTACTGGTCACGAGCCCCAGCACGATGGCATCCAGTGTTTGGCCGACACTCAGTCCGGGCCACCAGGCTAAGGCGGCGCCGGCAACACTGCCCAACACCGCCAGGCAGGTGCCCAAGACAATGGATCCGTACAGCGCTGTCTGTCCGCCGGCCGGGGCGAGGTTGAAACCGAACCAGCCCAGCAGGATCAAAAAGGTACAGATCGTGGGTACTGCCAAGTCGCGTTCTGCTCGTAAGCCATTGACGCGACCGGTCAAGCGGGGCGCCATAATCAGGCTGGTCACGCCGGCAGTCAAGTGCACGACTAAGCCCCCGGAAAAATCCAGTGCGCCCTGAGCGGCCCACCAGCCATGGCCGTTCCACAGCAGATAGGCCACTGGACAATAAACCAGCAGCGTCCAGAGGGGAATAAACAACAGCAGCCCGCGACAGCGCACCCGGTCCGTCAGCGTGCCGCAAAACATCACCACCGCGTATAAATAGAATTCCATCTGCACGCCAGCATTCAGCAGCATCCCGGAATGCTGGCCGGCCTGCCCGGCCAGCGCCAGCCACCAGGCCAGTACGCGGTCTGGACCTAAATAGATCAGCGGATAAGCAAGCACCAGCCACGTCGCCACCGCCGCTGCTAAAGCTGTCATTTGCACCCGCAGCGTGTGCGGCGCCCGCTCTTGGGTCATGCTCTGACTATAAAGCAGCGGCACACTGGCGATCATTGGAATCATTACCGCAAAGCACAGCAGTTGCAGAAGGGTATTCGCCATTTCTGCACCGCCCTAGCAAACGCAATCGACGGCGCACTCTGCCAAATCAGTCAAATACATATGATTGGCTTGGTACACCGCCAGCGCCTTCGTATTCGGTGTAATGCCCTCCCGCTGGGCGATCTCCGCCGCGACAACCGCGAAGCGCTGGCGATACTTGTAGATATAGCACAAAATCACGCCCTCATGGGTCACTTCCGGTCCGACCATAAAGAGATTCGGGGTCACTGTGGATTCATCGAGCTGATTCAATTCGGCCCGATCGCCCCGGTGAGCAAACAGATCTGTTTGCAGCGGCGCATCCACACTGGCGAAGCCGGTGGCCAGAATCGGTACTTGGCGGGTATGCACCGCTTGACCATCCTCGAGATGGACCGTATAGGGGCTCTGAGCCGTTTGGGTAATGGCGGTGACCCGTTGGCCCCGCCACAGCGAAACAGCCTCCTGAATGGCCGTATAGCGCTGATACGTGTAGGGTGACAGGCCAATGCTCGGATCGGGCACCACACTGTCGATGGCCGCCACATCAGTGATCAGCACACTACGCTGATCCAGCGCCGCCAACTTGATCGCCGCATCAAACCCGGATTCACCGCCGCCGATGATCACCACCGGATCTTCCTGCCGGGTGAAGGGCCGGTAACTGGCGATCTGCGCATAATGCCGGCCCAGTTCGGCCCCGCGAATGCCGCGGGTCGCAGGGAAAGAAAAATCGCCCACCGCACTGATGACGTATTTAGCCCGCATTTCACCCCGATTCGTTTCTAAGCGAAACGCATCACCGAATCGTTGAATCTTCGTCACAGTGGTGTGCGTTAGTACTGGCAGCGCGTAGGCCGCGGCACATTCCTCCAAATAGCGGGCGTACTGCCGGCCGCTGGGATGCTCCGTATGCAAGCCGTAAGTTGGCGAACTATTCGGCGTGATCGCATTCAAATCCGGAAAGCCAAAACCGTTAGTCGTAAACGATGGCGAAATAAAGCGAATCTCCGGATGCCACTGGCGAAAACTGTGGCCAATTTCTCCTTGATCGATTACCTGGACATCGCTGACACCCAATTCCTGCAGCGCAATCGCCGTCCCTAAGCCAGCTGGACCGGCGCCGATGACAATCACTCGATAGTCGTGCATATACTCCGCCTCCTACAAAAATATCCCAATTCGCAACGAGACACCATTGTAGACGCGGTTTTCAATCCATGCGTGCACACGTACCCATATGCGCATATGTCACTGCATAGCCTCTCTAGGTATACGCGTTACAGCTGACGATCGCCCTCCCGAAGGATTTGAAAGATCAGGTTCGTCTGTTCATACATCCGGTTGATATTAGGCGCCGTTTTGACCGACGGCTGCTGGCATAGGGCTAAGGGCATGGCAATGAACGAAATGGTTGGCCATCCAGCTTGAAATAAAGGCTGCCCTTCGCCAAAATATGATGTTTGCCGCGGCTTAAGAACGAAATAGCGCCCCGCCGGTTTAACCGTCGTCAAACAGCGGCCCACCAGTTCTCTATTTGATTTATCTGACGTATAAATAAACATTGGGTCATCCGCACTTTTCAATCTGACTGCATTATTTTTATAATCATCGGTGTACTCTGCACCACCAAGGTGTTCGACAGTCAAGCCAAGCACTTTTCTCGCTGAGACATGATGACTGGCCTCATATTTTTCAAAATCTTGCAATAATCTGGAAGTGGCCTGTCTCCCTGAAATTCCGCTTTGGGGGATTTGAAAATGACCGCTGGTAAATCCAAATACCAGTGTGTTGGCAAATTTCAATTGATCGTCTTTGATCGCCTTTAAAATAGCCAATAGAGCCACTGAACCATTTTCTTCCAGTTCATTAGGACCGTCGGTATGGGTATTGATAAAGAGTTCCTGATCAGCACGTTGGCCGGGGACAATTACCGCAAATGATTCCGTCGGCACGTTGGCTTGATAACTGCCAGTAATCGTCAAACGAACAGGCACTGCTTGGTCGTTCATCGCTTTCAAAACGGACGCCTGATGGTCATGGACCCAAATCGCCGGAATGCCGAGATAATCGTTTGTAAAGGGCAATATCTCGTCCTGACCAAGTCCTTCACTGATTTTATGCCACAGCAGGATAACTGCCGCTGCACCGCTGTCTTTGGCCGCTTTGATTTTATCCACCGCCAACGTTGCGGCAACGAGGGGATGCCGCATGCTGAACGCTAGCCGGGCATTGTCTGGGTATTGCGCAATCTTGTGCATCAAAAGAAAAGTCGGCAGAGAAAAATTAGTCACTTTAATGACAGCGATTTTTCCCTTCATTTTCGGATCTTTTTTTGAATGGTAGAAGCGCAGTTTTCCGACAACACCATTTTGATTAGTGATGCCAGAATACGGTACTGGCCCAAGATCTGGGATTGGCGCCCCGGTCACATCATTTTGAAGATGCCGCGTGGCCTGCACACAACGATTTATAGTAAACGGAAACCGTACTATCTGAAAACCAAGGCTCGTAATTTGATCCTTTATGTATTGAATGAACTGATTATGCTTATCCGTCGCCGTTAACCGCGGCCCAACTTCTTTTAAAGCTTCTTGCCACTTCGTCATGCTGTTAATATCAAGCGTCATTATCTATCACCTATTTTCCAAATTTAAACAACTTTATCCAACAACGAGGATATTCACGGCCGCCTATACATCACTGAGTGGGCGTGGTCGTATGGATCAGTTTCACGAAGAGCAGGAAGTTAATGATGCCCAACACCGTCAGCAAAGCAAACGCCCCGCGACTGCCTAAGGCTGCGTTTTGTCCGTGGGTCAACTGCGGTCGGTTCACCGACGACATCATCATCGCCAGCACTGTGGTCCCAATTGCGCCGAAGACTTGCTGGCCGGTGTTGTACAGCGCATTGGCATCGTTGCGCAGCGGCTTGGCAATTTTCTTCAAGCCATAAGCCACACTGTTGCCAAACGCCATGGAGCGGCCAATGGCGAAAATCAGATACAGCCAGGTCACCGCGGCCACGCTCAAACTGGTGCCCCACAGGGCAAAGCCGGCCAGCGCCACCGTGAACAGCGCATCGCCTAAATACAACGGCAGCTTACCGCCGAAGCGGTCCAGCATCCAACCGTATACCGGCTGGCCAAAGCCGTTGAACAGACTCCCCGGCAGCAGAATCAGTCCGCCAACGAACGCGGATGCACCGTCAACTTCCTGGACATAATTCGGCAGCAGAAAATTGATGCCGACGTTGGCGAACTGCAGGAAGATATAGGGCAGAAAGCTGAACAGAAAGGCCTTATCCCGGAAAACCGCCAAGGAAAAGAGAATTCGGTGACTGCGCTTGGAAAACCAGCTAAAAGCACCTAACGCCACTGCCGTCACCAGCAAATAAATCAAAAACTGCCGCCAGCCGCCGGCCTCGCCCAGGGCGTTCAAGCCCACAATCAGGCTGACCAGCGCCACTCCAAGCAAAGCAAACCGAGTCCAGTCAAACGTAAAATGCCGAGTCGGACTGTACTGTTCGATTACCCGGACGCCGATCACCAGCAAAATCAGGGTGATCGGCAGGGTCAGCCAGAAAATCATCCGCCAGCTGGCAAAGGCCGCCACCGCTCCACCAAAGGTTGGACCCAGCGCTGGAGCGACTAAGATGATCATGTTGGCCATGCCCATATAAGTACCCAGATGCTGCAACGGAACGACATCCAGAATGATATTCACCATCAACGGGGTACTTAGGCCCACACAGCCGGCTTGGATCAGCCGGCCGACCAGCAAGACCCAATAGGTCGTCGCCGTGGCACAGAGCAGATCACCCACGATAAACAGCATTGCCGCCCAAATAAACAGTACCCGGTTGGTGAAGCGCCGCTTCAAATAGGCTGACGCCAGCATGACCAGCGCTGCTGTCAGCAGATACCCGGCGGTCACCCACTGAATCGTAGTCAGTGAGACATGGAATTCTCGCATCAGAGTGGGGAAAGTCACGTTCATCGACGTTTCGATCAATACCCCGATGAACGACAACAGGGCCACGACGACGATCACCACCATTGTCCGCCGCGTCATGTGCTTCTTTCTCGTATTCCCTGCTGCCTCTGCCATTATGCTATCCGCTCCTTTTTGTTTACCTTACACCGGCGAGCGTTTTCAAGTCTAACGGCAAACAAAAAGCGCATCCTCAATGTGAGGATACGCTGCTATGTTCAATTACTCATCAGAATCGGAATCGTGATTATCGTCGGCCGGATGGTCAGCCTGATCCTGATCCTCCGTCGCCCGATTCAACAACTCATCCAGCGCCTGGGATTGGCCTGAGGACAAGTTGCCGCCGCTGGTTTCCGCGGTGCTTGGCGTCGGTTCATCGCCGGCCTCGCCAGTCGGGGCTGCCGGTCCCTGACCGTTATCGTCCGGACCAGCAGCATCGCCGCCGTCTTCCTCCGGGGCCACTTTCGCCAAACTGGATACACTGGCATCCTCGTCCAACCGGATCAGCCGTACACCCATGGCGGACCGGCCGGTCTGGGAGACATCGGTGGTCTTGAAGCGGATCAGCACGCCGGTATTGGTGATCAGCAGCATGTCTTCGCTGCCGTCCACCACGGTGAGCGCCGCCAGCGGACCGTTCTTCTTGGTCACGTTCACGGTCTTGATCCCTTTACCGCCGCGGCCCTTGATCGGATACTCGCTGGTCGCGGTCCGTTTGCCGTAGCCATTTTCTGAAATCACCAGCACTTCACAGTCCGGCTTCAAGATGTCGGAACCGATCACGTAGTCATCCGGGCGCAACCGGACACCGCGCACGCCGCTGGCCGCTCGGCCCATGTCCCGAACGGTTGTCTCGTTGAAGGAGACGGAGTAGCCGGTATGAGTCCCGATGATGATGTTCTGATGCCCATCCGTCAGCAGGACGTTGCTCAGCTCATCACCGTCCCGCAGGTTAATGGCCTTCAAGCCATTGCTGCGGATGTTGGCAAACTCGCGGACGCTGGTACGCTTGACCGTCCCGTCCCGAGTGATGAAGAAGAGATAGTGTTCAGCTGGATCATCAACGGCCACATTGATCACGGTTTGGATCTGCTCGCCGGAATCGATCCCCAGCAGGTTGATGATCGGAATACCCTTGGCTGTCCGGCTGTATTCCGGAATCTCGTAGCCCTTGGCCCGATAGACCTTGCCCTGATTGGTGAAGAAAAGCAGGACATCATGAGTCGAGGACGAAATGAGGTGTTCGATGAAGTCGTCATCGTGCACGCCCATGCCTTGGATACCGCGGCCGCCGCGGTTTTGGACCTTGAATTCGGCCGCCGGCAGCCGTTTGATGTAGCCGTTGTGGGTGAGTGTCAAGACAACGTCTTCTTGTTCGATGAGGTCTTCATCTTCGATACTCAGCACTTCGCCGACCAGTAATTCCGTCCGGCGTTTGTCGCCATATTTCTTCTGGATATCCAAGAGTTCTTGGTAAATGATCTCGTGGATTCGTTCCGGCTTGGCGAGGATATCCTTGTAATCGGCAATTGCGGCTTGCAAGTCGTTGAACTCGCTGTCGATCTTATCCCGTTCCAGACCGGTCAGGCGGACCATCCGCATGTCCAGAATCGCCTGGGCCTGCTTGTCGTCCAAATCAAACTGGTCGATCAATTGCGCCTTAGCCACGTCGCCGTTGGGCGCGCTGCGCAGCAACGAGACAATGGCGTCCACGTGATCCAGCGCCGTCCGCAAGCCGTCCAGAATATGGGCCCGGGCTTCGGCTTTGCGCAGGTCGAACTTGGTCCGGCGAGTGATGACGGATTCCTGATGCTTCAGGTAGTACACTAGGATCTGCTTCAGCGTCAGGACCCGCGGCGCGCCATCCACGATAGCGACCATGTTGAAGGAGAAGTTCGTCTGCAACGGGGTCAGCTTATACAAATTGTTCAGCACGACCGTCGCCGAGGTATCCCGGCGAATGTCGATGGTGATCCGCATACCCTCCCGATCAGACTCGTCTTGCAGGGTAGTGATCCCGTCGATCCGGTGATCCCGGGCCAATTCCGCGATCCGTTCCACCAGCTTTGCCTTGTTGACCATGTAGGGGATTTCGTGAACGATGATTCGTTCCTTACCGCTCTTCTCCGTTTGCACTTCGACCTTGGCCCGCAAAATGATATTCCCGCGGCCAGTCTCATACGCCCGGCGAATGCCGGATTTGCCCATCACCACGCCGCCAGTCGGGAAGTCCGGCCCTGGCAAGGCCTCCATCAAGTCCGCCGTGGTCGCGTCCGGATTGCGCATCAGAATGTGCAAGGCCGAAATGACTTCGCTCAAATTATGGGGCGGGATATTCGTCGTCATCCCAACGGCGATCCCGGTCGCCCCATTGATCAGCAGATTGGGGATCCGGGAGGGTAAAACAACCGGTTCCCGTTCCGTACCATCGTAGTTATCTTGGAAGTCGATGGTGTCCTTGTTGATATCCCGCAGCATTTCTGTGGCAATCTTGCTCATCCGGGCTTCGGTGTACCGCATTGCAGCAGCGCCGTCGCCATCGACGGAGCCGAAGTTCCCGTGACCATCAACTAAGGGATAGCGGTAACTGAAATCTTGGGCCATGCGCACCATGGACTCGTAAATCGCGGAGTCGCCGTGGGGATGAAATTTCCCCATGACGTCCCCGACGATCCGGGCCGATTTCTTATATGGCTTGTCCGGGGTCACGCCCAATTCGTTCATCCCATAAAGAATCCGCCGGTGGACCGGTTTCAGGCCGTCCCGGACATCCGGCAGCGCCCGCGCAACGATGACACTCATCGCATAGTCCAGGAAGGACTTGCGCATGGTCTCCGGCAGGTTGACCGTATGAATTCGCCGGTCTTGTGCATTATCCATGAATTTAGCTGTCTCCCTTCATTCCGTTACATATCAATGTCGGCGTATGTGGCGTTCTTTTCAATGAACTCCCGCCGCGGCTCAACTTTGTCTCCCATGAGCATGTCAAAGACGGCATCAGCCTCGATGGCATCGGCCACGTTGACCCGCTCCAAGCGCCGGTTCTCCGGATTCATGGTCGTATCCCACAACTGCGAGGCGTCCATTTCCCCTAACCCTTTGTACCGCTGAATGACCGGTTTGGGACTGGGCTGCAGCGTCTGCATCACGTCTTGCAGCTCTTCGTCAGAATCGACGTACTTGACGAACTTGCCTTGGCGCACTTGGTACAGAGGCGGTTCGGCGATGTAGATGTAACCGGCATCGACTAACGGCCGCATGTAGCGGAAGAACAGCGTCAGCAGCAGTGCTCGAATATGAGCGCCATCGACATCGGCATCGGTCATGATGATCACTTTGTGGTAGCGGGCTTTAGCAATATCAAAGTCGCCGCCAAAACCGGTCCCCATCGCTGTGAACAGCGAGCGGATTTCATCATTGGCCAGAATCCGATCCATACTGGCTTTCTCCACGTTCAAAATCTTGCCCCGAATCGGCAAAATAGCTTGGGTCAAGCGCGACCGGCCGGACTTGGCCGAACCGCCGGCAGAATCCCCCTCGACGATGAAGAGTTCAGAGATCTCCGGATCCTTGCTGGTGTTATCCGCCAGCTTGCCGGGAAGATTGCTGATCTCCAGACCGGACTTCTTCCGGGTCATTTCCCGGGCGCGTTTGGCCGCCACCCGGGCCTTGGACGCGACCATGCCTTTATCGACAATAGCCCGCGCTTCGTTGGGGTTCTCCATCAGGAACTTGGTGAACATCTCGGAGAACGTCCGATCAGTCACCGTCCGGGCGTCAGAGTTGCCCAGCTTCGTCTTGGTCTGCCCTTCGAATTGGGGATCCGGGTGCTTAATGGACACAACCGCCGTCAAGCCTTCTCGGACATCGTCCCCGGAGAGCTTTTCGTCCGGGTCCTTAATAATATTCTGCTTGTGGGCGTAATCATTGATCACCCGGGTCAAGGCTGCCTTGAAGCCGGCTTCATGGGTCCCGCCTTCGTAAGTATGGATGTTATTGGCGAAGGTCATCAGGATGGAATGGTAGCCGGAAATGTACTGCAGGGCCACTTCCACCGTAATACCGTTTTGTTTGCCCTCCACGTAGATCGGTTCTTCAAACAGCACATCTTTGCCGTGGTCCAAATACTCGACGTAGCTCTTGATCCCGCCTTCGTAGTGGAAAACCAGCTTTTCATGGGTCTCCTGGCGCTTATCAGTGAAGGTCAGCTTCAAGCCTTTATTCAAGAAAGCCAGTTCGCGAATCCGCGTCGTCAGGATCTTATCGTCAAAAGTCGTAGTCTCGGTGAAAATTTCTGGATCCGGGACGAAGTGGACAATAGTGCCATGTTCATGTTCCGCCGCGGTGCCAATGACTTTCATCGGCGTGTGGACCTTGCCCCGCTGGAAGTCCATGTAATACTTTTTGCCTTCCCGGGCAACAGTAACATCCAGCGTCGTGGACAAGGCGTTGACGACGGAGGCGCCGACCCCGTGCAGGCCGCCGGATACCTTGTAACCGCCGCCGCCGAATTTACCGCCAGCGTGAAGGATCGAAAAGACGGTCTCCAGTGCTGGCTTGCCCGTCTTCTTCTGGATGTCCACCGGGATCCCCCGGCCGTCATCTTGGACCGTCACTGAGCCGTCAGCCTCCACAGTCACTTCGATCTTCGTCGCGAACCCGGCCAAGGCCTCATCGATGCCGTTATCGATAATTTCCCATACCAAATGGTGCAAGCCTTGGCTGCTGGTCGCGCCAATATACATCCCAGGCCGCTTACGCACAGCCTCCAGGCCTTCCAGCACTTGAATTTGACTAGCGTCATAACTCTTCGCCAGTTCTTCCATGTGCTCTTCGTGGGCCTCTTCTTTCGGGGTTAAATGATCTTCGTCTGCCATTAACTATAAGCCTCCTGCTTCAGAGAACGGCGCACCATGCGGGCGCAATTCATTGCTGATCTGCACCGGGCACTTGGCCCGGCTTGGTTACCGTCAACATCCCATCATCAATCGTCATGATTCGCGGATCATGGACAATATCCTGGGCCACCCCGCTCAGGTCGGTGGTGGTTAAAAAAGTTTGGACCTTGCTTTGGAACGTCGCCAGCAAGTGCGTCTGGCGGACCGTATCCAATTCGGACAGCACATCGTCCAGGAGCAGGATCGGGTATTCCCCGGTCTGCTCTTTCATCAATTCGATTTCAGCTAATTTCACACTCAATGCCGCCGTCCGTTGCTGGCCCTGGGACCCAAACGCCGACACATCCTTGCCGTTGGTAATGAACGTGACGTCATCCCGGTGCGGCCCGGCCAAGGTGACTGATTGATCGATCTCCCGCGGCCGCAATTTCTGATAAAGCGCTGAGAGTGCCTGATACAATTCCTGGACCGTTTTGGCCTGACTCAGCTCACTGGGCAGGACGTAATGAAACGCCAGCTCCTCCTTGCCCTGGGTGATTTCCTGATGCAAGTGGTTGGCGAACACGACCATTCGGCCGAGCAATTCCTGACGGGTATGGATGATTTCAGCACCAAAGCCGGCCAGCTGATCGGATAGCACATCCAGATACACCAGGTCCTTGGCATCGCGGTAGTGCAGTTGCCGCAAATACTTGTTGCGCTGGCGCAGAATTGCCCGATATTGGGTCAGGTTATAGAGATATTTCGGACTCATCTGGCCGAATTCCATATCCACAAACCGCCGCCGGGTGCTGGGTGCCCCCTTGACTAAGTCCAAGTCTTCCGGAGCGAACAGGACAACGTTAAGCTGGCCCAAATAGCTGGATAGCCGGGATTGCTCCAGATGATTCACGGTCGCCTTCTTGCCCTTTTTAGTCAAGGTCAGCGTGAGCGGCACAGTCCCGGTAGTTTTCACCACCCGGCCGGTCACCTGGGCACTGTCCGCCCCCCACTGGATCAGTTCATGATCGTTGTGCGTCCGGTGGCTGCGGGCCAAAGCCAGCACGTAGATGGCCTCCAGCAGATTAGTTTTGCCCTGGGCATTTTTTCCCAGCAAGATATTCAAACCGGGAGAAAATTGGACTTGCAGGGCCGCGTAGTTGCGAAAGTGGGTGAGCGTCAGCTGATCAAGATACATGGGGGGCCGCCGCGACAGTGACCGTCCCGACTGCTGGTACGATGACCTGCGTCCCGGGGTACACCTTGCGGCCCCGCCGGTCTTCCTGGGCGCCGTCAATCACCACCGGATGCTCGCGCAAAAACCACTTTGCCTGCCCGCCGGTGCTGATGGCCCCGACTTCTTTAAGCAATTGCCCAACAGTAATAAATTCTTCGCTGGCTGCCAGCGTGACGACTTGATTGACCAACGACCGCCACCTCACTTTCTAACCGATATTCCTGAGAAAAGTTTACATTACTATTATACGTTTTTTAGGCAAGGAAAACAATTGAATTCGCTGTTTACGGGTAATTTCCGGCGTCTTTTTGCTTAATAGTGTGCCTTGTCAAAAATGAGTAAAATCGCTCAGAACGAAAATCTGGGCGAAATACACGGGGTCCCACCGATTTTCTCCGATCAGTGGACAAAAAAATCCCCACCAGGAAAACCTGATGGGGAAGGATTGGTCAAGGACCGATCAGAAGGTCCGAATCGGCGTGATCAGCTGAATGAATTGGCTGGTATCTTCTGTGGGCTGGATCGTAAAGGGCCGCAGCGCGGATGTAAAGTCCATGGTGACGTCGCTTTGGCCGACAACCCGCAAGGCATCTTTCATATAGTCCGGGTTGAACGAAATATCCAGGGTGTCGCCAGTCAAGGCCTTGAACGCGATCTCTTCCTGCACCGTGCCGACGTCTGGCGATGTGCTGGACAGTACCGCTGTGTTCTTCTCCGGCGTCAAAACTAAGCGGACGACATTGTTCCGGCTCTCGTGGGATAACAGGGAAGCCCGCTCAATAGCGGCTTGGAAGGAAGCAGCGGCCACAGTCATCGCCGTGGTGTGCTCAGTGGGCAGCAGCCGCTGGGTATCCGGATAGTTGCCCTCCAGCAAGCGGGAGTAAAAGGCGGTGTTGCCTAAGAGGAAGAGGACTTGGTTTTCAGCGATGCGGACATCGATGGTGTCCACACTGTCCGGAATCGTCCGGGCTAGTTCCACTAGGCTGCGGCCAGGAACATTGATGTCGTAATCGGCATCGCCGGCGCCTTCGAGGCGGACAATCCGCTGGGCTAACCGGTGGGTATCAGTAGCCACGGCGAGCATCGCGCCATCATGGATCACGATGTGCACCCCCGTAAGAATGGGCCGGCTGTCTTGGGTCGATACGGCGATAACGGTTTGCCCGATTACTTCGCGCAGCACATCAGCCGGTAATTGCAACGCATGATCATCCGCAATTTCCGGCAGCAGCGGATATTCATCGCTGTTGGACCCATTGATCGTAAATTCTGATTGGCCTGACGTGATCACTGCTTGGAGCGTGTCGGTGACGGCAATCGTCATGTCTTTTTCCGGCAGCCGCTTGACGATTTCCGTAAAGAACCGGGACGGCAGGACGATACTCCCTGGTTCAGCGACCTGGAGATCCGCAGCATCATTGCTCACGGGGATACTGGCCTCAATGGAAATATCCGCATCGCTGCCGGTGAATGTCAGCTTTTCCTGATCTAGAGTGAGCTTCAACCCAGTTAAGATCGGAATGGTCGTTTTAGTGGCAATGGCCCGTGAAACATCGTTGAGAGTCTTGATAAAAACATCACGATTGATTGTGAACTTCATCACGTCTACATCCTTCCTTTTTTCCTGCGCCAGCGGCGCTGCCCTTTATTATTATAAAAGATTTTATAGTAATAGTAATAGGGCCTGTGTATTCGGGGGATAACTATCCGCAGCCATAGCCTAGCAACGCTTTAGCCTGTGGACAACCGGTGGATAACTTTTTGGAAAAGTCGCTTAGTTATCCCCATCCTGTTCCCGGATCATACTCTTCAATTCGTTGAGGCTGTCCCGCAGAGCCGGGTCATCTTTTAATTCGCCAGCGATTTTATCGTAGCCGTGGATCACCGTCGTATGGTCCCGACCGCCAAATTCCTGACCGATTTTCGGCAGAGAATTATCCGTCAGTTCCCGAGCCAGGTACATGGCGATCTGCCGGGGATTGACGATCGCCTTGACCCGTTTTTTCCCTTGCAGTTCCTGGACAGTCACGTGATAGTAGCGGGCGACGATCCGCTGGATCCGACTAATGGGAATTTCTTCAGTGGCCGTTGCTTTTAAGCCCTTCAAGGCGTCAGCCGCCAAGCTGGTGGTGACCGGCGTCTTCTTCATCTGGGCAAAGGCTTGTACCCGGACCAGCGCACCCTCCAGTTCGCGGACGTTGGAATCGATCTGCGCTGCGATGTAGCCCAGCGTATCATCGGGGATATCCAACTGTTCGGCGTTGGCTTTGTTGCGCAGGATCGCCGTTCGCGTTTCCAGATCTGGCGGGGTAATGTCCACGGACAGGCCCCATTTGAAGCGGGATACCAGTCGTTCTTGCAGCTTCGGAATATCGTTGGGGAGGCGGTCGCTCGTCAGCACGATCTGCTTATGGTTATTGTACAGTTCGTTGAAAGTATGGAAGAACTCCTCCTGGGCCCCTTCCTTTTCCGCAAAGAATTGAATATCGTCCACCATGAGCAGGTCGCAGGTCCGGTACTCCAAACGGAATTGCTCCATCCGGTGGGTCTGGATCGAGGTGATGTAGTCATTGACGAACGCCTCGCTGGTCACGTACTTCACCTTGGCGTGGGGATCGTTCTTTAATAGTTGGTGCCCGATCGCCTGCATCAAGTGGGTCTTGCCTAATCCGACGCCGCCGTAGAGGAAGAGCGGATTATAGGTTTGGCCCGGCTGTTCTGACACGACCAGCGCGGCTGCGTGGGCCATCTGATTGCCGGTGCCGATGACGAAGGTATCGAACGTATACTTATCATTCAGATGCGTTTCCCGCAGATAGTCGGGATTCTTCTCGTCCTTCTCCACCTCTTCAGTTTCCTCAGGACTGCCGAATTGCGCAGTTTCCGGATTATCGTCGGAGGATTGGGCCACTTGAATGATCGGCGTGAGTTCTTTCTGCGTATATTGATAAACCAGCTCGACGACCGGGACCATTAATTGCCGTTCCCAGTAATCCTTATGCAGCTGCGTGGGGACACTAATAATAAGTTGATTATTGCGGATTGCCACGGGCTTGGCAGTGGCGATCCAAGCCTTGTAGCTGAAATTAGAAAATTTTTCCTGAAAGTTCTGATCGATGTATTGCCAAAGATCGGCCAAATTATCGGCCATAGCGCCGCCCCCCTGAACCGTATTTCTTAAATGGGTCACGCTGAATATTTTAGCATTGCGGCCGAAAGTTTTCCACAGGGGGATAATTATTTCCCAAAGAACCGCACAGGGGTGTATAAACAGTTATCCACAGGCCGGGGAAACAAGGGAAAACCAGACCGCTGAATAAAGTTGTCCACAGACTGGAAGAGTTAAGAAAGCCTATCTAGACACGGACTGGCGAGTTATGCACAGATGGTTATCCAACCTTGTGGACAACTTTTAGACACGCTGTGGATTGTCATTTTTTGGTGGGTAACCGGGGGATAACTCGCGGAAATAGAAAATCACTTTTCCAGAGGTTATCCACACTAAAAAAACAAGGTGTGGACAATCCCGGGGAGTATTTCCTTGAGTTATCCACAGGCTGTACTACAACAGTTTGCTTAGTTTCCTGAAAAAAGTTGACCGGTTTTTTCAATTCGTTATTGGCGGCTTCTCTAAAATATGCTATTATTTATCAGTAATACGCTTATCAGTGTATGATGAGCGTCACCTATGGACCGAGGGGGTGTCAATCGATGTCAACGAAACGTACTTATCAACCTAAGAAAATCCACCGTGCGCGTGTGCATGGTTTTATGAAGCGCATGAGCACCAAGAACGGCCGCAGAGTGTTAGCACGGCGCCGGGCCAAGGGCCGTCGCGTCCTGTCTGCGTAATTGCGGCAGTCAACGGACGGCGTTACCCAAGTCTCGTGCTTGACGTTTTGCGCCAGCCAAACGGCGAAAGGGCCCCAGGTGGTGCTCTTTCGCCGTTTTTTTATGAAGACAGAGGGCGCAGCCGACCGGTTAGCAGCGTAGGCATAAGACCGGCCGGACACAAAACCCGCACTTAGGTTTTTTGTCCGGCCGGTCTTATGCCCTAGCTGCTGGTCGGCGGAGCCCGTTTAAGCGGAGGAGACTGCCAGCCCTAGCTGCTGGTCGGCCGAAGCCCGTTTACGCGAGGCTGCCGTCCGGCTGGTCGGCCGGAGCCCGTTTAGGGAAGGCCCCTAGCTTTCCATCCACCACCGCAACACACCATTGAATAGGCGACCAGCAGACCACTCGGGCCTGCTGATCCAGGAAGGGAACACGTTTTGCGCAAATCATATCGAGTGAAATCGGAGAAAGATTTCCAGCAGGTGTTTGATGCCGGTCATTCGGTGGCCAACCGCCACTTTGTGATCTATCAGTTGGCCAAACCCGGGCAGAAACATTTTCGGGTTGGCATCAGTGTCGGTAAAAAAGTTGGTCATACCGCTGTCGACCGCAACCGGGTAAAGCGGTATATTCGGCAATCTTTATACGAACTGAAGAATGAATTACCTCAGGCCATGGATTTCCTGGTCATTGCCCGCAAAGGCGCCAAGGAATTAGATATGGCGGAAACGAAAAGCAATTTGGTCCATGTGTTAACGTTGGCCCGCCTGTTGGCCGACCCTGCGCAAAATCAGGATAATCAAAACCAAGAAGAACGAGGTTAGTCACGTGAACAAGCATACGAAACGGACGCTCAAACGCATTCTGTTATTCGCCGCGCTGGCCCTGCTGGTTGTTGTTCTGACCGGCTGCGGTACCAGTCCGGTCACCAAAAATTCAACTGGTTTTTGGGACCGCTATGTTATCTACTATTTCCAACAGTTCTTACTCTGGATGGTCAATAACTTCCATTTGAGTTATGCCTGGGCCATCATTGTATTTACCATTATTATTCGGATCGTTTTGTTACCGCTGATGCACTTCCAGACGAAGAGCACCAAGAAGCAGATGCAGCTGCAGCCGGAAGTCAAAGCCTTGCAGGCTAAATATCCGGGCAAGGATATGGATTCGCGGCAAAAGCTGAATGAAGAAACGCAAAAGCTGTACTCCGAGGCCGGGATCAACCCGATGCTTGGGTGTTTGCCGATGCTGGTGCAGCTGCCGGTCATGCTGATGCTGTATCAAGTGATTTTCCGGACCACCGCGCTGCGCCAAGGGACGTTCCTCTGGATGCAGCTTGGGGATCCTGATCCGTGGCATGTCCTGCCGATTTTGGCGGGTATCTTCACTTTCCTGTCCTCCTGGCTCGCCATGAAGGCGACGCCGCAACAGGGCGGCATGGGGACCATCATGACGGTTTTCTCGTCGGTCATGATGCTGTGGTTCGCCTGGATCACCGCTTCCGCCGTTTCCATCTACTGGGTTGTTTCCAGTTTGTTCCAGATCGGCCAGACCCTTGTTCTCCAGAACCCGTGGCAAATGCAGCGGGAAATGGAGGAGAAAGAAAAGGCCAAGCGGGAAAAGGAGAAACAACTCCGCAAGGCGAAGCGCCGGGCGTTCAAGAAGCGGTAAGACCGCACTTGCCCGCCCAGGGTAAAGGAGGACCGAGAAGAATATGCCAACGTATGAAGGACGTAATTTACAAGAAGCCATTGACAATGGCTTAGCCGAATTAGGCTTAGCCCGGGATGAAGTCACCGTCGACGTGATCGCCGAGGGGAAGCGGGGATTTCTGGGGTTTGGCCGTAAACCGGCCGTCGTCAATATTAATAAGATCGAAATTAACGTAGATTCATTCAATATCGCGGTACCCGCACCGCCGAAACACCATCATCACGATTTGCCCCATCCGCATTTACCGGGGCATAATCCGGAGAAGGTCACGGCGACTGCCGGTACGGCCACCATGGCCTTGGCGGATGACCCGCCGGATCCATCCCCGCGCCCAGCCGCGGGGATGACGAACGCTCGGGAGCAGCACATCGAAGCTGCTCTGGCGCAGGTGTCCGCCTACGTGGTGAACGTCACCACCGCCTTGGCCCTGCCGACCACCGTTAAGATTGAAAAAACCGGCCGGGACAAATGGACTTTCTTCCTAGCGACAGACCGGGAGGGGCTGTTGATCGGGAAGCATGGCCGAACAATCAATTCCTTGCAGTATCTGGCCCAGATCCTGTTTTCTCACCTGACGCACAGCCACGATACGGTGGAACTTAACGTCGGGAATTACCGGGAGCGGCGGGAACAGATTCTGGAGAAGCTGGCGGTGAAAACGGCTCGGGATGTGATCGCCAGCGGTCAGCCGATTTTCTTGGACCCGATGCCGTCGTTTGAGCGCAAGGTCCTGCACGCGACGTTGGCCGATAATTCGTATGTGATCACCCATTCCGAGGGCGATGAGCCCAAGCGGTATGTGGTGATTGAGCGAAAGAAAGGCAGCGTCATCTAGTTTTCGGAAAAGTGCTATTATATTTTTTCGGCGCCCTGAGTTGCGAGACTTGGGGCGCCGTGCTATTATTGTCCTAAATTAAATCGGTTGAAGTAGTCAAAGTGCTTTAGCCAATCACCGCCGGGGGTCTCTGGACCTGGGGGTGATTGGCAATAGCGCTTTTTTTATTGCCGAAGGGTTGGGCAAATTGGCCGTGCCAAGTGCTCCCTCTACAAAAATTAGAAGTGTCCGGCACTCCATAAAAATACCGATTGACAACACTCTGTACGAGAAAGGAAATAATCGATGGCAAATTCAATTACGGCATACGATACGATTGCAGCGATTTCGACGCCGCCTGGTGAGGGCGGGATTTCGATCGTGCGCTTGTCCGGCGATGAGGCGATCCAAGTGGCCCAGCGGGTATTTAAGGGGAAAGACTTGGCCAACGTGCCGACCCATACGATCAATTACGGCCACATCGTGGATCCGGCGACCCAGGACGTCGTTGATGAGGTGATGGTGTCGGTGATGCGCGCGCCCAAGACGTATACCCGGGAAGATGTCATCGAGATCAACTGTCACGGCGGCATCGTGGACACCAACCGGATCCTGCAGCTGCTACTGAGTCAGGGTGCGCGGATGGCGGAACCCGGGGAGTTCACGAAGCGGGCTTTTCTCAATGGCCGGATCGACTTGACCCAGGCGGAGTCGGTGATGGACTTGATTCGGGCTAAGACCGACAAGGCCATGCAGGTGGCGGTGGATCAGCTGGACGGTAATTTATCCCACTTAATCAAGAACCTGCGCCAGGATATCTTTTCTGTCTTAGGCCAAGAGGAAGTCAACATCGACTACCCCGAGTACGAAATGGACGAAGTGACCGGCAAGATGATGCTGGAAAAGGCCCAGGAAGTGCGGGATCATCTGGTGCAGCTGTTGAAGACCGCCAACCAGGGCAAGATTCTGCGGGAAGGCTTGGCGACGGCAATCATCGGCCGGCCCAACGTGGGCAAGTCCAGTCTGCTGAACTACCTGCTCCACGAGGATAAGGCGATCGTGACCGACGTGGCGGGGACGACGCGGGACACTTTGGAAGAATACGTCAATGTCCGGGGCGTGCCGCTGAAGCTGGTGGACACGGCCGGTATTCACCACACGACGGATAAAGTGGAAAAGATCGGGGTGGAGCGTTCTAAGAAGGCGCTGGGCCAAGCTGATTTGGTCTTGCTGGTGCTGGACGCCAGCGCGCCTTTGCAAAGCGACGACCGGGAACTGCTCAAGGCCACTCAGGATAAGAAACGGATCATTCTGTTGAACAAGACGGATCTGCCGGCGGCGCTGCATCCGGAGAACTTAGAGGCACTGGTCACTGACGACAGTCGGATCATTCCGGTGTCGATTCTGAAAACAGCAGGTTTGGATGCGCTGGAAGCGGCCATTGCCAAGTTATTCTTCGGTGAAGGCATCGAGAATTCCCAGAGCAATGTGCTGGTCACCAATGCCCGCCAATATGGGCTGCTGGCCCAGGCCAAGGCGGCCTTGGACGAGGTGATCACCGCTTTGCAAAATGAGGTGCCTTTGGATCTCGTGCAAATCGACATGACCACCGCCTGGGAGAAAATGGGCGAAGTGGTCGGCGAAAATGCGCCGGATGAACTGATCACCCAATTGTTCAGTCAATTCTGTTTAGGCAAGTAGGAGGAAAAAAACGTGACTGTACCTGAATATACAGCGGATGACTACGACGTGATCGTCGTTGGCGCCGGCCATGCCGGCAGTGAAGCGGCCTTGGCTGCCGCCCGCATGGGTCAAAAAACCATGCTGATTACTTTGAACTTGGAAATGGTGGCCTTCATGCCCTGCAACCCCTCTGTGGGCGGTCCGGCGAAGGGCATCGTGGTCCGGGAAGTGGACGCGCTGGGCGGCCAAATGGGCAAGAATATTGACGCCACGTACATTCAGATGCGCATGCTGAATACCGGCAAGGGGCCGGCGGTACGCGCTTTGCGGGCTCAGGCAGACAAGAATGCCTATCACCGGGTAATGAAGGACACACTGGAGAATACGCCGAATTTGACGCTGCGCCAGGGCATGGCGACTGATTTGATCGTTGAAGATGGCGAATGCCGGGGCATTGTCACCAATACCGGCGCCCGCTACCGGGCCAAGTCGGTGGTCCTGACCGCCGGCACCAGTTCCCGAGGCAAAATCATCATCGGTGAGTTAATGTATTCCTCTGGTCCGAACAACTCGATTCCGTCCATTGAACTTTCTGAAAACCTGGAGAAACTGGGCTTTAAGCTGCGCCGGTTCAAGACCGGTACGCCGCCTCGGGTCAATGGCAACACGATCGATTATGATCAGACCCAGGAAGAGCCGGGGGACAAGACCCCCAACGCCTTTAGTTTCACGACGAAAGATGCGGATTACGTGACGGATCAAATGTCCTGCTGGATGACCTATACCAACGAGGAGACCCACAAGATCATTCGGGCCAATCTGAAGCGGGCCCCGATGTTTTCCGGCGTTATCAAGGGCGTGGGCCCGCGGTACTGCCCGTCCATCGAAGACAAGGTGGTCCGTTTTGCCGATAAGCCCCGCCACCAGATTTTCTTAGAGCCGGAAGGCCGGGACACCAGCGAGTATTATGTCGGGGATTTCTCCACGTCCATGCCGGAGGAAATCCAACAGAAGATGCTCCACACGGTGGCCGGCTTGCAGCACGCTAAGATGATGCGGCCGGGCTACGCGATTGAATACGACGTGATCGAGCCGTGGCAGCTGACCCATACCCTGGAGACGAAACACGTCAAAAATCTGTTCACCGCGGGTCAGATGAACGGCACGTCCGGTTACGAAGAAGCGGCCGGCCAGGGCATCATTGCCGGTATCAATGCGGCTTTGCGCGCTCAGGGCAAGCCCGGCTTCACCCTGGGGCGCGACCAAGCGTACATTGGCGTGATGATCGACGATCTAGTGACCAAAGGGACCAATGAACCGTATCGGCTGCTCACCAGCCGAGCCGAGTACCGCTTGGTACTGCGCCACGACAACGCTGATTTGCGGTTAACGGAGAAAGGGCATGCGCTTGGGCTGATCGATGATGACCGTTACGCGGCCTTTGAAGCCAAAAAGCAGGCCATTCAGGCTGAAATGGACCGGTTGCATAGTATCCGCATCAAGCCCGGTCAAGCCGTCGATGATTTCCTCGCCAGTAAGGGCGGCGCGCCGTTGAAGGACGGCATTCTCGCCAGCGACTTCTTGAAGCGGCCTGAGGTCAGCTACGAAGACCTGGCCCAATTTATGCCTGACCATCCTGATGTGGATCGGCGGGTCATCGAACAGGTGACGATCCAGATCAAGTACGCCGGTTATATCGCCAAGGAGCAGCAGAAGATCGACCGGCTGCACCGGTTGGAAGCCAAGAAGATTCCGGCTCACATTGACTACAATGCGATCAACGGCATTGCCACCGAAGCGCGGCAGAAGCTGACCAAAATTCAGCCGGAGACCATCGCCCAAGCGGGCCGAATCTCCGGAGTGAACCCAGCGGATGTCGCGATTCTCAGTGTGTATATTGAACAGGGCAAGATCGCGAAGGTTGGATAAGCGAAGCGTTAGCCAGCAGCAGGGGATGATTTCTCCTGTTGTTTTTTTGTTCACAATTCAGTATATTGGTATAGACGGGGAGATGAGGCAGAATGAAAAGGAAAATTGGTTGGGTACTGGCGGCGGCCCTTTTGGTATTGTTAGCGGCGGGCGGTTGCGCGCCTAAAACACCCACGGCGAAGAAGAAGCCGACACCGGTTAAAACGGAACAAAAAGCCGAGACGGTGCCAACGTATCGCGTGGTGGCGGACAATAATCTGGACAAGTTCAAGCAGGCCCATGGGCAGTATCGGACGATCAACTATGATCCGCAGGATGACCTGGTTTCCCTCCTGCCCGAATCGCTGGCTAAGCTGAAGAAATACCCGCAGACTACGACAGTACGCGCCTACGTCACTGATTGGCAGCAAGCCTCAGTACAAATGGGCAGTAAACCAATGACGGTGCTCACAGTGCAGGTCCAAAAAGTATTGACCGGCAAAAAGCAGTTGGCTAAGCAAGAAATTCGGTTAATTCTGCCCGGCGGGTTCCAGCCATATGGCCAGTATGATAAAGGCTCAATCTATCATGACAATACGATTCCTGATGATGAGCCGGTTTTGACGCAAAATAATCAGATTCCGATTCCCACCATCGGCAGCACGATTGTACTGCCGATGAGAAAGGCTGCCCAATACCCCGCTAAGGAATATCTAGCTTGGCTGAAAGCGGCGAAATTGACAACGGCCTACGTGCCTGCAGATGCACATTCAATGATTTGGCGCTGTAATCCGCAGACGAAGAAGCTAACCACGAACAACCCATTACGTGAAAAAGAACTCACAAAATGGGCTGGACAGGGTAATCAGACGTGGGCGACGCAATATAAGCGGCTGACGGCTGAATTAGAAAAACAATTATAATCACTAACGGCCTGGCATCATGATGGATGTCAGGTCGTTTTTGCCGCGTTAGATTGTAATGACTTGGTCCATACGGGCTTTAATTTCATGCCGCAAATTATGGGTGACCATGATCAGCGTCGTATTTGGCAGGTTCACCAGCAATTGCTCCACGGCGCTGGCGTTTTTCGGATCCAGCGCAGCAGTCCCTTCATCGCTGATAATGACTTTACTGTGGCGAATTAAACCGCGCGCCAAGGCGATCCGCTGCTTCTGACCGCCGGAAATATTGGTGCCGTTGTGATCGAGCACCGTGTCCACCCCGTTAGGCTGCTGAGTAACAAAATCGGTCAATTGGCATTCGGCGATGACCTTTTGCAGTTCCTTGTCGCTGACGGTGTTCCCTAAAGTGATGTTGAAGCGAATTGTATCGTTGAAAATATAAGGTGCTTGATCAATATATGTGAGCTGATCACGCAGGGTATCAGCATCCAAGTGCGTATAATCCTGGCCATCCCAGGTTAGCCGCCCCTGATAATCAGGCAGCGCGGCACTTAGTAATTTGAGAATCGTTGACTTGCCCTTGCCCGATGGCCCAACGATGGCGAGCTTTTGATTCACGGGCACGGTCAGGTTGAAGTCTTGCAGGACCGCCTGATTATTTCCCGGGTAATGATAGGTGACATTGGCCAGCTGAATACCCTGGGTCAGTGCTGTGACCGGCTTCTTTTTGGCCGGCACGGGCAGGATGACCTGAGCAAATTTTTCGAAAATTGGTTTGATGGACTTCACCGTGGTGAGGGCAAAACTCAATAAGGTGAAGCCGCTGAAGGTGCTGCCCGCCAGATTGTGGATGGTCAATACCGCTCCGATCGGGATCTGGTGATTATAAGCCAGCAGGCCGGCTTGGATCAGCAAAGTCACCTGCGCGGCCAAATTCACCACATTGATCGCGAATTGGGTGAACATATCGAATCGCATATAGTGGTAATTAGCTTGCCCGGATTCGTCTGAAGCATGCCAGATCCGGCGGACCAGCAGATTCCGCCGGTTGGCCATGAACAAGGTATTGAACCCCTCCAGCACGTCTGTGATCTGGTTGGTTAAGCGTTCGTTCTGCTGGCTGAGTTTGGCCGCAGCGGCGCTCAGTTTCTTGCGGTAGATGAGCGGCACGGTGAGCAGCAGGACGGCCAAAACGGCGGTGGTCAGGATCAGCGTTGGGTTGTAGGTGACCAGCACGACGGCACTGGCCAGAATTTGCCAACTGGCTTGGAGGATGTATCCGACATACGTCAGGCCATGATTATCTATCGTATTCACGTCGTTGGTCATCCATGAGGTATAGACGGCATCGGAACGCTGGTGATACTCCGGATAGGTCATGCGGGTGAAGTTTTTAGTAATATCTGTGCGGATCGCATTGTTCAATTGTCTTTCCAGACTGGATTGGTAGATTGACGTACTGACGGAAAACATAACTTCTAAGATATTCGCGCCAATATAAACGCCTGCAGCCATGAGAAAGCCGGTGACGTTGAACTTGGTCAGCTGCGTGATGGTGTTCCCTTCAAAAATTGAGCTAGTCGTCAACATGGCGACCCATAACCCATAAATTCCGATCCAGGCCACAAACCGCCATTTTAATCGAAATAAATAATCCTTCAATGTCATGCCATCGTCTCCTCATCTTTTTCCCTCATTCTAGTGAGAAAAGAATGGTGATGTGTTAGAATTCCAGTATATTGGAAAAGAAGGCGTGCCCGATGATGACTTATGGGGAGACATTCCGCTATTTTCGCAAAAGTAAGGACCTGACACTGAAACAAGTGGCCGATCACGTGAACTCAATGTCGCTGATTGGGCAGTTTGAAACCGACCAATGTCACATTTCCATTGAACGCTTTGTCCATCTACTGGAACAAATTGGGGTAAGCTATGACGAATTCCAGCTCAAGCGCCAGGGCACGACCCGCTCGGCGGTGCAACAGCAGATCCATGACTATCGCCAGCTGACCAGTATTGAGACGGTGATTGCCGCCGATGGTCAGCACATTAGTGAGCAGATACTATTGGCCCGGCTGGATCAACTCGCTGCCGAAAATCAGAATCAGCACAATCTGCAATTGGCGCATATGGTCCAGCTGGAAACCTATTATTTTACGCATTCAGATGATGATACGACGGATTATCCGTTGGCCATCCAATACTATCTCACCCAGGTTGATGACTCGGGCCTGTATGAATTGGCGCTGTTCAAACATTGCATTCGTGCTTTTCCGGTTGACGTTAGTTGGCAGTTGTTACGCAATGTCAGCAAGAAAGCCGCGCTGGTGAAAAACCTGCCTGGTTACGCCAGCGAGGTATGCAATGTCTATTTTTCGGCCATTACCGGCTTTATTGTCCGGCATAATTTAGCCAAAGCTTGGCAGACGTGGCGGTTGGCTAAGTCGTTTTGTGAGACTGAAGACGATGCGGAATCCGCACTGTGTTTACCGGCGATGGCAGGGTGGATCACGCTCCACGAGGGCCATGAAGACAAGGCTCGGGCACTTTTCAATGAGACGCTGCACTATTTTCAGCTGCTGCATTTCCAAAAAGCATATAATCATTGGCACGAAATTATTGAGGGGCAGATCACTGCCTATCACCAACAGATACCCCAGTATTTTGTGTTTGTAACACCCTATGAGTGAAGAAAAGCCTGCCAAGAAAATAATTCCTGGCAGACTTTTTGATATGTTGTAATGGCCGGAAACGCCATTCACTGAGTTAGCTATTGGTATAGGATAAACGTTCAGCTAACTCAGCCAAGTGGTCTAGATTCTTGCTGAACGCGTGCTTGGCAATGGGGGACAGCAAGGTCAGCGGCAGATGCGGCACCGCCGTTTCATCGAAATAAATCGTTTCGGTAATCGTTGTGCCTCCTGCTTCACCAGCCAGGTCGAAAATCAAATCGTAAGCGACCCGCCCCTCGGTGCTCCGATAAACGACCTGATTAGCAGTCTTCCCGACGGCGATGTGTTCGGTTTGATTCAAGGCGGCACCAGAGCGGTGGACGGTGAAGGCATTGGCTGCTTGGGTCACGGTTTGGACCTCGGGGACCCATTGCAGTAAAGCCTCTGGATTTTCTAGGATCGTTAAGACTTGTTCTTTGCTGGCTTTCGCCATAACGACGTTTGTGAATAGTTTTTTCATAATGATGAGCTCCCTTGATTTGATGAACTCAGCATACGAAAAAACGGCGTCTGACTAAAATCAGAATACTGATATTTATATCCGGTTGGCGTTATACGCCTGCAACGCCGCCCCAGTCCGAGAATCGGCCTGGGCTATGGCTCCTTCAGGCGTGCCGGAATAAAGTACTTCCCCGCCATAAATCCCGGCATCGGGGCCCACGTCAATCAACCAATCCGCCTGGCAAATTACTTGCAGATTGTGCTCGACAATAATCAGCGAGTTGCCAGCGGCGACGAGGTCATCGAAGAGCGTCAGCAGCTTTTCAACATCCTGCATATGCAGGCCGGCTGTGGGTTCGTCCAGCAGATAAACCGTACCGGTCTTATTCAGCTGCACCGCCAAATTGAGCCGCTGTTTTTCGCCCCCGGACAGGGTCGTCAGGGGCTGGCCCAGGGTCAGATAATCTAGGCCGACGCGAGCCATATTTGCCAGCGGAGCATGAATCGCCGGGACATCGGCGAAGAAATCGATTGCCTGAGTAATCGGCATGGTCAGCACATCACTGATGGTTTTACCGTGATACAAATAGCTGAGGGCCCGATCATTGTAGCGTTTGCCATGACACTGTTCGCATACCTGAACCACGGGATCCATGAAGGCCATATTGGTGATGGTGACGCCTTTGCCCTTGCACAGCGGGCAGGCACCGCGGCCGTTGTAACTAAACCAGGTCGTGGAAACGTGGTTGGCGGCTCCGAAGACTTTGCGGATCGGGTCCAAAATATCCAGATACGTGGCCGGGGTGGAGCGGATGTTGGCCCCAATTTCACCCTGGGCCAGGTCGATGTAGCCGTCCTGCAAGTGCTGCCGCAGGGCCGCCATCAGCGAACTCTTCCCCGAGCCGGCCACGCCGGAAATGATGGTTTCGATGCCCAAAGGCACGTCCACGTTGACGTGTTTGAGGTTGTGCACGGTGACGTCCCGCAATGGGATCGTCTGCTTGGCCGTCCGGGGCGGGTGACGGAAAGTGAGCGGCTTTTGCAGTAAGCGGCCGGTGAGGGTATTACCAGCCAATAACTGAGGATAGGTCCCGGTGAAAGTCACCTGGCCGCCAAACGTCCCAGCGCCGGGACCGATTTCGACCACATAATCGGCCAGCGCGATGAGCTCGGGATTGTGTTCAACGATCAAAATCGTGTTGCCCTTTTCCTTCAGCCGGCGCAGGGCCTTTTTGATCAGCTCAATATCGTGGGGATGCAGGCCGACACTGGGCTCATCCAATATGTAGACCATATCCACCAGGGCGCTGGTGAGGAATTTGGCGATCTTGATCCGCTGGGTTTCGCCGCCGGACAAAGAGCTGGTGCCCCGGTCCAGGGTCAAATAGCCCAGCCCGATATCGATCAAAGAGCCAATCTTGCCTTGCAGTTCCCGGACCACATCCTGGGCCAGCGGGACAGTGATGGCGGCCAAGAACTGTTGCACGTGCACCAGATCCATGGCCAGCACGTCCGCAATATTTGTGCCGTTGATCTTGTTAGTCAGGACCTCCGGCCGCAGCCGGGTGCCATGACACGTTGGGCAAGGGACGCGGGTAACGATTTTCGCCAAAGCCGCCTGATGGTGTTCCGCTTCTTTTTTACCGATGATCGACCGCTTGATCCGCGGTACGACGCCTTCATACAGCGCGGTACGGGGCCATTTGGCGGGCGCATGGGGAATAGTTTGCTGCGGGGCATAAAGGAGTGTGTCCATTTCCTCTTTGGTATAGTCCTTCAGCGGCTTGTCGTTATCAAAAAGACCGCTGTTCACATACCGCCGCCAGCGCCAGGTATCAGGACCGAAGCTGACGAAGGTGATCGCGCCCTGATTCAAGGATTTATTCGGGTCGATCAGCTGGTGGACGTCGATATCATCAACATAACCTAATCCCTGACAGGTTTGGCACATCCCTTGGGGCAAGTTGAACGAAAAGGTATCGGAATACCCGATAAACGGTTTGCCGATGCGTGAAAACAGCAGGCGCAGCAAGGAATAAATTCCTGTGTAGGTCGCCAGGGTGGAGCGGGCGTTTTTCCCCACCCGTTTTTGTTCGATCACGATGGCGACGGGCAAGTGGTCGATTTGGCCCACGTGGGGCTGGCCGTACTTTGGTAAATACTGCTGGGTGAAACTGGGAAAGGTCTCGTTCAGTTCTCGCCGAGATTCGGCCGCAATGGTGTCAAACACCAAAGATGACTTGCCGGAACCGGAGAGACCGGCGAAGACGGTGATGGCATATTTGGGTATCTTCAGCGAAACGTGTTGCAAGTTGTTTTGGGTGGCATCGCGCACGGCGATATACCCCCGGTCAAAAAGTGCAGTGATGGCGCAGTCCCCCTTATTGTTCTGGAAAGTCGCTGAATACCTCTTCACCAAACAGTTCGTTGAACAATTCGGACCGGCGCTGGGCATCATTGGCGGCATCCGCCTGACCCAAGGCTTCCGCCACTTTAGCCAGCAAGTAATAGGCGTTAGCTAACATGTAGTGGGAATTATGGGCCGTGGCAAAGTGGATCCCCGCGGCTAATAACCGCGCGCTTTCGGTATATTGCTGATCGTGATAAAAGATCAACGCCGCCAAGTAGAAGATAATATTCAGGTTCTCATCGTAACGCGCTTTGGTGATCCCCTTCAAGGCCGCATCGATATCGGCTTGGATCGCCGGCGACACTTGCTGACTCTTCAGCATGGCAATATAGGCCGCGCTGATCTTCGCCAGTCGGGTCAGCACCGGCGGTACCTTGGTCCGCGTGGCGCTGGCCAGGGACAGCTGCAGATTTTGCTGGGCGTCATCCCAGTCTTTGGCACCCTGGAACTCCGCGACGGCCAGATAGTAATAGTACGCCTGCGTCTCTGCCCCGTCGGCGATGCTGTCGATGACGGCGTCCCGGTTCAGAAAAGTCAGGAGCTGCTGATATTCGTGGGCATCACACAATTGGGCAACTTTTTGATTAAAATCAGTGCGCTGGCCAATGGCAAAGTTATTAGCCAGGGTGATCGCATCCAAACTCAAGCCCAGCCGCTGGCACAGGGCAATCAGCAGCGCAGCATTCGGCGTGTATTGATCGTGCTCAATGGCCGACAGCATAGCTTGGGAACAAATATCCTGGGCCGCTTGGGCCTGGGTGAGGCCGGCATCCTGCCGGGCTTGTTTCAGTACTGGGCCAATTGCCATGAATGAACAACTCTTTTCTCGGATAGTTAATACTTCTATCATACAACAAAGAAAAACGCCTGACCGGTCCAAAAACCAGGTCAGGCGTTTTCTCTCGTCCCTACCGACTGAACAATAAGCGGAAGTACCGGGTAATTCGGGTCTCGTCCCGGCGCAGGGTCCGCACGAGCCGGTTACCGTAAATGATCCAGCCGCCGTCGGTGAAATAGACCAGGGCCATGGCGATCAGGCTCATCATAATAATGGCAATCATGCCAAGAATCATGTCCGCCACCTTCTTCTTTTGCCGCGTAACATCTTTTAACATCTTAATTATACCACGAATGTAAGCGATTGCTTAGTTGACGTCTTGGAAATTAACGGCTGCTTCTTTCTTTCATTAAAGCCAATCTATTGGGTATAATGACTTAACGAGAGAAAGGTGACGAAAATGGCACACGAGATTGGTCCGCTGCTCAAAGAACTCCGCGAAGCCGAAGAGCTGACCCAAGCCCGACTTTATCAAAACGTCTTGAGCCGGCGGCAGGCGATCCGGCTGGAGGCTGGGGAAACCGACATCAAGGCCGAGCACCTGCTGACGGTGTTGGATCGGCTGGATATGGCACTGCCGGAGTTTCAATACCGCTTGCAAAAGCGCCAGCCCCAAGTCGCGCCGCCCACACCCCAAACGGCCATGCTGGACACCGTAGCGGCAAAACTCAATACGTGGCTGGATGCTGATATGACTCCCGGCGAGGTGCGGGCAATGGAAAACTTTGCGCTTGGCCGCCCGTTTTTCACCGTGAACCAGATCAAGACGCTGATGACGATTGCGGCTAGACTGCCCTGGGACGCGTATGATCGATTGACCAAAAAACTGGCGGCGCAATTAGCGGATATGGCGGATATGCCTGGGGTACAGCGTCTGCGCTACACTCTTTATTTCAACAAAACCATGTTTTCCCTGTTGGGCGGCTTGCCGGATATCGCGTTGCGGCTGGTCCCGCAGGCTCAGGCACTGGCCAGTGACCGAATGGATGATCAGATCATGCTGCAGTTTCTGCAGCGTATGGCCGAGACGCTGGTGACCAAGGATCCGGCCGCTGTGTATACAGCCACGGAAGGACTGATCACCCATCTGCGCGGCTTGGGCTTGGCAATGACAGCGGATTCATTAATCGATAATCGGCGGCACATGCTTTCTTCGGTGAACCTGCATCCCCGCTGGACGCCAGCGGAGTTAGGGGCGACCGCGCGGCTGTTTGCTATTGTTCCGTGGGAATTAAAAAAAGATCGGCAGGGTTATCTGGCGAAATTTCCGGGGCTGCTGGCCACTTTGACCGCCGCTGGCCAACCGCTCAGTGCCTATCGCGATGTCTATTAATCCGCTATAATGAACGAATGCGTTTTCAAATTGGGGAGAAAGTGGGAGAAAATTGTACTCGTTATTGTTAGCCATCATTTACATTGCCTTTATTAGCCTGGGCTTGCCTGATTCTTTGATTGGTGCTGGCTGGCCGGTCATGCACACTGCGCTCGGGGTGCCGATTGCGGCGGCGGGGCTGATCACCATGCTGATCGCTGGCGGGACCATTGTATCCAGCATCCTGTCAGACCGGCTGACCCACCGCTTTGGGGCGGGGCTGGTCACCGCGGTGAGTGTTTTGACGACGGCGGTGGCCTTGCTGGGCTTTTCATTAGCCGGGCAATTTTGGCAGCTGTGTTTGTGGGCGATCCCTTACGGTATGGGTGCCGGGGCGGTGGATGCTGCGCTGAATAATTATGTTGCCTTGCACTATGCCGCCCGGCATATGAGCTGGCTCCATAGTTTCTGGGGCGTGGGGGCGGCTATTAGTCCGTACATCATGAGTTTTGCGTTGAGCAGCGGTCAGGGCTGGACCGGCGGGTATCGCATCGTCGGCTTATTGCAGGTGGGTCTCGCCGCGGTGCTGCTAGTAACCTTGCCGTTGTGGCGCCAGGGTAAAGAGCCCGCGTCCGCTGCGGCGGCTGCGCCCATTCAGCTTGCCACGGCGCCGCTGCACCTGGCTCAGATCATCCGCATCACCGGCGTGCCTTTTGTACTGACGGCTTTCTTCGTTTACAGCGCCGTGGAACAGACCGCGGGTATCTGGGCCAGCAGCTACTTAGTCCAAAGCCGCGGAGTGGCTGTGGATACCGCCGCCAGTTTTGCGTCCTTCTTCTATCTGGGCATCACCGGCGGCCGCTTTCTTTCCGGCTTCATCGCCGATCGGCTAGGGGACCGGCGGCTGATTCGCTGGGGCGCAATTCTAGCGCTGGCTGGTATCGCCCTGATCGTTCTTCCATTGCCGACACCCTTAGCCCTAGCTGGATTGATCATTGCCGGGTTAGGCTGCGCGCCGATTTTTCCGGCCATTATTCACGCCACGCCGACGAATTTCGGGGCCAATCGGTCCCAGGCGATCATTGGGGTGCAAATGGCAGCGGCGTATCTCGGCACGGTCTTCATGCCGCCGCTGTTCGGCTGGCTCGCTGGCCGGGTGAGTATGGCGTTGTTCCCGTTGTATCTGCTTTTCTTCGCCATTGTGCTGTTGGCGGTGACGGAACGGCTGAATCAAGTGCTGGATCGGGAAAAAAGCCGCTTCGAATAAAGCGCTTGTTCCACGTGGAACACTGGTTTTACCGGTCCCTATCCTCTATACTTAGCCCTAAGGAGGGTAAGACGTCGCTGGGTCCGGGCTGTATAGCCGTTGTGGTGCTCTCTGAATTTTTTCAGAGGGCTTTTTTCATGGCGGTTAAAATTGCACCCTGGGCCGGCGGCGATACATTATGCAAAATTGGGAAGATGAGTTTGATCCAAAACTGGTCGCGCTGATGCACCAGGCGGATAAGAAGATTGCCCCGCGCTTGGCGGAGATCGACGATCAGATCGTGCAAAATCAGGCCAAGGTACTGCGAGCATTTCAAAAACACCACGTGGCGGAAAGCCATTTGTACGGCTCCACCGGGTACGGCCATAACGATGAAGGGCGGGACGTGCTGGAGGCCATTTACGCCGATGTGTTAGGCGGCGAAGATGCCTTGGTGCGGCCGCAGCTTGTTTCCGGCACCCATGCCATTGGGGTCGCGCTGCTCGGCTTGGTCCGGCCCGGCGATGAGATTTTGTACATCACCGGCGAACCTTACGATACGCTGCAAGAAGTTCTGGGCATGGCCGGCAACGGCATTGGCAGCCCGAAGGAATACGGCATCGGCGCAGATTATGTGCCGTTAAAGGCAGACAACAGCGTGGATGTACCAGCGGTGCAAAAACGCATCGGCGAACACACCAAAGTCGTCGCGATCCAGCGCTCCCGGGGCTACGCCACCCGGCCGTCCTTCACCGTGAGCCAGATCAAAGAAATGATCAAGGCCGTGCGCGCAGTGAAGCCGGATGTGTGGATCTTTGTCGATAACGCCTATGGCGAATTTTCTGAAACCGTCGAACCACTGGAAGTTGGCGCGGATATTATGGCCGGCTCGCTGTTTAAGAATGCTGGCGGCGGTATGGCCAAGACCGGCGGCTACATTGTCGGGAAGAAAGACTTGATCGAACGGGTCAGCTATCGGTTGACCGTGCCGGGGATCGGCGGCGACGAAGGGGCCACCGTGGGTCTGCTCGCGGATATGTTCCAGGGCTTCTTTATTGCCCCGCAAACCACTGGCAACGCCATTAAGGGCGCAATTTTCGAATCCGCTCTATTCGATAGTCTTGGCCTGGACGTTGACCCGAAGTGGGATGCACCGCGGACTGACTTGATTCAAACCGTCAACTTTGGCAACGCGGCCGACATGATCAAGTTCGCGGAAGCCGTTCAGGCCAGTTCGCCAGTGGATTCCTTTGTTACCCCGATCCCGGAGCACATGGCCGGGTATGAGGACGAAGTGATCATGGCCGGCGGGACGTTTGTCTCTGGGTCGACCATCGAATTCTCCGGGGATGGTCCGATTCGCCCGCCATATACCATTTACATGCAGGGCGGGTTGACCTATGCCCACGTCAAGGTGGCCACGATGCAGGCCGCCCAAAAAGTCTTTTTCGATAACAAGTAATCCGGGGAATCGGGCCCACCGTAACGGGCCCCTAATTGGGAGGTAAACAGCATGTTTCTGAAAATTGGCACCACGCCTCAGTTGGCCCAAGTCCTGCACAACTTGCCGCTGACTGATCTTGCTCAGACTGAACTCGCGGGGATCAACGCAGCGGTGATCGCAGATACCGATGCCACGAATATTAACCAGCTGGCAGAAAGTCCCCTGCCTATTCCAGTCTTTATCCTCGGGCAACAGGCGCTGCCGAGCCTCCCTGGGGCACTCCTTTTGCCCGCCATCACGGACACGGCCATTGCCCAAATCAAAGCCGCTGCGCTGCAATACGAACAGCGGCAGATCCCGCCGTACGTGGCTGATTTGCTGGACTTTGCCCAGGCCGATCCGACGACCTTCGCCACGCCGGGCCACCACGCCGGCCATTACGATGAGCTGGCCCCTGCCGGCTGGCTGCTTAAGCAAGCCTATGGCCAGACCTTTTTCAGCAGTGATACCTCCGATGTGGTCACCGCACTGGGCGATATGCTTACCCACGGCGGCACACCGCTGACCGCGGAACAGGCTGCTGCCAAGCTGTGGCACGCGGATAAGACTTATTTCGTCACCAACGGGACCACGGGCTCCAACAACATCGTCGCCAGCGCCATTCTCCAACCTGGCGATCTGGTGCTGTTCGATCGAAACAACCACAAGTCCGTGTACAACGGCGCACTGGTCATGAACGGGGCCATTCCGGTCTATCTGGATACCCTGCGCAGCGATCTCGGGCTGATCGGGCCGATAGATCTGAAGGACGGTACGGAAGAAAAGCTGCGTAATTATCTGCGCACCTTTGCCCCGAAGCAGGCCGATCAGCCCCGCCCGTTCCGGTTAGCGGCCCTGGAGTTGGAGACCTTTGACGGCATCGTGCCGGACGTGAAGATGCTTCTGGATCGGTTTGGCAAACTGGTGGATTACATGCTGTTTGATGCTGCCTGGGGCGGGTATGAACCCTTCATTCCGGCCATGCGGCCAATGGATCCGCTCCAGCTGCCGCTGGGGCCGGACGATCCCGGGATCGTCGTCACCCAATCCGTCCATAAGCAGCAGTCCGGCTTTGCCCAGACGTCCCAGATTCATAAGAAAGACAGCCACCTCAAGGGTCAGGCCCGCTACGTCAGCCATGCCCAGTTCAACCACGCCTATTTGAAGCACGTCACCACCAGTTATTCTTACCCCCTGTATGCGTCATTGGCGGCGAACGTTGCTTTAAATGAAGGCACGGTGGGGCAGAAGATCTGGCGGCAGGCGCTGGCCGATTCGCTGGCCTTCCGCCGGGCGCTGGACGATACCCAACTGTTCCGGGCATACAATAGCCCGGAATTGATTACCGCGGAAACCGATACGGCCTATACCAATCCCCAGGCCTGGGCGTTGGCGCCCCAGGCCAAGTGGCACGGTATACCGGATTTATTGCCGGGACAGGCTTACTTGGATCCGGGCAAGGTCACCGTCGTTTTGCCCCATGACCGCCAATTGGGCGTTTCCGGCTGGGTCGTGGACCGGTATTTGCTAGACCACAATATTGTGCCGGAAAAGGCCGACTTCAACTCGCTGCTGTTCCTGGTAACACCGGGCTCGCGGATGACCGACTGGCGCCGGCTGCTGGATGTATTGAAGCAGTTCGAGACGGATTTCTTCAACGACAAAACGGTGGCGGAGACGCTGCCCAAGCTGGTGGCTGAAACCGGCGACCGTTATGCGCACATGACGCTGCGGGAATTATGCCAGCAGCTCTCGGATTTCTTCAAGGACGAGCAGCTGGTTACGCGCCAGCGCTGGTTGTTCCAGAACAGCAATAACCGGGACCAAGTCATGTCGGCGGCCCAGGCGGATACGCTCTTTGCCACGGGCCGATACGAAACGGTACCGCTGACCCAGAGTGCGGGCCGGGTGGCGGTGGAAGGGGCGCTGCCGTACCCGCCGGGAATTTTCGTGGTGGTGCCGGGGGAGACTTGGACACTGCCGGCGATCGATTACTTTCGGTCGTTGTTTGCGGGGATCGCGCGGTTCCCGGGGTTCACGCCGGAGATTCAGGGCGTGTTCGCGGATGATGACGGGGATGCGATGGTGCATGTTGCGAAGTAAATAAAGCGGTCGTTGTACGCCGTGCCAAGTGCTCCGCAAGCTGCGGCGGATGGGGCTGGCGACGCGCAGCAAGTGCGAAGCCGAAGGCGTAGCTAGCCATGACGGCGTTTTGAGCCCGCTGCGCGGTCTCAAAATCGCCTAACAACATCGGCGGCAAAGCCGCCGTGTGGTTTCCATGGCTGAGCCCCCTCAGCCTCCGCTTGCTACGCACTTGGCACTACATACGCCAGACTCGCCACACTAAAATTGAATTGATTTCCAGCACCACATTTTATATTTAATACGGAGGATCATTATTGTGCAGGAAGAAATCACCCCGAACCGGCGGTATATGAGCTGGCCTGTTTTGAGTCTGCTTGTTTTTATTACCGTTATTGGGTTCGAAAATATCTTTTATCCGTTCCAGAACCAAGGCTTATCGGTCGTTATTAACTGGGTCATTTTGCTGGTGATTTACATCGTGCCCTATGCGCTGATCTCGGCGCAGTTGGGGACGACGTTTACCCGCGCTGACGAGGGCGGCGGGTTGGCGACTTGGATGCGCCGGACGCTGGGCGACACTTGGGGGTACTGGACCAGCTGGATTTATTGGGCGCAGACGCTGCCTTACCTGGTGGATGTGTCTAACTCGGTCATTGTCGCGTTGTCCTGGCTGATTCTGGGCGATAACACGCTGGGGAAGCGGATGTCGAATTTGACGTTTGGCCTGCTGACTTTCGCCATTATTCTATTGTTTATTGTGTTAGAAAACCTCTTCTCCCGTTCCCTGGAAGTGATGTCCTTGATCGGCGGGGCGGCGATGTTTTTGATGGCGGTATTGTTCGTGGCGCTGACTGCGGCCGGTTTGGCCAAGGGCGTCCACTCCGCAACGACCTTCACTTGGGCGGCGTTCCGCACGCATTTCTCCATGCATTACTTCGCCACCACGGGGCTGTTGATCTTCGCCACGTCTGGGGCGGAGTTGGGGGCGACGTATGTGGCCCAATTGCGCAACCCGAAGAAGGAGTTTCCCAAGGCCATGTGGGCACTGGCAATTATGACCGGCTTCCTGGTCATCTTCGGTTCCCTGGCGCTGGGGGTCTGGTTCAATGCCAACCATTTGCCGGATGACCTGAAGATGAATGGCGCCTACTACGCCTTCTCTATGCTGGGCAAGGCCTGGGGCTGGGGCAAGACGCTGATGTACATGTTCGCCGGCACCCAGCTGCTGTTCATGCTCGCCCAGCTGGCGGTGCTGATCGATGCCTCCAGTCGGGTGCTGTCGGCGGATACGGCCATGCGCTTCATGCCGAAGTGGCTGCTGCAGAAAAATAAGCAGGGCCGGCCGGTACACAGCTACATTTTCACCGCCTCCCTCTGCCTATTCCTGCTGCTGTTATCCGGCACCTTGCCGAACATCAACGCCATCTTCAACTGGCTGCTGAACTTGAACGGGATCGTCTCTCCGTACAAGACCGCCCTGGTCTTCGTCGCCTTCCTGGCACTGCGGGCCCAGGCAGATAAGTTCACCTCCGGCTACACGTTCATTAAGAGCAAAGCCGGGGCTTACCTGGTCGGCGGCTGGTGCTTCGTCTTCACCTTCATCTGTGCCACCCTGGGCTTCTTGCCCCAGGAAGTGGTCTTTGGGACGACTGGGTGGACGCACCAACTGGTCATGAATATCATTTCGGTCATCGTTCTGTTCGGTTTCGGCTTCATCATGCCGTTGCTGGCGCGCCGCGATATTGCGAAGGAAAATCTAGAGTAACCTAAAAAGTGGACGGCCACCCTGGCGGATGACGGCCCACTTTTTGCATTCAGCGATACTTGTGTTCAGCGTTTTCCTGCCGTTTTTTAGCGATACTGGCCTTGGCATTGTCGTCGGCGATCTCGGTCCACCGATCGGGCCGATTCGCCCCGAGCAGGACTTTGAAGAAAGTTGCAATGGCGTGCCACATCAGAGTCACGTCCTTTCTCTCTCCTACCGCGCCGGATTCTCCTTGATGCCGTTGGGATCAGTGAAATCAATGAAACCGACGTTGGTGTCAATGTCGCCGGAATCTCCAGACAGGCTCATCGTGTCATATTGCGGGTGGAAGCGCACGACCAAATGATCATCCATGCCTTCCATCCCGTAAGCTTTGACGTAGACCTTGCCCAGATTGGAATCAATCGTGGCGTCGTAGGTGTCCAGCGAAGCTTCGGGTCCGATGATGTTGATGGTGAATTGGGTCTGCATGTGGATCATGGCGTGTTGGGAATAGGGGCCGACCCCATCCTCAAACGTCAGCAGCAGCCGATCGCCGTCTTTCCAGCGATCCTGAATTCGTTTTGTAACGGTTTCGTCGAATTTAATATCTTGAGTCATGATAGAACCTCCTTAATTCAACAGTGGTGCCCCTGCTAGGCACCACAGACAGTGTAAAACTGTAACCCTTTCAAGCGTCTACAGTATACGGCGAAGTGGCTGAAAAGGGGCAAACGACGCTCACTGAGAATGACTAAGCCGCCTGACTAGTCTGACTGAAAGTGAGTGTCGCGGTCTAGGCCAATGTATGATATAGTTGCATAGAAATATTTAACCGTATTTATATAGAAGAAAAATCACTTAGGCAGGAGATTCAGCGTATGCACCAGGGGATTGGTTGGTTGATTATCGGCGGCGGGATTTTATTAGCGGGTTGTACCCAACAGGCGCAATCGGCCAACACGACTATTGATGCGCCTAAGGTGGCGCTGGTGGCGCCGCAGAAGGACACCGATTTTGCGGCGGCCCGCCAAGCTCTGACGCAGTTTTTGACCAGACAAATGATTCAACCGGATGGTATTTATACTAATTTTTTGGATAGCCAGAGCACCGGCGATACCGCGACGGGTCATGAATATTTAAGCGAATCCACCGGTCTGTGGCTCCAGCATCTGGTGCTGACGAAACAGCCGGCGGCGTTCAAGACCTTTTATCAACGCAGCAAGACGACGCTGTGGCAAGGGCAGCAGTTTACCTACCGCTATGATCCCGCCCGCAATTATCGTTATCCGGTGAACGCCGGGGTGGATGATTTGCGCATCGTGAATGCAGTGGGGCGGATCACCCGCCAGACCAAGCAATCCGCCTGGCAGCATACATATACGAAGCTGGCCCGGACAGTCTTGGCTAATACCGTGCCCCAGGGCCGGGTCGTGGACTACGTCGACGCCCAGACCCATGAACGGGCACAGCAAACTACGCTGTGTTACGTGGATCTGGCTACACTGCAGCCGCTGCTGCCGACGCGACAGTACGCCCAGGCCCTGGTTTTAGTCCAGACGGGCCGGTTGACCGGGCACTTGCCGCTGTATGCCACGCGCTATGATTTTCAGAAGCACGCCTATACTGGGACAGACAGCATTAATATTGTTGAATCACTGCTCACCGCGGTGCATTTGGCCGAAGTGGAGAAAGTGCCGGCGGCGACGGTGAATTGGGTGAAGTATCAGGTGCAAAACGATACGCTGTATAACCGCTGGGGGGCCGATGGGACGCCCCAGACCACCGACCGGTCCGCGGCCGGTTACGCGCTGGCGGCCCAACTCGGCTTGTTTACCGGCGACCGGGCTTTGGCCAAATTGGCCCTGCAGCGGGCACTGGCCTTTCAAATCACCGCGGCCGGCGCCCCGCTCACCGGGGCCCTGGGCGATCTGCCCAGCCAGCAAGTTTATTCCTTCGATAATCTCACCACCCTAGTGACCCTAGATATGTACTTAAACGGAGAATCATGACCCAATTCAAAAATAAAATTAAACAATTCGGCCGTATGGTTCAGCAATGGTGCTCACCGGCTCTTTTTGCCGTGTTGGCGGCCGCCGTCATCGTCGGGCTCTTATTATTTGTCCCGCCGCTGAACGGGTACGCGGACAATGGCGATTTTTACCGGATGATGGATGCCGTCGGGCTGTACCATCGGCTGGGCCAGCCATACCACATGGTGGCCTATATTAATCCGACTTATGGCATTCGCCAATACTTTAACGAAAATACCGCCGCGCTGTTTTCTTCCCAACCGCTGTTCATTCGTCCGGCAATTTGGTTGAATCAGCTGGTTTTCAACCGCTTGGTGTTTGATATTCGCTTCCAAGGGATCATTTATTATGTTCTTTTTTTGGGCGCTTTGTATCTTGTGGTGCGGGCGGTGACCCGGGGCCGCGGTCTGCGTCAGTACGTGTTAGCCGCCGTCTGTGTCTTTGTTTTCGCCGACAGCAGTTATACCCTCTACTTCAATTCTCTGTTTGGCGAAGCAGCCATGGCAGTCACCGGCATGGCCGCTGTGGCGGCGTTATTATTGCTGGCTCGCCGGGAAATTCGCCCAGCGTGGCGGCGCTGGCTGCTGCTGGCGATTTTTCTGTTTAGCGCCGGCCTGTTGATCACGGTGAAACAGCAAAATGCCCCGCTGGCTTTGAGTTATATGGTCATGGCGCTGGGCCTGCTGCCGTTGCTGCCGCGCCGCAAAAAACTGTTAGCCGCCGGAGTGCTGGCCGCGCTGCTGATTACTGGCGGGATGACTTACAAATTGATCACGCCGGAGTTTCAAAACATCAATCGATATCAGACAATGACCCGGGGTGTGTTGTTAATGGATAAAAATCCGGGTAAAACGCTGAAAGAGGGAAAGATTAATCCCCAGTTTGCGCTGCTGCGCCAGTCTGTTTATTACCAGAGTTATCAGCCGGTGAACACTCGGGGGACCGTGGTCCAACGGGATTTTGTCCAGCGGTTTGATTTCGTCTGGGTGCTGCGCTTCTATCTCACCCATCTGCCCGCGTTTGGCCGGATCCTGGATTTGGCAGCCAAGGATGGGCAGCTGACCCAGGTCAAAGCAGTGAGCAATTACTCAGCCGCCAGCGGCCGGACCAAGCAGGCGCAAACCCATTATTTCACGGGATTCAGCAGTTTTATGGGTACGTTCTTTCCAGCAAAGTTTGCTTTTTATTGCTTATTTGTGGCGGTTATGATGGGATTATACGCCGGCGGGGCATATTTGGGCTTTCGCCGCCACCAAGCCTGGCCGATTATGAAATTGGCGGTTGTGACGGGACTGGGGTCGATCATTATCGGGGTGATGGTAATCTCGGTGGTGGGTGATGGCGACGCGGATCTGGCGAAACATTTGTTTATGGTTGCGCAGAGTACCGATTGGCTGCTGATCCTGCTGCTCAGTGACGTAACCAATCAAACCCTGTTCCGGGAACCGGAGGCGGCGGTATGAACCGGTGGCTGATTGTAATTTTTGCCAGTTTGGCGGGGCTGATCGGTTTCGCCAACCCGGTTCAGGCAGCGGCCCCGGAGCGAATCCTGCTGGTTTACGATAGTGAAAATATCCAAGCGGATGGGCAGTACCAAATCGACAGTTTGAGCCGCATACTAGCCAGTCTGCATATTGCTGTTCAACGGGAGAATATGAGCGCCTATCGATCGGGCACACTGACCGATCAGCGGTTCAGCGGCGTGATCACCATGGTGAATTGGCACCAAAGCCGCTTGACCAATGCCCAATTTCTTCGAGACCGGACGGCTTTTACCGGTAAAAAACTGCACATTGGCCAAAATCTGACGGCGGCGGAACAGGCGGCTTTGGGGGCGGGACAAATACTGACCCACCAACAATACACCTTACAGGATACGGCCAGCGGGGCACGCCAGTTACTGCCGTTCATGAGTGATCAATGGTCTTTATTTCCGGCAACAGGAGAGCGGATCGGCACGCTTCAGCAGCAAGGCACCGACCGGCAGTATGCTTTCGGGACGATTCGCGGCAATCAGGCCTATTTGCCGACCTACAGTGCCAGCGGGCTGACCAATGTGCTGAGTACGCGGTTGCTGGCGCAGTTCTTTGCCGGCCGCGCAGCCGAGCAGAATCCAGTACTGGTCCTGACGGGGGTGACCCCTGTCAGCAATCTCCCCTTACTGCGCCGGACCACTGCGTTTCTGCGTCAGCAGGGGATCCCCTTTACAGTCAGTGCCACGATGACGGCATTGAATCCAGAGTTGCCGGAACATAGTGCCTACCTGCGGGCACTGGCTCAGGTGCAGCTGGACGGCGGGGTGATTTTCTGGCAGGTACCAGAGGTGTACGATCCTACGGCCCAGACCGCCGCCATCCTGCGCCAGCAGTTCAATGCTCAGCTGGGCGAGGCCATTAAAGAAATGGTTTATCCGGTGGGTATCAGTGCGCCGGGGTACTGGCAATTTGACCGGACCTTCTGCCAGTCCTTGACTCCGGCAGACCAGACCGTGCTGCTGCCGGATCCGCGGAATTATGACTTGCGCCGGTACGCGCCGACCACGACGGCTGCGCCGCTGCCGCAGGCTCTCGCCGCGCTGGCCTGGGCGGAGGAAAACACGATGACCGGGGTCGAGGCGCTGCGGTTTGCGGCCCCCACGGCCCTGACCATTGCCCTGCCAACGACGACTAAGAATTTCCAGGTCCTGCGCCGGCAGGTCCGGCGCTGGCCCCAGCAGACCTGGCGGGCGCTGGGGGAAGACCCGGTGGCCCGGCAGCTGCAGGGTGCTCGCCATACGGTGGCAATCGCCGCCGGCCAGTACACCGTGGACGGTCAGGAGGCGGTGCTCGGTCAGCGGGCCGTGCCCCACGCCCAGGCGAAACGGGCAGCCACGGCTGCGTCCCAGGTCAATGCGTTTACCCGCTGGCAGGGCACGGTCTTATTGATTTTTATTATTATCGCGTTGGCGATCCTAACGGCCTTTCTGCTCTACGGTCGGCGGATTTACCGCAATCAATTTCGGCGAAAGGGGCCTAAACCATGAGTGTGCTAGATTGGTGTTTGCTGGTGGCGATTACGACAATTTGGCTGATCCTGGTGGTCAATGTCGTGCTGGTCATTGCCGGCTACTTAGAATATCTGCAGCAAGTGAAGCGGCCGGTACCGGCGCTGCCTCAGGTACCGCCGTTTGTCTCCGTCATGGTACCGGCCCATAACGAGGGCATTGTGATTGTAAAAACCGTGGAGGCTCTGCTGCGTTTCGACTACCCCCAGGACCGCTATGAGATCATCGTCATCAACGACAACTCCGATGATGATTCCGCGGTGCTGCTGGCCGCACTGCAGCGGCAGCACCCGGATCGCCAGCTGACCATCGTGAACACCGATGCGGCCAATGGCGGCCGGGGTAAGAGCAATGCCCTGAATATTGGGCTGGCTGCGGCCCAGGGCGAAGTCTTGGCGATCTATGATGCGGACAATACACCGGAAGCCGGTGCGCTGCGGATTCTGGTCAGTGAACTCATGGCCGATGACAGTCTGGGCGCGGTGATCGGTAAATTCCGCACGCGCAATCGTCATGCGACCCTTTTGACCCGGTTCATCAATATCGAGACCCTCTCGTTTCAATGGATGGCCCAGGCTGGCCGCCAGCATTTGTTCGGATTGTGTACTATTCCGGGAACCAATTACGTCATTCGGCGGGAATTGATCGATGCCATCGGCGGCTGGGACGTGCAGGCCCTGGCGGAGGATACCGAAATCAGCTTCCATGTGTATCTGCACCATTTGCGGATTTTATTTCAACCCAGGGCCGTTACCTGGGAACAGGAACCCCAGACGCTGCCGGTGTGGTTTCACCAGCGGACCCGCTGGGTGAAGGGCAATATCTATGTTATTTTGAAAAATCTGCCGCTGCTGGCCAAACCCAGTGCCCGGATCATTCATTTTGACCTGCTGTATTATCTGGCCATTTATTTTCTGCTGATGGCGTCGCTGGTGTTGTCCGATATCGTCTTCGTGTTTTCCGTCGCTGGGGTGGTGCACTCGCATCTTCAGGGATTTTCCAACACTTTGTGGCTGCTGGCCATCATTTTGTTTGTGGTGAGTACGTACACGACGATCACGACGGAAAAAGGCGAACGCAATTTCAATAATGTTTGGATCATTATCTTAATGTATGTCACGTACAGCCAGTTGTGGCTGGCCGTGGCCGTTTACGGGATGGGAGAATATATTCGTGAACAAGTATTTCACAAACAGGCGCGCTGGTATAAAACGAAGCGCTTTGAGTAAAGGAATTACCGCCTGGGTGCTGGGGTGGCTGTTGGTGTTAGCCTTTGGGATCACGGCGGTGCACGCGGCTGATCTCACCTATACCCAGCCCCTGCAAAACGTGACCCAGTCCTTGACGGGGCAGGGAATCACCAGCGATACGTATTTTGTGAAAGAAGACTACTGGGATGTGCAGCAGGCTAAGCTGATTTTTCATTATCAGGTGAGTCAGTTGGCGGACCAGCGGACATCAGACATCACGGTGGTGCTAAATGGCGTCAAGTTTGCTTCTTTTCGGCCGAAAAATGCGGCGGGGCTGCAGACGGAAACGATCCAGATTCCGTTGCGGCTGCTGGCCGGGAGCAATCACCTGCAGTTTATGGGCCAGGTCCTGACGACCGCTGCCGGTACCGCTCAGCGGGTGCAGACGCCTGCCAATTGGCTGACAGTTTACCCGGAATCCAACGTGAATTTTGTCTATGCGCTGAAGCCGCCGGAACCGGCGATCCGTTCGTTTTACGCCCATTTCAGCGGGATGGACACGATCAGCAACGGCCTCAGCGGTATTGCGGTGCCCCAGAGCCCGCGCAATGCAGAACTCACGGCGGCGACTTACGCCCTGGCGGGGTATTCCCGGGTGATGACCAATGAACAGGATCAGGTACCGATTGCCCCCTTTGGTACCGCGGATTTGGCGAAGCGGGTCTATCAGGTCGTGATTGCCCGGGCAGATCGGCTGCCGGCCAGTTTGCGCGGCAGTATCAGTCAGACTGAGTTAGCCAAGGGCGCAGTGATCCGGACGGTTTACCGGGGCGGCACGTATTATTTGGTACTTACCGCCCGCACCGATGCGCTGCTGATCAAGGCGGCCCGCTTTGCGGCCAACCAGGAATTGATGACCCAGACCCGGGCCGCGGAAAAAACGATCACTGCTGCAACGCCCACTTACAGCAGTTCGCTGCAGGATAACAACGGCCATTACCAGTTGACTGCGGCGGGTACCCAGCTGACCGGCGCCGGTCGGCAAAGTGCCGCCTATTTTGTGCGCCTGCCCATGGATCAAACCAACGCCGCGGGCAGCCAAGTCCGGCTGACGTTCCGCTACGCCCAGAACTTGGACTTTGCCCGCTCGCTGGTGACGGTCTACATCAACGACACGCCCATCGGCAGCCAGCATTTGCGGCGGACGGCGGCCAACCAAGCAACGCTGGCCCTGAATATCCCCGCCAAGCTGGCTGTGGGCGACGCGATCACGGTGCGGGTCGCCTTTGATCTGGCCCTGGCCGGCAGCGGCAGCCAAGACAATGACCAAACCCCCTGGGCCTACGTCGCCCCCCAGTCTGAGTTATTTGTCCGGACCAAACCGGTGACGGATCAGTTGTTTTCTAACTATCCGGGTCTGTTTCTGAAAAACAACCGGTTCAATCAGATTGCCATCGTCCGGCCCCGGACCATGACCCCCAGTGACTTTGCTACTTTGACCAATATTGTGAATTTGCTGGGTGATTTCGCCAAGAGCAACACTGGTGAAGTGGTCTATTATACAGGTCAGCCGGCCGCCGCAGTTTTGGCAAACCACAACGTCATCGCCTTCGGGACACCCCGGGCTAATTCCTATATCCATGCCTTGCAGCCCCATCTGTATTTTCAGTTCAACAAAGCAGAAACCGGCTTTGTCTCCAATGAAAAGCTGAGTATCGAAGCGGCGTACGGGCGTACTCTAGGGACTGCCCAATTGCTGCGTTCGCCGGTGAATAAAAATCATGTGGTGCTGGTGGTCACCGGCGGAACGCCCCAAGCGGCGTATCTTGGTTCGACGCAAATCAATTTTCAGAAGAATATTAGCCAACATGCCGGTGATTTGATCGCGGTGGACAGCGATAACCAGCTCTATAATTACCGGTTCAAAAAGACAGCCAGTCCAACAGCCCCCAAGTCCCCAGTGAAACGGCTGCTCAAGCGGTCCAGTCTGGTGATTTTCTTGACTGTGGCGGCGGTGATCTTCATCGTTTTGGCAGTGCTGGTTGTCCTGCTGCTGCGCAAATACGGCCGTCAATCAGGGAAAGGGCGTGAAGAATAGTCATGAAACCGCAACGGCTGAATTTAAAAACAGACTTGTACTTGCTGGGCTTTTTGGCGCTGTTCGCAGTGACGGCACTCTTCATGGGGCTCACCGCGACCCACATTTTGCTCAACACTATCTATCTGGGGATTGCCCTGCTGCTGGTGGCGTTGACCTATTTTCTTGGCTTGATGTTTGGGCTGGTGGCGAATATGGTCTTTATTTTTGGGCAAGGTACGATTATGGTATACCAAAACGTGTTGGCGGATCAGACCGTTTCTCTGGTGATGATTTTTTGGCTGCTGATGCCCTTGGCCTTGTCGGTGGTTTTCCACGGCGTGGCCCAGACGACACTGCAGCTGCAGACAGAAATCACCCACTTGGCTGAAAGCCAGGATCAATACAGTGCCTTCGACGAAGCCACCCATTTGCGAACCACGGTAGCCTATTACGAAGACGCGGGCGTGTTCTTGGAAACAAGCCGGCGCTTTTCGATTCCCGTCAGTACCATTGCCATTCGGCTGCGGTATTTGGGGGAGCTGCGTCAATTATTGTCGCGAGCGCAATTTGCGGCGCTGATTCGCACGGCGTCCCGGACGCTGGACCATGCGACGCGGGACAACGACGTGGTGTATTACGTGAATCAGACCACGCCGACTTGGGCGGTGCTGCTCTATACCGATAAGGCAGGGGCACAGATTGCTGCTAACCGGATACGCACGTCTTTTGCCGCTCAGCTCGCGCAGCAGCCGGACATGCCGGACGTGGATGTCAGTTTGATCATCGGGATTGCCAGCAGTGCCCCAGCGGCGGTAAAAACCCCGGCGGAGCTGATGCACGCCGCACTCAAAGAAACCGAATATGACGTTTGATGCATTGCACTTTTCCCACAATTTGCTACGATATTAACAAAACAGATGAGCGGCTTTAGAATCAGGGTGAAAAGAGGTAAGACTGATGATACAGGGGGCTTGGATCTTATCGATTGTTTTTCTTGGTCTGGCTGGTATCGGCCTGATCGTGCTTGTACATAATCGACGGCAGCCGGTACCGACCAGACAGCCGTGTACCAATCAGTGGCGCTATTTTGTTCAGCCGCAGGTGAATGATGCCAGCCGGGTCGTCGGCTATGAGTGTTTGCTGCGCAAAAAGCAGGCTGACGGCACCTGGTCGGTACCCCAGGAGGACAACAACTTGACGTTGGGGCAGATTCGGCAGCTGCTGGTGCCCACGTTTAGTCAATTACCGGAAACGCCCATTTCGCTGGCAGTGAATCTGACTTATGCGCAAATCGTTGGCCACGAGTTTGCCAATTTTGTGCATTGGATGATGCATCAGATCGCACCGCTGTATTTGACGGTGGAATACCGGTCTGACCAAGTCCCCGGCAGGCTCCAGCAATATCATTTCCTGCAAAACATTCGCGCGGCTCAGGATTTCGGGGCTAAGTTTGCCGTGGATAATGTGGGTTCCGATTTGCAGGCCCTGAAGCAAATCGAATGGCTCCTGCCGGTGGTCGATGTGTTGAAATGTTCCATGGCGGCTTTTCGCAAGGATGATCCGTCGATTTGGCTGCACCTCAATCTGGGGTTTTGGAATCAGCTGGCTAAGGAACGGCAAATTAATTTGGTGTTAACCGGCGTGGAAACTGAGGAAGATGCAGCGTTAGCCCGGCAGCTCAAAATCCAATTCCGCCAGGGCAATCTGGTGGGTGAACCCGTGGAAATGCCAGCGGTGATCCCGCCAACGACCCAGACGGCCTTGCAGCGGCCGCGGGATAATCGGCATGTGGAACACATTGAATGACAAAACTCTGATGGCTCGGTTCTGAGTCCTCATTTTTTATCTTTTAAAATTAAAAGCTTGCCAACCCGGATGAGGGTGTGCTATCTTTAGGTCATCAAATATTAACGAGGTGAAACACATGTCCATTTCTGTACGTATTGCGCTGCTTGCATAACCAGTTTGACTGGTTATTGCGATTGACTGACCGTATGTCTGTATGGCATACATCAGCTCATTTGCGTACGTACAGGATATTGCGACGTGTGTTTTTTTGGTGCCAGCCAAGGGCGGAGTCTTTTGGCGCGCATCGTTAAATAAACACTGCTTTCATGCAACCTCTCCTGGCGCCGTAAATGGGCATCAGGGGAGGTTTTTTACGTGTTACATTACTTAACCGACGACCGCAAGCACTTGGTGTATAACATCGTGCTGACCCTCGTCAACGCCTTCACCATGACCTTCTACGCTTACGTGCTGCAATGGGTCATGTATATTGCCACTGGCAAGGTGAAGATGAGCTTTTTCAATGCAATTTTGCTGCTGCTGGGCTATGTCGTTGTGTCTAACGTCATTGATTCCCTGTGGCAGTACGATAGCTTGGCTTGGCCGACGCGGATTTCACAACGGATCCGCAATGACGTCTTTGCCACGATCGATGATTTTGATCCGTCCACCTTCAACCGCACCACGACCGGGAGCTACGTGGCGAAGCTGACCAAACAGGTGGATCTGGTCCAGCAAAGTTATTTTCAGATTATTTTGTTTCTGGCCTATAACGCGGCCCAGTTGGTCATTGCGACGATCGGCACGCTGCTGATCAATCCACTGATCACGGGCTTGATCGTACTGCTGAGTATTCCGTCGGTGATCCTGCCGTTTTTGACCAAGAAGTATTTGGAAAATGCCAAGGAAGGTGTCGTGGACCAGCTGGACCGTTACACCAGCCACATCACTGATTTTCTGCAAGGGTTCACGACAGTGCAATACGCGCTGTCCCAGCCGATTTTCTTCCGTCGCCACCAGACGGCGAACCAGGAATTGACGGATGCCAGTACCCGGGATGTGAAAGTGCAGAAAATTATTGGCGGAGTCTCCAATGCCTTCTCCGATGTGCTGTACTTCGGCACATGGCTGCTGGGCGCGTGGTTCGTGCAGCAAGGGCAGATGGACCTGGGCCAGCTCGTGGCCTTCTCGCAATTGTCCGCGATGCTGAACTGGCCCATGGCCAGCATGATCCGCTACCTGACGGAACTCTATGGCGGGCGCAAAGCGGCCAGCGAGTTGCAGACGGTTCTGCAGCAGGGTCAGCAGGCCGAGGCTAAGATGGCCGATCTGACGCCGACAGATCCGTTTATCGTCGGCCGGCACTTGGCCTTTCAAATTAACGATCAGCCGATTCTGAAGGATGTTTCCTTCCGGCTGGGGGCCAAGGAAAAGGTCCTGCTGGTGGGCGCCAGCGGTTCTGGTAAATCGACGCTGGTGCGGACACTGCTCAACGAAGTCCACGGCTATTCCGGTCAGATGACCATTGACGGGCAGGATTTGAAGCAGATCAACCGGTTGGCGGTCTACCGCACGATCGGCATCATGGAGCAGCACGGTTATATCTTCCAAGGCACGGTCCGCGAAAACGTCAGTCTGTTTGATCCCCAATATCCGGATCAGCAAATTGTCGCGGCCCTGGATCGGGCGGGGCTGGCAAATTGGTTGACAACCCACGACTTGGACACCCCGCTGTCTGATCGCGGTCCGGAATTATCCGGCGGCGAAAAGCAGCGGCTGGCGCTGGCCCGGCTGTACCTGCGCGGCTATCGCTACTTCATCTTTGATGAATTGACCACTGGCTTGGATCCCAACATTGCCACGACGCTGGAACACGATCTGTTCCAGCTCCCGCAAGGCTTTCTGTTGATTACTCACCGGTACAACGATGAGATCTTCCGGGCAGCAGACCGCATTCTGGTCATGAGCCACGGCCAGCTGGTCGCCCAAGGTAATTTCCGTTCACCGGCCGTGCAACGGGAACTGCGCCGCCTGCAGCTGGTGGCTGACCCGGGGACCGGACAATCGACCCCGCTGGTGCTGGCCCCGGCGGAATAAATGGGTTATTACCCAGGAAATAATTTTTGAAAGGAGCGATGCGCGATGGGCACAATTCAAATTCAACATCTGACTTTCGGCTATCCAGACCAGGAAACGCCGTTACTGAGTAATCTATCCGTGGCCTTCGATGCCAGCTGGCATCTTGGCCTAGTCGGGCGCAACGGCCGAGGTAAAACAACGCTGCTGCACCTGCTGATGGGCGATTTACAGCCCAGCCAGGGGACCATTACCACTGATCTGGCATTCCATTATTTCCCCCAACCCTTGCCGGCCCAGGCAGACACCATGACCGTCAGCGCCGTTTTACTGGCGATTAGTGCCGCCGAGCCCTGGCAGTGGCAGGTGGAAATGCAGGATTTAGGTCTGCCGCTGACGATTCTGGACCAGCCGTTTGGCACCCTTTCCGGTGGTGAACAGACCAAAGTGCTGCTGGCTGAGCTGTTCAGTGCACCAGCGGGTTTTGCGCTGATCGACGAACCGACGAATCACTTGGACACCCAGGGCCGGGCCCAGACCGCCCGGTATTTGCGCCAGAAACAAGGGTTTATCGTCGTCAGCCATGACCCGGGTTTTCTCAACGATACCACGGATCACACGCTGGCAATCGAGAAGAAGCAGGTGGCGTTGTACCAGGGCAGCTATGGCGTCTGGCACCGGGAGAAGACGGCCGCAGATGAGCGGGAAGCCGCTGAGCAGGGCCAACTGAAGAAAGAAATTAAGCGGCTCACCGTGGCCGAGCGCCAACGGGAAAGCTGGTCGAATAAGACGGAAGCCAAAGTGTCCGCCTCAGCGGACCGCGGGTTTGTCAGCCATCGGGCGGCGAAGATGATGCGCAAGGCGAAGAATCTGGAGCGGCGCAATACCACCGCCATCGCGGATAAAGAAGCTCTATTGAAAAACGTGGATGAGGTTGAACCGCTCACGGTACCGTACACCCCGTGGCGGGAACCAGTTGTTCTGCGGGCCAATGCGGTGACAGTGCGCTTGGCCGAGCGGCAGCTGTTTCAGCCCGTCAGCTTTACTCTGAATCGGGGCGACCGGTTGCAAATCCAGGGACCCAACGGCATTGGCAAGTCCAGCCTGATTCACGCCTTGCTGGGACAGCTGCCAACCAGTGCTGTCCAGGGGGCGTTTCAAATCCCCCAAGGGCTCAGCTTGGCCTATTTGCCCCAGACCTTTGCCGATCCAGACAAACTTTTAGAGGCTGTTGGGCCGGATGCTTTGAAGGACCAAACGATTCTGTACTGGCTGCATAAAATGGGGATGCCGCGGCCGCGGTTTCTGGTTCCCGTCAGTCATTGGAGCATGGGCGAAAAGAAAAAGCTGCTGCTCGCTGCTGCACTGCAAAAACCGGGCAATGTCCTAATTTGGGATGAGCCGACCAACTATTTGGACGTGGATACCCGCAACCAGTTGCTGGCTGGTGTCCAGAAAAGCAACGCCACGATGATCATCATCGATCACGACCGGGAGTTTACGGACACCGTCTGTAACCGCCGGCTGGCCTTGGTCCGATGACCGGGTCAACGCAAAGACCGTTCTGCTGTCCTCGTTTTCGAGGATGGCCGAGCGGTCTTTTTAGTTATTGGTCAGTCAAGGAATGGGGCTTGCCTTCTACTTGCAAGACCTCCTGCACGCTGGGGCGGGCCCGCATTCTTTGGTCGAAGGCAGTTAATTGCGGGAAACTGGTCAAGGGATAGGCCAGGCGTTGCAGCCAATTCGTCATGACAAAGAGGTAAGGGTCGGCGGCAGTGAAGCGGCTGCCTAACAGCCACGGTCCGGTGAAGTGTTCTTCAACGTACTGCAAGCGCGGCTGTACGCGAGTCCACACGAGCTGCTTGGAGTCAGCGGTATTGGGCAGCCAGTTGCCGTGCCGGAATGGCGAGATGAAGTTCTTGTGTAATTCCGTAGCGATGTAATTCAGCCAGATGCGTTCCTGCCAATAGGCGGGTGTGGCGTATTGAAAGGTGTAGCGGTGATCGGCCAAGGTGCTGATGTATTCTAGAATGACCGCGCACTCGGACAGATAAATATCCGAACCGATTTGCAGCGTGGGAACGTAGGATTTCTCGTTGATTTGGTTATAGTCTCCCTGGACCCATGTCTTACGGTCAAGATTGACCTTTGCCGTGGTAAAGTCCAGACCGCTGTCCTGTAACAGAATATGTGGGGCCATGGCACTGGTCCCAGAAGCATAAAACAAGTTAAGCATGACTGGTTCCTCCTTATTCGATGATTATCGAACTAAAGTGGCCAAAAACGAAGCTCACAGTGAGTCCAGAAAATGGGGCAGATAGCGATTAAAGGCGTGCTCGTTAATAGAAAGGTACTTGGTCTGTGCCACTTGCCGCGTGTTGGTTAGGCCGGCCAACCGCAGTGCCTTGAAATGATAAGACACCGTGGATTTACTGATGTTGAGTTGCTGGCTGATTTCCGAGCAGGTTAATTCACGGCCGGCGTGATAGAGAATGCGTAAGATACGAATCCGGTTGGGTTCGCTGAGGACTCTAAAAATAGCGGCAAGGTGCTGGTCTTCTTGTTCGATAGTCATAGAAATAGCATAGCACTTGCGAACAGAATGTCCAGAAAAATCAGGTTATTGGTGAATAGCGAGCGGCCCCAGTACTGTTATAATGAGCTGTTGCATTATTCTATTGGAAGAAGGAAGCTGTCATGTCATCCCGTCCCCGTCATCCCGCCCGCACCGTACTGCTGGGCGTGCTCAGTGCCTTTGGGCCGCTGTCCATGGATATGTACCTGCCCGCTTTACCAGAAGTTGCCAGCCAGCTGCACACCACCAGCGCCGCTGGCCAGCTCACGATCACCAGCTGTATTTTTGGTCTCGCCGCCGGGCAGATCATTGTCGGCCCGTTAAGCGATCGGTGGGGCAGGAAACTGCCGCTCCTGGCCGGCGTTGGGCTGTTCACCTTGACCAGTTTCCTGATTCCCTTCACTACCAGTATCTGGCCGCTGATCATTCTGCGGCTGTTCCAAGGAATCGGCGGCTCAGCGGGCCAAGTACTGTCCCGGGCCGTGGCCCGAGACCTGTTCAGCGGCCCGCAGCTGGGACGGTTCTTGGGTATTTTGATGTCGATCAATGGGATTTTCCCGATCATCGCCCCGCTGCTTGGCGGTGCTGTCCTCAGTTTTACCGATTGGCGCGGGGTGTTTGTCATCCTCGGCGCGATCGGCCTGATCCTCTTTCTGTGGACCTGGTGGGGGCTGCCCGAAACGCTGCCTGCTGATCGGCGCACCGCGACCGGGTTCGCCGCTTTTACCCAAATGTCTGAACTATTTAAAGACCGGCCGTTTATGGGCTACATGCTCAGTCAAGGCTTCGTTTATGGGGCATTATATGTTTATATCTCCGGTTCCGCCTTTGCCTTTGAAACGGTCTTCCATTTTTCGCCCCAAGTATTCAGTATTATTTACGCCATTAACGGGGCCGGGATGATCGTCGCGACGCAGTTTGCGGCCCGCGGACTGAATGATCAAAACGGCCGCAAAATATTAGGCGGCAGCATTCTCACCGCCGCCATCGCCAGTACCCTGCTCTTATTCGGCATCAGCCAGTGGCCCAGCGGGTTGCTGTTAGCTGGCGGCTTGGTCATTATTATTTCTCTTGTTGGGGCCGTGAACACCACCGCCACGACCCTGGCCTTGGGCAATGAAGCCCAACACGCTGGTGCAGCCAGCGCGCTGCTGGGCTTGGGCATGAATGCCATCGGCGGCCTGATGTCTCCCGTCGTGGGTCTGTTCGGCACCCACAGCAGTTTGCCGATGGTTGCGCTGATCATGGTGTGCGAGTGGATCGCGTTCCTGCTGCTGGTGGGGTTGACGCGTAAAACGGCGCATTGATGGTATCTTTCCCGGAATAATTTAATTCCGGGTATTTTTTTTTGCAACCTTTTGGATTGTCTGGGTACTAATAGGCGAAGGGGGGAGAGGAAACCGTGGACATTGTCACCCAACATCGGCTCATTCGGCAGGCCCAAAAGGGAAATGCCGCCGCTTTCGCCACCCTCATGGTGGACGCTGCTGACTACCTGACCCGCACTGCCTATCTCTATTTAGTGGACAGCCACGATGTCCAAGACGCCATCAGTGCGGCTACCTTAGCGGCTTTTGAAGCGTTGCCGCAACTGAAACAGCCCCGGTATTTTCGCACCTGGGTGACCCGCATCTTGATTCGCCAATGCTATCGCCGCTACCGGATCAAAGCCCATGAAGTGTTTGCGCAAGAGGCTATGCCTGAACCTCCGGCCGATCCGAATCGGCTGACGTCTGATGAGAAAATGGATTTACTAGCTGGTTTACGGGGAATCAATCAGGCCCATGCGCTGACTTTGATGATGCATTACTACCACGGCTTATCCGTGAAAGAAATCAGCACACTGCAAGAAATTCCGGAGAACACCGTCAAATCAAATTTGCGCCGAGGTCGTCAAGCTTTGCGCGATTGGTTAGGAGAGGATTATCTTGACTGAAGAAAATAAACAGTTTCGGACCCTCGTTGATCAAGTGACTGTTGTTTCGCCAGCGGACGTTGCGCAAACCAAAACGACGATTCAACGGACACTGGCTAGTTTACCGGCGAGGCCTGTTCAGCGGTACCTGAGGCCCTGGCATATCGGGGTAGCCAGCGCCCTGATCGCGCTAGTCTTGCTCACCATCGGCGGAATCGTTAATCCAACGATGAACCGGGCCTTGGCCCAGGCACCCATAGTTGGCCAGTTCTTTGCCCGCTTTTCTGACGGCGATGCGCTGAGTGTTGTGGTGCAAAATAACGGCCGCAGCGAACGGGTGCATGGACAGGCCACGGTGAACGGCCTGACGTTGACACTGGAGTCGGCCTATGTGGAAGGCCAAACTGTTGGTATCGAGGGTATCGCTACCGGTGTACCCGCAAAAAAGGACGATTGGTTTGATGTTAAGTTGGGAACCCAAGCACCAGCCAGTTTTGAAACAAAATCGACAGAAGTGAGAAAGTTAGGGAAGAATCGATATTATTTTGCACTCTTTGGCACCTTAAGTATTGCGGATAGCCGGCGAATAGTTTATTTGCCACTGACCATTGACCGGTTTGCTGGTTATCGGGGGCCTTGGCAATTCAGTTTCAAACTGACGCCAAGTCGAAGCACTACGACCCCGCTCAGTGGTCAGGCACAGTTGCCGAATCAGACGCAATTGACACTCACCCAGTACACCCGCTATTCTGGCGGGACAGGATTGCTGACGCTGCAGCAATCAACCCCGGATGGCCAATCAGAAATCAGTATTCGGTCCATTAAACCAGTGCCGACTGGGGCAGAACTGCTTTTGAACGCTAATCCGCTGTATCTTGAGGGTACAAAATATGGGGAGCAAAAGACAGTGGTGGGGTATCGTATCAAACAATACCCCGCAGGCATCAAAAATCTTTATATCACTGGTGATGTCGACGGCCGGGCGTATGCTGTCACGATACCGGTGAAATAGGTACTATAGGCCGCGGACGTATCCATACCCGCGGCTTTTCTGTTAGAATACAGGGGAATCTAAGGCTTTAGCGGAAAAGAAAGGTGCTCATCCACCATGCAGAAGAAACAAACTGATCAGGAAGAAAAAAAGAAGACGCCAACTCTCCTAGAGACGGTTATTTTTACCGCCATTGTTCTAGTGGGCATGTTGCTTACAGCGGGGATTGCGAAATTACTGAGACTGGATCAGGACACCACGTTAATTATTGAAATTATTGCGTTCGTCGTGGTAGTCTTGGGCGGTAATTATCTCAGCAAGATACTGGCCAAAAAGCTCGATTAACGATCCAGGGAGGACAAGCAATGACGACTTATGCAATTACCAGTGTCACCGGCCGTTTTGGCCGTGTGGCCGTCAAAGAATTAGCCCAACTGGTACCGGCGACAGATATTGTGGCGCTGGCGCGAAATACTGAAAAAGCGGCAGTCCTGGTGCCCGCCGGCGTGACTGTCCGGGCGGGCGATTATACCCAACCGGCAGAACTGGTGCAGTCATTGCAAGGAGTGGATAAACTGCTATTCGTGTCCTCGCTCCCCAGTCGGGTGATGCCCCGGCCGCAGCAGCATCAGAATGTCATTAACGCTGCCAAACAAGCCGGTGTCTCTTTCATCGCCTATACCAGTTTTCCCCACGCCGATACGGCCACCGTGCCGCTGGCCCGGGATCACCAACTCACTGAACAGGCGATTCAAGCCGCTGGGTTGGCCCACGCCTTTTTGCGCAATAACTGGTATTTAGAAAACGAGTTGGCCTTTCTTAAAACCGGCGCGGCGGGTGAGCCGTTCATTTATTCCGCTGACGCTGGTCGGGCCGGGTATGCGCTGGAGCGGGAGTACGCCGAAGCCGCGGTGCGCGTCCTTGTGGCGGCGGCGCCCAAACCCGTCTATGAGTTTGCTGGTCCCGCTCGGACGTTCCGGGATTTAGCCGAGGCGATTCCTGGGGAGTTCCCCATCGAAGCGGTGAGTGACGAAGCCTTTACCCAGCATTTGATCGCCCAGGGGGCTGATCCGCGGCTGGCGCAATTCCAAACGGCCGCCCAGGCGATGATTCGTCAGGGCGTGCTGGCTGAAGATACGACAGATTTGCCGGATGTTCTGGGCCGGCCGCTGACGCCGCTGGCGGATGCGATTCAAGAAGTTTTGCAGAAATAACCTAAATAGACCCGGTGCACGGCGAGCCAAAGAGTGGCTCAGTGCGCCGGGTCTATTTTTGTTTATTCGTGCTGGCGTACCGGAATCACACCCCGCACGCCGCCCCGCGGATTCGGTGTATCGCCGACATAGCGCGGAATCAGGTGGCAGTGGCAGTGAAACACCGTTTGCCCGGCCACAGCGCCGCAGTTTAAACCAAGGTTGTAGCCGGCCGGATGATACTTGGCGGCCAGCAGCGCTTTGCCGCGCCGCACCAAATCGGCCATATCCTGCTGTTCTGCCGGCGTGAGCGCGAACCAATCCAAGCGATGGGCGCGGGGAATGATCAGTAAGTGCCCTGGGGTTACCGGCGATCGATCAAAGAAGGCCAAGCAGGTCGTATTCGCTAAAACGACCTGGGACGGCGGCAGTGTGCAGAATGGACAAATCTGCCCAGCGGGGGTCTCACTTTTCTTCATTCTCGCTTACTCTCCGCGGCTCGGGCTTGCCGGACGAAATGGATGACCAAGGTCACAATGACTGCTCCGGCGACGATCAGCGCAAAGACATTATTGGGGATTTCAATATTGATCATCGGAATTCCTAAGAACAGCTTTACCGCAATGATCGCGATCAGTGCGTAGGCCATCACCTCTAATTCCGGAATCTTGGCCATCAGGGCCATGATGATCTCGGCGACGCCCCGCATGCACAGAATCCCGATCATGCCGCCAATCAGAACGACGACGGGATTGCTGGATACGGCCAGGGACGCTAAGATCGAATCGATGGAGAAGACAATATCCATCGATTCAATGGAGATGACGACCCGCCAAAACAGGCTGATCCGGTGGTGTTTCCCCTGGAGCAATTTGCTTTCGCCCTCAGTGGCGGTATCTCCCGCATGGTGATACCGATCCCAGAAGAAGCGAAAGGACAAATAGGCTAAGTAAGCTGATCCGAGAATCTTAATGAACCAGAAGTGAATTAAGTAAGTACCTAAGCCGATGGCGATGAAGCGAAATAAATACGCGCCCCAAATCCCATAAAGCAGAGATTTGCGCTGTTCGGATTCGTCTTTAAGCACCTGAGTCTGCGCCGCCAGGACCACGGCGTTGTCTACGGACAGCAGACATTCCAGCAGAATCAGGGAGAGGATGATCAGCCAGTCATTACCGGACGTAATAACGTGGGCCCAGTTATTGAGGTCAAAGAAGGGACCATACATGCGTTGTAGTATCGGAGATTACTCCTTTCTAGAAGCGGCAGATTGCTGGGGAACGAATAGGAAGATAATAAACCCAATTAGGAAGAAAATGAATAGGGAGCTGGCGCCGATCGTCGAGCGGCCGGTGAGCTGAGTGATGGCGCCGACCAGCAGCGGCCCAAAGATGGCGGAGAACTGGCCAAAGATATTATAGAAGCCGAAGTATTCGCTGGCTTCCTGCTTCGGGATCAAGCGGGCGTAGTGGCTGCGGCTGACGGCCTGGATACCGCCCTGATTCATGCCAATCAGCACCGCTAGGAACCAAAAGCCGATCTGATCGTGGAGGAAGAAAGCATACAGCGTGATGAAGGCGTAAAAGCCCAAAGCCATCAGCAGGATCGGTTTTGTGCCGAAGCGCTGGGCCAAGCGGCCGTACAGAATGGAGAAAGGCACGGCGATCACTTGTACCAGCAGCAAAACGACCATCAGCATACTGCTGCCCAGGCCCAGATCTACCCCGATCGGTGTGGCCATGGTGAAGATCGTGTCCACGCCATCAATATACAAGAAATAACTCAGTAAAAACAAGGCGACCGGCCGATTGCGAATGATCCGGCCGGTGGTGACCCGCACCCGGTGCCAACTGGCCCGCACGGGGTGGTCTACTGGGTCTAAGTAATAGGTCTGGCGGACATTGCGCCACATGGGCAGAGCGAAGACGATCCACCAGATGGCCGACAGAAAGAAAGAGAACCGAACAATGGCGGTTTGCCCCATGAAGCCGAAGCCGTTGGTTAATTCCAGCACCATGACCACAATGAATGGAATAACACCGCCAAGATAACCCAGGGCAAAGCCGTTAGCGGATACCCGATCCATCCGGTCGGCTTCAGTCACGTCTGTGAGGAACCCGTCATAAAAGATATTCGCGCCGGAATAACCGATGTTAGAAATCACGAAGATCGCCAGCAGCAGACCCCACCAGCGCTCTGGGACGAACGGGAGGAGGGCGGTGGCGATGATCCCCAAAGCCGTGAAGCGGCGGAACAGCATCTGTTTATAGGGCCGGTAGTCGGCAATCGCACCCAGGACCGGCGCGAGCAGCGCCACAATCAGGGTACTGAACGAATTAGCATAGCCCCAGTAAGCGGTGGAATTGGCTGCTGATACCCCAGCGCCGGTAGCCACCGCCTTAAAGTAAATCGGCAGAATTGCCGTGACAATCACGATCGCATAGGCTGAATTGGACCAATCATACATCATCCAGCTTTTTTCTTCTTTAGTAAAACGCACGCGCTGCCCCTCCCTTAATCATTTATTGATTAGTATACCTGAAATATGGGCTGTATCGAGTATAATGAATGGATAAAAACGCGGACAAAGGAGATTTTACGCAATGGAGACAATGAATGAACGGATGCTGGCGGGTAAATTATACAAGGCGGCGGATGCCGAGATCAGAGCGGCCAGCAAACGGGGGAGTGATTTGGTTTGGGAATTTAATCATATTCCGCCCCAGGAAAGTGCCAAACGCTTGGCGGTGTTGAAGGACTTATTCGCCAGTGTGGGTAAGCATTATTATATTGAGCCGCCGTTTTATGCGGATTACGGCAGCCACACCACGATCGGTGAAGACTTTTATGCCAACACCGGCTGTGTCTTTTTAGACACGGCGCCCATCACCATTGGTCAGCGGGTCTATATGGCCCCGAGTATCAGTCTGTATACCGCCGGCCACCCCATCGATGCGGCGATTCGCGCTGAAGATCTTGAATATGGCAAAGCGATCACGATCGGCAACGACGTCTGGATTGGCGGCGGTACGATTATCAATCCTGGGGTGACCGTGGGCAGTGATGTCGTGATTGGGTCAGGCTCAGTGGTCACTCGGGATATTCCGGATCACGTTGTAGCTGCAGGCAATCCGGCGCGGGTATTGCGTTCAATCACAGAAAAGGATCGCACCGTTTGGCAAGCCCAAAAGGACGAATTCTTGCATTGGCAGAAGCAGACCAGCTGGAAATAAAGCCGGTAGATTTACCGTTTCTTAATCTCTATGCGCTTACATTATTGCAGATATATTGCGTAATCATCTGGTTTATTACGTTTCATTTACGGCGGTCCATAGTCGTTGCTTTTCATCTGGTCTCCCGGTACGATAGAATTAAATGATAGTTTGATGAAGTGCAAGGGGGCATAGCGACATGGGTGTTTTTAAATGGCGAGAGCGGACTGGACCATTCTTGAATATGCTGTGGGGTGCAAAAACACCAGCAGTTACGACAGTGCGGACGGCACTGCAAATGACAAACCGTCAACTGCGCGCTGCGTTTGCTGCCCAAGCCAACGTCCGGGGTGAATGGTTGGAAACTGTTTTGGGCCAGCTCCGAGTGCGCTCAGTCCGTTACCTGCAATTAGATGATGGCCAATGGAGTGCTGTACTGACGGCGCAGTACGTGAACACCAGCGATGCTGCGGTTCAGCCTGCTGCTTTTGTCCAAGGCGGCTGGTTGCTGGCTTCCCAGCAGCGGCAGGAATTATCCTTGTTGCGGCCTAACCGGGAACTAGTGGCTGCGGTAGTCACTGCCTATCCCGCACTTAATGCATTATGGGAAAACCTATATCGGCCGATTGCCCCCGGGGAACGCAGCGTCTTCGCCGTGATCGTCCCGCTGCTTGAACAGGTACCAGTCACAGTACATCTGGCAGATCGTTATGGCGATCTGCGTCAGCAAACATATAATAGCGGCCAATTGTTGGCCGGGCCCATGCTTCATAGCATGAGTTAATACCTATCTGAATGATCAGGCGCCGGCGCAAGCCGCGCCTTTTGTTTTTTCCTCATATATCAGTACCGCCGGACATGCACACAATTTTGTCATGGTTTCTTTACATTTTTTTATTATTTCTCAAGCGACCGGCTAAAAGCGGGATGGAGGGCGGTCCACCGGAGCTTTCCGGTGATTACCGCAGTACTTTTTATATCTTTTTTCTTTTGCATATCGGTTGTGTTGAGTGTATTATTATTTATAGCTTGATAATACATTGGAGGGGTTTTAGTGGATTCAACAAATACCATCGAATTAAAGATCCCCATCCACAGTGGCGTTGCAGAAATCGCGATTCCCGTGGATGCCTCGGAAGACGAATTAAAAACGATCAGTCAGAGCATCTTAAATACGTTACAAACATTGAAATCTTTAAATCCTGACCTGAATGTTGACGTGCCGGCCTTGTTTGGGACGCAAGAGGCACCGAAAAAGGCCGCTCCCGTCGCTGTTGCCCCAGAGGATAAAAAGGCTTCGTTTGTGATTTCGCGAAATAATAGTCATGAAGATGCGGCCCAAACTGCCGGCAACTTCCTACGCGATTTCCGAGAAGACCAAAACGCCGATCGCAAGAGTATCTCTGAGGCGACCGGGATTGCGTACTCTAGTGTCTTTAATTTAGAAAAGGGCAAGAGTGTGCCGTCTCTGGAAACTTTGGCGAAGATTGCGGACGCGTATCAGAGTGATGTTAAAGTCACATTCGTTCCTCGCGGTTAATATAATTTAACGTGTGCCACCGGCTAAACGCGCTTCGGCCGACAGAAGCTGGAGCACAAGGCAGGGGAAACGTAAAACCTAAGCCCAGGTTTTTCGTTTCCCCTGCCTTGTGCTGACGTTTCTAACCGTCGGCCTACGCTCTCTGGCGCTGGACAAAAAAAGAGCTGGTCAATACCCGAGTTTGTATCGACCAGCTCTTTGTGTATCCCCGGCTTGCCGTCCAGAGATACACCCGGTACAGAGGGAGAGTCGCGGCCTTGCCTGCCGCAACACATGTAGATCAACGCGTGTTTCAATCTACAAGTACATTATAAAGCGAAGGCCTGGGCGGGGGCAATTAATACGCCTTGGCTAAGGAGGGCTTATTTTGACCGAGTATTTAACGACGGCAGTGCATTCGCCCTGGGGCGAGTTCACGGTGATCACAGCACCCCAAGGATTAGTCTTTGTCGGCAGCCCAGGCCGGGTGGGGCTGAACGAGTGGCAGCAGTTTGCCCCGCAGTGGCGGACAGCTGCTGCCGCCCCGATGCCCTCGGATCAGGCTGCGGCCTTGCAAAGGGCATTTACCGCTTACTTTACGGGCGCCCAGCACACGGTGCAGTGGCCGCTGGCGCCCTTCAGCACCGGCACGCCTCAACAGCAGCAGGTGTGGCAAGCATTAGCGGCAGTTCCGTACGGTACTACGATATCGTACACCGCGCTGGCGGCCCGCTGCGGGCTGGCACACGCTGTCCGGGCCGTGGCCAGTGCCGTCGGCAAGAATCCGCTGCTGATCGTGCTCCCCTGCCACCGGATCGTCCGACAAGATGGCAGTGTGGGGCAATACCGTGCGGGGACGGCGATGAAACAGCAGCTGATCACGTTTGAACACGACCAGCTGACTGTCTAAACGGGCTCCGGCCGACAGAAGCTATGGCAGAAGGGCACCCCGGCAAAAAAACTAAGTGCGGGTTTTGTGCCGGGGTGCCCTTCTGCCGCCGCTTCTGACCGTCGGCCTGCGCCCTCTGGCCCCCGCGGGGGCCTTTTATTGTCGTCAGCGCAGATGCAGCGCGTTCAAGGCAGCCATATCCTGAGCATTAATGACGAAGCCGTCAATATCTTGATTGGCTTGAATATGCTTTGGATTGATTGAGCGGGGCAGCGGCAGCACACCCTTTTGGATACAATAACGAATGGCCAGTTGGGCGGTGCTGACACCGTAATGATCCGCGACCGCCTGAATATCTTTATTCCCGATCAATCGGCCAGTGCCCAGCGGGGAATAAGCTTCCACCAGCATGCCGTGGTTCTGCGCGTAGTCGGTAATTTCCGGTTCAGTATAACCGATGGACCAATGAATCTGGTTGACCATCGGCGCGACCTGCGCATGGTCCAGAACCGCTTGCATATCCTTGACCGCGAAGTTAGAAATGCCAATGGCCCGCGCTCGGCCGGTGCGATAAATTTCTTCAAAGGCATCCCACGCCGCCAGGTTGCCGGCGGTGTAGTCCTGCCCCCGCTGACCCCATGGCCAGGGGGCATGAATCAGGTAAAGATCGACATAGCCCAGGTCCAAGTGGGCCATGGTCTCGTTGAACGTATCTAAGGCCCGGTCGTAATCTTTGACCTCTGCGGGCAGCTTGGTGGTGACAAAAACGTCTTCCCGCTTCAGCCCGGAATCGCGAATGGCCCGGCCGACATCGGCTTCGTTGCGGTAAGCGTAAGCCGTATCAATGTGCCGATAGCCCAACTTTAACGCCGTAGTAACCGCGTCGTAAGTCTCCTGTCCTGGCGCAACCTGCCAAGTGCCGAAGCCGATCTTGGGGATCTGCACGCCGTTGGCCAGCGTATAAGTATCTGTTAATATTGCCATATTGACACCTCCGTATCCTCAATGATAGCACATACATCCAGAGGAATAGCCTATAATGGAATCATCTATTTTAATTCAGGGCCTTCATTCAGAAAGGAGTTTGCGTATGCGCAAAGTATCACTACTCATGCTGGCGGCCAGCGGTGCGCTGCTGCTGGCTGCCTGTCAGCCAACTACGCCGGCCAGCGACCACAGCTCGGCAAAAACGTCGGCCAGCAGCCAAAGCAAGCAAAAAGAAGATGCCAGCCAAACGAGCAGCAGCCAGGACGTGAGTGATCTCAGCCCGAAGGACGCCCTGGCGGTAATCAACACCCAGCTGACTCAGGATCTGGCCGGAGAGCTGTATCTGCTGAAGACACCGCCAAAGAATGGGTACTGGCAGGTCAGCAGTACCGCCAGCGGGGACCAAACAATTTTGCAGTACACCCCCAGCGACACCAGTCAGGATCTGCAAAAAACCGCCACCGCTCAGTGGCAGTACCAGCTCACCTGGCGGGATTATACGAGCAGCGATACTGCCGCCGCGGCCGTCAACGCCGAACCGGTGCAAAGCGGGCTGAGTACCGTCAAGCTGGGTCAAGGCGTCACTGCCACCCAAACCGGCGGGCCCACGGCGCATTATTTGCATTGGGCGGATAACAAATGGGTGCTGACTGTCCAAGACAGCAGCACCCATGATGACGCCCAACCGTTGGCGGAAAAAGTGGTCAGCCAGCTAGCCAAAACGGCACTGCCGCTCCCTAGTGATAAGGGGGCGGTCACGCTGGTAACCCCTGCGACGGATGATTCCGGCCAACGAGTAATCTGGAATGATGGCGACCGGCTTTACACGTTTACCGGTCAGGATGCGCTGAGCACGCTGCGCTGGGCGGCTAGCCTGAGCAAGACTCAGGGCACGGCCGCGACCAGCAGCGACGATAGTCAGTAGCGTTACCGCACGGTGTTCTCGTAGAACTGGTCTAGGCGAACTTCCAGCGTGTGCACATCGACCAAGGAGATCGTTGGGAAATAGTGGAAAAGGAACAGGGGAAAATTGCTGCGGAAAAAACGGTAATTTAACCGATCCAGCGTTTCTACGTCGTCTCCCGCCTGCCGATTCAACGACACGATGCCAGTGGGCCCTGCATACAAGTATGTATCAGCGTCCAGCCATACATGTGCGTTATCTGTGGGTGTGAAAAGTTTCAAGTTCTGCATCGAATGACCTCCCCGTTAAATTGTGTACAGCCACCGTCTCTCGATGGTGTGTTCTCGTCGCAATGCATCGAGTATAGCACGGAGAATTTTTGGCTGACAGGTTGTTTTTTGCCCGCAAACGTGCTATGAAGAGACCGCGAAAAGCGCTACACCACGGGGATATATTACATTGATTGTTTTTTTATGAGGAGAGGGAGAATCACCCATGCCTGCCACCACACCGATTATGCCGGATGCCATTTACGCGTCTTTGACCCATACCCACCGAATTCTGGACACCTTTTTGCAGCGCCGCTTGACCCCGCTGCAGCTGACCTTGGATAATTACTTAATCGTGTTATTTATTGGCCAGCAAACGGAACTCAGTCAAGATTGGCTGATGCAGCGGCTGGGCATCACTGCCAGTGTGGTCACCCGCCGATTGAAACAGCTGCAGGAACAAAAGCTGATTACGAAGGTGGCCAACCCCGATGATCGCCGCGGCTGGCTGGTCCAGCTAAGTGCTGCAGGGCAGCTGACCTATCAGAAATTGGTCGAGGTGCTTTTGGCCGGGCACCAGCACCTGCGCCAGGGATTGACTGATGCCCAGCTGGTGACGTTCTATGCGATGCTGCGCCAGATTGAGATCAATGCAGCCCGACCGGAAGAAATGAAGTGAGCCTCTTTGTTTTTTCAATGCATTATAGTACAGTGAGAACATATAACAGAATCCAGAAGGGATGAATGACATGGCAGAGACAACAGTACGGATCCAAGACGATTTATTTGATTATGTGAACGGCGAATGGGAAAAGAACGCTGTAATTCCCGACGATGAATCGTCGACCGGCGGTTTCAACGACCTGGCCCGGGATGTCGAAAAGAAAATGATGGGCGAATTCGCCGACATGGCGGCAGGTAAAGAAGAAGCGCCGGACAAATACTTTGCCCAAGCCATCACGCTGTACAAGCAAGCCCTGGATTTCAAGACCCGGGACGCGGCGGGTATCAAGCCCGTGCTGCCGCGGCTGGCAAAATTGCAATCCTACCAAACACTGAGTGCTTTCTCCGCTGACATGGCTGAGTTGTCTCAGAATCTGTATCTGGTACCCTTCGGCGGCGGCGTTCAGCCGGACATGAAGGACACCAGCAAGAACTCCTATGCGCTGGCCGGCTTGGATACGATTTTACCGGATACGACCTACTATACGCCGGACAATCCCCAGGCCAAGCAGCTGCTGGCGGTCTGGGAAAAGATGGCGCGTAAGATCATTGCCGAGACCCCGCTGAGTGCGGCTGACCAGGATCAGTATATTAAAGACACCTTGGCCTTTGACCAAGAAATCGCTAAGCACGTGAAGAGCCGCGAGGAATGGGCGGATTATCCCGCGATGTACAACCCGACGCCGACAGCCGAAGTGGCCAAGCAGCTGGCGCCGCTGGACTTTACGGGCTACTTAAAGGAACTTTTGCCGGTCGTGCCGGAACAGATTATTGTGGCTGATCCCCGGTTCTTGAAGGAGTTTTCTGAATTATTCAACGAAGAATCCTTCCCGCGCTTCATGCACTGGAACTATCTGATGGAGTTGCTGGGCAACACTGGGTTGTTGAGCAATGAGCTGCGGCTGGCGGGCGGTGAATTTGGCCGGGCGATGACTGGCCGGCCGGAAGCGCCAAGCCAAGAGAAGCATGCGTATCGCTTAGCCAACGGTCATTTCAGCGAACCCATCGGTATTTACTATGGCCGCAAGTACTTTGGCGAAAAAGCCAAGCAGGACGTCACCGAAATGGTGCAAGATATGATCCAGACCTACAAGGAACGACTATCCGGTAACGACTGGCTGTCCCAGGCGACCAAGGATAAGGCCGTCGTGAAACTGAACAAGATGGTCTTGAAGATGGGCTATCCGGATCACCCGAAGAAGGTTTACGATCGGTTCCACGTGGATCCAGATCAGAGTCTGTTCGATAACATTATTGCGCTGGGCAAGGCGGGGCAGGCTTACAATGCCGAACAGTTGACCCAACCGGTGGATCGGACGGAATGGAACATGCCAGGCCATTTGGTCAATGCCAGCTATGACCCGTCCCGGAACGATATCACATTCCCGGCGGCGATTCTGCAAGCGCCGTTTTACAGTTTGGACCAGACTCGCAGCGAGAACCTGGGCGGTATCGGGGCAGTTATTGCCCACGAAATCAGTCACGGTTTCGATAACAACGGGGCGAAGTTCGATGAATTCGGGAATATGAAGGATTGGTGGACGGACGCCGACTTCACAGAATTCAAGAAGCGTACCCAAGGTATGATCGATGAATTCGATGGGCTCAAGGTCGCTGGCGGCACGGTCAACGGCAAGCAGATCGTCAGCGAGAATATTGCGGACGATGGCGGCTTAGCGGCGGCTTTGGCGACAGCGAAGAAGGATGCAGATGTGGATCTGAAGGCATTCTTCTTGAACTGGGGCCGGATCTGGCGGGAAAAGGCGCGGCCGGAGTATGCGAAGTTTATTTTGGCGATTGATGTGCATGCGCCGAATAAGCTGCGGGCGAATATTCAGGTGCAGAACCAGGATGACTGGTATACGACCTTCGATGTTAAGCCTGGGGATGGGTTGTATAAGAAGCCGGAGGATCGGGTTAAGATCTGGTAGGCGATATCCTCCTTTGTACGCCGCAGCTTGCGGAGCACTTGGCACTAGGTACGCAGAAGAATCTAACTTTTACAATCTAAAAATAGGGATCCCAGCCGAATTATAACTGGGATCCCTATTTGTGTGGGTGGGTTTGCCTATTTCAGCCGGCAGACCATAATCTCGATATCCGTGTCCGCAAAGAGTTCTTGGATGAACGGAGCACTTTCGCGCCAATCCAGGCGGTCGATGCCGGCGCCGATGAGGGGGATGGCGAGTTTCTTTTCGTGGTGGGCGATGAGGGCTTCTTTCAGCGTGCGCAGCGCGGCTTCGAAGTCGCTGCGTTCTGGGAGTTGAGCAGATTCGCCTTTGGTGATCAGGTTGTAGATCACCCGGTCATCGGGGCCGACGTAACGGATGGCGTCGCCAATCGCGGGTTCGGCGTTTAATACGGCGCCAGGCATTTCGGGATAGTAGCGGCGGAAGGTCAAGGCAATGCCCGCGCCCATGCCGGCATCAGCTGCAATGCAGTGGGCAAAGGCGTAATCTGGTGCGGAATCAAATAAATCCTGAGTCTCTTCGTGATAGTTCATGATAAATGGCACCTCTTTCAGAGCAAGGATACCACGTTTCACGTGAAACAAAAACTGCCCCGGGCGGGAGGTCCCGGGACAGTTGGGGAGAGTATATCATGAAGTACAAGCGGTAATGCGGGCTAGGCTTTTGCCGATTTGCCCATTTGGCCGAGCACGAGGGAGACGACTACGACCAAAATGATGGCCCCGAGAATCGAAGGAATCAGGGCCATGCCAGCAAGCTGGGGACCCCAAGAGCCCAGGAGCCATTGACCGGCAGAAGCGCCGACCAAGCCGGCAATAATATTGCCGATCCAGCCGCCGGGGAGAGAGCGGCCAGTAATCGCGCCGGCGATCACGCCGATAATGGCCCCGACAATGAGGACCCATAACCAGTGCAACATAGGAATCATCCTTTCTGTATTGGTATGTACTTGCTACTATTTAAGTGTAGCGAACCGCGCGGTCAGTGTGCAATGTTCCTGTTAGTGCTGATATAACAGCCCAAGCCGTTGCCACGACTGCATTTCTAACAGTTTTGTCACATCGGTCTAACGGCTGAGGTGCGAAAATTGAGATATCGATACACTAAAGAAAAACTGAATTGGGGGATGTTCTATGCCATTATTGGCGATTTTGATCGATGCCGTGACGTTGGGCGGGTATTTCATCATTTTGAATTCCGGCGCCGCCCGGGTGCCATTTTGGGGCCTAGCCTTGCAGGCAGCAGCGGCCATCGTGCTGCTGCTCATGAGTATTGCCTATGGCGGCCGCCGCCGGCTGCGGTTTCGCGGCAATGAAGGCTACCGGCCCTATACACTGCGCTATGGCATCGTGTTGATGTCTTTTGCTGTCAATGCCATCGTCGTGGTGATGTATTACTTGAGTCTGAGCGGCGGGAATAACTTAATTATGCATTTTTATGGGTAAGAAAGCGGAAGCAATCCCGGTATAAAGGGGTTGCTTTTTTGGTGCGGCTTGATATGATGGATATGTACAAATAAGAAACAAGGTTTCTATATAAGAAATTAATGCAGGAGGGATTTTATATGGCAGAATCTGCAGAAGAAATTGCACAACACGAAAAAGAATTGGACCAATTCAAGATGAACTGGTTCAAACTGGACGGCAAAGTGGCCATTGTGACTGGCGGGAATACCGGCCTGGGCCAGGGGTATACGGTGGCTTTGGCCGAAGCCGGCGCTGATGTGTTGGTGGCCGGTCATGGCACGGAGCAGTGGGCTGAGACCCGGGCCATGGTGGAGAAACGCGGCCGCCGGGTCGAATTCATGCAAGTCGATTTAACGACGCCGGATGCAGCAGACAAGGTCATCCAGACGGCTTTAGATAAGTTTGGCCGCATTGACATCTTGGTGAACAACGCGGGCATGATCAAGCGCAATCCGTTACTGGAAAGCAAGGATCAGGACTGGGACAATGTCATTGCGATCAACCTGTCTGCGGTCTACCACTTGAGCCTAGCGGCGGCCAAGGTCATGGCAAAGCAGAAGTCCGGTAAGATCATCAACATCGGGTCCATGCTGTCGTTCCAAGGCGGCAAGTTTATTCCGTCCTACACGGCCGCCAAGCATGGTGTGGCCGGTCTGACCAAGGCCTTCGCCAGCGAACTGGGCGCCTACAATATTCAGGTCAATGCCATTGCACCAGGCTATATTAAGACCGCCAACACGGCTCCGATTCGGGCCGATAAAGCCCGGAACCAAGAAATCTTGGATCGGATCCCAGCAGGCCACTGGGCAGAACCTTATGAACTCATGGGCATTGCTGTATTCTTGGCCAGCGATGCCGCCAACTATTTGAACGGGGCCATCGTACCAGTGGACGGCGGCTATTTGGTTCGTTAATTCAATTGTGATTCTGATGGCATCCCGGTTCTGACTGGGATGCTATTCTTTTGCCAAAAAGCGGGTCAGATTGGCCCTGAGCTGGTCCGCCAAAGCCGTGGGCGGCAGGCCGCGCAATTGCGCCAGCCGGGTCAGCAAACCGGTCATGAAGCGATCGTAGTCTGTGTAGGCATCAGCTTTCTGCCCGGTCGCCCAGGTGATTGATTCAAGGCCATCAGATTCTAGAAGCAGCCGATCTAAGGGGACTGTTTCGGCCAGCCCCGTCACGGTTGGATCAAGGCCAAGGGAGGGGCCGACCGAGAAATAGGTGTCGAGGCGGAGGTAGTCGGCTAAATAGTTTGGACTGTCATACCAATGGACATAGTAACGATTAGGAAATTGGCGGATCGTAGATAGGATTTCCTTTTCGGCGCCCTTAGTGTGCAAGATCACCGGCTTGTGCCAGTCCCTGGCCCAGGCCAGCTGCTGTACGAAGGCAACCCGCTGCTGGCTGAGCGGATTCTTGGTCCAGGCCGTGTCCAGCCCAATTTCGCCGATGACGGGCGCTTGGGTCAAAAACGGCTTCATGGCGCCGGGCGTTAAGCGGTCCACGTCCCAAGGATGGACGCCGGCAGACACCGTGATGGCTGCCGCTGGGTGATTATCTTGCCACTGCTGAATAGCCGCCCATTCAGTGGGATTTTGACTATTCACGATGCCGGCAACATGGTGCTGGGCTAAATGGGTTAGCAGGCCGGTATCTCCGGCGATATGAAAATGACTGTCGATCACAAACAACACCTCCGCCCCCAGTATACCGGGCGGCGGGCACAGATTGACCAGAAATTGGTGACAAAAGGTTCCCGAAACGGGCAAAGTTTCGCCACATCTATCCCGTAGTATATAAATCATCAACAGAAAGGAGTGAGGCGATGATTGATAACCAACGTGAGCAGGACATACGGTTTCTAGACCCGTCGTCCTCCTCCAGCCGCAATCAGGCGGCCGCACACTAGCCAATATCCAACTTTTTCTTCATGATGATTTTTCCTCCCCAATCCTCATCTGACCACCGTCTACCTCCCCGGACGGTGGTCTTTTTTTGCTATGATAGAGAGCGTTCGAGGAGGTACATGCAATGGCCGAAACAAAGACTGGCGCGATTCTTTTTGCCAATGGCGGCATCAATATGGGCATTGGTTTGATCATGCCGATCACGACGCTGTATATTCATCAAAATCTGCATGAAAGCTTAGTTACCGCCGGAGCGGTATTAATGGGTTTCTCTTTAGCTATGACGGTGGGGAACATACTGGCCGGCTGGTGGTTTGATCATGCCCAGCCCCGGCAGGTGCTGTTTGCCGGTAATATACTGACCGTCTTCGCCCTGCTGGCACTGACTATCTGGCCGGCGTGGCCGATTTTTGCTTTGCTGGAGATTCTTTACGGGTTAGGTCTCGGCATTTTGAATGCCGCGATGAATGGGTATATTGCGTATCATCAACGGGTCAATGCCAACATTTTTAACCAAGGCTACTGGATCGCCAGTGTTGGCATGGGGATTGCCACGGCCAGCAGCGGCTTTCTATTCCGCCAGGGTATTCGCTGGGTTTTTGGCGGGGCGGCGCTGCTGTTTGCAGTCACCTTTGCGGTGATTATGCGGGCTTTTCAAAATATTGACCGTGCCCCGGCGCCCAGCGAGCGCCAACGGGGGCCCATTGATCGCCGGCTGCTGGGCAGTTTAGCGGCCATTGCCGGGATGCTGATCATTATATGGATCGGCTACGAGCAGTGGAACAGTAATGTATCGGTCTTGATGCTGCACCACGGCATCAGTGTGGAGAAATACAGCCTGCTGTTCACGGTGAATACGGTCGAAATTATTCTCTTACAGCCGATTGCCAACCGATTGATTGCGCCGAGCTTTGTCCATGATAAAGTCAAGGTCATCGCCGGCAGCATCCTATTCGGTCTCTCTTACCTGATTATCGTGGGGGCTGCGGACTATTGGCGGTTCGTGCTGGGAATCATCGTGGTCACGCTGGGCGAGATTCTGGCCTTGACGGCAGCGCCGTCTTTGATCAACCGATATGCGACCGACCGCAACCGGGGGATGCTGCAATCCTTAACCAGTCTGTCCGGTTCGCTGGGCCGGGCGATCGGTCCCCTGGCCGGCGGTGCGCTGATCACGGCGGTTAATTATAATTGGACGTTCTTGATCCTTTTTCTGGCCCATCTGGTGGGGGTGGCGGCGATGCTGACGGTGCGGCCGCCCGATCATCAGCAGGGCGCAAAAGAATAACCGATTGACCATAGAAGGATCATTGATTCATCACATTTCGCCGGTATTGTAGACACTGTAAACAAGTAAAGGAGTGATGCGATGACAGTTCAATGTAACGGCGATCAACGACGGCTTCTAGACCCGTCATCCATCGCTGCGTGAGACACCTACCTAACAACACAACCAACTTTTTCTTCACGATTTTCCTCCCCAAGACCAGCCATTCCTCCCCAGTGGCTGGTCTTTTTGTGAGCAAAACCAGGCGGATAGGGCGATTTGCCGTGCTATAGTGAATCATACAAAAGGGGGAGATAACCGATGACCGCACCGTGGCGCATTGTTTTTGATAATTTAGCTGCCCATTACGGCCCGCAGCATTGGTGGCAGGAGGACCAGCTGGGGGATTGGCTGATGATGGTCCTGGTCCAGCAGACCAACGCTCGTAATGTGGCCCTGGCAATGAATAATTTGCAGGATGTTTTGAGCGTCGATCAGCTGCTGGCCCTGACCCCGGAGGAATTGGCCGAGCGGATCCGTCCGGCCCGGTTCTATTTGCAGAAAACGGCCCATCTGCGCGGCTTGCTGACGTGGTTTAAGGAAGCCGGCGGCGATTTTGCCGCGATCAGCGCCCGGCCAGCTGACCAGTTGCGGGCGCAGTTGCTGGCATTAAAGGGCATTGGTCCGGAAACAGCGGACGTGATGCTGATGTACACCTTCGGCAAAAAGACGTTTGTCGGAGATGAATACGCCCGCCGGTTGAGCCAGCGCATCGGGTTGGGGGTGTATAAGACTTACGCGGCGATGCATGACGCGCTCCAGCCTTTCGCCGAGACGCTCACTTTGAATGAGGCGCGCGAATTGCACGCGCTGATCGATGAGCATGGCAAGACCCAGATTGGGCATCCCTATGATGACAGTTTTCTCACCACGCCGGCCGTGCCGGCGGACCAATGGCCGGTACAGGCGGTACAGAAAGATGGGCCCCATGGCTACCCGCAGTTGGGTGGGAAAGTACCAGCTAAACGCATATAATCGGAGGCAATAGAGAGGTGAGTTGATGACTAAGCAGATAGCACCCCAATTGATCGTCCTTTCGGATCTGCATCTCAATGGGCAGCCAGAGCGGCATCAAACAGTGGCCCGTGCCCTGCAAACGGCGGCAGAACAGGCTCCGGCAGCCCATTTGGTGGTCAACGGCGATTTGACCGACACGGGCACGGCTGAGCAATTTCAGGAATTCCACGACATCATTGCCGCCAGTTCTTTTGCTGGGCGGACCTGGGCAACGTTGGGCAATCACGATGTCCGGGGATCGCATTGGCCGGACTGGGATAACAGCGAGCAGGCTGATCCGCAGCATTTCCATGCGGTGACGGAATCTTTCTATACGCAATATTTGCAGTCCCTGCCGGAAATTGATCGGCAGGCTCTAAGCTTTGTCGTTCATTTGGCGGCATACCAGCTTATTTTTCTCAATACTGAAAAGGGGCTGAAAGATTCGGCCTATTTCAGTCCAGAGACCTTAACTTGGCTAACTGATCAATTGGCCCAGGCGGCGGCCATCGGTCAGCCGACGCTGATCTTCTGTCACCAGCCGTTGCGCCAGACCCATTGGCGCAGCAACTTTGGCGGGGGTATTGGGTTGGAAGATCAGGCGCTGAAGCAGATCCTGACGGTTTATCCGAATACGTATTTCATTTCTGGTCATATTCATAATGGCTTCGGCGTGGCTGGCGTGGTCGAGCGGCCCTTTGGCACGGCAATTGATTTGCCGGCCTTGGCGGTGAGTGAAAACGGCTATGCCAGCCATGGTTTGGGCTTCATCACGACACTGGGTGCAGCTGACCAGCGGTGGGCGGCCTGGGATTTTGGCGATCAGACGCGGCTGCCGCAGTATGATTTTCATGTCGCTGTGCCAACCACGACGGCACTGATGCAGACGGTACGTCAGCAGATCGCAGCGGGGCACCTGGCGGCACGGTATGATACCGCGCTAGCAGCGTTGGCAGAAAAACTGGATCAGCGCTTTGACCAGCATTTGTTTGATAATCCCCGCACCGACGGCGGGACGCAGGCCCCGCCCGCACCGTTGTATACCGCTGGGGAGATCACTGCCATGCAGGCCGGCCGCGCACAGTTGTTAACTGCCTTGCAGAATGGGCCGTTGGTGACCGCGCCGAGTCACCGACCAGCTTTGCTGGTCCCGCCTGCACCGTTGGCTGATCTAGCCCAGCTGGCCTTTGTGGCCAGGACGTTGTGGGAATCGCCTAACTTTTCAGTCCGCAGCCATCTGGCTCTGCAATTTGCCTTAGCCCGGCTGAATTTGATTTTAGCGCACCCCACTGAGTTTACCGACGCGGCCCGGACGACTGCAGCGAAGCAAGTCCGGCAGGCCATCGCGGATCTCGTGGCCGCTCCGGACAAGACCGGCCTCATGACCGGCTGGCGGCAGTTGCTGGAGCGGCCGGCCACGCCGCAAAGCAAGGAGTTAGCAGCCCAAGTCCAGCTGGTGCTCCAAGATCCAGAAGCCACGACGGAGACGATTCAGCAATTGCAGCAGGAATTGGCATCAATTTTAAATCACTAAGTTAAGGAGCGTGCATTCATGGAAAGTGTTTCTCTGGTCATTGTGCTGCTTGCGGCATTAATGATCCCGTTACTGATGGCACGCCTACATATCACCAATGTACCCACCGCGGTGGCTGAGATCATCACCGGCATCCTGCTGGGTCCCAGTCTGCTGAACGTGGTCCCCACGAATGCGGCCTTGAATCAACTGAGCAGTTTGGGCGTGATCGTCTTGATCTTTTTATCCGGGATGGAAATTGATTTTTCTCTATTTGGCCGGCAAAAAGACGGCAGCCAGCAGCCTGGTCCGGTTAGTATCGCGCTGCTGGCCTATGCCAGTGTGATCGGTATGGCCTTGGTGGCGAGCTTGCTGCTCCAGGCCACTGGCTTGTTCAGCCATCCGGTTTTTGCGACTATTGTCTTTGCCACCGTCGCCCTGGGCGTCGTGATTGCGGCGCTAAAGGAAAAGGAACTGCTATCCAAACCCTTTGGCCAGACGATGCTGTTGATTGCCGCCTTGGGGGAAGTCGTGCCGTTATTGGCGCTGACGATTTATTCCGCCGTGGTCCACCCCACGGACAAGAGCATTTGGCTGCTCTTGCTCATTTTCGTGGCGGCAATCGTTCTCTTGCTCCGATTTCGCCGGCCGTACCAGTGGTTCGCTCAAATCGACAAGAGTACGACGCAATTGGATATTCGCCTGGCGTTCTTCTTGATCGTGACCCTGGTCACCGTAGCCGCACAAGTGGGGGCGGAATCCATTCTAGGCGCGTTTCTCGCTGGGATCGTGATGAAACTGCTCCATCCTCGGGAAGAAACGCGGGACAAGCTGACCAGCATCGGTTACGGCTTCTTTATTCCCATTTTCTTCATTATGACCGGGGTCAAGATCAATCTGCGGACACTGCTGGCGGACCCGGCCAGCCTGGGCTTGATTCCGTTGCTCCTGCTCGGCTTTTTGCTGGCTAAAGTCCTGCTTTGGCCGATCCTGCGCCGGCGCTTCCAGCCGCGCAACGCGATTGCGGGGACCTTTCTCATTTCGACCACGATTACGCTGGTCGTACCGGCGGTCACAGTGGGGCGGAATCTCGGCATTGTGACCAGCCAGCAGGCCGGGGCCTTCACCCTGGCGGCGGTGATCACTTGTCTTGGCGCGCCGATTCTCTTTAATACGTTCTACGTGCAAGAAAAAGAAGATTACCAAAAAACGGTGGTCCACTTCATTGGCACCAATATTCTGACCGTCCCCATCGCCCAGCAGCTGACCAAGGGATTCTACGACATTACGCTCTATACTGATGATGCGACTCGGTATAAGACCTACAATTCGGAGACCAATGTGCGTTTCCTCGACGAATTCACCGCGGCTAAGCTGCAAGCAGCGGATGCTTTCCAGGCTGATATTGTCGTGTTGGGCTATTTTGACCACGACAAGAATTACCAGCTGGCGCAATGGGCGATTGCTGCCAAGGTGCCGCGGATCATCGCCCGGTTTGAAAATAAGGATATCCAGAGCAGCGAGTATGATGAGCTGACCGCCCAAGGGGTCGAGATATTCAATACATTAGAGGCCAATATTTCGCTGTTGCGGGCGCTGATCGAATCGCCGGCGACGGTGCGGATTCTGTCCGATACCACGGCCGGAATTTATGAAATCGTGGTTCGTAACCGGCGGTTCACTGGGATGCAGCTTAAGAATCTGCCGTTTATTGATGAGATCACGGTCAGTCAGATTTATCGGGATCACGAGTTTATTGCGCCCCACGGGGATACCCAGATTCAGTTGGGCGATCACATTATCTTTACGGGCGACAAAGAAGCCGTCGGGGATATCCGGCGGCAGGTAGAGTTGTTGAATTGATGGTTACAGCGTCATCGCATAGCCATTTTGCAAGATCTGATGCACCCGGGCATACCCGGTTTGCTGATAATTCAGCGTAATCATCTGGCGGAAACGAAAACTCTGATTCGCTAAGGGCTGGTCCGTCGGCCTGGCGCTGCCGTTTTGGGTGGTCAGGGCGGTGATGTCGCTGAGGTGCGGGCTTTGACTGGGGGAGTTGTAAAGGGAATAGAACCAGACATTGCCGTTATCGACTCGGGCGACAAACATGTTGGCGGTCGTATTGCTGGACGGTGTGTGACTGTTGAAAACATACAGCGGCTGGCCGTTGTTGGGGATGATGTGGTAGTAATAGTCTGAACCGGCGGTACCCCGGTCAAATAGAGTGGCCGGGTCTTCGCCCTCCATTGCCCAATAGGCCATAAAGATCAGCGTGGCCCGATCCGCATCGCTCAGTTTTTGCGCCACACTCAGCGGCGCGTCTTTCGCCGCTTGCAAGGCCCCCAATGGTGTATGGGGGTCTTGTTTTGGTGCCGGATTATTAGTGTCGGTGCTGCTTGCCGCGGACTGCTGACTGGATGCGGACGATGCGGATGACTGGGCCGTCGTTTGGCTGGTATCGGCGGTAGTGTCCGCATCCGCCGGGTAGAGGTTGAACTGACTGGCCAGGGCCACCGTCAGGGCGCCGATCATGATCAGGACCAGCTGCACTTGCCGCGTGGTGTCCATCTTCACCCGCAATTCACGGGGCGTGGTGTAAACATCCCGCATCTGACCGGTATCTTCGGCGTCTTGAATGGTGTGCAGCGCCTTGATCGTGTACCAGCGCAGACCGCTGGCTAACAGGGCGCTGCCGGCCAAAATCCAGACCGCTGTGTTTCGTTCCGCGGTTTCAGTCGTGAAGAAATCAGAAAGAAAATCAGCCGCACCGGCCGGGATAACATCCGCGACGGCTAGCTGCGCCGCCGCGGTCCATAATAGGGCCGCCCCAGCGATGACGGTGAGGATGATCGTGACAATGCGAATCAACCCCAGCGGGGGATTGCTGCGGTATAAGGTTTTCAAATAGAAGCGGCGCGCCCCTTTGATCTTGGCCGCGTTCTGGGTGACATGGGCTTGCAGCTGCCGGTCCACGGCTTGGCTTTCTAAATACCGTAGCCGGCCGGCGAGGATGAGGATGAGGAGCAATAGGATGAGGGTGATGATCAAAGCAGCCATAAAAAACCTCCGATATCAGTGAATGGGGGCTATTATACCAGAAAACAAAATCGGCGGCGCCGGGCTGGCGACCGACAAAAAACTGCCCCCGTTAGGAGACAGTCAGTAATCCGTTTGATTATTTCTGTTTAAACTGATCCAATGCCGTATTGTGGTGCACGATATCGCTGAACCGCGCCTCGCCGTCCACGGCATCAACGGCCTTCTGCAACCGGCGCAGGGAGGCTTTGACCATGGGCAGATCCACCAAATCGTCGGTCGCCTTGACCAGTTCCACTTCGTCGGCCACGGAATCCTTCAACGGCCGTGGATTGCTTTCGTCCAAGGCCCGCTTCACCACTGGTTGTAACGGCCCGCGCTGGAGCAGATCCAGGGTGATATCGTAGTCGATGCCGTAAGCGTCAGCCAGGTCCAGGGTTTCCCGCAGCCCAGCTTCGGCGGCCATGATGGCCACATTGGTGATCAATTTCAGCTTGGCGCCATTGCCCGATGGCCCAACGTAGCGAACGGTGCCAAAGACTGATAGAATCGATTGAACTTGATCAAAGACGGCCTGGTCACCGCCAACGATCAGCACCAGCGAGCCTTCCCGGGCATAGCGGACGCCGCCGATGATTGGGGCGTCGAGTAAATGGGTATCAGCCGGCAGCGCCTTGCTGATGGTCGCAATCTTTTCTGGATCCAGTGTCGATGTCACGATCAATGTACTGCCAGGCTGCAAAAAGTCGGTGATGCCTTTTTCGGCACCATGGCCGACATGCAGCGCCGGGACGTCGTCGGACATGACGGACGTAATGATGACCGGAGAAGCCTGAACCGCCTCGGCCAGTGATGTCGCGGCGATGACGTGTTCCCCGGTCAGCGCCGCTGTTTTTTGCGGCTCTTTATCCCAAATGACGACGTCATAACCGGCCGCCGCCAGGTGCGGGATCATTTCAGAACCCATAAAACCAACCCCAATAAATGTCACTTTCATTGTCAATCACTCCTCTGCTTTACCGGATACGCGGGTCAAACTGACCGTCAGCACATTATCGGCGGTGGTGTTGTAATCCGCCAGAATACCCTTCACGACGCCCTGGGAGGGCCCGTGGGTCGCGGTAGTTTCCTCGTAATTTTGAATCCAGGTGCTGACGGCGTTAAAGCCGAATTCAAAGCCTTCAAAGACTTGCATGTAGGCCGATGACCGCGGATTCGTCGTGATGATCGTGATCTTGGTGACGCGCCCCTGGGCGATCGTCATGGTTAACGTGATCAAACCATCGTCGAAGAAAGTCACGGTGCCGTCCTGCGCGGTCGGCGGCAGCTGGTAAGCCGCCAAGCGCATGTTTTGGTTGTAAACGCGTTGTACATAAGCGTAACTGCCTAAATCCCCCTGCATCGGTCGCACTGCTTTCTAAAATGTACTCAATTGTATACATGTCCGGTCTATGGTGGCACTTTAGATTTAGATCATTAAGAGTACATTGTGTTTAGTCAATTCCGTAATTGCCGGCACCCCCGTCTGATTGGGATCAGACGAGTATGGCGCATAACAGTGCCGACTAGAAATCATCTCTGAACGGTTTCCCATTCCGGCGTAAGCCCCGCCGCATACTGAATCAAATTTTGCACAGCGTTATCGTCTCGGTCAATGACAAGACCGCACTCGTAACAGCGATACACGTCATGCTGGTGATAAATGCTGTCGCCTTGGAGCGTCATCTTGCCGCCATAGCTTTCCTTGGCTTTGATGTAGCCGCAGTTTGAACAGCGCTGCGTTGATGGAAAGAAACGATTGGCGATTACCAGGTGACGATGGTGCCAGGCTGCCTTGTACTCGATTGCCGTGCGTAAGCGGCGAAAGAGACCGCGCTGAAGACTTTTGACTTTTTTATCGTCCATCATCATCCCGTGGACATCCAGATCCTCTATACAAGGAACGGGATAATTCTTGATGATCCTGTGGCTGAATTTGTGAATCAGATCATCCTGCAACGCGTGCACCTGCTCATAGGCGCGATTCATCTTCGCCGTGATCCGCTGATAGGTCTTGGACCGATAGTCGCTGGGGTTTCTCCGGCGTTTTCGGTTCAGACACTTTTGGTAATACTTGATTCGTTGATGCAATACTGCCATGCGTGGTGTGAAGGTGTTGACGTCCCCGCCGTTCCAACGGATATGGCCCACGTTCACATCAATGCCGACGATGTCCCAGCAGTCATAGAAAGCCGGGCGCGGGGTATCTTCAACCAATACGTTGACACTGGCGTAGAACTTTTTTCCGCGCTTGGTTATCGTCACGGTTTTGATCTCGCCAGTAAAACGTAAAGTCTCCGCCATTTTGATAGTGCTGAACCGATGGCTGGCTGCATGCGGCCGATCCAAGGTCAGGTGCTTGCCAGTAATGACCGCCCGATCCGTTGTAAAGCTCTGTTTAGGATCCCACTTATGATGGAATTTAGGCTTGTGAGCATCAGGCATAGCGGGATTGAAGAAGTTCTGCCAGGCCTGATGCAGCCGATGGACTGCAGTTTGGAGCACCCGTGCTGAAAATTGATGCTGCCAGTCGGTTTTGTTCTTCACCAGCTCGTCGCGGACTTTGTATTCGCTGGGGCGCCGCTTCTTGTCCGCCATGGCTAACGACGCGTCGTACATGTCGTTCCATGCGGCCAAGCCTTTGTTCCAGCAAAAGCGGTTGTAGTCCATCAACTCGGCAATGACCGTAGTCATCTCGGCGTTGGGATAGATCCGGATCTTGTGTGTTTTGATTGGCATTCGATTCACCTCCTTATATTTCAAGGATACCGAATCGAATGTGTGTTTGTCTCCTTCCGCGCTCAGCTAAGTTGAATCAAGATTCGTCCAGAAAAGCTGTACTATGTGATAAAAAATGTTCAGGAACTTGATGGCCTTTGATTATCGATGCTTACATTTGACCCTAAAATTAGCAATCATTCCGAACCTCCCTTTTTATTGAACTGCAGTGTTCCTGCCGTTAGCCGCCCAGCGCAAAAGGCGCCACTGGTGTCAGTTTACAATTTCTAGGAGAAAAGAAGAACAAATCAGCTCATGGGAGCCGACCAAGTGTTTTCCGTTCACAGTGACTGTTTGCTACGGTACATTAAGTCAATAAAGCGAGGTGATGAGGGTGTCATTGCGTGACCCGTTGGACGAAGCCACTTTGCCGGCGCACAAACAAATCCGGGACGGCGAATTTGACGAATTTGCGGATCTGGAAGAATTCCGCAAGGATTTATACTCTGCGAGTAATCAAGTGCAACAGAGCCAGAAGTAGAAAAATTCGGACACAACAAAGGCGGGCCGCTTAGCCCGCCTTTAGTGATTCTGCTTAGATTAATCAGTCGTGTCCCGGTTGCGCCGCCGTGCGATCAGGCTTACCACACCCATTAGGCCAATCAGAGAAAGGCCAATAACGCTCATCAGTCTGCTATCTGTGCGGCTTTCGTCGGTTTGCGGCAGTTTGCCTTTGCTAGCGGCCGCGTGTGCAACCTGCTGAATCGTGCCGGTACCGGCAGTTTCCCCCGGCTTGCCCGGTTGCTTGCCCGCTGGCGGGTTCCCTTGGCCTGGGATATTATCCGATTCATCCGGCTTGGTCTCTGGCTGCCCAGGTTGACTCGGATTCCCGCCCGGCTTGCCCGGCTGTTCTGGTTTGCCACCTGGTTGGTCTGGCTTGCCACCGGGTTGGTCAGGGTTTCCGCCTGGTTGATCTGGGTTTCCGCCCGGCTGATCTGGATTACCACCAGGTTGATCCGGATCTTTCACTTTCGTGTACACGATCGTATCCGTGGTCGTGATCGTGCCATCGGCATTAATATGCGCAGTGAAGTGCGCCTTATCTGCGGTATAACCCGGCACGACCGGGGTGGCGACCTGCACATCGCTGCCCACGCGGCCACTGACGTTGTGCACGGTCTTGTCGCCCAGGTTGGTCTTAACGGTCACGTCCCCGGTCACATCATTGGGTGAGTAGGTGACAAAGCCTTTGCCGCCCTGACTGCCATCAATGACGGTGATTGTTCCGTTTGGGTTCACGGTGGCGTCGACGGTCGTCTTGTCCGCCGTGTAGCCTGGCTTAACGGGGACTGTCACTTTGACCGTCTCGCCGGTTTTGCCGGTCACGTTCGGCACGATCTGATCACCCATGTTGGAGTGAATCAGCACATCACCGGTGACGGTATTAGGGGTATACGTGACGCTTTCGTCAGTTGTGGCAGTCGTGCCGTCGGCGCTGATATGCACCGTCACGGTTTCCTTATCCGCTGTATACCCTTCAACCGCCGGCACCTTGCCCTGGACGGTTTCGCCGCTGCGGCCAACGACCTCAATAGTCTTGTCGCCTAAATTGGTCGGTACGGTGACGGGCAGGGTGACTTGATTCGCTGTGTAAGTGACATACCCGGCACCATTGACAGCCCCATCCAGTACGGTGATGGTACCGTCCGCGTTGACGTGGGCTTTGACGGTTTGTTTATCCGCTGTATAGCCGGGCAACTCTGGAACGTTGACATCAATATCCGTGCCGACGGTGCCCTTGACGCCGTTCACTACTTGCGGGCCCTTATTGGAGGGAATGGTTACGTTGGCTAAAACCGCGTTAGGTGTATACGTGATCTTATCTTGCGTGGTGATCGTCCCGTCCGCATTAATGTGAGCGGTGAAATGATCCTTGTCCGGGGTGTACCCCTGTACAGCTGGGGTGGGCACTTGCACATCACTATTGACGGTGCCCTTGATGTCCGGCACTGTTTTATCGCCAAGATTGGTCGGTACGGTTACTGGGCCAGTGATCTCATTCGGTGTGTAGGTAACATATCCTTGGCCGCCTTGGTCACCGTCAATGACCGTGATGGTACCATCGGCGTTGACGTGGGCTTTGACGGTTTGCTTATCGGCTGTATAGCCGGCAACTGGCGGCACCGGAACATCAATATCTGTCCCGACTTGGCCTTTGACGTCTTTGACGGTGTAGTCACCCAAATTGGAATGAATCGTCACCGGCGCGGTTGCTTCATTGACCGTATACGTGACCGTTTCGGTTTGATCAGTCGGTTCAGTGGTACTGGCGGTTAGCGCTTCAGTAAAGACTTTGGTCTTATCCGCAACATAACCGTCAATGGTCGGTACATCAGTGGCAACGCTGGCCGTTCCGGGGGTCCAGGTTTGCGTGCCGGCCACGTTATTGATGGTGTGCGTCCAGGTGACAGTTTTGACGATCGGTTGCGGGGTTGCCGTACCCGCACCTTTGAAGGTCACGGTATACGTGACATCCTTAGTGGTCGTTTCGCTGGTCGGGCTGACCACGGCATAATACGTAGCGCCGGTTGCGTTGCCCTGGGCGTCTTTGCTGGTATCAGTGTATTGCAAAGTGGTCGGATCGACTGGTTTCCCAGCAGTATCGACAATTTGGGTAATATAATGGTCAGAGTCAACAGCTTGGCCAGTTTTGAAAGGCGTCGCAGTGTAATTGCTGCCGACCATACCGGTGGTCGACTGGTCGTACTTGCCATCCGCATAACTGGTCAGTTTGCCATCAGTGCCTTTGGTGACGACCTGCCACTTTTCGGTCACTTGGCGAACTAGGGTGGCCGTCAGGGGGATCTCTTCGTCTGTCTTGATTGGTTTGCCGTCCGCACCATAAACTGTGGCGCTGGCCGGGAACGAGTAGCTCTTGCCGACGACGGAGTCCTTGAGCTGGTCATCATCCAACTTTATGTTGGAGGTGACAGTCACAGCGGATTTAGCACCCACCGCAATGCGTTCAATTTGGATGCTGGCGGCTTTGTCATAGGTTGTTTTTTTGCCATCGGCATCCAAATAGGTGATTTGTGCGGTACTGGTGATGTCGTTTTTGGTTGCGTCATCAATAATCTTAATCGGTTCCGTTAAATGCACGTGCTGACCGTTTTTATCCCCCAGGGTCAGGGACGAATCGATCGTGACGGTGTTCGTGGTACCGTTGTAAAGATTATGCGTGACCACTGCGGTGGGCTTGGCCACATTGATTTTGCCTGTATGGGACATTGCGTTGTCGGCAGAACCCTGAATACCCGCACTCTGGACGAAGTCTGAGGAGGCGGCGGTTTTGATGGTGAAGGTTTGATTTGTAGAAGAATTATGGTAGAAATTACCATTGTTCCAGTCATCCTGGAAGGAAGTACCGCGGGTTAACTGGGTCCCGTTAGCGCGGAATATTGAAGCATCCGGTCGGAAACCAAAATCCCATATAGAGGATGAGATCTGGGTGTTGGGAGCTAACCCACTATTCACGATGACTGGAATACCCTGGGCAGTCGTACCGGTACCTGTGAATTTAAGATGATTGATGTAAAGGACAGTGTCCCCATTTTTATCGACAAAAGATTGGACTTGCAGATCTGGATTATTCCATGCTTTGCGTAATGCGTCCACGCCGGCAAAAGTCGTATACTTTGGAATGCGTACATAGACTCCGAAAGCATCCGGATTGGCGGCTAAATACGTATTGTACGCGGCAGCGTTTTGGCCGCCTACCAGAGTTGACGTTTGGCCAGCATTCCCGGCGCTAATGGCCAGACTCTCCATGCTATTACGCAATGCAATTTGATCACCAGCATTGGCGACACCGGCCGACAAATCGTTCCAGGAAGTACCATTTTTTAGAGTGCCCCAGCCATAGCCGGGACCCGTCGCGTTCTCATTGAAGAGTATGCGGGGTACGGAGTCATAGTTGATGGTCTGCCATGAGCTAGTTGGCATGCCGAGGACTTTATCGCCATTTTTCTGGGTAGTCTGGAATCGGTATTGGACTGTTTGGGGCTGATCGGAATAAAACTCAGCATGGAATGAGAGCCGATGGGCAACATCCATACCTGTGACCGTTCCCACCGAACCCGCTGGCCGAACTTCGTCCACACTCCGGACCACGACGTTAAGCACTGGATCAGCCTGTGAACCGATCGTCGTCACATAATTTGTTTTGCCAGAGACGATCTTTTGGACGTCTGTTTTACCGCTTGATGTGGTAAAGATAAGCTCCACATTGTCAGTAAAGCCGATGCTCTTCCAATAACTGGGGTCGCTCACATTGGTGACGCTAGTCAAATTCATACTGTTTTTAATCGTTGGATTAATTGTCAGTTGCGCTTCAGGATGGCCTTGATAATCGTAGTTACTCGTATCCAGTACGCTGCCCCAGAAAACCGATGAGGTATCTGCTAATGGGTCTTTGGTAAATGACGGCAAGTAGGAATTACCGTTACCAGCGCTATCACGGGCGAAACTAGCAGACGAGTCCATAGTCGTTTTTCCAACAAAAGGTTGGTAAGAAAACGCATTTTTAGAGTTGACCGCATACTGGTAAGTCTGGCCGTTGATTGCAGTACTGACTGCGGCGGTCAACGGCAATGTCTTGCCTGTCCCCACATCGCCATCGTATTCACTGACAATTTTAAAGAAGCCGCTCTTAAAAATTGAGCCAGCCCCGTCTCTTAATGGCGTACCAGCCGCAAACGTGAAGGTATACTGATTACCTGATTGGGAGACTGTATACGGCGCATCGGCGATCGTTTTTTCGGCACTGATGACTTTTACTCCGGCCGGCAAGGTGATCGTCACGGTGGTTGGCGCGGTGAAGACATCGTAGCCTTGCCAGTTTTTTAGGTAATCTTTGGTATATGAAAAACGATCCGCAAAAGTCTGCCAATTAATCTTTGTAACGGCTTGTTGTTTATAGGTGCCGGTTGAAGGATCTACGATTGCGCCTATATTTTGATTATCAAAAATTGCCCAACCATTTGAAGGTATGGCCGGCTGATTTGGCTTCTTATTGAAGGTGGTGGTCATTTGGCTGGCAGTTTGCCCATTCACCTGTAAAAGAACGGGAATGTCCGTTGACGGCTTACCATCACTAAGAAACTTTGAGCTTCCATTTGTCGTGTAGTTGGTGACATTCACTGAATAGTAAACGGAAGTGCTCACCGTGGAATCGCTGGTCATGGTGATTGTCAAGGCATCGTACGCGACACCATTCACGGTGGTTGAAGTGGTCTCAGTAGGTACTGTGCCAGAAGATATTGATCCCATTTTTAGAAACTTCAAGGTGCCCGCTGGAATGAGCAGCTGAATCTTGTCGCCTTTTTTAAAAGAGCCCGAGAGGCTGTAAACGAGCGGATTGTTTAAGTTGCTGTCATCTGTAACCGTCGGCCCGGTCACCGTGGCCGAAGAGGTGGGCGCTGGCTGATCATTTGCTGCCGGTTCAGCTGCTGCCGCAGTGGATGTGTCGGCCTTGGGGCTTTGGCCAGTGGTATTGGCTGATGCTGGTGCGGCGGCAGACTGATCAGCCGCCGGTTCAGTAGTTTTGTCAGTAGTTGCCGCCTGGTCTGGCGGCGTATTTTGGGTCGTGGTGATTGGCGCGGCATCCGTGTCCGCCGCCACTGATTGCGGCGTGCGCGCCGCACCCGCAATCAACAATGCCCCTGCGGCCGCGGCTACCCAAAACTTCCCTGCTTTGTAAAGTCGTTTGAGACCTGGACGATTTTTAAGCATATAAAACATTTCCCCCTAAATAAAGATTCAACATACTGTCCGCCAAATAGTGTCCCCATCAACACTGGCAGCTGATCGCTGAAACGACCGGTGCCCGTCCGGCCGTATAGCATCGGCCGATTATTTTGGATACATGGTCACTATAGCATATTGGCTATGGCAGAGGCTTGGAAGAAGATTCAAACCGTCAAAAAAAGTCTCACCGGGCTTTTGTACTCCGATGGGACCAGTGCTCAGCATTGTTTCTTATCCATGCGCAGGCCAACAAAAAATCGCACAGAGCCATTAAAGGCCTGTGCGATTACTATTAGTGGGTGGCCAGGGGAAACGTAACTGTTTCATTTGAAACCCCGTAACCATGCGCCATAGAAGCACTATCAACCCGTGCGCAAAACGTCGTGGTTTTCTCTGTGGTTTTCTTTCACTGAGCGTTCATATATTCTTCCAGTTTGGCGGTTGCCTCTGATTCCTGCTGTGCACTCACGTGGGCATAAATGCCGAGCGTGATCGTTGGGTCAGTGTGGCCGACAAGTTTCTGGACGGACGTAACTGGCACGCCAGCGATGAGTAAGTTGGAAATGAAGCTGTGCCGGAAACCATGCACTGTGATCCGCGGGGTAAGATCGTTATCCGTTTGGATTTTATGCAGCCGTTTGGCTGGCGTATTCAGTGAGTGGTAGCCGTTCTTGCTATTGGAGAAGACAAGTTGGTGTGGGGCCAGCGTGTTGATCCCCAGTTGAAAGAAATGTTGCTGCTGCATACGATGCCAGTGCTGCAAGTAAGACATGGTTTGCTTGTCTACTGGAATTGTGCGGCGCCCGGCCCGTGTCTTGGGCGCTTGGACAATCTGGCGCCCGCGCTTGCCTTGGGTAAGTGTCTTGTTGATACGGACCGTATCGTGCTCAAAGTCCACGTCTTGCCATTCCAGTGCCAGCAGTTCGCCACGCCGGACGCCGGTGTAAGCCAGCACCCGGAACATGATGAAGACGTCGAAGTGGGCCGCTTTATCAATGCAGGTGAAGAACTGGTTCATTTGGTCCTTGGTCCAAAAGTTTTCCGGCTTATCGCCGGCAATGTCTTCATGCCTTGGTAGTACCACGGCCTTAGCGGGGTTCTTGTTCATATAGCCTTGCCGCACGGCATAGTCCATAACTGATTCAACGTAATTGAACCAGCGCTTGTAATTGGCTGTCGTGGCTTCATACCACGTCTTGACGGCCTTTTGAACGTCCCTGGTGGTGATGGTGGCGATCCGTTTATCACCAAAAGCTGGCAGAATGTGGTTGTTGAACATGCCCACTGTGCGTGCCCAGGTGGATTCTCTTACTGTATTGATGTAGTTGCCATACCACTCCTTGTAAACGTCCTTGAAAAAGATGGGCGTTGGTTTATTTTCTTCCAAGTCACCGTTGCTAATAGCCAGTTCAAGTCTGGCCGCCACAATGGTGGCTTCTTTTTTTGTCTTGAATCCGCGACGGACCTTGTATTTCTTTTTGCCTGTCTGTGGATCATTACCAGCAAAGACCTGGACGCGCCAGAGTTCTTTGCCGTCTTTCGTTGGGTACTGTCTGATTGATGCCATCGTAATTCCTCCATATCCGTGCTGCGGGTGGGCGGCCTTGGATTGGAGAAGAAGATTAGAATGGCAAATCCCACCACGTAATAATAATTTTTGGTGTTTCTAGTGGGTCGGGGCTATATGCGTCATTGAGTGTCAAGCTAAAAATATAATGCAACCTTTTCCAGTCCGGTATAAAGTCACCAAGAGTCTGAGAAAGAACAGCATCCTTTATGTTGCTAGTCAATTTGTCTTTAACTGATGAGTACAATTGTTTTGCAAATAAGGATCTGAAACCTGTGTTTAGTTGTTCATTCCACATGTGGTTGAAATCACCAGACTGTCTTTTGTACGTGTCTTCATCAGATGAGTGCCCTAAAAGGATACTTATTGGTATATCAATGTTATCGTGTTCAGACTCATCATCACCGACGATTGATGGAATGGTTACGTCGTGTGCAAGACGAATGGTCAAGTCAAAAGTTTTTTCTGATTTTCCCGTTTCCTCACTTATTGAAGTCTTTTTCAGAAACGCATCTTGGTCAAACCTTTGGATTACAATACTTCCCAAAAATAAAGTATTGGTAGGGTCGTGCTGGTTATATTTATTTTCGATAGCCGGTAGATCCATGTCCATCGAAAATTCCAAATCAAATGGAACAAAATCAAAAAGATCGCCAGTATCTATGCCCAGGTATTGGCAAAGGGTGTTCATTGTTTCGACCTGGACGCCCTTGAAATCATTTTGGTTTAGGGCAGTCAAGGTTGTTCTTGAAATTCCTGTGTCAGTAGCGACTCTCGTAATTCGTAATTGACGTTGTGCGAGTAACACAGCGAGGTTCGACATTAGCATTAATATTCACTCCTAAATTCCGATGATAAGGTAATTGTACAGCACGCTGAACATTTTTGCGAGATATAGCGATCCTTTGCTTGCTTTATTGTGCGACAATGAGTATCATAGTTCATGAAAAGTGTTCAGAACCCTGAACATTTTATCCTGTTGTATTAGAGGAGGACCAAAAATGGAGACATTTCGTGCAGATATCGTGCTCACAGAAGATTTCCGGAAAGAACTGCGTAAACAAGTTCACCAGGAAGTTGAGCAGGCATTCAAAGAAAAGGTACGGAACCCCTCAGCGGATACCGAATACTTAAAACTTGGCCAGGCAGCAGCGTACGCCAACATTTCCCGCAACACTCTTGCTAAATGGATAAGAAATGGTCTGAAAGTGACCGTGGTCAATGGGACCAAGCGGATCCGCCGCGAAGATGCTGATAAGTTCATGATGGCACACAAAATTTAAGCCACCGGGTGGGCGGCCTTGGATTGGAAAAGAAAGTAGACTTACCGCCGTTCGGTGGTAGGCCCAGAAAGGAATAAAAACTATGGACAAAATTGTATTTTTGGATCGACCGACTCTGGACGCAAATACGTTCACGACAAGCGAGGTCATTGCACGGTATGCAGGTATCAACCGGGAATCAGTTGACCGCACAATTCGGGAGCAAAAGACGCGATTAGAACATCATGGAGTTCTCGGATTTAAAATCCGTAAACCTCCAAAGGGGTCATCGGGTGGTGCACCCCAAAAAATTTATCAATTGAATGAAGCGCAAGCCACTTTGCTTATCACATTTTTGAAGAACACTGACCGTGTTGCGGATTTCAAAGATGAATTGGTTCATCAATTTTATGCGATGCGTAGTGAACTGATGAAACGGCAGACACTACGGGAAATTGAGAAGCCGGTGCGTCGGTCCCTGACTGACGCCATACAGGCATGGCCATATTGCAATAAATGGAGCTATAAGGCGATTACAGACCTATCCTGCAAGACCGTCACTGGCATGAGTACAAAACAGTACAAGGCAATGAAAGGCGTTCCTAAGAGCGTCACTGGCCCAGACATTTATTCTGCTGATGATCTGGCTCACTATCGGGCGCTAGAAAGCAAAGTGATCGTCTTACTGGACCTGGGCTTCTCGTACGACCAGTTAAAGTCGGCTATCAGTGGTCAGCCGATCACGGTGACACTACCAGCAAGGGAGGCAGCACAATGATTATGATTGACTGGATCGTTACCCATGTGCCCACTGTGTGCGGCCTAGTCCTGGCATTCCTGCTGGGCATGATCATGTCCATGTATCTGTTTGCTGAACCAGTTGAGGAGGTGAAGACACGGCACACCAAGTGAATACCCCATACGGCTGGGAGTGGCCCGATTACATTGAAGCCGACGCCCATCTGGACAAGTATTTCAAGGCCCAGCACGACACGGTAGAACGGCGCGACTTGCTGCACGCCAAAGTGGACTTGAGTTCCCGGGAACTCAAGTCCAAACAAGAGAATACAAAAAAAGCCGCAGAGCACGGCAATGCTTAACGGCCAAGAGCATGTAAAGTAAATCTTCTTTACACTTATCATGCCCCTTTGGCTGCTAAAAATCAAGCAATGGAGGCAAATAATTATGGAAAAATTTGATACATCAAATTGCGGATACGAACTGTACAAGGCTAGTGGCTGTCTTAACGCCCTGAAAGACGAGCTTGACACGCTATACCAGTCTGTTTCTCCCTTCAACAAAAAGAGTACGCCGGAAAATGCCTTTTTATTGGCAATGGAAACAACCCGCCAATGGGAAACACTGATTTCTCTTGTCAAAACGGCAAACGACATTGTTGATGAACAGATTGATGATCTGGACATTGTACCAGAATCAGGTGATCACAATGACATTAAGCACGCTTGATTGGGCACTGGCTTACCAAAAGAGTGGGTTCGCTGTGTACCCGTTGGTACCCGGCGACCGGATCCCGTTGAAAGGATCACACGGATATAAGGACGCCACGAGAGACCCAGAGCGGGCCAAAGAATGGTGGGGGCAGCATCCTGCTTACAATATCGGCCTTTCATTGGTCGATAGGGGCATTCTGGTGCTTGATATTGACCGCGGACATTCAAGCGGAAGTGATGGTGTGGCTACGATTGCCGCACAGTATGAAAAAGGCATGGAGCGCCTGCCGGACGACACATATATTGAGCACACGCCGCGTGGTGGTTTGCATTACTTCCTATCATACCCCAAGGATCTGCATATCACGGCTAACACAAATCTTTTTGCCAGCAATGGAGAAGACACGGGAGTAGATTACAACGCGCTAGGTGTACCCGTATCGCCAAGCCAACGGTCTGGTGGCCAATATAAGCCAGTTGAGGGCCGCAAGCTGGCTGGAATCCGTGCCGCACCCAATTGGGTGTTGGCAGCCATTCAATCACAGAACCGTCCGAACGTCAATTTCGGCGCATTTGGACGACGCAAGACATGGGCTGGAAAACTGCTTGATGAAATGGTGATCGGGGCCGAGAGCGGTCAGCGAAACAGTTATCTGACAAAAGTAGCCGGCAAAATGTTTTTCACTGGTGCTGATCCCAAGACCGTGTACAACCTGCTGTTGGCAGCTAATGAGTTCATGGATGAGCCGCTGCCAGACCGGGAGGTAAACACCATATTCAAGTCAGTACTGAAACGAGAGGAGACAAAATATGCCCGCTAAAGATTTACCTGAAGATGTTAAAGAGAAGTCAAAAGTTGTTTCTATGCTGGCTGCCCATGAATTAGCTGGTTGGAAAAGCGGGTTGATCCTAAACAAAGATGGCTGGCCCAAGGCAAATTCAGTAGTTAATGCCCAGCTGTATATCGCCCACGACCCAGACTTGCAAAACGTGTTCTCGTACGATGATTTTGCCGACCGGGTCGTAAAAGCTAAACCAGTCCCGAAGTTGCACATGGCTGCGGGGTACTTGTCTGACGACGACACAGCTTTAGTGCGAGCACACATGGAAAAGGCCAACCATTTACTTTTTAGCAAAGACAACATTAACGATGCCATTGTAGTGGCCGCAAAAGCCAATGCGTACAATCCGGTTAAAAAACGTATTGAGTCTCAGCAATGGGACGGCAAATCACGAGCAGAGCAATACTTCATTGACTACCTTGGCGCTGAGGATACAGATTATACCCGGGCAATTACCCGTAAGTGGTTATCTGGAGCCGTTGCACGAGTATACCAGCCTGGTTGCAAGTTCGAGATCGTGCCAATCCTAGAAGGAAAGCAAGGAATTGGCAAGAGCACCGCAGCTTATGACCTATTCCCGGATAAGTTCAACGACAGCATGCAGTCATTAGGCAATGGTAAAGATGACTATCAGCTATTGAGTGGCAGCTGGATACTGGAAATTGCAGAGCTGTCTGCGCTAAAGAAGACTGAAATTGACCGAGTAAAGAACTTCATTTCAGCCAGGTTTGACAATTACCGGGCAAGTTATGGACGTAACAGTGCCCCGCACCCCCGCAAGTGTGTGTTCATTGGGACGACTAACCAGCAAGACTATTTGAAGGACGCAACTGGTGAGCGGCGTTTCTTCCCTATCAAGTGTGGTGTGCAGGAGCCTACAAAGAACGTATGGAAGCCGGATCCCAATGACATTTTGCAGATTCTGGCCGAGGTCAAAACATGGGTAGATCATGGAGAAGAAATATTTCTGGACAAAACAATGATGGCGACCGCCAAAAGTTACCAGGAAGACGCTGCTACAACCGATCCCATGAAAGAAGCCATTAATGACTATCTAGCCATGAAGGTCCCCAGCAATTGGGCTGATCTTAGCAATTCAGCAAAGCACAGCTATTTTCAGTCTGTTGAAGATCATGCCAAACCAGGGGATTGGCTTACAGGCCAGGCAGACATGACCCACTTAGAGCCTATTCGCAAAACCACGTCCAGAGAAATACTAGCTGTGGTATTTGATAGAACCACGGACAGATACTTGTCTGGCCGAACAAACTCAGATGCCAAGAAAATCAGGTTGATCATGGACAATATGCCTGACTGGAAAGTCAACCTGAATGTTGTCGTCAATGGTCGGAGAGCACGAGGATACGAAAGAAAATAAACAGATGTTTTATATATTAACGTGTGTATCGTGTGTATAGTGTGTAATCCCTTGTCTGGCAACGGATTAGAAAAAGCCAATAGTGTGTACTACCCGTGTAGTAGGTGTGTACCAAATAATTTACACGCGTCGCCTACACACGCATGTCACACGTTAGGCATGCCAGAAACCCTGTCAAATCAACATTCTACACGTCTACACACGATACACGCGTAAAACACAACAAACACTTGCTTAGGAAATAAAATCGAGATTGGAGCGATCAAATTGAAGAAGTATGCAGTATCCCGGCTGAACAAGGTGGCTGAGATTGGTAAGACAGTTAACCACAAGACTGGTGCTGGCATTAACGTTTCTACGTTTGAACCCACTGGCACACTGTTCTATGGCTCATATAACCGCACAGTGGCGCAAACTTATCAAATTACTGGCACAGATGTAGAAGACACCATAGCCATTGTTGTGCGACACACAGACACTTTGAACGACAGCATACTGGTGAGATTGGCCGGCATTGTATATGCTATCCAGTCAATTGCCTATGACGATGACATTCACGGATTTGATATCGTGACGTTGAAGAAAGAAAAAGGAGCAAACTGATAATGATGAAAGACATTTTTGATGTAGCAGGTACGCAACAAGAGATCAGCCGATTAGTGACGGCGTTTTTAATTATTAACGGAGCAAATGTGATCAGTTTTGCAATTCATGCGAAAGATCCAGAGCATGTGTGCGTGACAATCTGCTATGAGAAGAAGCAGGTGCAGCGTCGGTGATCATGAAACTATGTGACCATGCAGGTTGCCATGAGCTGGTGCCGTTCAATGTCAAGTATTGTGCCAAGCATGCTGGCGACTACAAGGCCAGAGCAGCGCCAGGCAACGCTGCATCATATCAGCATCGTAAAGAAATCAGCGGCAAACTGCAGAAATTCTATAAGTCGAAAGCCTGGGAACACCTGTCATACGACCACAGACTGAAGTACCCCATGTGCGAGTGGTGTCAGAAGAAGGGATTGCTTGTTCCCGCTGACGTTGTGGATCATATTATTCCTATCCGGGTTGATTGGACCAAGCGATTAGATGAAAGCAACCTTCAATCACTGTGCAACTCATGTCACTGGCAAAAATCGCAAGAAGACAAGAAAAGATACCATTTGCCAAAACTAGGTACCCCACCTGAATAACCGGGGCCTAGTTCAAAATCGACGGGGAGCACAACGCCAGCTTCGGATTTTGAAAAAATCTCGTGTCAATGGATTATTACGTGCAAAATGCACCTAAAAAATGTTATACTAATCAATGGATAATTGTATCGAATTAAACGAAAGGACTTGGCGAGATGCCTAGCAAAATTAAAAACATCGAGGATATTCGCGGGCATTTATCGCCCCGGAAGATTGCTAAACGGGCCAGCGAGCAGCAGGCCATGTTTGATTTCAAAGAGCTTACTGCCCAGCCCCCCGAGTGGCTTGATGATCTTGCGGTGAGCGAGTGGCAACGTATCGTGCCTTTGCTGAAAGCCGACGTGCCCATCAGTGAATTGGACGTGGCCATGCTGGCCAGTTACTGCCAGACATATAGCGACATTCAAAAAGCGGCTAAGCACATTCAAGATGAAGGTCCGGTCGTTGAAGCAGTGTCTGGTTCTATCAAGGTCAACCCGTATATGAACGTGAAGCGGAACGCCACTCAGGATTTGATGAAGCTGGCCGATGCTTTGGGCTTGTCAGTATACGGCCGATTGAAGATGCAGATCAAAGGCGACGTCAAGACGCCGGACGATCCGTTTGCCAAGCTGGTGAAGAATGAGTGAAGTATGTTGACGATGTGTTAGCGGGCAACATTGTTGCTGGCAGAAAAATCAAGCAAGCGTGCCGCCGTTTCAACAAGGACATTAAAGCCAGCAAGAAAGATTCATTCCCCTACTATTTCGACGAGGGTCATGCCCGCCGCGCAATTGAGTTTGTAGAGCTGATGCCGGCAAAAGATGGCAGCAAGCTCATCCTGGAACCATTTCAGAAGTGGATCCTGTCCGAACTGTTTGGTTGGCGCGATAAGCAGACTGGCAACCGGCGCTACACACAAGCATACATTTCAATGGCCCGCAAGAATGGTAAGAGCTTTTTGATGGCTGCCATCGGGGCCCTATATCTGCTCATGGAAAACAAACCGGCCCGCAGCCGTGAAATTGTGTTTACCGCAAACACGGCCAAGCAGGCCCACATGGCGTATGACATGATGGCCAGCGGGCTGCGCCAGGTATGCAATGTGTCGCCCTCACTGCGGCAGCGTCTGAAGATCAATCGAGACGAGATCCGCGACTTGGGCACAGACAGCAAAGCCGTTCCCTTAGCCAGTGATCTGCATGGGCTGGACGGGTACCAAAGCGACTTAGCCGTAATTGATGAATATGCCTTAGCCCGCAGCGATCAAATTTACAACGTACTGAAGTCCGGCCAGATCAATAGCGACAATAGTTTACTGGCAGTCATTTCAACTACTGGGCCGAGCCTGAACGGTCCCATGTTCAAAGAATACAAATTTATTAGCAAAGTCCTTACCGGCCGCGAAAAAGCGGACCGGTATTTTATTGCCGTTTGGGAGCAAGACGTAAAGGACGAAGTCTTCAAGCCAGAGACATGGGAAAAGTCGAACCCGCTGTTAGCTAACGAAGAGCGGGCTAAGACGATGATTCCCAGTCTCCAAGCCGACGTTGATCTGGCCAGCAAGCGAAACATGTTGCGGCCGCTGCTTATCAAGAATTTCAACATGTGGCAATCAGCCCGGGCCGATAGTTATATCAGCTTAGACGACTGGGACAAGGCGAAGACGGCACCCATTGAAACGGCCGGCGCTGATGTGTACATCGGGCTGGATCTGTCTAAGTCGAGCGACCTGACCTCAGTCAGCTGGCTGGTCCCCATGGCGGGATACTCCTATGCTGACTCGCATAGTTTCGTGGGTACTAAGTATGGGCTGGAAGAAAAAATCAAAAACGACGGGTTTGACTATATCGCTGGAGAACAGCGCGGCGAGTGCAGTATCACCAAACTGGAAAGTGGCATGATCGACTACGACGATGTACTGGCCTACGTATTGGCCATGATCGACAGAAACCAGTGGAATGTGCGGGCCATCTGCTACGATCCCTGGTCCTTCGGGTACCTGCTGCCAGAGTTTGAAAAACGAGATATGCCAATGGTTGAAGTACGGCAAGGGCAGCGTACTCTGTCGATCCCGACGGTGCGCTTTCGTGATGATCTGTTCAATGGCAAACTGAAGCACCCAGACAACCAACTGCTGGCCTATGCGGTTAACAACGCCATTCTGAAATACGATGCCAACAATAATCCCATTATTGATAAGGCGAAGAATGCCACCAAGATCGACCCCGTAGCCGCTCTGATGAATGCCTACACGGTGGCCATGGACAATTTAACTAATGAGAAAGCAGGCAAAGCCGACAATGCATTTTATGCAAGCGACAATTTCAGTTTTTAAGCAACATATAAATATCCAGACTGTACTGCTGGTAGCAGGCTTAGCACTTGTCGTTGCGGGTGTGTGGTGGCTGCTTGGCGGTCCCACTGGCCTAGTTGCGCTGGGAGTGGTCTGCATTGTGCTGGCCCTGATCATCAACTACAACAGATCATTTCACGTGAAACATTAAGGAGGTGACAACATGAGCTTTTTCCAAAATGATACTTCCCAGCCTCGCCAAGACGACAACAGCGAACCATTTCTCGATGCCTTGATCAGTATGACCAGCAATGACAGCGGCGTGTATGTGGGCGTTGGTGCCCTGCACAACAGCGACATATTTACGGCTGTGAAAGTTATTGCCAGTGACTTGGCAGCCAACCCTATCGAATACAGTGACAAGAAGCTGACAGTCTTACTTAATAAGGCACCCAACGACCACATGACTGCCTGGGCGTTCAAGTTTGCCCTGGCTGCTAACATGCTGCTGAACGGCAATGCCTTTGCCCTAATTGGCCGCAACAACAGTCAGCAAGTGAATGCTTTGGAGTTCGTTCCGAATAGCCAGATGGTGGTGAAACAGGACGATAGCACAGGCGTCGTGACCTACGAATACACGCCTACAGACGGCCCCACACAGCGTTTGCCAGCCAGTGAGGTATTACACTTCAAGTGCTTTACCCAGGACGGCTATACGGGGCTATCGCCGTTGTACGCCTTGCATGACGAAGTGGCTTTGCAGAAGTCGGGAAACGACTTGCTAAACGGCTTTTTCAAATCTGGTGTGCAAGGAACCGGCCTACTGAAAGTACACAAGTCGGACTTGGATGCGCCAGCCAAGGAAAACATCCGCCAAAAGTTCGAGCAGGCTAACAGCGGAACCAATGCGCTGAAGACCATTATTCTGGACGAGAACATGGATTACAGCCAGCTGCAAGTGAATACAGACGTATTGCAGCTGGTCAATTCTAACGATTGGACTACGAAGCAGATCGCTAAGGCGTTTGGCCTGCCACTGGATCGCTTAGGCGTTGAAAGTGAGCACTCCAATGCGATACAGAGCAACCTAATGTATTTGCAAAACACGCTGGTTCAATACTTCTCCTGCTTTACCAGCGAATTGGACGCCAAACTGTCCACAGGTGACAACCGGTTCAGCTTCAATACTGACAAGCTGTTTTCAGCGGACCCGGCCACCATGCAAAAACTGGCAATTGACGGTTTGCAGGGTGGTCTGCTCACCACCAATGAAGCCCGGGAAAAGATCGGTCTGCCACCAATCGCTGGTGGTGATGAGATCATGGCCAGTCTGAACTACACGCCACTGAGCAACTTGGTTGCTTATCAGGACGCCAAGAAAGGAAGTACACCACAAAATGAATAACGATGATGTTGAGAAACGGGTCACCCCTGAAGCGGCCCTGGACGCGGCTACGGCAGAGCCAGAGACACCCCCTGATGATTCTGCGGATACCGATAGCACAGACGCCGACAGCACTCCTAAGACGTTATCCGGGTATGCTGTGGTATTCAATACACCCAGCAAGGACTTAGGCGGGTTCGTGGAAGTGATTGATCCCCATGCCTTTGACAATGTAGATCTGTCCGATGTCTATATGGTATCGAACCATGATTTCAGCCAAGTACTGGCCAGCACCAAAGCCGGTACTCTGACCTTGAATGTGGATGACAAGGGGTTGCATTTCGATGCGACACTGCCAGACACAACCATTGCCGACGATGCCTATACGAATGTGCAGGCCGGGAACCTATCCGCCATGAGCTTCACATTTGTTGCAGCACCTGACGGTGACACTTTTACAAAGGACGACAGCGGCCAGGTGACCCGCACCATTAATCAAGTCAAGAGCCTGTTCGATGTATCGCTGGTGGCCATTCCTGCCTATGACGATACGAGTGTCGAAGCGTCTGACACTACTGTAGCACAGCGCAGTTACACCAATTGGCTGAAAAAAAACACAGAAAATCCTGAAAAGGGAAAGGAAGCTACTAACATGACCGAAAAAACAATTATTGACCCCGCCAAGACAACCGAATCCCGGGCGTATGAAGATTATATCCGCAGTATGGGCGAGAAACGGGACGGTTTAACGACAACCACTGCCGGCGCAGTCGTACCTAAAGAAGTAATCAATGATGTTTGGGACTTGAAGCAGTCCGACTATGATCTGGCTAAGTATGTCACAGTGAAGCAAGTAGGCACCCCCGTCGGTACTTACCCAATTGCCTTGGTGAACAACGGTACGCTGGCCACTAAAGCCGAGATGGACGACATCGGCGAGGTTGATGCGACCCTGTTCCGTGGTGTGGACTACAAGGTGCAGACCCGTGCGGGCAAGATCTATTTGTCTGATGAACTGGTCGAAGACAGTGAAGTGGATATTGTGGCCGAGGTCAAGAGCCAGCTAAAGAAGCTGGTGCAAAACACTAATAACAGCAATATTGTGGGCCTGATCACGGGCAAGGACGCTAACGGCAACGACAACTTCAAGCATATCGCCGGTACCACTCTGGACGACTTGAAGAGTACCTTCAATGTTGAATTGGATCCGGCGCTGTCCCTATCTGTGATCGTCAACCAAGACGCATTCAACTATCTGGACACGCTGAAGGACAGTGAAGGTCGCTATATTTTACAGCCTAATATCACTTCCCCGTCCGGCAAGCAGCTGTTTGGTGCCCCAGTAATCGTCATTTCGAATAAGGTGCTGCCGACTGCCAAGACAGGCACATACCGGATCCTAGTGGGCGACTTTAGTCAAGCAGTTTTCCTGGCCCAAAAGAATGAAGTAGATACCCAATGGGAACGGTTCGACAGTTACAGCCAGGGGCTGGCCGTGGTCGTACGGAACGACTACGAAGTAGTAGACCCTGACGCGGCTCGAATTGTTGACATTACACCGGTAGCAGCCACGCCAAAAGCATAATTAACCGCATAGAAACAAAGTGAGAGGGGATGGCGATTTGCCACCCCCTTTTTTGAAAGGAATGAGTACATGACAGTTACAACTGATGCAATTAAGAACAGCCTACGGCTTGAATCAGGCACCCAAGATGATGCCCTGATCACTGGTTATATTACGGCTGCCCAAGACTATGTGCGCAATGCTGTGGACAGTACAGCCACCACTGATCAAATGGAGCCATACAGCCAATTTGACATCGCCGTGGCCATGTTGACGGAGTTTTGGTACCAAAATCGTGGTGAAGTCGATACAGCCAGCCAAGAACTTCCCTTTTCGGTGATCAGCATGATTCAGCAGTTGCGTGGGCTGTTCACATCTAATAGTATCAATAACTAATAGATTATGGTATAGTTAAGCTAGTCCTAGGCAATAAGCGGGTAGATTCGTTTTAACCGACGCACAGCACAGCTAACTGGTGGCGCATTTTATAGACCAGAGGGTCAGTTACTTTCCTCTTTCCGTAATCCATGCGGTGTTAGATTGTTTGCAATAGCCTTTTCATGAAGCGGGCAGTGATGCCCGCTTTTTGTGTGCTGACAGGCCGTTTCCGATGCACGCCAGGTGAAGAGGACGGGTAAATATTGTCTGGATCAACTGAAGGCTGAATTTAAGGTCGTTCAGAACGACCAGAAAACAGGTCAATCAGATTGACTTGTTTCAATCCGCTATCGTTCAAAACGATAGTGAGCAAAGCCCTGTATATCAGTGCTGACAGGACGTTTCTGTTGCGCGCCCAGGGAAGAAGACGGGTGAATGACTGTCTGGATCAACTGGCAGCGGAATTTTTCCCCTGTGGGTGTCGCCATTTTTGGACATACCCAGTTCAGCACAAAAAATAGCCACCCCAAGATGAGGTGGCACACTTAGGAAAACTAGTTGTGGAGCTTGTCTTGCAATTGATCGCCAGCCTTGTCGATGCTCTTAGCTGCAAAAACCGTACCAGCAACAAGAACTCCGCCAACAATTAACGTACTAGCAACCATAAACTTAAACGCAGATTGTAAAACTTCCATGAAAGCAGCTCTCCTTTCACTTGTTTGACCTGCTAATGAAGAATGAAACAACAGCGACCACAATAATTGCGCCAATAATCGACGGAATTAAAGCCATGCCAGCCAACTGCGGTCCCCAATGGCCTAAAAGTGACTCACCAATAGCAGAACCAACTAAACCTGCTACGATATTGGCGATCCAGCCCATTGATTTACCATTGTTAGTTATTGCCCCAGCAATTGCACCAATCACTGCGCCAATGATCAAAGCCCAAAGCAAATGCATAAGCACACCTCATTCCATGAAGTAATCAGAGAAACTATCTAGGTACACTATCAACTATACGTTAACGGTTACTGCAATTGCAAACTTCAGTATAAAAAAGGCCGTTCCTGATTCAGACCAGAAACGGCAACCGCCCACCCGTAATGATATTTTATTTGTGGTTTTCCGTGGTTTTCTCGTGGTTTTCTTTCATTGTCAATTCATGCGAATCAATGACAATTCGGCCAAAAGAAAAACCAGTAACAACGCCGTTTTAACAACGTTTGCTACTGGTTGATAACGCAAAAATGGGTGGCCAGGGGATCGAACCCTGGACCCACGGATTAAGAGTCCGTTGCTCTGCCAGCTGAGCTAGCCACCCATGAAATGTCCCTGTCGCTCTCAACGACTTAAATATAATAGCACGAGAAAAGGGGGTCATGCAACCCCCTTTTACGGAAAAATGTCAGTAATGTTGACTTAGGGACGCTGGCTGTCCCTGTACTTACTTGTTATCCTGAATGATTTGCTCGGTTTGCTTCTGCAAGGCTGTCAAGGCAGTCTTCGCCGACTCACCCTTGCTGATGGTGGCGTCCACGGCTGCATACAGGTCGTTGCGGTACTCGTTGTAACCGACGAACGGGGTGGAGGAGAAGGCCTTCTCATATGCATCCACGGCCGCTTGATATTCGGGATTCTTCTTTAGAAAGGCCTGGTAGCTGGCGCTGGTCACGGCAGATTTCACCACGGGCACATAACCGGTCTTTTCACCCCAATCAGCTTGGACTTTGCTGCTCATTAGATATTTCATAAACTGCCAAGCCCCTTGCTGCTGTTTGGCGGACGCCCCTTTGAAAAGCCCTAGACCATTGTTGCCCAGCACGTTGCTTTCTTTGCCTTGGAAGCCGGGCATCAGCGCCGTACCCCAGTGCATGGTCTTGGGCGCCGTATTCTTCAATTGCTGGATCGTGGCGGAAGAACCGAAGCCGGCGAACATCTTGCCCTGAACGAAGGGCACGTTGAAGTAGACGTCGGTCCCGGCAGAAGCGGCCGTCTTGTCGTGGAGCATGGCGACAATGGCGTTACCGGCGGCTAGTGTCGCTGGCGTCGTCAAATTCACCTTCAGCTGCGGCGTGACCAGCCGGTTGCCGGCATCGTAGGCCAAGGTTTCAAGTTCAAAATCATAGGACTTGTTGAACCCCACCGTGGTGATGCCAGTACCCTTGAGCTTCTGGCTGATGGCGGCGAAGTCTTCCCAGTTCTTCGGGACGCTCAGTTTGTACTTATCTAAAATGTCTTTGTTGTAAAACATGATCCGAGTGCCGGTAGCAAAGGGCATGGTGTAATACTTGCCTTGGTACTTCAGGTTTTGCCGGATGCCGGGGTAGATATCGGCCAGTTCCTTATCGGTCAGTTTGTCGCTGCCCTTCAGCGCCACGTTGTCCAGCGGCAGGATGAAGCCGTTCTTTATGTACTCGGGCACCGTGATATCGGTGACCTGGCTCATGGTGGGCAAAGTTCGGGATTTGGCCGCCGCCAGCAGCTTCTTTTGGAGGTCGTCGTAACTCCCCTGGGACGTACCGACCACTTCGTATTGCTTCTGGCTCTTGTTGAAATCAGTGATGTAGGACTTCAACGCCTTTTCGTAGACCCCGTTCATCCGATACCAGAACGTGATCTTGGTCCGGCCGCTGCTGCTGGTTCCGCCGCCGGGGGTACTGGACGAACCGCTGCCGCCGCTGCATCCAGCCAGAATCACCGCTGCCGCCAAGGTCGCTGCCACTGTTAAGAACCGTCGTAACTTCATGCTTTTTCCTCCTCGTTAGTACATCGCTTCAACTACATCATCAGTATAAGATGCCGAACCGGCTTTGCAACGAAAAATGCCTCGCGTTACAGAAAACAGACAAACACGAAGAGACCGTTTTCAACAAGGCAAGCCCAACAGTTTGCCCCGCCCCGCTTCGTGACACTTTTGTAATATTGCCCAGAATTGTTATAATTGTTACAGGTCACTATTGCACGCACCATCAACCTCAAGGAGGTATTTGTTTCGCATGGCCAAAAAAATTCTCGTAGTAGACGATGAAAAACCAATTTCTGACATTCTGAAATTCAACTTGACCCAAGAAGGCTACGATGTCGACACCGCAGCCGATGGCGAGGAAGCCCTGGCCAAGGTAAAAAGTTATGAACCGGATCTGATTTTACTGGATCTGATGTTACCGAAAATCGACGGGCTGGAAGTGGCCCGCCAAGTGCGCAAGGACCGCGATACGCCGATTATTATGCTCACGGCGAAGGACTCGGAGATCGATAAGGTTCTGGGTTTGGAACTGGGGGCTGATGATTATGTCACCAAGCCGTTCTCTAACCGGGAACTGATTGCCCGGGTGAAGGCTAATTTGCGCCGCATCGATGCCACCAACAGTGCCCAAGAAGTCGATTCAGATAGTCCCCAAGAAATTACCGTGGGCGATCTGCAGATTTTGCCGGACGCTTATATTGCTAAGAAACGGGGCGAGAAGATCGAATTGACCCACCGGGAATTCGAACTCCTCTATTATTTAGCCCAGCATCTGGGTCAGGTGATGACCCGGGAGCACCTGTTACAAACCGTGTGGGGTTATGATTACTTCGGCGATGTGCGTACCGTCGATGTGACCGTTCGCCGCTTGCGGGAAAAAATCGAAGACAATCCAAGCAAACCGGAATGGCTGGTCACCCGCCGCGGCGTCGGCTATTTCCTGCGCCGGCCGGGGGATGAGTGATCGCCGTAAGGCGGGTCTAACCGCATGAACAAACGAATTAAATTATTTCAATCCATTCATTTTAAAATCGCCCTGGTTTTCGTCCTGCTGCTGGTTGTGACACTGGAAGTCATCGGGGCTTATTTTGTCGGCCAGTTGGAGGAGCAGAACGTCCAGTCCTTTGAAGACTCGATCCAGCTCCAAGCTTACGTCATGAACCAATTGTCGACGGCTTTGGTGGATAAAAACAGTACCCAGGCCAATCAGACGATCAAAGACGTTCTTAGCAACGTGAACAACAACAACATTTCTGAAATTCAAGTCGTGGACAATCGTGGCGTGATTCGCGGCACGAGCAACGTTAATGATCAAGACGCCGTGGGCCATCGCTCCACGGTTCCTGAAGTGAAGACTGGGATCTATCAGAACCGGAAGCTGGATCGGATCAGTTACGATGCCCGCAACCGGAGTTTTTATATTGCCATCACGCCGCTGTCGAATCCCACCGCGGAGAGCAACGCCACAGTGGGGGTCGTCTATGTGCGGGCCAATATGGAGGATGTCTTCTCCGGTATTCAAAAAATCGTCCAGATCTTCCTGGCGGCCTCGCTCACGGCAGCCGTTTTGGGGACTGTAATTGCCATTCTTATTTCCCGGGCAATAACCAAGCCCATTGATGATATGAAGAAACAAGCGATCCGCATGGCCCGAGGGGATTACTCCGGTCAGGTACGGATCTACGGCAATGACGAACTCGGCCAGCTGGCTGTGGCCGTCAACAACCTCTCTGTCCGGGTTGAGGAGGCCCAGGAAGCCTCGGAGGCGGAACGCCGGCGGCTGGACTCGGTCCTCAGTTACATGACGGACGGGGTCTTGGCCACCGACCGGCGGGGCAATGTCGTGATCATCAACGATACGGCCCAGGATTACCTGGATAAGTCCGAAGAAGATACCATCGGCCGCTCAATTCTGGATGTGCTGGATATCAGTGAAGACTACACTCTGCGGGATCTGCTCGAAAAGCAGCAGGAAATCATCCTAGATATGTCCGACAAGGGCAACAAGGACTTGATCTTGCACGCTTACTTCTCCCTCATCCAGCGAGAGACCGGGTTCATTTCCGGCTTGGTCTGCGTACTCCACGATGTCACCGAGCAGGAAAAGAACGAGCGCGAACAGCAGCAATTTGTTTCCAATGTGTCCCATGAATTACGCACGCCGCTGACCAGTCTGCGCAGTTATATTGAGGCCCTGAACGACGGCGCGTGGAAAGATCCTAGTATTGCGCCGAAGTTTCTGAAAGTGACTCAGAACGAAACCGACCGGATGATTCGGATGATCAATGATCTGCTCAGTCTGTCCCGGATCGATCGGGGAACGGCCAAGTTGAACTTGGAGTATGTCAATTTGAATGAGTTCTTGGCTTACATCATCAATCGGTTCGATATGATGATTCATTCTGATGAAGAGAACGCCGCCGGCTCTGGGGCACCCCAGAAGCACTATGTGATCAAGCGGAACTTCACGTCCCAAGATATCTGGCAGGAGATCGATACAGATAAGATGACGCAAGTGATCGACAACTTGATGAATAACGCCATCAAGTATTCACCCGATGGCGGGACGATCACCGTTCGGCTCTTCCGGTCCCGGGAACACGTCCTGATCAGCATCGCGGACCAGGGCCTGGGCATTCCCCGGGCAGATCTGGCCAAGGTCTTTGACCGCTTCTACCGGGTGGATAAAGCCCGTTCCCGACAGCAGGGCGGTACGGGTTTGGGCCTAGCCATTTCCAAGGAAATTGTGGAGGCCCACCGCGGCCGGATTTGGGTCAACAGTACTGAGGGCAGGGGCTCCACGTTCTATATTTCACTGCCGTATGAAGCCTACGATCCAGGAGGTGACTGGGATGACGAGACTGTCTAGTATTATCCTGCGGGTGGCCCTGATCATCGCAGTAGCGATCAGCTTCGTGCTGACCTACTTGATCATGGCCCATAACACCGCGTTCAATCGGCCCCAGGATGTGGTGAACGACAACGCCAATGCCGTGCAGAACAGCACCGTGCAGAGTCTAGGCGATGTGTACTTGCCGATTCGCGTCATTTATCATGATGATGTGACCGAGAAATTGGTGTATAACCGCAAGAATAACCTGATGGCTAATTTGCAGAAGCGCTTGGCCAAATGGAACATGACCACGATTGGGGTGGTCCAAAAACTGGACATGAAGGCCTATTTGGCCCGCCTCAATCAAAAAAACAGTATCATGATGATTTACCCGGACCGCATCACGTGGCGCTTGTTTGCGGATACGTTCAAACAGCCCAGTAAATTATCCGAGACGGATTTCGCTTTTGATCGGCTGATTGCGACACCCAAGGGCAACCGCTTAACCATCACCTTTTTGAACGATGACAACCAAACAATTCGCGAGACCACTATGGCTGGCAATTATACCGATCTGACCAGCCTGGTGCGGAGTGCTGATTTTACTGCGCAGTGCAAGTACGTGGCGTTAAACAACACTACGCAGCTGCTATTTACCAAGGCGTTCACGATGAACCCTTATAGCTACCTGGTGTCCTACACTCCGGACAACGAGTTCGTCAATAATCTGATGAGCGGGTCGGAAACGAGTAATATCGAGTCCAAATCATCTGGCGGTGATACCCAGTACATTTCAGGCAGTCAAAAATTGATCGTGCCCAAGAACGGTCATTTGGTGACCTATCAGAGCTACGGCCAAAAGGAAGTCAAGACGATGACCGCGAAGCTGGAGAATAGCTTTGAAACGTTGAAAAATGGCGGGATTTCCCTGCGCAATATCCGCTATTTCGGCTATGACGATAATACCGACACGGTCTCGTTTCGCAATTATGTAGAGGGCTTCCCGGTATTCCAGCAAACTGATAAAGGAGCGGCGCAAATCACACCGGGGGATTCCACTGGACTGTTGGAGGCACTCTTCGCTAATTCTAATTTGCAAGTGCCGGTACCCTCGGACCAAGCGGCAGTATCGGTGATTCCCACCGAGCAGGTGATCGATCAAATGGTACAGCGGGGCTTCAAACGCAAACGCATTGAACGAATCCAGCTGGGCTACCGGTGGCAGATGGATAAGGAAACCGACCAGGTCGTCGATTTGCTGCCGACGTATTACGTCCGCTACTATGGACAATGGCAGTCGTTTGGAACTTGGCTGAAAACTGACCCGGATACCGTTTCCGATACGTCACCGGCTGACCAAACCAGCGCTTCGGGCGAGTCGAATGATGCTGATCAAGCGAGTGCCAATACCAACAGCACGGCCATGGGGGTGAGATAAATGGACTTTCGCAAGATTGAAGGCATCTTTCTCATCGTGTTCATTGCGCTGGATATCTTCCTGTTCTTCTCCTTTCGCTCCAACCTGACCCAGGTCGGCTCGCGGACGACCTCCACTACCACGACCCCCACCAGCTTCGTGCGGGAGATGCAGGAGGATAATATCAGTGTGAATAAGCTGTCCACCAAGCGGGGCAGCGGCTATTATTTGGCCAGCCAGCCCAACGCCGCCCTGCAACAGAATTACCATCGGTTGACAGATCAGACGGTGTCTTTAGATTCAGCCCAAATGACGCTGATCAGCAAGCTCAATGATCCGTTCCGAGTCACCACAAAGAACCGGAACAGTGTCTTTCGGGACTGGCTGAAAACGAGCGGCAACGTTCTGTTTGCCGATCAGTACGAGTATGTTCCGGAAGTATCGGATACTACGCGGGCGGTTTATGCCCAAAAGGTGGACGGTCAGCTGCTCATGGACAGCCACGGCCAGCTGGTCTTCCAGATCCGCAATGGCTGGGTGACCGGTTATACCCAGACCTATATTGATCGGCTGTTAAAGCTGCAGGAAATGGATCAGACAAAGAGTGCCCAAGAGGCGGTGATGCTGCTGTATACGTATAGTGAAATCCCGTCCAATTCTCGTATTCTTTGGGAGAAGCTGGCCTATGGCTGGCTGCTGGACGCCAAAGGCAGTACGATTTACATCCCCGTGTGGTACGTGGGCATTGAGAACCGCAACACCAAGGTCGTCACTATCAAGCGGGTCAACGCCTTCACTGGCGCGGTATTGAAGAGCAATACGAATGATGCCACCAGCAGTACGACCAGCAGCTCATAATTCCGTCTGACAGGATATTATGTTATTCTGGGCAGAAAGCAAATCAAGATTTAGGGAGCGACATTCAGTGGGAAATTTACCAGGGTTGGATTATTTCAGGGTCAGTCCATTGGCCAGCAGTTCCACGGGGAACGTGACATATATTGAAACGCCCCAGCATAAGGTACTGGTGGATGCTGGACTGTCGGGTAAGAAAGTTGAGTTATTGATGGAAAGTATTGGCCGTACCCTGAAAGAGGTGGACAGTCTTTTCGTTACCCATGAACACAGCGACCACATTCGCGGCGTTGGGGTCTTGGCTCGCCGGTATCCGCAGATGAATATTTATACCAACGCGCAAACCTGGCAGGCCATGCTGCCGAAAATCGGTAAAGTGCCGGCGGCCCAGCGGCAGCTGTTCCCCATGGGGACGACGCTGTCCTTGGGTGATCTGGACGTCACCAGCTTCGGCGTTTCCCACGATGCCATTGCGCCGCAGTTCTATGAATTTCATCATTCAGGGGAATCCTTTGTGATCGTCACCGATACCGGCTACGTGCCTGAGCGGGTCGAAGGGGTGATCAAGGATGCCACCTGCTACTTATTTGAAGCCAACCACGACACCGAGATGCTGCGGGAAGGGATGTATCCCTGGCCGTTGAAGCAGCGCATCATGAGCGACTTAGGTCATTTGTCCAATGTGGACGGGGCCCATGCTTTGATGGATGTGGTCGGCAACGATACAAAACATATCTTCTTAGGCCATCTGAGCCAGGAAAATAATATGAAATCGTTGGCCCACATGACGGTGGCGGAAACAATGGCCGCCCATGATTTTGGGGTTGATCATGATTTCTATCTTCACGATACCGATCCGCTGGTGGCGGTACCGCTGCTCACGCTGTAGGCGGCGCAAGTTGGGCTACAGAAAGATCATCGCAGAGCAACACAATGTTCGCATTTTTTTCAAACTTCTTCGGTACACTAATAAGTGAAGATTGATAGAGATAAAGGAGGGGTCAGGTCTTGGTGTCGGACAAGACCAGTCATGATGGATAATAATCAATTTAACAATAATGAACCTAATAATGAACCGAATCAGCAACCCAACCAACGCCCGGTACGGCCGGTGAATAATGGCAACGGTCAACCGCCGCGGCAAAAACGCGGGGGCGGATTATGGAAAATTGCCGTCGTTGCCCTCGTTTCCGCCTTGATCGGCGGCGGCGTGGCATATGCCGGCTTCAGTCACCAAATTAGTAATCAGGCCAGCGATACAACCGTTTCTTCTAGTTCTGAACCGGGGACAACTCAGGTCAGCAACGTGACGATGAAGAATTCGACGTCCATGTCCAAGGCGTTTTCGAAAAATAAAAACGCCGTTGTTTCTGTGGTGAACCTGCAGAAGCAGAGCAACACCGATAGTTCTGATCCGTTTGCCGGACTCTTCGGCGATGACGATGACAGCAAGAGCAGTTCTTCTAAGGGCAGCTTGGAAGAGTATGGCGAAGGTTCTGGGGTGATTTATGCCAACCAGAACGGTAAAGGCTACATCGTGACTAACTATCACGTCGTTGAAGGCTCTGATTCACTGCAAGTTATTTTAAGCGATGGTACGAAGGTATCAGCAAAGAAAGTCGGGACCGATGAAGTCAGTGACTTGGCAGTTTTGACCATTGATTCGAAGTATGTCAAAGGGACTGCGACTTTCGGCAATTCCGATGCACTGACACCGGGTGAACCGGTCATCGCCATTGGTTCGCCGCTGGGCAGCGAATATGCGACTTCGGTAACCCAAGGGATCATTTCGGCCAAGAGCCGGACCGTGGACACCACCAATTCTAGTGGTCAGACGACCGGTCAGGCGACGGTTATTCAAACGGACGCGGCCATCAACCCTGGGAACTCCGGCGGCCCGCTGGTGAATGCGGAGGCCCAAGTTGTGGGGATCAACTCGATGAAGCTGGCCCAGAGCAATGACGGGACCACCGTTGAAGGGATGGGTTTCGCCATTCCGAGTAACGAAGTGGTGAAGATCATCAATCAGCTGGTGAAGAATGGTAAGGTCGTGCGGCCAGCCCTTGGGGTGCGGGTCATTGACTTGAGTACCGTGGATAATTCACGGATCCGCAGTCAGCTGAAGATTCCGGATAGTTTGACCGAAGGGGTCGTCATTGGCAGCGTGGACAAGAACACACCGGCGTCTAACGCTGGTTTGAAGGCCTACGATGTGATCACGGCACTGAACGGCAAAGCAGTGAACTCTGTGGCGCAGCTGCATACGGCGTTGTATAACTTCAATGTCGGCGATAAGGTCACGGTGACGTATTACCGAGGCAGCAGCAAGCAGACGGCGTCAGTAACGTTGAGTGAGACGCAGAGTCAGGTGGAGAAGAACAATTCGAGCAGCAGCAGTTCTTCGAGCCGGGGTTAAGCGGTAATGAGTGAGTAAGTGAGAAAGGTCCTGCCTGAGCAACGGGTTTGTTGCTGGGGCGGGACCTTTTTTTGGTGTGAACTGGGAGATAGCATTCTACTGCCGTGCCAAGTACTCCGCAAGCTGCGGCGGATGGGGCTGGAACGTGGTGACGGCGCTTTGAGCCCGCAAAAACCGCGGTCTCAAAGTC